>Ga0307515_10000063_pt1 | contig 245504 bp, 242 predicted proteins | sample 17_EM_MG_FD_194513 | JGI IMG/M metagenome (GOLD analysis project Ga0307515, IMG submission 194513) | Populus trichocarpa ectomycorrhiza microbial communities from riparian zone in the Pacific Northwest, United States - 17_EM | ecosystem: Host-associated > Plants > Roots > Unclassified... | reverse complement strand
CTCGCTGCGCTCAAACACGCGCGGCCCTTTATCCGCCTGAAGCTGCGCTCCTCGGCACGCACAGAGGGGATTGAACAAGAACGCGCCGTGGCGCGTCCTTGGGATTTGGGTTGTTGGCTGTTCGGGGTGCCGAGCGAAGCGAAGGGTCGCGCGGAGTGGGGTCGCCTTTTCTTTGGTTACTTTCTTTTGGCGACGCAAAAGAAAGTGAGTCGACCGCCGGGGCGAATTCCCGGCTCCAGGCCCAAGCAAAAAGCGCAATGCCCGATCAAAGGCCCAGTGCCCCCACCCCAACCCTCCCCCGGAGGGGGAGGGAGCAAGAAACAAGGCATCAGGAAACCGAAGACCGCTCCTGCGCAATCACCAGCAGCCCATCCATGATCAACCCATCCACCAGTTCGAAATCGACGTTCATGCTCGGCGCCATCTTCCAGCCCGCCCCACCCGTCATGAAGCAGGCCGGCTCCGCGCCGCAATGCGCGCGCACGTGCTGCACCATGCGCTCGACCGCACCCGCGATCGCGTAGGTGCCGCCGCTGGTCAGCGCGTCGCTGGTGTTGGTGGGGAATTCGCGCACCTCGCCGGTCGGCACGTGCAGGCCCGCGGTGCCGGACTCGAGCGCGCGCAGCATGATGCCGTGGCCCGGCAGGATCAGGCCGCCCAGAAACTTGCCGTCGACATCCACCGCCTCGACCGTGACCGCGGTCCCGATCATCACCACCACCATCGGACGCGCCGGTCCCTGCGACAGCATGCGGTGGCGCGCACCGATCATCGCGACCCAGCGGTCGGCGCCCAGGCGGGTCGGATGGTCGTAGCCGTTCACGAGCCCGGCTTCGGCGGCGCTGGACACCACCCAGCGCGGCGAGCAGTCGAAGCGCTCCACGATCTGCTCCTCGGCGCGGCGCCGCACCGTGTCGCCGGCCACCACGCAGCCGAGCATCGATGCCGGCGAAGGCAGGTCGGCCCACGGGCCGTCGGCCAGGCGTTCGATGTGGTCGAGGAACTCGGCGCCGTGCGCCAGCAGCGAGGCTTCCGGTCGCGCCGCGTCGTAGAGGGCCCACTTGAGGCGCGTATTGCCGATGTCGATCGCGAGGAATGCCATGCGCGGCATTATTGCGAGTTGTCCTTACGGGCGCTTGCACATGAGGCGGCAGCCTACGCGGGTCGGTCACTTTCCGACGTTACAGTGGCCCTTCCCATCAACCAAGGCGCAAGGAGAACACCATGGGTTTGCTGAGTTTCATCAAGGAAGCGGGAGAGAAATTGTTCGGCGGTTCGACGGCCCATGCGGCGGAACCGGACGCCAACCAGAAAGCGGCCGCCGCCATCAAGACCTACATCGAGACCCAGAACCTCGGCCTGACCGGACTGGAAGTGACCTACACCGCCACGACGGGGGTGGTCACGCTCGCCGGCAGCGCGCCCTCGCAGGAGGCCAGCGAGAAAGCGGGGCTGGCAGCGGGCAACGTCGCCAATGTCACCTCGGTCGACAACAACCTGGTGGCACCGGCCGCCGCTCCGGCGCAGTACCACGACGTGGTCAAGGGCGACACGTTGTCGGCCATCTCGAAGAAATACTACGGCGACGCCAACAAGTACAACGCGATCTTCGAGGCCAACAAGCCGATGCTGAGCCACCCCGACAAGATCTATCCTGGCCAGAAGCTGCGCATCCCCCCGCTCAAGTAAAGCTTCAGTTCTGTTTCCAGGGGAGGCCGCGGAGGCGCCAGCCGCCTTTGCGGCCGCGGTGGCCTTCGGCGTCGGCGTCGCCCTCGAAACCTTCGAGGATGTTGTAGGCCTCCAGGCCCAGTTCCGTGGCGCGGCGCGCGGCCGAGATCGAGCGCACGCCGCTGCGGCACAGCAGCACCACCTTCTTCCCGGCCGGCACGGCGGCCTTGATGCCGTCATCGAAGCCCGCATTGAGCGCCATGCCCGGCCACTGCTTCCATGCCAGGCCTACGGCGCCCGGCACGAAGCCGACCCATTCGCGTTCGGCGTCGCTGCGCACGTCGACCAGCACGGCCTCGCCGCCGGCCATCCACGCATAAGCCTGCGCCGGCGTCACGTCGCCGGCATAGCCGTGGGCCGGCCGGACCCCTTCTTGTTCACCAACCGGTGCGTTGCCCATCGGGGTCGCCTGCATATCGGGCTTCGTCATGGTGCATTGATCCTTCTGTTCGCTAGGGTTAGTGCTTAGGAAAGGGCGTTTCCGCCTTCAGCGGGACTTTCCGGACCCATGATTTTTCACCAGTTCGTGAAAACCCTCTTTGTCGCGATTGTTCCGGTGTCAAAGATGGCAGTCTGGGATTTCCAGGCACATCTACGGAGACACACGCAATGACAGAGAACAAACCGAACCGCCGACGCAGCCTGCTCAAGGGCGCAGCCGTGGCGGCCGGCGCCATGTCTGCGCCCATGGTCAGCATGGCGCAGACAGCGTCCTTCCGCTTCCAGAGCACCTGGCCTGCGAAGGACATCTTCCACGAGTACGCCCAGGACTTCGCCAAGAGGGTCAACGACATGGCTGGCGGCCGCCTGAAGATCGAAGTACTGCCCTCGGGCGCCGTGGTGCCGGCCTTCCAGCTGCTGGAGGCGGTGAACAAGGGCACGCTCGACGGCGGCCATGGCGTGGTCGCCTACCACTACGGCAAGAACTCGGCGCTGGCGCTCTGGGGCTCGGGCCCCGGCTTCGGCATGGACGCCAACACGGTGCTGGCCTGGCACAACTACGGCGGCGGCAAGGCGCTGCTCGACGAGATCTACAAGAGCCTGAACATGGACGTGGTCTCCTACCTGTACGGGCCGATGCCGACGCAGCCGCTGGGCTGGTTCAAGAAGCCGGTGGCCAAGGTGGAAGACATGAAGGGCCTCAAGTTCCGCACCGTCGGGCTGGCGGTCGACATGTTCACCGAGATGGGCACCGCGGTGAATCCGCTGCCGGGCAGCGAAATCGTGCCGGCGCTCGATCGCGGCCTGATCGACGCGGCCGAGTTCAACAACGCGTCCAGCGACCGCGTGCTCGGTTTCCCCGATGTGGTGAAGAACTGCATGCTGCAGAGCTTCCACCAGTCGGGCGAGCAGTTCGAGATCCTGTTCAACAAGACGAAGTACGCCGCGCTGCCGCAGGAGCTGCGCTCGATGATCGACTACGCGGTACAGGCCTCGAGCGCCGACATGAGCTGGAAGGCCGTGCAGCGCAATTCGCAGGACTATGCCGACATGAAGAAGGCAGGCATCAAGTTCTACAAGACGCCCGACGCCGTGCTGCGCGCCCAGCTCGCGGCATGGGACAAGACGATCGCCAAGAAGGCCGGCGAGAACCCGCTGTTCCAGAAGGTGCTCGACTCGCAGAAGGTTTTTGCCGAGCGCGCGCTGCAGTGGCAGAACGATTACGGCGTCGACTTCAAGATGGCCTACAACCATTACTTCAGCAAGAAGAAGGCCTGAGCTTCCGGGGTTGCCGTTGCCAACAGCCATCCGGGCGTTCCGGGTGGCTGATTTTTTTGATGCGTCATTCGCTCACGTTCCATGACCACCCAACGATTCCTTCACGCCGTCGACCGCTTCAGCATGGTGGTGGGCAAGACTTTCGCCTGGCTCATCGTGGCCCTGATGCTGCTGGTGTGCGGCGAAGTCTTCAAGCGCTACGCGCTCAACGCACCGACGGCGTGGATCTTCGACGCCAACAACATGCTCTACGGCACGCTCTTCATGATGGGCGGCGCCTACACCCTGGCGCAGGCCGGCCATGTGCGGGGCGACTTCCTGTATGGCAGCATGAAGCCGCGCACCCAGGCGGCCCTCGACCTGGTGCTGTTCGTGCTGTTCTTCCTGCCGGGCGTGGTGGCGCTCACCTGGTCGGGATGGACCTACTTCAATGAGTCGCTCGCGATGCACGAGCAGACCTTCAACGCCGACCCGATCCCGGTCTACCCCTTCAAGTTCGTGATCCCGGTCGCCGGTACCGTGCTGCTGCTGCAGGGCTTTGCCGAGATGGTGCGCTGCGTGCTCTGCCTCAAGACCGGCGAATGGTCGCCACGCCTCAAAGACGCCGAGGAAATGGACGTGGTCAGCGACCAGCTCGCGAGCAGCAGCTACGTCGACGAAGCCGACAAGCGCGACGTGATGGAGCGCGCAAAGGACATCGAACAGGCCGCCCAGCAGCGCAGCACGGGAGGCCAGTCATGATGATCAGCGAAGCGGCACTCGGCCTGTCGATGCTGGGCCTGATCGTGGTGGTGATCATGCTCGGCTTCCCGACGGCGTTCACGCTGATGGGCCTGGGCATGTTCTTCGGCTTCATCGCCTTCTACGACCCGTCGGCCCACTGGCTCGACAACAAGGTGTTCGACCTGATGGTGCAGCGCGCCTTCGGCGCGATGACCAACGAGACGCTGTTGTCGATCCCGCTCTTCGTGCTGATGGGCTATGTGATGGAACGCGGCGCGCTGGTGGACAAGATGTTCCACAGCGTGCAGCTCGCCTTCCGCCGCGTGCCCGGCTCGCTGGCGGTCACGACCTTGATCGTGTGCACCTTCTGGGGCATCGCGAGCGGCCTGGTCGGCGCGGTGGTCGTGCTGATGGGCGTGATCGCGATGCGGCCGATGCTGAACGCCGGCTACGACACGCGGCTGGCGGCCGGCGTCATCACCGCCGGCGGCACGCTGGGCATCCTGATTCCGCCCTCGGTGATGATCATCGTGTACGCGGCGGTCGCCGGACAGTCGGTGGTCAAGCTCTATGCGGCCGCGATGTTCCCCGGCTTCTTCCTGGCCTTTCTATACCTGATCTACGTGATCGGCTGGGCCATGCTGCAGCCGAAGGTCGCGCCCAAGCTGCCGATCGACCAGCAGCGCGCACCGATCTCGCCCTGGGTCGCCCATGTCGCTGCCAGCTATTCGCCGCGCATGCTGCCGGCGCTGCTCGCGGCCGTGCTGGCGCCGGCGCGCGCGCTGCGCGGCAGCGTCGAGGGCATGAAGATCACCTGGGGGTTGCTGGTGCGCAACCTGCTCACCGGGCTGGTGCCGCTGGCGCTGGCCGCGGTGACGCTGGGCGCCATCTGGTGGTACGTGACGATCTATTCGCAGAAGGACAACAACCCGTCCACCGCTGCCGTCGCGACCCAGCAGGCGCCGGCGGAAAAAGCCGCCGCGGGCAGCTCGCTTGCCGAGCCGTCCGCCAGCGAGTTGGCGGAGCCGCCCACCTCCTCCGAAGACGCGAAAGAGCCGGAGTCGGCCGGCGGCGTCGAGGAGCCTCCCGGCAGCGAGAGTGCCGCACCTGCGACCCAAGAAGGCGGTCTTCAGCAGCTGGGCGAAGCGGTCGATGCGCCCAAGACGGCCGCAGTGCCTGACGCTTTCTACACCGGCTTCGCCATCGCATGCGCATTGACGCTCGTGCTCCTGGGCCTGTACTACTGGCGCATGGACGCCGAGCAGTTCGAGATCCTGCGCATGCTGGTCTCCTCGGTCATGCCGCTCGCGACGCTGACGCTGGTGGTGCTGGGGGTGATCCTGTTCGGCATCACGACCGCCACCGAATCGGCCGCGGTGGGTGCGGCCGGCGCCTTCCTGATGGCGTGGCAGGCCAAGACGCTGAACTTCAAGAAGATCAAGGAGGCGGTGTTCCTGACGCTCAAGACCACCTCCATGGTCTGCTGGCTGTTCGTCGGCTCGGCGCTGTTCTCGGCGGTCTTCGCGCTGCTCGGCGGGCAGCGGATCATCGAGCAATGGGTGCTGGGGATGGACCTGTCGCCGCTGCAGTTCCTGCTCCTGTCGCAGGCGATCATCTTCATCCTGGGCTGGCCGCTCGAATGGACCGAGATCATCGTGATCTTCGTGCCCATCTTCCTGCCCCTGCTCGCGCACTTCCAGATCGATCCGCTGCTGTTCGGCGTGCTGATCTTCGTGAACCTTCAGGCGGCCTTCCTTTCGCCGCCGGTGGCGATGTCGGCTTTCTATTTGAAAGGGGTGTCGCCGTCGCATGTGACGATCAACCAGATCTTCGCGGGGATGATGCCGTACATGCTGATCGTGATCCTGTGCATGGTGTTCATGTACATCTGGCCGGGCTTGACGCTCTGGCTGCCGCAATACCTGTACGGAGGTTGAAGCGGTCGCAGTCGCCATCCAATAGCCATCCAGCCGCCATCCATACGGATGGTGTTAGGATGGCGACATGCAAACCTCGACGCTTCCCGCCGTTGCGCGGGCCCGGCTGCCCGAAGCCGAGAAAATCACGATCAACCTCGGCTACGTCGACCTGGGCCACGTCGACCTGCTGGTCGCCGAGGGCTTCTATTCGAACCGCACGGACTTCATCCGCACGGCCATCCGCAACCAGCTTTCGGTGCATGGCGATGCCCTGAAGCAGGTCGTCGCCCGCAAGACGCTGGTGCTCGGGCTGCAGCAGTTCGGCGTCGCCGAGCTCGAAGCGGTGCGCCGCGCGGGCGAAAAACTCGAGATCCGCGTACTCGGCCTTGCCAGCATCGCGGCCGATGTGACGCCGGAACTCGCGCTGGAAGCCATCGGATCGATCACGGTGCTCGGCGCACTGCACGCGAGCCCCGCCGTGAAGGCAGCGCTGGCCGACCGGATCGGTTGAGCGGCTTCCCCCTCTTTTCTCACTTTCAAGGCCCCGAATGAACCCCCTGTTCCAGCGACTGATGAGCCAGGCCACGCGCCTGACGCGCAGCGGCAACCTGCGCGAAGCGACGCGCGCCATTCAGCGCGCACTGAACGGCACGCCGGTGCGGCCTGTCGATCCCGCCGATCCTGTCGCGGCGCCGGCCGAGGCGGCCAACGACGACACGCTGGTGATCGACGTGGAAGCCCGCTTCGTCGAGGCCCCCGCACCGGAAGCCGAGGCAGCGCCCCCACCCGTTCCCGCACCCGAGGTCGGAACGGACCAGTGGCTCGATGGCCTCTTCGCGCACCAGCATCGCTCCATCGCCTACAAGCTCTTCGTGCCGGCAAAAGGCGCTGCCACGCCGCGCCCGCTGCTGCTGATGCTGCACGGCTGCACGCAGCACCCGGACGACTTCGCCGCCGGCACGCAAATGAACCGGCTGGCGCACGAGCACGGCTTCCTGGTGCTTTACCCTGCGCAGACGCAGCACGCCAACGCGTCGAAGTGCTGGAACTGGTTCAAGCCCCAGCACCAGCATCGCGATCGCGGCGAACCGGCCTTGCTGGCCGCGCTCACGCAATCGGTGATGGCAGAGCAGGCGGTCGATCCGGCCCGCGTCTATGTGGCCGGGCTGTCGGCCGGCGGTGCGATGGCCGACATCCTCGGGCGCACGCATCCCGATGTCTTCGCCGCGGCCGGCGTGCATTCCGGCCTGCCGAGCGGCGCCGCAAGCAATCTGATGTCCGCGCTGGCGGTGATGAAGAACGGCTCGGCGCCGAGCGCGGCGGCCGGCCCGGCCGTGCCGACGATCGTTTTCCACGGCGACGCCGACACGACCGTTCACCCGCGCAATGGCGAACAGGTCGTTCAGGCGGCGCTCGCCGGCGGCCCGGAGGACGCCTCCGGGCCGCAGGAATCTAGCGGCACTTCGGCAGCGGGCCGCTCCTTCACCCGCCGCGAGTACGCCGCCGATGCGCAAGGCAGCGCCGCGGTCGAGCATTGGCTGCTGCACGGCGCCGGGCACGCGTGGTCGGGCGGCAGCGCAGCGGGTTCGTTCACCGACCCCAGCGGGCCGGACGCGAGCGCCGAGATGCTTCGCTTCTTCCTCGCGCATCCGAAGACGCCATAGGCTTCCGCACGCAGGCTCGGGGTTCGCGCTTACAAGCGGTTGCGCCGTACGCGCGATAGTTCCAAAGCTTTGCAATGCAGATGCCAGCGCCGGCCGGGACTCGCGCGTTGCATCCGAAGCAACGAAGGATCCGACCATGAACCCCACCCTGATTTCCAGTCGCCGCGCGGTCGGCTGGCTGCTGGGCCTCACGCTGTGCTTCGCGGGGCTGCAGGCCTTTGCCCAGCAGGACCCGCCCGGCCGCGTGGCCCGCCTCAACTTCCTCCCGGGTACGGTGAGCTTCTCGCCGGCCGGCGACGACAGCTGGTACGACGTGGTGCCGAACCGCCCGATCACCACCGGCGACCGGCTCTGGACCGACCGCAGCGCGCGCGCCGAGCTGTCCGTGGGCTCCGCCGCACTGCGGCTCGACGACCAGACCAGCATCGCCATCTCCGAGCTCGACGACGACACCGCGCGCATCACGGCCCAGCAAGGGAGCCTCCAGCTGCGCGTGCGCGACGATCTCGCGGGCCAGCGCCTGGAAATCGACACCGGCAACCTCGCCGTGGTGATCGATGCGCCGGGCGACTACCGCATCGAGTCCGATCCGGCCGCCGGTACCACGCGCGTGGCGATTGCCGACGGCCGCGCCACGCTCTACGGCGAGGGCGGCGAATCCGTGCAGCTCGGTGCACGCCAGCAGCTCACGGTGTCGGGGCGCAATCTCTTGGCCGTGAGCGGCGCGCCGGTGCGCGCCAACGACGGCGCCTTCGAGCGCTGGGTGGCGGAGCGCGACCGCCTCGAAGACCAGTCGGTCTCCGCGCGCTATGTTTCGCGCGACGTGGTCGGCTACCAGCAGCTCGACAGCTACGGCGACTGGCAGAACGATGCCGACTACGGCAATGTCTGGTATCCGCGCAACGTCGGCGCCGACTGGGCGCCATACCAGGATGGCCAGTGGGTCGACGTCGCGCCCTGGGGCCTGACCTGGGTCGATGCGGCGCCGTGGGGCTTCGCGCCTTCCCATTACGGCCGCTGGGCGCGCATCGGCCCGCGCTGGGGCTGGGTGCCGGGACGGCGGAATGCGCGGCCGGTGTACGCGCCGGCGCTGGTCGGCTTCGTGGGCGGCGGCGGCGCCAATGCCAGCCTGGCGATCGGCGGCGGCCGCAATGGCGTGGGCTGGTTCCCGCTCGCACCGGGCGAACCCTGGCGCCCGGGCTACCACGCCAGCCAGCGCTACGTCGACGAGGCCAACCGCGCCGCCTACCAGCGGCAGATGGCGGCGCGCGCCGACTACCTGCACCGCAACACGCCCGGCGCGGTTACGGTGGTGCCGATGGACATCTTCGGCCGCGGTCCGATCGCGCGGCGCGACGTCATCCGCCTGCCCCAGGACCGCGTAGCGCAGGCGCCGGTGGCCGCCGGCGTGCCCTTCCTGCCGCGCGGCGACCGGAACTTCGGCAGCTTCGGCCGGCCTGCCGCGGCACTGCCGCCGGCTGCCTTCCAGGGGCGGCAGCATCAACAACTGCAACAACAGCAGTTGCAGCAGGCGCAACAGTTCCAGCAAGCGCAGCAGTTGCAACAGGCTCAGCAGCGCGAAGTCATGCGGCAGCAGCAACAGATGCAGGGCGGCCCCTCGTTCGGCCAACAGCAGGGGGATATGCGGCAACTGCAGCAGCAGCGACAGATGCAACAGGCTCAGCAGGCCCAACAGCTTCAACAAGCCCAGCAACTCCAGCAGACGCAGCAGATGCAGCAACAAAATGCGATGCGGCAGCAGCAGGAGGCTCAGCAGCGGGCTGCGCAGGCCCAGGCACAGCAGCAGCAAATGCAGTTGCAGCAACAGCAGGCGCTGCGCCAGCAGCAGGACCTGCAGCAGCGCGCCGCGCAGGCCCAGGCGCAGCAGCAACAGATGCACCAGGCCCAGCAGATGCAGCAGCAGAATGCGATGCGGCAGGCGCAGGAGACTCAGCAGCGCGCGCTGCAGATGCAGCAACAGCAGCGCCAGCAGCAGATGCAGCGCGGCGGCGATCAGCGGCAGACGCCCTTCGGGCGCGACCAGTCGCTGGCTGACCGCCCCTAGCAGCGCACGCGCGCCCTTGCGGCCGGCTAAAGTCGGGCCGCAAGGAGCGCCCATGTCCACATTCGACTTCGACCTTTTCGTGATCGGCGGCGGCAGCGGCGGCGTGCGCGCCGCGCGCATGTCGGCCCAGCGTGGTGCCCGCGTGGCGCTGGCGGAGTGCGCCGAGCTGGGCGGCACCTGCGTCAACGTCGGCTGCATTCCGAAGAAGCTCTACAGCTACGCGGCCGGCTATGCCGAGTCCTTCGAGGAAGCGGCGGGCTTCGGCTGGCAGCTCGGCAGCAAGCCGCATTTCGACTGGAACCGGCTCAAGGCCAACCGCGCACGCGAAATCACGCGGCTCAACGGCGTCTACCGCAGCCTGCTGGAGGCTGCGGGCGTCACCCACTTCCAGGGGTGGGCACAGCTCATCGACGCCCACACGGTGCAGGTCGGCGCGAAAAAGCACACGGCCCAGCACATCCTGGTCGCGACCGGCGGCATGCCCTTCATTCCCGAGTTCGCCGGGCGGGAACACGTGGTGGTGTCGGACGCGATGTTCGATCTCGACCCGTTCCCGAAACGGCTGCTGGTCATCGGTGGCGGATACATCGCCTGCGAATTCGCCTCGATCTTCAACGGCCTGGGCGCGAAGGTGACGCAGGTTCAGCGCAACGCACACCTGCTGAACGACTTCGACGAAGACGTGCGCCAGTTCCTGGGCAAGGAGATGGAGCGCACCGGCGTGGACATCCGCCTCAACTCCGAGGTCAGCATGATCACGCAGCTGGACAGCGGGCTGTGCGCGATGCTGTCGCGCGGCCAGCGCGTCGAGGCCGACGTCATCCTCTGTGCGACCGGGCGCATACCCAACACCGAGGGCATGGGCCTCGAAGCCGCGGGCGTGAAGCTCGACGAGCGCGGCGGCATCGTGGTCGATGCGCACTACCGCAGCTCGGTGCCGTCGATCTATGCGGTGGGTGACGTCTCCACCCGCCAGCAGCTCACACCGGTGGCGTTGGCCGAGGCGATGGCGGTGGTGGACGCGCTGTTCGGCCAGGGCAAGCGTCAGCTCGACTACGACTACACGCCGACTGCCGTCTTCACGCATCCGAACATCGGCACCTGCGGATACACCGAGGCGGCCGCGCGGATGAAGTTCGGCAAGGTCACCATTTTCTCGAGCGAGTTCAAGGCGCTGCGCCACACGCTCTCGGAGAGCAAGGAGCGCACCTTCATGAAGCTGGTGGTGGACAAGGCCAGCGATCGCGTGATCGGCCTGCACATGGTGGGGCCCGATGCGGGCGAGATCGTGCAGGGCTTCGCGGTCGCGATGCGTGCGGGTGCCACCAAGGCGATGTTCGACAGCACCATCGGCATCCATCCCACCGTGGCCGAGGAGTTCGTCACGATGCGAGAACCGATGCCCTGACAGCCGGGGCGGCCGGGACCGGCACGCTGCACAATCTGTGCATGCCCTACATGCCTGCTTTCGTCGCCCCTGCCCGCTTCACCGATCCCGTCGCAGCGCTCGAGCAAGTCCGCCTCATCTACGACGGCGGATTGCAGCACCTGCGCGCGGCCATGCAGCGCTTCGTGGCCGGCGACAGCCTTCCGGGGCGGGTGCGAGCCTGCTATCCCTTCGTGCGGGTGCACACGCACACGGTCTCGCGCCGCACGCCGGCGGCCAACCTGGGCCTGAGCTACGGCTTCGTGGCCGGGCCGGGGCGCTACGAAACGACGCTGACGCGGCCCGACCTGTTCCACCGCTACTACCGCGAGCAGTTCCGGCTCCTGCTCGAGAACCACGAGGTCGAGCTGGAAATCGGCACCAGCACCCAGCCGATCCCGATCCACTTCTCCTTCGCCGAGAACGACCATATCGAAGGCACGATGAGCGCCGAACGCCGGGCGCTGATGCGCGATGTGTTCGACCTGCCCGATCTCGGCGCGATGGACGACGGCATCGCCAACGGCACCTTCGAGCCCAAGCCCGGCGAGGCCCAGCCGCTGTCGCTCTTCACCGCGGCGCGGGTCGACTATTCGCTGCACCGGCTGCGCCACTACACCGGCACCGCGCCCGAGTGGTTCCAGAACTTCGTGCTCTTCACCAACTACCAGTTCTACATCGACGAGTTCGTGCGCCTGGGGCATGAAGCGATGACGGACGAGAAGAGCGAATACATCGCCTTCATCGAGCCCGGCAACGTGATCACGCGCCGGCGCGGCCTTGCGGCGGGTTCGAGCGACACCTTCGGCGCGCTGCTCGACGGCACGCAGGGCACGCCGCCGCCGCGCCTGCCGCAGATGCCGGCCTACCACCTGGTGCGCGAAGACTACAGCGGCATCACCATGGTCAACATCGGCGTCGGCCCGGCCAACGCCAAGACCATCACCGACCACGTGGCGGTGCTGCGCCCGCATGCCTGGATGATGCTGGGCCACTGCGCCGGCCTGCGCCAGGGGCAGCAGCTCGGCGACTACGTGCTGGCGCATGCGTACGTGCGCGAGGACCACGTGCTCGACGAGGAACTGCCGCTGTGGGTGCCGATCCCGGCGCTGTCGGAGATCCAGCTCGCGCTCGAGAAGGCGGTGGAGGAAGTCACGGGCATGCAGGGCACCGAGCTCAAGAAGATCATGCGCACCGGCACCGTGGCGAGCACCGACAACCGCAACTGGGAGCTGTTGCCCGGCAACCAGCCGCAGCGCCGCTTCAGCCAGAGCCGCGCGGTGGCGCTCGACATGGAAAGCGCCACCATCGCCGCCAACGGCTTCCGCTTCCGAGTGCCTTACGGCACGCTGCTGTGCGTGAGCGACAAGCCGCTGCACGGCGAGATCAAGCTGCCCGGCATGGCCAACCAGTTCTACCGCGAGCGTGTGGAGCAGCATCTGCGCATCGGCATGGCCGCGATCGACGTCTTGCGCAGCGAAGGATCGAACCGGCTGCACAGCCGCAAGCTGCGCAGTTTTGCCGAAGTGGCATTCCAGTAGAGTCGCTTCCGCGCGACAGTCGACACACCGATTCGCCGGGCCTGGGCTACGATTCCGGCTGCCTGCAACAAATAGACACATTCGTGTCGCCGCTCTTCCCATGGTTGATCCGACACGGCGCATCTTCACCTCGTGGCTCGCCGCCGCGGCAGCCGGCGCCCTGCCGGCCTCGGGATGGGCCCAGGCGGCGAAGCCCGCGCCTGCTGCTGCAGCCGGCGCGATGCCGCGGCTGCGCATCGTCATCCCGGCCAACGAGGGCGGCGGATGGGATCAGACGGGTCGTGCCCTCGGCGCCGCACTGATGGCCGCGGGCGCGGTCGGCCAGATCGAGTACGAGAACGTCGGCGGCAAGGGCGGCACCATCGGGCTCGCGCGCTACGTCGAGAAGTACGACGCCGATCCCGACACCGTGTTGATGAGCGGCATGGTGATGGTCGGCGCCGTGGCCCTGCAGAAGCCGCCGGTCGACATGAGCCGCATCGCCCCCCTGGCACGGCTGACCAGCGACTACGAGATGGTGGTCGTCAAGAGCGACTCGCCGATCATGACCGCGAAGGACCTGATCTCGAAGATGCGCGCCGATCCCGCCAACGCCGCCATCGCCGGCGGCTCCGCGGGCGGTGTCGACCACATGTTCGCCGGGCTGCTGGCGCGCGCGGCCGGCAACACCGCGGCGCTGGTCTACCAGCCCTTCCCGGGCGGCGCGCAGGTGGTGTCCGCGGTGGAATCAGGCAAGGCCGTCGCCGGCATCTCGGGCTACAGCGAATTCAGCGAGCACATCGCCAGCGGCAAGCTGCGCGCGATCGGCGTGTCGTCGAAGAACCCTTTCCAGGGCGTGCCCTCGGTGCGGCAGCAGGGCGTGGACGCCGATCTCGCCAACTGGCGCGGCGTCTTCACCGGCCGTGCGGTGCCGCCGCAGCGCCAGGCCGCGCTGCTCGACGCCGTGCGGCGCGCCGTGGCCACGGACACCTGGCAAAAGACCATCAAGCGCAGCAACTGGGACAGCTACTGGATGGAGGGCAAGGACTTCCAGTCCTTCCTCGAACTGGACACGGCGATGGCCGGGGTCCTGACCTACATCCTCAAGCTCAAGGCCTGACTCAGGCCAGGCCGAAGAGCTCCGGCATTTCGCGCTCGGCCTTGGGCGTCAGGGCGAGGGCCCGGCCGTCCAGTTCCTGGCGCACCCAGCCGCGGCGCAGCGAGAGTTGCAGCCAGGCTGCACCCAACGCGCCGCCCAGGTGCGGCCGCCGCTCGCTCCAGTCGAGGCAGGCGCACGCGAAGCGCCGGCGCGAGCTGCGCGCATTCTCGACATCGATCCCCAGACTCTCAAGCGCCACCGCGCCATCAGCCGTGAGCGCGTAGACGCCACCCTCCGCCTCTGTTTGCAGCCAGCCCTGGGCGTGGAGCCGGTCGTGCAGCGCGACGCCGGCCGTGCCGGCCATGTGGTCGTAGCAGGTGCGCGCCGCGCGCAGCCGGCTGGGGGCGGTCGGCTGGAACTCGCCGCGCGGTGCACCGGCCACCACGAGCAGGCCTTCGAGCACCGCGGCGACCTCGCTGCCCGCAAGCCGGAAATAGCGGTGCTTGCCCTGTGCCACCGATTCGACCAGCCGCTGCGCCTTGAGCCGTGCGAGGTGCGCGCTCGCGGTCGAGGCCGCGACCTCGCCCACGGCCGCCAGCTCGGTCGCGGTGCGCGCATGCCCGTCCAGCAGGCAGCACAGCATGCGCGCGCGGGCCGGTTCGGCGATTGCGCCGGCCAGGCGCGCCAGGTGGGTGTCGGCGCTGGATGCATCCATACTTCGATGCTAAGCGAAGTGTGCACGCGCAGGAAGGGCGACACTTCGGGCATGAACCACGACACCGCCCCACCGGCCGACGCGATCGCAGCCGTCACCCATCCCGATCCCTACCCCTGGTACGCCGAGCTGCGCCAGGGACCGGCGCTGTTCTACGACGAAAGCCTGCGCCTCTGGATCGCGAGCCGTGCCGAGGTCGTGCGCGAAGTGCTGTCCAGCCCCGCGCTGCGCGTGCGGCCGGCGGCGGAGCCGGTGCCGCGCGCCATCGCGGGCGCGCCGGCGGGCGAGATCTTCGGCCGGCTGATGCGCATGAACGACGGCGCGCCGCATGCGGCGCACAAGCCGGTGCTGCAGCGCGCCCTGGCCGGTCTCGATCTGAACGCAGCCCGCGCGCAAGCATTGCAGGTCGCCATGCGGATGCCCGCAGGCACGCTGTCCGACACCTGCTTCTCCCTGCCTGTCGCCGGCGTCGCGCACCTGCTTGGATTTGCGGAGGAAGAACTGCCGCGCCTTTCGGACTGGACCCGCGACTTCGTCGCCTGCCTGTCGCCGCTGTCGACCGACGCACAGTTGCAGGCTGCGAGCGAGGCTGCCTGCGCGCTGATGGCGCGCTTCGAGCAGCTCGTCGCCGCGCGGCCGGCGCGCGAAGGCAGCCTGCTCGCGGCCGTGCGCGCCGAAGCGCCGGACGACACGTCGCGCGCGCTCTTGGCCAACCTGGTCGGCCTGTTGTCGCAGACCTGCGAGGCGACCGCAGGGCTGCTCGGCAACAGCCTGGTGGCGCTCGCACGCGAGGCGGGTCTGCGCCGCACGATCGAATCGCAGCCCGACTTGCTCGACGCGCTCGTGCATGAAGTGTCGCGCCACGATCCCTCGGTGCAGAACACGCGCCGCTTCGTCGCAGAGGCGTGCACCGTGGCCGGTGCCGCGCTCGCGCCGGGCGATGCCGTGCTGCTGGTGCTGGGTGCCGCGAACCGGGATCCGGCCCTGAACGCCGCGCCCGCGGCTTTCGAGCTGAAGCGCCCGGATCGCCAGGCCCTGGGCTTCGGCCATGGTGCCCATAGGTGCCCCGGCCAAGCGCTCGCCTGCACGGTCGCGGCCGCAGGCGTCGAGGCGCTGCTGGCGCGCGGCGTCGACACCCCGGCCCTGTTCGAACGTGGCTGGTACTACCGCCCTTCGGCCAATGCACGCATCCCTGTCTTCCACTGACGGCCCGAGCCGCCCTGCGCTTCAGGCGGCCTCGGACCAGCGCCCCGTTGCCTCCAGATAGGGCGACAGGGCGGCCGGTCCGAAACGCAAGGGCAGCGCGGCCGGCGCATGCTGCATGGACACCACCTCCATGCGCAGCAGCCGCTCGGCGCCCGCGAAGGCATCGACCTCCGGTCCATCCCAGATCACGTCGGCCTTCACGAAAAGCTGAAGCAGGTCGCCGCTCTCGAAGTCGATGAACAGCAGGCCGGCGACCGGGTTCACCGCGATGTTGCCCAACGTGTTGAAGAAGGCGTTGCCCACGAAGTCGGGCACGGTGAGCGTGCCCTCGCCGCTCAGCTGCACGAAGCCCGGCCGGCCGCCGCGATGCGAGACATCGACGCCATGGGCCGGCGCGTTCGCATCGCCGGCCGACGGATGGGCCGTGGCGATGAAGAAGGTGTCGGCCGCGCGCACCATGCGCCGCGCCTTGGCATCCAGCCGATCCGTGCGCGGCAGGACCTGCACATCCTGCGCGCCACCAACGAACATCGGCTCGCGCGCCTGGATGTACTTCGGGCAGTTGCCGAAGCTCTGGTGCACCGACACCGAAAAGCCCTCTGCGTCGACCGCCTCGACAACGCCGTTCATGCGGTTGCGCCGGCGTGTGTGCGGCTCGATGCCGAGCAACCCGATCGGCGCGCCCGGCATCAACGCCGCGCCGAGCGGATCGCCGCGCAGCGGCAGCGCATCGATACGCAGGTGCTGCGCATCGGGCGAGCGCGCAAAGCCGGGCGGCGCCGCCAGCACGCTGGCCCAGGGCCGGCCTTCTGCATCGAGGCTGCCCGCAATCAGGAACGGCAGTTGCGCAAAGAAGCTGCGGTGCTGATCGGGCATGTGATCGCGGATCACGCGCGGCCCGATCTCGGCCATGCGCTCGCCGATGCCTGCGAGCGATTGCAGCGCACGCTCGCCCTCGTGCCAGGTGCCGGCGACGGCGACGGCGTTCATGCCCTCAGCCCGATGCGCGACGGCGCCATCGGCACGAAGCCCGGCAGTGCCTCGATGCGCGCCAGCCATTCGCGCACCTTCGGATAGGGCTCGAGCGACACGTTGCCCTCCGGCGCGTGCGCGACGTAGCTGTAGTTCGCGAGGTCGGCGAGCGTCGAGGACTGGCCCGCGAGAAAGGAGCGCTCGCCGAGTTCGGCCTCCATCACCTTCAGCAGGTTGTGCGAGCGCGCGATCACGTCCGACGCGTCGGTGGCCAGCCCGAAGAGCACGATCACGCGCGCCATCGAAGGACCCTGTGCCAGTGGCCCGGCCGCGACCGAGAGCCAGCGCTGCACGCGCGCCGCGCCGATCGGGTCGCGCGGCAGCCAGCGCGCCGGATCGGACGCATAGCGCTCGTTGAGGTACAGCAGGATGGCGTTCGAGTCGGCCAGCGTCACCTCGCCGTCCTCGATGACCGGCACCTGTCCGAAGGCATTGCGGCGCAGGAAGTCGGGGCTGCGCTGGTCGCGCGCCGCAAGGTCGATCTCGACCGTTTCGAAAGGCAGGCCGAGCAATCCGAGGAACAGCCGCACCCGGTGCGAATGACCCGAGATAGACGAGCTGTAGAGCGTGATGGGGCGGGCGGCGGTCATGGGGTTGTTCCTGCAGGGTTGGTGATGAGCTGAATTCTGTTTTATTTCGATCCTTGAATGAATAGCCCTAGCTGCATTTCACTACTCCATCTACCGACTTAATTCGGATCGGTAGAGACGCGCAGAGTCATCCTTTGGTCATCGATTGGTCAAGAACTGCGCCGCACGCGCCGCCTACGCTGGCAGTTCCTCCCGACGACGCTGCTCCTTGCAGCGGCCGGGCCTCCAACGAGCCAACCACCGGGGAGTCAACCGATGACCTGCAAGTTCCTGATCCGCGCCGGCTTTGCCGGCATCGTCATTGCCGCAGCGCTGGCGCGTACCGCCGATGGTGCGGAGATCGTCCGCGACAAGTTCGGCGTTCCGCATATCTACGGCGCCAGCGTTGCGGACGCCTTCTTCGGCTACGGCTACGCCGTGGCGGAGGATCGCCTGTTCCAATTGGAAATGCGGCGACGGCAGGCAACGGGCCAGCTTGCTGCGGTGCTCGGCAAGGAGGTCAAGAACGGCACCACGGGCGCACCGGTCAACATCCTGAATCTGGACATGCAGATGCGCCGCGACCACGACCGCGACAGCCTGATGAAGCAGTTCGCGAGCCTGCGGCCCGAGGAACAAGCGCTCATCAACGGCTACCTGGCCGGCGTCAACAAGCGCATCGCGGAAGTGAAGGCCGACAACGGCAAGCTGCTGCCGCAGCAGTTTCGCGATGTCTGGGGCGGCGAGCTTGCCTCGAAGGCGCTGAATCCCTGGTCGCTGGACGACCTGCTGGCAGCAACGACGAATGCGCTGAGCTCCTATGTTTCGCACACCACAATGGAGGAGAACGCCGTGCTTCATGCGGCGCTCCACAAGAAGTACGGAGCCGACGCCCAGAACATCTTCGACACGCTGCTCTGGGTGAATGACCTCTATGCGCCGACCACCATGGGGAACAATCCCGGCGTCAAGCACGCTGGAACGGTGCCGAAGCTCAAGTTGGCAGAAAGCAGCCCGCCCGCCCAGCTGACTGTGATCGAAGCGAATGCCGGGAATGTCGAATCGGCCGAGGCTGCGGAGACGACGCCGGACACCGATGCGGCGACAACCAGCATGGCCATTCTGGTCGGTGGGAGCAAGACGGGAGGCGCCTCGATCCAGCTGAACGGCCCGCAACCGGGCTGGTTCCTGCCCAGCTATTTCTACTCCGTCGGCCTGCACGCGCCCGGATATGACGTCGTGGGCCATGCGCCCGGCGGCTTGCTGGCCATCACGACCGGCGACAACGGAACCATTGCCTGGGGCAGCACCTCGGCAGGCGGAGATCACACCACGGTCTTCGAGGAGCGCCTGAGCCAGGATCGGCGGCACTACGAATTCCAGGGCAAGCAGCGCGAGGTGCTGGCAGCAACCAGCACGATCGACGTCAAGGGGCAGAAGCCGGTCGTACTTCAGATCTACCGCACCCACCGCGGGCCCTTCATCACCCGGCTCGACGCACCGGTGGTCTACAGCAAGCAGGTGCTGTGGAAGGGCCATGAGCTGAGCTCGGTCATGGCTTGGCAGCGTGCCACCCAGGCGAAGGATTGGAAGGCTTTCCACGCCGAGGGACTGGACATGGCGATGGGATACAACTGGTACTACTCGGACAAGGACGGAAATATCGGCTGGCTCTTCGGCGGCTTCTTCCCCGACCAGACGCCGGGGGAGAAAAAAGCGCGCGATCCTCGCCTGCCTGCCATCGGCGCGGAAGGCGACATGAAGGGGCGAAGCTTCGCCGACGAGCTCTACCTCGTGAATCCGGAATCGGGCTACATCGTCAACTGGAACAACAAGCCGTCGGTCGGCTACGACAACAGGGATCTTCACATCCCGCGCTGGTCGCAGGGCGACAGGGCCAACATCCTGGCCGATCTGATGAAGCGCCGGGCGCAGCAGTCCAAGCCGATCACCGCACAGGACGTGCAGGAGATCTATCACTCAGCATCGACCCAGGACGTGAACTTCTATCACTTCGGCCCGCTCTTCAAGACGCTCAACGCGGCGAGTGCGGACCATGACACCCAGCACGCACTGAAGCTGCTTCAGGATTGGAACGGGGAGCGGCTGCCCGATCCGGCGAATCCGAAGGCCTACGGTGGTGCCGCCGTTCCGATCTTCCAGGAATGGCTCAATCAGTTCGTCAAGCGGACCGTCGGCGCCGTGCTGGCCGGGGACGAGTTCCAGCGGTTCGCCGGGCCATACGCCGGCACACTGCAGCTGCCCTACATGAAGAACAGCGTGAATCTATCGATGGGCACGAAGATCGCGCTGCGCGGACTGCAGGCCCGATTCGACCTGCGTCCCGAGGACAAGCCGGCCTACGACGTGCTGCATCGCCAGGATCCCCAGCAGCTCATGCTCGTGTCATTGCAGGCGGCCGTCGCGGCGCTGAAGACGAAGAACCCGTCGAAGCCGATCGATACCTGGCGCCAAGCCATGGTGCCGCAAAACTTCTTCCCGGAAAACTACGAATCCGTGCCGACCGCGTCAGCCGCCGAGAAGCCGACCCTGCCTTCTTCAGCCAACCGCGGCGCAATGCAGCGGCTTGCAGTGGGCGGTGGCGGTCGGATGGAGAGCGTGGATGCCAATCCGCCGGGCACGTCGTCCGACCCCAAGAGCGCCCACTACAAGGATCAACTGTCCATCTACGGCGACTGGGGCTTCAAGCCGCTGCCGCTGAACCCAAAGAAGACCGGTACCGGCAAGGTGATTCACATGCAGCGCGCCAAGCTTTGACCCGGCGTCTCGTGCATCGGCTCAAGGCCTTTCACGACGCAACAGCTGGATCAGGCGACGCAGCCGTGCATCCCTGTCGGGTTCGTTCGCGCTGGCGTAGCGCGGCTCGGGGTAGACGGCCAGTTGCACGACGGCCAGGCGCTCGGCGCGGTGAATGTAGATCCGCTGGCCGCAGTGGCCAAGCGCGAGCATCGCGCCCTCGTCGTCCAGCCACCAGCTGAAGCCGTAGCCTGTCAGGCCGAGCGAGCGCCGGTGGCCGGCGTGCGGATCGTCCGGCAGCGCGAACGCCCGGGTGCTCGCCGCGTCGACCCACCCTGCCGGCAGCACGCGGCGTCCATCGACGACGCCGTCGTTCATGACGAACGAGGCGAAGCGGCCGATGTCGCGCAAGGCCATGCCGGCACGGCTGCCGCCGATCTCCTGCCCGTCTTCGGACTCCAGCGTGTAGTAGGCGTCGAACTCCATGCCGCACGGCTGCCAGATCTTCTGAGACATGTAGTCGGCCAGCGTCCGCCCCGTCGCGGCAGACACCACGGCGCCCAGCAGATAGGTGTCGCCCGTGTTGTAGCGCCATGCGGTTCCCGGATCGTCGGCGCGCGGCAGCGCCTGCATGAGCCGCAGCACGCCACCCGGTATCTTGCCGGCCAGGGATCGGCTGTAGCGGTTCACGTCGGAATCCCTGTCGGTGTAGACCTCGGACCACTGCGCGCCGGACGACATCGTCATCAGGTGCCGCACAGTGACGCGCTCGTAGATCGATCCCGAGAGCTGGGGCAGGTAGCGCGCGACGTCGTCGTCGATGCTGGCGATGGCGCCATCGTGCACCGCGGCGCCGACCAGCATGGCCGTCATCGACTTCACGGTCGACATGGTGCTCCAGCGATCCTCGGCCTCCAGGCCGAGGCCATAGCGCTCCAGGATCACGCAGCCGTCGCGGATGACGAGCAGTCCGGCAACGTTGTTGCCGTCCATGAATTGGCCGATCGAGGCATCGGTGCCGCCTGTCGCCGCATCGACAAGGACCTCGGGGCCGCGAGGCAGGGGCTTGGCGTTCCCGCGCCGGATGGCGCGGGTTGCGAAGAGCTTGTCGACGATGCGGTAGCCGTAGGACTGCAGGCACGGCGGCCACATCAGGAAGTCGTCGCCCTGAGGCAGGTGCTGCCTTGGAAGGGCCGGCGTCGATTGAAGGGCTGTCATGACCGCGCTCACTCGTTCTGGATGCCGAGCTTGGTGATGATCGGGCCCCAGACCTTCGCCTCGCGTTGCATCATCTGCGTCACGGCCTGGGGCCCGGATTCGGCGAGCGGCTCCATGTAGATCGCATCCATGCGGCTCTTGACGGCCGGGTCGGCCCAGAACTTCGCGGTCTCCGCATTCAGGCGATCGATGACCGCCTTGGGCGTGCCCTTCGGCGCCATGAGCCCGTACCAGCCGCCGATCGGAAAGTCCTTCACGCCGAGTTCGAGGATGGTCGGAACGTCAGGCATGGCGGATGAGCGCTTCGCACCGATGACGGCCAGCGGAACCACCTTGCCGAGCTTGGCCTGCACCGAAGCGGTGGAGATCGCATCGGACATGAAATCGATCTCTCCCCCCATCACGCCCATCAACGCCGGCGCGGCGCCCTTGTACGGGACGTGGATCATCTCGATGCCGAAATGCTGCGCCAGGTACTCGACGTAGAGATGGGTCGAGTTTCCCTTGCCCGCCGAGCCGAAGTTGATGGTGCCGGGCTTGGCCTTGGCGCGTCGCACCAGCTCGTCGAAGGACTTGATGCCCGAGTTCGGACTCGCGACCAGCACCTGGCTCGAATTGGCCAGCATCAGCACCGGCTCGAAATCCCGCGTCGGGTTGTAGGGCAGCGATTTGTACGAGAACGGATTGAGCGACATGTTCGACGTGCTGCCGAACAGCAGCGTGTAGCCGTCCGCCGGCTGCTTGGCGACGTAGGCGGCCGCGATGCTGCCATTGGCCCCGCTCTTGTTGTCCACGACGATGGTGCCGTTCATCGACTTCGCGACGTACGCGGCCCAGCTGCGCGCCAGCGCATCGGCCGCGCCGCCCGCGGCCACGGGGACGACGACGGTGATCGGTTTGCCCGGATAGGCCTGCGCCGCGGCGATCGGCGGCGCCAGCGCCGCAGCGCCTGCGGCGACGAGGATGGAAAGGCGCGTGAGCGCGGAACGTCTGCCGAGGTCTTTCATGGGGTGTCTCCCGTTGTGTTGAAGTTGGGCGAGTTGGGCGGTTCGGGCATCGCGGCGCCGGCCAGAATCGGCGCCAGTTCCGGCGGCAACCGGATGGACATGTCGAGCAGCAGGAAGGCCAGCGCCTTGCCGTGTGCGTCGAGGTTGAGCGAGTCGTTGACGCCGCCGTCGAGCACGTCGTCGAGCACGAAGTTCATCGCGTGCAGCGTGGGGCACAGGTAGCGCGCCACGCGCGTGGGCCGGCGGTGCGCGAACTGCTGGGCGACGCGCGCCTCGGTGACTTGTTCGACGAGCAGCGGATACAGCCGCTCGTGCCACGCGATCACGCTGATGTTCGAGCGGTTGCCCTTGTCGCCGGTGCGGCCGTGGGCGAGGCGGTACAGCGGAACGACGATCTGCTTCATGCGATCCACTCCACACGCGCCGGCACCGTGGCGCGCGGCAGCAGGCAGGACACGGTGCCCAGCGTCGGCCTGATCGACGTGCGCACGCCGCCGCCGCCCGCCGGGCCGCAGGTGTACAGCGCGGTCAGCTCGCGCACCAGGCGCTCGGCCAGCGCGCGATCGGCGTTGCGCAGCGCGACGCGCAGGCGCACGTCGCGCGCATCGCCGTCGGGTTGCGCAGCCAGCCAGCGCCCGCCATCGTCGCCGAACACGCTGGCCACGCCGATAAGGTCGGCGCGCAACATGCCACAGCCTTGCAGCCGCTCGCGCAGCACCCCGGCGGCCAGGCGCGCACGTGCTTCGGCGCGGGGACCGGCGTAGGAAATCCCGCCTTCGGCCAGCCAGCCGGATTCGAAGCAGACGTTGACCTTCAGTTCTTCGGGCCGCGCATGGCCGCGCACGCCGGCCATGCACACGCGGTCGGTCCCCACGGCGGTGATCGACGCTTCGCCGATGTCGGCCACCACGTCGGGCGTCAGATAGGCCGTCGGGTCGTGCAGTTCGTAGAGGAGCTGTTCCTTGACCGTGTGCTCGTCGATCAGCCCGCCGGTGCCGGCGGGCTTGGTGATGGTGCAGGTGCCGTCGGCTGCGATCTCCGCGATCGGGTAGCCCAGCGCCGCCAGCCCCGGCACGACCTTGAAGCCGGGATCGGCGTAGTAGCCGCCGGTGACCTGCGCGCCGCATTCCAGCAGGTGGCCTGCCATGGCGCCGCGCGCCAGGCGGTCCCAGTCGTCGACCGCCCAGCCGTAATGCGCCATCGCGATGCCGAGCGTCAGCGAAGGGTCGGCCACGCGGCCGGTCACGACGATCTGGGCGCCCTCGCTCAGCGCCTGCGCGATGGCTTCGGCACCCAGGTAGGCGTTGGCGCTGACGATGGAACGCCCGGCCGTCGCGCTGCCGACACGCGCCTGCAGTGCAGCGGCATGCGCGGGGCCGGACACATCGTCGCCCAGGACGACGGCGATGCGCGGCGCCGGCAGGCCGAGTTCGCGCGCCATCGCCGCGATGCATTTCGCGGCGCCGACCGGATTCGCCGCGCCGAAGTTGCTGACGATGCGGATGCCGTGACGCAGGCAACGCTCGAGCACCGGCGCGAGCATGGGTTGCAGCAAGGGCTCGTAACCCGCGTCGGGATCCTGGCGCCGCGCGAGCTGAGCGAGCGCCAGCGTGCGCTCGGCCAGGGTCTCGAAGATCAGCGCGGCCGAGCCGCCGGCGGCGATGAGCGCGTCCACCACCGGGCCGGCGGCGTCGGTCCGGTCGCCGGAGAAGCCTGCGGCACAGCCGACGCGCAAGAGGGTGGAGTTCATGGGATGCGACTCTAGACATCGGCCTTTGAGCTGTGAAATCGAAAATTGGGATAAATTGATCTGTTATGCAAATAGATGTCTCCACCCGCCAGCTGCGCGCCTTCCTCGCGCTGGCCGACGGCCGCAACTTCACGCGCGCGGCGGCGCAAACCCACTTGTCCCAGCCGGCGTTCAGCGCGCTGATCCGGGCACTGGAAGAACAGCTCGGGCTGCGCCTGTTCGACCGCACGACGCGCAGCGTGGAGCTCACCGTCGAAGGGCGGCTGTTCGAGGAGTCCGCGCGCCGCGTGCTGCACGAAGCGCAAGAGGCCGTGGCCGACATGCAGGCCCATGCGGCGCGACGGCGCGGACGCGTGTCGCTGGCACTGCTGCCGTCGCTGGCCGCCGGCTGGCTGCCACCGCTGCTGGCGGGTTTTCGCGCACGCCATCCGGACATCCATCTCGACGTGGCCGATGTGCTGTCCGAAGATTGCGTGGAACGCGTACGCAGCGGCCGCGCCGACTTCGCGCTCGCCTCCACGCGCGCCGACACGCCCGAGCTGCGCACGGAGCTCTTCTGCAGCGACGGCTTTCACCTGGTGTGCCGGCGCAACCACCCGCTGGCGAAACTGCGCTTGCCGCGCATCGCCGATGTGGCGGCACACCCGATCGTGCAGTTGTCGCGCGAGAGCAGCGTGCGCCACCAGGTGGAGGCAGCGGCGCACCCGCGCCAGTTGAACACGGTGATGGAACTTGATCAGCTCAGCAGCGTGGCGGGCATGCTGCGCGCCGGATTCGGCGTCAGCCTGGTGCCGGAGCTCGCGCTGTTCCACTTCGACCACCCGGAGCTGGTGACGCGTCCGATGCAAGGCCCGAAGCTCAGGCGGCAGATCTTCGTCGTGCGGCGGCGCGATCGCAGCCTGTCGGTGGCGGCGCAGGCGTTGTACGAGGAACTGATGGCGCATCCGCCCGGCGCGCTGTCTCGCTGACTAATCCGATTTCCGGCTTAATCGGCGCATGGACCGCCTCAAAGCCATGCAGACCTTCGTGCAGATCGCCGACCAGGGCAGCCTGACCAAGGCCGCCTATGCACTCGACAGCTCGCTGCCCGCCGTGGTGCGCTCGCTGGCCGCGCTCGAGGCGCATCTGCGCGTGCGCCTGTTCCACCGCACGACGCGGCGCATCTCGCTGACCGAGGAGGGCCGCCAGTACCTGGATCGGGCACGCGAGGTGCTGGCCGCAGCCGACGCCGCCGACCGCGCGCTCGCGCTCGACGCGGCCGAGCCCGCGGGACAGCTCACCGTGACGGCGCCGGTGCTGTTCGGCCACATGTACGTGGCGCCGGCCATCGTGCGTTTTCTCCAGCGCTACGACAAGATGCGCTGCAGCGTGATGCTGCACGACCGGACGGTGAACCTGCTGGAAGAAGGCATCGACGTGGGCATCCGCATCAGCCCACTGGAAGATTCCTCGCTGGTGGCGCAGCAGCTCGGCAGCATCCGCCGCGTGGTGGTCGCGAGCCCCGGCTATCTGCGGCAGCACGGCGTGCCGCAGCATCCGCGCGATCTGCTGAAGGCCAACTGCGTGCGCGTCCTTCCGAGCGCCGCGGTTCACTTCCGCGAGAACGGCCGCAGCTTCGCGGTCGCAGCCAAGGGCAACCTGGAGTTCAACCACATCGCGCCGGCGGTGGAAGCCTGTGCCGCGGGCATGGGCTTCGGCATCTTTTTCTCCTACCAGGTGCAGCCCTTCGTGGCGCAGCGGCGGCTCGAGATCGTGCTGGAGGAATTCGAACTGCCGCCGCGGCCGGTGAGCGTGATCTATCCGCACGCGCGGCTGCTGCCGGCACGCACGCGCGCCTTCATCGACTGGATGAAGAACGAGTTCGAAGGCCTGCATCTCTGACGCCCGAGGGCCGCCGCCCGCTTGCGCCACAATGCCGCGGTGCCCAGCATCGCTCCTCCTCTTTTCCACGCCAGCCATCTTTGCAAACGCTACGGTGCAACCACCGTGGTCGACGATCTTTCCTTCGAGATCGCGCCCGGCGAGTGCCTCGGCGTGATCGGTCCCAACGGCGCGGGCAAGACCACCACCATCCGCATGTGCCTCGGACTCACCGCGCCCGATGGCGGCAGCATCGAGGCGCTCGGCGGCCTCTCGATGCCGCGCGATGCACGCGCCATCAAGGCGCAACTCGGCGTGGTGAGCCAGTTCGACACGCTCGACCCCGACTTCAGCTGCGCCGAGAACCTGATGGTCTACGCGCGCTACTTCGGCATGCGACGCGCCCAGATCGCGCCGCGCATTCCCAAGCTGCTCGAGTTCGCGGCGCTCTCGCACAAGGCCGATGCGAAGCCGGGCGAGCTGTCGGGCGGCATGCGACGCCGCCTGTCGCTGGCGCGCGCGCTGGTGAACGATCCGAAGCTGCTGATGCTCGACGAGCCCACCACCGGCCTCGATCCGCAGGCGCGGCACCTGATGTGGGAGCGGCTGCAACTGCTGCTGCAGCAGGGCAAGTCGATCCTGCTCACCACGCACTTCATGGACGAGGCCGAGCGCCTGTGCTCGCGCCTGCTGGTGCTCGACCACGGCCGCAAGATCGCCGAGGGCCGGCCGCGCGACCTCATCGCCGAGCATCTGGAGCCCGACGTGGTCGAGGTCTACGGCAACGGCGCGCTGGCGCTTTCGCAGTCTCCGCTGAAGGACTTCGCGGCCCGTGTCGAGGTCAGCGGCGAAACAGTTTTCTTCTACACGCAGGAAGCGCGCGGCCTCCTGGCAGCCCTGGCGAGCCACAGCGGCCTGCGCACCTTCCACCGGCCCGCGAATCTTGAAGACTTGTTCCTCAAGCTGACCGGCCGGCAGATACGCGAGGATGGTTGACGCCCATGCGCACGACGATCGACACGACATCCCCATCGCCGCCTTCGGTCTGGCGCCCGCCCGAGCTCTCGATGCGCTGGTGGCCCGTGTTCCTGCGCAACCTCCTGGTGTGGCGCAAGCTCGCGATCCCGAGCCTGATCGGCAACATCGCCGAGCCGCTGATCTGGCTGGTGGCGTTCGGCTACGGCATGGGTGCGCTGGTCGGCCGCGTCGAAGTGAACGGCGCCAGCGTGCCCTACATCCTGTTCCTCGCCAGCGGTTCGATCTGCATGAGCTCGATGAACGCGGCCTCCTTCGAGGCGCTCTACTCGGCCTTCTCGCGCATGCATGTGCAGAAGACCTGGGACGGCATCATGAACGCGCCGGTGGGGCTCGACGACGTGGTGCTGGCCGAGATGCTGTGGGCCGCCTTCAAGGCCATCTTCACGACCACTGCGATCCTGTTCGTGATGCTGGGCCTGGGCATCAGCCACAGCCCCAAGCTGGTCGTCGCCTGGTTCGTGCTGGCCGGCGTCGGCATCACCTTCTCGTGCATCGCGCTGATCTTCAATGCGCTGGCGAAGGGCTACGACTTCTTCACCTACTACTTCACGCTGTTCATGACGCCGATGATGTTTCTCTCGGGCGTGTTCTTTCCGCTGGAGCAATTGCCCGGGGTGGTGCGCCAGGTGGCGGACTGGCTGCCGCTCGCGAACGCCGTGGCGCTGGTGCGGCCGCTGTTCATGGACCAGTGGCCGGCCGGATGGTGGCAGCACGCGACGGTGCTCGTGGTCTACACCGTGGTGTCGTTCTGGGTTGCGCTGGCTTTGACGCGCAAGCGCTTTCGCGCCTGAGTACTTCCATCGGCCATCGCGCGTAAGCGGTATGGACGGCATTTGGACCGAGGCATAGATTGGGCCGCCTCGCAGCAAGTCCAAGGAGACGCGAATGGCCACCACCTATCGCATTCATCCGGCCATCGGCATCGCGCGCGTGGGCAACAGCCCGGAGTTCTTCATCGGACCTGAGCGCCTGCGCGAGCGCCCCGAACCGCCCGGCGGCTTCAAGGACGCACAGTGCCGCGTCAAGCGACAGGCGGCGCGCTTTCGCATCTTCGCGCACCACGACGACGGCAGCGTGGAGGAGATCGACGACACCACGGCCGACATCACCTGGACCGTGCATCTGGTCAACAAGAAGGCGGCCTACCCGGGTCGCGGCAACAGCGAATCGGCCGGCGACCTCACGATAGACCCGGGCGCGCGCAGCACCACCGGTCCCGACCAGCAGCAGCTGTTCGACAACGGCGTGATCCGCTTCTCGGGCGATCCGGCAACCACCGTGCCGCTGGGCGAGATGCGCAGCGACGACGCGAACCATCTGCTGGTGATGGGCGGCGCCGGCAAGTCGGCTTCGCCGGGGGGCAACGGCATCAGCGACTTCTGGGGCAACGTCGGCTGGTACGACGACATTTCCGACGGCCCCGTCTCCGCCACCCTCCAGATCCGCGCCACGAGCGCCACACCGGCGGTGGTCGGCGCGTGGGTCATTTGTGCCCCGCCCAAGTTCGCGCCGCACCAGGACAGCACGACCACGCTGTACGACCGCGTGCTCGAGGCCATGGTCGGCGCAGGCCTGGCCACTGCGCCCACCACCAGCACGTACACGCAGGACATCTATCCGATCCTGCAGCGCGCACGCGACATCAAGTGGGTGTTCGAAACCTACGCGCACGGGTGGGCCGACCCGGTGACCGCGCCGGCAATGCGCGCCCTGATCTTCAACAAGCTGCGTCCGGGCGGGGACATGCCGCAGCTCAACAATTCGGATTCGGCGCTCACGTCCATCCAGTACGCGCACATGCAGCGCTGGAAGGACGACGTCGACTTCACGAACGACTGGACGGGCGTGCCGGCGCCCGAAGCCGCGGTGTCGCCCGCCGGCATGGACCGCGCGGCGCTCGAGGCCTGCGTCGGCGGTGCTTTCTTTCCCGGCATCGAGGCGGGCGGACTGAGTGCAGGCAATCGTCCGATCCTCGAAGCGGCGTTCTACAGCGAAGCGTTTCGCATCAACCACGCGACGGTCACGCCCGGCAGCATCAGCGCCTCGATGGCCCTGCCCTGGCAGGCCGACTTCTATGCCTGCGGCACCAACTGGTGGCCGGTCCCGCGACCCAACGAGGTGATGCCGCAGGGCACCAGCAGCTACGAAAGCTGGTCGCGCGACATCGGCAGCTACGAAGACATGATCGCCAAGTGGCACACGCTCGGCTTCGTGGTGCAGCAGGGCGCGCAGCACGTGGAAGTGGAACGGTGCGACACCGCGTCGATCACGCTGCTGACGCCTCAGCTCAACTTCATCGACATCCCGCAGGGACCGATGGGCATGGTGCGCGAGCAGCCGCTCGCGATCAGCTTCGAGGTGATCTCGCCGGGCTCGGCCATCACGCTCGACTATGCGCCGGGCGGTGCGCCCAACCATCCGCAACTCGTTGCCGGCACCAGCACCGTGACCGTCGGCCCCACCGGCGGCAGCGGCGTCGCCACCGCGCGGCTGTGGGTCATCTACAAGACCGGCGCGGCGCCCTCCGCGATACCGACGCAGACGGTCACCGTGCGCGAGGCGGTGAGCGGACAGACCTGGAGCATCCCGATCGACGGCAACACCATCGCGCGCAAGACCGCGGCGGTGGCCCTGGTGCTCGACCGCTCGGGCAGCATGGCGCAGGACCGCGGCGACGGCCAGAGCAAGCACGTTTCGCTGCAGCAGGCGGCCGAGATCTTCGTCGACGTGATGCTGGAAGGCGACGGCGTGGGCCTGGTGCGCTACGACCAGGACGCGCAGGTGGTGCAGCAGGTTCTGCAGCTCGGCGCGGGCGGCATCTCCGACCTGAATCGCAGCGCGACCATCGACCTGATCCGCGGCAACAGCTTCGATCCCGCAGGCGCCACCTCCATCGGCGATGGCATCTTCGAAGGCCGGCAGATCCTCAACAACGCGGTCGGCAGCTACGACGTGAAGGCACTCGCGGTGCTGACCGACGGCGTGGAGAACAGCTCGCGCTACATCGCCGACGTGGCCGCCGAGATCAACGAGAAGACCTATGCCGTGGGGCTGGGGACGCCGCAGAACACCAGCGCCGCCGCACTGCAGACGATCTCGGGCAACAACGGCGGCTTCCTGCTCGTCACCGGCGCCATCGGCACCGATAACCGATTCCTGCTGCAGAAGTATTTTCTGCAGATCCTGGCCGGCGTGAGCAATGCGGAGGTGGTGCTCGACCCCGACGGCCTGCTGGCGCCGGGCGCCGTGCATCGCATCCCCTTCCGGCTCACCGAAGCCGATGCCGGCGTGGACGTGATCCTGCTCAGCCCTTACGTGAAGGCCGTCGACTTCCGCCTGCAGACGCCCACGGGCCTGATCCTCGAGCCGTGGCGCGCGATGAGCGAGCCCGCGATGCGCTTCGTGCTGGGCAACGGGGTCAGCTACTACCGGCTGGTGCTGCCGACGCAGCTGGTTGCCGATCGCTTCGACCAAGGCGGCACCTGGCACGCGCTGCTGACCATCGGGCGCCCTCGCCTCCAGCCCAGCGGCGGCAACGACCAAGGCATCGACCCCGGCATCGTGCGCGGCCTGCATGCGAGCCAGGCGCAGCGGCTGCGCGCGCAGCAGGGCCCGGGCCTGGTGCGAACCGAACAGCGGCGCAGCTTCGACCTCGCGCAGAACGCGGGCACCGCTTCGGGCCGCACGACGCCGGAGACTGCCGCCGCGAGCAGCTCGGGCGGCCGCCGCACAGTGCCTTACAGCCTGATCGTTCACAGCTACTCCAACGTGTCGCTGCGTGCCGAGCTGCACCAGAGCGGCTACGACCCCGGCGCGCGCATCGACGTGCAGGCCACGCTCACGCAATCAGGCGTCCCGCTGCAGGGCGACAGCACGGTGTGGGGCGAACTCACCCGGCCCGACGGTTCGCAGAGCACGCTGGTTTTCCAGAGCGCCGAGCCGGGCAGCCACGCCGCGCACTTCGTCGCCGGCAGCACGGGCGTCCACAAGCTGCGCGTGCGGGCCAGCGGGCGTACACGCAGGGGCATGCCCTTCATGCGCGAGCAAGCCCTCACCGCAGTGGTCTGGCGCGGCGGCGACCGCGATGCCGAGACCGGTGCCGCCGGCGGCGGTGGTCGCGACGAACGCTGGTGCCAACTGCTCGAATGCCTGCTGCAGCGCGATGGTGTCATCGAGCCCGAACTCGAGAAGCGGCTGCGCGCCGCAGGCTTGAACCTCGACCACCTGCGCAAATGCCTCGAGGGTCACTGCGCACACGGCGGCAAGACCGGCCGGCAACAGGACGGCTGAGCCCATGGCCGATCCGGATGCGGGCGTCTTCGACGCGGCGGTGGCCGGCGCCGGCCCGGCCGGTTCGGCCACCGCGCGCTGGCTGGCACTGCGCGGCTGGCGCGTCGCGCTGGTGGAACGCACGCACTTCGAGGCGCCGCGCATCGGCGAATCGCTGGCGCCCAATGTGCAGGAACCGCTGCGGGCGCTCGACCTCTGGCCCGATTTCATGGCGCTGGCACCCTTGCCCTCGTGGGGCAGCCGCAGCCTGTGGGGAGACGCCGCGCCGCAGTCGCACTCCCATCTGCTCAGCCCCTACGGCTGCGGCTGGCACGTGGACCGCCGGGCGTTCGACCACATGCTGGCGCACGCGGCCCGTGCCGCCGGGGCGCATCTTTTCCGAGGCGCGAGCGTGCAGCGAAGCGAGTACCGGGATGGCTGCTGGTGCTTGCAGGGGCCGCCCCGCACGTTGCGCGCACGCGTGCTGATCGACGCCACCGGCCGCCGCGCCCATGTCGCGCGCGCCCTGGGCGCACGACGCGTGCTTTTCGATCGCCTGGTCGGCATGGCCGTGCACTGGGCCGGCGTCGATGCCGCGGAGCGCGGCCATTTGCTGGTGGAGGCTGCAAGCGAAGGCTGGTGGTATTCGGCGCCCCTGCCCCGCAGCGCACAGCACGAGCCCGAAGCGATGATCGCGATGCTGATGACCGACGCGGACTTGTGCGGGCGGCCGCGACTCGGCGCGGCCGAGTTCTGGCAGGCCAGCCTGCAGTCGGCGCTGGCCACGCGCCAGCGCCTGGCACCGGCACACCGGATATCGGCGCCGCAGGTGCACTGCGCGTTCAGCCAGCGCCTGCGCCGCGACGGCGCGAACGATGCAGGCCCCTGGCTGGCCGTGGGCGATGCCACGCTGGCGGTCGATCCGGTTTCCGGCAGCGGCGTGCTGCGCGCCTTGCGCACCGCGCGCGCCGCGGCCGACGCGGTGGACGCGCTCCTCGCCCGGCCTTCTGCATGGCGGGAGACGCTGGCCGGCTACGAAGCCGAGCGCGACAAGGAATGCACGAACTACCTGCTCGAACGTGCGCAGTACTACGCGGCCGAGCAACGCTTCGACACGCCCTTCTGGCGACGCCGTCAGGTGCTGCGGCGGCTCGCGGCGGCATCCTGGTCGCCGCGGCAGTAGGCCGACAGTGCCTGCACCAGATGGGCGAAGGTGGCGCGCACGCGCCGCACGCGTCTCAGGTCCTCGTGCATCGTGACCCAGGTTTCGAGATCGTGGCTGAACAGCTCGGCGAGCACCGGCACCAGTGACGGGTCGCGTCGCGCAAGTGCCTTCTGGCAGATGCCGATGCCGAGCCCGGCCCGGATGGCGCCCAGCTGCGCCAGCTGGTTGTCGGCGCGGCAGCTGAACATCTCGCGGCTCAGATCGAGGCCCTGCAATGCGCGCAGCACGCCGGTCTCGCGGTCCGGCCCGATCAGCGCGAAGCGGCCGAGCTCTTCGAGGGCGCGCGGCGTGCCGTGTTTCTCCAGGTAGGCGGCCTTGGCAAAAAGACCGAGTCGCACCGCGCCCACGTGCGTGGCCACGACCGCCGCCTGTGTGGGCCGCACCATCCGCACCGCGATGTCCGCCTCGTGCCGCAGCAGGTCTTCGGTGCGGTTGGTCAGGCTGAGTTCGAACACCAGGCCCGGCTGTGCCTCCTGCAATTCGGCCAGCACTGAGGGCAGCACCTCGGCGCCCATCACGTCGCTCGCGGTGATGCGCACCGTGCCGAAGGCGGCATCGGTATCGGCCGAGGCTGCCCGCGCAAAAGCGTCCGCCGCGGCCGCCATGGTTTCGGCGTGGGCGCCGAGCTCGCGTGCTGCATCGGTCGGCGAGAGGCCGCTCGGCGAGCGCGTGAAGAGCGCCACTCCGATCGAGCGCTCCAGCGCATCGAGCCGACGCCGCACCGTCGGTTGAACGACGTTGAGCGCTCTTGCCGCCGCAGAGAGGCTTCCTTCGCGGAGTACGGCGAGGAAGGCGCGTTGGTTTTCCCAGTCGAGATGGTTCGTGCTCATACATTTCATACTAGCCGATAGCAACGCTATGACAATTGTGTTTAGCCAGAGCTGCCTCAAGAATCGAGTCCTTCACACGAAAGGAACAGCGCAATGGAACGAGGTACGGCATTGGTGCTCGGTGCGACGGGCGGTATCGGCGGCGAGACGGCAGCAGCCTTGCTGCGGCGAGGCTGGCAGGTACGGGCGCTGGCTCGCAACCCGGCCCGGGCCGCGGCGCAATGGCCGGCCGGCCTGGCGCAGCCGGAATGGGTGTCGGGCGATTCGCTCGACGCGGCGAGCGTACTGGCGGCGGCCAACGGTGCCTCGCTGATCGTCCACGCGGTCAATCCGCCCGGCTATCGCAACTGGGAGACGCTGGTGCTGCCGATGCTGGAGAGCACGATCCGGGCGGCCGAGGCCTCGGGCGCCCGCATCGTGTTGCCGGGCACGGTCTACAACTACGGGCCGGACGCATTCCCCGAGCTCGCCGAAAGCGCGCCGCAGCATCCGCGGACACGCAAGGGCGCGATCCGAGTGCAGATGGAACAACGCCTGCGCGAGGCGGCGGGCCGTGGCGTGCGCACACTCATCGTTCGCGCCGGCGACTTCTTCGGCCCCAGAGCCCGCAACAACTGGTTCTCCCAGGGCTTGGTGAAACCGGGCCAGGCGCTCGAGGCGATCAGCGACCCTGGACGGCGCGGTGTCGGCCATCAATGGGCCTACCTGCCCGACGTGGCCGAGACCATTGTTCGCCTGGTCGAACGCGAGAGCGCACTGGCGGTGTTCGACAGCTTTCACATGAGCGGTCACTGGGACGCGGACGGCACGCAGATGCAGGCGGCCATCCGGTGCGCCAGCGGCCGGCCGGACCTGCCGGTCAAGCGCTTTCCCTGGTGGCTGATCGCACTGAGCTCGCCCTTCGTGCCGACGTTTCGCGAGCTGCGCGAGATGCGCTACCTTTGGCAGCAACCGGTACGCCTGCGCAGCACGCGGCTGCTGTCGGTGCTGGGAACCGAGCCCCACACGCCGCTCGATGCCGCAGTGGGCGCCACGCTGGCCGGCCTGGGCTGCCTGGACGGCGGCCGCGACGCAGGCCTAGCCAGTTTGCGCAAGCGGCGCGCCGCGGTGCGCGCCTAGAGTGGAGCATGCAGTACACCCACGAACACCTCGAGATCCAGAAGACGCTCCGGCGCTTCATCGACGAGGAGATCAATCCATACGTGGACGAATGGGAAGCGGCCGAGAGCTTCCCCGCGCACGAGGTGTTCAAGAAGCTCGGCGCGCTGGGCTTGCTGGGCCTCAACAAGCCGGAGGAATACGGCGGCGGCGGGCTTGACTACTCCTATGCGATGGCGCTGGCCGAGGCGCTCGGCCACGTGAGCTGCGGCGGCGTGCCGATGGCCGTCGGCGTGCAGACCGACATGTGCACGCCGGCGCTCGCGCGCTTCGGCAGCGACGCGCTGCGGCGCGAGTTTCTGGCGCCCGCGATCGCCGGCGAGACTGTGGGCTGCATCGGCGTCAGCGAACCCGGCGCCGGCAGCGACGTGGCCGGACTCAAGAGCCGCGCGCGCAAGGACGGCGACGACTACCTGATCAGCGGCCAGAAGATGTGGATCACCAACAGCCTGCAGGCCGACTGGATGTGCATGCTGGTCAACACCGGCGACGGGCCGGCGCACCGCAACAAGTCGCTGGTCATCGTGCCGATGGACAGTCCCGGCATCGAGAAAGCCAAGAAGATCAAAAAGATCGGCATGCATTCGAGCGACACCGGCCTGATCTATTTCGACAACGTGCGCGTGCCGCAGCGCAACCGCATCGGCGAGGAAGGCCAGGGCTTCGTCTACCAGATGCAGCAGTTCCAGGAGGAGCGCCTCTGGTGCGCCGCCAGCTCGCTCGAGCCGATGGAAGACTGCATCGCCGACACCATCGAATGGGCGCAGCAGCGCAAGCTCTTCGGCGGCACGCTTGCCGATCAGCAGTGGGTGCAGTTCAAGCTGGCCGAACTCAAGACCGAGGTGGAGGCCTTGCGCGCACTGACCTACCGCGCCTGCGACCTCCATGTGCAGGGCGAAGACGTCACCGCGCTCGCCTCGATGGCCAAGCTCAAGTGCGGGCGCCTCACGCGCGAGGTGGCAGACACCTGCCTGCAGTTCTGGGGTGGCATGGGCTTCACCTGGGAGAACCGTGTGTCGCGCCTGTACCGCGACGGCCGGCTGGCCTCGATCGGCGGCGGCGCCGACGAGGTGATGCTGGGCATTCTGGCCAAGACCATGGGGATCGCGAAGCGGCCGCCGCAGTCATGACGAAGATGCCCGCGCCGCCCTCAGCTTGTCCTTCTTGCTCGGCCGCTTTCCCTTGATGCCGCCCGCGGGGTCCAGCCCTTGCGCAGGCGCCAGGGTCTCCACCGGCTCGAAGCCCGCCACCCGCTCCCGCGGCACGTTGAGGCCCTGGCGCTTCTCGATCAGCCGGAAATGCGCTTCGCTGTCCGCGCTCACGAAGCTCAGCGCCACGCCGCTCTCGCCGGCACGCCCCGTGCGCCCGATGCGGTGCACATAGTCGACGGCCGAACGCGGCAGGTCGTAGTTCACCACCGCCGGCAACTGCACCACGTCGATGCCGCGCGCCGCGAGGTCGGTGGCCACGACCACCTGCACCCTGGACGCCTTGAAGTCCGTCAGCACCTGCGTGCGCTTGCCCTGGCTCAGCACGCCATGGAAGGGTTCGGCGCCGATGCCCGCCTTGCGCAGCTTGTCGGCCACGATCTCCGCCGCATGCTTGGTGGCGACGAAGACCAGCACGCGGGCCCAGCCCTCCTGCACGAGCAGGTGGCGCAGCAGCTGCGTGCGCCGCCCGGCATCGACCTCGATCGCGCGCTGCAGGATCGCGGGCTCGCCGGCGGGCTCGGCCTGCGCCTCGATGCGCACCGGCGCGCGCAGCAGGTCTTCGGCCAGCGCACGCACCGCGTCGGGAAAGGTGGCCGAAAAAAGGAGGTTCTGCCGCGCGGCCGGCAGCAGCGCGAAGATGCGCCCGAGCTCATCGGCAAAGCCGAGGTCGAACAGGCGGTCGGCCTCATCGAGCACCAGCATCGACACCGTGGACAGCTTCAGCGCGCGATGGTCGAGCAGATCCAGCAGCCGCCCGGGCGTGGCGATCATGATGTCGGCGCCGCCGCGCAGCGCCATCATCTGCGGGTTGATGGAGACGCCGCCGAACGCGACCGCGATCCTCGGCGGCGAGGGCAGGTGCTGCGCCAGGCCGCGCATCGACTCCCCGACCTGCGCCGCGAGCTCGCGCGTCGGCACCAGGATCAGCGCGCGCAGCCGGCGCGGCGCGGACGGGCGCTCGGCCGCGAGGCGCTGCAGCAGCGGCAGCGAGAAGGCCGCCGTCTTGCCGGAACCGGTCTGCGCCGCGCCCAGGACGTCGCGGCCCTGCAGGATCGGCGGGATGGCTGCGGTCTGGATGGCGGTGGGCGCCGCATAGCCCTTGGCGGTGGCGGCGCGCGCCATGGCAGGATCGAGGCCCAGGGAGCTGAATGGCATGAATGAAGAAGGGCTGTAGAGTGAAGGAGCATAGCGAGCATGACCCCCGATGACCTCGAACGCCTTGTTACCCTCCAGATGCCCTTCGGCAAGCACAAGGGCTGCCTGATCGCCGACCTGCCCGGCAACTACCTCCAATGGTTCGCCCGCGAGGGCTTTCCCAAGGGGGAAATCGGCCGCCTGCTGGCGCTGATGCACGAGATCGACCACAACGGGCTGAAGGCCCTGCTGAACCCGCTGCGAAGGCAGCGTTAACCCCTAATAAAAGCTTTTTCCCCAAAACCGAAATACTGAACGACAATACCGGAGCGTCCTGGCAGTTTTTCTGCCATCGGCGTGATCCGGTGATCGGTTAGTTTCGCGCCACAGCGCCTGTTAAGTTTGTTGTGATACTGGGACTCCATCGCTTTGTTTTGTTGGTTTGATTAGGAGTCCCTCCATGGGCAAGAAACTCTACGTAGGCAATCTCGCTTACTCCGTCCGCGACGACACGCTGGAACAGGCTTTCAGCCAGTACGGTTCCGTTGCAAGCGCCAAGGTCATGATGGAACGCGACAGCGGTCGCTCCAAGGGCTTCGGCTTTGTCGAAATGAGCAGCGACGCAGAAGCGCTCGCAGCCATCGAAGGCCTCAACGGCCAATCCCTCGAAGGTCGCAGCCTGACCGTCAATGAAGCCCGTCCGATGGAGCCCCGTTCGCCCGGCGGCTTCGGCGGCGGCGGTGGTCGCAGCGGTGGCGGCGGCGGCTACGGTGGTGGCGGCGGCAGCGGTGGTGGCTACGGCGGCGGCGGCGGCGGTGGCAACCGCAGCGGCGGTGGTGGCGGCTACGGCGGCGGCGGCGGTGGCCGCGGCGGCTACTAAGCCCTGCAGCACAAGCGCCTCACGGCGTCCATGAAAGGCTCCTTCGGGAGCCTTTTTCATGGCTGCTTCCCAGCGGATACGTGGAAGTCCGTACAGTACTGGTCAGCAAGCGGTCAGGTATTGGCGACGACCCTCGGTGCACATCAACGAGGATCGAGACAATGCTTATAAAGAGCCAGGCTGACTTCTACTCTGGAGTCATGTTCACCGCGGTAGGGGGCGCCTTCGCTATCGGGGCCACCACCTACAACATCGGCGACGGGGCCCGCATGGGGCCCGGCTACTTCCCCCTGATGCTGGGCATCCTGCTGGCCATCATGGGGATCGTGATCATGTTTCAGGCCCTGGTGGTCGAAACGGTCGATGGCGACAAGATCGGCAAATGGGCCTGGAGGCCCCTGGCCTTCGTGCTCGGCGCCAACCTCGCCTTCGGCGTCCTGCTGGGCGGACTGCCCAGCATCGGCCTGCCGGCGATGGGGATGATCCTCGCGATCTATGCGCTGACCATCATTTCCAGCCTGGCCGGCCACCATTTCAAGCTGCGCGACGTGCTCATTCTCTCCACCATCCTGGCGGCCGGCAGCTACGTGGCCTTCATCTGGGCCCTCAAGCTCCAGATCCAGGTCTGGCCCACTTTCATCTCGGGCTGAGGACCGCACCATGGATCTGATTCATAACCTGTCGATCGGTTTCGGCGTCGCCTTTACCTTCACCAACCTGCTGTACTGCCTGGTGGGCTGCATCCTGGGCACGCTGATCGGCGTCTTGCCCGGCATCGGCCCGGTTGCCACCATCGCGATGCTGCTGCCCGCCACCTACGCGCTGCCGCCCGTGTCGGCGCTGATCATGCTGGCCGGCATTTACTACGGCGCGCAGTACGGCGGCTCCACCACCGCTATCCTGGTCAACCTGCCGGGCGAGTCGTCCTCGGTCGTGACCTGTATCGACGGCTACCAGATGGCAAGGCAGGGCCGAGCGGGGCCAGCGCTCGCTGCAGCCGGCCTCGGCTCCTTCTTTGCGGGCTGCGTCGGCACGCTGATCCTGGCCGCGTTCGCGCCGCCGCTGACCGAGCTGGCCTTCAAGTTCGGCCCGGCCGAGTACTTCTCGCTGATGATCCTGGGCCTGATCGGTGCCGTGGTGCTGGCCTCGGGCTCGCTGCTCAAGGCAGTCGCAATGATCGTGCTGGGCCTCCTGCTCGGCATCGTCGGCACCGACGTCAACTCGGGCGTCGCGCGCTTCAGCTTCGACATCCCCGAACTCACCGACGGCATCGGCTTCGTGGTGATCGCCATGGGCGTGTTCGGCTACGGCGAAATCATCGGCAACCTCTCGCAGCCGGACGACGAGCGCGAAGTGTTCACCTCCAAAGTCAAGGGCCTGTTTCCGACCAAGGAAGACTTCAAGCGCATGGCGCCCGCGGTGCTGCGCGGCACGGCGCTCGGCTCCGCCCTCGGCATCCTGCCCGGCGGCGGTGCGCTGCTGGCGGCCTTCGCGGCCTATGCGCTCGAAAAGAAGATCAAGATGCGCCCGGGCGAAATCGCTTTCGGCAAGGGCAACATCCGCGGCGTGGCCTCGCCCGAGTCGGCCAACAACGCCGGCGCGCAGACTTCCTTCATCCCGCTGCTCACGCTCGGCATTCCGCCGAACGCCGTGATGGCGCTGATGGTGGGCGCGATGACCATCCACAACATCCAGCCCGGCCCGCAGGTGATGACCAGCAACCCCGAGCTGTTCTGGGGCCTGATCGCCTCGATGTGGATCGGCAACGCGATGCTGATCATCCTGAACCTGCCGCTGATCGGCATGTGGATCAAGCTCCTCACCGTGCCCTACAAGTTCCTGTTCCCGGCCATCGTGCTGTTCTGCGCGATCGGCGTGTACTCGACCAACAACAACACCTTCGACGTGTGGATGGTCGCGATCTTCGGCTTCGTCGGCTACGCCTTCCTCAAGCTGCGCACCGAGCCGGCGCCGCTGCTCCTGGGCTTCATCCTCGGGCCGATGATGGAAGAGAACCTGCGCCGCGCACTGTTGCTGTCACGTGGAACCTGGAGCGTGTTCATCACGCGGCCACTGTCGGCCGGGCTGCTGGTCGCGGCGGCGCTGCTGCTGGGCATCGTGCTGCTGCCCTCGATCAAGGCGAAGCGCGAAGAGGCTTTCGTCGAGGAATAGCCTTCCCGGAAGCCCACCCAAAAGCCGCCCTCGCCAGGGCGGCTTTTTTATGGGCGCAGCCCCAGCAGCTGCAAGCCTCGAAGGTGCGTCGGCGAATCCGGCTGCGCCAACCCGTTGAGCACGTCCATGTGGTTGCGCTGCGGGATGCGCTCCGCCGCGATCACGACCTCGGGCCCCCAGGCCTGCGCGATCAGGTCGGCCTGCCGCAGGAATTCCTCGCTCTCGTCGCCGCCGACCACCGTCACCAGCGTGCCGCGCGGCCGCGGCATCGTCGCCGGGCTCAGGGCGCGGGCCGACGCTTCGCTCAGGCCGATGTCGTCCGCGAGGAAGGGCGCATGCCGCAGCGGCTCGAGTTCATACAGGCCGGAGATCGAGAGCGCGGATTTCACGATGCCCTGCGCCAACAGCATCGTCGCCAGATGCCCGCCGGCGGAATGCCCCGCCGCCACGATGCGCGCCGGATCGCCGCCGTACTCCGCTGCATGCCGCTCGACCCAGGCCAGCGCGCTCGCGAGCTGCGCCACGATGTGATCGATGCCGACCGCGGGGCACAGCGCGTAGTTGGCGAGCACCACCATCGCGCCGGCGTCGACGAAGGGCGGCGCCACGAAGCTCTGGTCGCGCTTGTCGAGCGCCCGCCAATAGCCGCCGTGGATGTAGACGAGCACCGGCGATCCGGATCGCGTCGCGGGAAGAACGTCGACCCGCTCGCTGGCGTTTGCGCCGTAGGCGAGGTCGCATGCCCAGCCCGGCCGCGCATAGGCCGCCAGGGACGCATCGGCCCAGTGCTTCAGGATCGCCGGGTGCTCCGGGATGCGCGCGCGGTTGTTGTACTGCGCGTCGAACCAGGCAGGTGTCGGATGGGTCATCGGGGCTGCGATGTTCAGCGACGCTTGGCAGCGACCGGTGCGGCCTTCGCGCCGTTCACCCGTACCGTACGGCGAACCGGCTTCTCGCTCGACTCGCGCAGCGCCGCATCGATCAATGCGTCGGCCATCCACAGCGCGGTGCGCTCGACCTCGCGATCGCGCAGTCCCCAGATGTCCTTCAGGATCACGTAGGGCTCGATGCCGTAGACGACCGACAGCGCGTGGTGCAACCGGTCCCGCACCTTCGGCCGCAACTGCGGCGCGAGCGGCTCGATCGCATGCTGGAGGATGCGCACGCGGTGGCCGCGTCGATAGGGCTCCTCCTCCAGCAGTCCGGCACGTTCGAGCCCCCACTGCTCGAGAGACAGCTGCGCCGCGGCGCGCAGCTGCGCCTCGAATTCCTTGAAGCGCGGAAAGGTCTGCACGAACAGCTCGTGCACGCGCTCGCGGCCACTCGGGTTGTCGGACGCCAGCTTGCGCACCGGCCCGAGCGAGCTGTCGATCACCGCGGTGATCAATGCGCTGCGGCTCGGGAAGTAGCGGTACGCCGTGGCGCGCGACACCTTCGATCGCGCCGCCGCCTCGGCCACCGAAGGGATGTGGCCGCTCTGCCGGATGATGTCCATCGCGGTGTCGAGCAAGAGCCGGAAAGTGGCCGCCCTAACACCGCGCTCGGGCGGCACGGGCGGTTCGCTCAGCTTGTGCTTCAGTCGAGCCATGGGGTTTGTACGGAGTCCGGAAGGGGTTGGCTTCGCTTGTGAAGGTCCGAGGTCGGCACGTATGATGCACCGATCCCGATTTGAGACGCAAGTCTCAAAAACGAGTTCCCTGATCCCGAGGCAGCCGGTGCGAACCGCAAGAACCTCGAGACAAGATGGAGACAAAGGCGATGCGCTTGGCCAGCTGGAGTTGGGGCGGACGCGATCATGTGGGCACGATCTCGCAGGACGGGCGCGAGGCCACGCCGCTGGCCGTGCGCGACGCGTCGCTCGGCGTGCTGCCGCTGATCCAGGCGCTGGCACGCGACGAGTCGCTGCCGCAGCCCTCCGGCACACGCCTCCCGGTCGAGCTGGTCACCCTGCGCGCGCCGCTGCCGCGCCCGCTGCGCAGCCTGTTCTGCATCGGGCGCAACTACCGCGCGCACGCGGCCGAACTCGCGAGCACCGTGTTTCGCGAGGCCATGCCCGAGAGCGATCCGTGGCCGATCGTCTTCGGCAAGCTGGGCGAGTGCGTCATCGGTCCGCACGATGCGGTGCGCCTGCCCTCGCCCGCCGTGTCGATCCAGATCGACTACGAATCCGAACTCGCCGTGGTCATCGGCCGCGGCGGCCGCGACATCCCGCGCTCGCGTGCGATGGACCATGTGTTCGGCTACACGATCGTCAACGACGTGACCGCGCGCGACGTGCAGATGCGGCACCAGCAATGGGACCTGGGCAAGAGCTTCGACACCTTCTGCCCGATGGGCCCGTGGATCGCTACCGGCGACGAGCTCGACGGCCGCGCCACGCGCGTGCGCGGCTGGGTCAACGGCGCCTTGCGCCAGGACGGCCTGACCAAGGACATGATCCACGACATCCCCACGCTGATCGAGACCTGCTCGCGCGGCATCACGCTGTATGCGGGCGACGTGATCGCCACCGGCACGCCGTCCGGCGTGGGCATGGGCCAGACGCCGCCGCAATGGCTCCAGTCGGGCCACACCGTGCGCATCGAGATCGACGGCATCGGCGCCATCGAGAACAGGTTCGAGTCGTCATGAGTTTCCAGCTGATCGACCGCATCGCCGTGGAAGAAGAAGGCGAAGGCCCGGCGGTCGTCTGCGTGCACGGCCTCGGCGGCACTTCGAACAGCTTCACGCCGCTGATGCCGGCGCTGGCGCGGCACCGCGTGATCCGCGTCGACCTGCCGGGCAGCGGACGCTCGCAGCGCGCCGAGGGCGCGCTCTCGATCGAGCGCTATGTCGCGGCACTGCTCGACGTCTGCGCGCGGCTTAAGGTCATGCGGGCGCACTGGATCGGGCACTCGATGGGCACCATCGTCTGCCAGCACATCGCCGCGGACCATCCGAAGCTGGTGGCGAGCGTGGCGCTGTTCGGTCCGCTGATCGCGCCGCCCGACGCCGCCCGCACGGCGATGCAGGCCCGCGCCGCGAAGGCGCGCGAAGGCGTGGCGGGCATGCACGAGATCACGCAGTCGCTGCTGCAGGCCGCCATCTCCGCGGACACGCGCCAGCGCCTGCCCGCGGCCGTGGCCTTCGTGCGCGAGAGCCTGATGCGGCAGGACGGCGATGCCTATGCACGCAGCTGCGAGGCGCTGGCCGGCGCGCAAGCCGCGGCGATCGAGCGCATCGAGGCGCCCGTGCTGCTGGTCACCGGCGACGAAGACGGTGTGGCGCCCCCGCAGGCGGTGCGTGCGATGGCCGACAAGCTGCACAACGCGGCGAGCAAGCGCGTGGTGGTGCTGCCGCGCTGCGGTCACTGGACACCGGTCGAACGGCCCGACGAATGCCAGCGCGAGCTGCGCGAATTCCTGGCAGCCAACGCGAGGACTTGACATGTCTGATGTGATGTTCACCAACGTCCGCATCTTCGATGGCGGCGGCGAAGCGCCGTTCACGGGCGACGTGCTGGTGCAGGGCAACCGCATCGCGCGTGTCGTGCCCACCGGCTACGGCGCCCGCTCGGCGCCGGTGATGGGCGCACAGGTGATCGACGGCGCCGGCGCCTTCCTGATGCCGGGCATGGTCGAGGCGCACACGCATTTCTCGTGGAACGACCAGCCCAGCCTCGACGCCATCCAGCGCATGCCGCCCGAAGAGCACATCCTGTGGTGCGCCGAAGTCGCGAAGCGCTATCTGGACATGGGCTGGACCAGTTGCGTCGGCGCCGCGGCGGCCAAGCCGCGGCTCGACGTGGTGATCCGCAACGCGATCGCCGATGGCACCATCATCGGCCCGCGCTACCTCGCCGCCAGCCAGGAGATCACTGTGCCCGGCGGCCTCGGCGACACCACGCAGCCGCATCTGCCGCAGCCCGAGTTCGCCTTCGGCGCGGTCGTCAGCGGCGCCGAGGAGATGCGCCGCTGCGTGCGCATGTTCGCCAAGTACGGAGTCGACTCCGTGAAGATCAACCTCTCGGGCGAGTCGATCACCGGCATGCCCAGCGAGATGAGCCAGTTCACCGAAGAAGAAGTCACCGTCTGCGTGCAGGAGGCCAAGGCCTGGGGCAAGCGCGTGGCGGCGCATGCGCGCTCGACCTGGTCGATCAAGCAGTGCGTGAAGCAGGGCATCGAGGTGATCTACCACGCCAGCTTCACCGACACGGAAGCGCTCGACATGCTGGAGGAAAAGAAGCTCGAGCACTTCATCGCGCCGGGGCTGGCCTGGCTCATCAACACCTGCCATCACGCGAGCGAGTGGGGCCTGACGCCCGAGGTGACCCGCAAGATGGGCTACCACCGCGAGCTCGAAGCCGCGGTCGAGAGCATGCGTGCGATGCGAAAGCGCGGCATCCGCATCCTGCCCGGCGGCGACTACGGCTTCGCGTGGACGCCGCACGGCACCAATGCCAAGGACCTCGAGTACTTCGTCAAGTACGTCGGCATGAGCACGATGGAAGCGCTGCTGTCGGCCACCGCTTGGGGCGGTCCGATGATGCGCATGGGCAAGGTGCTCGGATACATCCGCGAGGGCTACCTGGCCGACCTCCTGCTGATCGACGGCGACCCGCTGGCCGACATCACCGTGCTACAGGACAAGGCCCGGATCATGGCCGTGATGAAAGACGGCGAGTTCCACCGCGCGCCGCCGGTGCGGCGCACCCAGCCGACGCGCTGGGCAGCCTAGGAGAACCACGATGGCCGATGTTGTCTTCACCAACGTTCGCATCCTCGACGGCACAGGCCAGAACCCCTACACCGGCAGCGTGCTGGTGCGCGGCAACCGCATCCGCCAGGTCGGCCGCAGCACCGCGCCGATCACGCCCGGCGACGCCGCGGTGATCGACGGCGCCGGCGCCACGCTGATGCCCGGCATGTGCGAGGCCCACACGCACTTTTCGTGGAACGACGCGGCCACGCTGTCGGCGATCCAGCGCATGCCGCTGGAGGAGCACGTGCTGTGGTGCGCCAAGGTCGCGCGGCGCTACCTCGAAGCCGGCTTCACCTCCTGCGTCGGCGCGGCCTGCGCCAAGCCGCGGCTCGACGTGGTGATCCGCAACGCCATCAACGCGGGCCAGATTCCCGGCCCGCGCTACCTGGCGGCAAGCCAGGAGATCACGGTGCTCGGCGGACTCGGCGACGAGACGCTGCCGCACCTGCCCTTCCCCGAATTCAGCTTCGGCGTCAACGTGAGCTCGGCCGACGAGATGCGCAAGGCCGTGCGCATGTTCCTGAAGTACGGTGTCGATTCGATCAAGCTCAATCTCTCGGGCGACAACTTCACGCCCGACTCGCCGGCCGAGACCACCTGGATGAGCGACGAAGAGGTCGATGCCGCCATGCGCGAGGTACGCGTGCGCGGCAAGCGCGGCACCGCACACGCGCGCTCGGCGGCCTCGGTCAAGCAGGCGCTGCGGCACGGCATCGACGTGATCTACCACGCCAGCTTCACCGACGAGGAGACGCTCGACATGCTCGAGGCGGCGAAGGAGCGCGTCTTCGTCGCGCCGGGCATCGCAATCATCTACGCGATGCTGCACGAGGCCGAGGCCTACGGCATCACGCACGAGAAGGCGGTCGCGATGGGCTACCAGATCGAGTGGGACGCGGCGCTCGAGTCGCTCAAGGCCATGCACCGGCGCGGCGTGCGCATCCTGCCCGGCGGCGACTACGGCTTCGCCTTCACGCCGCATTGCCAGAACGCGCGCGACCTGGAGTTCTTCGTCAAGTACCTGGGCTTCACGCCGGCCGAGGCGATCCGCTCCGCCACGGTGTACGGCGGCCAGATCATGATGCGCGGCCAGGAGCTCGGCATCATTCGCGACGGCTACCTGGCCGACCTGCTGCTGGTCGATGGCGACCCGCTCGCCAACCTGTCCATCCTGCGCGACCCGAAGCGCATCCTCGCGGTAATGAAGGACGGCGAGTTCGCCAAGCAGCCCGAGATCGCTTCGCAGCGGGCCTGGGAGCGGGCTGCATGAGCCATCGCCGGGCCGCCCCAAGATGGCTCGCTCCCCCCCGGGGGGACGGCGCGGAATGCGCCAAGGGGGCTGCATGACGAAGAAGCAGTGGGCGCTCTGGCTGCTGTTCGGCGTCCCGATCGCGGTGTTCGCGGTCTGGGGAATCGTGGACAACGCGACCCTCTTCTTCAAGACCCTGCTCAACGGCCTCACGCTCGCGTCGCTCTACTTCCTGGTCGCGAGCGGCTTCACGCTGGTGTTCGGGCTGATGCGCAACGTCAACCTGGCGCACGGCTCGCTCTATCTCTTCGGCGCCTATGTCGGCTGGTTCGTCGGCGAGCACACGGGCTCGTGGGTGCTGGCGGTGATGGCCGGCTTCCTGTCGGCGGCCGTGCTCGGGCTCGTGATGCAACTGCTCGTGTTCCGCCACATGCAGGGGCAGGACCTGCGGCAGACGCTGGTGACCATCGGACTCTCGATCGTGCTTGCCGACCTGATGCTCTGGATCTGGGGCGCAGAGATCTACACCTTCGATCCGCCATCGTGGATCTACGGCTCGACCACGCTGCCGCTGATCAACAAGTTTCCGACCTATCGCCTGATGGTGCTGCTGGCGTCGATCCTGATCGGCGTCGGCCTCTGGCTGCTGCTTGCACGCACGCGCATCGGCATGATGATCCGCGCCGGCGTGGACGACCGCGGCATGCTCGCGGCATCGGGCGTCAACGTGCAACTGGTCTTTGCGCTGACCTTCGCGATCGGCGCCGGCCTGGCCGGCCTCGCCGGCGTCGTCGGCGGCACGGCCCTGTCGATCTCGCCGGGCGAGGACACGCGCTACCTGCTGGCCTCGCTGGTGGTCGTGATCGTCGGCGGCATGGGCAGTGTGGTCGGCGCTGCGATCGGCGCGCTGCTGATCGGGCTGGCCGAACAGTTCGGCCTGGCCTATGCGCCGACCTACAGCGTGGTGTTCACCTTCGTCATCATGGTCGTCGCGCTGGCCTTCAAGCCGCGCGGGTTGATGGGGAAGAACACGTGAGCGCAGCGAAGTGGCGGCGTGCGATGAACTCCTCCGCGGCTGCGGCGGGGGCTGCGGCGCGCAGCCCGCGTGCACCCGCGGTCGTCCATCCGATCGGCCGAACATCTGCGACGATCGCGGCGCCCGCGGAACGCGACACGCAGCGTTTGCGCGCGATGCTGCGTGCCATCAAGGCGCGCCACGTCCTCGTCCTGGCGTTCGTCTTCGCCTACCCCTTCTTCGCCTCGCCCTTCTTCACCTTCCAGATCGGCGCGCAATCGCTGGCGCTCGGCCTGATCGCGCTGTCGCTCACCTTCCTCGGCGGCTACGGCGGCATGGTGTCGCTGGCGCAGATGACGGTCGCCGGTTTCGCCGCCTACATGCTGGCCATCTTCGGCGCCAGCAGCAACGTCGCGATCAGCCTCGGCTGGCCCTGGTGGCTGGCGCTCGCGGTCGCGGTCTCGGCGGCCACGCTGTTCGCCGCGGCCGTGGGCTGGCTGTCGGTGCGCACCGAGGGCATCTACACGATCATGATCACGCTCGCGGTCGGGGTCGCCTTCTTCTACCTGGCCCAGCAGAACTACACGATCTTCAACGGCTTCCAGGGCTTCAGCCGCATCGCGCCGCCGACGGTGTTCGAGCTCGACCTGCAGCAGCCGATGCCGTTCTACTTTCTGGTGCTGGCCTGTTCGCTCGGCGGCTACTTCTTCGTCAAGCACCTGATCCGCGCACCCTTCGGCGTCGCGCTGCAGGGCATCCGCGACAACCCGCGCCGCATGCAGGCGCTGGGCTACAACGTCACCGCGCACCGCGTCGCCGCCTATGCGGCGGCGGGCTTCCTCGCAGCCATCGGCGGCGTGCTGATGGTCTGGTACAACGGCCGCATCTCGCCCGGCACCGTCGGCACCGGCGCGATGATCAACATCCTCATCATCGCCGTGCTCGGCGGCATGAAGCACCCGATCGGCGCCTTCATCGGCGCGATCGTGTTCGTGCTCCTGCAAAACTTCGCGATCGACCTGGTCGACCGCGAACGCTTCAATCTCGTGATCGGCGGGGTCTTCCTCGCGATCGTGCTGTTCTCCCCCGACGGGCTGCTGGGCTTGTGGCAACACCTGCGCACGCGCCTGTCCGGCCGGTTCACCCCCCGCGGCCGTGGCCGCTTTCTTTGACGACAACAGGAGCGAGACATGAGCAGAAGCAGAAGAGTGTTCGGACGCAGCATCGTCGGCGCCGCGGCGTTGATCGCGATGGCCGGCCTGGCGCAGGCCCAGGAGACCCTGAAGGTAGGCCTGCTGGCCTCGCTGGAGGGTCCGTTCGCGGCGCCCGGGCAGGACGGCATGCGCGGCGCCGACCTGGCGCTGAAGGAGAAGAAGGGGATGGCCGGCGGCAAGAAGATCGAGTTCGTCAAGGTCTCGTCCGATGCGACGCCGGACAAGGCCGTCAACTCCACGCGCAAGGCCGTCGAGCAGGACAAGGTGCAGATCATGATCGGCCCGCTGTCGGGTGACGAAGGCATCGCGGTCAAGAACTACGCGAAGACGCAGCCGAACATCACCTTCATCAACGGCTCGTCCGGCGCGCAGGGCGCGACGCTGGGCGACCCGGCGCCGAACTTCTACCGCTTCAACACCGAAGGCGCGCAGTGGATGGTGGGCCTCGGCGAGCACGCGCTGTCGAAGGGCTACAAGAAGACCTTCCTGATCGCCGAGGACTACGGCTTCCCGTATTCGCAGGTGCAGGGCTTCATGGCCAGCTACTGCGCCAAGGGCGGCAAGGTGGTCGACAAGGCCTGGGTGCCGCTGGGCACCAAGGACTACGCGTCGGTGATCGCGAAGATTCCGAAGGACGTCGATGCGCTGGTCGTCGTGCTCGGCGGCTCGGACGCGGTGAACTTCCTCACCCAGTACGAGCAGGCCGGGGGCGACAAGCCGTTGATCGGCGGCTCGATCACGGTCGACCAGACGGTGCTCAACTTCAAGGGCAAGCGCCGCGAGTCGCTGCTCGGCACCGCTTCGGCAGGGCCGATGGCCGATTCGATCGACACGCCCGAGTGGAAGAAGTTCGTGGCCGACTACAAGGCCAGCTACAAGGACGGCTTCCCGAGCCCGTCGCTGTTCGCCTACCTCTACTACATCAACACCAAGGCGGCGCTCGACGCGCTCGACACGGTCAAGGGCGACCTGTCGGGCAACCAGAAGGCCTACCGCGACGCGCTGCAGAAGACCAACTTCAAGGGCCCGGCCGGCGACGTGAAGATCGACGCCAACCGCAACGGCGTCGGCACCACCTACATCACGGAAGTGAGCAAGGCCGCGGACGGCTCGTTCTACAACAAGGTCGTCAAGTCGGTGCCCAACATCACGCAGACGCTCGGACTGCCCGAGGCGGAGTTCAAGAAAATGGGCCTGGGCACCCGCGACGTTCCAGACTGCCGCAAGTAAGGTCGCACCCAGCGCCGCCGAGATGGCCACGATCACCCCCCTCAGGACAACGTCGCCGCGCGGCGCCGCCGGCGGCCAGCTGCTGTCGGGCGACGCGCTGCGGCTGACGGGGGTGACGCGTGCCTTCGGCGCGCTGCGCGCGGTCGACGACGTGTCGCTCACCGTCGCCGCGGGCCAGAAGTACGCGATCCTCGGCTCCAACGGCGCCGGCAAGACAACGCTGTTCAACGCCGTCACCGGCGACTTTCCGCCCACCGCCGGGCGGATTCATTTCTTCGGCGAGGACATCACGGAGCTGCCGCCGTACGAGCGCATCCGCAAGGGCCTGCGGCGCACCTACCAGTCCTCGCTGCTGTTTCGCGACCTGACGGTGCGCGACAACCTGTTCCTCGCGGTGCGCGGCGTGGCCAGCGGCCGCTTCAGCTTCCTGCGGGCGCGTGCCGGCCATGCCTCGACGCGGGCGACCAACGACCTGCTCGAACGCTCGCGCCTCGCTCACATCGCCGACGAACGCGTCGCCAATCTCGCGCACGGCCAGCAGCGCCAGCTGGAGATCGGCATGGCGCTGGCCGGTGCGCCGCGGCTGATCCTGTTCGACGAGCCTGCCGCGGGGCTGTCGCCGGGCGAGCGCCGCGAACTCGTCGCGCTGCTCGGCTCGCTGCCCGCGCACATGAGCTTCGTGCTGATCGAGCACGACCTCGACATCGCGTTGCGCGTGGTCGACAAAGTCACCGTGATGCACAACGGGCGCGAGCTTCGCACCGGCAGTCCCGACGAGATCGAGAACGACGCACAGGTGCAGGCGATCTACATGGGGAGCGGGCACTGATGGCCTGGTTTCGCGCCGACCGCGACCCCCCGACCAGCGGTGCGCCGGCGCTCGCGATCGAGGCGCTGGACGTCTTCTACGGCCGCGCCCATGCGCTGCAGGGCGTCAGCCTGACGCTGGAACGCGGCGTGCTCGGCATCGTCGGGCGCAACGGCATGGGCAAGACCACGCTGTGCAATGCGGTCACCGGCCTCGTTCCGGCGCGCGGCAGCGTCCGGCTCGCGGGCGAAGAGATCCTCGGCCTGGCGCCGAACGAGATCACGAAGCGCGGCATCGCCTACGTGCCGCAGGGACGCCGCGTGTGGCCCTCGCTGTCGGTCGACGAGACGCTGCGGCTGGTCGCCGTCCGCCGGCGCGAGGTCGATCGCATCTACACGATGTTCCCCCGCCTCGCCGAACGGCGCGGCCATGGCGGTGCGCAGCTCTCCGGTGGCGAGCAGCAGATGCTCGCGATCGGACGGGCGCTGCTGCTGAACCCGAAGCTGCTGGTGATGGACGAGCCCACCGAGGGCCTCGCGCCGGTGATCGTCGAGCAGGTGGCGCAGGCGCTGCGCGACCTCGCGGCCGAGGGAAAGATCGCCGTGCTGCTGATCGAGCAGAACCTCGGCGTCGCGATCTCGGTGGCCGACCGGATCGGCGTGATGGTCAACGGCCGCATCGCGCAGGAGATGCCGACCGCGCAGCTCGCCGGCGACCGCGAACTGCAGGAACGCCTGCTCGGCGTGCGCTCGGGCGGACACGATGACGACGCCGGTGTGCTCGCTTCGGCCAACGACCCTGCGCAACCGGCGCCGACGCAAGTGTTCACCGTGCGGCGCGCGCATGGCGACGGTGCGCCCTCGCTCGACGACCTGCCGCCGAGCACGGTGCGCGGCTTCACGCGATGGAACGCCGGCGGCACAGCCGCGCCGGTGGCGGACATCGCCCGGTCGGCGCCTGCACCGGCCGCACCGGTCAAGCCTGCCGCCGCACCGACCCAGGTCTTCGACTTCCCGGTCGCCGCCAGCAGTGTGCGCGCCGCCTACGTGGCCGGCACCTTCGACACCAAGGGCCGCGAACTGTTCTTCCTGCGCCAGTGCCTGGAACGATCGGGCCTGCGCGTGGTCACGGTCGATCTCTCCACCTCCGGCAAGACCTCCGCGGCGAGCGTGCATCCGCGCGAAGTGGCACGCCACCATCCGCAAGGCGAGTCGGCCGTCTTCAGCGGCGATCGCGGCAGCGCGACCGCCGCGATGGCGCTGGCCTTCGAGGCCTTCGTGCAGACGCGCCGCGACCTCGGCGGCATCATCTCGGCCGGCGGCTCCGGCGGCACCTCGATGGCCACGCAGGGCATGCGCGCGCTGCCGATCGGCGTGCCGAAGATGATGGTCTCGACCATGGCCAGCGGCGACACGCGACCCTACGTCGGGCCGAGCGACATCTGCATGATGTATTCGGTGACCGACGTGCAGGGCATCCACCGCATCAGCGAACGCGTGCTCGCCAATGCCGCGAATGCGCTGGCCGGCATGATCACCCATCCGCCGATCGAGTCGATCGTCACCAAGCCGGCGATCGGCCTGACGATGTTCGGCGTGACCACGCCCTGCGTGCAGGCGGTCGCCAAGCGCCTCGAAGATGCCTATGACTGCCTGGTGTTCCACGCCACCGGCGTCGGCGGCCAATCGATGGAAAAGCTCGCCGACACCGGCATGCTCGCCGGCGTGATCGACGTCTCGACCACCGAGATCGCGGACGAGATCGCCGGCGGCGTGCTCTCGGCCGGCGCCACGCGCATGGACGTGTTCGCGCGCCGCGCCCTGCCCTACGTCGGCTCCTGCGGCGCGCTGGACATGGTGAATTTCGGCGCCTGGGACACCGTGCCCGAGCGCTTCAGGGCGCGCAAGCTGTACCGCCACAACCCGACCGTGACGCTGATGCGAACCACGGTCGACGAATGCCGCGCGATCGGCGAGTTCATCGCAGCCAAGCTCAACGCGATGCGCGGCCCGGTGCGCTTCCTGATCCCCGAAGGCGGCGTCTCCGCCATCGACAAGCCCGGCCAGCCTTTCCACGACCCGGAAGCCGATCGCGCATTGTTCGCCGCCATCGAAGCATCGTTCCGAGCCGGTGCCGACCGCAAGCTGCAGCGGCTGCCCCTGCACATCAACGACGAGGCTTTCGCCGCCGCGCTGGTCGGCGCATGGCACGAGGTGTCCAGACCCACCGCCGGCGCACGGCGCGCCTGATCACGCACGGCCCGACCATGCCCCGCATCGCCAGAACGACACTGCTCGAACGCTTCCGCGCCAAGATCGCGGCCGGGCGGCCGATCATCGGCGGCGGCGCCGGCACCGGCCTGTCGGCGAAGTGCGAGGAAGCCGGCGGCATCGACCTGATCGTCATCTACAACTCGGGCCGCTACCGCATGGCGGGGCGCGGATCGCTCGCGGGCCTGCTGGCCTACGGCAACGCCAACGAGATCGTCTGCGAGATGGCGCACGAGGTGCTGCCGGTGGTGAAGCACACGCCGGTGCTGGCGGGCGTCAACGGCACCGATCCGTTCATGATCCCGGAAGAATTCTTCCAGCGGCTGATCGGCCTGGGCTTCTCGGGCGTGCAGAACTTTCCGACCGTCGGGCTGATCGACGGCACCTTCCGCGTCAATCTCGAAGAGACCGGCATGGGCTATGCACTCGAGGTCGAGATGATCGCGCGCGCCCATGCGCTCGACCTGCTGACCACGCCCTACGTCTTCTGCGAGGCCGACGCGCGCGCGATGGCCGGCGCCGGCGCGGACATCGTCGTCTGCCACCTGGGCCTCACCACCGGCGGCGCGATCGGCGCCGAGACCGCGCTCACGCTGGACGATTGCGTGGAGCGCATCAACCTGTGGGCCGCGGCGGCCCACGCGGTGAACCCCGACGCGATCGTGCTCTGCCATGGCGGGCCGATCGCGCTGCCGGAGGATGCGCAGCACGTGCTCCGGCACTGCCCCGCGTGCCACGGCTTCTACGGCGCGAGTTCGATGGAGCGGCTGCCGGTCGAGGCGGCGCTCACGGACACCACGCGACGCTTCGTTCAGATCACGAGATAACAGGAGAGCAGATCCATGTCAGGCGCTCAATTCGGTAGTTTCATCCTCGGCCTGATCGTCGTCGCGATCGTTGTCGCCATCGCGGTCTGGCTGCTCCACTGGCTCTACCTGCGCAGCTCCAAGGAGCGCGCCTTCGTGCGCACCGGCCTCGGCGGCCAGAAGGTCGTGCTCGACGGCGGCGCCTTCGTGCTGCCGATCGTGCACGACGTGATCCCGGTCAACATGAACACGCTGCGCCTCGAGGTGAGCCGCGGCCGCGACAAGGCGCTGATCACCAAGGACCGGATGCGCGTCGATGTGATCGCCGAGTTCTATGTGCGCGTGGCCACGAGCCCGGAAGCGGTGGCCGCCGCCGCCCAGACGCTGGGTCTGCGCACGATGGAGCCGGACCAGCTGAAGGAACTGGTCGAAGGCAAGTTCGTCGATGCGCTGCGCACCGCCGCGGCGGAAATGACGATGGAGGAACTGCACGAGAAGCGCGGCGCCTATGTGAAGCGGGTGCGCGAAGCGGTCGCCGAAGACCTGACGAAGAACGGCCTCGAGCTCGAGGCCGCCTCGCTCACGCAGCTCGACCAGACCGGCATGGAGTTCTTCAACCCCAGCAACGCCTTCGACGCCGAGGGCCTGACGCGCCTGACCGAACAGATCGAGCACCGCAAGAAGCAGCGCAACGATGTCGAGCAGGACACGCTGATCGCCATCCGCAACAAGAACCTGGAGGCGGAGAAGCTCTCGCTGGAGATCGACCGCGAGGGCGAGTACGCGCGCCTGAGCCAGCAGCGCGAGGTCGAGATCGCGCGCGCGCGCCAGCGGGCCGAGGTGGCGACCGAGCGCGCGCAGCGCGAACAGGCATCCGAAGGCGCGCAGATCGCCGCCAAGCAGAGCATCGACTCGGCCCGCATCCGCTCGGAGCAGACCATCGAGCAGGAGCGCATCGGCAAGGAACGCGCGATCCAGGGCGCCGAGATCGAACGCCGCACCTCGCTCGAGCTCGCGGAGCAGCAGCGTTCGATCGCGGTCGCGCGCGAGAGCAAGGCGCAGAGCGAGGCCCAGGCCGAGGCCGAGATCGCCCGGGCGCTGGCCGTGTCGGCCGAGGAAAAGGTGTTCACCGCGCGCGAAGTCGAGATGGCCGAACGCAAGAAGGCGATCGACCTGATCTCCGCGGCGCAGGTCGCCGAGCGCGACGCCCTGCGCCTGACCTCGGCGGCGCAGGCCGAGAAGAACGCCAGCGCCGACCGCGGCGCCGCGGTGCGCGCGCAGGCCGAAGCCGATGCCGACGCCGACAAGATCAAGTCGATGGCGATGCGCGTGCGCGCCGAGATCGAGTCCGAGGCGGCGCGCATGATGAACGAGGCGCACAACATGCTGTCGCCCGAAGCGCGCATGTCGGCATTGCGCATGAAGCTGGTCGAGAAGGCCGAGGCGATCATCCGCGAATCGGTACGGCCGCTGGAGCGCATCGAAGGCATCAAGATCCTGCATGTCGACGGCCTCGGCGGCTCGTCGAATGCCGGCCACAACGGCGACGGCAGCGGTGGCGGCTTTGCCGACGGCCTGGTCAACTCCGCCCTGCGCTTCCGCGCGCAGGCGCCGCTGGTGGATCAGCTCTTGCGCGAGATCGGCATCGAGGGCGGCGACATCCAGCGGCTGGTGGGCGACGTCAGCGGCGCGCAGGTCGCGCTGCCTTCGGGCGCGCCCAAGAGCAAGGAATAACGCATGGTGCAGGTGTACGTTTCGAGCGTCATCGACGCGAGTGCCGACAGCGTGTGGTCGCGCATTCGCGATTTCAACGGGATGCCGCAATGGCATCCGCTGATCGCAGACAGCCGGATCGAGAATAGCCAGCCGGCCGACCGTGTCGGCTGCATCCGCCACTTCCACCTGCGCGACGGCGGCACGATCCGCGAGAAGCTGCTCGCCTTGTCGGACTACGAATACAGCTGCACCTACGAGATCCTCGAAAGCCCGATGGCGGTCGAACACTACACGGCCACGCTCAAGCTCACGCCGGTGACCGACGGCGCACGCTGTTTTGCGGAATGGAGCGCGGAGTTCGAGTGCGATGAAGCACGCGAACGGGAACTGACCGAGTCAATCGGCAACGGCGTGTTCCAGGGCGGCTTCGACGCCTTGAAGCGCCACTTCTCGGGGCGCTGATGCTGCAACGCGTGGTGCGCTCCACGATCATCGACGCGCCGATCGAGCGCGTCTGGGCCGTGCTGCGCGACTTCAACAGCCACGAGGCATGGCACGACGCGGTGGAGACGAGCCGCATCGAAGGCAGCGAACGCAGCGACCAGGTCGGCTGCGTCCGCAGCTTCACGCTGAAGGACGGCAACCGAATCCGCGAGCAGCTGCTGACCCTGTCGGATGCCGAGCACAAGAGCACCTACTGCATCGTCGAGGCGACAGTGCCGCTGCAGCGCTACGTGGCCACCGTCACGCTCAAGCCGGTGACCGACGGCCGGCGCACCTTCTGGCATTGGGAGTCGACCTTCGCCACGCCGCCGGGCATGGAGCGCGCGCTGCGCGACATGGTGGCGCAGGGCGTCTACGAGACGGGCTTCGAGAACCTGCGCAGGCATCTGCGCCAGGGCACGGACCTGCAGCCGGCCGGCCGCGCCGCGATGCCGGCGGCCCTGGCCGTGCCGACGCGCCGCATGGTGATCGAGCGCTACGGCGCGGCCGACGAACTGCACCCGCAAGACGCCGAAGCCGCGGCGCCGCGCGAGGGCGAGGTGCGCATCCGGCAGCGCGCGATCGGCGTCAACTTCCTCGACGTGTACCTGCGGCGCGGCTGGGTGCCGTCGTTGCTGCCCGTCTCGCCCGGCTCGCCGGCGGTGCTCGGCATGGAGGCCGCCGGCAGCGTGCTCGACGTCGGATCGCAAGTCAGCGGCCTGCTGCCCGGCGACCGCGTGGCTTACCTCGGTCCCGTCCCCGGCGCCTACTGCGGCGTGCGCTGCGTGCCGGCCGACTGGGTCGTACGGCTGCCCGCGGCGATCGAGGACGAGGTTGCCGCCGCGCTGCTGCTCAAGGGCATCACCGCCGACTACCTGCTGCGCGATCTCGGGCGCGTGCAACGCGGCACACGCTTGCTGGTCCACGCTGCGGCCGGCGGCGTCGGCCTGCTGGTCTGTTCCTGGGCCCGCCGCCTCGGCGCGGTCGTGCTGGGCACGGTGTCGAGCGAGGAGAAGGCTCGCGTCGCGCGCGAACATGGCTGCGAGCACGTGATCGTGACCCGCGACTACCGCTTTGCCGATGCCGTGCAGCGCGCTTGCGGCGGCGCCGACGTGGTGATCGACGGCCTGGGCGACGCGGCCCGCGACGAGAACCTCGCCGCCCTCGCGCGCCGCGGCCACTGGATCAGCCTCGGCCAGGCCAGCGGCCCGCTGGCGCCGCTGCCGGCCGATGCGCTGGTCGCCAAGTCGCTGAGCTTTTCGCGCCCGGTGGTGTTCGACTACGTGGCGACGAACGAGCAGCTCGCCGAACGCGCGCAGCGGGTCTGGAACGCGCTCGCCGACGGCAGCCTCAAGGCGCCCCCGATCGAACGCTATGCGCTGGACGCCGCCGCGCAGGCCCACGCGCGGCTCGAATCGCGCGCCACCGTCGGCGCGCTGGTGCTGCTGCCCTGAGTGAAACCTCCTAGGAGAACCGGATGATCGTCGGCATGAACCACTTCACCGTGACCGCGGAAGACGAGCAGAAGACGCTCGATTTCTATACGGGCCTGCTCGGCCTCACCGTCGGCCATCGGCCGGACCTCGGCTTTCCGGGCGCATGGCTCTACGGCGCTGGGCCGCAGGCAGTGCTGCACCTCTACTTCGACCGGCCGGTGCCGGCGCAGCGCACCGGCGTGATCGACCACATGGCTTTCACCGCGCGCGACCTGCGCGCCGTGAAGGCCCGCTTCGATCAGAGCGGCGTGAAGTACGAATTGCGGCAGCAGGCAGGCGCGGGCACGTGGCAACTGTTCTGCCACGACCCGAACGGGGCGAAGGTCGAACTCGACTTCGACCCCTCCGAGAGACCGTAGCAGGCGGCAGAGCCGCGCTGCCTCACAAGCTTGCGCTGGAGGTCGCGAAGACAGTCGGAAGAACGAAATCGGCCGATTCCAGAACGACCGGCTGGGCTGGCTCCTGGCGGTGCTTCGCCAGCGCCGCGGCCTCGATCAGGTCGAAGTGCATTCGACAGGCCTCCACCAGGCTTTCGCCGTCGCCACACGCACCGGACATCGAGACCAGGGCATCCTCGGTAATCTCGGCGAGGATCCGCGGCCCATCGAAGCCATCCGGATAGACGGCGAACCGGACGGTCCCCAGGTCGAAGCAATAAATCGCCTCGCATCTCATGGTTGTCTCCTTTGTTCAAGGGCACCAGACCACCCCCGACTCCCGCATCACGATCACATCGATAGTTGTCTGGCACTGTGGACTCAATCTATCGCGTTTGCTACAACTTTTGCGCGTCAGGGCAAGCATGGATGGCGCGCATGACGATTTCAGCGAAGTTGTCCGACACGCAGGATTTCAGGATCGTCGAAAACTGTGGGGTTGCTCGTCGTCATCGGAAACTGAAGTTCCCAATCCATGGATCCTTCGACCTACTCGTCGGGAACTCCCCCGCACGCAGTGCAGCAATTCGCGACGCAACTGCGCAAGTCAGCGGAAGCTGCGATTGTCAAAGCCTATCGACTCTCGCTGGAGGGGCAAGGGGACGGCCCGAGCGACGCCGAACTGAGGGTGTTTGCGAGACTTGTGGCCTACGAGACCAAGCTGGAGCGGCGTCTGGCTGCACCGGCGCCGTCGAGCGCGCAGGCCCTGGATGTCCCGGCAGGTGTCCAGCCATCGTCGCCCCCCGCCCCCGTTCCGCGCGCCACCGAAACTGTCGCGAGTGCGCCGCCCGTGACAAGGTCTCGCCGCGCATTGCCGATCACGGTGCTGGCTTCTTCTTGCGTCTTGGTCGTGGTCCTTGCGGCGATGACTTCATGGATTGCCGGCAGCGGTTCACCCAGTGCCACGCAGGCCGCAGCGGTCGTCTCTCAAGGTTCCCCAATGCCTGCAGGATCGATGTCGGCCGAACAGATCGCGAGGCCGCAAGCGGACCTCGCCGTCCAGGCCACTGCGCGGGCAACGGCCCGGCAGGCATCGGCGAACGACGTGACGCGCAAGCCTCCGGCTGTATCGACCCGCATCGCCGGCACCGCGCGAGCGCAGGAGATCAGGTCGTGGAGCGTTGTCGCAAGCTGCGGGGGATTGAACTTTCTTTCCCGCGCCATCTGCATGAACAACGTGTGCGCAAAGCCTGCGCTGACGCGCAGCCGGTCCTGCGCCGATGCCGTGCGTCAGCGGCGCATCGATGAGGCACGCCGCAATCCCCTCTTGATGGGTTGAAGGCTTCGTCGATGACGAGCAGGGTCGCACTGCAGAGCCGGATCTGCCTGGCGCTGGCTTCGCTGTCCGCCTGCAGCGGCGTGTTTGCTGCCGAGAGCTCGGCGATCGAGAACAGCCTTGGCATGAAGTTCGTCAGGGTGCCAGCCGGCGAGTTCATGATGGGCAGCGATGAGAGCCTCGAGAGCCTCGCGCACACCTATCCGCAGTATGCGCGGCAGGATCTGCAGGCCCTCGGCGACGAAGGGCCTCGACACGCGGTGCGCATCACCCGCTCGTTCTATCTGGGCCAGCACGAAGTGACAGTCGACCAGTTCCGGCGTTTCATCGAAGGCTCCGGCTACGTACCCGAATCCATCGCCGACGGCACCGGCGGCTACGGCTACAACCCAAGCCATGACCCGGCCAACTCGGCACGTGGCGATGCCTTCGAGGGGCGCGACCCTCGGTACTCGTGGCGCAACCCCGGCTTCCCTCAGACTGGCGATCACCCGGTCGTCAACATCACCTGGAACGACGCAGCGGCAATGGCCCGCTGGCTCAGCGAACGTGAGGGCGTGCGCTACCGCCTGCCGAGCGAAGCCGAGTGGGAATATGCCTGCCGCGCCGGCACCTCGACCCGCTACAACACCGGCGACGAACCCGCGAGCCTGCTCGGCTCGGCAGCCCTCCTGGACCAGGACACCGCGCAACGCTGGCCGCGACGGCAGCCGTTTGCGTTAGCCGGCCACGACGGCTACGCGTTCACGGCCCCGGTCGGAAGCTTCGCGCCCGATGCCTTCGGACTGTTCGACATGCATGGCAATGTGTGGGAGTGGGTCGCCGACCTGTATGGCGAGGCCTATTACGCAGAATCGCCTCGGGACGATCCGACCGGCCCGGGCGTTGGCGATCTTCACGTGCGCCGAGGCGGCTCCTGGGCCACCTCGGCCTTGTACGCACGGTCGTCGTACCGCAACTGGAACACGGCGCAGACCCGCTACACGCTGGTGGGCATGCGCCTCCTGCGTGAGGTGAAGACCGGCGAAGAATGAACTGATGCGCCTCAAGGCGACACGTAGTCCGACACCACCTTCCACTTGCCGTCCGTGATCTGCGACAGGCGCGACTGGTCGTTGCCCAGGCGCTTGGTGGCGGTGTAAGTGCTCTTCGGCGCGCCGAACATGTCGGGCTCGAAAGTTATGTTGTCCATCACCTTGATGAAGCTGTCAGTCGTGAGGTTGGGGCCGGCTTTTTGCGCCGCCTTGATGAACTGGTCGATGATCGAATAGCCGTAGACCGAGAACACCGTCGGGTCCTCGTTGAACTTGGTCTGGTACTTGTTGGCCCAGAAGCGCAGCGGCTGCGACTGCTCGTCGGTGTAGGGGTTCTGCACGGTGTGGGTGGCGTAGATGCCGTCCATCGCCTTGCCGCCGAGCTTGTGGATCAGGTCGGTGTAGGCCGCGCTGGAACCGATGAAGGTCGGGCTGAAGCCGGTCTTGCGCGACTCGCCGACGGTGCCGATGGTCTCGCGGATGATGGTGCCCAGCACCACCAGGTCGCAGTTGGCCGCCTTCATCTTCGCGACCTGCGACGAGAAGTCGGTCGCGCCGCGCTTGAACGAGGTCTTCTCGGTCAGTTCCAGGCCTGCGGTCTTGAGGCCGGCCTCCGCGCCGCGCTGCACTTCGAGGCCGAACTCGTCGTCCTGGTAGATGGTGCAGACCTTCTTGGCGCCCTTGTCCTTGATCATCTTCGGCAGCGCCAGCCGGATCTGGTCGTAGTAGGTGGCGGCGAAGGAATACTTGAGCCTGTGGAAGGGCTCGTACATCTCGCGCGCCGCCGTGATCGGCATGAAGTTGATCACGTTCTTCTCGAACTGCACCGGCATCGCCGCCATGTTCTGCGCGGTGCCGATGTGGCCGGCCATGATGAAGATCTTGTCCTGGTTGACCAGCTTCTGCGCCGCCAGCACGGCCTTCTTGGGGTCGTAGCCCGAATCCTCGACGAAGAGCTTGAGCTTGCGCCCGTTGAGCCCGCCCTGCTCGTTGATCTCGTCCACGCGCAGCTGCATGCCGTTGCGCGACTGCTTGCCGAAGCCGGCGAGCGGGCCCGAGAGATCCTGGATGGTGCCGATGCGGATCTCGTCCTTGGTGACGCCCTGCGACTGCGCGCCGGCGAGGCCACAGCCCAGCGCGAGACCGGCCACTGCGGCCAGGGGGAACAGTGTCTTGATCTTCATACGGGTGTCTCCTCGGGTTGATGATGAACGAACAACGTGCGACTAGCGGTACATGGTCTCGATGCGCTCTGCGTACTTGGTCTGCACCAGCTTGCGCTTGAGCTTCATCGTCGGCGTGAGCTCTTCATCCTCGGCGCTGAGCTGCGTCTCGAGCAGGAAGAACTTCTTGATCTGCTCCACCCGCGCGAACTTGGCGTTGACGCGGTCGATCTCGGCCTGGATCAGCTCCTGCACTTCCTGCGCGCGCGTGAGGCTCTCGTAGTTGCTGAAGGGCACGTCGTGGTCCTGCGCGAATTTCTCGACGTTCTCCTGGTCGATCATGACGATCACCGTCAGGTAGGGCCTGGCATCGCCGATCACCACGGCATCGGTGATGTAGGGACTGAACTTGAGCTCGTTCTCCAGCTCGCTCGGCGTGATGTTCTTGCCGCCTGCCGTGATGATGATGTCCTTCATGCGGTCGGTAATGCGGAAATACCCGTCCCCGTCGACCGTGCCGACGTCGCCGGTGTGCAGCCAGCCGTCGGCATCGATCGTTTCGGCGGTCTTCTCGGGCAGGTTCAGGTAGCCCATGAAGACGTTGATGCCGCGCACCAGGATCTCGCCGGTGGCCGGATCGAGACGCACCTCGTTGTAGCCCGCGGCCGGGCCGATGGAGCCCGGCTTGATGCGCGCGGCCGGCACGCCGGTGGAGGCGCCGCACGATTCCGTCATGCCCCAGACCTCGAGCATCGGCACGCCCAGCGCCAGGTACCACTTGACCAGCTCGGGCGAGATCGGCGCCGCACCGGTGACCAGGAAGCGCGCGCGGTGGATGCCGATCAGCTTGCGCACGTTGTCGAGTGCGAGCCAGCGCGCGAGGCGGAACTTGAAGCGCAAGAGCCCGTCGATCGCCTGCCCCGCGAGCACGCGCTCCGCGATGTCGGTGCCGACGCCGATGCTCCAGCCGTAGGCCGCCTGCTGCAGGCCGCTCGCCTCCTTCTGCGCGATCATCACGCCCGAATAGAACTTCTCCCACACGCGCGGCACGGCGGTGAACACGGTGGGCGCGATCTCGCGCACGTTCTCGGGCACGGTCTCCGGGTTCTCGACGAAGTTGAGAATGGCGCCGGTGTACATCGCGAAGTACTCGCCGCCCATGCGCTCGGCGATGTGGCACAGCGGCAGGAAGCACATGCGCTCGTCGCGCTCGTCCTGCGCCACCAGCGTGTTGTAGCCGCGCATGGTGTGGACCAGCCCGCGGTGGCTGTGCATCGCGCCCTTGGGCTTGCCGGTGGTGCCCGAGGTGTAGACCAGGATCGCCAGGTCTTCGGGACGGCAGGCGGCGACGCGCTGCGCCAGCTCCTGCGGATGGCTCTCGAGGTAGTCGCGGCCCATCTCGCGCAGCGCATCCAAGCTCATCACGCCGGTATCGTCGAGATCGCGCAGGCCTTCCATGTCGAAGACGACGACCTGGCGCAGCAGCGGCAGCGCGGCGCGCACCGTGAGCGCCTTGTCGAGCTGCTCGTCGTCTTCGACGAAGAGCACGGTGGTGCGCGAGTCCTCGCACAGGTAGTGCGCCTGCGACGCCGCGTCGGTCGGGTAGATGCCGTTGGCGACGCCGCCGCAGCTCAGCACCGCAAGGTCGGCGAACACCCATTCGACGACGGTGTTGGCGAGGATGGAGGCGCACTCGCCGGGCGCGAAGCCGATCGCCATCAGGCCGCCGGCGATCTCGCGCACCGCCTCGGCGGTCTGGCGCCAGGTCCAGCTGCGCCAGATGCCGAACTCCTTCTGCCGCATCCAGATGCGGTCGCTGCGCATGCGCTCGGCGTTCCAGAAGATCGCGGGCACGGTCTCGCCCGGCACCACGACGTCCTGTCGCGGCTGGATGTTGGCAATGTCCCAGAGTCCTTGCTGCATGGTGGTCACCTCCAGGTTTTCTTCTTTTTCCAGCGCCGCTCGCCGCGCACGCCCTCGTCCTTGAGGCCGAGGTAGAACTCCTTGATGTCCTCCTTCTCGCGCAGGCGCTCGCAGGTGTCCTCCATCACGATGCGGCCGTTCTCCAGCACGTAGCCGTAGTCGGAGGCGTTGAGCGCCATGTTGGCGTTCTGCTCCACCAGGAGGATGGTGGTGCCGCGCTCGCGGTTGATGCGCACCACGATCTCGAAGATCTCGCGCGTGAGCTTGGGCGAGAGCCCGAGGCTGGGCTCGTCGAGCAGGATCAGCTGCGGCGCCGCCATGATGGCGCGCGAGATCGCGAGCATCTGCTGCTGGCCGCCGGAGAGCAGGCCGGCGTCCTGCGTGGCGCGCTCGCGCAGGATCGGGAAGTAGTCGTAGACCGTCTCGATGTCGCGCGCGACGCCGTCGCGATCCTTGCGGATGTAGGCGCCCATCAGCAGGTTGTCTTTTACCGAAAGCAAGGGGAACACCTCACGGCCTTCCGGGACCTGGCAGAGGCCCTGCTGCACGATGTACGCAGGGTCCTTGGCGGTGATGTTCTTGCCCTGGAACTCGATGGTGCCTTTTCTCGGATCGATGATGCCGGAGATGGTCTTGAGGATGGTGGTCTTGCCGGCGCCGTTGGAGCCCAGGACGGTGGCGATCTCGCCCTGGCGCACTTTCAGGCTGACGCCGCGGATGGCTTTGATGGGGCCGTAGGCGCTTTCTACGTTCAGCAGTTGAAGGACGACGTCGCTCATGGTCTTGCTCCCTCCCCCTCTGGGGGAGGGAGCAAGAGAAGGGAGCCGCTCATGCACCCCTCCTCAACCCACTCAAATCATCCACAGTCCCCAGATACGCCTCCACCACCCGCGCATCCGACTGCACCTCCCGCGGCGTCCCCGACGCCAGCGCCTCCCCCATGTTCATCGCCAGCACCCGGTCCGACACCTTCGACACCAGCGACATGTCGTGTTCCACCATCAGCACCGAGATGCCGAGCTCCTGCTGGATGTCCTGGATCCAGAACGCCATGTCCGCCGTCTCCTCGACATTGAGTCCCGACGACGGCTCGTCGAGCAGGAGCAGCTTGGGCTCGGTGCACAGCGCGCGCGCCAGCTCGACCACCTTGCGCACGCCGTAGGGCAGCCCCGCCACCATCGAATCGCGGTGATGCTGCAGGTCCAGCAGGTCGATCACGCGCTCGGCCTTCTCGCGTGCCTGGATCTCGGCGCGGCGCGTCGCGGGCGTGAAGAAGACCTCGCTCCAGAAGCCGGTCCGGCGATGCGTGTGGCGGCCGATCAAGAGGTTGTGCAGCACGGTCGCATGCTCGAACAGCTCGATGTTCTGGAAGGTGCGCGCGATGCCGAGCGCGGCAATGGCATGCGGCGCCTGCTGCGTGAGCGGGATCGGCGTGCCGTCGCCGTGCCAGACGATCTCACCGGTGGTCGGCGTGTAGATGCGGCTGATCAGGTTGAAGACCGTGGTCTTGCCGGCGCCGTTGGGTCCGATCAGGGTGAAGACCTCGCCGCGCCGCACATCGAAGCTGACCTTGTTCACGGCCAGCACGCCGCCGAAGCGCACGCTCAGGTCTTTCGCAGAGAGCAGGACCTCGGTGCTCATCTCAACCGATCCGACTTGGTGAAGGACTTCTGCCGCCTGAACAACCCCCGGCGGTAGAACGGAAAGAGCTGCAGGTAGGTCCGGATCTTGAGCCAGCGCCCATACAGGCCCAGCGGTTCGAACAGCACGAAGCCGATCAACACCAGCCCATAGACCAGCCCTTGCAGTCCGGGCGCCTGGCCGATAACCGGGGGCAGCCAGTCCTTGCCCAGCGCGATCAGCTGCGGCATCGCGATCAGGAAGATCGCGCCGAGAAACGCGCCGTGCACCGAACCCAGCCCGCCGATCACCACCATCAGCAACAGGTCGATCGATTGCAGGATGTTGAACTGATCGGGCGAGATGAAGCTCAGCTTGTGCGCATACAGCGCCCCGCCCAGCCCGGCCATCGCCGCCGAGATCGCGAAGGACATGGTCTTGTAGCGCGCCAGGTGGATGCCCATGCTCTGCGCCGAGATCTCCGAATCGCGGATCGCGACGAAGGCGCGGCCGGTCGGCGAGCGCAGCAGGTTCAGGATCGCGAGCGTGCAGATCACCGCGATCGCCAGGCACGCGATGTAGAAGCTTTCGTTCGAGCCGAGGTCCAGCCCGAACAGCTTGGGCGACTTCACGTGCAATCCGGAGTTGCCGCCGGTCACGCTCTCCCAGCGCGCGAACACTTCCTCGACGATGAAACCGAAGGCCAGCGTCGCGATTCCGAGGTAGATGCCCTTGACGCGAAGGGCCGGCAGCGCGACCACCACGCCGACCGCGGCCGACAGCGCCGCCGCCGCGGCCAGCGCGATCGGGAACGGCACGCCCATGTTCGCCAGTACGCCCTGCGTGTACGCGCCCGTGCCCAGAAAGGCCGCGTGCCCGAGCGAGAACTGCCCGGTAAAGCCGGCCAGCAGCATCAGGCCAAGTCCGACGATGCCGTAGATCAGCACGAAGGTCAGCTGCGCGAGCCAGTACTCCGGTATCAGCCACGGCGCCGCGACCAGCGCCGCGACGAGCAGGCCGTACCAGAACACGTGGCCGCCGTGCTTGGCCAGACCGATGTCCTGCGCGTAGCTGGTCTTGAAGATGAAACGCATTCACACTTTCTTGCGCAGCTTCTCGCCGAACAATCCATTGGGCTTCACCATCAGCATGACCAGCACCACGATGTAGGGCGCGGTGTCCTTGAAGCCGTCGGGCAGGTAGAAGCCCGCGAAGGATTCGACGATGCCGATCACCAGGCCGCCGACGATCGCGCCCGGCAGACTGCCGAAGCCGCCCACCACCGCCGCCGGAAAGGCCTTGAGGCCGATGAAGCCCATGTTGGCGTGCACGAAGGTGATGGGCGCGAGCAGCATGCCCGCGATCGCGGCCACCGCCGCCGCGAGCCCCCACACCAGCCCGTTGAGCCGCTTGACCGGGATGCCCATGTAGTAGGCCGCGAGCTGGTTCTGTGACGAAGCCTGCATCGCGATGCCGAGCTTGCTGTAGCGGAACATCGCGAACAGCAGGCCGCACAGCACCGCGGTGCAAAGGATGATGGCCATCTGCTCGACGTTGACCACCAGCTCGCCCAGCTTCCAGATCTGGTCCTTGTAGGGCACCGGCAGTGCATGCGTCTCGGTGCCGATGGCGGGGATCATGGTGACCACGCCGCGCGCGACGTAGCCGATGCCGATGGTCAGCATCACGATCGCGAACTGCGGCTGCCCGAGGATCGGGCGGATCACGACCCGCTCGAGCAGCACGCCGAAGGCCGCCATCGCCGCCACGGCCAACAGCGCCGCCAGCCAGAAGGGCAGGCCGAACAGCGACATGCCGGCGAAGGCGCAGAAGGCGCCGAGCATCATCAGCTCGCCCTGCGCGAAGCTCACCGTTTCGGTGGCCTTGTAGATCAGCACGAACCCCAACGCGATCAGGCCGTAGATGCAGCCTTGCGCAATGCCCGAGAGCAGGAGTTGGAGGACTTGCAATCAGGCCTCTTTCATTGAAAAACGGCAAGCCGCCGCGAACCGGCCACGATGTCGCTGGGCCGCAGGCCGTAGACCTGGCGGATCGAATGGCTGAAATGGGTGGAGTCGGGGTAGCCGGTGTCGAGCGCGATGTCGGTCAGCGTGGTGGATTGCCGCACGTGGCGCAGCAGGCTGCGCGCGCGCTTCCAGGCGCGAAAGGCGCGAAAGGTCACGCCGGTCTCCTGCTTGAAGAGGTGCAGGAAGCGCGAGAAGGAAAGCTTGACCGAAGCCGCGCATTCTTCCGCCGAGGCCGAAAGTGCGGGGTCGGCCACGATGCGGTCGACCACCCGGCGGATGCGCGCGTCGAGCGGGCGCGGCGCCAGCGGCCGGCCGAAGAACAGCGTGTCGAAGTCGAGGCCGTCGAAGCTCGCGCGAGCCGATGCCGCAAGCAGCTGCGCATGCGCTGCGCGAACGCGTTGAACGAAGAGCGGTGCCTCGACCGCGCCGCAATGCTGCAGAAAAGCCGGCAGCAGCGCCGAATCGACCGACTCCGATTCGATCAGCAGGTTGAGGATCAGCGGCTCCTGGCTCACGACCTGGTGCGGCACCTGCGGCGGCACCACCAGCAGCTCACCGCTCTGCCAGGCGCCGCCGCCGATGCAGATGCGATTGGGCTGTCCCGCCGGCGACACGTAGACGCCATGGCCGCCCAGGCTGCGCTCGGCTGCCTCGCCCAGCAGGCCGGCGTAGAAGACGCGCTCGTGCGTGAGCCACATGAGGCGCTCGCCCCTGCTGTTGCCGCTGCGGTCCGTCTCCGTCCTGGTGTCCAAGATGAAAGTCTCCTGCGCTGGCGTCGCGCTCGCAGGATCGTAGCGGCGCAACCCGCGGCGCGGCGACGCCGGAGTGCGGGGACTTTCCCTACATCAGCGCGCGCCGCAGCTCGCCGGCGCACAGCGCCACCCCGGCATTGGCCTCGTCGAGCAGCCGGCCCATGGTGATGAAGCCGTGGATCTGGCGCTCGAAGCAGACGTAGACCGCGCGGTTGCCGGCCGCGGTCAGCGCCCGCGCGTAGTCCAGCCCTTCGTCGCGCAGCGGGTCGTAGCCGGCGGTCAGCACCAGCGCCGGCGGCAGGTTGGCGAAGTTCTTGTGCAGGAGCGGCGAGGCGCGCCAGTCGAGGTCGTGCTTCGGATCGGTGATGTAGTGGTCGTGGAAGTAGCTGATCGTGTCGCGGGTGAGCACGTAGCCCTGGCCGTTGGTGGTGTGCGAGGGATGTCCCCGGCGCATGTCGGTCGCGGGATAGATCAGCAGCTGGAAGGCGATGGGCGGATCGCCCGCGTCGCGCGCCGCAAGCGCCACCACGGCCGCGAGGTTGCCGCCGGCGCTGTCGCCGCCGACCGCGAGGCGGCGGGCATCGAGGCAGAGCGCACCCGCTTCCTTGCGCACCCAGCGCGTGGCGGCGAGCACATCGTCGACGGCGGCCGGAAAGCGGTGCTCGGGGCCCATGCGGTAGTCGACGGCGATCACCGCGCAGCCCGAGAGGTTGCAGAGCTCGCGGCACAGCGTGTCGTGGGTGTCGAGGTCGCCGATGACCCAGCCGCCGCCGTGGTAGTAGACCAGCACCGGCAGCACATCCGTTCGGGCCGTACCGAGCGGGCGGTAGAGCCGCAGCGGGATCGCGCCGTGCGGGCCGGGCGCACTGAGCTCGCGCACCTCGGCCACCTCGCCGGGCGCGGGCTGCGTGATGCTGCGCCGCTCGCGGTAGAAGGCGCGCGCATCCACGTGCGACAGCGTATGGGTGGGCGGCACCTTGCGCTCCACCAGCAGGTCGATGAAGGCTTGGGCTTGGGGGTGCAGCATGGCGGCTCCTGAAAGAAAAAGTCGGGACTCAGGCCCGGCGCGGCTTGACGCGCGAAGCGGCTTCCTTGGCGTTGCGGCGCGCGGTCTCCACATCGGCCGCATGCACGAGTGCCACTCCCATGCGCCGCTTGACGAAGCTCTCGGGCTTGCCGAACAGGCGCACATCGCTGCCCGGCACCTGCAGCGCATGGGCCACGCCGTCGAAGACGATGCCTTCCGCGTCGACGCCGCCGTAGATCACGGCGCTGGCGCCTGCACTCTTGAGCGCGGTATCCACCGGCAGGCCTAGGATGGCCCGAGCATGCAGCTCGAACTCGTTCTGCCACTGGGTCGCCATGGTCACCATGCCGGTGTCGTGCGGGCGCGGGCTGACCTCGCTGAACCAGACCTCCTCGCCCTTGACGAAAAGCTCGACGCCGAAGAGCCCTTGCCCGCCGAGGTCGGCCGTGACCGCCTGCGCGATCTGCTGCGCCTTCTGCAAGGCCGCCGGCGCCATCGGATGCGGCTGCCAGCTCTCGACATAGTCGCCGCTCACCTGCACGTGGCCGATGGGCTCGCAGAACTGCGTCTGCACCGCGCCCGCGGCGTCGAGGGCGCGCACGGTCAGGAGCGTGATCTCGTAGTCGAAGTCGATGAAGCCCTCGACGATCACGCGGCCGTGGCTCACGCGGCCGCCGGCCATCGCGTAGTCCCAGGCCTTCTGCACGTCGGCCGGGGCGTCGATCCTGCTCTGGCCCTTGCCCGAGCTGCTCATCACCGGCTTCACGATGCAGGGGTAGCCGATGCCCTCGTCGATGGCGGCCTGCAGCTCGGCCAGCGAGTCGCAGAACTTGTAGGGGCTGGTCGGCACGCCCAGCGTCTCGGCGGCCAGGCGGCGGATGCCTTCGCGGTCCATCGTGAGCCGCGCGGCGCGCGCGGTCGGGATCACGCGCACCGTGCCGGCGTCCTCGAGCTGCTGCAGCATGGGCGTGGCGATGGCCTCGATCTCGGGCACCACCAGTTGCGGCTTCTCGGCCTCGATCAGCGCCTTGAGCTGGACCGGGTCGCTCATGGTGATGGTGCGCGCATGGTGCGCCACCTGCTGGCCCGGCGCGTTCTCGTAGCGGTCGACCGCGATGGTCTCGACGCCGAGGCGCTGCAGCGCGATCAGCACCTCCTTGCCGAGTTCGCCGGAGCCGAGCAGCATCACGCGTGTTGCAGAGGGGGAAAGAGGGGTTCCGAAGGTCGTCATGGCGACGACTTTAAATCACGGGCTGACCCACAATGGCGAATTTTCAAGGAGCTTTAGAAATGGCGATTCAGACAGTGGGGATCATCGGCGCGGGCACGATGGGCAACGGTATCGCGCAGGCCTGCGCCGTCGCAGGCGTCAACGTGGTGATGGTCGACGTCGCGCAGGCGGCTGTCGACAAAGGGCTTGCCACCGTGGCCGGCAGCCTCGACCGCCTGATCAAGAAGGACAAGCTCACGGCCGCCCAGAAGGATGCGGCGCTGGCGCTGATCAAGGGTTCGACGAACTACGAGGACCTGAAGGGCGCGGAGCTCGTGATCGAAGCCGCGACCGAGAACCACGCGCTCAAGCTCAAGATCCTGAAGCAGGTCGACGCCATGCTCGCGCCGGAAGCGATCATCGCCTCCAACACCTCGTCGATCTCGATCACGCAGCTGGCGGCCGCCACGTCCCGGCCCGACCGCTTCATCGGCATGCACTTCTTCAACCCGGTGCCGATGATGGCGCTGGTGGAGATCATCCGCGGCTACCTCACCAGCGACGAAACGCATGACGCGGTGAAGGCCTTGGCCGTGGCGCTGGGCAAGTCGCCGATCACCGTGAAGAACGCGCCGGGCTTCGTGGTCAACCGCATCCTGGTGCCGATGATCAACGAGGCGTTCTTCGTGCTGGCCGAGGGCCTGGCGACCGCGGAAGACATCGATGCCGGCATGAAGCTCGGCTGCAACCAGCCGATCGGCCCGCTGGCGCTGGCCGACATGATCGGGCTCGACGTCTGCCTGGCGGTGATGGAGGTCTACCTCGAGCAGTTCGGCGATTCCAAGTACCGGCCGTGTCCGCTCTTGAAGGAAATGGTGGCCGCCGGGCAGCTCGGCCGCAAGACCGGCCGCGGCGTCTACACCTATTGAGGCCGCCATGACCGCCACCGCCACCACGCCCCCGCCCGAAGGCTGCATCGACACGCAGGTGCTCGACCACGTGCTGCTGATCGGCATCAACCGCCCCGGCAAGCGCAACGGCTGGACGCCGCGCATGTTCCGCGAGCTGGCCGAGGCCTACACGCGGCTCGACGACGACCCCGCCCTGCGCGTGGGCGTGCTGCATGCCTTCGGCGACCACTTCACGGCCGGGCTCGACCTGCCGGCCGTGGCCGAGTACATGAAGCGCGGCGAGAAGGCGATTCCCGAAGGGCTGGTGGACCCCTTCGATCTCGGCACTGCCGACTATCGCCGGCGCACCAAGCCGATGCTGCTGGCCGTGAAGGGCATCTGCTTCACCGTCGGCATCGAGCTGATGCTGGGCGCCGACATCGTGGTGGCGGCCGACAACTGCCGCTTCTCGCAGATGGAGGTGCAGCGCGGCATCATGGCCACCGGCGGCGCCACCCTGCGCATGGCCGAGCGCGCGGGCCTGGGCAACGCGATGCTGCACCTGCTCACCGCCGACGAGTTCGACAGCGCCGAGGCCTTGCGCCTGCACTTCGTGCAGAAGGTGGTGCCGGCCGGGCAGGAGCTCGACGAAGCGCTGCGCATCGCGCAGCGCATTGCAGCGCAGGCGCCGCTCGCGGTGGTCGAGACCCGGCTCAACGTGATGAAGGCGATCGAGCAGGGGCCGCTGGCGGCGGTGGCGGATTTCGTCCCCGTGCAGCAGCGGCTTGCCAACAGCGAGGATGCGGCCGAGGGCGTGCGCTCCTTCGTGGAGCGGCGGCCGGCGCGTTTTAGCGGGCGGTGAGTCTCGTCGGCTTCAGATACGAAGCTGGTTGCGATTCGGAAACCGATGACTGCATAATCCCGCCCCAACAACGAATGCCGAAGCCCATGCGGGCGGAAGGCATCAACCGGGGAGGATTCATGGAGCGACGCACTCTGCTCGTCGGGGCAGTTCTTGGTACGCCCTTGGCATGGGCTGGCGGCATTGATCGCTTGCGCTGGCTTTCGGAAGCCAAGATCGACATCGGACTCGCGGCCCTCACGCTAGCGCAGGAGTTCAGTCCTGCTCTCGATGTCGCGGCCTACTCGCGCAAGCTCGATGGGCTGGCGGCCGCGGTGCTTTCAAGGTTGCGAGGCTCGACCGACCCGGTAGAGCGGACTCTCGCCATGCGTGAGGTTCTCTTCCGCGAGGGCGGCTTCCACTACGACCATCATCCCTCGGCCCGAACGAACCAGCAGAACTATCTGCTAGATGGCCTCCTCGACACCAAGAAGGGCATGTGCGTCACGATGCCCTTGATGTATGTGGCCGTGGCGCAGCGGCTTGACTATCCGGTTCACGCCGTGTGCGTGCCCGATCACATGTTTGTCCGGTACGTCCACCGCGATTTTCCGGAGCTGAACGTGGAGACAACGAGCGGCGGCAAGTACTTCACCGATGCCGACTACATCCGCCGATTCGGCGTCAATCAGACCGCAATACGTGCGGGAAGCTACATGCGGCCTCTCAGCTATCGCGAGCATCTGGGGCAGATGATCACCACCAACGCCTTCATCTATGCGTTGAATCGGAATGCGCCCAGGTGCCTCGAGTATCTGAAGACATCATTGCTTCTGAATCCCAGGCGCGCGGAGACTTACGAGCAGCTCAGCGCCATCTATGACGGCTACAGAAAGGTGACGACGGGAAGCGAGTCGGCTCGCTATGCCGAGCAGTCCAAGGAAATGATGAAGAAAGCGCTGCAGCTTGGATATGTGGCGATCGAGGATGTTCAGAAAACCAGGGAGCTCAGGGGGCAATGAAGATTCTTAGACCAGTGCTTGCGTTGGTATGTCTTGCGTTCACCTCGTTGGCAACGGCCATGTACTTCGATGGGGAAAGCGGACTGAACTACAACTACCACAGGAGCTATCGCCCGTCGGATGGGCGGTATACGCAGCCTGATCCGACCGGTCTCGATGGCGGATGGAATCAATTTGGGTATGTTGACGGCAATCCGTTGATGTTTATGGATCCTGAAGGCTTGGCCGCATGCATGGTTTCATTTCCAGACATGCCAATTGACACGGGCCTCGGTTTCAGTTCAGCCAGTCTCGGCGGACACGCGGGTGTACTCGGCTATGGCGCCGATGGCGCGACTCGCTACTACGAATATGGCCGCTACCCACCCAACTCGACAGGCATCATTGGCGAACGCTTGCCCGCTGACGATGGAAACTATCGGCGACTCGGGGTTCCAAATTTGAAGATGGGCCCCGATGGCGAGCCGGCGGCAGAGTCCCTTTCCGCGCTCAAGGGCGCGCTTTCGCGCAGTGCTGGCAAAGGCACCTCACCCACGCTGACATGTAGAAACGATGTGGACGAGAAAAAAGTCTATCAATACGCGGAGCAGCTTGCTCGCGACAGGGGTCGCCCTCCATACAGTTGGAAACCCTGGTCGGCCAATCAATGCAGAACATTTGCGCGAGACGCGCTGGGAGCAGGTCGTTGACACGCAGCAATCAGGAAAACCCCCGCTTGGTCGCTGTCCTGGCCCTCGCGCTTGCCGCATCTATCGTCGGGTGCGGCGTGCTCGCGTACCTTTGGATCGACCGCTCAATCAGCCTTGGCTATGCGGTATCGGGAGCGCGGTCGAGCGAGCAGGCGAGAGATCTGTTGTCGACATTGCTGGAGCGAGAGTGGCAGGGCCTCGCCGAGGATGAAGTCTTGACCCGACTCACCGCTGAGGCTGCTCGCCGGCCACAGGACCAGATCCTCGTCAAAGCCGAGCCATCGGAGCATCTGATTTGGTTCAACAACACCCGGTTTGAATTTCAGTCCGGGAAGCTTGCGAAGATCAGGTAGGCGGTGATCGCGGCGGCACAGGACGCCGCCCTTTGGCAACATATGCTTACCAATTGGATTGCACGCAATTCAATTGCCAACTACAATTCAGCCCATGCCTTCCACGCCTTCCGCCGACGAGATGCTGCGGCTCGACAACCAGCTCTGCTTTGCGGTCTACTCCGCATCGCTCGCGATGACCAAGTTGTACAAGCCGCTGCTCGACAAGCTCAAGCTCACTTACCCCCAGTATCTTGTGATGCTGGTGTTGTGGGAGCGTGACGGTCTCATGGTGTCGGAGCTCGGCGAGCGGCTGTCGCTCGATTCGGGCACGCTGACGCCGCTGCTCAAGCGCCTCGAGGCCAACGGCCTGGTGGCGCGCATCCGCGACGTGGCCGACGAGCGTCGTGTTCACGTCAGCCTCACCGCCGCCGGTCGCAAGCTCAAGGCGCGTGCGTCTGCAGTGCCGGCCTGCCTGATGGCCGCCACACAGTGCTCGGTCGAGGAGCTCGTGACGATCACGCAACAAATGCAGCTACTGCGCAACCGCATCAAAGCCGCCTAGTTTTCTCCCACCGCTTCGGCCCACCGAAGCATCTTTTCTCCCCCAACCAACCTGAAGGAATCGCCATGACCACGAAACTCGACAAAGTCCTGTACACCGCTCAGTCCCACACCACCGGCGGCCGCGACGGCGGCGCCGGCAAGACCAGCGATGACGCGCTCGCCGTCAAGCTGAATCCGCCCGGCTCCGGCAAGCCCGGCACCAACCCCGAGCAGCTGTTCGCCATCGGCTACTCGGCCTGCTTCATCGGCGCGATGAAGGCCGTCGCGCCCAAGATCAACGTCAAGGTGCCGGAAGACGTGGCGGTGGACGCCAGCGTTTCGCTCGGCCCGACGAACGAGGGCAAGGCCTACGGCATTGCGGTCAAGCTGGCGATCACGCTGCCGGGCCTCGACGACGCGCAGAAGAAGCTGCTGGTCGACACCGCCCACCAGGTGTGCCCGTACTCGAACGCCACCCGCGGCAACATCGACGTCGAACTCTCGATCGCCTGATCGCAGAGCCGGCGCAAGCCCGGCAAGCCCGACGCGGCGTCACATGGGTGACGCGGCGTCGGGCTTTTTTCATGCAGCGGAAGCAGGTCTGCGCTAAGGTGATTTCATGAGCACCACAGACCTGCTGATCCGCAAGGACGATCTCTCCGCCACCCGCCTGCGCACCGTCGACGACGCGCCCCTGGCCGACGGCCAGGTCCGGGTGCGGATCGACAGCTTCGCTCTGACCTCCAACAACATCACCTACGCCGCCTTCGGCGAGTCGATGAACTACTGGCAGTTCTTTCCGACCGGCGAAGAAGACTGGGGCTGCATCCCGGTCTGGGGCTTCGGCTCGGTGGTGCAGTCGCTGCATCCGGGCGTACCGGTGGGCGAGCGGCTCTACGGCTACGTGCCGATGGCGTCGAGCGTGGTGCTGTCGCCCGATCGCCTGTCGCCAGCCCGCTTCACCGACGACGCGCCGCACCGCGCCGCGTTGCCGGCGGTCTACAACCAGTACTTCCGCTCTGCCGGCGATCCGCTCTACAGCGCCGACACCGAAGACCTGCAGGCCCTGCTGCGGCCGCTGTTCATCACCTCCTGGCTGATCGACGACTTCTTCGACGACAACGATTTCTTCGGCGCCCGGCCGGGCGTCGCCCTGCTCTCCAGCGCTTCCAGCAAGACGGCCTATGGCACCGCCTTCCAGCTGCACCAGCGGCCCGGCATCGAGGTGGTCGGCCTCACGTCGGCGGCCAACAAGGCGTTCTGCGAGAGCCTGGGCTGCTACCACCGCGTGCTCGCCTACGAAGAGCTCGACCAGCTGGCGGCCGACGCGCCCTGTGTCTACGTGGATTTCGCAGGCAACGGCGAATTGCGCCGCGCCATCCACACGCGCTTCACCCAGCTCAAGTACAGCTGCTCGATCGGCGGTACGCACGTCGAGCAGCTGGCGGCGAGCGGGAGCGGCAAGGACCTGCCCGGCGTGCGCGCCACGCTCTTCTTCGCGCCGGCGCAGATCAAGAAGCGCACCGCGGAATGGGGTGGCGACGAATTCGGCCGGCGCATGGTGAAGGCCTGGGGCGACTTCATCGCGCATGTGGCGCAGCCTGCGGCGCCGTGGCTGGTTGCCGCGCACCACGACGGGCCGGAGGCCGTGCAGGCCGCCTATGCGCAGGTGCTGTCGGGCCGGGGCGATCCGCGCACCGGACATATCTTGTCGCTGTCCAGGGTTTCCGCGGCGAGGTAGCGACAATGGCCGGATGACTTCATCCGCAGCGACAGCCGACGCCCATCCCTACGAATCGCTGACGCCCGACGTGGTGATGGACGCGCTTGCCGCGCTCGACCTGCATGGCGACGGCCGGCTCATGGCGCTGAACTCCTACGAGAACCGCGTCTACCAGGTGTACCTGGAAGACCGCAGCGCGGTGGTGGTCAAGTTCTACCGGCCCGGCCGCTGGAGCGACGCGCAGATCGCCGAAGAGCACGGGTTCTCCACCGAGCTCGCCGCCGCCGAGGTGCCGGCGGTCGCGCCGCTGGAACTGCAGGGCGCCACGCTGCACCATCACGGCGGCTTCGCCTTCAGCGTGAGCCCGTACCGCGGCGGCCGCGGTCCCGAGCTCGACGACTTCGAGGTGCTCGAATGGGTAGGCCGCTTCCTCGCGCGCATCCATGCCGTCGGCGCGGCGCGATCGTTCGAAGTGCGGCCGGCGCTCGACCTGCAGAGCTTCGGCATCGCTTCGCGCGACTGGCTGCTGGGCCACGAGATGATCCCGCTCGACGTGCAGCGCGACTGGGAAAAGGCCTGCAACGCCGCCTTCGAGATGATCGACGCCACGGCGCTCGGCACCGGCGCCGATGCGGTCCTGAAGAAGCTGCGGCTGCATGGCGACGTGCATCCCGGCAACATCCTGTGGACCCCGACCGAACGCCCCGACGGCGGCCCGCACTTCGTCGACCTCGACGACGCGCGCACCGGCTTCGCGGTGCAAGACCTCTGGATGCTGCTGTCGGGCGACCGCCCGCAGCGCACCGCGCAGCTGAGCGGCCTGCTCGACGGCTACGAGCAGTTCCGCGAATTCGACCGCCGCGAGCTGGCGCTGATCGAGCCGCTGCGCACGCTGCGCCAGATCCACTACAGCGCCTGGCTCGCGCGGCGCTGGCGCGATCCGATCTTCCCGATCAACTTCCCCTGGTTCGGTTCCAGCGACTACTGGAAGGAGCAGATCAACATGCTGCAGGACCAGTGCGAGGCGATGGCGGAGGAACCGCTTTACGCCTGAGATCAGGATTCGATCGGCAGGCCGAGGCTCAGCGGCACGTGCAGGTAGCCGCGAAAGCGCGCCCGCCCGCCGCGCACCACCGCGCCGCAGAGGCGGTAGTCGGGAAAGCGCGCCAGGAAAGCGGCGATCGCGACCCGGCCTTCCAGCCGCGCCAGGTTCATGCCGACGCACTGGTGCGTGCCGGAGCCGAAGGCCAGGTGGCGGTTCGGCGAGCGCGCGATGTCGAGCGTGTCGGGCGCATCGAAGACTTCCGGGTCCCGATTCGCCGCACCGATGCCGAGCGTGATGCGCGTGCCCGCCGGCACGTCGATGCCGCCCACGGTCGCGGCGACGGTCGCGATGCGGTTGCCCAGCTGGTTGGAACTCTCGAAGCGCAGGAACTCCTCGATCGCCGTCTTGATGCGCGCGGGCTCGTCCAGCAGCCGCTGCTTCTGCTGCGGCCAGTCGAGCAGCGCGACCAGGCCGTTGCCGATCAGGTTGGTGGTGGTCTCGTGGCCGGCGTTGAGGATGAAGATGCAGTTCTGGTAGAGCTCGTTCTCGGTGAGCCGCTCACCACCAGCGTCCTCGCCTTGGATCAGGCGCGTGAGCACGTCGTGCGCCGGATCGCCGGGATGCCGGCGCCGATCGGCGACCAGCGTGCGCAGGTAGGCGACCATCTCGACCACCGCCTGGTTGCCCGCCGCCATCTGCGCGTCGCTCAGCTGCGGCTCCAGCGCACCGAGGATCGCGAGCGACCAGTGGCGCAGCGGCCCGCGTTCGTCGTGCGGCACGCCCAGCAGGTTGCCGATGATCTCGACCGGAATCGCGGCGGCGAAGTCTTCGATCAGGTCGACTTCGCCGCCGCAGCGCTGCCGCTCTTCCATGCGGTCCAGCAGACCGTTCACCAGGTGGACCAGGCCGTCTTCCAGCGACTCGACCGCATGCGGCGTGAGCGCGCCGGCGATCAGCCGCCGCACGCGGGTGTGCAGCGGCGGGTCGTTGAACACCAGGCTGGTCGTGTGATGTTCATAGAGCGGGCTGCCGGCGCCGTACTTGGGCGCGAATTCGGCGCGCTTGTCCGAACTGAAAGTGTGCGTGTCCTTGTAGACCGCCACGCACTCGGCATGGCGCGTGAGCAGCAGCGAGCCGTCGGGCATCCATCGCACCGGCGTCGCCTCGCGCAGCGCGGCGTACCAGGGATAGGGGTTCTCGTAGAAGGCCGGGCCGAGGCTGCGCAGGTCGAAGCCCGAAAGATCGGGCGGCGATGCCTGCGCGGCCGCGTTCATGGCTACACCAGCAGCGCGTTGACCCGCCGCACGTAGGCGGCCGGGTCGGCCGGCAAGCCACCCTCGGCCAGCAACGCCTGGTCGAAGAGGATGTTCGCGAGGTCGTCGAAATGGTCCGAGGTCTCGAGCTTCTTCACCAGCGGGTGCTCGGCATTCACCTCCAGCACCGGCTTCAGCTCCGGCGCCGGCTGCCCGGCCTGTTTGAGCATGCGCGCGAGCTGGGTGCTCATGCCGCCGTCCTGCACCACCAGGCAGGCCGGGGAATCGACCAGGCGCGTGGTCACCCGCACGTCTTCGGCCTTGTCCTTGAGCGCTTCCTTGAGGCGTTCGAGCAGCGGCTTGAAGGATTCGGCGGCTTCCTCGGCCGCTTTCTTCTCGGCCTCGTCCTGCAGCTTGCCGAGATCGACCGCACCCTTGGCCACGCTCTGCAGCGGCGTGCCGTCGAACTCGGTGAGGTAGTTGAGCGCCCATTCGTCGACGCGATCGGTCATCAGCAGCACCTCGATGCCCTTCTTCTTGAAGATCTCGAGCTGCGGGCTGTTCCTGGCCGCGGCCGGGGTGTCGGCCGTGATGTAGTAGATCGCCTCCTGGCCTTCCTTCATGCGCGACTTGTAGTCCGCGAAGCTCACGCTCACCGCGTCGCTGGTGCTGGAGGCGAAGCGCAGCAGCTTCGCGATGCGCTCGCGGTTGCCGAAGTCCTCGCCCAGGCCTTCCTTGAGCACGGCGCCGAACTCGGCATAGAACTTCGCGTACTTGCCCGATTCGTCGCTGTATCCGGCCGCGGCTTCGGCGGCCGGCGTGGTGTCCGAAGCCTTCTTGTCGACCACGTCGCTGACGCCGCTCAGGCCTTCGGTCGGCTCGGGTGCCGGCACGGATTCGCCCGAACCGACGTCGATCTTGCCCTCGCTGCTGTCGCTCGCCGTCTTCTGCTTCTTCGCCAGGTCTTCCAGCATGCCGAGCACGCGCTTGGTGCTGCCTTCGCGGATCGCCTTCACGTCGCGGCTTTCCTGCAGCAGTTCGCGGCTCACGTTGAGCGGCAGGTCGGCCGAATCGATCACGCCCTTGACGAAGCGCAGGTAGCTCGGCAGCAGCGCCTCGGCATCGTCCATGATGAAGACGCGCTTGACGTAGAGCTTGACGCCCGCGCCCTTCTCGCGGTTCCACAGATCCATCGGCGCCTTGGCCGGGATGTAGAGCAGTTGCGTGTACTCGGTGTTGCCCTCGACGCGGTTGTGGCTCCAGGCCAGCGGCGGCTCGAAGTCGTGGCTGATGTTCTTGTAGAACTCGACGTACTGCTCTTCGCCGATGTCCTTCTTCGGCCGGCTCCACAGCGCATTGGCCTGGTTGACCGGCTCCCATTCGCCGGTCTTGGCCATCTCGCCGCCCTTGTTGTCCTCGCCCTCTTTCCACTCCTCCTTCTCCATCAGGATCGGCAGCGAGATGTGGTCGGAGTACTTGGAGATGACGGACTTGAGCTTCCAGAGGTTCAGGTACTCCTCGGCGTCCTCGCGCAGGTGCAGCGTCACGCTGGTGCCACGCTGGGCACGCGGGAGGGTGTCGACTTCGAAGTCCCCGGCGCCGGCACTGACCCAGCGCACGCCTTCTTCGGCCGGCAGCCCGGCACGGCGCGACTCGACCGTGATCTTGTCGGCCACGATGAAACCCGAATAGAAGCCGACGCCGAACTGGCCGATGAGCTGCGCGTCGGCCTTCTGGTCGCCCGAGAGCTTGCTCATGAACTCCCTGGTGCCGCTCTTGGCGATGGTGCCGAGGTTGTCGATGGCTTCCTGCTCGGAAAGGCCGATGCCGTTGTCGGCAATGGTCAGGGTCTTGGCGTCCTTGTCGAAGGAAATGCGCACTTCCAGCGTCGGCTGATCTTCGTAGAGCGCCGGCTGGTCGATGGCTTCGAAACGCAGCTTGTCGCAGGCATCCGAGGCGTTCGAGATCAGCTCCCTCAGGAAGATTTCCTTGTTGGAGTAGAGCGAGTGCGTGACCAGGTGCAGCAGCTGCGCGACTTCGGCCTGGAAGGGGAGTTTGGTTTTGGAGAGGGTCATGGAACGGGAGCAATTCAGGGAAAAGGACGTCGCCTCGGGCGAACCAAAGACTTTACAAGACCGCGCGGCCAGGGGCCACCGTGAACAAATCCGCTGCGCGCGCAAACCGCACAAACCCGGCACAGGGGCGTGGCAGCCACGCGACGACTCACAAAGTCTTACTCCGTTACTTTTTAACGAAAGTACTCATTCCAATTCACTTTGAGAACTAATTCCTACAGATCGTTGTAGGTGGTCGCCTACATTTCATCGACCGCTGAATACCAACCACCTACTCGGAGCCCTTTAATGAAAAAACTTCTTGTACTTAGCGTCCTCGCCGCCATCGCCCCTCTGGCCGCCCATGCCGAATCGAATTTCGTCACCGGCACGGGTGCCCTGGCCGCCAACGCCAAGCTCGACTTCATCATCACCATCCCCAAGGTGCTCTTCCTCCAGGTCGGCGCCGGCACCAGCTACGCCAACAACACGACGGTGAACGACATCACCTTCGCCGTGCCGGCAGGCAGTGTGGGCAACAGCGTAGCCGTGGCCGGCGCCGGTGGCGACCTGGCCAGCGGCGGCGTCACGGTCCGCGTGCTCGGCAACAGCGGCACGGTCACCCTCAACAACTCGGTCACCGGCCCGCTGAGCAGCGGCGTCGTCGGCAACCCCACCGTGCCGTGGAGCGACATCGTCGTGACCGCCGGCACGCTGCCGGCCACCACCGCCGGCTTCTCCAACGCCGCCATCGCGCACCCGGCGTTCAACACTGCCGCAGCCGGCGGCCCTTCCGCCGTGGGCACGACCCTGACCGCCACGGCCGGCCTCGTGCGCCGCGAAGGCAGCTGGACTTTCGCGTACGCCAACACGGCGACGCTCCCGGCCGGCACCTACGGCAACACGGCAGGCAACAACGGCACCGTGACCTACACCGCGACCACCCCCTGATTGCGGGTTTCCGCAGGCCGCAAGAGCGGCATTCGAGACCATGATGGAGGCAGGTTGGTCCTGCTCTCCGCAGTTCTCTGAAAGAGCCGAATGACGCACTCGCTCCGCACGCACGCCTTGCGCTGGCACGCCACGCTGGGACTCGGCATGTGCTGCTGCGTCTTCGTGCCCGCCGCGCACGGCTACACGGTCGGCATCACGGCCGGCACCCGCGCGCTGTTCCTGCAGGTGGGCGCCGGCACGATGAGCGGGACGACTTTCAATTCGGGTGGAACGCCGGGCAACAACACGGCGGTCAACACCGCGTCGGTCACCGTTCCGAGTGCGCAACTCGGCTCCGGCACCGCGCAAGCGATGACCACCAGCAGCGCGGTCACCTCCAGTCCGTGGGACGGCTTCGCTTTCTGCACCTCTCCGGCCACCACGGGCCAGGTGTACGTCGGCGGTTTCTACCGGGTGCCGGGTTTGACCGGCAACGCGGCCACGCTGTCGGTCACCACGCCGATCAGCCTGACCAACGGCAACGGCGACACCATTCCGTTCGCCAGCATCGCCTGGACCTCGTCCGGCAACAGCGACGCCACGCCGACCATCCCGAGCGGCGCCTTCACCGGCGGCGCCCAGACCCTGCTCTCGGTCACGCGCAACACCTGGTTCGAGAGCTGCATGGCTTTCCGCTACCTCAACACCCAACTGGTTCCGGCGGGCACCTTCACCGGCCGCGCGGTCTTCACGCTCACGACGCCATGAAGGCCGGTCGCTTGGCCGCACCGACGGCCTGCTTGCTGCTGGCCCTGGCCGCGTGGCCTGCCGCCGCGGCGACCTTCCGAGTCGACGACACCGGCACCTACCTGAGCCAGCCGATGACGCCGATGCGCTGGCGCCAGCTGGTGCCCGGCCGAGCGGGCGACAACACGGTCGAGGGCCGCGTCAACGTCGCACTGCGGCTCAACCTGTCGGCATGGGTCAATCGCCCGGCGCGCATCTACATGGGCCTGGCGCCCACGGAGGGCGAGCAGATGCTCGCCACCTGGCGAACGCAGGGCCGGCTGCTTCCGGGCACGGTGCGCGGCGGCAGCCGCACGCTGGTGTTCGAAGGCGTGGTGCGCGAGCCTTTCCTGCAGGAAAACATCGTGCTCGACCTGATGGCCGACGGCCGCTCGGTGGAACGGGCCCAGTCCCTGCAATTCTTCTTCGAGATCGAGGTCACGCCCTGATGCGCCTTGCCGAATTCTTCCGCCGCCGCGGCGCGGCGATCCTTCTCGCCGCGCCGGCCATGGCCTGCCTGCCGGCGCAGGCGCAGTTCTCCCTCGCCGTCTCGCCGCCGCGCTTCGAGCTTTCGGCCAAGCCCGGCGAGCGGGTGCGCGAAGTGCTCGAACTCACGCACAGCGACGCGCGCCCCGGCGCCTACAAGTTCAAGACCGCCGACTGGACCCTGCGCCCCGACGCTTCGGTCGATTTCACCGACGAGCTGTCGCCGGGCAGCTGCCGCCCCTGGGTGGCGATCGAGCGGCGCGAACTCAGCATCACGCCCGGCCGCCCCTACCGCTTCCGCTTCGAAGTGGCGCCGCCGGCCGATACGCCGCCCATGGAGTGCCGCTTCGCCGTGATGATCGAAGGCCAGCAGCCGGCCGCGGCGCCGGGCGTGCCGATCGCGCTGGGTGCGCGCATCGGCGTGATCGTCTACGTCGCCATCGGCGAGGTGGCACCGGTGCTGGAGCTCGCAGGCACATCGGTGCAGCAGGTCGATGGCCGCGCCACGCCGGTGCTCAAGATCCGCAACACCGGCAACGCGCACGGCCGGCTCGCGGGCTTCCTGACCGGCACCGACGCCGGTGGCACGGGGCTGGAACTGCAGGCCAGCACCACGCCCATCATGGCGGGCGAGACGCGCGAGATTCCGTTGCTGGCCACCAAGCCCGGCGACACCGAAACCATCGTCGCCATCCGCTTCCCCATCGCCATCGGCGGCAAGCTCGAGTGGGGCAAGAACGGCTCGATGCCCATCAATCAGCGATTCGCCCAATGAGGCACTGGCTCGCAAGTCGCGCCCTCGGAGTGTGCTGGGCGGGGACGGCGCTGGCCGGCACCGCCGCGTGGGCGCAATCCGTGCCAGCGCCGACCGCGACGCCGCAGCCGGCCGACTACGTCGATCGCGTGCTCGACGACAGCCCGCAGGCCGTGCAGGCGGACGAGTCCCAGGCCCGCGACACCGGCTGGCCGCGCGGCTGGAGCGTCGAAGCGCAGTCGACCCAGCAAAGCGGCATCGTGCGCCAGCGCAGCCAGTCGCTGCTGTTCTCCGGCTACCTCGACACGCCCGACTACGGCAGCTTCTCGGCCAACGCGAACCTCACGCGCGACGCGGCCCCGGTGAACGGCTTCGGCCTGGTGGGCACGACCGGCACGCCCTACGCCATCGTGCCCTACAGCTACCGCACCGGCAGCACCTGGCGCATCGACCAGCGCGGCATGCCGTTCGACGGCGGCTGGTTCGGCAACAGCAGCATCGGCAACATCAACATGGCGAGCACGCCGCTGGCGCGCGGCGTCGGGCGCGTCTACCTGCCCAGCCTGCCGATCGAGGGCGCATCGGCAAGCCTGGAGCTGCCGGGCAAGACCCTCTTCAATGCTTCGGCCGGCCGGCTGGGCTATTTCGACGGCATCTCCTTCCAGGGCTTCTCGGCCAGCCAGGGCACGGCCGCCAGCGCCGGCGCCCAGACGCAGCTGACCGGCGGCAGCGGGCCGCTCGCGCTGGGCCGCACGGACGCAGCGGTTCAACTGATCGAGACGCGCGACTTCAATGCCAACGGCGTGCCCGGCTTCGCCCAGAACACGCGCTCGGTCTGGACGGCGGTGTCGTGGCAAGGCCTGGCGCCCTGGGCCGATTCGCTGGGAACCGGCTTCGGCGGCGTCGCCGACAAGGTCGGCGGCCTGCGCATCCAGGCCAATCTCGCGCGCAGCCAAGGCCGGCCTTCCGACGCCGGATCGCTCGCGCCGCGCGATGGGGCCACCGGCGCGTGGGTCGACGCCGCGTGGCGCACCGAGCTGATGCAGCAGGCCGCTTCGGTCTTCTATTTCGAGCCCTCGCTGCGCTGGGGCGGCGACACGCTGCCGAGCGACCTGCGCGGCGCCTCGTGGCGCGGCGACATCTCGACGCGCCAATGGCAGGTCGGCGCCAACGTCGAGCTGAGCGACAGCGTCAGCGGCCTGTCGCGCCGTTCCATGTTCGGCAACCTGTTCGGCCGCTGGCGCTTCGACTCGCGCGACGCGGTCTCCGCCACCCTCGCCGCGCGCACCGGCACCTTCGCCGCGCAGTCGGCGCAGGTGACGTGGGAGCACAAGTCCGACTGGGGCTACACGCAGTGGCGCAGCGACGTGGCCCACGGCACCGACCTGCGCGTGCTGCGCACGGGCGTCGACCACGCCTGGAACGTGGGCGAGACGCAGACGCTCTCCACCTCGCTGGCCGTCGAGCAGTCGCGCGAGCTCGGGCTCAGCCGGCGCACGGTGCTCTGGGGCGTGCTCGGCACCACGCCGCTCGTCGCCGGAGCGCGGCTCGACCTCAGCCTGCGCGGCAGCAACGGCACCGGCGACAACGCATCGCGCTTCCTGAGCGCCAATGCGCGCCTGAATTGGCCGCTGGGCCTGGGATGGTCCTTCATCGCGCAGTACACGGCGGCGCGCGGGCAGGAGTCGCTCAACCCGGCAGTGGTCTCGGCACTGACGGCCGCGACGCTGACGCCGGTGCTCATCACGCCTTCCAGCCGTTCCTTCATGGTGGCGCTGCGCTACGAGAGCCGGGCAGGCCTCGCCAGCGCACCCATCGGCGGCATGCCGGGCGCGGGCGCGGGCCGGCTCGAGGGCCGCGTGTTCTTCGACCAGGACAACAACGGCCGCCGCGAAGCCAGCGAAGGCGGCGTCGCCAACGTCACGGTGGTGCTCGACCGCCGCTACGTCGCGCGCACCGACGCGCAAGGCTTCTACAGCTTCCCGTCCGTGGCGTCCGGCAGCCACGAGATCGAGCTGATCCAGGACAACCTGCCGCTGCCCTGGAGCAGCGCCGGTTCGCCTTCGCGTCGCGTCGACGTGTACGTGCGCGACACCGTCTCGGCCGACTTCCCGATCCAGAAAGAGCGCTGAGCTCGGCGTTGCCCGGCACGCGGCAATTCCTTACGCACCCTCGACCAAAGTCGCCTTGCGGTCGGCGGCGCGTCCGTATTTACTGGCTGACAACAGTGGAACGGATTTCGCCGCCCTTCATTTCTCCGTGACGCTGCCGATATCCAAGAGACCAGGCGTCGATGCGACGCCTGCCTGCTCTGTCTTTTCTTGGGTGCCGCCACATGTCCGCAAGCGTGTTCTCCACGGGGGTCTGCATGAAAAGCGCCCTCTCCGCCCTGCTGCTGCTGCCGCTGGCCTGCGGAGCCGAGACCACGCTCGGCACGAACGCCGCGACCGGGCGCTTGAGCTTTTCGGTGACCATTCCGCCGGTGTTTCGCGTGCTGCAGGTGACGCCCGTGACCGGCGGCTACGAATACCGGGTCTGGACCAATCGGCCGACGGTGACGATCAACGGCCGCGAATACCGCTTCCACCGCGTCGGCGAGACGACGCTGAAGATCTCGGCACCGCCACAGGGCCTGTTCCTCGTTCACGGTCTTTGACGCCGCCCCCTCCGCATGGCCAATGGCCGCGCGGGGGGCTGTTCTGGGTCGCGCCGATCGCCGGCGCGATCCTCGGCGCGCTGCTCTACCGGCTGCTGCTGTCGGACGACTGAGGGGACGGCGCTCGCTCAGTGCGTGTTGCCCGACGGAGGCATGGGCGAGGTCGTCTGGCCCGGCAGCTCGGTGCCGCTCGCATGCGAGGCAGCCACCGCACCGGCATAGACATCGGCGTCGGACATCTTCGAATCCATCATCGGCGCGGAGGTCGACTGGCCGATCGACTCGGTGCCGCTCGGATGCGCAGCAGCGATGGCGCCGGCATCCACTTCGGCATTGACCGGCGAATTCATCTGCAGCGGGTGATAGTCCGAGCCGTCGGTCTTTTCCTGCGCTTGCGCGAACGTGGCGCCGAAGGATGCGAGCGCGGCGACGCTGGCGAGCGCGATCAGTCGGGTTGATGCATGCATGGTTGTCTCCTGACAAGGCGGGCGGGGTCTCGCCGCGGCGCAACATGCGCTGCAGCAGAAGCCGCTCGGGCCACTCTAGGAAGCCCGACTTAGAACAACCTGACCGCGCGCGCTCAGGCGTGCGCCGTCTTGCCGCCGTCGCTCGCCAAGGCCAGCGCGAAGAGGCCGGCCGCGCGGCGCGCGAAGGCGGTGTCCGCCGTGCCTGGAATCAGCGTGTTGATGCGGATGCCCTGCTGCGCATATTCGAGCGCGGCCGACTGCGCCAGGCCGACCAGCGCAAGCTTGCTCGCGGTGTAGGCGGCGCGACCGCCATTGGTGGCGATCGCATTCGACGAGGCCGTGACCACGATGCTGCCGCCGCCCGCCTTCAGCATGTGCGGGATCTCGTACTTCATCGCGAGGAAGGTGCCGCGCAGGTTGGTGTTGACGACGTTGTCCCACTCGTGCGACGTGTAGTCGTGCAGCGGCTTCTGCAGCGTGATGCCGGCATTGTTGAACGCGACGTCGAGACGGCCGTAGCGCGCGACGGCCTGGTCGACGAACGCCTTGATGTCGTCTTCCCTCAGCACGTCGGCGCGCAGGTAAGTCGCCTCGCCGCCGGCCGCGCGGATCGCGGCCTCGACCTCGCGCCCCAGCGCTTCGCGGCGGCCGCAGAAGGCCACGCTGCCGCCCTCGGCCGCGAAGGCTTCCGCCGCGGCGCGGCCGATGCCCGAAGTGCCGCCGGTCACGAGCACCACCTTGCCTTCGAACCGGCGCGCGCGGCTGCGTGCCGGCTGTGCGGGTGTCTGCGCCTGCGCCAGCGCTGCGCCGCTCGCGAAACCCGCTGCCATGCCGGCAGCAGCCGTGCCGAGGATCTTGCGGCGGCTCGCGCGCGGGCCGGCGCCGCCGATCGTGCTGCGATCCCAGTCAGCTTGTGACATGCGCATCTCTCCTTGGGTTGTCAGTCGGCCCGTGCCCGCGCCCACCAGGCGAAGTTTGCCGGCGGTGTCTTCATGTCGACCGGCGCCCCGATCCGCGGCGTCAGCACCGGCACGTCCCGCGCCGCCGCCAGCTTGGCGATGCGCTCCAGCGGGTCGTACCAGTCGTGCAGCGCCAGGTCGAAGGTGCCGTTGTGCACCGGCAGCAGGCGCTTGCCGCGCAGGTCCAGGTGGGCCTGCAAGGTCTCTTCGGGCTGCATGTGGACGCCCGCCCACTGGCGGTCGTAGGCGCCGCATTCCATCAGCGTGAGATCGAAGGGCCCGTACTTCTCGCCGATCGCCTTGAAGCCGTCGAAGTAGCCGGTGTCGCCGCTGAAGAAAAGCTTGAACGACTCCGCCTCGATGACCCATGAAGCCCACAACGTCGGGTTGTCGCTGAACAGGCCGCGCCCCGAGAAATGCTGCGCAGGCGTGGCGACGAAGCGCACGCCGTCCACCGTCGTCGATTGCCACCAGTCGAGCTGCCGCACCTTGGCCGGATCCACGCCCCACTCGATGAGCAGATTGCCGACGCCCAGCGGCGCCATGAAGTGATCGACCTTGGCCGCCAGTCGCAGGATCGCGGCCTTGTCGAGATGGTCGTAGTGGTCGTGCGACAGCACCACGCCCCTGATCGGCGGCAGTTCGTCGATGGCGATCGGCGGTGCATGAAAGCGCTTGGGCCCGGCCCATTGCACCGGTGAGGCGCGCTCCGAGAACACCGGGTCGGTCAGCCAGAACGCGCCCTGCAGCTTCAGCAGCACGGTCGAGTGGCCGAGGCGGACCAGCGTCCGGTCGGGCGCGGCCAGCAACTGCTCGCGCGTGAGCGTCTCGACCGAGAGCGGGGCGACAGGCGATGCCTCCGCCGGCTTGTCGAACATGAAGCGCCAGAGGACCGCGGGCATTTCACGCCAGCCGACGGTCTTCGGCATCACCGGGTTGCGGAAACCGCCGTCACGGAACTGCGGCGAATCGGGATAGCGGGCGGTCCCGCAGGCACTGAGGCTGAGCGTGGTCATGGCAAGGATCAGAACGAGAAAGAGCGCGGCCGCAGGGGACCGCGCTCGTGAGTCAGGCGGAGCCAATCAGAGCTTGCTCGCGCCAGCGGCGGTGGAGGTGCGCAGATCCATCGGATTGCGCAGCGTCGAGATGACCTTGCTGTTCACGCGCGAACCGGAAGACACGTTCTGATCCGGCGCGTAGGCCGCGCGCATCGCTTCCTGCGCAACGGCGTCGCGGTCGGCAACCGCCTTGAAGGGTTCCGCGCCGCGCGAACCGCGCACCACGTTCTGGTTGGGCGCGGAGGCGGTGCGGACCGCTTCCGCATCGACGTCGGCGCGGCTCAACGCCGACGCGCTGGCGTGCACACCGTCGTAGTTTTCGGCCTGGGCAGCGACCGAGGCCAGCGCCGAAAGTGCGCTGAAGGTGGTGACGGCAAGAAACTTCAGGGAGGCATGCATGGTAGTGAACTCCATCGGGATGACCGGCAGGTCTCGCGCCGTGTGCAACATGCATTGCGGCTGACCTGGGTTCACTTTAGGCAGGCAGATTGAGCGGAACGTTAGCGAAAAATTAGCTGAGGCTTAGGTCGGACACGATCGCGACATCGTCCGGCCCCCGAAAGAAGTTGCATGTGATGAACAGGCGCCGCACCGCGGCATCCGATGCATCGGACGAGAACGGCGTGCGAGGTTTTTTGCATGAGATTCAAGAGTTGAACCAGCACGCAATTTGTCCAATAGTCGCGGCCATCACCTCGTCAAGGATCCGCCGTGAAATACCCGTACTTCCGCACCAGGATGCGCCTCCTGGCCCTTGCATTCGCGACCCTCTCGCTCTCGACGGCGCACCTCGAAGCGCTCGCGCAGCCGGCGACGCTGAAGATCGCGACCGAAGGCACCTACCCGCCCTGGAGTTTCAAGGATGCGCAGGGTCAGCTGCAGGGCTGGGACGTCGACATCGCGAACGCCCTGTGCACGAAGATGAAGGCGAAATGCGAGATCAACGCACAGGACTGGGACGGCATCATCCCCGGCCTGCTGGCGAAGAAATACGACCTCATCGTCGCCAGCATGGCGATGACCGAGCAGCGCCGCCAGCGCGTCGACTTCTCGAACAAGTACAAGGAAACCGTCTCGCGTTTCATTGGGAAGAAGGGCAGCCCTGCCGACGTCTCGCCCGCAGCCCTCAAGGGCAAGACCATCGGCGTCCAGCGCGGCTCGATCCAGGCCGCCTACCTGAGCGAGAACTACAAGCAGTCGGACCTGAAGTTCTACGACACGCCGCAGGCCGCCGAACTCGACCTGGTGGCGGGCCGCGTGGACTACATCCTGGGCAACATGGTGACCTACTACGTCGGCTTCATGAAGCGGCCCGAGGCCAAGGACTACGAATTCGTCGGGCCCGAGCTGAAGGGCGGCCTGCTCGGCGACGGCAACGGCATCGCGCTGCGCAAGGGCGATGCGGAGCTGATGGCCAAAGTCAACGCCGCATTGGCCGCGATCATCGCGGACGGCACCTACGACGCCATCACGAAGAAGTATTTCCCCTTCAAGCTGATGTAGGCGATGGCGATGTGGAACCTGCAGGGATTCGGCAGCCAACTGCTCATCGGCACGGCCGCGACGGTGCAACTCGCGGCATGCGCCCTGGCGGTCGGCACCGCGTTCGGACTGGTCGGCGCGGCCCTGCAATTCTCCGGATGGAAGCTGCTGCGGGCCGTCGGCTATGCCTATGCAGCGATCGTGCGGGGCGTGCCCGATCTGCTGATCGTGTTCATGGTCTATTTCGGCGGCACCGTGACGCTCGGCGCGATCGCGGGGCGCTATGTCGACGTCAACGCCTTCGCGGCCGGCACCTTCGCGCTGGCGCTGTCCTTCGGCGCTTTCGCGTCCGAGGTGTTCCGCGGCGCCATCGAGGCGGTTCCCAGGGGCCAGGTCGAAGCGGCCAAGGCGCTGGGGTTCTCGGGGCCCAAGGCCCTGTTCGCGGTGATCGCGCCGCAGGCGCTGCGCATCGCGCTGCCGCCCTACGGCAACCAGGCCATCATCCTTCTCAAGCAGACCTCGCTGGTGTCGATCATCGGCTGCGACGAGCTGATGCGAAAAGCGGCCGAGGCCTCGGGCGCGACGCGCGAGCCGTTCACGATGTACCTGGCGGCCGCCGCGATCTACCTGCTGCTCACCAGTGTGTCCACGCTGCTGCTCGAACTCTCGGAGCATCGGCTGGCCAGGCACGCGAGGACCTGACGCGGTGCTGGACTTCCAGATCGTCCTGTCGTCGCTGCCCATCCTCCTCAAGGGTGCGCTGCTCACGCTCGAACTGACGGCGCTGATCCTGGTGCTCGGCGTCGCGCTCGCGCTGCCTGTCGCGCTGTTCAAGAATGCAGGCGCGCTGCCGGCGCGCTGGTTCGCGCACGGCTACATCGGCTTCTTCCGCGGCACGCCCTCGCTGGTGCAGGTCTTCCTGCTGTACTACGGCGCGGGGCAGTTCGAGTTCATCAAGAGTTCGGTGCTCTGGCCGGTGCTGCGCGATCCCTTCTGGTGCATCGTGATCGCGCTCGGATTGAACTCCTCGTCGTACGCGGCCAAGACGCTGTCGGCCGCACTGAGCGCTGTGCCCAGGGGCCTCAAGGACGCCGCGCTGGCGCTCGGCATGAGCAAGTCGGTGCGGCTCTGGAAGATCGAACTCCCGCTGGCGATCCGCATCGCCCTGCCCGCCTACGGCAACGAAGTGATCATGACCTGCAAGGCGACCTCGCTCGCCAGCACCGTCACCCTGATCGAACTGACGGGCAGCGCGCGGCTGCTCTCGTCGCAGACCTATGCGCCGTACGAAGTCTTCATCAGCGCGGGGCTGATCTACCTCGTCATCAACTATGTGCTCATGGCTTCGATGCGAAAGATCGAAGCCCGGCTTCGCACGCCCTGACGCAAGACCTGACTCTTACCGGAAAGACCCATGATCAAGTTCTTCACGCTCGGCCCCGCCGGCAGCAACCATCAGTTCGTCACCGAGCGCTACCTGGATTTCCAGGGCATCGCGAAAGACGCCTCCATCGACTTCTTCCGGACCTTCGAGGAAGGCGCGCAGAAGGTGCTGTCGCGGGAGGCCGACTTCATGATCCAGTGCGCGGTGCATCCGGCCACCATGGCCACCGTGGCCAAGTACCTCGTCGGCCTGTACGTGGTGGACACCTTCATCTCCGGCAGCCAGGACCTCGCCATCGTCAAGCGAAAAGACGTCGCCCATCCGAGCACGCTCGCGGCCATGCGCCCGACGATGGACTACACCGACATCGGCAAATGGAAGGAGGTGATCGACGAGCCCACGGTGATGGGCGTCGCCGCCGGCATGCTCGACGGACGCTACGAAGCCGGACTGACCTATGTGTCGGTGGTGCAGCAGCACCCCGATCGCTTCGAGATCCAGGAGTTCATCGGCACCGTCGACGATGCGTGGATCGTCTACGGCCGCGAGCGGATCTCGGACGGCACGCTGGTCGGATGGAAGCAGAGCCCGGCCGCCCGGCGCTACCGGCAGATGATCGACGGCACAGACGGAAGCGATCAAGCAGGCTAAGGTTGCCGCATGACCAGAAAGCGGACTCCGGCCTCCCCTTTTCCGACCGCCAGGCGCGCGCCGAAACTGAAGCCGCCTGCAGCCGCCAAGGACAAGCGCACCAGCGCCAAGCGCAGCACGACGGCCCAGAAACTCGGCGCCCAGGTGCATTCGCTGCGGGTCGCGGCGGGCAAATCCGCGGCAGCCCTGGCCGAAGCCGCCGGCATCTCCCGCTCGATGCTGTCGCGCATCGAGCGCGGCCTGGCGTCACCGTCGATCGAGGCGCTCGAACGCCTGTCCGTGGGCCTGGACGTTCCGATGTCGCGCTTTTTCGTCGATCAGGCCGACCGGACCGATTGCTCCTACGTGCCCGCCGGCGCCGGCGTGATCATCGAACGCGTCGGCGCGGTCTCCGGCTACAGCTACCGGCTGCTCGGCCATCTGCTCTCGGGCAACCTGTTCGTCGAGCCCTACCTGGTGACCTTGCAGCCCGAGGCCAAGCCGTACATCTCGTTCCAGCATCCGGGGCTCAAGTTCATCCACATGGTGTCCGGCAGGGTGAAGTACCGCTACGGCAGCAGGACGATGGAGCTCAAGCCCGGCGATTCGCTTCTTTTCGATGCCACCGCGCTGCACGGCACCGAGCTGATCCGCGAGCCGACCGTGTCCTATCTCTCGATTGTCTTCAGCCTGCGCGAGTGAGGCCGTCCGCTCAAACCGGCAGGTACACGCGCGCCACCAGTCCGGTGCCGCCCTTCTCGTTGTCGCTGCGATTGCTGAGCGCAATGCGCAGCCCGTGCCGCAGGGCCGCGGTGCGTGCGATCGCGAGCCCCAGCCCGCTGCCGCCGGCGGAGGTGCCAGGCACGCGGAAGAAGCGATCGAACACGCGCGCCATGAACTCGGGCGGAATGCCCGGGCCGTTGTCCACCACGTCGACCACCGGCTGGCCCTCGACCTCGTGCAGCCGCACGTCGACCACGCCGCCCTCGGGCGCGTGGCGCAGCGCGTTGTCGATCAGGTTGTCGAACACGCTGCGCAGCTCGGCCGCCGGCGCGCTGACCACGGGCGACAACTCGCCGTCGAAGCCGACATCGATGCGGCGCCGGTCGGCCACCACCATCAGCTGGCCCAGGCTCTCGCGCAGCAGCGCCGCGACATCGACCTTTTCCAGCGCCGCGGGCGGCGGTGCCGCGCTCTCCTGGCGCGACAGGCGCAGCAGCTGCTCGATCAGGTGCTGCGCGCGCGTGACGCCGGCCTCCAGCTGCACGAAGCGCTCGGTCGCATCGCCGGGCGGCACATGCGCGCGCAGGTTCTCGAGCTGCAGCCCGATCGCGGTGACCGGCGTGCGCAGCTCGTGCGCGGCGTCCTGCACGAAGCGCCGCTGCGTGGCAAAGGCCTCGCGCAGCCGCGAGAGCAGGCTGTTGAAGGCGCTCACCAGCGGCGCGATCTCGTCCGGCACGCGCGCGAGCGAGAGTTCCGACAGGCTGCGCTCATCTTGCGCGGCCACGTCGCGCGCCACCGCGTGCAGCGAATAGGAGCTCAGCCACACCACGAGCCACAGGACCGCCAGCGACACCGGCAGCAGGAGCACGATCGGCAAGGCCGCTGACAAGGCGCGGTGCTTCACCTCGTGGCTCAGGAAGCTGCCGCTCTGCGCGATCTGCACGCGGGACTGCCCGGCCCGCGTGCCCGGCGCCGCGGTGTAGACGCGCCAGACATCGTCGCGGCTGGCGCCGGTGCGCACGTCGCGCAGCCCGGGCCCCTCCTGCAGCGGCACAGCGAGCCTGGGCCACGAGCTCGCGAGCAGGCGGCCGTCGGCACTCCAGATCTGCACGATGAAGGCGCCCCACTTGAAGACGCTCTGGTCGACGAGCGGCTGCAGGGCCGGCGTGCTGTCATTGGCCGCGTACGAATTGGCCAGGAGCTGCATCTGGTCGTCCATGAAGGTGTGGACCATGCGGCCGTAGCTCATGTACGAGGCCCAGGCCGCCGCGCCGGCCGCGATCAGGTGCAGCGACACCAGCCACAGCAAGAGCTTGCCGCGCAGCGAGCAGGGCCTGTACCAGGGCTGGTTGGGGTCTTTGAGTTTTCTCATGCCGCCGCCACCCGCCATCCGAGGCCACGCACGTTGCGGATCGCCTCGGGTCCAAGCTTGCGCCGCATGCCGTGGATCAGCACGTCGACCGCGTTGCTCGTGACTTCTTCGCCCCAGCCGTAGATGCGGTTTTCGAGCTGCTCGCGCGAGAGGATCGCGCCGGGCCGCTCCAGAAGCGCGTGCAGCAGCGCGAACTCGCGCGCCGTCAGGGGTTCGCGCACGCCGTTGTTCAACACCTCGCGCGTCGTCAGGTCGAGCTGCAGCGCACCGCAGCCGATCACCGAATGCGCGGCGCCGTCGCGGCGACGGATCACCGCGCGCATGCGCGCCAGCAACTCGCGGAATTCGAAGGGCTTGAGCAGGTAGTCGTCGGCGCCGAGGTCGAGGCCGTGGATGCGGTCTTCCAGGCCGTCTCGCGCCGTGAGCACCACGACCGGCGTGGTGTCGCCGCGCTCGCGCGCCCGGCGCAGCACCTCGGTGCCGTCCTGCTTGGGCAGGCCGAGGTCGAGCAGCACGCAGGTGTAGCCGCCGTCGGCAAAGGCGCTGTGGGCGAGCGCACCGTCGCGCACCCAGTCGACCGACCAGCCCGCGCCTTCGAGGGCATGCATCAGGCTGCTGCCGATCATCTCGTCGTCTTCCACCAGCAGCGTACGCACGGGGCCTCCTTGTTCACTCGCGAAACCACCGAAGGCTACTCGCTCATTCTTAGCCCGTCATGAGGCGGGGCCCTAGGGCAAGACCCTAGAAGCGCTCGTGCGGCCCCAGGTAACGCCATTGCCCGACCGGCAGATTGCCCAGCACCACCTGCCCGATGCGGATGCGCTTGAGGCCCACGACCTTGAGCCCGACCAGCTCGCACATGCGGCGGATCTGCCGCTTCTTGCCCTCGGTCAGCACGAAGCGCAGCTGCTCGGTGTTCTGCCATTCGACCTGCGCCGGCTTGAGCGGCTGGCCGTCGAGCGCCAGGCCGTGGCGCAAGCGCGCGAGCTGGTCGCGCGGAAAGGCCGCCTGCGAGTTCTGCGCCACCGGCCCGTACGAGACGCGCACCAGGTACTCCTTTTCCATCCCCGAGTCCTCTCCGATCAACTGGCGCGCCACGCGGCCGTCCTGCGTGAGCACCAGCAGGCCGATCGAATCGATGTCGAGCCGGCCGGCGGGCGCCAGGCCGCGCAGCTGCGGCGGCGAGAAGCGGTTGCGGCTCGGGTCCTCGCGCCAGTGGGTGCGCGGGTTGATCAGCACCACGGCCGGTTCGTGCCCGTCTTCGGCCTGGCCGCTCACGTAGCCCATGGGCTTGTTCAGGAGGATCGTGACCTGTTGCTGCTGTTGGTTCTGCGCCTTCCTGTCGACCTCGATGCGGTCGGCCGGACCCACCTTGACGCCCATCTCGGCCACCTGGCCGTTGACCTTGACCCAGCCCTGGGCGATCCAGTCGTCGGCCTCGCGGCGCGAGCAGAGGCCGAGTTCGGCCATGCGTTTGTTGAGGCGGCTGAGGGCGGGGATATCGGGCATGCCGAGACATTTTCCGCGATGTTCGACAGGATCACGCCACCAGCCGATAGCCCACCGCGGTCTCCGTGAGCAGGTGGCGCGGCTGCGCCGGGTCGACTTCGAGCTTCTGGCGCAGATGACCCATGTAGATGCGCAGGTAGTGGCTCTGCTCGGCATGCGACGGCCCCCACACTTCGCGCAGCAGCTGGCGCTGGGTGAGCACCCGGCCCGCATTGGCGACCAGCACCGACAGCAGCCGGTACTCGGTGGGCGTCAGGTGCACCTCGGCGCCGGCGCGCCGCACCAGCCGTGCCGTGCGGTCGACCTCGACCTCGCCGAAGCGGAACACCGGCTCGGGCTCTTCGCTGCCGGTGGCCGTGCGAGGCCGGCGCAGGTTGGCGCGCACACGGGCCAGCAGCTCGCCGGTGCCGAAAGGCTTGGTCAGGTAGTCGTCGGCACCGGCGTCGAGTGCGGCGATCTTGTCGGATTCGTCGGTACGCGCCGACAGCACGATGATCGGCACGGCCGACCAGCCGCGCACATCGCGGATCAGCGAGACGCCGTCGCCATCGGGCAGGCCGAGGTCGAGCACCAGCAGGTCCGGCTGCCGCGTGCCGGCCGCCGCCAGGCCGTCGCGCAGCGTGGCGGCCTCGTGCACCAGCCAGCCTTCGGCCTCGAGCGCGCCGCGCACGAAGCGGCGGATCTGCGGCTCGTCTTCGATCACGATGGCAGTGGGGCTCGGCATGGCGTCAGGCGACCAGGTTCGTCGACTCTGCCGGCTCGGGCGGCGCCCGGCGCGGCAGCGTGACGGTGAATTCTGCGCCGCCGCCGGACGCATCGGCCGCAGCGATCTCGCCGCCATGCGCGCTGACCACGGCCTTGCAGATGGCGAGGCCGAGCCCGACGCCCGGCGTGGCCGATTCGGCCTGGCCGCGCGTGAACTTGTCGAACAGGGTCTGCTCGCGGCCCTTGAGCGCGGCGGGCAGCCCTGGGCCGTGGTCGCGCACCGTGAGCACCAGCGCGCGTTCGGTGGCGCGCGCGCCGACCACGATCGGCGGCGCGCCGTACTTGCCGGCGTTTTCGAGCAGGTTGACCAGCACGCGCTCGATCAGCACGGCATCGAACTCGACCAGCGGCAGCTCCGCCGGCAGCGCGGTCTGCACCGCCATGTCGCCGAGCGCGGGCCGCGCGGCGCGGATCGCCGAGCCCACCACCTCCTCCACCGACTGCCAGTCGCGCCGGAGGTTGACCGCGCCGCCCGCAATGCCGCTCTCGAGCCGCGCCATGTCCAGCAGGTTGCTGACCAGCGCATGCAGCTGGTGCGCCTGCGCGACGATGGCGCGCGCGATGTCGCGTTCGCGCTGGTCGCCGGGCGCCGGCGGCAACGCCTGCAGCGATTCGGCCAGCGCGATCAGCGCCGTGAGCGGCGTGCGCACATCGTGCGAGATCGCGCCGAGCAGCGCATTGCGCAAGCGCTCCGATTCCATCTCGACCACTGCCTGCTGCGCCACGTCGACGTAGTGCACGCGCTCCAGCGCGATCGCGATCTGGCGCGCCAGCGTGTCGAGCTGCTGCGCCTGCTCGGGGATCAGCAGCCAGCGCGGCTGCGCCGGTTCGAGCGCGAGCACGCCGCGCACGCGCATCGGCGCTTTCAACGGCACGTAGTGCCAGGGTTGCGCCGCCAGGGTCGCGGTGGCGAGCCCGGCCGGCTGCCCCTGCCTGAAAGTCCAGTCGGCCACGCTGGCATCGAAGCCGGGCGGCGGCTGTGCAGGCATCACCAGGCGATCGCCGGCATCGGTCACCAGCACCAGCGCGCGACCGCCGAAATGGCCCTGCACCGCCGCTGCGCCCAGTGTCACGACCTGCGCGGTCTCGAGCGCCGCCGAGAGCTCGCGCGTGAGCTCGAACAGCGACTGCGCGCGCCGCTCGCGGCTGATCGAGACGCCGGCCGCGAAGCTCAGGCCCGCGGTGAGCTGGCCGACCAGCAGGCCGACGCCGAGCATGACGGCGAAGGTCACGAGGTACTGCACATCGCTGACCGCGAAGGAGAAGCGCGGCGAAACGAAGAAGAAGTCGAAGGCCGCCACGTTGAGCGTCGCGGCGAAGGCCGCGGGCCCGCGCCCGAAACGCATCGCAACGCCGACCACGCCGAGCAGGAACAGCATCACGATGTTGGCCAGCTCCAGCACGCCCGACAGCGGCGTCGCGAGCAGCGTGATCGCGACGCTGCTGGCGGCCGCCCACGCGTAGCCGGGCCAGCGCGCATGCGGGCGGTCGCTGTCTTCCGCCTCGGGGTCGCCGCGCAGCCCGCCGGGGCGCGCATGGGCGATGCGGCGCGAGCTGTCGGCGCGCGCGACCTCGACGATGTCGACGCCCGGCGCGTGGCGCGCGAGTTCGCGCGCGAGCGCGCGCTGCGGCCACCAGCGCAGCCAGCCCTCGGCCGCTTCGGCGCGGCCCACCACCAGCGTCGCGCAGTTGAGCCGCTGCGCCTGCGCGGCGAGTTCCTCGGCCACGTCGACGCCGGTCAGCACCGCCGTCTCCGCGCCCAGCTCTTCCGCCAGCTGGAGCACGGCGAGGATGCGATCGCGCTCCGGCGCCTCGAGCCGCTGCAGCCGCGGGGTTTCGACGTACGCCGCATGCCAGCGCACGTTGAGCTGGCCGGCCAGCCGGGCCGCGGTGCGCACGGTCTGGGCCGCGCCCTCGTGCGGCCCGACGCAGGCGAGGATCGCGCCCGAGGTGTTCCAGGCCTGCGGCCCCGCCTCGCCTTCGCGGCCGGACTGCTCGATGCGCCAGCCGCGCACATCGTCCTCCACGTGCTCGGCGGTTCGGCGCAAGGCGATCTCGCGCAGCGCGATGAGGTTGCCCTTGCGAAAGAAGTTCTGCGCCGCGCGCTCGGCCTGCTGCGGCAGGTAGACCTTGCCGGCCGCGAGCCGCGCGGTGAGTTCGTCCGCGGTGACGTCGACCAGCACCACCTCGTCGGCCTCGTCGAGCACGGTGTCGGGCACGGTTTCGTGCACCCGCACGCCGGTGATCGCGCCGACCGTGCCGTTCAGGCTTTCCAGGTGCTGGACGTTGAGCGCCGACCAGACCTCGATGCCCGCGGCCTGCAGCTCCTGCACGTCCTGCCAGCGCTTGGCATGGCGCGAACCCGGCGCGTTGGAATGCGCGAGCTCGTCGACCAGCAGCACGGCAGGCTTGCGCGCGAGCGCGGCATCGAGATCGAACTCGGCCAGCGTGCGGCCGCGGTAGTCCAGTTCGCGCAGCGGCAGCGTTTCGAGCCCGGTCAGCAGTGCGGCGGTCTCGCTGCGGCCATGCGTTTCGACCACGCCGATCATCACGTCGCGACCGGCCGCTCGCTCCCGCTGCGCGGCGCTCAGCATGGCCCAGGTCTTGCCGACGCCGGCGTTGGCGCCGAAGTAGATGCGCAGCTTGCCGCGCTGGGCGCGTTCTTCGTCCGCACGCAACTGGGCGAGCAGGGCGTCGGGGTCGGGGCGGGCGGCGTCGTTCATGGAGAGCGCCGCAGGTTATCGCATCGGCGGGTCCTTGCGCCGTTTGCCATGGGCGTGCCGCCGCGCGGTGCGCGACACCACGAACCACGCAAAGCCCAGCGGAACGAACAAGGCCGCCAGCGCGCACAGCGCCTGGAGCAGCTCATCGACCATGGCGCAGCCCGCAGCGGGCGAGATGCTCGCGCCAGCTCACCAGGCGGCCGATCTCGCCCGCAGGCACGGCCTCGATCAGGCCGTGCAGCACGGCGGCATAGCTGGCGAGCGGCAGTCGGATCATCAGGCGCACGCGCGGCGCATCGCTCTCCTGCGAACTGCGGTCGTGCAGCAGCGGCTCGCAGCGCACCACGCCGGCGCCGTGGCAGTGCGCGACCGCCTCGCGCGCACGCCGCGCGTCAGCACAGGCGACGGTGACGTCGAGCACGTGAAACGAGGTCACGCTGCGCGTCGGGAACGCGCGAAGCGGATGCTCACGGTAAGCGGCATAGGCCATGACAGGTGCTCCTTGCTCAGCGTGCGGCGTCGAGCGCCAGGTTGAGCGCGAGCACGTTCACGCGCGGTTCGCCAATCAGGCCCCAGAGTGGGCCTTCGGTGTGGTCATCGATCAGCTTGGCAACATGATCGGCCGGCATGCCGCGCACGCGCGCCACGCGCGCTGCCTGGTAGCGCGCCGCGGCCGGGCTGATGTGCGGGTCGAGCCCGCTGGCAGAAGCCGTGACCAGGTCGACCGGCACCGGCTGCGTGTTGCCGGGGTCGGCCGCGCGCAGCGCTTCGATGCGGCCCTTGACCGCGTCGACCAGCGCCGGGTTCAGCGGCCCCTGGTTGGAGCCGCTCGACGCGCTGGCGTTGTAGGCCATCGGCGAGGTGGCCGACGGGCGGCCCCAGAAGTGCTTCGGATCGCTGAAGTTCTGGCCGATCAGCGTCGAGCCGACGGGCTTGCCGTCGCGCATGACAAGACTACCGGCGGCCTGCGCCGGGAACAGCGCCTGCGCGGCGCCGGTCACGGCCAGCGGGTAGAGAAGACCGGTCAGCGCGCTCAACAGCACGAAGAGCACGAGCACGGGACGAACAATGGTTTTCATGATGACGATGTCCTCAGACGAGATGCACGGCGACCAGCAGCCAGTCGATCAGCTTGATGCCGATGAAGGGCACGATGAGGCCGCCCAGGCCGTAGATCGCGAGGTTGCGGCGCAACAATGCCGCGGCGCCCACCGGCCGGTAGCGCACGCCCTTGAGTGCGAGCGGGATCAGGAACACGATGATCAGCGCGTTGAAGATCACCGCCGACAGGATGGCCGACGAGGGGCTCGCGAGCCGCATGACGTTGAGCGCGCCGAGCTGCGGATAGGTCGACACGAAGATCGCCGGGATGATGGCGAAGTACTTCGCCACGTCGTTGGCGATCGAGAAGGTGGTGAGCGAGCCGCGCGTCATCAGCAAGGCCTTGCCGGTCTCGACCACCTCCAGCAGCTTGGTCGGGTTGGAGTCGAGGTCGACCATGTTGCCGGCCTCCTTGGCGGCCTGCGTGCCGCTGCCCATGGCCACGGCCACGTCGGCCTGCGCGAGCGCAGGGGCGTCGTTGGTGCCGTCGCCGGTCATGGCGACCAGGCGGCCTTCGGCCTGGTACTTGCGGATCAGCGCCAGCTTGTCCTCGGGCGTGGCTTCGGCCAGGAAGTCGTCGACGCCGGCTTCGGCCGCGATCGCGGCGGCCGTGAGCTTGTTGTCGCCGGTGATCATCACGGTCTTGATGCCCATGCGGCGCAGTTCGGCGAAGCGCTCGCGGATGTCGGCCTTCACGATGTCCTTGAGCTCGACGATGCCCAGCACGCGCTTGCCTTCCGCCACGGCGAGCGGCGTGCTGCCGCGGCGCGCGACTTCGTCGGCCGCGCGCAGCACCTCGGGCGCCATCGAGCCGCCGAGCGCTTCCACGTGCCGGCGCACCGCATCGACTGCGCCCTTGCGCAGCGCGATGGCATCGGCATCCAGGCTGTTCGGCGCCGGCGGCAGGTCGACGCCGCTCATGCGGGTCTGGGCGGTGAAGGGCACGAAACGCATGCCTTCGACCGCCGAACTGTCGGCACCGCCGCCAGCACCCCGACGAGCCAGCTCGACGATGCTGCGGCCCTCGGGCGTTTCGTCGGGCAGCGAGGCCAGGAGCGCGATGCGCGCCAGCTTGTCCTGCGGGACGCCGGGCGCCGTCAGGAAGGCGCTGGCCTGGCGGTTGCCGTGCGTGATGGTGCCGGTCTTGTCGAGCAGGAGCACGTCGACGTCGCCCGCGGCCTCCACTGCGCGGCCCGAGGTGGCGATCACGTTGGCCTGCATCATGCGGCTCATGCCGGCCACGCCGACGGCCGACAGCAGGCCGCCGATGGTGGTCGGGATCAGGCACACCAGCAACGCGACCAGCGCGGTCAGGGACACCACCGTGCCCGCGCCCGCCGCTTCGACGCTGAACACCGAGTACGGCAGCAGCGTGGCCGTGACGATCAGGAACACCAGCGTCAGCGCCACCAGCAGGATGGTCAGCGCGATCTCGTTGGGCGTCTTCTGGCGCTTGGCGGCTTCGACCATCCCGATCATGCGGTCGAGGAAGGACTCGCCGGGGTTGACCGTGATGCGCACCACCAGCCAGTCGGACAGCACGCGCGTGCCGCCGGTGACGGCCGAGAAGTCGCCGCCGGATTCGCGCACCACGGGTGCGGATTCGCCGGTGATCGCGCTTTCGTCGACCGAGGCCACGCCTTCGATCACCTCGCCGTCGAGCGGGATCACGTCATGGGCCTCGACCAGCACCACGTCGCCGCGGCGCAGCTCGGGCGCCTGCAGCGGCAGCCACTTGGCGCCATGGAAGGGCTCGGCCATCTTCTTGGCCCAGGTGTCCTTGCGCAGGCCGCGCAGCGAGGCGGCCTGCGCCTTGCTGCGGCCTTCGGCCAGGGCTTCGGCGAAGTTGGCGAACAACACGGTGAACCAGAGCCAGATCGACACCGCGAGCACGAAGGTCGGCGGCATGCCGGTGTCGCCCGGGAAGCTCAGCGCATGCACCCACAACAGCGTGGTCAGGATGCTGCCGATGTAGACGATGAACATCACCGGGTTGCGCCACTGCACCCGCGGGCTCAGCTTGGCGAAGGCGCTCCAGAGCGCGGGCTTGACCAGCTCGGCGTCGAAGAGCGCGAGGTGCTTTTTCTTCTTGGCGAGGGCCTTGGCTTCGACGATGGCGGCCTCCTGGACCGGCTGGTCCAGGGCGATGGGAGAGGGATTCTTTTTCATGGTCTGCGGTCTCATTTCCACAGCATCAGGTGCTCGACGACCGGCCCGAGGGCCAGTGCCGGCACATAGTTGAGCAAGCCGACCAGCAGCACGGTGCCGATCAGAAGCGTCACGAACAGCGGACCGTGCGTGGGCATGGTGCCGGCCGTGACCGGCAGGCGTTTCTTGGCGGCCAGCGAACCCGCGATGGCGAGCACCGGCACGATCACGCCGAAGCGGCCGAACCACATCGCGACTGCGAGCAGCGCGTTGTAGAAGGGCGTGTTGGCCGACAGGCCGGCGAAGGCGCTGCCGTTGTTGTTGCCGGCCGAGGTCAGCGCGTAGAGGATCTCGGAGAAGCCGTGCGCGCCCGGATTGGCGATGCCCGCCTTGCCCGCGCCGGCGATCACGGCGAGCGCCGTGCCCGCCAGCACCAGGATCGGCGTGACCAGGATGGCGATCGAGGTCAGCTTCATCTCGTGCGTCTCGATCTTCTTGCCCAGGTATTCCGGGGTGCGGCCGATCATCAGGCCGGCGATGAACACCGCCAGGATCGCGAAGATCAGCATGCCGTAGAGGCCGCTGCCGACGCCGCCGAACACCACCTCGCCGAGCTGCATCAGCACCATCGGCACCATGCCGCCCAGCGGCGTGAACGAGTCATGCATCCCGATCACCGCGCCGCACGAGGCGGCGGTGGTGACGGCAGCGAACAGCGCCGAGGCGGTGATGCCGAAGCGCACTTCCTTGCCTTCCATGTTGCCGCCCGCCTGCAGCACGGAGGACGCCTGGTCGACGCCCAGCGGCGACAGGAGCGGATTGCCCACCTGCTCGGCCGGGATGACCGCGATCACCGCCAGCACGAACATCACCGTCATCGCCGCGATGATGGCCCAGCCCTGCCGCTTGTCGCCGACCACGCGGCCGAAGGTGAAGCACAAGGCGGCCGGGATCAGGAAGATCGCCAGCATCTGGACGAAGTTCGCGAGCGCCGTCGGGTTCTCGTAGGGGTGCGCCGAGTTGGCGTTGAAGAAGCCGCCGCCGTTGGTGCCGAGCATCTTGATCGCTTCCTGCGAAGCGACCGGGCCCATCGCCAGGGTCTGCGTGGCGGTGGTCGCGTCTTCGGTCACCGCATTGCCCTTGTCGTCCTTGAGCGGCTGGCCCGCGGCGTCGAGCTTGGGGTTCTGGTAGGCCGTGGCCTCGACCGTGGTCACGGTCTTGTAGGCGTCGAGATTCTGGATCACGCCCTGGCCGGCGAAGAAGATGGCGAGCACGAAGGAGATCGGCAGCAGCAGCCAGACGGTGATGCGCGTGACGTCGACCCAGAAGTTGCCGACGAAGCCCTTGCCGTCGGTGCGGCGCGCCGCAAAGCCGCGCGCCAGCGCGAACGCGACCGCAATGCCGGTTGCGGCCGAGAGAAAGTTCTGCACCGTGAGCCCGAGCATCTGCGTGAGATAGCTCATCGTCGATTCGCCGGCATAGCCCTGCCAGTTGGTGTTGGTCACGAAGGCCACCGCGGTATTGAAGGACGAGTCGGGCGACACGGCCGCCATGCCCGCGGGATTGAGCGGCAGCACGGCCTGCAGCCGTTGCAGGCCATAGACGGCCAATGCGCCGATCGCATTGAAGGCTATGAGCGTCAGCGCGTAGCTGCGCCAGTGCATCGATTGCCCGGGCGCAACGCCCGCAAGCTTGTAGAGCGGCGCTTCGGCGCGCTGCATCCAGCGCGGCAGACGACCGTCGCAAAGGGCCGCCAGGTAGCGGCCCAGCGGCCAGGCGAGCACGCCCAGCACGATGAGAAAGAGGGCAAGCAAACCCCAGGCGGACGAGTCCATCTCAGAACTCCTCGGCGCAGATCAGCGCGAACACGAGGTAGGCGAACGGGATCACGGTCAGGAGGCCCGCGAATCCATAGAGGATGTCGAGGCTGATCACTTGCGTTCCCCTTTGGGCGCTTCGAGCTTGCACAAGCCGAGCACCGCTTCGGCCATCACGACCCACATGACCGCAATGGCGGCGATCCATACGAAATCCATCATTCACTCCTGCAATCGAGACAAGGGTGTCAGTCTCGGCAGACGTGCGTAAAAAGGGGGAACAGAGTCGGAAGGGGGCCGTAAAGAAAGCGTAAAAACCGCGTGCGCTCCGAAGCGCCCCGTGCGTATTCGCACACAAGCGGCGCATTTGTCCGGCGCGCGCCGCCCTTTGTGAATTCCTTGCTATTCGTTCGTCTTCTGCCTGCGTACAACCAGTCGCACGGATTGCTTGAAAGAAGGAACGATCATGGAACACGAAGCCATTGCACTTGTCGTGGATGAGCCGATCGCCGGCCATTTCTACTGGGTGCTGCAGAAACAGGACGGCGCCGACTGCCGCCCGATCGACGCCGCCGAAGGGCCGATGCCGACCTACGGCGCGGCGATGATGGCCGGCATCGCCGCGCTGCAGCGCCGCAGCGATGCGCGCGCCGACCCCGCGGGACCGCAGACCCTGCACTGAGCCCTTCCCCGCTTCCCGCGCTGCACGCGCGGGAATTCGCGCTTCGACAAGGCTGCCATCTCGAATCGCGTACCCTTCGTTGCTCCCGATCCGGCACACTGCCCGGTCCATCGCGCAGCATTCAGGCTGCGCCTGAAACGAAGAGACAACCCATGATCCGTAAGCTGCTGACTTCCGCGGTTCTGGCACTGGCATTCGCTGCCGTGCAGGCCCAGCCCTATCCCGCCAAACCGGTGCGCTTGATCGTGCCCTTCCCGCCCGGCGGCGGCACCGACATCCTCTCGCGGCTGGTGGCGACCAAACTCACCGAAGTCAGCAAGTGGACCGTGGTGCCCGACAACCGCGGCGGCGCCGGCGGCACCATCGGCATCGCCGAGGCGGCGCGTGCGGCACCCACCGGCTACGAGATGGTCATGGGCCAGAAGGACAACATGGTCGTCGCGCCCTGGCTCTACAAGAACCTCAGCTACGACCCGACCAAGGACCTGACGGCCGTGGCCCACGTGGCCTACACGCCGGTCGTGATCGTGACCCGCGTCGAATCGAAGTTCAAGACGCTCGCCGACGTGGTGACGGCCGCGCGCGCCGCGCCGGACACCATCACCTACGGCTCGCCCGGCAATGGCACCACCATCCACCTGGCCGGCGAGATCTTCAAGACCGCGGCCAACATCAAGATGCGGCACGTGCCTTACAAGGGCTCCAACCCGGCGATGATGGATGTGCTCGCCGGCAACGTCGATCTCATGGTGTCCTCGCTGCCCTCGGCGATGGGACAGATCAAGTCAGGCAAGCTGCGCCCGCTGGCCGTGACCTCGGCGCGCCGCAGCAGCTCGCTGCCCGATGTGCCGACCGTGGCCGAGCTCGGCTACAAGGATTTCGATGTCAGCACCTGGTACGGGCTCTTCATGCCGGCCGGCACGCCGAAGGAGATCGTCACCACCGTGAACGCCGAGGTCAACAAGCTGCTGGCCACGCCCGAGATGAAGGCCGCGATCATCGCCCAGGGGGCGGAGCCGCAGAGCATGAGCCCCGAGCAGTTCGGCACGTTGCTGAAGAACGATTACCTGAAGTGGCGCGACATCGTGAAGGCGTCGGGCGCGACAATCGAATAATCACCGACCCAAACACCCCGAACACACCTCGAACCGTTCGGGCTGAGCTTGTCGAAGCCTGCGCGCGCTTCGACAAGCTCAGCGTGAACGGATGGGGGTGGGGCTCAGCGTAAACGGATTGGGATGGGGGCTCGGCGTGAGCGGACTGGCGAGTCAGGCGTCCCGCACGTCCGCCACGGGTTTGCTGCCGAAATCGGCGCGCCCCAAGTACGCCAGCACCTTCGCCGCCGCGGTGGCCGGCGTGTCGAGCTGCCCCTCGGCCTTCAGCCGCTCGAAGCGCACGCGATCCGGAAACATCTCGAGATCGCTCTCCCGCAGCTGCACCTGCATGTCGGTGTCGATGACGCCCGGCGCGAGCGAGACGATCGTCGCGCCGTTGGCAGCGCCCTGCTCCTCCAGCGCCACCGCGCGCGAGAAGTGGTCCATGCCGGCCTTGGCCGCGCAGTAAGGCGCCTGGCTGGCCATCGCATTGCGGCCCAGGCCCGAGGAGATGTTGAGCACGCGGCGTTCGGCGCGCCAGCCCTGGGTGGCGCCGAGGAAGGCGGAGCAGAGGAGCATCGGCGCCTCCAGCCCCACGCGCAATGCGTGCGCCAACTCCGCGGCCATTGCTTGCGACAGCGGGCGCGGGCGGCTGATGGTGCCGGCGTTGTTGATCAGCGTGGCGCTGTCGAAGGCCTTCGCATCCAGGCCCTGCAGCCAGGTCGACAGCCGCGCCGCGGCGGGCACCGGATCGGCCAGGTCCTGCTGCCATTGCTCGAGTTCGGCGCCGGCCTCGCGGGCGCGGGCGGCCAGCGCTTCGTCCGCCTGGCGCGAAATGCACAGCAGGCGCTGCCCAGGTTGCAGCAATTGCTCGGCCATGGCGCGGCCCAGGCCGCGGGAAGCGCCGGTGATGATGGTGAGGCGGGATGATTTCATGCGCGTTCTCGTGAAATGATGCAGTGACGGCGCTTCGCCGTGTGGCCCCGATGCTATAGGCGAGTTGACTAAAAGCGAGGGCGCTTCTTAAAGTTCGCAATGCCGATCCAATACGAGCCCACGCGCGATCAGCGCCACTTCACCGAGCGCTTCAGCCTGGCCTGCCCCGGACAGACGCGCATGGTCAGACCGGGCGAGCAGGCGCTCTTCATTCGCCGGCCTCGAGGCGATCGCGAAGGCGCTGCGGTCACCGCCCGCTTCGAAGTGGCCACCGGCCGCTGGGGTCTCATTCCGCTTTTCGCGAAGGAGCGCGAGTATCCCTTCACTTACGAAGCACGCGGCGAGACCGCGGCGACCGAACGCAATTTCTACCAGCCGTGGAAACGCGGCCACCGTTGCGTGATCCTGGCCGATGCGCTGTTCCGCCGCGGGGAGAGCGACGACACCATGGTGCGCGTTTCGCGCGCCGACGGCGAGCCGCTGGCGCTCGCAGGCCTCTGGAACGGATGGCGCTCGCCGGAAGGCGAATGCGTCGAAAGCTTCGCCCTGCTGACGCTGGCCGCCGTCGACCATCCCGGCCAGCGGCGCGTGGTTTTTCTTCGCGAAGCCTGGCTCGACGACTGGCTGCATTGCCCGATGGAGGAAACGGCCGCGTACCTGCGGCCCTACGCCCTCGACAAGCTGGTGCGCCGCACCGTCGCGCGCGACGAGAGCATTCCCCTGCCCGAGCGCGCGCCCGCTGCCTGAGCCATCAGCCGCCGCCCTTGCCCGCCACGGCACCGGCGCGCAAGGCCTCGAGATCGAGCACCCGAAGCCCGCCGTACTCGACGCGCAGCGCACCCTGCGCCTGCAGCGTGCGCAGCGCCTCGTTGACGCGCTGGCGCGAGAGGCCGATGAGATAGGCCAGCTCCTGCTGGGTGATGCGCAGCAGTTCGCCCACGCCGGGGAACAGGACCGGGTTGAACAGCGCCGCGAGGTTGCGCGCCACGCGCGCATCGGGGTTGTTGAGTCGATCGGCCTCGCGCGCGGCAATGAACTGGGCGAGCCTTTCGTTGAGCTGGTTCATCACGAAGCGGTTGAAGCCGATCGAGTGGTCAAGCAGCCAGTGGAAGTCGTCGATCGGCAGGCCCGCCACCACGCTGCGCCTGAGCGCCTGGATGTTGTAGCGGTAGGGCTCGCGCTTGAGCGCCGTGCCCTCGCCGAACCAGCCGCCCGGCGGCAGTCCGCTGTAGGTCATCGAGGTGCCGTCGGCGTTGTCGTTGCTCATCTTCAACAGGCCCTCGACCACGCCGAACCAGTAGGTCGGCGCGCGGCCGATGCGGCAGACGAGGTCGCCGGGCTCGGCCTCCCCGACCACCACGGCGGCCTCGGCACGGCGCCGCTCGGCGGGCGTGAGCGTGCGCAGCCAGGGGATGTTGTCGAGCTCCTCGACGGTGGCCGGCCGCACGCGGTCGCGCAGGGACGAAGTGCCGCTCGAGCTGCCAGGGGTCATCGGGAAACTCCGGGGAGTAGTGTCCCTAGGATTGTCGTTGAAACGACAAGTGGACGACAAGCTTGGTTCTACAGTCCGCCCCATCGTGCAGACCACCGCCACCACTTTCCCCCGCCTGTTGCTGGACCATGCGAAGCAGCAGCCCGATGCGCCGGCCGTGCGAGAAAAAGACCTCGGCATCTGGCAGACCTGGAACTGGGCTGCCGTCGCCGTCGAGGTACGAGAGTTCGCCTGCGGGCTCGCGAGCCTGGGCTTCAAGGCCGGCGACAACCTCGCCATCGTGGGCGCCAACCGGCCGCATCTGTACATGGCGGTGCTCGCGGCACAGAGCCTGCGCGGCGTGCCGGTGCCGCTCTACCAGGACGCGGTGGCCGCGGAGATGGTCTTCATGCTGGAAGACGCGTCGATCGATTTCGTGATCGCCGAAGATCAGGAGCAGGTCGACAAGCTGCTCGAATGCCGCGAGCTGATGACACAGAGCGCCGGCATCCGCCACATCGTCTACGACGACCCGCGCGGCCTGCGCCACTACGACCAGCCGGGCCTGCTCGGCTACGGCAGGCTGCGCGAACTGGGCCGCGCCTTCGACGCCGCGAATCCGGGCTTCTTCGACGACAGCGTGGCACGCGGCGAGCCCGGCGAGGTCGCCGTGATCCTCTACACCTCGGGCACCACCGGCCGGCCCAAGGGCGTGTGCCAGACCCATGCGAGCTTCATCGCGGCGGGCCGCGGCGGCGTCGAGACCGATCGGCTCGGGCCCGGCGACAACATCATGAGCTACCTGCCGATGGCCTGGGTCGGCGACCACCTGTTCTCGGTGGCGCAATGGCTGGTCGGCGGCTTCACGCTCAACTGCCCCGAATCGACCGAGACCGTGATGAACGACATGCGCGAGATCGGGCCGAGCTATTACTTCGGCCCGCCGCGCACTTTCGAGGGCCTGCTGACCGCGGTGTCGATCCGCATGGAGGACGCGGCCGCGCCCAAGCGCTGGCTCTATGCGAAGTTCATGGCGCTGGCGCGCCGCGTGGGCGCCGACATCCTGAACGGTGCGCCGGTCGGCTTCGGCGACCGCATGCTGTACGCGCTCGGCAACCTGACAGTCTACGGGCCGCTGCGCAACGTGCTGGGCATGAGCCGCATCCGCGTGGCCTACACCGCGGGCGCGGCGATCGGACCGGACCTGTTCCGCTTCTACCGCTCGATCGGCGTCAACCTGAAGCAGTTCTACGGCCAGACCGAGACCTGCGCCTACGTGTGCCTGCAGCAGGACGGCAAGGTCAAGCTGCAGACCGTGGGCAGCGCCGCGCCCGGCATCGAACTGCGCATTGCCGACGACGGCGAGGTGCTGGTGCGCGGCGTGTCGGTGCTCAAGGAGTACTACAAGCGGCCCGATGCGACGGCCGAGGTGCTCGATGCCGACGGCTACTTCCACACCGGCGACGCCGGCGTGATCGATGCCGAGGGCCACCTGCGCATCATCGACCGCGCGAAGGACGTGGGCCGGCTTGCGGCCGGTGCGATCTTCGCGCCCAACTACATCGAGAACAAGCTCAAGTTCTTCCCGCAGATCAAGGAAGCGGTGTGCTTCGGCAACGCGCGCGACGAGGTCTGCGCCGCGATCAACATCGACTACGAGGCCGTGGGCAACTGGGCCGAGCGGCGCGGGCTGGCCTATGGCGGCTATGTCGACCTCGCGGGCAAGCCTGAGGTGCTGGCGCTCGTCGCCGAATGCATTGCCAAGGTCAACGCCGACCTCGCGAGCGAAGAAGACATGGGCCAGACGCAGATTGCGCGCTTCCTGGTGCTGCACAAGGAACTGGACCCCGACGACGACGAGCTCACACGCACGCGCAAGGTGCGGCGCGGCTTCATCGCGGACAAGTACCGCGTGCTGGTCGATGCGCTCTACGGCGGCAAGACCGAGCAGTACATCGAGACCCAGGTCAAGTTCGAGGATGGACGCACGGGGGTGGTGAATGCCACGCTGAAGATCGTGGATGCCAAGACGTTTCCGATCCTGAAGGCGGCGGCATGAGGGCGAGGGCCTCACTGACCCCCACGGTTCGGGCTGAGCTTGTCGAAGCCTCGCGCCCGGCCTCTGCTTCGACAAGCTCAGCCCGAACGGTTGGGGGCATCTCAGCCCGGACGGTGGGGAGGGACCTGCATGTCTAGAAAAATCGGCGAGGTCATCCTCGACGTGCAGAACATCTCCTTGAGCTTCGGCGGCGTCAAGGCGCTGGCCGACATCAGTTTCGACGTGCGCGAGCACGAGGTGCGCGCGATCATCGGCCCCAACGGCGCCGGCAAGAGCTCGATGCTCAACTGCATCAACGGCGTCTACCAGCCGCAGCAGGGTTCCATCACCTTCCGCGGCCAGCACTTCAAGCACATGAATTCGCGCCAGGTGGCCGAGATGGGCGTGGCGCGCACCTTCCAGAACCTGGCGCTGTTCAAGGGCATGAGCGTGCTCGACAACATCATGACCGGGCGCAATCTCAAGATGAAGAGCGGACTGCTGGCGCAAGCCTTCCGCTGGGGCCCGGCCGAACGCGAGGAGCTCGCGCAGCGCGAGTTCGTCGAACGCATCATCGACTTCCTCGAGATCCAGCTGCACCGCAAGACGCCGGTCGGCCGCCTGCCCTACGGCCTGCAGAAACGCGTCGACCTCGGCCGCGCGCTCGCGATGGAGCCGCAGGTGCTGCTGCTCGATGAGCCCATGGCCGGCATGAACGTGGAAGAGAAGCAGGACATGAGCCGCTTCATCCTCGACGTGAACGACGAGTTCGGCACCACCATCGTTCTCATCGAACACGACATGGGCGTGGTAATGGACATCTCCGACCGCGTGGTGGTGCTCGACTACGGCAAGAAGATCGGCGACGGCACGCCGCACGAGGTGCGCAACAACGAAGACGTGATCCGGGCGTATCTCGGGACGGAGCACTGATCCCATGGCCTTCTTCCTCGAAACTCTTTTCGGCGGCCTGATGGTCGGCATGCTCTATGCGCTGATCGCGCTGGGCTTCGTGCTGATCTTCAAGGCCTCGGGCGTGTTCAATTTCGCCCAGGGCGCGATGGTGCTGTTCGCCGCGCTCGCGATGGCGCGTTTCGCCGAGTGGGTGCCGGTCTGGACCGGCGTCGACAACCCATGGTTCGCCAACATCGCGGCCTTCGTGCTGGCGGGCGCGCTGATGTTCGCACTCGCCTGGGCCGTGGAGCGGCTGGTGCTGCGCCACCTGGTCAACCAGGACGGAGCCACCTTGCTGATGGCCACGCTGGGCATCGCCTACTTTATCGACGGGCTGGGCCAGACGATCTTCGGCAGCAACATCTACAAGATCGACATCGGCATGCCCAAGGAGCCGATCTTCGCCTTCGACTCGGTATTCCAGGGCGGCATCCTGCTCAGCAAGGAAGACCTGATCGCAGCCGCCATCGCAGCCGCGCTGGTGGCGCTGCTGTCGCTCTTCTTCCAGAAGACCGGAACGGGCCGCGCGTTGCGCGCCGTGGCCGACGACCATCAGGCGGCGCAGTCCGTCGGCATTCCGCTGTCGCGCATCTGGGTCACCGTGTGGTGCGTGGCGGGCCTGGTGGCGCTGGTGGCCGGAATGATCTGGGGCAGCAAGCTGGGCGTGCAGTTCTCGCTGGCAACGGTGGCGCTGCGCGCATTGCCGGTGGTCATCCTCGGCGGGCTCACTTCGGTGCCGGGCGCCATTCTCGGCGGTCTGATCATCGGCGTGGGCGAAAAACTGTCCGAGGTCTACCTCGGCCCCTACGTGGGCGGCGGCATCGAGATCTGGTTCGCCTACGTGCTGGCGCTGGTGTTCCTGCTGTTCCGGCCGCAAGGGCTGTTCGGCGAAAAAATCATCGATCGGGTCTGACCCTTCGACAAGCTCAGGACGATCGGATTTCAGATGCTCTACCGCGAAAACGGCCAGTTCAAGACCAGCTACCGCGCCGACCAGCAGGTCTTCCCGATCCTGCAGGATCGCGTCTTCATCGCGCTGGTGCTGGCCTTCGCCTTCGTCGGCGTGCCGCTGCTGGCCAGCGACTACCTGTTCCGCGCCATCCTGATTCCGTTCCTGATCTTCTCGCTGGCGGCCGTCGGCGTGAACATCCTGGTCGGCTACTGCGGCCAGATCTCCCTCGGCTCGGGCGCCTTCATGGCCGTGGGTGCCTACGGCGCCTACAACTTCTTCGTTCGCGTGCCGGGCATGCCGCTCGTCCCCGCGCTGATCCTGGGCGGGCTGTGCGCCACGGCCTTCGGCATCCTGTTCGGGCTGCCCAGCCTGCGGGTGCGCGGCCTGTACCTGGCGGTGGCGACGCTGGCGGCGCAATTCTTCGCCGACTGGATGTTCCTGCGCATCAAGTGGTTCACGCTCGACACGCCCTCGGGCTCGGTCGCGGTGTCGAACCTGCAGGTGTTCGGCCTGCCGCTGGAAAGCGCTCTGAGCAAGTATCTGTTCTGCCTGGTGGTGCTGCTGGTCATCGCGATCCTGGCCAAGAACCTGGTGCGCGGCGCCATCGGCCGCGAGTGGATGGCGATCCGCGACATGGACGTGGCGGCCGCGGTGATCGGCATCCGGCCGATGTACGCCAAGCTCAGCGCGTTCGCGGTCAGCTCCTTCATCATCGGCGTGGCGGGCGCGCTGTGGGCTTTTGTCTATCTGGGCGCTTGGGAGCCCTCAGCCTTCTCGGTCGACTACTCGTTTCGCCTGCTGTTCATGGTGATCATCGGCGGGCTGGGGTCGATCATGGGCAGCTTCTTCGGCGCTGCCTTCATCGTGATCCTGCCGATCGCCCTCAACCAGTTCCTGCCGGTGCTGGCCGGCCTGTTCGGCATCGAGATCTCCACCGCCGGCATCGCGCATGCCGAGTTGATGATCTTTGGCGGGCTGATCGTGTGGTTCCTGATCGTGGAGCCGCACGGGCTGGCCAAGCTCTGGTCCACGGCCAAGCAGAAGCTGCGCCTGTGGCCCTTCCCGCATTGAGTTTTTCTCGCTGTGTTCCATCCATCTGACAAGGAGACATCCATGAAACTTCGCAAACCGGTGATCGCCCTGGCCGCAGGCCTTGCGTGCCTTGCAAGCGCAGGAGCCTCCGCGCAGGCCAAGGAGCAGTTCATTCCCGTGCTGTCGTACCGCACCGGGGCCTTCGCACCCAACGGCGCCCCCTGGGCCAACGGCTTTGTCGACTACCTGAAGTTGGTCAACGCGCGCGGCGGCGTCAACGGCGTGAAGCTGGCCTGGGAGGAGTGCGAGACCGGCTACGACACCGCGCGCAGCGTCGAATGCTACGAGCGCCTGAAGAGCCGGGGGGCGTCGTTCGTGCAGCCGTTGTCCACCGGCGCCACTTTCGCCATCACCGAGAAAGCGCCGACCGACAAGATTCCGGTCCTCACGGTCGGCTACGGCCGCAGCGAGAGCGCCGACGGCACGGTGTTCAAGTGGAACTTCCCGATCGCCGGCACCTACTGGGTCGCCTCCGACGCGATCGTTCAGGCCATCGGCAAGAAGGAAGGCGGCCTGGACAAGCTGAAGGGCAAGAAGGTCGCACTGGTCTACCACGACAGCCCCTATGGCAAGGAGCCGATCCCGCTGTTGCAGGAGCGCGCCAAGATGCATGGATTCGACCTGCAATTGCTGCCGGTCACCGCGCCCGGCGTCGAGCAGAAGGCGACCTGGCTGCAGATCCGCCAGGCCCGGCCCGACTACGTGCTGCTGTGGGGCTGGGGGGTGATGAACTCGACCGCGCTGAAGGAAGCGCAAGCCACCGGCTACCCGCGCGAGAAGATGTATGGCGTCTGGTGGGCCGGCGCGGAGCCGGACGTGAAGGACGTCGGCGACGGCGCCAAGGGCTACAACGCCGTGACGATGCAGCACGGCGCCGAACCGCAAGCCAAATTCGTCAAGGACGCGCTCGCGATGGTGCACGACAAGGGCCAAGGCACCGGGCCGAAGGCCGACGTCGGCCAGGTACTCTACGTGCGCGGCGCGATGAGCGCGATGATCGGCATCGAAGGCATCCGTGCGGCGCAGGAGCGCTTCGGCAAGGGCAAGGTCGTGACCGGCGAGCAGGTGCGCTGGGGCCTGGAGAACCTGAACCTCACGCAGGCCAAGCTCGATGCCTTGGGTTTTGCGGGCGTGATGCGGCCGATCAGCACCTCGTGCGTCGACCACATGGGCGCGTCGTGGGCGCGCATTCACACCTGGGACGGCAGCAAGTGGAACTTCACTTCCGACTGGCTGCAGGGCGATGAGCAGGTGATCAAGCCCATGGTCAAGAGCACCGCCGCCAAGTACGCGGCCGAAAAGAAGCTCACTGCCCGCACCCCCGAGGATTGCCAATCCTGATCTGGAAACGGTCACGCCCATGAGCAGCGCCAACATCGTCCTCAACGTCAACGGCATCGAGGTCATCTACAACCACGTGATCCTGGTGCTCAAGGGCGTCTCGCTCCAGGTGCCGGAGGGCGGCATCGTGGCGCTGCTCGGCGGCAACGGCGCGGGCAAGACGACCACGCTGCGCGCGGTCTCCAACCTGCTGGCCGGCGAGCGCGGCGCGGTGACCAAGGGAACGATCGAGCTGCGCGGCGAGCGCATCGAGGCGCTCACGCCGTCCGAACTGGTCAAGCGCGGCTTGATCCAGGTGATGGAGGGCCGCCACTGCTTTGCCCACCTCACGATCGAGGACAACCTGATGACCGGCGCCTACACGCGCAGGGATGGCAAGGCCGCGGTCGCGCAGACGCTGGAAAAGGTCTACACCTACTTCCCGCGCCTGAAGACGCGGCGCAGCTCGCAGGCCGCCTACACCTCGGGCGGCGAGCAGCAGATGTGCGCCATCGGCCGCGCGCTGATGGCCAATCCGAACATGGTGCTGCTCGACGAGCCCTCGATGGGCCTGGCGCCGCAGATCGTGGAAGAAGTGTTCAGCATCGTGAAAGACCTGAACGAGAAGGAAGGCGTGACCTTCCTGCTCGCCGAGCAGAACACCAACATGGCGCTGCGCTATGCAGACTACGGCTACATCCTCGAGAACGGCCGCATCGTGATGGACGGCGAGGCGAAGAGCCTGCGGGAGAACGAGGACGTCAAGGAGTTCTACCTGGGCGTTGGGGGCGCGGATCGCAAGAGCTTCCGCGACGTGAAGAGCTACAAGCGCAGGAAGCGGTGGCTGGCATGACGGACTACTACGACAAGCTCGAAGTGCGCGAGCCCGCCGAACGCGAGCAGGATCTGCTGGCCGCGCTGCCCAGGCAGATCGCCCACGCGCAGAGCGCGGCGCCGGCTTTCGCGAAAACCCTCGGCGGCATCAAGCCCGGCGACATCACGAGCCGCGACGCACTCGCGACGCTGCCCGTCACGCGCAAGACCGAACTGCTCGCGCTGCAGAAGGAGCGCCGCGCGAGCGATCCCTTCGGCGGCTTCTCGGCGATCCACTTCGGGCCGCGCATGCTGCGCGTGTTCGCGAGCCCCGGCACCATCTACGAACCCGAGGGTGATACGCGCGACTACTGGCGCACGGCGCGCGCGCTGTACGCCGCGGGCTTTCGCGGTGGCGAGCTGGTGCACAACTGCTTCAGCTACCACATGACGCCGGCCGGTTCGTTCATGGAAAGTGGCGCGCGTGCGCTGGGCTGCACGGTATTCGCGGGCGGCACCGGACAGACCGAGCAGCAGGTGGAAGTGATCGCCGACCTCAAGCCTGCAGGCTACGTGGGCACGCCGAGCTTCCTGAAGATCATTCTCGAAAAGGCCGCCGAGAAGAACGTTGAACTGCCCTCGCTGACCAAGGCGCTGGTGTCGGGCGAAGCCTTTCCGCCGAGCCTGCGCGACTGGATCGCGGAGCGCGGCGTGGCCGGCACGCAGTGCTACGCCACGGCCGACCTGGGCCTCGTCGCCTACGAAACCAGCGCACGCGAAGGCCTGGTGCTCGACGAGGGTGTGATCGTGGAGATCGTGCGCCCCGGCACCGGCGACCCGGTGCCCGAGGGCGAGGTCGGCGAGATCGTCGTCACCACGCTGAACCCCGACTATCCGTTGATCCGCTTCGGCACCGGCGACCTCTCGGCCGTGCTGCCGGGCCGCTGCCCCACCGGCCGCACCAACACCCGCATCAAGGGCTGGCTGGGCCGCGCCGACCAGACCACCAAGGTGCGCGGCATGTTCGTGCACCCGGGCCAGGTGGCGAGCATCGTCAAGCGCTTCCCCGAGGCGCAGCGCGCACGCCTCGTGGTCGAAGGCGAGATGGGCGATGACCGCATGACGCTCAAGCTCGAATGCGCCGATCGCCCCGATGGCCTTGCCGAACGCGTCGCCGACGCGATTCGCGAACACACCAAGCTGCGCGGCGAGGTCGAACTCGTCGCGCCGGGCAGCCTGCCCAACGACGGCAAGGTGATCGAGGACGCGCGCAGCTATCGCTAGGCAGCGCGGCGGTTCACGAGCCAGCGCGGGGGTCCGCGTTGCGACAATTCATCAGATTTCACCTGAAGAAGTCTGTCTAAACTCTGACGCGAATCTCGCATACGAGCGCCGCGTACATGCGAGAAAGCAAGTGGTCGGCGCTGGTTCACTTCTTCTCGTCATGAACGCCATCGCTCCTAGACTTCGCCCGTTCGCTGCTGTCCTGCTCTGCCTGTACCTGACCGCCTGCGGTGGCGGTGGCGGTGGCGGTGGCGGTGGCGGTGGAGACTTCGGTACCTTCGCGGTAGGTGAAACACCGGCATCCCCACCGCCTGTTGAAACACCGGCGCCTGCGCCGCCCGCGCCGCCCGTCGAAACAGCGCCACCGCCCACCCTCTACGCCATCGGCGGCACCGTCAAGGGGCTGGCCGACAACGAGAAGCTGACCCTGCTCAACAACGGCGGCGACGCACTCACGATCACAGCCAACGGCACCTTCCGCTTTGCTACAGGTTTGCCCACCAACACGACGCACACCGTGACGATGGGCACGCAGCCACTCTGGCAAAACTGCACCGTTGACAGCGGCAGCGGCACCACCACGGTCGATGTGACCCAGGTGACGGTGACCTGCATCGCGGCGCAGGCACAAGTCTCCACCCTGGCAGGTACATACGGTGAATGGGGTACGGCCGATGGCACCGGCAAGGACGCACGATTCAGCAGACCGGCCGGGATTGCAAGCGACCGGCACGGCAACCTCTATGTGGCAGCGCAGTTCGGCTATGTGATCCTCAAGATCGACCCGGCCGGCGTTGTCACGACTCTGGCCGGCTCGGGAGCACAGGGCTCGGCAGACGGCAATGGCCGCAATGCGTCATTTATTTTTCCGAGAGGCGTGGCCGTGGATACCGACGGCAACGTGTACGTGGCTGATGGCGGCAACAACAAGATCCGCAAGATCACGCCTTCCGGCGAGGTCACCACGCTGGCGGGTATCGGGACCCCGGGAACAGCCGATGGCCCCCGTCTCGAGGCGTCGTTTCGTAGCCCGGAGAGCGTGGCGGTGGACACTGTCGGCAATGTGTACGTGGCCGACACCGGCAACCACAAGATCCGCAAGATCACGCCTTCCGGCGAAGTCACCACGCTGGCGGGTTCCGGAACCCGGGGCACGGCCGATGGCCCCCCTCGCGACGCGTCGTTTGATACGCCGTTCGGCGTGGCCGTGGACACCAACGGCGATGTGTACGTGGCTGACACCGTCAACAACAAGATCCGCAAGATCACGCCTTCCGGCGAGGTCACCACGTTGGCGGGTTCCGGGGCCCGGGGCGCGGTTGACGACGACACGGGTCTCAATGCGTCGTTTCAGTCCCCAACGGGCTTGGTGGTGGACGCCGCCGGCAACGTATACGTGGCAGATATGGCGAACAACCTGATCCGCAAGATCACGCCAAACGGCAGGGTTACCACCCTGGCCGGTTCCCTGACTGCAGGCCCTGCGGCGGACGGCATCGGCGCTGGCGCCCGGTTCGCATATCCATACCATGTGACCGTGAACACCAGCGGCAATCTCTATGTCACGGACTATGTCGGTCCCACGGTCCGCAAGATCACGCCGGTTCGCTGAGGGTGGTGCGGCAGGCCTCCCGGCATCCCCCGGACCTGCGTTTACATCGACGCCGGACACGCTCAGAATGCATGCTCCCCAGAAGGAGCGCTGCCATGGATCTCGGTCTCAAGGAAAAGCGGGCCATCGTCACCGGCGGCAGCCGGGGCATCGGCCGGGCCATCGCCGAGTGCTTCGCCACCGAGGGCTCGAATGTCTCGATCTGCGCGCGCAAGGAGGCAGAAGTTTCGGAAACGGTTGCGGCCTTGCAGGCCCACGGCGTCAAGGCCTTCGGGCGTGCGCTCGACGTGGCCGACGCGTCCGCGCTGAGCGCATGGATCGCAGCGGCCGCCGACGAGATGGGCGGCATCGACGCGCTGGTGTGCAACGTGAGCGCGCTGGCCGTGGGCGATACGGCGGACTCCTGGGAGAAGTCGTTTCGTACCGACATGATGCACACCGTCAACGCCGTGGCTGCCGCGGTGCCCTTCCTCGAGGAATCCGATAGCGCGTCGATCGTTCTCATCTCGAGTGTCTCGGGCTTCGAGGTGGACTTTGCCGCCGGCTCCTATGGCGCGATGAAGGCAGCGCTGATCCACTATGCGAAGGGATTGAGCCGCCAGCTCGTCGGCAAGGGCATCCGCGTGAACTGCGTCTCGCCGGGCAACACTTATTTCGACGGCGGCATCTGGCAGACGATCGAAAAAAACATGCCCGAGCTGTTCAGTTCAACGGTCAAGGTCAATCCAACCGGAAAGTTCGGAACGCCGGCGGAGGTGGCCCGAGGCGTCGTGTTCATATCGAGCCCTGCGGCCAGCCGCATCTCCGGCACCAATCTCGTGATCGACGGCGCGCTCACCGTCGCAGTCTAGGGCGCATGCCATGAATGATCTTGCCCGCCACACGATCCACAAGGACCACATCCACCACGGCTGGAACAACGCGTTCCCTCCTTGCCTGCGGATCGCGCCCGGCGAGAGCGTGGCGTTCGAAACCCTCGATGCCTCCTCAGGACAGCTGACGCGCACCTCGACCGCCGCCGACCTCGAGAAGCTCGACCTCGCACGCGTCAATCCGGTGACGGGGCCCGTCTACATCGACGGAGCGAAGCCGGGCGACGCGTTGAAAGTCACCGTGTTGTCGCTGCGACCCTCGGGCTGGGGCTGGACGGGCAATATTCCGGGCTTCGGGCTGCTTGCCGACCAGTTCCCGAACGCGAGACTCCATCACTGGAACTACGACCCCGGACTGACGCCCGCGATGTACGGACCCGGAGGACGGGTGCCGCTGCGGCCGTTCACCGGAACGATCGGCGTCGCGCCCGCCGAGCCCGGGCTGCACAGCATCATCCCGCCGCGCAATGTCGGCGGCAACATGGATGCGCGCGACATTGCCGAAGGGACGGAGCTCTACCTGCCGATCGAGGTCGACGGCGCGATCTTCTCGGTCGGCGACACCCACGCGGCGCAAGGCGATGGGGAGGTGTGCGGCACCGCGATCGAAAGCCCGATCGACGTGGCGCTCAAGTTCGAACTCGTCAAGGACGCGCGCCTGCGTTCGCCGCGCTATGTCACGCCGGGCCCGGTCTCGCGGCACTTCGACGTCAAGGGCTACGAAGTGACGACCGGCATCGGGCCGGACCTGATGGCCAACGCGCGCATCGCGGTGTCGGAGATGGTCGAGCTCCTGAGCCGCCGCTACGGCTACGAACCGATCGACGCCTACATGCTGTGCAGCGTGTGCGCGGACCTGCGCATCAGCTCGATCGTGGACGTGCCGAACTGGGTGGTGTCGTTCTACTTCCCGCGCGTGGTGCTGGAATAGCAGATTCGCTACCGGCATGCTCCTTGCGTCGTGCTGGGCCTCGCTACGATGCCCGCAATGACCCACGCCTTCTTTCATCCGCCCACTACCCCGCGCTTTGCGCTGCGCAACCTGCGCGCACCGCGCTGCCTCGTCCAAGCCGATGTTCCGCCCGGCCGCGACGGCGAACTCGCGGCCATCGACCTGCTGGTGGACGGGGGCCGCATCGCCGCCATCGAGCCCGCAGGCCGGCTGCCCGCCGAGCTCGGTCCCGACCTCGATGCCTCGATGGTGCTGCCGGGCATGGTCGATTGCCACACGCACCTCGACAAGGGCCACATCTGGCCGCGTCAGGCCAATCCCACCGGCGACGGCGCGGGCGCGTCGATGGCCACGCAGCGCGACCGTAACGCCCGCTGGAACGCCGACGACGTGCGGCGGCGCATGGAGTTCGGCCTTGCCACCGCCTATGCGAAAGGCGTGGTCGCGATCCGCACGCACCTCGATTCGCTGGCGCCGCAGGCCGACATCTCCTTTCCCGTGTTCCGCGAAGTGCGCGATCGCTGGGCCGGACGCGTCGAGTTGCAGGTGTCCTCGATCGCGCCGCTCGACATCTTCCTCACCGACGAAGGCCGCCGGCTCGCCGACACGGTGGCCGAGAGCGGCGGCCGGCTGGGCTGCGTGACGCGCTCCACCGCCTACCCCGGCGACCCGATGCCGCCGGACATGGACGCGGCGCTCGTGCGCGTGTTCGAGCTCGCGGCCGAACGCGGGCTCGACCTCGACCTGCACGTCGACGAATCCACCGACCCGCGTGCGCGTGCGCTGATCCGCGTCGCGCGCACCGCGGTCGCGCAGGATTTCGCCGGCCGCATCCTCTGCGGCCACTGCACCGCGCTGGCGCTGCAGACCGACGAGTTCATCGAAGAAACCATCGCAGCCTGCAAGGACGCCGGCATCGACATCGTGAGCCTGCCCACCGTCAACATGTACCTGCAGGACCGCAGCCCCGACCCGCGCACGCCGCGCTGGCGCGGCGTGACGGTGCTGCACGAGATGAAGGCGCGCGGCCTGCGCGTGGCGGTGGCGGGCGACAACTGCCGCGACCCCTTCTATGCCTACGGCGACCACGACATGCTCGACACCTTCACCCAGGCGGTGAAGATCCTGCACCTGGACCATCCGCTTGGCGACTGGATCCGCGCGGCCACCGAAACGCCGGCCGCGATCATGGGCGTCGCGCACGGCGTGCTGAAGGCGGGCGCCACGGCCGACCTGCTGGTGCTCAAGGCGCGCAACTATTCGGAGATGCTGTCGCGCGCACAGTTCGACCGCACCGTGCTGCGCGCGGGGCAGGCGATCGACACGACGCTGCCGGACTACCGGCTGCTCGACGATCTGATGGCCGCCTGACTTTTTTGCGCGAGGCGTTGTCACAAACGCGCGGCGCCCCGCGTCTTGTGTGCATGGAAGGCCGCATGGGGCGGCCGTCCGTCACGCAATCAAAGGCCATGCCATGACGCACACCGCTCGTGTTCCCTACTTCCAACTCGCTCCCAAGGCCTTCCAGGGCCTGCTCAACCTTTCCGCGGCCCTCCGCAAGGATCTGCTCGGCCACCGCCTGGTCGACCTCGTGTTTCTTCGTGCATCGCAGATCAACGGCTGCGGCTACTGCATCGACATGCACTGGCGCGACCTGATCAAGCAGGACGTCGAGCCGCGCCATCTCAACGCCGTCGCCGGCTGGCGCGAAGCACCGTTCTTCAGCGAACGCGAGCGTGCCGCCCTGCGGTGGACAGAGATCGTCACCGCCATCCCGCACAGCGATGCGAGCGACGAAGAGTTCGCCCGCCTGAAGGCGCAGTTCTCCGACGAGGAGATCGCGGAACTCAGCTTCACCATCGCGGTGATCAATGCGTGGAACCTGCTCAATGTGAGCCTGCGCAATCCGATCCCCAAGAAGGCCTGATCAGTCCACGATGTAGTGCAGGCCGCGCAAGCGCGCGCGCAACGCAGTCACGCGCGGCCCGACAGCCTCGGGCTCGCCGTTCAGCGCCGCGGCGATGAGCGCGGCCAGTTCGGGCATGTGTTCAGGCGTCATGCCCAGCCGCACGATCTCGGGCACGCCGAGCCGCAGGCCGTTGATGTCGCCGTCGACCGGCGCGATCGGCAGGCCGATGCCGCAGGCCAGCAGCCGCGCCCGCGCGAGCCGGCGCGCGGCCTGCTGGCCGCCGCCCCAGCGCGCCGCCTCGACCGCGAGCTGGTGCGATTCGGTATGGCCGCGGGCCTTCGCGAACACCGGCAGACCCTCCGCGTCGAGTGCCCGCGCGAGCGCCTGTGCGGTGGCCCTCATCGCCGCGGCGTAGGCGACGCCGTGCACCTTCCAGTCGATGAGGCCGCGTGCCAGCGCCGCAGTGCGACCGGCGTCGAAGTTGGCGGTGAGGCCGGGGTAGGCAATGGCATCGATGCGCTCCATCAGCGCCGCGTCGTTGGAGACGATCAGCCCACCGGCCGGACCGCCGAGACTCTTGTAGGTGCTCATCGTGATGGCGTGCGCGCCTTCCTCCAGCGGCTGCGGCCAGGCCTTGCCGGCCACCATCCCCGACAGGTGCGCGGCGTCGAAGAGCAGCTTGGCGCCGACCTCGTCCGCGATGCCTCGGATCGACGCCACCGGATGCGCGAAGAGGTTGAGGCTGCCGCCGATCGTGATCAGCTTGGGCTTCACTTCGCGGGCGAGCGAACGCAGCGCGTCGATGTCCACGCTGTAGCCATCGGCATCCACCGGCGCCGCAACGGTCTTCAGCCCGTAGAGCCCGGCCGCGCCTGCGGCATGGTGCGTCACGTGACCACCGATCGAAGGCGGCGGCGCGATGATCGTGTCGCCCGGCCGGCAGGTGGCCATGAAGACATACAGGTTCGCGAGCGCGCCCGAACCGACGCGCACCTCGGCAAAGCGCGCACCGAAGACCTCGGCCGCGAGCTCGGCCGCGATCACCTCGATGCGCTCGATCGCTTCCAGCCCCATCTCGTACTTGTCGCCGGGGTAGCCCAGCGAAGGGCGCGATCCGAGGCCGCGCGAGAGCAGCGCTTCTGCGGCCGGGTTCATCACGTTGGTCGCGGGGTTGAGGTTCAGGCCCTCGCGATCGTGCAGGCGATGGTTCTCTTGCACCAGGCGCTCGATCTCGGCGGCGGTGCCGGTCGCATCGCGCTGCGACGCATCGCGGGCGATGGCGAGCACATGGTCTTCGCTGGCGGCGGGAACCCAGGGGCGGCGTTGGAGTGCGGCAGGCATGTCGTGTGATCAGGCAGTGAGCGATGGCGCATCGTCGCGTGCGACAGCGCGACGGGCAAACCAGATAATCTCGGCCCGGGCCCCAGAAAATCTAGGCCTGATTCATCCCATGCCGCTCGACCCTCCACGCCCTCGCCTGCCGCCTCACACCGCCGTGCGCGCCTTCGAGGCGGCCGCGCGCCACGGCAGCTTTGCGCGGGCGGCCAACGAACTGTTCGTCACTCCGGCGGCTGTCGCGCAGCAGATCAAGGCGCTCGAAGGCTGGGCCGGCGGCGCGCTGTTCGAGCGCCACAGCCAGGGCATCCGCTTGACGCCGCACGGCCGGCGAGCCCTGCCCGCGCTCAGCGCGGCGGTCGACCAGCTCGGCCTCGCGGTGCAGGCGCTGCGGCACGAGACCCAAGTCGCCGCACGCCACTGCCCCCTGCACGTGGCCGCGCTGCCGGCGCTCGCGCAGCTGTGGTTGTCGCCGCGGCTGTCGAAACTGAAGAAGGCGCTGCCCGGCGTGCAGGTGTCGTTGACGGCGCTGGAGCAGCCGCCGAACTTCCGGCGCGAACCTTTCGACCTCGGGCTGTTCTACGCGCGCGCCGGCGCGAGCGATGAAGCGCCGGGCGCACAGGGCCAGCCACTCCTTCACGACCGGCTGGTGCCGGTCTGCAGCCCCGGCCTGCTCGCGCCCGGGAAGCGCATGCGCCCGCTGCAGCACCTGGCCGAAACGCTCGCACGCCACGGCGGCCTGCACGACGCCGTGTGGCACGACGACTGGACGCGCTGGCTGCAGGCCGCACGCCCCGGCACCACGGCCGCCGAAGCGCAAGCGCTCGCGGCAGGACCGCAGTTCTCGCTCTACAGCGTGGCGCTGCAGGCGGCCCTCGACGGCGAAGGCGTGCTGATGGGCCGCGAGCAGCTCATCGCGCCCCATCTCGCGCAAGGCAGGCTGCACGCGCCGTGGGGCCGTCCCAAGGCGCTGGGCGACACGGTCATGCTGTGGGTGCCCGTGCACCGCAAAGGCCCGGTTCTCGCGCAGCAGGTGCAGGCGCTGAAGTCGCTCGCGGGGTGAGCGCGACCGGCGGCGCTCAATAGCCTCGCGCCAGATCCACCTGGTTCAGCAAGGCCTGGCCGCGCATCGCGCGGCGTATGTTCTCCGCGATCTGCGGTGCGGCCGATTCGGGTGACGTGATGCCTGCGACGTGCGGCGTGATCAGGATGCCGGGGTGGGCCCAGAACGGATGCCCTTCGGGCAAGGGTTCGACCTGGACGACGTCGAGGGTGGCCGCCGCGATGCGGCCCTCGTCGAGCGCGCTCAGCAGATCCTGCTCGACCAGGTGTCCGCCCCGCCCCATGTTGATGAGGAAGGCGCCCTGCCTGAAGCTCGCGAACAGGCGCCGGGAAAGGATGCTCTCGGTGGCATCGGTCAGCGGCAGCACGTTGATGACCATGTCCACGCCGGCCGCCATGGCGTGCAGGCCGGCGTCGCCGGCGTGGGTCCGGATGCCGGGCAGCTCCCTCGCGCGGCGGCTCCAGCCCTGCACGCTGAACCCGTCGTCTGCCAGCGCGCCTGCAATGGCGCTGCCGAGTTCGCCCAGGCCCAGAACGCCGACGGTGGTCTCGCCATTCGACTTCGGCAGCTCGAAGCGCCACACGCTGTCGCGCGAATGGCGCTCGAACACGTGGAACCTGCGGTGATAGCGGTACACGGCCGCCTTCGCATACGCGACCATGTGCTGCGTGAGCGTCGAATCGATCGACCGCGACAGGGGCACGCCGGCCGGCAACATGGCGGCGGAGAACTGGTTGATGCCGGCCGACAGCGAAACCACGGCGCGCAGGTTCCTGAACGCCAGCAGGCCTTCCTTCGGTGGCTTGTAGACCAATGCAATATCGATCGCAGCCGGATCCGCGCAGTGCGGCCCGACCGTGAAGTCGAAGTCGCCGAGGTGCCGCGCCAAGGCTTCTCTCCAGGCTTGCGGCGAATCGAGGTTGCTGCTGAAGAAGATGCGGGGTGCGGTGGCGGTCATCCGGGAGGGAGCGTCGGGCGAATCCACGCATGTTAGGCAGCCGCGAACCGAGCCGACGCAATAAATCTAAGGCGAGATGCTGAGATTTTTGAGGGCCGCTGCGCCGGCGTCTTCCTATGATCGTTCGATCCCATCGCCCGGTTCGCTCATGCCATCCTCGCAACTCCCACCTGCACGCACAGGCTTCAACCAACCGCTCAGCGGCGACGCTGTGCCGCGCTTCGCGGGCATCGCGACCATGATGCGGCTGCCCTACCAGGAGACGTCCGGCGGCCTCGATGCCTGCTTCGTCGGCGTGCCCTTCGATCTCGGCACCTCCAACCGTTCGGGCGCCCGCTTCGGTCCGCGCCAGGTGCGCAGCGAATCCGTCTTGCTGCGGCCCTACAACATGGCAACGCGCGCCGCGCCCTTCGACTCGCTGCAGGTCGCCGACATCGGCGACGTGGCCACCAACGCCTACAACATCTTCGACTCGATCGACCGCATCGCCGTGGCCTACGACGCCATCATCGCCAACGGCTGCCGGCCGATCAGCATCGGCGGCGACCACACCATCGCGCTGCCGATCCTGCGTGCGATGCACAAGCGCTACGGCCCGATCGGCGTGGTCCACGTCGACGCGCATGCCGACGTGAACGACACCATGGGCGGCGAGAAGATCGCCCACGGCACGCCCTTCCGCCGCGCGGTGGAAGAGGGCCTGCTCGACTGCCATCGCGTGGTGCAGATCGGCCTGCGCGGCACCGGCTACCACGCCGACGATTTCGACTGGTGCCGCGAACAGGGCTTTCGCGTGGTACAGGCCGAAGAGTGCTGGTACAAGAGCCTGGTCCCGCTGATGAAGGAAGTGGTGGAGCGCGTGGGCAAGGGCCCGGTCTACCTCAGCTTCGACATCGACGGCCTCGACCCCGCCTTCGCGCCGGGCACGGGGACGCCGGAGATCGGCGGATTGAGCGTGCACCAGGGCCTGGAGATCATCCGCGGCCTGCGCGGACTGGATCTGGTCGGCGCCGATCTCGTCGAGATCTCGCCGCCCTACGATCCGCATGGGACGACGGCGCTGGTCGGCGCCAATCTCGCGTTCGAGATGCTGTGCGCGCTGCCCGGCGTGGTGTACCGCGACTGACGCCGAGGCGCGGCGCGCCTATTCGCCGGTTCGCACCTTGCCGAGGATCCAGTCGGTGAAGCCCGCGACCAGCGGGTTCTCGCACACCTCATGGCGGCACACGAGGTAGTACGCGTGCTTGGCCGGAATGCGGTTCTCGAACAGCCGCACGAGCCGGCCTTCGGCCAGGTCGTCGCCCACCAGCAGGCTGTCGCCCAGGGCAGCGCCCTGGCCATGGAGCGCGGCCTCGATCGCGATGTGCGCGTTGCCCATCTCGGTCATGCGAAAGCCGTTGGCCGGCACGCCGGCCGCGAGCAGCCAGCGCGTCCACTCGGCACCGCCGTCTTCGCACAACAGCATGTGATGCTTCAGGTCGTCGAGCGCACGCACGCCCAGCGGCCCGTTGATCATTGCGGGGCTGCAGACGGGGAACAGCTCCACGTGGCTCAGCAGCCGCACCTGCCGCTCGGGCCAGATGCCCGTGCCGTAGCGGATGCACAGGTCGACCGCGGGCAGGTAGACCTCCTTGTCCTCGTTGGAGGCGATCAGCTTGAGCCTCACGTCCGGATGCGCCACCATGAATTCGCCGATGTGGCGCGTCAGCAGGCGCGACGCGAGCCCGACCGGCACCGATACCACCAGGTCGCCCATCATCACGCTGTCGCCGAGCCTGGCGGCGGCGGAAGCGATCATCTGGAAGGCCGCACGGATCGAGGGCAGCAGCGCCTCGCCGTGGGGAGTGAGTTTCAGGCGCGTCTTGTTGCGCGTGAACAGCTGCACGCCCAGCGCGTCTTCCAGGGTGCGCAGCTGATGGCTCACGGCGCTGGGCGTGACGCTCAATTCGTCGGCCGCCTTGACCACCGTCAGATGGCGGGCAGTGGCATCGAAGGCTCGCAAGGCGTTGAGCGGAGGCAGCCGGCTGCGCACCGCCAGGCGCTTGGCGATGTCGTGCACGGGGTGTTCTTCTGTGGGTTTGTCCATGGGGGATGGGATGCCAGCAAGGTTCAGGCCACAACCCTCGTTTCCCCGCAGTTTCGGCAGGCCCGCGGCTTCCTGATGCTGAGAATTTTTGCAAGCAGCCCGGTTCTTAATCTCGTTTTCCAGCGCGGGTCATTCTTACTACGATGCAGCCCATTGTCACTTTGTGGTAACGGTATGGACGATCAGAAAGCGGGTGCCACGCAGCGCCTCTGGGGAGCACGTTTCAAGTCGGAGCCGTCGGCGGCACTGAAAGCGCTGTCGCGATCGGAACCGAGTTTCTTCAGGCTCGTGCCCTACGACCTGGCCGGCTCCCGCGCCCACGCCCGCGAACTGCAGCGCGCGGGCGTGCTGAAGGCCGACGAGCTCGCGCAACTCCTCACGGCCATCGACGCCGTCGAGCGCGAGTACGCCGCCGGCGACCTGCATCCCTCCGAAGCCGACGAAGACGTGCACACCTTCCTCGAGCGCGTGCTGACCCTGCGGCTCGGCGCCATCGGCGGCAAGCTGCGCGCCGGCCGCTCGCGCAACGACCAGGCGGCCAACGACCTGAAGCTGTACCTGCGCGACCGGGCGCGCACCATCGCCGGCGCCGTGCTCGAGTTGCAGCACGCGCTCGTGGCGCAGGCCGAGCTGCACATCGCCACGCTGTCGACCGGTTTTACCCATCTGCAGCCCGCGCAGCCCATCGTGTTCGCGCATCACCTGATGGCGCATGCCCAGGCCGTCGGCCGCAACATCGACCGGCTGATCGACTGGGACCGCCGCAGCGCGCGCTCGCCGCTCGGCGCCGCGGCGCTGGCCGGCTCGGCGATCTGCCGCTCGCCGGAGCTGTCGGCGACGGAGCTCGGCTACGACGCGCCCTGCGAGAACTCGATCGACGCGGTCGCCGCGCGCGACCACGTGTGCGAGTTCCTGTTCGTCACCAGCATGCTCACGGTCGAGCTGTCGCGCCTGTCGGAAGAGGTGGTCCTGTGGTCGTCGCGGCAGTTCCGCTGGGTGGAGCTGGACGACGGCTACTGCACCGGCAGTTCGATCATGCCGCAGAAGAAGAACCCGGACATCGCCGAGCTGAGCCGCGGCAAGGCCGGCCGCCTGATCGGCAACCTGACGGGCATGCTCTCTGCCCTGAAGTCGCTGCCGCTGGCCTACAACCGCGATCTGGCCGAAGACAAGAGCGCGGCCTTCGACAGCATCGACACCCTGTCGCTGGTGCTGCCGGCCATGGCCGGGATGATCCGGACCATGCGTGTCGACGTCGACCAGCTGAAGCGCCAGGCGCCGCTGGGCTTCACCCTCGCCACCGAGGTGGCGGACTGGCTGGCCGTGAACGGCGTGCCTTTCAGCGAAGCGCACGAGATCACCGGCGCGCTGGTCAAGGCCTGCGAAGCGAAGCAGATCGAACTGAGCGATGTCACCGCCGCGCTGCTGGCCGAGGTCGACCCGCGGCTCAAGCCCGAAGTGCTCGCGCACCTGACGCTCGAAGCCGCCGTGTCGGCGCGGCACGGCCAGGGCGGCACCGCGCCGCAGCGCGTGCGCGAGCAGATCGCGCGCCTGAAGACCCGGCTCGAAGAGCACGGCGCTTGGATCGCCGACTACCGGGGGCCGCGATGCTGACGGCAGCCGCCGCGCCGGCGGACGCATCCGCGTTGACCGACATCTCCCACCTGGAGCATGTGCCGCGCCGCTACTGGGGGCGCTACCTCGCCACCGCGCTCATCGTGGTGGCGATGCTGTTCGTGCTCAACGCCTTTGCGCGCGGCAAGATCGAATGGCAGTACGTCGGCAAGTTCCTCACGGCGCAGTCGATCCTCAACGGCCTGGTCAACACCATCGTGATGAGCGTCCTGGCGATGGCGCTGGGCATCGTGCTGGGCGTGATCACCGCGGTGATGCGCGTATCGACCAATCCGGTGCTGAGCTGGGTGGCACGCGGCTATACGTGGCTGTTCCGCGGCACGCCCGTGATCCTGCAGTTGCTCTTGTGGTTCAACCTCGCGCTGGTGTTTCCGACCATCGGGATCCCGGGCCTGTGGGAGATGCGCACGGTCGACCTGATGACGCCCTTCCTCGCCGCGCTGCTGGGGCTCGGCATCAACCAGGGTGCCTACACCTCCGAAGTGGTGCGCGCAGGCCTGCTGTCGGTCGACGTCGGCCAGTACGAAGCCGCCAAGTCGATCGGCATGCCGCGCCTGCTCGCGCTGCGCCGCGTGATCCTGCCCCAGGCGATGCGCGTGATCATCCCGCCGATCGGCAACGAATTCGTCGGCATGATCAAGCTGACCTCGCTGGCCAGCGTGATCCAGTACGCCGAGATGCTGCACAACGCGCAGAACATCTACTACGCCAACGCCCGCGTGATCGAGCTGCTGATCGTGGCCGGCATCTGGTACGTGGTGGTGGTCACGGTGCTCTCGCTGCTGCAGTCGCGCGTCGAGTCCTACTACGCACGCGGCGCAGGTCGCGCTGCAGCAAGGCAGTGAGCATGCGAAATACCGATCCCATCGTGCGCGCGGTCGACGTGCGCAAGAGCTTCGGCGACTTCCATGCATTGCAGGGCATCACGCTCGACATCGCCGCCGGCGAGGTGCTCTGCGTCATCGGCCCGTCCGGCTCCGGCAAGAGCACCTTCCTGCGCTGCATCAACCAGCTCGAAACCGTGACCGACGGCGCGCTCTGGGTGAACGGTGAGCTGGTCGGCTTTCGTCAGGCGGGCAACAAGCTCTATGCACTGTCCGAAACCGAGATCGCCCGCCAGCGCCTGAAGACCGGCATGGTGTTCCAGCGCTTCAACCTGTTCCCGCACATGACGGCGCTGGAGAACGTGATCGAGGGTCCGCTGCGCGTGCAGCGCCGACCGCGCGAGGAGGTGCTCGCCGAAGCGCGCGCGCTGCTCGACCGCGTCGGCCTCGCCCACAAGAGCGAGGCCTTCCCGATCGATCTCTCGGGCGGCCAGCAACAGCGCGTGGCGATCGCCCGCTCGCTGGCGATGCGGCCGCAGCTGATGCTGTTCGACGAACCCACCTCGGCGCTCGACCCCGAACTGGTCGGCGAGGTGCTGTCGGTCATGCGCGACCTGGCGACCAGCGGCATGACCATGGTCGTCGTCACCCATGAGCTGGGCTTTGCCCGCGACGTGGCATCGCGCGTGATGTTCATGGACAAGGGGCAGATCGTCGAGACCGGCACGCCGGCACAGGTTCTGTCGGCCCCGCAGCACCCGCGCACCCGCGAGTTCATTTCCGCCGTTCGCGCCTGACCCGTTTTTTCTTTGACCCCCACCGGAGCTTCCGCATGACTTCACTCACACGTCTCGGTCTTCTCGCCGCAGCCTTCGCGCTGGTCCTGCCGATGGCGCAGGCACAGAGCGCGCGCGCCAAGGGCGCACCGATCTCGGCGGCCGTCGTTTCCAACTACCCGCCGCTCGAATTCAAGGACCCGGCCAGCGGCAAGCTGACCGGCTTCGACATCGACCTGGGCGAGGCGCTCGCGGCCAAGCTCGGCACCACGATCAAATGGGAGGAAACCAGCTTCGACCAGATGATGAGTTCGCTCGCCACCGGCCGCGTCGACATCATTCTTTCCGGCATGACCGACTTGCCGGAGCGCCGCGATGCGGTCAAGTTCATCGACTACCTGAAGACCGGCCCGCAGTTCTACGTGACGAGTGCGCGAGCGGCCGAGTTCTCCAGCATGAGCGCGCTGTGCGGCAAGAAGGTGGGCGCAAGCCGCCGCACCTCGTTCCCGGCCGAGATCGGCAAGTGGAGCGACACCGAATGCGTGAAGGCCGGCAAGCCGGCGATCATCGTGACGGGCACCGACGGCTCGGCCGATGCGCGCACCCAGCTGCGCCAGGGCCGGCTCGACGCGGCGGTGCAAGGCGGCGAAACGCTGCCCTACATCATGGGCCAGGAGCCGAACACGTACGCAACGGTCGGCAAGCCCTTCACTTTCCAGTACGTCGGCCTTGCGATCGGCCGCAAGAACGAGGCGCTCCAGGCCGAGTTGAGCGCCGCCATGACCAAGCTCATCGCCGACGGCAGCTACGCAAAGATCGCCGCCAAGTGGGGCCTCGCCGACTACGCAGTGCCCAAGCTGATCATCGACAGCGCCAACTGAACTACACGCCCGATGCAAGCGAACGACGGCGCCGCACCGTCCAGTCTCTGGCCCGAAGGCGTGCGATCGAGCGTGGCGCTCGCCTTCGACGTCGACGGCCCCACCGGCAACGCGATGCTCGACGGCTCGATCTGGCGCAATCCCTCCTTCTTCACGCTCGGCGCCTACGGCCCGTGGCGCGCCGTCGGCTATCTGCTGGACCTGCTCGAGGAGTACCGCATTCCCGCCACCTTCTTCGTGCCGACCTGGGTGCTCGAGAACTGGCCGGCGCAGATCCGCGCGATCGTCGAACGCGGCCACGAGATCGGCTACCACGGCCACCAGCACGAGGCCTTCTGGCAGTTGACGCGCGAGCGCCAGCAGGAGGTGATGGCGATGTCGCTCGCGCTGTTCCGCAAGCACCTCGGCCTCACGCCCGCCGGCTTTCGCACGCCCTCGGGCGACTGGGGCGCGGACACGATCGAGATCCTGCTCGACGCCGGCGTGCGCTATTCGAGCTCCATGCGCGGCGATGACCGGCCCTACTTCATCGACCACGCGGCCAGCGGCCGCAGCCTGGTGGAGATTCCGGGCCGCTGGGAGCTGGACGACTACGCATCGCTGGCTTACCAGCGCAACCCCGACTATCCCGCCGGCCTCGACCGCATCGCGAGCTACGACGCGACCTTCGACAACTGGCGCCGCGAGTTCGACGGCTCGCACCGCGACGGCCTGTGCATGACGACGCTGTTCCATCCCAAGGTGTCGGGCAAGCCCGGACGCATCCTGCTGCTGGAACGCCTGTGCCGGCACATGCGCAGCCGCGACGGCGTGTGGTTCGCCCGCTGCGGCGAGGTCGCGCAGTGGTGGCGCGAGCGGCATGCCGGCGCGAGGGTCGTCGCATGAAGACGCCCGAACGCAGTCACTGGCCCGATGGCAAGCGGATGGCCTTCGTCGTCACGGTGGATTTCTTCGACGCTGCCGGCATCCTCGCGCAGGAGCCGCGGATGGCCGGGCGCGAGAAGAGCCTGTCGGTGTGGCAGTACGGCGCCCGGCGCGGCGTGGACCGTCTGCTCGATGTGCTGGACGAGTTCAAGCTTCATGCGAGCTGGTTCGTGCCCGGCAGCGTGGCCCTCGAGCATCGTGCGATGGTGCGGCGCATTCACGGGGCGGGCCACGAGATCGGCAATGCATCCTTCGGCTGCGAGAACTTCGACGCGCTGAGCCTGGCGCAGCAGCGCGACAGCCTGCTGTCCGCGCAGGCCGCGCTCGCCGACGTCACCGGCGAAGCGCCGGTGGGTTTTCGCTCGCCCTTCGGCAACTGGGCACCCGGCTTCACGCAGCAGCTGCGCGCAGCGGGCATCCAGTGGTCTTCGTCCTGGCGCGGCGACGACCTGCCCTATCTGCATCCGTCCTCGGGCGAGGCCGCGCAGGCGCTGGTCGAAGTGCCGCTCCACTACGAACTGGAAGACGAGCCCTACTTCACCTTCAACCTCTATCCGCCTGTGCCGGTGGGCCAGCCGCGCATCGCGTCGTACCGCGAGGTGCTGGGCAACTGGCAGCAGGACTTCGCGGGCTTCCACCGCCTCGGCCTGTGCCTGCCCTTGCGGCTGCATCCCGAGATCATCGGCACGGCGGGCCGCATCGACCTGCTGCGCGAATTCCTCTCCCACGTGCTGTCGCACGACGACGTCTGGGTTGCGACAGGACGAGAACTTGCCGCGTGGTGGAGCAGCCGTCACACCGGGAACGAGCCCGGCCATCCGGTCGACGTCTTCTCGCCGCTTCACGAAGCTTCCGTCGCACCATGAACGACAGCATCGCCCTGCAGCTGGCGCACTTCTGCGCCGGCACGCACTACAACGACCTGCCCGCCGAGGTGGTGGCGCGCGCCAAGCGCCACATCCTCGACACCTTCGGCGCGACGCTGGCCGGCGCTGCCGCGTTCGAGCCGCGCCAGGTCCTGCAGATGCTCGGCGCCGAGCCCAGTGCCGGTACATCGCCGGTGTGGGGCACGACGCGTTCGCTGGGCGCACGCGATGCGACCTTCGCCAACGGCGTGGCGGCGCATGCGCTGGAGCTCGACGACACCGGCGGCTGCGACCACTCGGGTGCCGTCGTGCTGCCCGCGGCCATCGCGGCCTTGACCGTTCCGGCGCAGCGTGCGCGGCCCGTTTCCGGCCGCGATCTCATCACCGCCGTCGTGCTGGGATACGACGTCGGACGGCGCGTGCTCGAAGCCTGCGGCGGCTACTCGGCGCACAACGGCAAGGGATGGCATTCGACCGCCACCTGCGGCACCTTCGGCGCCGCTGCGGCGGCAAGCCACCTGTTCGGACTCGATGCGCAACAGACCGCCGCGGCGCTCGGCCATGCCGCCAGCTTCAGCAGCGGACTGTGGGCCTTCATTCACGACGCATCGCAAACGAAGCGCCTCCATGCGGGTCGGGCTGCAGAAGGCGGTCTCACGGCAGCCCTGCTCGCGGCACAGGGCGTCAGCGGCCCGACGCAGGTGTTCGAGGATGTGTGGGGCGGCTTCTTCAACGCCTTCGCTTCCGAGTCGAAGCAACCCGAGGCCTTGCTGGCCGAGGCGGGCAGCGTCTGGAAGCTGATGCGCTGCTCTATCAAGCCGCACGCCTCCTGCCGCAGCAATCATTCGACCATCGACGCCGTGCTGCATCTGATGGCGGCGAATCCGGGGCTGGCGCAGCAGGTGAGCCGCATCGACGTGCGCCTCAGCGCGTTCGTGATGGACATGTGCGGCGGGCGCGACCTGGCCACGCTCTCCAGTGCGCAGATGAGCATGCCGTACGCGATCGCCATCGCCTGGGTCTTCGGCGATGCCGGCCTGGCGCGCTACCTCGCGCCCGTACGCAAGGATGCGCGCCTGAGCGCGGCGATGTCGCTGGTCCGCCTGCACGTCGACCCGGAGATGGCCGCGCTGGACGAACCGGTGGTCACCGTCACGCCCCAGCGTGGCGCGAGCGTTTCGCATCACGTACCGATCGCGCTCGGCGCACCCGCCAACCCGCTCGGCGACGCCGCGCTGCGCGCGAAGTTCAGCGAACTGGCCGCGGCTGCGCTGGCGGCCGAGCAAGCCGATGCGCTGGCCGATCGCGTGCTGCACCTCGATGAACTCGACGATGCCCGTGCGCTGCTGCCGCTCCTGGCCGGCCAGTCCGAACGGCACGAGTTGATTCGCTGAGTTCGCATGTTGTTTTCTCCACCCTTCTTCACCAGGACCGCCCCATGAAAAACCTTCGCAGTTCCGCCCTCGGCTCGCTCGCGGCATTGGCAGCGCTCGTCTTCTTCACGCAGGCGCACGGCCAGGCGCTGCCGGAGCGCATCGCCAAGACCAAGGTCATCAAGATCGCGGTCAACGCGATCTACCCGCCGATGGAGTTCAAGGACCCCGAAACCGGCAAGCTGATCGGCTTCGACGTCGACCTCGGCAACGCGCTGGCCAAGGAGCTCAGCGTGACGCTAGACTGGCAGGAGTCGGCCTTCGAACAGCTCCTGCCGTCGCTGGCGACCGGCCGCGTCGACATGATCCTGAGCGGCCTGAGCGACCGGCCCGCGCGCCGCGAGACGGTCGACTTCATCAACTACCTGAATTCGGGCGTGCAGTTCTACACGTCGGCCTCGCGCGCCGACGTGACCCAACCCGCCGACCTGTGCGGCAAGACCGTCGGAACCAGCCGCAGCACCTCCTTTCCGGCCGAGATCAAGACCTGGAGCGATGCGAACTGCGTGGCCGCCGGCAAGGCGGCCATCACGGTCGAAGGCACCTCGGACAACGCGGCCGCACGCGCCCAACTGAAGCAGGGCCGCTTCGAGGGCGGCGCGCAGGGCAGCGAGACCGTGCCTTACCTCATGGCGCAGGAGCCCAACGTCTACAAGGCCATCGGCAGCCCCTTCGGCGGCTTGCAGCAAGGCATCGCGTTCACGAAGGCCGACACGCAGCTGCGCGACGCGGTGCTGGTCGCGTTCAAGAAGCTGCTGGCCAACGGCACCTACGCCGCGATCATCGCCAAATGGAAGCTGCAGGCCAGCGCCGTCCAGCAGGCGGCCGTCAACGGCACGCCGTCGCCGTGAGCGCCGGGGCTTTGCCGCCGCCGCCCGACGGCATCGGCAACGACGAATGGGCGACCCGCTGCGAACTCGCGGCGCTGTACCGGCTGGTCGCGCACTTTCGCATGACCGACCTGATCGACACGCACATTTCCGCGCGCGTTCCGGGACCGGAGGCGCATTTCCTGATCAACCGCTACGGCATGTTGTTCGAGGAGATGCGTGCATCGGATCTGGTCAAGATCGATCTCGACGGCAAGGTGGTCGACGCGCGTGCGCACGGGGCGCCCGATGCGCGCTTTCGCGTCAACAAGGCCGGCTTCACGATCCACTCGGCCGTGCATGCGGCGCGCACCGACCTGCACTGGGTGATCCATACCCATACCGCGGCGGGCGCGGCGGTGTCGGCGCAGGAAGTGGGCCTGCTGCCCATCAGCCAGCATGCGCTCAAGTTTCACGGACGGCTGGCCTACCACGACTACGAGGGCATCGCGCTCGAGCTCGGAGAACGCATGCGCCTGGTCGCGGACCTCGGGCGCTGCAACGCGATGATCCTGCGCAACCACGGCCTGCTGGTCGGAGGTGCCACCGCGGCCGACGCTTTCCATGAACTCTGGTTCCTGGAGCTGGCGTGCCGGATCCAGGTGAATGCACTCGCCGGCGGCATGCCGCTTCGCACGCCGCCCGCCGAAGTGCAGGCGTTGACGGCCGAGCAGTTCGAGAGCGGGGAGTCCGCGGAGATCGTGCAACTCACCTGGCAAGCGGCGCGCCGGCTCATCGAAGCCCAGGCCATGCAGTACCAGACCTGAGCCGCCGGCCCCAGACCGCCGGCAGCGGCCGCGTGTAAAGACATGGCCGGCGGGTATCCCTTAAGGGCAATCCGGTATTTCGTCAGCTTCCGTTCAGCCGATAAGATCGCGGTCCTTTTCAAATCGGTGGAGTGAAGATGAAGAAGCTGTTTGCTTTCGCGGCGATCGCCGCTGCGGTTGTCGGTGTGCAGGCGCAGGATTTCCCGGGCAGCAAGCCCATCACCATCGTGGTGCCTTTCTCCGCGGGCGGCCCGACCGACCGCGTCGCGCGCGACCTGGCCGAGGCGCTGCGCAAGCCGCTGGGCGGCATCAGCATCGTGATCGACAACGTGCCCGGCGCCGGCAGCTCGATCGGGGCCGCCAAGGTGGCGCGCGCCAATCCGGACGGTTACACGCTGCTCCTCAACCACATCGGCATGGCGACCGTTCCGACCCTGGTGCGCAACGTGCCCTTCAAGGTCGAGACCGACTTCGAATACCTGGGCATCGTCAACGACGTGCCGATGACGCTGATCGCCAAGCCCGCCATGAAGGCGAGCAACTACAAGGAGCTCACGGCCTGGATCGCGGAGAACAAGGGCAAGATCAACCTCGGCAACGCGGGCGTGGGCTCGGCTTCGCACCTGTGCGGCCTGCTCTTCCAGAGCGCGACCAAGACCGAAATGACACCGGTTCCCTACAAGGGCACGGCGCCGGCGATCACCGACCTGATCGGCGGCCAGATCGACCTGCTGTGCGACCAGTCCACCAACACCTCGCCGCAGATCGAGGGCAAGAAGGTCAAGGCCTATGCCGTGACCACCTCGAAGCGCCTCACCACGCCGCTGCTGAAGGACCTGCCGACGCTCCAGGAATCCGGGCTGAAGGACTTCCAGGTCACGATCTGGCACGGTCTCTACGCACCCAAGGGCACGCCGGCCGCGGTGACCAAGAAGCTCAATGACGCCCTCAAGGTCGCGCTGAAGGATCCGGACTTCATCAAGAAGGAAGAAGCCCTGGGCGCCGTGGTCGCGAGCGACAGCCGCGTCGAGCCGGGCGAACACAAGAAGTTCGTGGCCGCCGAGATCGCGAAATGGAGCCCGATCATCAAGGCCGCCGGCGTCTACGCAGACTGAAGCAACTGGGAGGCCGCAGCGCGCTCGCGCCGCGCCTCCGAATTCGGATGCAAGGGCCGCAGGTACTCGTGCAGTGCCAGCGCGGCCGCCCCCACGGCAGGGGCCCATTCGCCATAGCGCGCGCCGCGCACATCGGGCGGCGGCATGCCGGCACTTTCCGCATAGCGCTGCACGGTCGCGATGGCACCGCGCAGGAATTCCGGATGGGCCAGGCATGACTTGCCGCCAACCACGATCGCCCTCGGCTCGAAAGTGACCCACAGGTTCTGAAGCAGCACGCCGAGAAAAGCCGCGGCGCGCGGCGCGTCGTTGGCCGCGCGGTCCAACACGCGCGAGCCCAGAAAGGCCTCCGCACACCCTCGACGCCCGCAGGAACACAGCGGTCCGTCCACCTGGAGGATGGTGTGGCCGATCTCGCCGGCCATGCCGCGCGCGCCGATGAACAGGCGGTCGTTCAGCACGATGCCGGCGCCGACGCCGACGTCGCAGCTGACGAAGATCAACGGGTCTTCGCCTTCGCCGCGCGAGAACTCGAACTCGCCGAGCGCAGCGGCATCGGCATCGTTCTGCAACTGCACGTTGACGCCCGAAACGCCGACCGCCGCCAACGCTTCGTTGAGTTCCGGCAGCAGGCTCACGTCGCGCCAGCCGAGGTTGGGCGCGAAGCGCACCAGCCCGGTCGCGTCGTCCACCGCGCCCGGCACGCCGACGCCGATGCCCGACAAGCGCAGGCCCGATGCGCCAAGGTGCCGGTGGGCAGCCGACACCATCCGCGCGACCTGGGCGCACACCGCCTGCGGTGCCTGCGCATCGAGCGGCTGCGCATCGGCGTGGAGCAGTTCGCCCATGAGCGACACACACACCACGCGCACCACCTCGATCGCGATCTCGACACCGATCAGGGCGCGCACGCGGTCGTTGATCTGCAGCGGAATCGACGGCCGCCCGAGGCCGTCGGTCACGGCCGCGCCGGCTTCGTCGAGCCAGCCGTCTTCGAGCAGCTCGCGCACCAGCAGGCTCACGGTCGATTTGGTGAGCCCGCTCTCGGCCGCGAGACGCGCGCGCGAAAGGCCCGGCCGCGCGCGCAGCAGGCGCAGCAGCACGCTGCGATTGATGCGCTTGACCAGTTGCTGGTCGCCGAGCGTGGTCATCAGGTCACCTTCGTGCTGCGCACTGCGGTGGCGCTCATCCCGCGTGTTCGGCCTGCGGCTTGCCTTCGGGCCGCTTGCCCGCAATGATCATCCCCAGCACCTCGTCCTCGGTCACGTCGGCGGTACGGTAGGTGCCGACCAGGCGGCCGTTCTTCATCACGGCCAGCCGGTCGCTCAAGCCGAACACGTCGGGCATGTCGTGGGTGATCAGGAAGATCCCGACGCCGTCGGCCTTGAGCTGCTTCACCAGCCGGCCGACCATCGCGGTCTCTTCCGGGCCGAGCGCGGCGCAGGGCTCGTCCATGATCAGGATGCGGGCGTTGAAATACAGGGCGCGCGAGATCGCGACCACCTGCCGCTGGCCGCCCGACAGGCGCCGCACCGGCACGCGGATGTTGGTGAAGTTCTTGTTCAGGCGCTGGAACACCTTGCGCGCCTGGTTTTCCATGAAATGGTCGTCCAGCGTGCGCCACGGCGTGAGCTTCTCGCGCCCGAGGAACAGGTTGGACACCGAGTCGAGGTTATCGGCCAGCGCGAGCGTCTGGTAGATGGTCTCGATGCCTTGCGCCTGCGCTTCGGAGGGCGTGCGGATGCTGACCTTCTGCCCCGCGATCAGCGTCTCGCCCGAATCGATCGGGTAGGCGCCGGCCAGCATCTTCATCAGCGTCGATTTGCCCGCGCCGTTGTGGCCCAGGAGCGCGACCACCTCGCCGGGATAGAGGTTGACGCTGACGCCGTCGACCGCCTTCACGCCGCCGAAGGCCTTGCGGATGTCGCGCAGCTCGACCAGGGGTTGTGGGTTCGCGGTGCTCATCAGGTTTCGCCGAAGTATTTGCGGTAGAGGACGTCGAAAACCACGGCGACGATCAGCACCTGCCCGATGATCACCATGCGCTTGCCGATCGGCACATCGAGCAGCAGCATGCCGCTGTCGAGCGACTGCATGATCAGCGCACCCAGCACCGAGCCGAAGATCGAGCCGCTGCCGCCGGCCAGCGCCGCGCCGCCGATCACGGCGGCCGCGATCACGTAGAGCTCCATGCCGCTGCCGAGCGAGTTGGTGCCGGCGTTGAGGCGCGCGATCGAAACGATCGCGGCCACCGTCACCAGCACCGCAAGCAATGCGAACAGCATCATCGTCACGCGCTTGACCGGAATGCCGACCAGCGCGGCCGCATCCGGGTTGCCGCCCATCGCGAACACGTAGCGGCCGAAGCGCGTGCGGTGCACGATGAACGAGAGCACCACCGCCACCACGGCCCAGATCAGCACCGGGATCGGGATGCCCTGCGCCTCGGTCTTGGACGAGATCTGGTAGCTGTTCATGGCCGCCGCGAAGGCGAACACCACGGCCACCGGCACCGCCGTGAGCAGCAAGTCCAGCCAGAGCGGCTCCACCGGCATCTCGTGGCGCTGGCGCGCGCGGCGCTTCTGCAGCGCGCGTGCGAACAGCACGATACCGACGAGCGCCGCCAGCGCCCAGGTCGCCGTGGTGCCGATGCCGCCGTCGTAGCCGCCGCCCAGGCGCTGGAAGAACTCGTCGTTGACCGGCTGCGTCTTGCCGTCGGCCACCAGGAAGGCGGCGCCGCGGAAGGACATGAGCCCGCCCAGCGTGACCACGAAGGACGGCACGCCCAGCATCGCCGTGAGCCCGCCCTGGTAGAGCGACACCAGCAATGCGACCGCCAGCCCCGCGAGGCAGGCCGCCGGCCACGACCAGCCGGAGGTGTACTGCAGGTAGGCGACCAGCACGCCGACGAAGCCCATCACCGAGCCGACCGAGAGATCGATGTGACGGGCCACGATGACCAGCACCATCACGGTCGACACGATGCCTACCACCGCGGTCTGCTGCGCGACGTTGTAGAGGTTCTCGGGCGTGAGGAAGATGCCGCCCGACAGCACGTGAAAGACGATCGCCATCACGGCCAGCAGCGCACACATCAGCAGCAGGCGCAGGTCGATCCCGCTGCGCCGCCACAGCCCCGGTGACTCACTCATGGCTCAGGCCGGCTTACTTGCAGGCGGCAGGGGCCTTGTCGCCGGACACGCCCTTGCAGAGTTCGGCCTTCTTGATCCAGCCTTCCTTGACGACCACGTCGAGGTTGTCTCGCGTGATGGCCACCGGCGTCAGGAGGCGCGAGGAGATCGCGATCTTCTTTTCGCCGCCGCTCCAGTTCGCGGCCTTGTCGGCCGGCTTGCCCGCGGCCAGCGCCACGGCGGCGGAGGCGGCTTCGCGGCCGAGCTCGCGCGAGTCCTTCCACACCGTGACCGTCTGGGTGCCGAGCGCGACGCGGTTCAGCGCCGCGAAGTCGGCGTCCTGGCCCGACACCGGGATGCCGCGGATGCCCTTGGCCGTGAGCGCGGCCACCGCGCCGCCGGCGGTGCCGTCGTTGGCCGCCACCACCGCATCGACCTTGTTGCCGACCTTGGTGAGGATCTGCTCCATGTTCTTCTGCGCGACCTCGGGCTTCCAGCCGTCGGTGTATTCGTCGCCGACGATCTTGATGTCGCCCTTCTTCACCGCGGCGTCGATCACCTCCTGCTGGCCGGCGCGCAGGAAGTTGGCATTCGGGTCGGTGGGCGAGCCCTTGATCATCACGTAGTTGCCCTTGGGCTGGACCTTGTAGACCGCGCGCGCCTGCAGGCGGCCAACCTCGACGTTGTCGAAGGTGATGTAGAAGACGCCGGGCGTCTCGATCAGGCGGTCGTAGGCCACCACCGGCACCTTCTGCTTCATCGCCTTGTTGACGGCGGGGAGGATCGCGTCCTTGTCCATCGCGAGCACGATCAGCGCCTTGGCGCCCTTGGACATCAGGCCCTCGATGTCGCCGAGCTGCTTCTCGGGCGATCCGCCGGCGTCGGCGCTGATGTACTTGGCGCCCAGCTTCTCGAGCTGGGCCTTGATCGCGGCCTCGTCGGTCTTCCAGCGCTCCTCCTGGAAGTTGGACCAGCTCACGCCCACCACGGTCTGGGCGGAAGCGCCGATGGCAGAGAGGCCGAGGGCAAGGGCGAACAGGGGGCGGTTGAGCTTCATGTGCAGGGTCTCCTTGGGCATTGCAGGTCGTCGGACTTGAATTAGTTCGAGGACCGAACTATGTCCGTCGCACCGGCCGGCGGCCATCCGGGGAATCCCTGCGGGCAAACGCATTATTTCGGGCGTACAGCGTCGGCCGTCCCCTGGATGAAGGCCTTGATCTTGTCCACGTCCTCGGCACTGAGCTTGCCGCTGAAGTCCGGCATGCCGCGCTCCATGGCGGCGCCCTTGAAGACGTACTTGTCGAGGTTCTCGATGTAGCTCGCGTTCATGTAGCCGAGGTTCGGGATATTGCCGCCGCGGTCCACGCCCGGCACGCCGTGGCAGAACACGCAGTTGCTCACGTAGAGCAAGGTACCGTCCGGCACCTTGGCGGGGTCGTACTTCACGCCCTGCACCAGCTTGTCCATGCGGTACTGGACGAAGTCTGGCTTGGGCGCGTTGCCGCCGACCACGAAGGTGTAGACCGTGCCCGGCCCCTGCCGCTCGGTCGCACGCATGGCCAGGCCGTAGACGCCGCCCCAGCCCACCGCGACCGACACGTACTGCTTGCCGTCGACCATGTAGGTGGCCGGCGCCGCGACCACGCCGGTGCCGGTCGGCGTCTCCCAGAGCTTGTCGCCGGTCTTGGCGTTGTAGGCAACCAGCCGTCCGTCGGCCGTGCCCTGGAACACCAGGTTGCCGGCGGTCGTCAGCGTGCCGCCGTTCCACGGCGAGACGTGCTCCACGCCCCACGCTTCCTTCTGCGCGACCGGGTCCCAGGCGACCAGCCGGCCCGAGGGCTTGCTCTTGGGCGGCTCGGCGTTGACGAACATGGCGGTGTTCCAGCCCAGCGCGGCATGCGGGCGGGCCGGCGCGTTCTCGTTGAACTTCCAGGCCTTGTCGTCCATCAGGTTGAGCGGGATGTTCTGCGCCGGCAGGTAGGCCAGGCCGGTCTGCGGATTGAAGGACATCGAGTGCCAGTTGTGGGCGCCGAAGGGGCCGGGGATGCTGTCGCCGGGCTTCTCGTTCTGGCGCGCGGCAGCGATCTCGATCGGCCGGCCGTTCTTGTCGTAGCCGCTGGCCCAGTTCACCTCGGCGAAATTCTTGGCCGAGATGAACTTGCCGTTGGTGCGGTCGATGACGAAGAAGAAGCCGTTCTTCGGCGCATGCAGGATCACCTTGCGCGGCTTGTTGTCGATCTTGAGGTCGGCCAGGATCATCGGCTGCGTCGAGGTGTAGTCCCAGTTGTCGCCCGGCGTCTCCTGGTAGTGCCAGACGTACTTGCCGGTGTCGGGGTTGAGCGCGACGATCGAGGCCAGGTAGAGGTTGTCGCCGCCCTTGGGGCTGCGCTTGCTGCGCGCCCATGGCGAGCCGTTGCCGGTGCCGACGTACATCAGGTTGAGCTCGGGGTCGAAGGCGAGCGTGTCCCACGCGGTGCCGCCGCCGCCGGCTTCCCAGTATTTGCCGCTCGGGTCCCAGGTCTTCGCGGCCTTCGCCATCGAGGCGTCTTCGAACGGCTTCGACGGATCGCCCGGCACGATGAACCAGCGCCATTTCTGGTCGCCCGTCGCGGCGTCGTAGGCCGTGACGTAGCCGCGCACGCCGTACTCGGCGCCGCCGTTGCCGATGACCACCTTGCCCTTGAAGACGCGCGGCGCGCCGGTGATGGTGTAGGACTTCGAATGATCGACGATGGTGTCCTTCTCCCAGACCGGCTGGCCGCTGGCGGCATCGAGCGCGATCAGCCGGCCGTCGTAGGAAGCCACGAACACCTTGCCCTGGTAGAGCGCGACGCCGCGATTGACCACGTCGCAGCAGCCCTTGAATCCCTTGGACTTGTCGACCTTGGGGTCGTAGCTCCAGATCTTCTTGCCGGTGCGCACGTCGATCGCATGCACCACGCTCCACGAGGCCGTGACGTACATGATGCCGTCGACCACCAGTGGCGTGGCCTCGACGCCGCGCGTGGATTCGAGGTTGTACGACCAGGCGAGTCCCAGGTCTTTCACGTTGCCGGCGTTGACCTGGTCGAGCTTGCTGAAGCGCGTCTCGGCGTAGTCGAGGCCGTGGCTGGGCCAGTCGGGCGTCTTCGCGGTGTTGGCGCGGATGAAGTTTCCGTCGACGCGCCCGGTCGCAGCCTTGATGTGCTCCGCGGAGCCCTTGGCGTTCTGGGCCGCAACGGGTCCGGCAGCCAGGCACAGCAGCGCGCCGAGCGCCAGCGCGGCGTGGATCTTGTTCATCGTGCGTCTCCGGTTGTTGTGGCTGAAGAATGGTTCGCACGGGCGCTTTGTTCACCTTCGGGATTTCCCTAGACCTCGACTGTTCCATTGCGGAACAAATTCAAGCTCCTCGATCACCAGGAGACGGCCATGCCCCTGTCACCATTCGCCAATACGCGCGCCGAGCGCGTGGCGCTGGCCCGGCAGCAGTTCTTCGAGGAAGGCGTGCGTCCTTCCGGCCTGGTCGGCGAGGCGGTGATCCAGTCGTGGATGCGCTGCACCCGCACCCATGCGAACACGCGCCGCATCATCGCCTTCGACGCCGTCACGCCGAGCCGTCTGCACGGCACGCTGGGCCGCAACCGCGAGCTGCTCGAGGCCGCGCGCCACGAGCTGGTGAGCATGGAGAGTTCGCTCGCCGGCACCGACTGCCGTGTGCTGCTGACCGATGCGCAGGGCGTGATCCTGCACGTCACGCACCATCCGGCCGCGGCGCATCAGCCCATCCTGCAGAAGACCGCGCGCCTGGGCGTCAACATCGCAGAGAGCGTGGTCGGCACCACGGCGCCTGGCATCGTGGCGACCACCGGCCAGGCCTGCACGGTGCAGGGCGCCGAGCACTACTTCGAGTACCTGCGCGAGATGCAGTGCGCAGCGGCACCGATCCGCGACGTGGACGGCCGGCTGGCCGCGGTGCTCGACATCTCGGTCGAGTCGCGGCGCTTCGGCTTCGATGCGGCGTCGATGGTCGCGCTCTACGCCACCACGATCGAGAACCGCCTGCTGCAGGCGCAGTCGCAGGACCGGCTGGTGCTGCGCTTCCAGGCCAGCCCTGCGCTGCTGGGCACGCCGCTCGAGGCGCTGGCCGGCATCGCGCCCGATGGCACCGTGGCGTGGCTCAACACGGCCGGCATGCGGCTGATCGGCCATCTGCCCGAGTCCGGGCCCTGCGATGTCGAGCAGTTGTTCGGCCTCGACCTCGCGGGGCTGTTGCGCCTCGGCCGCCGCGAGGCCGCGCAGCCGGTGCGGCTCGCCAGCGGACTCGGCGTCTGGCTGCAGGCCCGGCTGCAGGCGCACGACGGGGTCGATTTCCGGCATGCGGTGAACGTGCCGGCCGAAGCACCCATCGATTCGATCCCGCCCGATGAGGCGCCGCAGGTCGCGCCGGACCCGCCGTCCAACAGCGACGGCACGCTGCGCGACCACAGCCGCAAGCTGATCGAGGAAACCCTGGCTGCGCACTACGGGAACATCTCGCACGCCGCGCGCCAATTGCGGGTCTCGCGCGGCACCCTCTACCGGCGCCTCAAGAGCTGGCAGCACAACGCACCTGATTGACGGCAGCGCCGCTCGCGCGGCCGGGTTAGCCCGCTCGCGCGCATTGGTCACGCCCGATACGATTTTCGGCAGAGTGCAGATGTGTGCTGCGCTGGAGCCGATATGGATTTGCCGATTCCGGAGCCTGCCGCCCGCGCGCTCTACCGCACGATGCGGCGCATCCGCGCCTTCGAGAACGCGGCCGAAGCGGCCAGCCAGGGTGGCGTGAGCGCGTACGGCCAGGAAGCCGCCGGTGCCGCCAAGGTGCGCGGCCCGCTGCACCTGTCGACCGGCCAGGAGGCCGTGGCGGCCGGCGTCTGCGCGCACCTGGCGCGCACCGACTACCTGACCTCGACCCATCGCGGCCACGGCCACACGCTGGCCAAGGGCGCCGACCTCGTGCGCATGATGTGCGAGCTGTTCGGCAAGGCCAGCGGCTTCAACGGCGGCAAGGGCGGCTCGATGCACATCGCCGACTTCTCGGTCGGCATGCTGGGCGCCAACGGCGTGGTCGCGGCCGGGCTGCCGATCGCGGTCGGCGCGGCGCATGCGCAAAAACTGCAGAAGAAGGACGCGATCACGGCCTGTTTCTTCGGCGACGGCGCAATCAACCGCGGCCCCTTTCTCGAATCGTTGAACTGGGCCCGCGTGTACCGGCTGCCGGTGCTCTTCGTCTGCGAGGACAACCGCTGGAGCGCGACCACGGCCAGCGGCCCGATGACGGCCGGCGAAGGCGCCTCCGCGCGCGCCGAGGCGATGGACATCGCCGCCACGCGGGTCGACGGCAACGACGTTTTCGCCGTGCACGAGGCCGCGCGCCGGCTGGTCGCCGAGGTCCGCGCGGGCGGCGGTCCGCGACTCCTGCATGCGCTGACCTACCGCGTGAAAGGCCATGTCTCGGTCGATCCGGCGGGCTACCGCGATCAGGCGGAACTGGCCGCCGCGCTCGAGACCGATCCGATCGCGCGGGCACGCGTCCGGTTGATCGCCGGCGGCGTCGATGCCGCGGCGCTCGATGCGATCGAGAACGAAGCTGAGGCGGAGGTCGCAGCCGCACTCCGCGCCGCCGACGCCGCGCCCTGGCCCGATGCGAGCGCGGCCTTCACCGACGTGCAGACCACCGGAGCCGGGCAATGGACATGAGCTCAGACATGGCGAGCGGCCGCGCCGAAGCGAAGGTCCACGAACTGAGTTACGCCGAGGCGGCCGCGCTGGCCCTGCAGCGCGAGATGGAAAGCGACCCGCGCGTGGTCGTGCTCGGCGAGGACGTTGGGCGCGGCGGCATCTTCGGCCAGTACAAGGGGCTGCAGCAGCGCTTCGGCGCCGAGCGCGTGATCGACACGCCGATCTCGGAGGCCGCGATCATGGGCGCCGGCGTCGGCATGGCGCTTGCGGGCCTGCGGCCGGTGGTCGAGATGCGCGTGGTCGACTTCGCGCTGTGCGGCATGGACGAGCTCGTCAACCAGGCCGCCAAGAACCGCTTCATGTTCGGCGGCCAGGGCCGGGTGCCGCTGGTCGCGCGCATGCCGGGCGGCATCTGGGACGCTTCTGCAGCGCAGCATTCGCAGTCGCTCGAAGCCTGGTTCGCGCACTTGCCCGGCGTGGTGGTGGTCTGCCCGTCGACGCCGCAGGACAACCATTCGCTGCTGCGCGCCGCGCTGCAGTGCGGCGACCCGGTGGTCTACATCGAGCACAAGAACCTGTGGGGCCTGCGCGGCGCGGTCGACGAGGCGATCGAGGTGGCGCTGGGCAAGGCCGCGCAGGTGCGCCGCGGCAACGCGCTCACGCTGGTCAGCTGGAGCAGGCAGATGCAGGCCTGCGGCGCGGCCTGCGACGCGCTGGCCGCCGAGGGCATCGAGGTCGATCTGATCGACCTGCGCACGCTGTGGCCGTGGGACCGCGAGACGGTGTTGGCCTCGTGCGGGCGCACGGGGCGGCTGCTGGTGGTCCATGAAGCGGTGCAGGTGGCGGGCTTCGGTGCGGAGATCGCAGCCAGCGCGGCCGAGGCCACCGGCTGCAGGGTGGCGCGCCTGGGTGCGCCGCGCATCCCGGTCGGCTATTCGCCGCTGCTCGAAGCGCAATCGCGCGTCGGCGTCGAGAAGATCGTCGGCGCGGCCAGGGCGCTGTGCGGATGACGACCGAGAGCGGCTTCGAGGACTCGGTCTTCTTCAAGCTGGTCCGGGTCGTCAACCTGACGGCGCGCCCGTTCCGGCAGCGGGTCGGGCGCCAGCACCAGCTCACGCTCAACGAGTGGCGCACGATGGCCGTGCTGGGCGCGCAGCCCGGCCTCACGGCCACGCAACTCTGCGAGTCCACGGGACTGGACAAGATGGCGGTGAGCCGCGCGCTCGCGGGCCTGAAACGCCACAAGCGCCTGCACCGCCACGAAGACCCGACCGACCAGCGCCGCAGCCGGCTCTACCTGAGCAGCGCCGGCAAGGCGCTGTTCGAGACGGTCCGCGTGCAGGCGCGCGAACGCGAGGGCGAGCTGTTCGCGGGCGTCGGCGCAGCGGATCTGCAGCACCTGAACGCCACGCTCGACCGGCTGATCGCGTCGGTGGCCGGCCAGGACGCTCAAGCCGCGAAGCCGCCGTCGATGTTGAGGCCGGCGCCGGTCACGAAGGCCGCTTCCGGGCTGGCGAGGTAGGCCACCATGCCTGCGATCTCCTCGCCGCGGCCGTGCCGCGGGAGGGCCATGAAGCTGTGCATGGTCGCCGCCATCGGGCCGTCGGCCGGGTTCATCTCGGTGTCGACCGGGCCAGGCTGAACGTTGTTGATCGTGATCCCGCGCGGTCCGAGGTCGCGCGCGAAGCCTTGCACGAGGCCGGTGAGTGCGGACTTGCTCATCGCATAGACACCACCGCCGGGAAAGGGCATGCGCTCGGCGTTGGTGCTGCCGATGTTGATGATGCGGCCGCCCTCGCCGATGTGGCGCAGCGCCGCCTGGATGGCGACGAAGACGGCGCGCACGTTGACATTGAGCGTGAGGTCGAAGTCTTCCAGCGAGATCTGGTCTGCAGCGCCCAGCTTGAGAACGCCGGCGTTGTTGACCAGGATGTCGAGCCGGCCGAAGGTGCGCGCGGCTTCGTCGATCGCAGAACGCAATGCGTTGGCGTCGGCGCTGTCGACGCGCAGCGCAAGGACCCGGGCGCCCGTGGCTTCGATGCTGCCGGCGAGCTCTTTGGCCGCGGCCTCATTGCTGGCATAGCTGAAGGCGACGGCGGCGCCGTCGCTGGCGAGACGCCGCACGATGGCGGCGCCGATTCCGCGCGATCCGCCGGTGACGAAGGCGGCCTTGCCGGCCAGAACGGGCTTGGATGAGGTGCTTGAGGACATGGTGTGCTTTCGAAGTGGTTGTGGAATGCCTGTAGTTTGGAGATTGCATTGCGTTGGCGGTAGCCATAAAAGTGCCCTATCAATCTCAACCCGCAGTTGAAAATACGCCCATGCAGCCCCTGAGCCATCTCGAATCCTTCGTCCGCAGCGCCGAGGCCGGCAGCTTCTCCGCGGCCGCCCGGCAGCTCGGCCTGACACCCGCCGCCGTGAGCAAGAACGTCGCGCGGCTCGAAGCGGGCCTGGGCGTGCGCCTGTTCCAACGCAGCACGCGCAAGCTGACCCTGACGGAGAGCGGCGAACGCCTGCTGCAACAGATCGGCGGCGCGCTCGGCACGCTGGCCGATGCGGTGGCCGGCGCGTCCGAAGCCGGCGGCCAGCCGGCCGGCACGCTCAAGGTCAGCATGGGCCAGGCCTTCGGGCGCACGTACGTGGTGCCGCTGGTCGGCGAGTTCCTGGCGCGCTATCCGGCGGTCATGCCCGACTGGCATTTCGACAACCGGCAGGTCGACCTCATCGGCGAAGGCTTCGACGCCGCGATCGGCGGCGGCATCGAGCTGACGCCCGGCGTGGTCGCGCGCGAGCTGGCTCGCATTCACATCGTGGCGGTCGCGGCGCCCGCGTACATGGCCGGCAGGCCTGCGCCGAAGCACCCGTCGGACCTGGCCGCCTTTGACGCCATCATGCGGCGCTCCTCGCCCACCGGGCGCGTGCGCGCATGGACACTGCGCAACGCCGCTGGCGACGAAGGCGCGGCCGATGCAAAGCCGCGCCTCATCTTCAGTGACCCCGAAGCGATCGCCCACGCCGCGGCAATGGGCCTGGGCATCGCGCTCCTGCCGATGGCCTTCGCGCTGCCCGGGCTGCAAAGCGGCGCGCTGGTGCGCGTGCTGCCGGGCTGGTATGCCGACTCGGGGCCGATCTCGCTCTACTACCCGAGCAAGAAGCTGCTGCCGGCAAAGACGCGCGTGTTCGTCGACTTCGTAGTCGAGAAGTTTCGCGCGCACGACTTCGCGCAGCGCATGCAGGGCATCTGAGCATGTTTCTACGGGGTTATTACCCGCGACGCCCGACACGCATCACCTGTAAAACACAGCGCCATGCATCAACAGGAAACACGCATGACCCCCTCGTTCAAATCCCGCCGCACTGCCCTGGCCCTGGGCGCGATCGCTGCGCTGGCGCTGGTCGCCGGACCCGCAGCGGCCCAAGGCAGCTGGCCGACCAAGCCGGTGCGCATCGTGGTGCCCTTCGCGCCCGGCGGCACCACCGACATCCTCGCGCGCGCCGTGGCGCCCGAACTCTCCAGGGCCTTCGGGCAGCAGTTCATCGTCGACAACCGCGCGGGCGCGGGCGGCAACGTCGGTGCCGAGATCGTCGCCAAGTCGCCGAACGACGGCTACACGCTGCTGATGGGCACGGTGGGAACGCACGGCATCAACCGCGCGCTCTACCCCAAGCTGCCCTACGACCCGATCAAGGACTTCGTGCCGATCACGCTGGTGGCCGCGGTGCCCAACGTGATGGAGATGAACGCCGACAAGGCCAAGTCGCTCAACATCAACAGCGTGGCCGACTTCATGAAGTACGCCAAGGCGAACCCGGGCAAGCTCAACATGGCCTCGAGTGGCAGCGGCACCTCGATTCACCTTGCGGGCGAGCTCTTCAAGAGCATGACCGGCAGCTTCATGACGCACATTCCCTACCGCGGATCGGGCCCGGCGCTGCTGGATCTGGTGGGCGGCAACTCCGACGTGATGTTCGACAACCTGCCCTCGTCGATGCAGCAGATCAAGGGCGGCAAGCTCAAGGCGCTGGCGGTGACCAGCGCGCAGCGCTCGCCGGCCCTGCCCGACGTGCCGACGGTCGAGGAGGCCGGCGGCCCCGCGCTCAAGGGCTACGAGGCCAGCTCATGGTTCGGGCTGCTGGCCCCGGCCGGCACGCCGCCGGAGATCGTCAACCGCATTCAGCAGGAAGTCGCCAAGTCGCTCGGCACTGCGGCGATCAAGGAAAAGATGGTGGCCCAGGGCGCGATCCCCAGCGGCAATTCGCCCGCAGACTTCGCCAAGCTGATCGACAGCGAGCACACGAAGTGGGCGAAGGTCGTGAAAACCTCCGGCGCAAAGGTCGACTGAACTCAGCGCGGCAAGCGAAGCGAGGCCCATTCGGGAAATACCGCGGAACCGGCTCTGCCGGGCCGCTGGTATTGCCCCCGGAAGGGGGTGGGCGGCTACACGCAGTGAGCCAACCTGGGGGTGATCAAACCTCCCAAACGACGTCTTTGCCGTCGGCGAGCGACTCCTTGAGCATGTGCAGCAGCGGCGTCGCGCGCTGATGCAGGCCCACGTGCTGCTTTTCGGCCTCGTTGTCGTGGCCCTCGACTGCATAGTCGTCGTGGTTATGGACGTTGCGGCCCTCGCGGGCCATGGCCGCCTCGAGCGCCGAAATGGCCGCCGGCATCTGCTCGCCCGTGATGACGCCCTTGGGCGCCGGCGCCTTGCCGATGATGTCGAACAACTGACGCGCGTGGGTTTCGAGCATCACGAAGGGCGGACTCGCCCGCGATTGGAATCGATACAGCATGGTGCCTCTCTCACTTGTAGATGTAGTCGCGGACAAAAGGGTACACCGATTGCGAGCCGCGCAGCGCACCGCCCTCGACCTTTCCGTCGGGCCTGGTGGCCAGCATCTGATGCAGCGAGATCCAGCCCTGTTCGAAGCTCATCGCCGAACCGGCCAGGTACAGCCGGTAGGCGCGCAGGATGCGCTCGGCGTTCTCGCCCTGCCGGCCGCCGGCACGCTCCAGCACCTCGCGCGCCTCGTCGAGCCGTGATTCGAGCGTGTCCGACCAGGCCCAGAGCGTGCGCGCATAGTGCGGTCGCAGGTTTTCGGTGTCGACCATCTCGAGCCCCGCGGCCACCGTCTCGCGCAGCACGTGCGTCACATGCAGGAGTTCGCCGCCCGGGAAGATGTACTTCTCGATGAAGTCGCCCATGCCGGCGCCGAGTTGCGTGTAGTCGAGCTGGCCCGAGGTGATGCCGTGGTTCATGACCAGGCCGCCGGGCTTGAGCAAGGCGTAGATCTTGCGGAAGTAGGTCGGCATGTTGACGCTGCCGACGTGCTCGAACATGCCGATCGACGAGATCTTGTCGAAAGGCTTGTCGGTGTCGAGCTTGCGGTAGTCGAGCAGCTCGACGCGCACCCGGCCCTGCAGCCCCTTCTCCTCGATCAGCCGCGTCACGTGCGCATGCTGGTTCTTCGACAGCGTGATGCCGGTGGCGTCGACGCCATAGTGCTCGGCCGCCCACATCAGCAGCGCGCCCCAGCCCGAACCGATGTCGAGGAAGCGCTCGCCCGGCTTGAGCATGAGCTTGCGGCAGATGTGGTCGAGCTTGGCCTCCTGGGCCTGCGCGAGCGTGAAGTCGGACGCGCGGAAATAGGCGCACGAGTAGACGCGCCGCGGGTCGAGCCACAGTGCATAGAAGTCGTCGGAAACGTCGTAGTGGAACTCGATCTGCGCCGCGTCCTTGCCCAGCGAATGCGAGCCGCGCGACTTGGCGCGCCGATGCATCCGGCTCCACCAGCTGGTGTTGGTTTCTGCCGGGTTGCCGGGCAGCAGGCTGACCGCGACGTCGATCAGGTCGCGCATCTTGCCTTCGATCTGGACCCGGCCCTCGACGTAGGCCTCGCCGATGGCGCCGATCTGGCGCGCGGTGAGCTTGGCAAGCGCCGACCATTCTGAAAAAGCGAGCGTGACGCGCGAGCCCGGCTTGGCGACCTGTCGCCCATCAGGCAACTGCAGCGTGATGGGAACGGGCAGCGAGGAAAGCTGGGACTCGATCTTCGGCAACAGGCTTGGCATGAATTGCTTTTTGCCAGCACCCGCGACATTCGTCAACCGACCCCCTGAAAGCCCTTTTCGGAGTTGACAACAGATTGTTTAGGTCTAAACTATTGATCCATGAATAGCTTCACATCTGACCTGCAGCGCGTGGTGTGCATCGGCGGCGGCCCCGCCGGCCTCTACTTCGCGCTCCTGATGAAGGCCAGGCGGCCGGCCCTCGAAATCACGGTGATCGAACGCAACCGCCCGTTCGACACCTTCGGCTGGGGCGTGGTGCTGAGCGACCAGACGCTCGCCAACCTCGCGGCCGCAGATGCAGCCACGGCCGCGCTGATCGGCCGCGAGTTCCACCACTGGGACGACATCCAGGTGTTCTTCAAGGGACGCCAGGTGCGCTCGGGCGGCCACGGCTTCTGCGGCATCGGCCGCAAGCGCCTGCTCAACATCCTGCAGGAGCGCTGCCTGGCGCTCGGCGTCAAGCTGGTGTTCGAGACCGACGCAACGGACGACCAGGCCATCGCCGCGCAGTACGGCGCCGACCTGGTGATCGCCAGCGACGGCCTCAACAGCCGCATCCGCCAGCGCTATGCGGAAGTCTTCGAGCCCGACGTCGACCTGCGCCAATGCCGCTTCGTCTGGCTCGGCACGCACCAGAAGTTCGACGCCTTCACCTTCGCCTTCGAGCAGACCGAGCACGGCTGGTTCCAGGCCCACGCCTACCAGTTCGACGACAAGACCTCGACCTTCATCGTCGAGACGCCCGAGGCGGTGTGGCAGGCCCATGGCCTCGACAAGATGGAGCAGCCCGAGGCGATCGCCTTCTGCGAGAAGATGTTCGCCAAGTACCTGGGCGGCCACGAACTGATCAGCAACGCCACCCACCTGCGCGGCTCGGCCAACTGGATCCGCTTTCCGCGCGTGGTCTGCAAGCGCTGGACGCACCGCGTCGAGGTCGACGGCAAGAGCGTGCCGGTGGTGCTGATGGGCGATGCGGCGCACACGGCGCATTTCTCGATCGGCTCGGGCACCAAGCTTGCGCTGGAGGATGCGATCGACCTCTGCGACGAGTTCGCGCGCGGCGGCAGCGTCGACCAAGTGCTCGAAGCCTACGAGGCGCGGCGCAGCGTCGAGGTGCTCAAGATCCAGAACGCAGCGCGGAATTCGACCGAGTGGTTCGAGAACGTGCATCGCTACACGGGCATGGAAGTCGAGCAGTTCGCCTACTCGCTGCTCACGCGCTCGCAGCGCATCAGCCACGAGAACCTGCGCCTGCGCGACACGCAGTGGCTGGGCGGCTACGAGGAGTGGCTCGCGGGCGGCAAGCCGCTGGCGCCGATGCTGATGCCGCTCACGGTGCGCGGCCTCACGCTCAAGAACCGCATCCTGGTCTCGCCGATGGCGACCTACAGCGCGGTCGACGGCGTGCCGCAGGACTTCCTGCTGGTGCACCTCGGCGCGCGTGCGCTCGGCGGCGCGGCGATGGTGTTCGTGGAGATGACCAGTCCGACGCCCGAAGGCCGCATCACGCCGGCCTGCACCGGGCTCTACAACGACGCGCAGTCCGCGGCCTTCAAGCGCATCGTCGACTTCGTGCACACGCAGTCGAGCGCGAAGATCGGCATGCAGCTCGGCCACAGCGGCCCCAAGGGCTCGACGCAAGTCGGCTGGGAAGGCACCGACGAACCGCTGCCCGAAGGCAACTGGCCCCTGCTCGCCGCCAGCGCGCTGGCCTACGGAGAACAGAACCAGACGCCCGCCGCGATGACGCGCGCCGAGATGGACACCTTGCGCGATCAGTTCGTGGCTTCGACGCGGCGCGCGGCGGACGCCGGCTTCGACTGGCTCGAGCTGCACTGCGCACACGGCTACCTGCTGGCCTCCTTCATCAGCCCGCTGACCAACCTGCGCGCCGACGACTGCGGCGGCGATCTCGAGAACCGCTGCCGCTACCCCCTGGAAGTGTTCCGCGCGATGCGTGCAGCGTGGCCCGCAGAGCGGCCGATGAGCGTGCGCATCTCGGCCCACGACTGGGCGCCCGGCGGCAACACCGATGCCGACGCGGTGGTGGTGGCCAGGCTGTTCAAGGCAGCAGGCTGCGACTTCATCGACGTCTCTTCGGGCCAGACCACGCGGTCGGCGAAGCCGGTGTACGGGCGCATGTACCAGACGCCCTTTGCCGACCGCATCCGCAACGAGGTCGGCATCTCGACCATCGCGGTCGGCGCCATCACCGAAGCCGACCAGGCCAACAGCATCATCGCCGCCGGCCGCGCCGACCTGTGCGCGATCGCGCGGCCGCACCTGGCCGATCCCGCCTGGACCTTGCACGAAACCGCCAAGCTGCAAAGCCGCGACGTCGACTGGCCCAAGCAGTACCTGAGCGGGCGCGACCAGATGTACCGCGAGCTCGCCAAGCAGCAGCAACTGGCGGCGGCCGCGGCGGCGATGGCCGCCCCCCGCAACACGGAGGAGGAGCAATAGCATGGACCTCGAAGCAAGAGCCCACAGCGAACACCCCGACGAGCTGCGCCTCTGGCTGCGGCTCTTGACCTGCACCCAGCTGATCGAGAAACAGGTGCGCAACGAGTTGCGCGAGCAGTTCGCCACCACCCTGCCCCGCTTCGACCTGATGTCGCAGCTGGAGCGCTCGCCGGACGGGCTGAAGATGAACGAGCTCTCGCGCCGGATGATGGTGACCGGCGGCAATGTCACCGGCATCACCGACCAGCTGGTGGCCGAGGGACTGGTCGAGCGCGTCGACGTCGAGGGCGACCGCCGCGCCTGGCGCGTGCGCCTCACGACGCGCGGCCGCAAGCTCTTCAACGACATGGCGCAGCAGCACGAGGCCTGGATCGTCGACGCATTCGCAGGCTTGAACGCAAAGGAGATCACGCAACTCCACAAGCTGCTCGGCAAGGTCAAACAGCATTCACATCAGCAATTGGCGGAGACCCTATGAAGCATTACATCGGCGCAGGCAGTCCCATGCGCGCCCAGTTCGAGCCGAAGGCCGGCTACCAGGCCGAGCATTTCAGCTGGACCTTCGAGGCCGGCGTCGGAACGGTCACGCTGAACCGGCCGGAGCGCAAGAACCCGCTGACCTTCGATTCGTATGCCGAGCTGCGCGACCTGTTTCGCGCGCTGTACTTCGCCACCGACGTCAAGACCGTCGTCGTGACGGGTGCGGGCGGCAACTTCTGTTCCGGCGGCGACGTGCACGAGATCATCGGGCCGCTCACGAAGATGCGCATGCCCGAGCTGCTCGAGTTCACGCGCATGACCGGCGACCTAGTGAAGGCGATCCGCCATTGCCCGCAGCCGATCGTCGGCGCGATCGACGGCGTCTGCGCCGGCGCCGGCGCGATGATCGCGCTGGCCTGCGACCTACGCTACGGCACTGCCGCGACGCGCACCGCTTTCCTGTTCACGCGGGTCGGCCTCGCCGGCGCAGACATGGGCGCCTGTGCGCTGCTGCCGCGCGTGATCGGCCAGGGCCGCGCCTCGGAGCTGCTCTTCACCGGCCGCGCGATGACGGCGCAGGAAGGCCATGCCTGGGGCTTCTTCAATGCGCTGCACGAGAGCGACGCGCTGCTGGGCGCCGCGACCGCGATGGCGCGCGAACTCGCCGAAGGCCCGAGCTTCGCGCACGGCATGACCAAGACCATGCTCGCGCAGGAATGGTCGATGACGATCGATCAGGCGATCGAGGCCGAAGCGCAGGCGCAGGCGATCTGCATGCAGACCGAAGACTTCAAGCGCGCCTACGAGGCCTTCTCGGCCAAGCGCAAGCCGGTGTTCGGTGGGGACTGACACGATGGCCGCTTTGCCCGCACCTCCTTCCACGGCGCATCTGGCGCTGCCCTTCTTCGACGACACGCACCGCGCGCTGGCGCGCGACCTGCTGCCCTGGGCTGCGGCGCAATCGGTGGACGAGCGCGACGACCGCGCCGCCTGCCGCGACTGGGTGAAGCGACTCGGCCAGGGCGGCTGGCTGCGCTACTGCGTGCCGGCTGCTTCGGGCGGCGCGCTGGAACGGCTCGATTCGCGCGCGCTGGTGCTGCTGCGCGAAACCCTGGCCTTCCATTCGCCGCTCGCCGATTTCGCCTTTGCGATGCAAGGGCTCGGCAGCGGCGCCATCACGCTCGCCGGCAGCGCAGCGCAGCAGCGCGACTACCTCGGCGCCGTGGCGCGCGGAGACAAGATCGCGGCCTTCGCACTCAGCGAACCGGAGGCGGGCTCGGACGTCGGCGCGATGGCGATGCAGGCCGTGGCCACGGCGGACGGCTGGCGCCTCGCCGGCGAGAAGACCTGGATCAGCAACGGCGGCATCGCCGACTTCTACTGCGTGTTCGCCAAGACCGACGCGGCCGCCGGTTCGCGCGGCATCACCGCTTTTGTGGTCGATGCGAACACGACCGGACTCGACACGTCGGCGCACATCGAAGTGATGGCCCCGCACCCGCTGGCCACGCTGCGCTTCGACGGCTGCACGGTGCCGCGCGAGGCGCAGCTCGGCGAACTCCATGGCGGCTTCAAGCTCGCGATGCGCACGCTCGACATCTTCCGCGCGTCGGTCGCCGGTGCTGCGCTGGGCATGGCGCGGCGCGCGCTGGCGGAAGCGATCCATCACGCCAGCCATCGGCGGATGTTCGGTCAGACGCTGGCCGACTTCCAGCTCACGCAGGCGAAGCTCGGCGAGATGGCGGCGCTGATCGACAGCGCGGCACTGCTGACCTACCGCGCCGCCTGGATGCGCGACGACAGCGAAGCGCGCGGCGCGCCGGCCGCCGGCGACCTCAGCGCCGCGGCGGCGATGGCGAAGATGTGCGCCACCGAAAACGCGAGCCGCGTGATCGACATGGCGCTGCAGATGCATGGCGGCCTCGGCGTGAAAGTCGGAACCAAGGTGGAAAGCCTCTACCGCGACATCCGTTCGCTGCGCATCTACGAGGGCGCTACCGAGGTGCAGCAGCTGATCATCGGCAAGTCCGTCTTGCGGAGTCAGGCATGAGTGCACAGACCGATCGCTTCGTTCACGACCGCCTGCCGCCGGCGGATCAACTGCCGATGTTCCGGTACGACCGGCCCGAATTGCAGTTGCCCGACCAGCTCAACCTGGTGGAGGTGCTGTTCGACAAGGCCATGTCCAACGGCCTCGCAGACAAGCCGATGCTGCGTTCGCCGGCCCGCACGCTGAGCTACGCCGAAGCCGCGGACGAGGTCGATCGCATCGCGCAAGTGCTGGTCGAAGACCTGGGCCTGGTGCCCGGCAATCGCGTGCTGCTGCGCGGCGGCAATTCGATCGCGATGGCGACGGCCTGGCTGGCCGTGGTCAAGGCCGGCCTGATCGCGGTCGCCACCATGCCGCTGCTGCGCGCCAAGGAGCTGGGCGACATCATCGAGAAGTCGCGGCCGGTGGTGGCACTGTGCGATGGCAAGCTGCTCGACGAGTTGCGGATGGCGCAAGAGGCGCATCCGGTGCTGGAAACCATCATCGCCTTCAATCAGCCGGACGCACCCGACTCGTTGGCGGCGCGCGCCGCATCGAAAAGCGGCGTGTTCACGGCCTGCCCCACCGCCGCCGACGACATCGCGCTGTTGGCCTTCACCTCCGGCACCACCGGCAAGCCGAAGGCGCCGGTGACCACACACCGCGACGTGCTCGCCATGTGCGAGACCTGGCCGCGCCACGTGCTGCAGGCCCGCAGCGACGACATCGTGCTGGGCTCGCCGCCGCTGGCCTTCACCTTCGGCCTGGGCGGGCTCCTGATCTTTCCCATGTGGGCCGGCGCCTCGGTGTATTTCCACGACGGGCCCTACACGCCCGAGGCGATGGTCCAGGCGATCCGTTCGGTGGGCGCCACCATCTGCTACACGGCGCCGACCTTCTACCGGCAGATGGCGCCCGTCGCCAAGGCGCTGGACGTGCCCAGCCTGCGCATCAGCGTGAGCGCAGGCGAGGCCCTGCCCGACGCCACACGCCAGCTGTGGAAAGAGGCCACCGGCATCGAGATGCTGGACGGCATCGGCGGCACGGAGGTGTTCCATATCTACATCTCGGCCGCCGGCGGCGAGGTGAGGCGCGGCGCGGTCGGCAAGGCCGTCCCCGGGTTCACTGCGAAGGTAGTGGACGACGAGGGCAACGAGGTGCCGCGCGGCACCGTCGGCAAGCTGGCGTTGATCGGCCCGGTCGGCTGCCGCTATCTCGACGATCCGCGCCAGGCCGCCTATGTCAAGAAGGGCTGGAACTACCCCGGCGACGCCTTCGTGCAGGACGAGGACGGCTACTTCTTCTACCAGTCGCGCGCCGACGACATGATCATCACCGCGGGCTACAACGTGGGCGGGCCGGAGGTCGAAGACGCGCTGCTGAAGCATCCGGCAGTCGCCGAGTGCGGCGTGATCGGCAAGCCCGACGAGGAGCGCGGGATGATCGTCAAGGCCTTCTGTGTTCTCAAGCCCGGCCAAACCGGCGATGCCGTGCTGATCAAGGCGCTGCAGGACCACGTCAAGGCCACCATCGCGCCCTTCAAGTACCCCCGGGAGATCGAGTTCGTCGCGGCCCTGCCGCGCACCGAGACCGGCAAACTCCAACGATTCAAACTGAGGCAAATCACATCATGATCAAACTATTGCAACCGCCCGGCTGGGCACCCCCCAAGGGCTACGCCAACGGCGTCGCGGCGCGCGGCACGATGGTGTTCGTCGGCGGCCAGGTCGGCTGGAATGCGCAGCAGGAGTTCGTCTCCGACGATTTCGTCGAGCAGACGGGCCAGGCCTTGCGCAACATCGCCGAGATCCTGCGCGAAGCCGGCGCCGGCCCCGAGCACATGGTGCGCATGACCTGGTACGTGACCGATCGCGATGAATACAACCGGTGCCTGCGCGAGCTCGGCCCGGTCTACCGCGACGCGATGGGACGCAACTTTCCCGCGATGACCTGCGTGCAGGTCGCGGCGCTGGTCGAGTCGCGCGCCAAGGTGGAGATCGAAGTCACGGCCGTGTTGCCGGACTGATCAGAAAGCCCGGAAAGCCGACGCCAAAAACAAAAACGCCCACTTGATAAGTGGGCGTTTCAATTTGGTTGCGCGAGCAAGATTTGAACTTGCGACCTTTGGGTTATGAGCCCAACGAGCTACCAGGCTGCTCCATCGCGCGGCAAGATGGAATTATAGCCTATTCAGCGTCGTTCTGCTCGTCGGCTGGTGCTTCGGTCACTTCAGGACGATCGACCAGTTCGACCAGAGCCATCGGCGCGTTGTCGCCCACGCGGAAACCCATTTTCAGGATGCGCGTGTAGCCGCCGGGACGCGCCTGGTAGCGCGGGCCGAGTTCGGCGAAGAGCTTGACGACGCTTTCGCGGTCGCGCAGGCGGTCGAAGGCCAGGCGTTTGTTGGCGACCGTCGGCTTCTTGGCCAGGGTGATCATCGGCTCGATGACGCGGCGCAGTTCCTTGGCCTTGGGGACCGTGGTCTTGATGACTTCATGCTCGATGAGCGAGTTCATCATGTTCTGCAGCATCGCGAGGCGGTGCGAGCTGGTGCGGTTGAGTTTGCGGAGTCCGTGTCCGTGACGCATGGTGCTTTTCCTTTACTTTATAAAAACAGGCAGCCGTGTCAGGTACTGCCCGGTGCAACACACAGGTGTGGTGATTCTTAACGCTTGTCGAGGCCGGCGGGCGGCCAGCTTTCGAGCTTCATGCCCAAGGTCAGGCCGCGGGAGGCGAGCACTTCCTTGATTTCGTTGAGCGACTTGCGACCCAGGTTGGGGGTCTTGAGCAACTCGTTCTCGGTGCGCTGGATCAGGTCACCGATGTAGTAGATGTTCTCGGCCTTCAGGCAGTTGGCCGAACGCACCGTCAGTTCGAGCTCGTCGACCGGACGCAGCAGGATCGGATCGAACTGCTGGGCGCTGCGCGGTGCCGGTGCATCGAACGCAGCGAGTTCGCCGCCTTCGAGCTGCGCGAACACGGCGAGCTGTTCGACCAGGATCTTGGCCGATGCGCGAACCGCGTCTTCGGCCGTGATCGCGCCATTGGTCTCGATTTCGACCAGCAGCTTGTCGAGGTCGGTACGCTGCTCGACGCGGGCGCTTTCGACCGTGTAGCTCACGCGCTTGACGGGCGAGAAAGAAGCGTCGAGCACGATCCGGCCGATCGACTTGGTCGGCTCGTCCGCATAGCGGCGCATCGTGCCGGGCACATAGCCGCGGCCCTTCTCGACCTTGATCTGCATGTCGAGCTTGCCGCCTTGCGACAGGTGGGCAATGACGTGGTCGGGATTGATGATCTCGACGTCGTGCGGCGTCTGGATGTCCGACGCGGTGACCGCGCCTTCGCCGTCCTTGCGCAGGCTCAGCGTGACTTCGTCGCGGTTGTGGAGCTTGAACACCACGCCCTTGAGGTTCAGCAGGATGTTGACGACGTCTTCCTGCACGCCATCGATCGACGAGTATTCATGGAGCACGCCGGCGATCGTCACTTCGGTGGCGGAGTAACCGACCATCGACGACAGCAGCACGCGACGCAGTGCATTGCCGAGCGTGTGGCCGTAGCCGCGCTCGAAAGGCTCGAGCGTGACCTTCGCCTTGTTGGCGGCAAGTTGCTCGACCTGGATGGTCTTGGGTTTCAGCAGGGTGGTTTGCATGCAGACTTCCTCTCAATACCCCCGGTCCGTTACACCGGTAAGGCTGGTGAAGTGCCCTGCGCGCGATGCCCCACGCGCAGGGAACAAAAAACTCAATGACGAGGCTGCGCAGCAGCCTCGTTTTCTTCTCAGTTCGCGTTACCGCGAATACAGTTCGACGATCAGCGATTCGTTGATGTCGGCCGCGAATTCGTCGCGATCGGGAACCTTCTTGAAGGTGCCTTCGGCCTTGTCGGCATTCACTTCGACCCAGGCCGGAATGCCGACCTGTTGCGCCAGTTGAAGCGCCTCGGCGATGCGGTTTTGCTTCTTCGACTTGTCGCGCACGGCGATCACGTCGCCGGTCTTGACCAGGTACGAAGGGATGTTGACCGACTGTCCGTTCACCGTGATCGCCTTGTGCGAGACCAGCTGGCGAGCTTCGGCGCGCGTCGAGCCGAAGCCCATGCGGTAGACCACGTTGTCCAGGCGCGACTCGAGGAGGAACAGCAGGTTCGCGCCGGTGTTGCCACGGCGGCGATCGGCTTCCTCGAAGTAGCGGCGGAACTGCTTCTCGAGCACGCCGTACATGCGCTTGACCTTCTGCTTCTCGCGCAGCTGCAGACCGAAGTCGGAGGTGCGCTGCCCCGAAGTGCGGCCATGCTGGCCGGGCTTGGAATCGAACTTGGCCTTGTCCTGGATCGAACGGCGCGCGCTCTTCAGGAACAGGTCGGTGCCTTCGCGGCGGGAAAGTTTGGCCTTGGGGCCGAGGTAGCGTGCCACTTGATCTTCCTTTGTGTCATCTGCCGCAGAGGTTGTCTGCGGGAGCCATCAGCGGCGTGCCGATGGCGGTGGGCTTGTTGAAAAAACAAAACGCGCAGCCGGCTCGAAAGCTGACTGCGCCGAGCGTCAACGCCTTAGATGCGACGGCGCTTTTGCGGACGGCAGCCGTTGTGCGGAACCGGCGTCACATCGGCGATCGAGTTGATGCGGATGCCGAGCGCGGCGAGCGCGCGCACCGACGATTCGCGTCCAGGGCCCGGGCCCTTGATCTCGACGTCGAGGTTCTTGATGCCTTGTTCCACCGCAGCGCGGCCAGCGACTTCCGAAGCGACCTGCGCAGCGAACGGCGTCGACTTGCGCGAGCCCTTGAAGCCCTGGCCACCCGACGACGCCCACGACAGGGCATTGCCCTGGCGATCGGTGATCGTGATGATCGTGTTGTTGAACGAGGCGTGCACGTGCGCGACGCCGTCCGCAACGTTCTTGCGGACCTTCTTGCGAACGCGTTGCGCTGCGTTGTTGGCAGGAGCTTTAGCCATGCTGATCTATCCTTACTTCTTCAGGGATTGCGCAGCCTTGCGCGGACCCTTGCGGGTGCGGGCATTGGTGCGCGTGCGCTGGCCGCGCATCGGCAGGCCGCGACGGTGACGGAAGCCGCGATAGCAACCGATGTCCATCAAGCGCTTGATGTTCATCGTCGTTTCGCGACGCAGGTCACCTTCGATGGTGAAGAGCGCGATCTGGTCGCGGATCTTCTCGAGATCGGCGTCGGTCAGATCCTTGATCTTCTTCGAATACTCGATGCCGCTCGCTTCGCAGATCTTGCGGGCGCGGGTGCGACCGATGCCGAAAATGGCGGTCAGGCCGATTTCAGCGTGCTTGTGCGGCGGAATGTTGATGCCAGCAATACGTGCCATGTGCGTCCTCTAATACTCTTTTCAATCAACCCTGGCGCTGCTTGTGGCGCGGGTCGGTACAGATCACACGCACCACACCCTTGCGGCGGATGATCTTGCAATTGCGGCAAATGGTTTTGACCGAAGCCGAAACTCTCATTTCATTCTCCTAAAACTCTGTTCAACCCGGCGACTCATTTCGCCCGAAACACAATGCGCGCCCGGCTCAAGTCATAGGGCGTCAACTCGACGGTGACCTTGTCACCTGGAAGGATGCGGATGTAGTGCATCCGCATCTTTCCGGAAATATGTCCCAAGACGACGTGTCCGTCTTCCAGCTTCACCCGGAAGGTTGCATTCGGCAGGTTCTCCTGAACCTCACCCTGCATCTGGATGACATCGTCCTTCGACATCTCGCTTCGCCTGCTAGGAAGTCTTGAAATTGGCTTTCTTTAGCAGCGATTCGTACTGCTGCGACATCATGTAGTTCTGCACTTGGGCCATGAAGTCCATCGTGACAACCACGATGATCAGCAGAGAGGTGCCGCCGAAATAGAACGGCACGTTGTATTTCAGGATCAGGAACTCGGGCAGCAGGCAGACGAAGGTGATGTACACCGCGCCGGCCAGCGTCAGACGAACCAGGATCTTGTCGATATAGCGCGCGGTCTGGTCACCCGGGCGTATGCCAGGAATGAACGCGCCGCTTTTCTTCAGGTTGTCGGCCGTCTCGCGGCTGTTGAACACCAGCGCCGTGTAGAAGAAGCAGAAGAACACGATCGCAGTCGCATAGAGCAGCACATAGATCGGCTGCCCCGGCGTCAGCGCGCTCGCGATGTCCTTGATCCAGCGCATGCTCTCGCCGGTGCTGAACCAGCCCACGACCGTGGTCGGCAGCAGGATGATCGACGACGCGAAGATCGGCGGAATGACGCCGGCCATGTTCAGCTTCAGCGGCAGGTGCGACGATTGACCGCCGTAGACCTTGTTGCCCACTTGTCGCCGCGCATAGTTCACGAGGATCTTGCGCTGGCCGCGTTCGACAAACACCACGAAGTAGGTCACCAGGATGACCACCGCGACGATGAACAATGCGACCAGCACGTTCATGGCGCCGGTGCGCACCAGTTCCAGCAAGCCGCCGATCGCGCTCGGCAAGCCGGCCGCGATACCCGCGAAGATCAGGATCGAGATCCCGTTGCCGAGGCCGCGCTCGGTGATCTGCTCGCCGAGCCACATCAGGAACATCGAGCCGGCGGTGAGGCTGACCATCGCCGTGAGGCGGAAACCGAAGCCGGGCGAGATCACCAGGCCCGCCGACGACTCGAGAGCGACGGCGATGCTGAACGACTGGAACAGCGCCAGCCCCAGCGTGCCGTAGCGCGTGTACTGGGTGATCTTGCGCCGGCCGGCCTCGCCTTCCTTCTTCAGTTGCTCGAAGGTCGGCACCACGTAGGTCATCAGTTGCATGATGATCGACGCGGAGATGTACGGCATGATGCCCAACGCGAACACGGTGAAGCGCGACAGCGCTCCGCCCGAGAACATGTTGAACAGGCTCAGGATGCCACCTTGCTGGCCCTGAAACAGCTGCGCCAGTTGGTCCGGGTTGATGCCCGGCACCGGAATGTGAGCTCCGATGCGATAGACCACGAGCGCGAGCAGCAAAAAGACGAGCCGGCGACGCAGGTCGCCGAACTTGCCTGTTTTTGCGAGCGTTGCCGCGTTGGTTGCCACGAAGACTACTTTCCCAGTCCGATCAGGCCACGCTGCCGCCGGCTGCTTCGATCGCAGCCTTGGCGCCAGCCGTCGCACCGATGCCCGTCAGCTTGACGGCCTTGGTGAGTTCGCCGGTCTTCACGACCTTCACGACCTTGGCGATCTGACCGACCAGGCCAGCCTGCTTGAGCGCCAGCACGTCCACTTCAGCCAGGCCCAGCTTCTCGAGCGAGGTCAGCGTCACTTCGGCGTTGTACTTGAGCAGCTGCGACTTGAAGCCGCGCTTGGGCAGGCGACGCTGCAGCGGCATCTGGCCGCCTTCGAAGCCGACCTTGTGGAAACCGCCCGCACGCGACTTCTGACCCTTGTGACCGCGACCCGCGGTCTTGCCGAGGCCGGAGCCGATACCACGGCCGACACGGCGCTTGTAGTGCTTGGCGCCATCGGCCGGCTTGATGCCATTGAGTTCCATATGCGTCTCTCTCAGCGACTCTGTTTAGAGCACTTTGACCAGATAACTGATCTTGTTGATCATGCCGCGCACCGCGGGCGTGTCCTGCAGCTCGCTCACGCTATTGAGCTTGCGCAGACCCAGGCCACGCACGGTGGCGCGATGCGATTCCTTGGTGCCGATCGGGCTCTTGACCAATTGCACCTTGAGGGTTTGTTGTTGCGTCGTCATGTCGATGCTTCCGTTCAGGCGGTGAAGAGTTCTTCGACGGTCAGGCCGCGCTTGGCAGCGACTTCGGACGCGGTCGTCGAATTCTTCAGGCCGTCCAGCGTGGCGCGGACCATGTTGTAGGGGTTCGACGAACCATGGCTCTTGGCCACGATGTCGGTGATGCCCATGACTTCGAACACGGCGCGCATCGGACCGCCGGCGATGATGCCGGTACCCTTCGGGGCCGGGATCATGACCACCGAGGCGGCGCCGTGATGGCCCGTCACGCGGTGATGCAGCGTGCCGTTCTTGATCGAGATCTTCGCGAGGTTGCGGCGCGCTTCTTCCATCGCCTTCTGCACGGCAGCCGGCACTTCCTTCGACTTGCCCTTGCCCATGCCGACGCGACCGTCGCCGTCACCCACCACGGTGAGTGCCGCGAAACCGAGGATGCGACCGCCCTTCACCACCTTGGTGACGCGGTTGATCGCAATCATCTTCTCGCGCAGACCGTCTTCGGGGCCTTCGCTCTGCGTTCTTGCCTGAATCTTTGCCATTTTGAATCTCGTGTCCGGTTAGAACTGCAGGCCGGCTTCGCGGGCGGCATCGGCCAGCGCCTTGACGCGGCCGTGATAGGCGAAACCTGCGCGATCGAAGGCGACCTTCTCGATGCCGGCAGCCTTCGCCTTTTCAGCGATGCGCTTGCCGACGGCGGTGGCCGCAGCGGCGTTGCCGCCCTTGCCGGAACCACCCAGCGAGGTACGCACTTCGGCTTCGGCCGTCGATGCGGTGGCGATCACCTTGGTGCCGTCGTCGGAGATGACGGTGGCATAGATGTGCAGGTTGGTACGGTTCACCGTCAGGCGCGCCACGCCTTGCGTCGCAATGCGGATGCGGGTCTGGCGCGAGCGGCGAAGACGCTGTGCTTTCTTGGTCAACATCATTTTGCTGCCCCTTATTTCTTCTTGGTCTCTTTGATCACGATCTTCTCGTCCGAATAACGGATTCCCTTGCCCTTGTAGGGCTCGGGCGGACGAATCGCGCGGATCTCGGCGGCCACCTGGCCGACACGTTGACGGTCGGCACCCTTGATCACGACTTCGGTCGGGGTCGGCGTCGTCACCGTGATGCCTTGCGGCATGTCCTTGTTGACGGGGTGCGAGTAACCGACCTGCAGGTTCAGCTTGGCGCCTTGGGCCTGCGCCTTGTAGCCGACGCCGACCAGGTTGAGCTTCTTCTCGAAGCCCTTGGTCACACCGACCACCATGTTGTTCACCAGCTGGCGCAGGGTGCCGCTCATCGCGTTCGCTTCACGCGACTCGTTGGCGGGCACGAAGCTCAGCTTGCCGTCGTTGTTGGCGACGTTCACCAGTTCGTTGAGCGACAGGACGAGCGTGCCGCCCGTGCCCTTGATGCTGATCTGGTCTTCCTTGATCGACACATCCACGCCTGCGGGGATGGCGACCGGCATTTTTCCTACTCGGGACATTTCAGTTTCTCCTCGATGTCTCGATTAAGCGACGTAGCACAGCACTTCGCCACCGACACCGGTAGCGCGCGCCTTGCGGTCGGTCATCACGCCCTTGGGCGTCGTGACGATGGCGACGCCGAGGCCGTTCTGGACTTGCGGAATGGCGGCGCTGGCCTTGTAGACGCGCAGGCCGGGTCGGCTCACACGCTCGATGCGCTCGATGACCGGGCGGCCGGCGTAGTACTTCAGGGCGATTTCGAGCTCGGTCTTTCCGGCTTCGGTCTTGACCTGGAAGCCGTCGATGTAGCCCTCGTCCTTCAGCACCTGCGCGATCGCGATCTTCACCTTGGAAGACGGGACCGACACGGTGGGCTTCGCCACCATCTGCGCGTTGCGGATACGCGTCAGCAGGTCGGCAATGGGATCACTCATGCTCATGTTGTTTGCTCCTGCCTGGCTTACCAGCTGGCCTTGGTGACACCGGGGATGTCGCCAGCGAAAGCCAGTTCACGGATCTTGGCGCGGGCCAGACCGAACTGACGGAAGGTGCCGCGCGGACGACCGGTGATTTCGCAGCGGTTGCGTTGGCGCGTCGGATTGGCGTTGCGCGGGAGCTTCTGCAGGCCCAGACGGGCTGCAGCGCGCTCTTCGTCGCTTTTCTTCGCGTCGTTGGCGATCGCCTTCAGTTCCGCGTGCTTGGCTGCGTACTTGGCGACCAGGTTGTCGCGCTTGAGTTCGCGCTGGATCAAAGATGCTTTTGCCACAGGTCGCCTCAGTTCTTGAACGGGAAACGGAAGCCGGCAAGAAGCGCCTTGGCTTCTTCGTCGGTCTTGGCCGTCGTCGTGATGCTGATATTGAGACCGCGCAGGGCATCGACCTTGTCGTATTCGATCTCGGGGAAAATGATCTGCTCTTTCACGCCGATGTTGTAGTTGCCGCGGCCGTCGAAAGCGCGGCCGGAAATGCCGCGGAAGTCGCGCACGCGCGGCAGGGCCACGGTCACGAAGCGGTCCAGGAACTCATACATCTGCACGCCGCGCAGCGTGACCATGCAGCCGATCGGCTGGTTCTCGCGAATCTTGAAGCCGGCAATTGCCTTCTTCGACTTGGTCACGACGGGCTTCTGGCCGGCGATCTTGGTCAGGTCGGCGACGGCGTTGTCGAGAACCTTCTTGTCGGCGACTGCTTCACCCACACCCATGTTGAGCGTGATCTTGGTCAGACGCGGGACCTGCATCGGCGACTTGTAGCCGAATTTTTCGGTCAAGTCTTTGGCGATCTTTTCGCGGTAGTGTTGTTGGAGACGTGCCATGTCAGTACCTCTTAGGCGATCTTGATTTCGTCGCCGCTGGACTTGAAGACGCGCACGCGCTTGCCGTCCGCGACCTTGATGCCCACGCGATCGGCCTTGCCGGTCGCGGCATTGAAGATCGCCACATTGGATTGGTGAATCGGCATGGCCTTTTCGACGATGCCACCGGTCGTGCCCTTGAGCGGGTTCGGCTTGGTGTGCTTCTTGACGATGTTGATGCCGTCGACGATCACGTGCGAATCGTCCTTGCGCAGCGACACCGTGCCGCGCTTGCCCTTGTCGCGCCCGGCCAACACGATGACCTGGTCGCCTTTGCGAATCTTGTTCATGGCGTTGTTGTCCTTACAGAACTTCGGGGGCCAGCGACACGATCTTCATGAACTTCTCGGTGCGCAGTTCGCGCGTGACCGGTCCGAAGATGCGGGTGCCGATGGGCTCCAGCTTGGCGTTGAGCAGCACGGCGGCATTGCCGTCGAACTTGACGAGCGAACCGTCGCTGCGACGGATGCCCTTGGCGGTGCGGACCACCACTGCGCTGTAGATCTCGCCTTTTTTGACGCGACCGCGCGGAGCGGCTTCCTTGATGCTGACCTTGATGACGTCGCCCACGCTGGCGTAACGCCGCTTGGAACCGCCGAGCACCTTGATACACAGGACGGATTTCGCGCCCGTGTTGTCGGCCACATCGAGCCGGGATTCAGTTTGGATCATTTCGTGATATTCCCAACTTGTACCGTTTCGCCCCTTGCGGGAGCTTGCGGTCAGTCTTGGGCCCGTCGTCCACGCACCGAAACCACTTCGATGCGCTTCCGCTGGGCAGAAGCTTTTAGCCTTGTCTTCGCCTTTGAAAAGCGAAGCCCGCGATTGTTGCACGACCGAATGGGGCTGTCAACCGGGAGGTGCGATCGCGCGCCACGGATCGTCGCGAGACGACACAAGGTGAGCGCCCGCTTCTCCAAAACGTCAATGAAAGACATCTGCCGCCGCCGGCGAGCGGCGACAATTTCGATCCGCTGCAAATAGCGCGCGTCGCCGCGCAGTGAATTCAAGAGATCAGTCATGAACATCGCAGTCACCTTCCTGCCCCGCCGCGAGCCCACGCCCCTGCCGTCGATCGGCTTCATCGGCGGCGGCAACATGGCCAGCGCCATCATCGGCGGGCTCATCAGGCGAGACACCGCTGCCGAAACCTTCGAAGTTGTCGAGCCCTTCGCCGAGGCCCGCGCCAGGCTCCTGCACGACTTCGGCATCACGGCCCAGGCCGAGGCCGGCGCCGCGCTCGCGCGTTGCGCCGTGGTGGTCTGGGCCGTCAAACCGCAGAGCTTCGCGGGAGCCGCGCGACCTGTGGGCGCCTTCACCGGCGATGCGCTGCACCTGAGCGTCGCGGCCGGCATCCCTTCCGACAGCATCGCGCGCTGGCTTGCCAACGAACGCGTGGTGCGCGCCATGCCCAACACGCCGGCCCTCGTCGGCCAGGGAATGACAGGCCTGTTCGCGCGTCCGGCGGTCGACGGCGCCGGACGCAAGCTGGCCGAGCAGGTGCTGGACGCCACCGGCGACCTGCTGTGGGTCGATGACGAAAGCGCCCTCGACGCCGTGACCGCGGTCTCGGGCTCGGGCCCGGCCTATGTGTTCTATTTCATCGAGGCCATGACCGAAGCCGGCGTCGAACTCGGCTTGTCGCCGGAGCAGGCGCATCAGCTCGCGGTGGGCACCTTCAGCGGTGCCGCGGCCCTGGCGGGCAATGCGAGCGAGCCGCCATCGGTGTTGCGCGAACGCGTGACCTCCAAGGGCGGCACCACCTATGCGGCGATCGCTTCGCTCGAAGGCGCCGACGTCAAGGCGAAGTTCAAGGCCGCGATTCGCGCTGCGCACCAGCGCGCCGGCGAGCTCGCCCAGGAGTTCGGACGCGGCTGAGAACGCTGTGTCTCAGCGCAGCGTGTAGCCGGCCACGACGCCGGCGAACACGGTGAAGCCCAGCCAGTGGTTGAGCCGGAAGGCCTTGAAGCAGCCATCCCGCGTGCGGTCGCGGATCAGCCGCCAATGCCACAGTGCCTGCGCCGCCGCGATGGCGATGGCGACGAAGAAGGCAATGCCGAGGGTCTCGGCTGCGCCGGCTGCAGCCCACACCGCCAGAAAGATCGCGTAGCTCACCATCACCGCCGCGACATCGAAGCGGCCGAAGGTGATGGCCGAGGTCTTCATGCCGATCTTGAGGTCGTCGTCGCGATCGACCATCGCGTACTCGGTGTCGTAGGCCAGCACCCAGAACAGGTTGCCGGCCAGCAACCACCAGGCGAAGGCTGGCACCTCGGCTCGTGCGGCAGCGAAGGCCATCGGAATGCCGAAGCTGAATGCAATGCCCAGCACCGCCTGCGGGACCGACACGAATCGCTTGGCATAGGGATAGACAAGGGTGACGGCCAGGGCCGCGAAGGACCACAGCACCGTGACGCGGTTGGTCGTCAGCACCAGCGCGAAGGCAGCCAGCGCAAGCACGGCACCGACGGCGAGCGCCTCGCGGACCGACACGGCGCCGCTGGTGACCGGGCGCTGCGCGGTACGCTTGACGTGGCGGTCGAACTCCCGATCGGCCACATCGTTGACGCAGCAACCCGCGCTGCGCATGAGGACCGTGCCGAGCACGAACACCGCAAGCAGGTGCCACCCCGGCCAGCCGCCGGCCGCGAACCACAGGGCACCCAGCGACGGCCACAGCAGGAGCAGCCAGCCGGCCGGCCGGTTCCAGCGAATGAGGTCGAGGTACAACGCAAGACGCCCGCGATGCGGCGCGGGCGCAGGCTGGACCGGACCGGCAGCGGGCCCGGGAGCAGGATCAGTCTTCAAGCAGCGAGCGCAGCATCCAGGCCGTCTGGTCGTGCACGGTGCAGCGCGCAGTGAGCATGTCGGCGGTCGGATCGTCGCCGGCCTCTTCGGCCACCGGGATGAACTCGCGCGCGATGCGCGAAACGGTCTCGTGGCCCTTGACCAGGATGCGCACCATCTCCATCGCCTTGGGCGGGTTCTGCGGCACGTCGGGCACGGTCGCGATCTTGCTGAACTCGGCATACGAACCCGGCGCGTAGTGGCCCAGGGCACGGATGCGCTCGGCGATGACATCGGTCGAACCCCAAAGTTCGGTGTACTGGGTCATGAACATCGCATGCAGCGAGTTGAAGTGCGGGCCGGTCACGTTCCAGTGGAAGTTGTGCGTGGTGAGGTAGAGCGTGTAGGTGTCCGCCAGCACGCGGCTCAGGCCTTCTGCGATCGCGGCGCGGTCCTGGCGCTCGATGCCGATATTGATGATCGGCGCGTTGCGGCTGCCCGATTCCTGCGCCACCACGGCGCCGCCTTTCTTGGGCACCTTGCCGGCGGAGGCTGAGGGTGCTGCGGACTTGGGCTTCTTCACGACTTTGGCCATGGCGCGAGTTCTTTCTTCAAGGTTGGTGTGCGGCAGAAAACTTTAGAAGCCGCGGGCGGGCTTCGCAACAGCCGCACTCTATCGCAGCCATTGCCGCGCACCGGGCGTACGCGCGTAGGCCGATGGCGCAAGTTTTAGGAGAGGCGCTTGACGCCCGGCAGCTCGCAGGCATAGATCGCGTTGCGCAGCGCCGCTATGGCTTCGTAGCGCGTGAAGCTGCGGCGCCAGGCCAGCACCACGCGCCGCGTCGGCGGCTCGCCGCCCTGCGGATCGCTCACGGCCAGGTAGCGCACGATCTGCTCGGGCTCCCTGCTGCGGCCTTTGGATCGGGGCTTGAGCGCATCGGCCGGCACCGAGAGGCGCGGCACCAGCGTCACGCCCATACCGGCTGCCACCATGTGCTTGATGGTCTCCAGCGACGAGCCTTCGAAGCTCTTGCGGATGCCTTCGGCATTGCTTGAGAAACGCGCGAACTCGGGACAGACCTCGAGCACATGATCGCGAAAACAGTGGCCGGTGCCGAGCAGCAGCATGGTCTCCTTCTTGAGCTCGTCGGCGCTCACGGATTCACGCTCCGCCAAAGGATGGTGCGCAGGCACTGCGGCCATGAAAGGCTCGTCATAGAGCGCGGCCATCGCCAGGCCGGTGTCGGGAAAGGGCTCGGCCATGATCGCGCAGTCGATCTCGCCGGCGCGCAGCATCTCCAGCAGCTTGACGGTGAAGTTCTCCTGCAGCACCAGCGGCATCTGCGGCGTGCGCGCGATGTTCTGGCGCACCAGGTCGGGCAGCAGGTAGGGGCCGATGGTGTAGATCACGCCCAGGTTGAGCGGCCCGGACAAAGGGTCCTTGCCGCGCTTGGCGATCTCCTTGATGCTCGCGGCCTGATCGAGCACGCTCTGCGCCTGCTGCACGATCTGTTCGCCCAGCGGCGTGACCGTGACTTCGCCCGCGCTGCGCTCGAAGAGCTTGACCTCCAGTTCGTCTTCCAGCTTCTTGATCGCGACCGACAACGTGGGCTGCGACACGTAGCAGGCTTCGGCCGCCTTGCCGAAATGCCGTTCGCGCGCCACTGCAACGATGTATTTGAGTTCGGTGAGGGTCATAGCTTGCTTCAATTATTGCTCGCCCCCAGGTTGCCCGCACTGCGTGTCGGGCGCCCACCCCCCGCCGGGGGCTATGCCTTGAGGTATTCGGACTTGCTGCCGAGCCAGCGGTCGACATGCCTGGCCGCGAATTCCGGATGCCGATCCAGCAAGCGCGGGGCGAGTTCCCGCGCCCAGTCGAGCAAAAGGACGTCGGTGCTCAGATCGGCGAAGCGCAGCAACGGTGCGCCCGACTGCCGCGCGCCCAGGAATTCGCCCGGTCCGCGGATCTCCAGGTCGCGCCGGGCGATCTCGAAGCCGTCGCCGGTCTCGACCATCGCCTTGAGCCGCGCGCGCGCCGCCTCGCCGACTCGGCCGCCTTCATTGGGCGCGTAGAGCAGCACGCAGGCAGAAGCAGCCGCGCCGCGGCCGACGCGCCCGCGCAGCTGGTGCAGCTGCGAGAGGCCGAAGCGCTCGGCATGCTCGATCACCATCAACGAGGCGTTGGGCACATCGACACCGACCTCGATCACCGTGGTGCTGACCAGCACCTGCAGCCGATTCGCCGTGAAGCTCTCCATCACCGCCTGCTTTTCGGCCGTCGGCATGCGCGAGTGCAGCAGCCCGACGCTGACCTGGTCGCCGAGCGCGGCCGCCAGCTCATCCCGCGTCTCGGTCGCGTTGCGCAAGTCGACTGCCTCGCTCTCCTCGATCAAGGGGCAGACCCAATAGACCTGCCGGCCCTGCTCGAGCTGCGCGCGGATGCGGCCGACGACCTCGTCGCGCCGGTGTTCCGCCACCAGCCTGGTGACGATCGGCGTGCGGCCCGGCGGCAACTCGTCGAGCGTGGAGACGTCGAGGTCGGCGTAGTAGCTCATGGCCAAGGTGCGCGGAATCGGCGTGGCACTCATCATCAGCAGATGCGGCTCCAGGTCGCCGACCGCCTTGCCGCGCAACGCAAGGCGCTGCGCGACGCCGAAGCGATGCTGCTCATCGATGATCGCCAGCGCGAGCTTGTCGAAGCGCACCTTCTCCGAGATCACCGCATGCGTACCGATCACCAGCGCGGCCTCGCCGCTCTCGACCGCGGCCGACATCGCATCGCGTTCCTTCTTCTTCTGGCTGCCCGTGAGCCATGCCACGCGCAGGCCGCGCTCGGCCAGGAGCGGATCGAGCCAGCCGACCAGCTTGCCGAAGTGCTGCGCGGCGAGGATTTCGGTCGGCGCCATCAGCGCGCATTGGTAGCCCGCGTCGATGCAGCGCGCGGCGGCGAGCGCGGCCACCACGGTCTTGCCCGAGCCCACGTCGCCCTGCAGCAACCGGTGCATCGGCACCTCGCGTGCGAGGTCGCGCGTGATCTCTTCGCCGACGCGTTGCTGCGCCCCGGTCAGCGAGAACGGCAGGGCGGCCATCAATTCCCGGTGCAGCGATTCCCCCGAAGCCGCGACGGAAAGCGCCAGCGCACGCTGTGCCGCTCGTTCTCGACGCGCCTGCAGTTGCGAGAGCTGCTGTGCGAGCAGCTCGTCGGCCTTGAGTCGCTGCCAGGCCGGATGGCTGTGGTCTTCCAGCGTGGCCAGCGCCACGTCGGGCGCGGGGTAGTGCAGAAAGCTCAACGCCCGGCGCAGGTCCCACGCGCCCGACGGCGCAAGCCCCGCGGGGATCGTCTCGTCGAGCACGGCCCGCGCCAGCCCCGAGCGCACCTCGCGCCGCAGCACCGGCTGGGCCAGCCCCGCGATCGTCGAGTACACCGGCGTCAACGCCTGCGGCAGCTCGGTGCCCGCGGCCTTGACGGTGGGATGCATCATCTGCCGGCCGGCGAAGCCGCCGCGCACCTCGCCGCGCACGCGCACCCGCGCGCCCACCTCGAGCTGCTTCTGCTGCGATGGATAGAAGTTGAAGAAGCGCAGCTGACAAGTGTCGCTGCCATCGTCCACCGTCACGATCAACTGGCGGCGCGGACGGAACACGACTTCGCTGTCCCTCACCACGGCCTCGATCTGCGCCATGTCGCCGTCGCGCGTGTCGGCCAGCCGCACGATGCGCGTCTCGTCCTCGTAGCGCATCGGCAGGTAGAGCGCGAAATCGATGTCGCGCAGGAGGCCGAGCTTGCGCAGCGCGCGCTGCACCAGGCTCAGGCCGGCGCCGGGCGCCGGCGCCGGTGCGGGCTTTTCGGGCGGAGGCGACTTGGCGGCGGCGGGCATGGGACAATTCTGGCACTTGGCACGGGCCTGTCCGGCCCTCAAGCACTATGCGCGCCTTCACGCTTTCCGATTTCGATTTCGTCCTGCCGCCTGAATTGGTGGCACAGCATCCCGCAGAAGAACGCAGCGCCTCGCGCTTGCTCGACGGCGCCGGCGAACTGCCGGTCGACCGCATCTTCAGGGACCTGCCGTCGCTGCTGCGGGCCGGCGACCTGCTGGTCTTCAACGACACGCGCGTCGTCAAGGCCCGCCTCTTCGGCGAAAAGCCCACCGGCGGCAAGCTCGAGCTGCTGGTGGAGCGCGTGCTGCAAGGCAACGAGGTCGTCGCGCACATGAAGGTCAGCAAGAAGCCGCCGGTCGGCACGACGCTGTCGATGATCGGCGGCTTCGGCGCAACGCTGCTCGGACGTTGGCCCGAGGAGGACGGCGCGCTGTTCCGCTTCCGTTTCGAGAACGCCGCAGGCGAAGACCCCTACGCGCTGATGGCCCGCTGCGGCCACGTGCCGCTGCCGCCCTACATCGAACATGCCGACTCGCAGGACGACGAGCGCCGCTACCAGACCGTGTTCGCGCGCGTGCCGGGCGCGGTCGCCGCGCCGACCGCAGCGCTGCATTTCGACGAGGCCCTGCTGGCCGATCTCGAAGCGCGCGGCGTGCAGCGCGCCAATGTCACGCTGCACGTCGGTGCCGGCACCTTCCAGCCGGTGAAGACCGAGAACATCGCCGAGCACACGATGCATGCCGAGCGCTACGAGGTGCCCGAAGCCACTCAGCGCGCCATCGCCGACGCCAAGGCGCGCGGCGGCCGCATCGTCGCCGTCGGCACGACCACCGTGCGCACGCTCGAGTCGTGGGCGAAGAGCGGCGAAGCGGCGGGCGACACCCGCATCTTCATCACGCCGGGCTTTGCCTTCGAACACGTCGACCTGCTGGTCACCAACTTCCATCTGCCCAAGAGCACGCTCATGATGCTGGTGAGCGCCTTTGCGGGCTACGAGCGCGTGATGGCGCTCTACGCCCACGCGATCCGCGAGCGCTACCGCTTCTTCAGCTATGGCGACGCGATGCTCCTGAAAAGACAAACATGCTGAATTTCGAACTCCTCGCCACCGATCCCGAAAGCCACGCGCGCCGCGGCACGCTCACGCTGAACCATGGCGTCGTGCAAACGCCGATCTTCATGCCCGTGGGCACCTACGGCACGGTCAAGGGCGTGATGCCGCGCAGCCTCGAGGAGATGGGCGCGCAGATCATCCTCGGCAACACCTTCCATCTCTGGATGCGGCCCGGCCTCGACGTGATGGCGAGCCTCGGCGGCCTTCACGACTTCGAGAAATGGGACAAGCCCATCCTCACCGACTCGGGCGGCTTCCAGGTCTGGTCGCTGGGCGCGATGCGCAAGATCAGCGAGGAAGGCGTGAAGTTCGCATCGCCCGTCAACGGCGACAAGCTCTTCCTCACGCCCGAGGTCTCGATGCAGATCCAGACCATCCTCGACAGCGACATCGCCATGCAGTTCGACGAGTGCACGCCCTACGACACGAACGGCCATGTCACGACCGAGGCGGAGGCGCGCATCTCGATGGAGCTCAGCCTGCGCTGGGCGCGTCGCTGCCAGGCCGAGTTCGCGCGGCTCGAGAACGCCAACGCGCTGTTCGGCATCGTGCAGGGCGGCATGTTCGAGAACCTGCGCGAAGAGTCCCTGGCGCAACTTGTCGAGATGGATTTCCCCGGCTACGCGATCGGCGGCGTGAGCGTGGGCGAGCCCAAGGCCGAGATGCTGCGCATCATGGCGCACACGCCGCACCGGCTGCCGGCCGACAAACCGCGCTACCTCATGGGCGTCGGCACGCCCGAAGACCTGGTCGAAGGCGTGGCGCAGGGCGTCGACATGTTCGACTGCGTGATGCCGACGCGCAACGCGCGCAACGGCACGCTGTTCACGCGCTTCGGCGACCTGAAGATGCGCAACGCGCGCCACAAGAGCGACCCGCAGCCGATCGATCCGAGCTGCGGCTGCCATGCCTGCGCAGGCGCTTCCGGCGTGCCGTGGAACGAAGGCGGCCGCGACGGCTTCAGCCGCGCCTACCTGCATCACCTGGACCGCTGCGGCGAGATGCTGGGCCCGATGCTCACGACCATCCACAACCTGCACTACTACCTGAACCTGATGCGCGAGATCCGCGCGGCGCTGGACGCCGGCAGCTACACGCAGTTCCGCGCGCAATTCGCGGCCGATCGCGCGCGCGGCGTCTAGCGCGGGCCGCGCCTACTTGGCGGCAGGTGCCTTGATGGCCAAGGGCGTCGAGTAAGGCTCGATGCGCAGCAGTTCGTTCTTGAACAACGCGACCTGCCGCAGCGGCGCCTGCACCAGCGCGCCGCCCGCGTCCTTCTGCGAGGCGTACTGCCACACGGTCACCGGGCTCTTGTCCGCCAGCAGCGCCGCGAAGCGCTGCACGTCCGGCGCGCTGCCGGCGCCGAGCTGGCCGGATTCGATGCCGACCACGATGTCGTCGCGCGGCGAGACCACCTTGAAGAGCCTGACCGTTCCCGGCTCTTGCGCATAGGCGACCAGGCTCACCGCCGACAGCGTTGCGGCCGCGACCGATGCGATGTAAAGGCCAGCCGCGGCATGGCGGCGAATGAGTTTGCTGAACATGGTCGGGCTCTGAATCTAAGGTGTCGAGCGTAGCCAGAACCCGCTCGATCGAGAACATGCCGGAAGCCATACGCCGCATGAAACACCCCGCTGGTCATTGCCGGCATCGGCAGTGAGAATCACGCTCATGACCGCATCCACCACCCTCGCTCCATCGGCACGCTATCCCTCCCTCGCCGGCCGCAGCGTGTTCATCTCCGGCGGCGCCACCGGCATCGGCGAATGCCTGGTGCGCGCCTTTCATGCGCAAGGCGCGCACGTGGGCTTCTGCGATATCGACACTGCGGCGGGCCGCGCATTGGCCGCCGAGCTGCAGGGCGACAACGAGGTGCTGTTCTGCGAATGCGACGTGACCGACGTCGCTGCGCTCGGCGCGGCCATCGGCGCGGTGCGCGCGCGCTTCGGACCGATCCGCGTGCTGCTCAACAACGCGGCGAACGACCGCCGCCACGAGATGGCCGATGTCACCAGCGAAGACTTCGATCGCATGGTGGCGGTCAACTTCAAGCACCAGTTCTTTGCCGCGCAGGCAGTGGCCGACGACATGCGCGCGCTGGGCGGCGGATCGATCATCAACTTCGGCTCGATCAGCTGGATGATCAAAGGCCGTGGCTACCCGGTCTACCAGGCCTGCAAGGCGGCGGCGCGCGGCCTCACCCGTTCGCTGGCGCGCGATCTCGGCAAGGCCGGCATTCGCGTCAATTCGATCGTGCCGGGCTGGGTGATGACCGAGCGCCAGCTGAAGCTCTGGGTCAAGCCCGAGTCCGCGGCCGAGATCGATGCGGCCCAGTGCCTGCCGGGCCGCGTGATGGCCGAGGACATCGCCAGCATGGCGCTCTTCCTCGCGGCCGATGACTCGAAGATGTGCACGGCGCAGGACTACGTGGTGGACGCCGGCTGGACCTGAGCCGGCGGCGCGATGGTCTCGGCCGCAACAGTGCCGCAGGCATGGCAGAACCTGGAGAACGCGCTCTTGCGCGCCTTGCATACGCCGCAGTGATCGAACAGGCCGATGCCGCAGTGCGGACAGAAGTCGATCTCGGTGTTCTTCAGGTCCACCGGCCGCTCGCAGCCCGGACACACGCTTTTGGCCAGCCGCGCGAGCGCGGTGTCGTAGCTCAGCTCGTTGCGGCGCACCGTGTCCGGCTGCGCCTCGGCCAGCTTCTGGCGCGCCAGGTAGCGGTTGAGCGCGATGATCGCGTAGCGCCCCACGAGCACGGTCACCACGATGCCGACCACGTAGCGCACGTAGCCGCCGTAGCTCGGCAGATAAGGCACGAGCTCGACGAAGAAGGCGAACAGCGCAAAGTAGATGAAGCCCCAGACGAATGGCCAGTAGGTGCTCTTGCGCTTCTTCACGAACAGCCAGCCGGCGATCAGCAGGAGCGGCAGCGTCAGTGCGAGCCGGTAGCCGAACACCCGCAGCTCGACGCGCCGGTTCTCCGCCTCCAACTGCTTGCCCGCGCGCTCTTCCAGCACCGCCAGTTTCTGCTGCGCGCTCTGGCGCGACTGGCGCGCGTCGAGCGCGATCTGGCGCTGCGCGCCCACGGCCTTCTGGGCCGCGTCTTCCTTGGCCTTCAGCGCATCGAGCGCCCTGGTGCGCGCGATCAGTTCGGTGTCCTGGTCGAGCTGCGCGGTGGCGCGCCGCGTCGCGAGCCAGTTGCCGAAGGTCTCGCGCGCCGCGCGGGTGGTCTGCTGGGCGGTCAGGAGCGCGAGTTCGGCCTGCTCGCGCTCGCGCGTCGACTCTTGGTCGATGCGCTGCGAATCGCGAATCGTGGCGCGCAGCGGCTCGGCCGCGGACCGGTCGATGAAATCGTCCAAGGTCCGCGTGCGCTCCACCTGCGGCAGATCGCCGACGATCGTGCTGCCCAGCCCGATCAGGAAACTCGCGAACACCAGCGCCACCACCCACAGGCCGCGGCGAAACCACTTCTCCGACAGGCGCAAGGACTTGCTCATCTCAATCTCTCCGATTCAAAGGCATTGCTGCCACAGCGCATTGCTGGTCCGCCTTCACAGGCGTAGGGCGACCGGCGCGGCGCCCAGTCCCGCGCGCGGCAGCCAGTCGAACACCGAATCGACCGTCACGGTTTCGATGCGATCGGAGAAGCGCTTCTCGTTGGGATGGTCGTCGAAGGCCACGTTGGCCGAGCCCACGCGGCCACCGAGCCGCGTGAGCGGACCGAGCTTCAGCGTGGTGGGCTCGTAGCCCTTGAACTGGAGCCAAGCCTGCGCCTGCTCGCGGGTGCGGATGGTACCCGGCTCCATCGCGGCAGCCAGCGTCTCGATTGCCCACTGGTTCGACTGCTGGTACTTGTGGCCCCAGACGTAGCTCACGATGCTGTAGGGCGCCGTGTGCAGCCGGGTGATGCGCGACGGCGGCTCGTTGAGCGCCGCCAGCAGTTGCGCCTGCACGGCCGGCACCGGCACCGCCCACGCCGCCTCGTAGCGCCAGGGGTCGTCGAGGAAGAACTCGCCCAGGCCCTGCCTGTAGATCGCCGCCACGGCGGTGCCGCACTGGTTGAGCTTGTGGACCACGCGCCAGCTTCCGGCCTCGGTCTTGTAGGCCAGGCCCATGTGCGAATAGCGCAGGCCGTACTTGCCCAGGTCTTGCCCGGCGCGCGCGAGCAACACGACCCGCGCGCCGCTGGCATCGAGTTCCTTCGCCGTGCGCTCCGCGAGTTGCATGCCCTTGACGATGGACGCCACGTCGGGCCTGTGCTGTTCGCAGGAACGCCCGGCGTGGGCGTTGAGCGGGAACAGGAAGAGCCCCGCCAGCACGACGGCTGCCGCCGTCGCAAACACTTGCACGGCCGCCCGGAGCCAACGGCGCGAGCGCGAAACCCGGCGCTTGTACTCGACCTCGTAGGGGCCGAAATTGGTGGGCGTCCGCGTCATGACAGCCTCTCGTTGTACAGCAATGCACGGCCGATGGCGTTCGGCACGAAGGCCAGCACTTCGCCGGCCGCCGACAGCACGACACCGGTGCCGATCACGCTGACCATGACCGTCGTGCCGACCACCACCGACGCGCCGTTGGCCGCACGCGCCAGCAGCTTGACGCTGGCCCGCGCGCCGTCGGATGCGCGTTCGAGCAAGTAGACGGTGCCATCGACCGATGCTTCGATGGCCACCACCGTGAGTGCCGACCCGCCCACCGACAGCGCCGCGGGCAGGGCCACCGCGGCGCTGGCTGCGCTGCCGGCCACCGAGGCGACGCCGACGACCGAGGCCAGCGGCAGCATCGAGAGCGCCACCGAGGCCTCGCTCTGTGCATGGGCGTGAATCGGAGCGGCAACGCTCGCCAGCGCGGCGCAGGCCGCCATCAGAACCGTGACGAAAGACTTCTTCATGATGTGCTTTCCAGAATAGATATGAATGGATCGGAGCTTCATTCGCTCTGGCCGGCTTCGGCGCGGGCTTCGCGGCGGCCTTGCAGGCGCGCCTCGGCGAGGTCGGCTTCGTGGCGGTCGCGAAGGGTCTTGGCAAGCGTGAAGGCCGAGCTGATCAGGAACAGCCAGCTCACGCCCAAGAAGGCCTTGTAGGTTTCGCTGATCTCCATCTGCAGCAGCCCCCAGCCCGTCAGGCCCATCGCGGTGAAGAAGCCGCCCCAGACGACCAGCTTCCACATCGGCGTGTCGCCGGCGCCTTGGCTGGCGCCGGGCTGGTTGTCGCGCACGAACTTCGCGAGCACGAAGGCCGCCGAGAGACAGAACACATAGCCCATCACCATGAACGCACGTTCCAGTGCCTCGCCCGGCAGCCAACCCAGGCCGGTCGCGCAGAGAAACACGGCTGCACCGAAGGAGATCCAGACCTGGACTTGCCAGGCGCGGGTGTCGCGACGGATGGAAACGGTCGAAGAGAAGGGTTGCATGAATGCCTCGCGGCGTAGTGAAGGTGCGCGAATGATGGTTCGCACGTCCACCGCGGGGTTCAAATTACTGCACCGGTGGCGACTTTCGGCGCCCCGGGTATCTTTAATCGATACCTTGGCGCACCCGGCGGCGCAGCAGGTCGTCGCGCGTGAACGGCCGCTCGGTGCCGGCCAGACGCACGGCGATCACGCCGAGCGCATCCTGCGTGGGCGCCGGCGTGCCGGGGCGCAGGAAGAGCATCGGCGAGACGATGCTGATCAGCAGCAGGATCCAATGAAGCCGCGGGGGCGGCCGGTGCTGTTGCCGCCACAGGAAGAGCGCGCTGACGGCGGAGCCCAGCGCGAACCCGGCCGCGACCTCCGACTTGGAATGGGCATAGATCGCCAGCCTCGACAGCCCGATGAGCGCAGCGAAGACCCACCCGAGCATGGCCGCGGAGACGCGCACGCGCGGCGCCCAGTGCGAGGCGGTCAGCCAGAAGGCGACCGGCCAGACGCTGGCCGAGAGCATGGTGTGCCCGCTGATGCCGGTGAAGTTGAGCACGGCACTGCCGATGCCCCAGCCCATGAAGGCGATCTTCGAAGCCGCCACCATGGCGCCGGCGGAGCCGAACAGCGCGAGCCAGCGCCACGCGATCGGCCGCGTGACCGTCCGCACGCCCAGCCACACGGCAATCCAGGCCGCGACAGGCAGCAGGAAGCCGCTGTCACCGAACCAGGTGATCGAGTACCAGAAGCCGTCTGGCAGGAACAGCATCAGGTCGGCTGGGTGCCCAGGAGCCCGCTCACGCGCCGCTGCAAAGCCTCCGGCTGCACCTCGCCGTGCCGCATCGCGCTGCCGACGTGGAGGCCCACCCGGCTGAAGAAGCCGCGCCGGAACGGACGCACCATCGCCACGTTCTCGCCGTCGCGCACTTCGACACGGCTGAAGTAGGAGCCCCAGAGATTGGTCAGCGCCATCGGGATCACGGGCGGGCCGATGCCCTCGGCGCGCGCGGCGTCCAGGATCTTCATCACGCCGCCCTTGAAGGGCTGCAGGCTGCCGTCGCGCGTGATCGCACCCTCGGGGAAGATGGCGAGCAAGTCGCCCTCGCGCAGCACCTGCACCGCGCGCGCGAAGGCTTGCTCATACGCCGCGGGGTCGTCCTTCTGCGATGCGATCGGAATCGCCTTGGCCAGCCGGAACAGCCAGCCGAGCACCGGCACGCGGAAGATGCGGTGGTCCATGATGAAGCGGATCGGCCGCGGACTCGCCGCCATCAGCAGCACCGCGTCGATGAAGCTCACGTGGTTGCAGACCAGCACCGCAGCCCCCTCGGCCGGGATGTGCTCTTCGCCCTTGACGTCGAAGCGGTAGACGAAGCGCGAAAGCATCCAGGCCACGAAGCGCAGCAGGTACTCGGGCACCAGCATGAAGATGTAGAAGGCCACCACCGCATTGGCGATGCCGGTGAAGAGAAAGATCTGCGGGATCGTGAAGCCGGCCTTGAGCAGCGCGCCGGCGATGACCGAGCTGCCGATCATGAACAAGGCGTTGAGGATGTTGTTCGCCGCGATGATCCGGGCCCGGTGCGTGGGCTGGCTGCGCAACTGGATCAGCGCATACATCGGCACGCTGTAGAGCCCCGCGAACAGCGACAGCAGGCCGAGGTCGGCCATCACGCGCCAGTGCGCGGACTGGGCCACGAAGGCGCCCAGCCCCATCTCCGCCACCGCGGGCAGCGCGCGCGAAGCGAAGTACAGGTCGATCGCGAACACGCTCATGCCGATCGCGCCCAACGGCACCAGGCCGATTTCCACCTGACGGCGGCTCAGGGTTTCGCACAGGAGCGAGCCGATGCCGATGCCGACCGAGAACACCACCAGCAGCAGCGAGGCGACCTGCTCGTTGCCGTGCAGCACTTCCTTCGCGAAGCTCGGGAACTGGCTCAGGAAGACGGCGCCGAAGAACCACATCCACGAGATGCCCAGAAGCGAACGGAACACGACCAGGTTGCCGTGGGCCAGCTTGAGGTTGCGCCAGGTCTCGCTGACCGGATTCCAGTTGACCACCAGGCCCGGGTCGGTGGCCGGCGCCTGCGGAATCGCCTGCGCCACCCCGCGCCCCACCAGCGCGAGCAACACGCACGCCACCGCCACCGTGGTGTGGCCGACCTGCGGCAGCGCGACCAGCAGCCCGCCGGCCACCTGTCCCAGCAGGATCGCCACGAAGGTCCCCATCTCGACCATGCCATTGCCGCCGGTGAGCTCGCGCGCATCCAGCACCTGCGGCAGGTAGGCGAACTTGACCGGGCCGAAGAGCGTGGAATGCAGCCCCATCAGGAACACGCAGCCCAGCAGGACCACGGCGTCGGCGCGCATGAAGCCCCAGGCCGCGATCGCCATGATCGCGATCTCGAGGTTCTTGACGAAGCGGATCATCTTCGTCTTGTCGTACTTGTCGGTGAGCTGGCCCGCCGTCGCCGAGAACAGCAAGAAAGGCAGGATGAACAAGGCGCCGATCACGAGGCCCGCCATGGCCGGGGGCATCCAGCTCAGCTGCAGCTGGTAGGTCACCATCACCGTGAACGCGAACTTGAAGAGGTTGTCGTTCGCCGCGCCGGCGAACTGGGTCCAGAAGAAGGGCGCGAACCGGCGCTGTCCCAGCAATGCGAACTGGTTGGCGTGCGCATGCGCTTCGGGCGCGATGGCGGCGGATGCGTCGACCGGTGTTGTCATTCGAATGTCCCTGGCGGGTTCCTCAGGCCGTGACCGTGGCCGCGCCCGGATTGTGCCGCAGCGTCTGCCGTCCCATGGACTGCAATGCATGAAGCACCGGCAGCGCAGCCAGCGCCGCGGTCAGGTGCTTGAGGCTGTGGCCCGACACCAGGTGATGCGTCGCTTCGTAGATGGCATGGTCCGAAAGCTCGAACAGCTTGGCCAGCGCGTAGAAGAAGATCACCCAACCGAGCTTGAGGCCGATGCCGCCGTTCAAGGGCCGCGCCAGTGCCAGCGTCAGCACCAGCCCCATGCCGCCGAACTGCACCAGCGCCCACGGCAGCACGTTCCCGGTTTCCTGGTAGACCGCCGCCGCCAGCAGCCCGCCGGCCAGCGTGAACCACGCGGCCGGCCAGCCGGCACGGGCACTGACGCGTTCGCAGACGGCGCAGCCGATCAGGCCGGCGAAGGCAACCGCCATGCCGGCGCGGTCCGCCGCCAGCCGCAGGCCGTCGGGTTGCAGGTGATAGAAAGCCGAGCCCGCGGCAGTCAGGATCAGCCCGGCGAAGAACATCCAGGCGCAGTCGAGCATGTTGACCGGCGGCTGCGTGGCCGCCTGGGGCAGCGGCACGGCATCTTGCGCCGCTTCGTGCGCCCGGTCGAGCCAGTGCAGCCAGCGCAAGCCCCAGACGCCGATCGCCGCGAACGGCAGGTTGCTCAGGACGTCCATCGCATGGGGCAGGCCGCGCCAGCCACGGTCGTCGGCAAAGGAAATGCCGCCCAGCCCGGATGCCTGCAGCGCCGGCCCGGCGACCGCGACCAGCAGCAGGAACGCCAGGAAGTACAGCAGGCCGCGTTCGCGGCGGGTCAAGGACGGCAGGGCAGGCAGGTCGGGCATGGCGGGCTCCGGGTGATGGGGTGTGCGGCGGAATGTAGGTTGTCAACCGCCCCCGGAGCATCGAAAATCGATACGGAGTACTTTTTCACGACTTCAGGTATCAACAAGCAATACTCTCCGCCATGAGCACCACCGTCGACCTCGTCCTCGCCCTGAAGAATGAACTCAAGACCGCCCGCATGACCTATGCGGATCTGGCCAAGTCGCTGGACATGGCCGAATCCAGCGTCAAGCGCATGCTCGCCAAGGGCGACATGCCGCTCACGCGCGTCGATGCGATCTGCCGTGCGCTCAAGATCGATTTCGCCGAGCTCGCCCGGCGCGTGGCCGATGCGCAGCCGCTGCTCAAGGAACTGACGCTCGAGCAGGAAAAAGCGGTAGTGAAGGACAAGAAGCTGCTGCTGCTGGCCATCTGCGTGCTGAGCCAGTGGACGCTGGAGCAGATCGTCACCGCGTACCGGATCAGCGAGGCCGAATGCATCGGCTACCTTGCGCAGCTGGACCGCATCGGCATCATCGAGCTGCGCCCCCTGAACCGCTACCGCCTCAAGCTGGCCAAGACCTTCCGCTGGCGCCCGCACGGGCCGGTGATGGACTTCTTCCGCGAGAACGTGGTGCTCGACTACTACCGCGGCGGCTTCGACGGGCCGGCCGAGGGCCTGCTGCTGGTCCACGGGTCGATCAGCCGCTCGCTGGCACCGGCCTTTCTGGACCGGCTGCAACGCGTGGCGCAGGATTTCGCCCAGCAGCACCAGACCGATCAAAAACTCTCGCCTAAGGAGCGCGAGGGCTACACGCTGCTCCTGGGCATGCGCAACTGGGAGTTCGAACTGTTCACGCGCCTGCGCCGGGCGTGACACGCCAGAAACCGGTTTCCAGCTAAAATCCCTGGCGCAGGAAAGCGGATGACTGCTCATCCCACCGACGGCGCAAACTCCCATGAACGCTCAGGTGAACCCCACGGGTTCGGTCACTGCCTCATTCATCAATCGCCGACTGGAGAGCCATCACACCCAGTGATGCGCCGAAGGAGCAAGTCCGCTGCCGGTTGCAGCGGATGAATCTCTCAGGTACCAAGGACAGGGGGAGCGGCATCTGAACCCCGGGTTTTGGCGCTCCGCACCGTGAGCGTCGCGACCCGCCGTTCATGCGATCCCATCAGGATTCGGACATGCGCGTGGTTGTACTCGGCGCCGGCTTGCTCGGCGTGGCATCGGCTTATTACCTTCAACAACTGGGCCACGAGGTGACGGTGGTCGACAGGCACGCCACGCCGGCGGCCAAGGCGCGCGGACGCGTCGACGCGGGCGTCGCGGCCGCGACCACCCGGCTCCTCCAGCAATCCGCAGCCCGCCGCGCCGCTCGTGCGAAGTGGGCGGGGCTGTATGTCGGCCTGCGCCGCCGCTTCGCCAGGCTGCTCGACGGCGCCATCGGCGCGCCTCCGAAATCCAGGCCGATCGAGCACCTCGTTCGACTGGGCACCTACAGCCGCGAAAGCGCGCGCGCGCTGCGCGACGAAGCCGGCGTGCCGCCGCGCGCACGCAACGCCGGCCTGCTGAGCTTCTACACCGACGCCACCGCCTTCGACGCCCGCAAGGCACGCGCCTCGCACTGGCGTGCGCTGGGCTGCGAAGAGCGGCTGCTGTCGGCCGACGAAGCGCTGCGCATCGAGCCGGCATTGGAGGCTGCGCGCAGCGCGCTCGCCGGCGCGACCTACGTCCCCGACGACCTGGCGCGCGACCCTGCCCAGTTCGCCGCCAGCCTCGTGTTCCTGTGCCGTGCGGCCGGCGTGCGCTTCCTGACGCAGCACACAGTGCTTTCGCTGAAGGAGCGCGCAGGCCGCATCGAGCATGTCGAGTTCCTCGACGCCGACGGCCAGCACGGCGTCCTGCGGGGCGAGGCCTACGTGCTGGCGCTCGGCATTGGCAGCGTGACGCACGCGGAAAAGCTGAAGATCGCGATGCCGCTGCGCTTCCTGCGCGAGTACATCGCCACGATGCCGATCAAGGACCCGAGCCGCGCGCCGCGCGTCATGCTGCGCGACAAGCAGGGCAAGCTGCGCATCCGGCGCATCGAAACACCGGCTGGCGACCGCCTGCAGGTCTCCGGCAGCGTGCGCGCCAGCCTCGACGAGCACGGCGAACCCGACTCCGATCGCTTCGACGCCATGCTGCGCCGCATCGAAACCTTGCTGCCGGAGGTGGCAGACACCGAACGAGCCTCGCTCGAAACGGCGGTCCATGCGGTCAGCCGGAGCGGCCTGCCGATGATCGGCAAGACCCGCCTGCGCAACCTCTTCCTCAACACGGCGCCGGGGGCGCAGGGCTGGATCAACGCCTGCGGCGCGGGCAAGTCGATCGCCCGCATCGTGAGCGGCTTGCGGCCGGAAGTCGCCTTCGCCTTCCGCGGCGCATAGCGCAACGGCGCCATCGCCGCCTACAATCGGCCGCACTGCAGGAGAGCGGGCCGCGCGGAGCGGCTCCACCGAAGGCGCAAACTCCCATAAACGCTCAGGTCGGCTCACGTGATGAGCCTGTACTGCACCAACTGACAAAGCCGTCTGGAGAGCCATCACGCCACCTGAGGTGAACGTGATGCACCGAAGGAGCAAACCCGCTGCGGGCGCAGCGGGTGAATCTCTCAGGTACCGAGGACAGGGGGAGCGGCAACTCGGACGCGCGGTCCGGTTGCTTTCCATTTTTCAAGAGCTGCCGTTTTTCGTTGCGTTCGAGCGCTGCAACCTCAAAGGGTTTGAAATGCGCGTGATCGTTCTTGGCGCCGGCCTGCTCGGCGTGACCTCGGCTTACTACCTCCAGCAACTCGGCCACGAAGTGACCGTGATCGACCGGCAGGCCACACCGGCCGCCGAAACCAGCTTCGCCAACGGCGGCCAGATCTCGGTCAGCCATGCCGAGCCCTGGGCCAATCCCAGCGCGCCGCTGAAGGTGCTGCAATGGCTCGGCAAGGAGGATGCGCCGCTCCTGTTCCGCATCCGCGCCGACATGCGCCAGTGGCTCTGGGGCCTGCAGTTCCTGCGCGAATGCACGCCGGCGCGCACGCGCCACAACATCGAGCAGATCGTTCGCCTGGGCACCTACAGCCGCGACACGCTGCAGCAGCTGCGCCGCGACACCGGCCTCAGCTACGACCAGCGCACGCAAGGCATCCTGCACTTCTACACGACGCAGAAGGAGTTCGACGGCGCGCTGAAGCCGGCCGAGCAGATGCGCGCGCTGGGCTGCGAGCGCCTGGTGATCTCGGCCGACGAGGCGGTGAAGATCGAACCCGCGCTGGCCCACATCCGGCCGCAGCTGGCCGGTGCCACCTACACCGCCGAGGACGAATCGGGCGATGCCAACCGCTTCGCGCGCGAACTGGTCGCGCTGGCTTCTGCTGCGGGCGTGAACTTCCTCATGAGCCACACCGTGACCGCGCTGCGCGAGACGGGCGGCAGCATCGACCACGTCGAAGCGACCGACAGCGAAGGCCGCTTCCAGCGCATCCGGGGCGATGCCTTCGTGCTGGCGATGGGCTCGCTGAGCCCGCTCTATGCCGCGCCGCTGGGCATTCGGCTGCCGATCTATCCGGCCAAGGGCTACTCGGTCACGCTGCCGGTGAAGGACGCCTCGAAGGCGCACCAGGTCTCGCTGACCGACGACGAATACAAGCTGGTGTTCTCGCGCTACACCTCGGCCGCGGGCGATCGGCTGCGCATCGCGGGCACGGCCGAACTCAACGGCTACGACCGCGACCTGAACCGCGTGCGCTGCGAGGCGATCGTGCGGCGCGTCGAGGAACTGTTCCCCGGTGCCGGCGACAGCACGCAGGCCCAGTTCTGGACCGGGCTGCGTCCCGCGACGCCGAGCAACGTACCGCTGATCGGCAAGACGAAGCTGCCCAACCTGTTTCTCAACACCGGCCACGGCACGCTGGGCTGGACGCACGCCTGCGGCTCGGGCAAATCGATCGCGCGCATCGTGAGCGGACTGAAGCCCGAAGTCGACTTCGCTTTCGCTTAGCAAGGCCTCAGTCCCGCAGCAGGTCCTGCATCAGTTCGCGCAGGATCGACAGCGCCGGCGCCTCGGTGCGCCGGCGCAGCGTCACGAGGCCGAAACGCGCGATGCCAATCAACGCCGGCTTCATCTTCAGCTCGACCAGGTCGGGCGCGGCCGCACGAATGGCCAGCAGCACGGCATCGCTCTGGCGAACCACGTCCACCAGGCTCGGGACTTCCTCGCACTGCAAGGTCACGCACTGCGCCGGGTGCGCCTGTGGGCCGTAGGCTTCGATCAAGGTGCGCGCCACCTCGTCGCTCAGCGGTGTGGAAGCGATCGGGTAACGCTGCACGGCTTCGAAGCTCACGCCGTTGCGAAGCCGCGCGAGGGGATGGCCGCGACGGCACATGAAGACGCCGCGCATCTCGTGCAGCGCGCTCACCTCCAGGTCGGCGGCCGGCTGGAGCGAACGGGCGTCCACTACCAGCGCATCGAGCGTGCGCGCTCGCAGCGCCTGTGCCAGCAGGTCGGTGCCGCCGCGCGACACCACCACGCGCATCTTCGGATGGCGGGTCGCCATGCGCATCAGGAAGGGCGTCATCAGCATGGCGCCCGGGCCCGAGCCCATGCCGATGCGGATCACGCCGCCCTGCCCTTCGCGCATCTGGCGGCCGCTTTCGCGCAGCTCGTCGGCCTCGAACACCAGCTGCCGCGACCGGGCGAGCACTTCGCGCCCGAAAGGCGTGAGTTCGTTGTGGCGCCCGACGCGGTCGAACAGCGGCATGCCCAGCTCTTCCTCGAGCGCGCGGATGCTGCGGCTGAGCGCCGGCTGGGTCAGGTGCAGCGCCTGCGCGGCCTTGCTGAAGGAGCCGCTCTTCGCGAGCGAGATCAGGTGCCGCAGTTGAACCAGCGTCATCGTGGGTGTCCGGAGGAATGGTGAATCGAAGTCATGCTAATGCAGACAACAATGCATTGGACGTTCGGATTCGCGACTCCTACCATTCGCTCGCATCCACTGGAGCCCCGATGAAACCGTTGTCCCGACCTTCGCGCGCCCTTCTTCTCGCCGGCCTGCTGCTTGCCGCAGGCACTGCCTTCGCCCAGACCTATCCGGCGAAGCCCGTGAACCTGATGGTCCCCTACCCGGCCGGCGGCCCGTCCGACGCGGCCGCGCGCATCTTCACCGTGCCGCTGGGCAAGGAGCTGGGCCAGCAGGTGGTGGTGGAAAACCTGGGCGGCGTCAGCGGCGCCATGGCCGCGCAGAAGGTGCTGGCGGCGCCCGCCGACGGCTACTACATCTTCCAGGGCTCACCCAACGAAGTCATCCTCTCGCCGCTCGCCAACGCAGCCGTCAAGCTCAGGGCCGAGGACTTCCGGCTCGTGCATCCGGTGACCGACGCAGTGATGGTCCTGGTCGCTCGCAAGGACCTGCCGGCCAACAACGTCGACGAGCTGATCGCGCTGGCGCGCAAGTCGCCCGATGCGCCGCTGAGCTATGGAAGCGTGGGCGTCGGCTCGCTCTACCACCTGATCCTGGAAAGCGTGCAGCAGCAGGCCGGCATCAAGCTGATGCACGCGCCCTACAAGGGCAACGCGCCGCTGCTGCAGGACATCGGCGGCGGGCAGGTCGACTTTGCCGTGCTGGTGTACAGCGCGGCCATGGGCGCGCTCGCCGAGCAGGGCCGGCTCAAGGTCATCGGGCAACTCGGCGCGCAACGCTCCGAACTGCTCAGGAACGTGCCGACCTTCAGCGAGGGCAAGGAGCTGAAGAACTTCTCGTACAAGATCTGGAGCGGCTTCATGGTGCCGAAGAACACGCCCGAAGAGGTGGTGCAGCGCCTGCACAAGGCGATCGGCGCGACCTTGAAGGACCCCGTCGTGCGCTCCCAGCTCGCGGCCCAGACGCAGCTGGCGGCGGCGCCGATGTCGCTGGCCGAATCGGCGAAATTCTTCGAGGCCGAAACCGCGCGCTACCGGGACATTGCCAAGTCGATCAACCTGCAACCGCAGTAAGCTGATTTCCATGAACACGCTCCTTGAAGAACTGCATGCGCAGGCCGCCGAATTCATCGGCCTGCGGCGCGACATCCACCACTATCCCGAGCTCGCCTTCGACGAGCACCGCACGTCGGCGCTGGTGGCCGACAAGCTGCAGCAATGGGGCTACCAGGTCGAACGCGGCCTCGGCGGCACCGGCGTGGTGGGTCGGCTGGTGCGCGGCGACGGCGCGCGCCGGCTCGGCCTGCGCGCCGACATGGACGCCCTGCCGATCGACGAGGCGACCGGGCTGGACTATGCGAGCGGCAACGCCGGCGTGATGCATGCCTGCGGCCACGACGGCCACACCGCGATGCTGCTGGCCGCGGCGCGCCATCTTGCCGAACGCGGCCGTTTTTCCGGCACGCTGAACCTGATCTTCCAGCCGGCCGAGGAAGGCGGCGGCGGCGCCGTGAAGATGATGGAGGACGGCCTGTTCGACAAGTACCCGTGCGACGCGATCTTCGCGATGCACAACATGCCCGGCATACCCCAGGGCCGGCTGGCACTGCGCGAAGGCGCGGCGATGGCCTCGTCGGACTACGCCACCGTCACGCTCACCGGCATCGGCGGCCATGGCGCCATGCCGCACCGGACCGCCGATCCCATCGTGGCCGCGGCCAGCACCGTGATGGCCTTGCAGACCGTGGTGTCGCGCAACATCGACCCGCTGCAAATGGCGGTGGTCACGGTGGGCGCGGTGCATGCGGGCAAGGCCAACAACGTGATTCCGCAGAGCGCCGTGCTGGAGATCAGCGTGCGTGCGCTCGACCGCGAGGTCCGCAGCAGGCTCGAACAGCGCATCAAGGCGCTGATCGCGGCGCAGGCCGAGAGCTTCGGCGTCAAGGCGCAGATCGACTGGCGGCCCGGCTACGCAGTGCTGGTCAACACGCCCAAGGAGACCGCCTTCGCGCGCGAGGTGGCGCTGGAACTGGTCGGTGCCGACCGCGTCACGCTGCAAGCGCCGGCCTTGCCCGGCAGCGAAGACTTCGCCTTCATGCTGGAGCGGGTGCCCGGCAGCTATCTCCTGATCGGCAACGGCGACGGCGATGGCCACGGCGCCTGCATGGTGCACAACCCGGGCTACGACTTCAACGACGACAACGTCGCGATCGGCGGCGCCTACTGGACGCTGCTGACCGAACGCTTCCTGCGCGAAGGCGCCTGAGCCTGCGCGCCTTCAGTCGTCGGCCGTGAACACCGTCAGCACGCCGGTGTAGCCGTAGAGGTGATGGCGCGCGATCTCGCCGGCGGCGAAGAAGCCGACCAGCGGCACGTCGCCCAGCGCATGGCGCACGATCTGCAGCTCGGCCCCGGGCGCACCGAAGTGCGGGCCGCCGCGGCCCGAACAGCTCACATACACGGCGCCTGCAATGCGGCGCGCCGGGTGCGGCGCAGCCTCGGCCTCGCCGGCTGCGACGGCGCGCGCGGTCGCCAGCGTCTGCTCTTCGGGCTCGAGTTCTTCGCGCACTTCGGCGCAGACGCGCATCAGGTCGGCACGCGCGGCCATTGCGTTGCGGCGGCAGAAGCTCATGCGCATGCCGGCCTCGGCCGTGTCGGCGATCGCCACGCCGCGACGCGTGGGATCGAGGCCGATGATGTGGCGCACCAGCACGTCGGCACCCAGGTCGCCGGTGCGCCGGATGCCGTCGCTGCCGGCGTCGACCAGGCCGACCAGGGTGGCGCGCACCGCATCGACCGCCTGCTGCGGCGCCTCCAGCGAAACGCCCAGTTCGTCCAGCAGCACGTCGAGCGCAGGCTTGCCGTCGAGCTTGAGCAGCAGGTTGCCGTCGACCTCGGTGATCACGCGTTCGCGCGACACCGGCTGGCAGCCCTGCGTGACGCGCGACACCAAGCGCACGCCCTCGCCGAACACCACGCCCGAGAGTCCGCCCGAAAACACGCCGCCCGCGGCGCCGTGGCCGCGGATGTTGCCGTTGCCGCCGATGGCGAACTGCAGCGATCCGGCGCGGCCCGACGAGAGCCCGCCGAACAGGTAGCCGGTGTCGGTGCGCCCCGCCATCTCGGCGATCAGCTCCGCGAGATCGGGCGTCGCCGGGTCGGCATGCACGAGCGCCGTGTGGGCCGCGAAGCCACTCATCTCCGAGCTCGCGAGCGGCGCCACGCCCGAGAACACGCGGTACTGGTCGCTGGGCAACTGGCACAGCATCACGCTGAGCGCCGGCTCGTCGAAGTATTCGGCGTTGTTGGCCGCCACGCCGACGCCCACGGTGCCCGACCAGTCGGTGATCTCGGGCAGCTCGGCGCCGAGATGGTCGAGGATGTCCTGCGCCTCGGCCGCGTAGTGGTCGGTGATGTAGAGCAGGCCCAGCGTGGGCGTGCGCGCGTAGTCGGCCAGCGCCATTTGCGCCCTCAACTGGGCCAGCACGAGCCCGGCTGCCATGCGCCATTGGGGATGGGTGGCGTGACCCGATGGAAACAGCTTCATGGACTCGGCTCTCTTGCGTTGCTTGGATTCGGGGTCAGCGCCCGCGCGCTCGCTTGCGCGCCGGCGCCGTTGTCGTCTTGCGGGCCGCCTTGCCGGCGGCGGGCGCCTTCTTGGCTGCGACGGCGGTCTTGCCTGCTGCCGTTCGGCCCATTGCCTTGCCGACCGCATCGGCCAGCGGCTGGGCCACGGCGGGCACCTTCATCTGCGAGGCGTCCTGCAAGGCCGAGCTGGCGATCTGCTGGAACTGCTGCGTGAGCGCGCCCCACCACTGCAGCGGATCGACGACCGCGCCGGCGGCCGATTTCTTGCCGCGCCCGTTGCCCCGGGGCGCCACGGCCGCGGCTTCGACGTCTTCCGGTTCGTCTTCCGGCTCGTCCTCGGGTTCCGGCTCGGGCGGCGGGGCGGGCGGCTCTGCCCGCGTAGAGAAGGCTGCAGGGGCCGCTGGGGCTGCAGGCGCAGCGGCCTGCCGCGTGAAGACGCTGGCGAGATCTTCCATGCGCACGTTCATGCCGCGCAGCGTCGAGAGCGTCATCTTCTGCACCTCGAGCGCCTGGATGGTGGCCTTGAGTGCGTGACCGTTCTGCTCGAGCCAGTACTGCACGGTCTTGAGTTCCTTGATGCGCTTGTCGACCTCTTCGACGCTCAGGGTCGGCGCCACCCAGCTCGACAGGCTCGGCATGCCGGGCACCGAACTCGTCCCGCCCGACGACGCGCCGCTCGCAAGGCTCTGAAGAAAGTCGAAGCCCGGAACGAATTGACTGAAGGCGAAAGGCTTGCTCGCGTCGCTCATGGGAGGTCTCCTGGAGGGTGGTTCTTGTGTGGGCAGCTTACTCCAAGGGATGCGCTTTTTGTCGCCGCGGCGCGTGCGAGGAAATCAATGCTTGTGGGCATGCCCCGGCGCCGCCGCGTCGGCGGCCGGCGCGCCCACCGGCAGCTTGAGTTCCAGCGTGCTGGCGGCACCCTTGGCGTCCTCGAAGCGCAGCGTGACCGGCACGCTCGCGCCCTTGGCCAGGGGCTGCTTCAGGTCCATCAGCATCAGGTGATAGCCGCCCGGCTTGAGTTCGACGGTCTTGCCGGCCGGCAGGTCGAGGGCCGGCAGCGCGCGCATGCGCATCGTGTCGCCGTCCATCTTCATTTCGTGCACCTCCGCCACGCCGGCCGCGGGCGTCGAGACGCCGACCAGCCGCGCGCCGGCCGGTGCGGTGAGCTTCATGAAGGCGCCGGTCCCGCTCTGGCCGGGCACCGACTGGCGCACCCAGGCGTCGCGCACCTCGACGGCGGTGGTGGTTTGCGAAAAGACACCGGCGGCGCCGGTCAGTGCGGCGTACAGCGCAAGGGTCTTGAAAAGGGTCGAGTGCTTCATGGAGAGGGTTCCTTGACGAAGTGGAAGTCAGAGATCGAAACGCAGTTCGGCGGTGTAGGTGCGCTGAGGATACGGATGGAAATTCCAGTATTGATAGTTGTTGGCGTTGTCGATGCCGAAGGCGGCCGACCAGCGCTTGTCGATCTGATAGCGCACGCGCAGGTCGACGGTGAAGTACTTGCTGGCGCCGAAATAGGCGAAGGCGTTCACGTCGCTGTTGTCCAAGTTCGAGTATTGCCGTCCGCTGTAGCGCGCGGCGACCGTGAAGGCCCAGCGCGCATCGGGCTTGTAAGTGGCGAACACGGTCGAGCGCCAGCGCGGCACGCGCGGCTGCCACTTGCCGACGCTGGCCGGGAAGGCGGCGTTGGCCACGATCTTCGAGTCGGCATAGGTCAGGCTCGCGCCCAGGTCGAGGCCGCGCATGAAGACGTCCTGGCCTGTGTAGGCGAGCTCCACGCCGGTGGTGCGCACCTTGTCCACGTTCTGTACGCGCGAGACGGTCGAATTCGGAATCAGCTGGCTGTAAAGCGCATCGCGCGTGGTCTCGTGGAACAGCGTGGCACGGGCGAGGCCGTTGCCCAGATCCTTCTCGGCCGAGAGCTCGCCGGTCCACGACTTCTCGGGCTTGAGGTTCGGGTCGTTGATGAAGGACAGTGCGCCACCCGAGGTGGCGCCGTACAGCTCGCCGACCGTCGGGAAGCGCACCGCACGTCCGATCGAGGCCTTGAGCACGGTGTCGCCGGCGACCTGCCAGGCGAGCGCCGCCTTGGGCGAGACATGCGATTCGCTGCGCGCTGCGTAGGGTTGCCGGCTCGTCGCGGTGGAGGTGAAGCCGTCCTTGGCTTTCCAGTCTTCGTAGCGCAGGCCCAGGACGGTCTTCCACCTTGGCGCGAAGGACCAGCTGTCCTGCGCCCACAGGCTGAGTGTCTCGGAGCGGCCGCCGACGTTGCTGACCGGCGAGAAAGGCACGCCGTCCTGCCAGTTGCCGAGCACATTGGTCTTCAGGATGCCGAGCTTGTAGGCATCCCGGCCCACGCCGAAGTCGACGATGTGCGCGCCGCCGACGCCCTGGGGCCGCCAGGTGCCCTTGGCGGCGAGCGTGTTCCAGCCGGTGCCGCCCTGGTCCTGCAGCGTGCCGGCGCCGCCGATGTCGGCCAGCGGCAGCGCCACCGTCGGCGCGCGCTGCTTGTCCTTGGCGTAGTCGTAGAGGCTGGCGGCCACTTCCCAGTCCCACTCGCCCTGCGTGTTGCTCTTGACCGAGAGGCCGTGCATGTAGTGCGTCTGCTGATCGTCCGTGAGCGGAAAGGCCGTGGGCGCGAGCGTGAAACTGCGCCCGCCGATGTTGACCGGCCCGCTGTACACAGGCACCCCGGCCGCGTTGCGCAAATAACTTTCGGGCCGGCCTTCCGAGCTGTTCTGCCACCAGCCCAGCGTGTAGGCGGCGCGCAGCGTGGGCGAGAAATCGTAGGCCAGCTTGAGCTTCGCGTGGTCCTGCACCGTGTGGTACGCGGTGCCCGTGCCGAGGATGTACCACGGCGTGTTGGTGGTGTTCAGGCCGGGCACGAAGCCGGCCACCGGCGTGCCGTTGCGGCTGGCGGCGCCCGAGGCGAGCGTGGCGGTGGTGTAGGTCAGCGGCTGGCCGCGGCTGTCGGTGCGGCTCAGGTCGATCCACCAGGACCAGTCGCCGCTTCGGCTGCCGAGCGAGGCGCTGGTCTGCCAGCTGTTGAAGGTCTGGTGCGTGTTGTAGAGGTCGTTGGGCTGCGACGAATAGCCGGCCTTGACGTGCGCCTCCAGCTGGGTGGGCATGCGCGTCACGTAGTCCACCACGGCGCCGGCGGAGTTGCCGGGGTAGGCGGCCGAGAACGGTCCGTACATCACGTCCACGCGCTCGATCTCCTCGGGCGTGACCAGGCCCCAGCGCGGCGCGTAGTTGGTGCCGTTGGCGATGCCGTTGCCGAGGTAGTTCGACAGCAGGATGCCGTCGGCGTACACCGCCGAGCGCGCGCTGTTGCCGGTGCCGGAGGCGCGGGTGGACAGGATCGCGTGGTTGTAGTCGCCGATGTAGCGCTTACGCACCAGCAGGCTGGGCAGGTACTTGAGCGCGTCCTCGCTGTCGGTGGCGTTGATGCGCGTTTCGATGTCTTCGCGCGTCACGCTTTCGATGGTGGTGGGGATCTGCGTGGGCAGCGAACTCGGCTGGCCGCCGGTCACGGTCACGACGCCGAGCGACTTGGTGCGTTCGGGCGCTTCATTCGATGGCGAGGCGGCGGCCGCCTGGGCGAACGCCGGCAAGGGGAACCAGGGAAACGCTGCACTCAATGCGAGCGACAGCACGGTCTTTGGGTTCATGGAAGGGACTCTTCGGCGCCGCGCGGCGCCGATGCATTGCAAGAAGAAGATGCGCATGCACGCCCGGCACGGGGCGCGCTTGCGCTACGAACTCAACGGCAATGTCAGAGCGTGGGGGGCCCGCGCGCCGGCAGCGGCGCCGCGGTGAGCGCGGCGATGCGCGCGGCCGGGATGGGCTGGACCGCATGGGCCAGCGGAAGCGGGCTGGGCAGCGCGACCACGGGCGTGGGCGGCGGCGCGCCGGTCAGCATGCACAGCGGGCAGTCCATGTGCATGGCGCCCAGTTCCTGCGCGCCGTCGTCGGTCTGCACGACGACCTTGATGGCGCCGGCGCTGGAACAGACCAGCTCCATCGCCTGCGGATTGACCACCGGCGAAGCGACGGCCACGCCCAGCGACAGCACGAACCACAGCAGCACGAGGCGGCCGAGGTGGTGGGCGTGGCGCAGGCAGGACATGAGGCAGCGATTATCGACCCAGTCTTCGCTCAAGAACCGGTCAAGGGCCGGCGCCAGAGGCGCCGGGCACGACAGCCGTCACGCGAAACCCCCGCGCCGCGAGCAGCGCCGGCAAGCCCTGGGGCCCGACCATGTGCAGCGCGCCGACCGCGCCGAACACGCGCTGGCCCTGCGCATGCAAACGCGCGATGCCGTCGGCCAGCCCCGGGTTGCGGTCGTCGAGCAGGCGCTCGAGTGCGCGCCGATCGGCCGGCGTGCGCAGGCAATCGCACCATTGCGCGTAGCTGTCGAGCCGCGGCCAGTCGTTGCGCGCCCAGGCGCGTGCCAGCTCGCCCGCCAGCACGCTGGTCTGGCCCGATTCGAGTTCGTCGAGGGCTTGGTCGACTTGCTCGGCCTCCTCGGCTTCGGAGTCGCCGCGCAACACTTTCAGTTGATCCGCCGCGGTTTCGAGCGCGACGATGGACTTGCCGCGGGCGCGCGCCAGACCCGACAGGAAGGCTTCGCTGCCGTAGTCGCCGTACAGCCCTTCGGCGCGCGCGGCGAGCATCGAGAGCGTGGTGACCTGAAGGATCGGCTGCAGCCTGGCGAGCGCACCCGCGGGCAGGCAGGCGACGGCCGTCTGCCGGTCCAGCCGGCGCTGGCGTTCGGGCGTGAGCACGCGCGCGCTCGCCGCTGGATCGGCCGGCGCACTGAACACGGCCAGCGTCGCGGGGTCGAGCAGGTCGAGTTCGAGCGCCAGCGTGTCGCTTTGCTGCAGCGCGCGCATCACGCGCGGCCCCGGAACCACCCACTCGGCCTTGCCCAGATGCATGGTGCCGTAGAGCCAGGAGCTGCGGCCGTCCTTGTCGATGCGCCACAGCAAGCCGCGGTCGACGGCCTGCCGCATGGCGCGCTCCAGGGCAGCCGGCGACAGGTCGGGGATGGCGGGCGTCGACGGGCACGCGGCCTTGGGGACAGCTTCGTCGGCCGCGATCGCGGGTGCGGCGCCGGCGCAGAGGAACGCCATCGCCAGCAGCGCACGCAGCGGCCGATGCCATCGTGACGCGCGCGTCACGCGGCGCCTCCCTGCGCGTCCAGCGCGGCAGCGAAATCGGCGATGAGCTCGCCTTCGTGCTCCAGGCCGACCGAGACGCGCACCAGCCCCTCCGCGATGCCCATCTCGGCGCGCTTGGCAGGGCCGGCCTCCCAGAAGATCGTCGGCGCCACCGGGATGATCAGCGTGCGCGTATCGCCCATGCCGGTGGCCTTGACCGGGATCCGAAGCCGGTTGATGACCGGGATGCAGGCTTGCGGATCGCGCAGCTCGAAAGCCAGCAGCCAGGCGCCCGCCTCGAAATACGCGCGCGCCAGCGCATGCTGCGGGTGCGATTCGAGCATCGGGTAGTGCACGCGCGCCACAGCCGGGTGCTGCTCCAGAAAGCGGGCCAGCGCCAGTGCCGTGGCGCTGCTGCGGGCCACGCGCAGGGTCAGCGTTTCGGCGCCGACGGCGATGCGATGCGCGTGGTCGGAACTGAGCGAGCCGCCCAGGTCGCGCAGCCCTTTCTTGCGCAGCTGCACCAGGCCCCACTGCTTCGGATCGCCCTGGCGGTAGCCGGCAAAGATGTTCGGCGAGCCCTGCCAGTCGAAGAGCCCGGTGTCGGTCACCGCGCCGCCGAGCGCGTTGCCGTGGCCGGCGATGGTCTTGGTCAGCGAGTTGAGCGACAGGCTTGCGCCCACCGACTTCGGCCGGAACAACGCCGGCGAGGTGATGGTGTTGTCCACCACGTAGACCAGGCCGCGCTCGGCGCAGAGCCGGCCGATGCCGCCGAGATCGGGCACCTGCGTGCCGGGGTTGGCGATGGTTTCGACGAAGACCATGCGCGTCGCAGGCGTCACGGCATTCGCCACCTCGACCGCCGACGACGCGTCGACCAGGCTCACCTGGACACCCAGCCCCTGCAGCGTCCCCAGCACGCTGTGCGTGTTGCCGAACAGATGGCGGCTGGCCACCAGGTGGTCGCCCGCGCGCAGCAGGCAGAGGAACACGGCCGAGACCGCCGCCATGCCGGTCGCGAAGCAGACCGTGCCCACACCTTCCTCGAGGGCCGTGACCTTGGCCTCCAGCGCCGCGGTGGTCGGCGTGCCCTGTCGCGCGTAATTGAAACGGTTCTTCAGCGTGCCCTGGAACACGCCGATCAGGTCTTCCACGCGCTCGTAGCCGTACTGCACCGACGGATGCACCGCCATGTGAACGGCGCCCTGCTCGGCACCGGAGAGGCGGTCGGCGTGCAGCAGCCGGGTGGTCGGATCGGGGGTGGGAATAGTGGACGGTGGGCTCATGAGAGTTGTATCCAGGGGTGTCAAGATGGCGGCTGCGCAGCTATGCTTGTTACATGCACAGCATATTTCACCTTGCCTGACCCGACTTTCATCCCGCCCGCATCGCCATGCCCACGCCCTTGCGCATTGCCGGACTCGTCGCCGTACTTCTCATCGTCTCCCAGCAGGCCGCGCACGCGGTGCAGGACTGCGAGCTCAACGGCCAGAGCGTGAACCCGGCCAACGGCAGCACCACGGCCGGCAAGACCGGGCTGATGCGCTGCAAGGACCGCGACAGCGGCGAGCTGATGCGCGAGCAGCAGATCCAGAACGGCGCCTTCATGGGCCTGGTGCGCTTCTACGAGAAGGGCAAGCTGCTGAAGGAGCACAGCGTCAACGCCAACGGCAACATCGAAGGCCGCGCGCGAGAGTTCTCGCCCACCGGACAGCTGTTGCGCGAGGCGACCTACGAAAACGGCCACGAAACGGGTCTTGCGCGCAGCTTCCATCCCGGCGGCAAGTTGCGCCGCCTCGCCTTCTATGCCGAGCCGGGCGAGCGCGCGTCGGTCGAGTTCACCGAGCGTGGCCAGCTGTCGGCGCTGCGCTGCGGCGACAAGCCGATGCTGGCACCGGTGTTCGACGATGCGCGGCTGTGCGGCTTCACCAGCGGCCCGTCGCAGGTCGAGCTGTTCGACACCAAGGGCACGCTGCGTTCGCGGCTGGCCTACCTGGCCGGCAAGCGGGTTCGCAGCGAAGAGCTCTACGACAACGGCAAGCCTTCGGTGCAGGACGAGATCAGCGGCACCCAGCGCACCGAGCGGCGCTGGTCCTCCGAGGGCATCAAGCGCCGCGAGGTGATCTACCTGCTGGTGGAACGCGGCGCAATCAAGCAGCGCGAGCAGGAGTTCTCCGAGAAGGGCACGCTGGTGCGCGACCAGCGCTGGAACGCCGCCGGCGAAGCGCAAAGCGACCTGAGCTACTACCTCAACGGCCAGCCGCGCAGCAAGGCGATCTACGCCGACGGCGGCGAGGCGCGCACGGTCGAGGTCAGCGAGTTCCATGACAACGGACAGCGCGCCGCCCTCGGGCGCTTCCTGGTCGTGAGCCGTTTTCGCCAAACCCCCATCGGCACCCACCAGCGCTTCGGCGAGACCGGCACGCTGCGCGCCGAGTCGACCTACGACGACAAGGGCCGCGTCAAGCGCGAGCGCACCTGGGATGCCGAGGGAAAGCCCGAGCGCGACGACGAAGTGTTCGAGGACGGGTCGCGCAAGGCCTACGCTAAGTAATCCCTGTCAGTCGAGCTTGATGCCGGCCGATTTGATGATCGGGCCCCAACGTTGGGATTCGGCACGCGACAGCGCCGCGAATTGCTGAGGCGTCCCGGGCATCGCTTCCATCCCGAAATCGCTGAAACGCTTCTGCACCGCCGGCACGCTGAAGGCGCGGTTCAGGTCGCCGTTGAGCTTGGCGACCACCGCGGGCGGCAGGCCGGCCGGACCAAGGATTCCCTGGAACGCGAACACCTCGGTGTTGGGCACGCCCACTTCGGCCAAGGTCGGCACATCGGGCAGCAGCTTCGAGCGCGCACCCGAGCCGATGGCCAGCACGCGCACCTTGTTGCCCTGCATGATCGGCAGGCCCGAAGCCAGGTCGAGGAACATGCACGGCACCTGGCCGCCCATCACGTCGGCCATCGCCGGCGCCGCGCCGCGGTACGGGATGTGCGTGATGAAGGTGCCGGTGCGGTTCTTGAACATCTCCATCGCGAGGTGGTGCGGCGAGCCGTTGCCGGGCGAGGCGTAGTTGACCTTGCCGGGATTGGCCTTCACGTAGGCGAGGAAGGCCTTGAAGTCCTTGGCCGGGAAGTCCGGGTGCACGACCAGCGCGAGCGGGAACTTGCCGATGGCGCCGATGTAGCTGAAGTCCTTTTCCGGGCTGAAGGGCAGCTTGCTGAACAGGTACTCGTTGAAGGCCAGCACCGCGTTGTCGGCCGACATGATGGTGTAGCCGTCGGGCTTGGACTTGGCGACCAGGTCGGCGCCGATGTTGGTCGAGGCGCCCGGGCGGTTGTCGACGACGATCTGCTGGCCCAGCGTCTGGCGCATGGCCTCGGCCAGCGTGCGCGCAATGACGTCGGTGCCGCCGCCTGCCGGGTACGGCACCACCCACTTGATGAGTTGGTCGGGATAGGTCTGCGCGCGCGCCCAGGGTGCGGCGCTTGCGGCCGCGGTGGCAGCGAGGGTGGTGAGCAGGGTTCGGCGATCCATTGAAAAGTCTCCTGGTTCTTGGGTGTTGGAATGACGGGCTCAGCGCGCGCTGTCGCCGGTCGGCGCTGCGGACAGGGAGGGCACGGGTAGTTCGTCCAGCGCATGCGCCAGTGCGGCCCGGCAACGCGCTTCGTCGCCGACCTGCTCGAACAGCAGCAGGGCAAGCCGCGCGAGGAACAGCGATTCTCGCTCGGCGCCGGCCTCGCTGACGGCGCGCGCGCATTCGGCGTAGAGGCGGTCGCGCGCCTCGGGCAGCAAGACAGTCATGCGGCCTCCTTGTGCATGAGCGCGGACGCACGTGCCAGCGCCTGCGTGAGCGCGCCTCGCGGCGCACGGTGCCAGCGCGCAGCCACATGGCCGTCGGGGCGCAGCAGATAGACGGCGCCGTCCTGCGCACCCAGCGCGGCGAACATCGCGGCGCGTGTCGGATCCGGCGGCAGCTCGCGCAGCGCCGGCTCGAGCGGACCCTCCTGCACGGCGGCGAGTTCGGCTTCGAATTCGGAGTCCACGCCTTCGATGTTGAGCACGAGCACGGTGAAGCGCGGCGCCAGCAGGTCCGTGAGATGCAGGTCCGCGGCCAGCTGCTGCTCGGCCATCGCCTCGCCGGGAAGCGGACCGGCCGCGAGTTCGTCGCCGTCGCTCGACAGCGCCGAGGCCTCGTAGTGCACCGCCTGCGTCTGCCGCGGATTGATCAGGTTCGCGATCTCGCGGTGTGCGCCCGAGAGCGAGAGCGCGGCTTCGCGCAGCAGGTCGAAACCGCGCGAGGGCGGCGACATGAACTCGGTGCTGCGCATCGCGCTTTCGGCGTTGATCTGGAAGGCGGCGATGCGCTCCTGCGAATAGCTGTCGAGCAGCGAGGCATCGGACACGCCGCGCGCCACCAGCGCCAGCTTCCACGCGAGATTGTCGGCATCGTCGAAGCCCGAGTTGAGGCCGCGCACGCCGAAGATCGGCATTGCATGCGCGGCGTTGCCGGCGAAGAGCACGCGTCCATGGCGATAGCTGTCGAGCGTCATCGCGCCGGCGCGGTAGACCGAGGTCCAGACCGTCTTCCAGGGCAGGTGGCCTTCGCCGATCGCTTCGAGGTGGCGCTGCACGAATTCCTGCACCGCGGCGGGCTGCAGCGCTTCCTCGGTGCTCTGCCCGGCGCGCAGCTGGTAGTCGATGCGCCAGATGTCGTCGGGCTGGCGGTGCATCAGCACGGTCGAGCCCGGGTTCCACGGCGGATCGAACCAGGCGCGGCGCTCGGTCGGGTGGGTGCTGTGCAGCTCGATGTCGATGATCACGTAGCGGCCTTCGTAGGCCGTGCCTTCGAGGTTCAGGCCGAGCGACTTGCGCACGAAGCTCTGGCCGCCGTCGCAGCCGACCAGCCATAGCGCCTGCAGCGTGTAGCTGCCGAGCGCATTGCGCGCCTGCAGCGCGAGGCCGTCGGCGTCCTGTGTGAAGCCGGCGAGTTCGGTGCCCCAGCGGATGTCGATCAGGCCGGGCGTGTCTTCGTTGCGTCGAACGATCGCATCCAGCAGGTACTGCTCGATGTAGTACTGCTCGAGATTGATCATCGGCGGCAGCTTCTGGCGCTCGTCGTGCGGCATCTCGAAGCGGAACACCTCCTCGGTCTTGTAGAAGCTGCGCCCGCCGGTCCACGGCAGGCCCTTGGCCAGGAAGGCCGGCAGCGCGCCGAGGCGTTCGACGATCTCCAGGCTGCGGCGCGAAACGCAGGCCGCGCGGCTGCCGACGCAGACCGTGTCGTCGGCTTCGAGGATCACGCTCCTCACGCCATGGTTGGCCAGCCCCAGCGCAAGCGACATGCCGACCGGCCCGCCGCCAGCGATCACGACCGGATGGCGGCCGGGTTCGACGCCCTTGTCCAGCGACGGCAAGACGGGCGCAAAGCGCGTGTAGTGAAAGGCCCCGACCGACGGCGGCAGTTCGCCGGCCACCGGCGGCAGCGGGCCGGTGGCCGCATCGCCGGCGCGCGCGGCGGGCTGGGGAACGACGGCGGTATTCATGCGAAGGGATTGTCCCGATGCCGCCGCCCTCCCGATGTCGTAACTTCGTACGAAGTGTTAACCCTGAGATCGCCATGAAGCGCTGGGCGCTTCGCGCCGCCGAGCCGCCCGCGCTCGCGGCACCCATCGTCAGCGGCGTGCTCGCCGGCATCGGCACGCCGCACCTGGCGGCCAGCTACCTGGGCGCAATGCACCGCGTGCTTCCCGTGACCTTCTGCACCGTGTTCGCGGTCGGCGCAGCGGGCCGCATCGAAACGGTGTCGGCCGCCAGCACCTACGGCAACACGGCCGAGCGCACATCCGAGCGCTACGTGGCCCAGCGCTTCGACCTGCTCGACCCCAACATGGTGTGGCTCGCCAAGCGCAAGCTGCCGAAGCGCGCGCAGCTGTGGCTCGGCCACCAGCGCGCCCAGGAAGTTGCCGACCCCGCCTATCGCGCGGCCTGCTACGGCGACGTCGGCATCCGCGAGCGCGCCTCGGTGCTCCTGCTGCTGCCGACCGGCCAGCGCACCGCGGTGAGCTTCTACCGCAGCCTGGCCCAGCCCGATTTCGGCGACACGGACTTCGCGCTGCTGGAAGCCCACGCCACACTGCTGGCCGACGCCACGCTCGCGCACGGCCGCAGCGCCATGGCGGTGCGCGAAGCGGTAGCGCCGGCCCTGTCCACGCGCCTGCTAGCCCTGAGCCTGCGCGAACGCGAGGTGATCGGGCACCTGCTGGCCGGCAAGACCGCCAAGGAGACGGCGCGGGAGATCGGCATCGAGCTCACGACGGTGCGGACGCACCAGTACCGGGCGTTTCGGCGCTTGGGGATCAGGAGCCTGAAGGAGTTGCTGCGCGCCAGCCTCGCGTGATCATGTCGATAAATCACGAAATTTGCGACACGTCGTGACTGTCATGTCGCCGCTGACGACCCAAATTTCCTACGTGTCGTCAAAGTCGAAAAATGGCGACATGTTTGATTGACGTGTTCGCGCCAGCGACATATGCTCGTTTCATGTCGCTAAAACGTAATTTTTCGAACATGACGACCACAACGTCTTCATGGCAACCCGACAGGCCCTACGCCGAACTGCCTCTTCTTCCGCCGCCGGGCGACCTCGAAAGCAAGGTCGTTCTCAAGCAGTGCATCACGGCCCGCGCTGCGCTGGCCGAGCTCAAGCAGGCCACCGAACTGATCCCCAATCCGACCGTGCTGATCAACACGATCCCCCTCTTGGAAGCCAAGGACAGTTCGGAGATCGAGAACATCGTCACCACGACCGACCAGCTCTTTCGGCACGCCGATGGTCATGACAGCCAAGCCGATCCCGCCACGAAGGAAGCGCTGCGCTATCGAACCGCATTGCACGAAGGCTTCCGATCTTTGGCCCAGCGCCCCCTGTGCACCACCACCGCCGTGGAAATCTGCACGGCGATCAAGGGCGTCGAGATGAACATCCGCCGCACTCCGGGCACGCAGCTCGTCAGCGACCGCAATGGCGAAAGCGTCTACACACCTCCCGAAGGCGAGGCGTTGCTGCGCAGCCTGCTGGCGAACTGGGAGCGCTTCATCCATGAAGAGCGCGAACTCGATCCGCTGATCCGGATGGCCGTGAGCCACTATCAGTTCGAGGCCATCCATCCCTTCACCGACGGCAACGGCCGGACCGGCCGCGTGATCAACATCCTGGTGCTGATCCAGGACGAGTTGCTCGCACTGCCTGTGCTGTACCTGAGCCGCTACATCATCGCCCACAAGGCCGACTACTACCGCTTGCTGCAGAAGGTCACGCGCGAGCATGCCTGGGAGGAATGGGTGCTCTACATGCTGCGCGCCGTTGAAGAAACCGCACGCTGGACCACGAACAAGATTGCAGCCATACGGGGTCTCGCCGAACACACCACCGAATACGTGCGCCAGAAGCTGCCCAAGATCTACAGCCGCGAACTGGTCGAAACGATCTTCGAGCAGCCTTACTGCCGCATCGGCAACTTGGTCGACAAGCAGCTCGCGCAGCGCCAGGCGGCGTCACGCTACCTGAAGGATCTGGTCGGCATCGGCGTGCTGAGCGAAGTGCAAGCGGGCAAGGAAAAACTCTTTACCCATCCCAGACTGATTCAACTCTTGATGCGAGATGGAAACCAGTTCGCGCGCTATTGACGGCCGTTAATTGGCCGCTCCCGGAGCAACGACCTCCTGATCGATCGCCCCGAAGATCGACAGCCCGTCCTTCCCCTTCATCTCGATCCGGATCGTGTCGCCGTACTTCATGAACTCGGTCACCGGCTGCCCGTCCTGGAGGGTCTCGATGCAGCGCTTCTCGGCGATGCAGCTGTAGCCCTTGGGCCATTCGGTGCGGCCGTTATTCTCGACGCCCTTGTTGCTCACCGTGCCGCTGCCGACGATGCTGCCGGCACGCACATTGCGCGTCTTGGCGATGTGCGCGATCAACTGGCCGAAGTGGAAAGTCATTTCCTCGCCCGCGTCGCACATGCCGACCTTGCGGCCATTCCAGGTGCTTTGCAGCGTGAGGTGGAGGCGGCCGCCCTGCCAGGCGTCGCCCAGCTCGTCGAGCGTGACGGCAACCGGGCTGAAGGCGGTCGCGGGCTTGCTCTGGAAGAAGCCGAAGCCCTTGGCGAGCTCGGCCGGGATCAGGTTGCGCAGGCTCACGTCGTTGGCGAGCATCACCAGGCGGATGCCGTCGAGCGCCTGCGCGGGGCTCGCGCCCATCTTCACGTCGCCGGTGACGACGGCGATCTCGGCCTCGAAGTCGATGCCGAAGGCCTCGCTGGCCACCACCACGCGGTCGCAGGGGCCGATGAAGTCGTCGCTGCCGCCCTGGTACATCAGCGGGTCGGTGTAGAAGCTTTCGGGCACCTCGGCGTTGCGCGCCTTGCGCACGAGCTCCACGTGGTTGATGTAGGCCGAGCCGTCGGCCCACTGGTAGGCGCGCGGCAGCGGCGCCATGCACTGGGCGGGGTCGAAGGGAAAGGCATGCCGCGCGCGGCCGGCGTTGAGCACGTCCGACAGATCCTGCAGCTGCGGGCTCATGAAGCCCCAGTCGTCGAGGGCCTGCTGCAGGCGGCTGGCGATGCCGGTGGCGTAATGGGCGCTGGCAAGGTCGCGGGAAACGACGACCAGCTGGCCGTCGCGCGAGCCGTCTTTGAGGGTGGCGAGTTTCATGGTGGCGGCGGATGCCGGCGCGGCACCGCTACTAAACTGAGTGGACGGGCGGCAGTGTACCGAGCAGAACCTCGGGACCGGCGTTCGATCCACTCCTGATGCCCACGCACGCCCTCCCCGCCCACCCCCCCCCGCCGCGGCCGCCCTGGCGCGGGCTGGCGCTGCTGGCGGCGGCGGTGCTGCTCGCGCACCTGGCGCTGCTGGGTTTGGCGCCGATGGCCGTGGGGCCGCATCCGTCGCCCCTGGCCAGCAAGTTCATCACGCGCACCATCGTCATCGCGCCGCCGACTGCACAGCCGGAAGCGCCTGCGGCCGCACCGGCGGTCGCGGCCAGGCTGCCGCCTCCGAAACCGGCACATCCGCGCCCCGTGGCGCGCCCGCCAGCACCTGCGCCCGCCCCCGAGGGCGCGCCGCCGCCCGAAGCGCCCGGGCCGGATCTGACGGCGCAGGCGTCCGCGGAAAACGGCGTGGCCGCGGAATCCGTGCCAGAGGCGCCAGCGGCCCCAGCGCCCGCCGGCGCCGCATCTGCCGGGGCCAACGGCGGCACCGCCGCCGGCCAGATCGAAGGTCCGGTGGCGATCCGCATCCCCGGCTCGGTTCGGCTCGAGTTCGACGGCACCGCCCAGAAGGGCGCATCGCCCTACCGGGGTTACGGCGAGCTTCTCTGGCTGCAGGATGGCCAGCAATACGACGCGCAGCTGACGCTGAGCGCCGCCTTCATCACGCTGCGCAGGCAGCACAGCGTCGGCGTGATCGGCCCCACGGGCATCGAGCCGGCGCGGTTCTCGGACAAGCGCAGGGCCGAAGTCGCCTCGCATTTCGTCCGTGACAAGGGGGCTGTCGTGTTCAGCAGCAACGCACCCAGCGTCCCCTTGCTGCCCGGCGCCCAGGACCGCGTGAGCGTCGTGATGCAGCTCGGCGCGCTCATTGCAGCCGATCCTGCGCGCTATGGTCCTGGAGGCGCGATTGCCGTCCAGACCGTCGGGCCGCGGGATGCCGACATCTGGATCTTCAAGATCGAAGGCGACGAAACCCTCGCGCTGCTGGGCGGCCAGTTCGTGGCCCGCAAGCTCACGCGCAACCCGCGCAAGCCCTTCGACGACAAGCTGGAACTTTGGCTGGCGCCCGAGCTCGGCTATTTGCCGGTCCAGATCAGGCAGACCGAAAGCAACGGCGATGTGACCGATCTGCAGCTGCGCAAGGCGGCACCCGTGCGCCCCTGAGGCCGAATAAAGCACAAAAATTAACGGTAACTGCCTACAAAACAACAGCTCTTCTTGAAACTGGCGCGTTGATTGCTATCTAACGAACATGAATGCCATCGACATCCTCACTGGACCCGCCATGCAGATGCTTTACGACTCCGACTCCTTCGTCGTCGTGCACGTGCAGCCGACCGAAGGCGATACGCGCGCAGCGCCCCATATCCCGGTGCTCGCGCGGCACGGCTTCGAGATCGTGGACAAGCGCTCCGGCAAGGAGGTCTACCTCGACGGCTCCTGGGCCGAACTCTTCCAGCAGCAGATCGCCGCCTGGCAGCTCAACACGCCGACGCAGGAAGAAGTCGAAGACACGCTCGAAGGCTACGCCGAGCTGGCCCACACGCCCGTCCTCGTTCACTGAGCGCTGCGGCGCTTTCCATAGAGCTGGGCGTACATCGGCCCCACGATCAGCAGCACGGCGACCAGCCGGCAGACCTGAAACGCCGTCACCACCGGCACCCCCAACTGCAACACCTTCGCGGTGATCGCCATCTCGGCGATGCCGCCTGGCGAGGTGCCCAGAATCAAGGTGGCGGGATACAGCCCCGTCCCCCAGGCCAGCAGCCACGCGAACGCGCCGCACAGCGCGATCATCACCAGCGTCCCGAGCGAGACCGTCGCCAGCCAGCGCGGCGCCGTGTGCAGGAACTCGCGGCTGAAGCGCACGCCCAGGCTCACGGCGATCACGAGTTGGGCCGCGTTCGACAACCACACAGGCACGGCCGACAACTGCTGGCCGGCCATGGTGAACCCCATCGCCACCACCAGCGGGCCCATGAACCAGGGATTGGTGCGTCCCGCGGCGCCCATGGCCAGACCGCCGGCGCCGGTGGCCAGCGCCAGCACCGCGAGCCCGCCCCAGCGCACGTCGCGCATGCTCGCGACATTGATCTCCAGCCCATGCAGCCCGCTCCACTGCATCGCGAACGGAACCGCGATCGTGACCAGGACCAGCCGCAGGCTGTGCGCGGCAGCGACCAGGTCGGTGCGCGCGCCGACGCGTTCCGCCAGCAGCGTCATCTCGGATGCGCCGCCGATCGCACCGGCGAAGTAAGTCGTGGCTCTCAACGAATGCGTTGGCACATGGGGCATTCGGTCCGCATGCAGCCATTGAAGCCAGCGCCCGAAGGCCCAGCCCAGCAGCAGCGCCCAGACGATGGCCAGCACGATGGCCCACCAGACGCCGGCCACCAGCGTGACCACGTGCGGTGTGAAATAGAGGCCCAGCGCCACACCGATCACCCACTGCCCGGCATTGCGCAGCGGTGTGTGGCTCGCGGTCGGCGCGCCAGCGATCGAGGCCAGGGACACCGCCAGCAGCGGCCCGATCATCCAGGGCAGCGGCGTGTGCAGGGCAAGGCAGGCGCCGGCCGCCGCGAGCGCCAGCAACAGCGTGGCGAACACGCGAACCGAAAAGCGGAGGGACACGGACAGGGAAAAGCGGATTTGGACGGCGGCGCGGTGCGGCCGCCGTCGCATAGTATGGCCCGATGTTGTGTCGACGCTTTTTCATGCTGTCCTTGCTGCCGCCGCTCGTGGCAGCCGCGATCCTCGCCGGCTGCACCGCCCTCGCGCCGAGCGCCGATGCGCCGGTCGCCGGCCGGGCCATGGCGCTGTTGCCGGCCGATGCGCTGCTGCTGGGCGAACAGCACGACGCCCCCGACCACCAGGTGATCGAACGCGAAATGGTCGAGACGCTGGCCGCGCGCGGCCGCCTGGCGGCACTCGCGCTCGAGATGGCCGAGGAAGGCGCGAGCACCGCCCAACTCGCACCGGCCGCGACCGAAGCGCAGGTGCAGGCGGCGCTGAACTGGAACGACAAGGCCTGGCCCTGGAGCGCCTACGGCCCGGCCGTGATGGCCGCGGTGCGCGCCGGCGTGCCGGTGGTCGGTGCCAACCTGCCGCGCGAACGCATGAAGGACGCCATGGCCGACGTCTCGCTCGACGTGCAACTCGGCAAGGAGGCGCAAAAGGCGCAGCAGGACGCGGTGCGCAACGGCCATTGCAACCTGCTGCCCGAGTCGCAGATCGGGCCGATGACGCGCATCCAGATCGCACGCGACCGCGCGATGGCGCAGGCGATCATCAAGGCCCGGGTGCCGGGCAAGACGGTGCTGCTGCTGAGCGGCGCCGGCCACACTGCCAAGGCGCTCGGCGTGCCGCAGCACCTGCCGAGCGACCTCGCGGTGAAGACCGTACAGCTGCAGGCCGGCGTGGCGCTCATGCCGCGCGAGCCCGGCGCCTTCGACGCCGTGTGGCTGACCCCGGCATTGCCGGAAAAAGACTACTGCGCCGGCGTCAAGCGTTCTTCTTGATCGAATCCGCGAGCGTGTTGACCAGCGTGTCGATGTGCGATTTCTCGACGACGAAGGGCGGCGCGATCACGATCACGTCGCCCGCCGGCCGCACCAGCGAACCCTTGTGATAGCAGTCCAGGAAGATGTCGTAGGCGCGCTTGCCCGGTGAGCCCGCGATGGGCGCGAGCTCCACGGCCGCGGCCAGCCCCAGGCTGCGGATGCCGATCACGTTCGGCAGGCCCTTCAAGGTGCTGTGGAAGGCATCGCCCAGCACCTTGCCCATTTCGCCGGCGCGCGGGAACAGTTGCTCCTTCTGCAGCAACTCGAGCGTCGCGATGGCCGCGGCGCACGCCACCGGATGGCCCGAATAGGTGTAGCCGTGGAAGAACTCGACCACGTACTCCGGCGCCGTGGTGTTCATCATCGCGTCGTACAGCTTGTCGCGGCAGATCACGCCGCCCAGCGGGATCACGCCGTTGGTCACGCACTTGGCGAAGTTCAGCATGTCGGGCACCACGCCGTAGTAGTCCGATGCGAAGTTGGTGCCCATGCGGCCGAAGCCGGTGATGACCTCGTCGAAGATCAACAGGATGCCGTGCTTGTCGCAGATCTCGCGCAGCTTCTGCAGGTAGCCCTTGGGCGGCAGGTACCAGCCGGCCGAACCCGCCACCGGCTCGACGATGATCGCCGCCACGTTGCTCGGATCGTGCAGCGGCAGGATGCGCTGCTCGAGGTCGGCCAGCGGATCGTCCGCCCACACCGGCTGCTCGTTGTGGATGTAGGCATGGTTCACCGGATCGTGGATGAAACGCATGTGGTCCACGCGCGGCAGGAAGGCCGAGCCGAACACCTTGCGGTTGCCCGGAATGCCGCCCACCGACATGCCGCCGAAACCGACGCCATGGTAGCCCTTCTCGCGGCCGATGAAGACGTTGCGATGCCCTTCGCCGCGCGCGCGGTGGTAGGCCAGTGCCACCTTCAGCGAGGTGTCGGCGGCTTCGCTGCCGGAGTTGCAGAACAGCACCTTGTTGAGGTCGCCCGGCGCCATCGCGGCGATCATCTCGGCGGCCTTGAAAGCGCGGTCGTTGCTGACCTGGAAAGCGGTGGCGTAGTCGAGCGTGTCGAGCTGCTTCTTGATCGCCTCGTTGATCGGCTTCCTGTTGTGGCCCGCACCCACGCACCACAGCGACGAGATGCCGTCGATCACCTTCTTGCCGTCATGCGTGGTGAACTCCATCCCGTCGGCGGCCACGAAAACGCGCGGGTCCTTCTTGAAATGGCGGTTGGGGGTGAAGGGCAACCACTGGTTGTCCATGTTGAAGTCGTTGTAGGCCATGGGGCACTCCTGCAAGGTAGGCGCGGACGGGGAGAAGGGCATTCTGGCACCGAGCGCGCTCCCCGGCAGCCCTGCGACAATCTCCGCCCTTATGAACCCCGCGTACATCCTGACCCTTTCCTGCCCCGACCGCACCGGCATCGTCCATGCCGTCTCCGGTTTCCTGCTCGAACGCGGCGGCAACATCGAAGAAGCGGCGCAGTACAACGACCACGACACCGGCCTCTTCTTCATGCGCGTGCGCTTCGCCTGCGGCGACCACAGCGAGGCCGCCCTGCGCGAGCAGACCATGGAGCTGGCCCGGCGCTTCGGCATGACATGGAAGCTGCATGCCGCGGCCGTTCCGATGAAGACCGTGATCCTGGTCAGCAAGGAAGGCCACTGCCTCAACGACCTGCTGTTCCGCTGGAAGAGCGGCCTGCTCGCGATCGACGTGCGCGCCATCGTCTCGAACCACCGCGACTTCTACCAGCTGGCTGCCAGCTACAACGTGCCCTTCCACCACATCCCGGTGACCGCCGCGACCAAGGCCCAGGGCGAGGCGAAGCAGCTGGAGATCATCGAGGCCGAAGGCGCCGAGCTGGTGGTGCTGGCGCGCTACATGCAGATCCTCAGCAACGAGCTGTGCGCGCAGCTCGCCGGCCGCGCCATCAACATCCACCACTCTTTCCTGCCCAGCTTCAAGGGCGCCAAGCCCTACTACCAGGCCCACGACCGCGGCGTGAAGCTGATCGGCGCGACCGCGCACTACGTGACGGCCGACCTCGACGAGGGCCCGATCATCGAGCAGGACGTGGAACGCGCCGACCACACCGACACGGTGGAAGACCTGACCGCGCGCGGCCGCGACACCGAGAGCCAGGTGCTGGCCCGCGCCGTGAAGTGGCACAGCGAACACCGCGTGCTGCTGAACGGGCACCGCACGGTGGTCTTCAAGTAGAGTCATTTCCATGAACGCACTCCAGGCCTCCGAACGCCAGTCGCAGGTGGTGCGCGCGCTGCAGGCCCACCTGCCCGCGCACGCGCTGATCTGGAACGCCGAGGACACCACGCCCTACGAGTGCGACGGCCTCACCGCCTACCGCCAGCGCCCGCTGGCCGTGGCGCTGCCCGAAACCGAAGCGCAGGTCGCCGCCGTGCTCAAGACCTGCCACGCGCTCGGCGTGCCGGTCGTGGCGCGCGGCGCAGGCACCGGGCTCTCCGGCGGCGCGATGCCCAACGCCGTCGGCGTCACGCTCTCGCTGGCCAAGTTCAACCGCATCCTGAAGATCGATCCGGTCAGCCGCACCGCGGTCGTCCAGTGCGGCGTGCGCAATCTCGCGATCAGCGAGGCGGCCGCGCCCTTCAACCTCTACTACGCGCCCGATCCCTCGAGCCAGATCGCCTGCACCATCGGCGGCAACGTGGCCGAGAACTCGGGCGGCGTGCACTGCCTGAAGTACGGGCTGACGCTGCACAACGTGCTGCGCGTGCGCGGCTTCACCGCCGAAGGCGAGGCCATCGAGTTCGGCAGCGAGGCGCTCGACTGCGCGGGGCTCGATCTGCTCGCGCTCGTCGTCGGCAGCGAGGGCATGCTGGCCGTCACCACCGAAGTCACCGTCAAGCTGGTGCCCAAACCGCAGCTCGCGCGCTGCATCATGGCCAGCTTCGACGACGTGCGCAAAGCCGGCGATGCGGTCGCCGCGGTGATCGCCGCCGGCATCATCCCGGCCGGCCTCGAGATGATGGACAAACCGATGACCGCCGCGGTCGAAGGCTTCGTGCGCGCCGGCTACGACCTCGAAGCAGAAGCGATCCTGCTGTGCGAATCCGACGGCACGCCGGAAGAGGTCGAGGAAGAGATCGGCCGAATGACCGCGGTGCTGCAGGATTGCGGCGCCACCGCCATCTCGGTGAGCCGCGACGAAGACGAGCGCCTGAAGTTCTGGAGCGGCCGCAAGAACGCCTTCCCGGCGTCGGGCCGCATCAGCCCCGACTACATGTGCCTCGACTCCACCATCCCACGCAAGCGGCTGGCCGACATCCTGCTCGCGATCAAGCAGATGGAAATCAAATACAAGCTGCGCTGCTGCAACGTGTTCCACGCGGGCGACGGCAACCTGCATCCGCTGGTGCTCTTCGATGCCAACGACCCCGACGAGCTGCATCGCTGCGAACTCTTCGGCGCCGACATCCTCGAGAGCAGCGTCGCGATGGGCGGCACGGTGTCGGGCGAGCACGGCGTGGGCATCGAGAAGCTCAACAGCATGTGCGTGCAGTTCACGGCCGAGGAGAACGAGCAGATGTTCGGCGTCAAGCGCGCCTTCGATCCGGCGGGTCTGCTCAATCCCGGCAAGGTCATCCCGACATTGCAGCGCTGCGCCGAGTACGGCAAGGAAGTGGTGCGCGCCGGACGGGTCGCGCATCCGGACCTGCCTCGCTTCTGACAGAACGCGCGCGATGAACGGTTTGCGCGGATTGGCCTGGCTGCTGGTGTTCCAGTCGATCGGCGAAGTGCTGTCGCGCGGCTTGTCGCTGCCCTTGCCCGGCCCCGTGCTCGGGCTGATCCTGCTGCTCGGCGCGCTCTACTTCCCCGCGGTGCGCGAACCCGTGGCCGAGTGCGCGAACTTCGTGCTCGCACATTTGTCGCTGCTGTTCATCCCGGTCGGTGTGGGCGTGATGACTCACCTCGCGCTCTTGAGCCAGTACGGCGGGCGCATGCTCGTCGTCATCGTGCTGTCGACCTGGATCGGGCTCGGCGTGACGGTGCTTGTGCTCCATGGATTCCGTCGCGGTGCGAGCAGGAAGGAAGAGGGCTGACCCGTGCCGCGCTTCGTCGAACTCTGGATCTATCTCTCGGCCACGCCGCTCTTCGGCCTCACGGCCACGCTGGTGGTGTACCTGCTGGCGAATGCGGCCTACGCCAGGCTCGGCAGCGCGCCGTGGGCCAATCCGGTGCTGTGGTCGGTGGTCGTGCTCGCCGGCGGCCTGCTGGCCACGGGCGTGGACTACCCGACCTACTTCGCCGGTGCGCAGTTCATCCACTTCCTGCTCGGACCGGCCGTGGTCGCATTGGCCTGGCCCTTGTGGCAGCGGCGCGCCGAGCTGCGCGCACGCTTCGGACGGCTGCTGCTCGCGGCGTTGGCGGGCGGCATCGCCGCCGGCGGATCTGCCGTCGTGCTGGGCTGGGCGGTCGGCCTGCCGCACGACGTGGTGCTCTCGCTCGCGCCCAAGTCGGTCACGGCGCCGGTGGCGATGGGTATCTCCGAAAAGATCGGCGGCATTCCGGCGCTGTCTGCCGTGTTCGCGGTGCTCACCGGCATGATCGGCGCGCTCTCGGGCAAGTATCTGTTCGACGCGCTGCGCATCGGCACCGATGCCGCCGGCTTCGCGGCGCGCGGCTTCGCGCTCGGCACCGCGGCCCATGGCATCGGCGCTGCTCGCGCGCTGCATGTGGATGCCGATGCCGGCGCCTACGCCGGGCTGGCGCTGGGCATGCAGGTGGTGCTGGCGGCGCTCCTGATGCCGTTGGTGTTTCGCCTGTTCTGAAGAAAAAACGCCCGCCGGATCAGGGCGGGCGTTCCTCTTCAGCGATCAGGCATCAGCTGCGATTCGGATTGTTCGGCCGGCGGTCATTGCGGTCCGGCACGCCGTCGCGATCGCGGTCCCAGCGGCCGCGGTTGTATTCCCAACGGCCGTCGCGCTCGCGCCATTCCGGCGCGCGGTAGGCATAGCCGGGTCGTGCGCGGACGTATTCGCCGCGAACCCAGACATGGCGCCCGCCGCGCCACTCGTAGTGGCCCGGTGCCCACACGTGGCCCCGGCGCGGCGGCGGCACGCGCTCGGAGCGCGGCGGCGGTGGCGCCGTCTGGATGAGGATCGTAGGTTGCGCCTGCGCGGTCGTCGGTATCGTCACGGCGGCGCCCAGCGACAGAAGCGACGCGGCGCCTACGGCAAGAGTGACAGCGAGTTTTTTCATGGGGTCCTTCCTCATGAGTTGTTGGAGCCTTCATCGTGTCCGGCCCATGTGAAGCTCGTGTAAGCCTTGCGCGAAATCTTGTGTAAAGCTGTGTCGCCTCTTGCCGCGGGCCGAAAGGCCCTAGCGCGCTACTCCTGCAGCTCTTTCAGGTCGATGGCGCCCGCCATCGCCGCATAGCCTGCGTTGCGCGGATGCAGGTGGTCGCCGCTGTCGTAGAGCGGATTCAGCGTCGCCGGGTCGGCGGGATTGCGCAGCACCTTGTCGAAATCCACCACGGCATCGACGTCCTGCCGGCCGCGGATCCAGCGGTTCACCGCCTGCCGGCGCGCTTCCTTTTCCTCGCTCCAGTAACCGGCGCCCTTGAAGGGCAGCAGCGTGCCGAGCAGCACCTTGACGCCCTTGGCATGCGCCTCGAAGACCAGTTGCTGCAAGCCGGCGGTGATCTGCTCGGCGCTGGGCGGCTTGAAAGCCGGCGCCAGCGCCTGCATCGCGGGAGGCAGGCTCAAGCCGATGTCGTTGATGCCGATCAGGATCACCACATGCGTGACGCCGCTCTGCGCCAGCACGTCGCGCCGGAAGCGCTCGACGCCGCTGGGCCCGATCCCATCGGCGAGCAGGCGGTTGCCGGCGATGCCGGCATTGATCACCGCGAACGAACCCGCGCTGCCGGGCCGCTCGCGCAGGCGGCTCGCGAGGCGATCCGGATAGCGGGCCGGCAAGGCCTGCGCGTCGTCGGCGCCCACGCCCTCGGTGATCGAGTCGCCGAAGGCCACCACGACGCGCGGCGTCGCGCCGTTGGCGACGTCGAGCCCGGTCACCACATGGTTCCAGGGCGAGGACGTCGCGTCGCGCCACTGCGGCCGCATCAGGGCGTTGCCCGGCATCGTCCAGGTCCCGCCCTGCGGCAGGTGGTGCACGGTCGCGAAGGGCATGCGCGGATCGAGCCGGAACGTCACGACCACGTCTTGCCCCGGCTCGACCCCCAGCCGTACGGCGTCGCTCCAGGCCTCCTCACCCGGCGCGATGGTGATGCCGTTGCGGCCGTCGAAGCGCAGGCGCTGCAGCGTGGCCGGCGAGACGGCGCCGGCACCGGTGCCGCGCGCCACGCTCGCGGCCATCACGCGCAGGGGCACCTTGCCGAACAGGTTCGAGAAGCGGATGCGAACCTGCTCGCCGCCCAGCATCGGCTGCAGGCGCTGGCGCAGCGTCCGGCTGCCGAAGGTGGGCACCGGGGCGGCCGGCAAGGGCGCGACGCCGGGCGGCAGCGGCGTCTGCACGTAGTCCTGCGGCGCGGCCGCCCAGCTGGCGACCCAGCGCAGGTCGGCCGCCGCACGCGGCTGGGCCGGCGCGACGAAGGGCCAGACGGCCAGCAGCAGCACGCCCAGACAACGCGCAAAGAGGAATCGTGAAGCCAGGTTCATGCGCAAAGCGCACCAGTTTACGGAGCCTGCGCGAGCCCTTCTCGATGCGGGGGCTTGGGGCCTCTTACCAGGTGTCGACGTAGGGCGCGGGCTGCGCCTGCACGGCGGCGGACGATGCGAGCCCGCGCACCAGCCATGCACGCGTGTCGGCGGGGTCGATCACCGCATCGATCTCCAGCGTCTGCGCCATGTGGATGGCCTCGCCGTTCGCGTACTGTTGCTCCACCAGTGTCCTGAACAGCGCATCGCGTTCGGCGCCGACTGCCGCGGCCTCGAGTTCCTTGCGGAAACCGAGCCGCACCGCACCTTCGAGCCCCATCGCGCCGAACTCGCCGGTGGGCCAGGCGACCGTGAAGACAGGCGCATCGAAGCCGCCGGCCGTCATGGCCTGCGCGCCGAGGCCGTAGCCCTTGCGCAGCACCACGGCGAAGTAGGGCACGCGCAGGTGCGAGGCCACCATGAACATGCGGCACACATGGCGCACCTGCGCCTGGGCTTCGATCTCGGGACCGACCATGAAACCCGGCGTGTCGCACAGCGCCACCAGCGGCAAGCCATGGGCGTTGCACAGCTGCATGAAGCGCGCCGCCTTGTCGGCGGCATCGACGTCGATCGCGCCGCCGAGGTGGTGCGGATTGTTCGCGAGCAGGCCCACCGGCTTGCCCTCGATGCGCGCCAGCGCCGTGAGGATGCCGGCGCCGAAGCCCGCGCGCAGCTCCAGCAGCGAGCCGGTATCGGCCACGCCGCGCATCGCGGCGCGCACGTCGTACACGCGCAACCGGTTCTCGGGCACCGCATGGCGCAGCGCGCGCGGGTCGGCGCACTGCCAGTCGCTCGTCGGGCCCTGGAAGTAGGCGAGGTACTGCTTCGCCGCCGCCACCGCATGGGCTTCGTCTTTCACGAGGATGTCGATCACGCCGTTGCGCGACTGCACGCTGCTGGGCCCGATCTGCTCGGGCGCGAAAGTGCCGAGGCCGCCGCCTTCGATCATCGCCGGCCCGCTCATCCCGATGTTGCTGGCCTCGGTGGCGATGATCGCGTCGGCGCAGCCGACCAGCGCCGCATTGCCCGCGAAGCAGCGGCCGTGCACGATGCCCACCACCGGCACCTTGCCGGAGAGTGCCGCGAACTGGCTGAAGGTGTGGTTGTTGAGACCGGCGACGATGGGCATGTCGGTGTCGCCGGGCCGCCCGCCGCCGCCTTCGGCGAACAGCACCACCGGCCGCTTGAGCTGGTGCGCGATGCCGAGCATGCGGTCGGTCTTGTGGTGGTTGCGCATGCCCTGCGTGCCGGCCAGCACCGTGTAGTCGTAGGCCATGACCACGCAGCGCGATCGCTCGGGGCCGAACTGCTTCGCGTTGACGCTGCCGATGCCGGTCACCATGCCGTCGGCCGGCGTGTTGGCGATCAGGTCTTCGAGCGAGCGGCGTCGCGTCTGCGCGGCGATGGCCAATGCGCCGTATTCCGTGAAGTTGCCCGGGTCGTCGGCGAGCTCGCAGAGGTCGGCGATGTTGGCGCGTGCGGTGCGGCCGCCCTGCGCATGGCGCTTCGCCACGGCGGCGGCACGGTTCGCGTCGAGCGTCGGCGCGTGGCGATCGACGACCTTCTGCAGGTCGGGACGGATCGCATCGAGATCGTGCCGGGCCTGCGCCTCGCTCTCGACGGCCTGCGCATCCACGGCTTCGAGCCGCACCAGCGACTGGCCTTCGACCAGGTAGTCGCCGGGCGCGGCCAGCAGTGCGAGCACACGGCCGGCCGCGGGCGCATGCAGCAGGTGCTCCATCTTCATCGCTTCCAGCACGCCCAGCTGCGCGCCGGCCGGCAGCACGTCGCCGACCTCGACTTCGAACTGCACCAGGCGCGCGGGCATCGGGGCCTTGACCACCAGGCCGTCTTCTTCGTAGCGCGACGGCGCGAGCGCAGCGCCCACGGCTGCCGCATTGCCGTCGATGTGCGCAGCCGAGGCGAGCAGATCGGCCAGATGCTCTTCGACGAAGCGCGTGTGCACCTGCTGCGTCGCGAACTCGGGCGCGAGCGCAATCGCGCGCAGCAGCGCCAGATTGGTCGCGAGGCCATCGATGCGGCACTCCTCGAGCGCGCGCAGCGAACGCCGCAGCACGTCGCCGAAACGCGGCGACGACGAATGCACGATCAGCTTCGCGAGCAGCGTGTCGTAGTGCGGCGACGGCGCAAGGCCCGTGTGGCCGTGCGTGTCGACGCGCACGCCGGGACCGGCCGGCAGCTCGAAGCGCGCCAGCGTGCCGCCCGAAGGCCGGGCGTTGCCATGCGCATCGAGCGTCTCCGCATTGATGCGCCACTGCACGGCGAAGCCGCTTTGCGCCACGGTTCGATTCGCTTCGATGCCGAGCGTCGCGAGCGACTGCCCGGCCGCGACGGCGATCTGGAGCTGGACCAGGTCGAGGCCGGTGACGGCCTCGGTCACCGTGTGCTCGACCTGCAGCCGCGGATTGGCCTCGATGAAAACGAAGGGCTGGCTCGACGATTGCTCGTCGACCAGGAATTCGAAGGTCCCCAGCCCCTGGTAGCCCACGGCCTGCGCCATGCGCAGCGCGGACTGGGTGAGCTGCTCGCGCAGCGCCGGCGACAGCGACGGACTCGGCGCGATCTCGACCAGCTTCTGGAAGCGGCGCTGCAGCGTGCACTCGCGCTCGCCCAAGCTGGCGACCGCATGGCCGTCGCCCAGCACCTGGACTTCGATGTGGCGCGCATGGCGCATCAGGCGCTCGACGTAGACGCCCTCGACCCCGAAGGCGGCCTTCGCTTCGGACACGCAGCGGGCGTGCGCTTCGGAAAGGTCCGCCGCGCTCAAAACCGCCCGCATGCCGCGGCCGCCGCCGCCGCCGATGGCCTTGACCATCACGCCGGCGCCCTGCGCCTGTTGCGCTGCGAAGAAAGCCTGCGCCTCGGCCAGCGAGACCGCACCGGCGCTGCCGGCCATCAAGGGCACGTCGCACTGCTCGGCCAGTGCGCGCGCCCGCGCCTTGTCGCCGAAGAGTGCAAGCTGTGCCGGCGTCGGACCGATGAAGCGCATGCCGGCATCGGCGCAGGCTTGCGCGAAATCGGCGCGCTCGCTGAGGAAGCCGTAGCCCGGATGCACGGCATCGCAGCCTCGCGCACGCGCGATGTCGATGAGTGCGGCGCCGTCGAGGTAGGCTGCTGGGCCGGTCGCGCCCAGCGCCACGGCCGCGTCGGCCAGTTGCACATGCAGCGCGGCAGCGTCGTCCTTCGCATGAACGGCGACGCTTTCGATGCCGATGTCGCGCAGCGCGCGCACGAGCCGCACCGCAATCTCGCCGCGGTTGGCAATCAGGACTCTTCGGAACATCGGGCTCGATCCTTCGGCGGCCGGCGCGGCGGTTGGCCGGCTTGTCTCCATGGCGTCAGTCTCACAGGGTTATCGATAGGGGCTGGCCGCTTGCCATCGCCGCATGGTGCACGAACAATCCTACCGATGGGTAGAACATCGGTGACACCGCACAAACCCCACCTGCCGCATGGCACCGGCCGCCAGCGCGCAGCGACCCCATCGACCGACGCGCAGCGCGAGCGGATCCTGCAGGCCGCGACCGACCTCTTCGCCCGGCAAGGCTACGCGAACACCACGATGGCGCAGATCGTCCGCGCACTCGGCGTGACCAAGCCCTTCGTCTATTACTACTTCCGCGACAAGCAGGAGATCTTCGAGACGCTCTCGTGGCGGCCGGCGGTCGACTGCTTCACGTCGATGGACTTCGCCGCGGACGACGAGCGGCGCGCGGTCGAGAAGGTCAAGGAAGGCATCGCGCGCCTGATCCGCGCCACCATCGCGCACCACCCCTGCGCCTTCTTTCCCTACCGCGAGCCGCAGGTCTATCGTCCCGCGTACATCGCGGCTCAGAAGAAGCTCGCCCACCACTTCTACGACCGGCTCTTTCCGCTTCTCGAGGAGGCCCGCAGCGATGGCGACCTGGACTTCCAGGACACCCGGATCACGGCCTTCGCAGCGCTCAGCCTGCCGGGCTTCCTCTACAGCTGGTACCGCCCCGACGGCCGCCTTTCGCCCGATGCCGTGGGGGCCGAGTTGTCGAAGCTCGCCTGGCGGGTGCTGGGGCTGCGCGTGCGCTAAGGGATACCCCTGCCCGCCACCCGCTGCGGCGTCTAGATACTGCGATGTCGCGCAAAACAAGCTCACTCGAGGCACAAGACCACCATGGCAGGCAAGAACGCGCTCTATCCCATCCCTCATCCGGCGAAGAAACCCTTCGTCGGCAACATCCTGTCGATCGGCTCCGACTCGCCGGTGCTCGACATGTGGAAGATCGCGCAGGACCTGGGCGCGATCTACTGGCTCGACATGCCGGGCATGCCGGTGATCGTGGTGTCATCGGCCGCGCTGGTCGACGAGCTGTGCGACGAGAAGCGCTTCGACAAGAGCACCAAGGGCACGCTGCGCCGGCTGCGCGCGCTCTCCCACGGGCTCTTCACCTCCGACACGCACGAACCGACCTGGTCGAAGCCGCACAACATTCTGTTGGCCAATTTCAGCCAGCGCGCGATGCAGGCCTATCACCCGATGATGCTGGACATCGCCGAGCAGCTCGTCACCAAGTGGGAGCGGCTCAACTTCGACGAAGAGGTGGACGTGGTGCGCGACATGACCGCGCTCACGCTCGACACCATCGGCCTGTGCGGCTTCGGCTACCGCTTCAATTCCTTCTACCGCGAGGGCTTCCACCCTTTCGTCGACGCGATGGTGCGCACGCTGGAGACGGTACAGAACCGGCGCGGCATCCCGCTCGAGGAGCTGATGCTCAAGAAGGAGCTGGCGCAGCAGCGCAAGGACATCCGCTTCATGCACAAGATGGTGGAAGACATCATCCATGAGCGGCGCGAGAGCGGTGCCGACATCGCGACCAAGCCCGACCTGCTGAGCTACATGATCGCCGGCGTCGACAAGAAGACCGGCGAGCGGATGGACGACCGGCAGATCCGCGACGAATGCATCGAGTTCCTGATCGCGGGCCACGAGACCACGAGTGGCCTGCTGTCCTTTGCCATCTACTTCCTGTTGAACACCCCCGAGGCGATGGCCAAGGCGCAGGCCGAGGTCGACAACGTGCTCGGCGCCGACCTCTCGGTGAAGCCCACCTACGCGCAGGTGAACCGCCTCACCTACGTGCTGCAGGTGCTCAAGGAGTCGCTGCGCATGTTCCCGACCGCGCCCGCGGTCGCGATGGCCGCGAAGGAGGACACGACCATCGGCGGCCAGTACACGATCAAGAAGCGCAACATGGTGATCCTGCATGCGCTCGCGCTGCATCGCGACAAGACGGTGTGGGGCGAGGATGCGGACCAGTTCAATCCCGACCACTTCAGCCGCGAGGCCGAGCGCGAGCGGCCGGTCAATGCCTTCAAGCCCTTCGGCAACGGCCAGCGCGCCTGCATCGGGCGGCAGTTCGCGCTGCAGGAGGCGGTGCTCACGCTGGGCATGATCCTGCAGCGCTTCAACCTGGTCGACCACACGGGCTACAAGCTCAAGATCAAGGAGGCGCTCACGATCAAGCCCGAGGGCTTCAAGATCAGGGCGCTGCTGCGCGACCCGGCGACGCGGCCGCGCGGCGAGGCGTCGGCGCAGCCGGTGCAAGCCGCGGTCGAGCGCCCCGCCGCCGCGAAGCCGCAGGCCGCGCGCCACGGCACGTCGCTGCTGGTGTTACAGGGCTCCAACCTCGGCAGTGCCGAAGACCTGGCGCGCCAGCTGGCCGAGGCCGGCGAGATGCGCGGCTTCTCGACCCAGGTCGCCTCGCTCGACGACTACGCGGAGCGGCTGCCCGCGAGCGGCGCCGTCGCGATCGTCTGCGCCTCGTACAACGGCGTGGCGCCCGACAACGCGGCCGAGTTCCACCGCTGGCTCGACAAGGCCGACGATTCGCTCAACGGCGTGCGCTTCAGTGTCTTCGGATGCGGCAACACCGACTGGGCCTCGACCTACCAGGCGGTGCCGCGGCGCATCGACGAGCGCCTGGCGACGCTCGGCGCGACGCGGCTCCACGAACGCGGCGAAGGCGATGCGCGCGAGGACATGGACGGCGCGTTCCAGGACTGGAGCGACGCGCTGTGGCCCAAGCTCGTCGCGGCCTTCGACCTGAAGCAAGGCGCTGACACGCCGGCCCAGAGCGAGCCGCTCTACACACTGGAGGAGCTGCCGCCGCCGCAGAAGAACGCGCTGGTCGATGCGCTGGGCGCGGTCGGCATGCGCGTCATCGAGAACCGCGAGCTGCAAAGCGCCGGCAGCAGCGATGTCGAAGGCCGCTCGACGCGGCATGTCGAACTGCAGCTGCCCGAGGGCGTGAGCTACCGTTCGGGCGATCACCTGAGCGTGGTGCCGCGCAACGGACCGGCGCAGGTAGAGCGCGCGATGGGCCGCTTCGGCTTCGACCGCAAGTCGCATGTGCGGCTGCAGTCGGCGCCGGGCCGCAAGGCCGCGCTGCCGGTGGACGAAGTGATCGCGGTCGACCGCCTGCTGGGCGACTACGTCGAGCTGCAGGACGTCGCCACGCGCAAGCAGATCGGCCAGCTCGCGGCGCACACCGAGTGCCCCTTCACCAAGCCGAAACTGGCGGCGCTGTCAGGCGCCGACGAGGCTTCGGCGGCGCTCTACAAGAGCGAGGTGCTGCAGAAGCGCAAGTCGGTGCTCGACCTGCTGGAGGAGTTTCCGGCTTGCCAGGTGCCGTTCGCGGTCTTCCTCGAGATGCTGTCGCCGCTCACGCTGCGCTACTACTCGATCTCGTCCTCGCCGTCGGTCGATGCCGGGCGCTGCAGCGTCACCGTGGGCGTGGTGGCCGGGCCGGCACGCTCGGGGCTCGGGCAGTTCGAGGGCGTGTGCTCCAGCTACCTCGCGCGCGCCGAGGCCGGCGAGATGGTGCATGGCGTAGTGCGCGAAACGACGGCCGAGGGCTTCCGCCTGCCCGACGATCCGCAGCGTCCCGTGATCATGGTCGGGCCGGGCACCGGCCTCGCGCCCTTCCGCGGCTTCCTGCAGGAACGCGAGGCGCAGATGGCGAAGGGCGTCGCGCCCGGCGAGGCGATGCTGTTCTTCGGCTGCAGGCATCCCGAGCAGGACTTCATCTACGCGGAACAACTCAAGGGCTGGGCCGAGGGCGGCGTGGTGCAGCTGCACACCGCGTTCTCGCGCGCCGGCGACCGCAAGGTCTACGTGCAGGACCGCATCCGAGAGCAGGCGGCCGAAGTCTGGCGGCTGCTGGACCAGGGCGCGATCGTCTACGTGTGCGGCGACGGCTCGCGCATGGAGCCCGACGTGCGGCGCGCGCTGTCGGACATTGCGCGCGAGCACGGGCAGGACGGCAACGCGTGGCTCGACAAGATGATTGCCGAGAAGCGCTACGTGCTCGACGTGTGGGCTGGGAACTGAGCGCTATTCCGGCCGCGCCGGATCAGGGAAAACAAGCGGCCCGAGCGCGCCGCGGTTGAAAGGCTTCCACGCGCCCTCCGGCTGCGCCAGCCGATCCGCGAGTGCATAGAGCACGGCCGGGTGCGCGCCGAGTCCGAGGTGGCTGGCCACCACTTCGATGTTCTCCGCTTTCGGACCCGGCTCTTCCACGCTGCAGCGCCACGCGACCACGCCGTCGCTGCGGCTGAAGATCGAGGTGGTGGGCACCGACGGCGTCGGCGTCACATGCTTCATGCGCCGCGGGTCTTCCGAGCTCTGGCCGCTCACGCCTTCGTAGATGCGCCAGGCGTTGGTCGCGCGCGAACTGCCGGTGAAAGGGCTGCCGAGCGTGATGACGCTGCGCACGAGATCGGGCCGGCTCGACGCCAGCAGGCGCGCATAGACGCCACCCAGGCTCCATCCGATCAGGCTGACCTTGCGGCCGCTTTCAGCGTGCAGCGATTCGAGCTTTTCGATCATGCCGTCCTCGATGCCTTCGCGCGGACCGAGGTTGCGCCCCAGGCCCCAGCCATGGGCGTCGTAGCCGCGGCTTTGCAGGAAGCGCCGCAGCAGCTTGGTGGACATGTCGCTGGCCACCAGGCCGGGCAGCACCAGCACCGGATGGCCGTCGCCGCGCGGCGTCAATTGCAGCAGCGGCCACATGGCCACGGCGGCGCCGGCTTCCCAGAGGGCGCGCGCTTCGGCAAGAAGCAGCAGGCGCGACGGCGGTGGGATCGGGTTGTGGGTGGCTGCCATCATGAAGTTCTCCTTGTCGTTCTTGGTTAATTTGCGGCCGCGGCAGTTCCTTGCCGGTCGGACAGCAAGCTCATTTATCCGAGGTATTTGCCTCGGAGGTAATCAAGGTAAGCCCTCGATTCGCGGGAAACGTAGGGGGAAACCAACGTCAGCGTGTAGAAAGCCGCGAGCCCCGGATCGGCCTGCCGCAGGGCGTCGCGGCCCGGCACCAGGCGCTCGAAAGAGAGCCAGCAGGTGGTGGTGAAGACCATCTGCAGCGCGAGCATCTGTGCCTCCTCGGCTGTCGCCTCGATGACACCTGCGGCCACCAGCGTTTCGCACAAGGCTTGCGCTGCCAGCAGGTTCTGGGCGGTCAGCGCCTGCGCCCGCTGCCCCAGCGCGGGGTACTCGCCCGCGAGGTAGGCCATGTCGCGGTAGACGAATCGGTAGGCGTCGATGGCCTCGAAACGCAGGTGCAGCGCCAGCCAGAGGTCGTCGATCGCACGCACGGTGTCCGAGGATGCGTTGAGCAATTCCAGCCGGTCCTCGAAGCGCCGGAACAGCCGATCGACGATCAGTTGCTTGGCCTTGAAGTGGTAGTGCAGATTGCCCGGGCTGATCTCGAGCTCGGCCGCGATCCGGTGCGTCGATACGGCTGCGAGTCCCTGCGCATTGAACAGCGCCAGGCTGGTCTGCAGGATGCGTTCGCGCGTGTTGGAGCTGGCCACGGGCTCGACCGCTGGATCTCAGCGCTTGCGCCGGCCGGTTTCGATGCGCTCGAGATGTTCGAGCAAGACCCGCATCTGCTCACGCAGTTCCTGGATTTCCTGTGCGCTGGGCATGCCCAGCCGCTGCATGGCCGTGGCGACGCGCTGGTCGAACACGTCCTCGAACTTGCGGATGCCGAAGCTGTCGAGCCCGGGGAATCCGCGCGTCGGGGCCGCATCGGGCGCCGCGGGCTTGGCCTGCCCGATGCCGAGCAGGTTCTCGATCACGTTGGTCTGGCGCTTGACGACGTCGTTGCGCACGTTGCCCAACGCCTTCAGGCCTGCGCGCAGCAGGCCCTGGGCGCCGGCCTGCTTGGCAGGCGCGGCGCTTGTCGCTTTCTTCGCAGCGGCCCGCTTCCTGGCCGGCGCGGCCTTCTTGGCCGGGGACGCCTTCTTCTTCACGTTGAGAGTTTCATCGCGGCGAGTCGCCATGCGTTGCTCCAGGGGACGTTGGGGAAGAAAGGCGGCCGTCCGCCATCTCGATCAGGCCTTGCGTGCGGTGCGCACGGCGCGGCGAACGACCGGCTTGGCCTTCGCCTTCACGGTCTTCACGACCTTGGCGGCGGTCGTGGTGCCGGCCACGCGGCTTTCGATCTGCTTGGCGCCAGCAGCGATCTTGTCGGCGATTTGCATCGAGACGTTGGCGATCGGCATGTGCAGGCTGCCCAGCGTGTTCAGCACCGAGGTGCCCAGCGGCGACTCGACGCGCGCTGCGACGTTGGCGACCGACTCGATGCCGCTCGTGGTGCCGGTGGCCACACGGTCCATCACCGAGACGACGCGGCTGGTGTCGATGTCGAGGCGGTTGGCCAGGAAGCCGTTGATCTTCTCTTGCGCGCCGATCAGCTTGGCCTTGACGCCGTCGTTCAGGAGCGGCAACTGGCGCGCGCCGAGGAAAGCGCTGTAGCGCGAAGCGGCGCCGTTCAGCAGGCGATGCGCGCCGGTGCGGTAGGCGCTGACCAGGGTCTTGCCGGCGTCGTTGTACTGGCCGACGACGTGGATGGCAACGGTGGAGATGTTTTGCGTGGTCATGAGGGTTTCCTTGTGAAGTTGATGGGGTGATCTTCTTCGCAAAGGCCTAGGCCTGAAAAACTAGAACGGTTCGATAGTTAGTCCAACTGCCCCAATTTTCTTCGGCCCCGCGATGCTACGACGACGGGCCCCGGCTTCGGCACATCGAGCCCTCGGGCTTACCCGCTATCCGCGGCTGCGGACATTGCGGATCATTTTCCCTCGCACAACACGGGACACCCGAATGAAACACCTGAGCGGCCTCGACGCGACCTTCCTGCACACCGAGACGCCCGAGACGCCGATGCACGTCGGCGGCCTGCATCTCCTGGAGCTGCCTCCGGGCTACAAGGGCGATTTCTACGAGGACGTGAAAGCGCACATCGCGAGCCGAATGCACCTGTCGGAAGTCTTCACGCGCAAGCTCGCGCTGATGCCCTTCGAACTCTCGAACCCCGTGTGGGTGGAGGACGACGACGTCGACCTCGACTACCACGTGCGGCGCGTCACGCTGCCGCGGCCCGGCACGATGCGGCAATTGGAGCAGTACGTGGGCCGCCTGCATTCGACGCTGATGGACCGCAGCCGGCCGCTGTGGGAGTTCTTCGTCATCGACGGCCTACAGGGCGGCGGCATGGCGATGTATTCGAAGGTCCACCATGCGGGCATCGACGGCCAGGCCGGTGCCGCCTTCGCGCAGGCCATCATGGACCTGACGCCACACCCCGAGCCCATCAAGGCGCCTCGGCAGATCGCGCGCCGCAACCGCTACCAGCTCGGCGTGGCCGAGCTCGCAGGCGCCGCATTCACCAACACGCTGCAGCAGTACGTGAAGCTGGTGAAGACGCTGCCCGACATGGCGCGCGCCGTGCGCAGCCTCATCGTTCCGCAACCGACCAGCGAGGGAAGCAAGGCCTGGGCGCTGCCGAAGAACCTCAACGTGCTCGGCCCGCGCACGCCGCTCAACGTGGCGATCACCAACCAGCGTGCGTACGCGGTCCGCTCGATCCCGCTGGCCGAGGTCAAGCAGGCCGGCAAGAAGCTCGGCGTCAGCCTCAACGACGTGGTGATGGGCATCTGCGCCGGTGCGCTGCGGCGCTATCTGTCGGACCACGGCAAGCTGCCGAAGAAGCCGATGAGCGCGGCCATTCCGGTCACGCTGCGTGCGGCCGGCGACACATCGTCGAACAACCAGGTCTCGATGACCGTGATGACGCTGGCGACCGACGTGGCCGATCCGATCGAGCGCATCAAGGTCATCTCCGAATCCTCGGCCGCCGCGAAGAGCCTGATGGGCAGCATCAAGGCCGCGATTCCCACCGACTTCCCATCCTTCGGCGCGCCCTGGCTGATGTCGGGGCTGGCCTCGATGTACGGCCGTTCCAGGCTCGCGGACCGGTTGCCGCCGGTGGCCAACGTGGTGATCTCGAACGTGCCGGGTGCGCAGAGCGCGCTCTACTTCGCGGGCGCCAAGCTGCTGACCTACTACCCGGTGTCGATCCCCAGCCACGGCATGGCGCTCAACATGACCGTGCAGAGCTACAACGGCATGCTGGACTTCGGCCTGATCGCCTGCCGCCGCGCGGTGCCGGACGTGGAGGACATCGCGGACTACCTGGTGGAGGAGCATCGCGACATCCTGGCGCGCATCAAGGCGGCAGAGGCGCCAGTCCCGGCTGCGCAGCTGCAGGCCGCCCCGGCGAAAGCGCGCAAGGCGCCGGTTCGCAAGACGAGGGCCCACAAGCCTGCCGTGGCGACTGCCCGCTGACGCGCCGCCTGGCCGGCGTTCGCGGCGGCGCTGTCATCGCCGCCGCGACCAGCCTTCGTACACTGGCCGCCATGACCACCACTCTCGAACTGATCGGCGCGCCGACCGACATCGGCGCCAGCGTGCGAGGCGCAGGCATGGGGCCCGATGCGCTGCGGGTCGCCGACATCGCCGGCACCCTTGCGCGCCTGGGCTTCGCGATCGTCGATCGCGGCAACCTGGCCGGGCCGGCCACGCCGTGGACCGAACCGGCCAACGGCCTGCGCCACCTCGACGAGGTCGTCACCTGGAATCGATCGGTCTACGACGCCGTCGACCGGGCGCTGGGCGCGAAGCACCTGCCGATCCTGATGGGGGGCGACCACTGCCTCGCGATCGGCTCGATCAGCGCCGTCTCCTGGCATGCGCGCCAGCGCGGCAAGAAGCTGCGCGTGTTGTGGCTCGACGCCCATTCCGACGTCAACACCGACCTCACCAGCCCGAGCGGCAACATCCACGGCATGCCGGTCGCCTGCCTGCTCGGCCACGGGCCGGCGGCGCTGACCGGCTGGAGCGGCGATGCCGCGGCGATCGAGCACGACGCGATCCGCTTCATCGGCATCCGCAGCGTCGATGCCGACGAAAAGGCCGCGATCCGTGCGCTCGGCCTCAACGTGTTCGACATGCGTCACATCGACGAGCACGGCATGCGCACCACCATGACCGAGGCGCTGCAGGACATCGACGAAGACACGCACCTGCACGTGAGCTTCGACCTCGACTGCCTGGACCCGGACTACGCGCCGGGCGTCGGCACCGGCGTGCGCGGCGGCCCGACCTGGCGCGAGATGCAGCTGTGCATGGAAATGATCGCCGACACCGGCCGCCTGGGCTCGCTCGACGTGGCCGAGCTCAACCCGGCGCTGGACGTGCGCAATCGCACGGCGGAGATCGCGGTGGAGCTGATCGAGAGCCTGTTCGGCAAGTCGACGCTGGTCCGCTGAGTCGACGTCACGGCGGCGCAAAAGCCCGCAGGAGCGTGACTTTTTCAGCACCGTCGAATAGACACATAGTCTTACATTCTTAAGTACTCAATTTGGAAATCGGAGTACTGACATGGACGTGCGAAAAATCGGCTTGCTGGTGGAACAACCCTTCGACGGCTCGTATTACTGGGTGATTCACGAGGACGTGCGCCACGACGGCCGCTTCGAGCCGCTGCATCGCGCCGAACGCTCCTTCGCGACCTATTCCGCCGCGCTGGCGCAGGGCTATGGCGTGCTGCAGCGCCTGTGCGGGCTGACCGGCCTGCCCGCTTACGCGGCGCGCTCGGTCGCTTTGTAAGTTCAGCCCCGCGAGGGGGACAAAGGCACCGGGCGCAGGGGCTCATCGGTGCTCGCCTTCGGCGGCACGACCGGAGCGACCGGCTTGCTCTCCGCCGATTCGGGCACGAGAAAACGGTCGATCAAGGCGAAAAAACGGTCGTAGAAACGTTCGTCGGTCAGCGTCTCGCTGGCCACCTTGACCAGCGCGTCGTCGCTGGAAGAAAAAGGCAGCGACAGGGAGCCCAGCGCGCCCACGCCCACGCTGGCCGAGTTGTTGACCTTCTTCAGGCTGTAGCGGTCCTGCAACGCGCTCGCGAAGGCGACCGTGCTCCCGGCAGTGCCCTCGTGCGCGCAGACCACACGCAGTTCCACCTCCACATGCACCTCGCTGGTCGGCTGGAAGCTCTTGCGGCCCGCGACCAGATCGGCGTTGGCCGCGGTCACCAGATAGCCCTGGCTCAGCAGCGCGCGCCGCGCGGCCTCGCAGGTCTGGGCCTGCGTGGCGCGGAAGCTGCGCGTGTGGGTGGTGGTCGAGTCGAACTCTTCGGGGTCGTAGGAGACGCGTTTGGCAGCCGGGATGCTGCAGCCCGCCGCGACGAGCGAGAACAGCAGCGCCACAACGGCTGCATGCGAAAGCGGGAAACGCAGGAGGGGCATGGGAAATGGCGAATGCTAACTGGACGCGGTCGGCTCGACCGGCTTCGCTTGGACAGTCCCATCGGCCCGGCGTTCCCGCTTCAGCCGCTGCAGTGAATCACACGGTGCGCCCTGGCGCGCGTGGCAGCGATGCGGCGCGCATTGGGCTCGTCGGTATCAGCCACCCATGCCAGTGCGGCTTCGCGGCTGCGGCCGAACTGCTGGTGACGCAGCACCAGGCGCTCCACGCGCAGACCCTCGTCGACCTCGACATACCAGACCTCGTCGAGCAGCGGCGCGACCTCGGCCCACGGACCTTCCTGCAAGAGCAGGTAGTTGCCTTCGGCGATCAGCAGTTGCGTCTGCGGCAGCACCGCGATCGCACCTGCGATCGGCTCCTCGATCTCCCGGCGGAATACGGGCGCATAGACGATCTCGCCCTCCGGCTGCGCGCGCAGGCGCCTCAGCAGCGCGACATAGCCCGCGCTGTCGAAGGTGTCGGGCGCACCCTTGCGATCGGCCCGGCCCAGCCGCTGCAGCTCCGCGTTGGCCAGATGGAACCCGTCCATCGGCACCACCTGCGCAACCCCGGGCAGGGCTTGCTGGAGCGCCTGCGCGAACGTCGATTTGCCGGAGCCGGGCGCACCGACCAGACCGAGCAGCTTGCGCCGGCCGTCCGCCAGCAAGGCATCGATGTGCGCGCGGTCGGCCGGCGAAATCACGGATACAACCCGCGTTCCTGCCGCGCCATCAGGATGCGCTCGCAGGCCACGGCGAAGGTGGCGGTGCGCAGCGTGATCCTGTGCTTGTCGGCGGTATCCCAGATCTGGTTGAGCGCATTCATCATGATGCGGTCGAGCCGCACGTTGATCTCGTCCTCGTCCCAGAAGAAGGACGAGAAATCCTGCACCCATTCGAAGTAGCTCACGGTCACGCCGCCGGCGTTGCAGATCACGTCGGGCACCACGAGCACGCCGCGCTCGGCGAGGATGTCGTCGGCGGTCGGCACGGTCGGGCCGTTGGCGCCTTCGAGCACCAGCTTGGCGGTGGTCTTCCGGGCGCGCTCGGCGGTGATCTGGCCTTCCAGCGCGGCCGGGATCAGGATGTCGCAGGGGATGTCCCAGAAGGCTTCGTTGTGGACGACGTCGCCGCCCTTGAAGCCCACCACGCCCTCGGCGCGCGAGAGCGGCACCAGCTCTTTCAGATCGAGCCCGTTGGCGTTGATGATGGTGCCCGTGTGGTCCTGCACCGCGACGATCTTCGCGCCGGCCTCGGCAAAGAGCTCGGCCGCGACCGAGCCCACGTTGCCGAAGCCCTGCACGGCGACGCGCGCGCCGCGCAGTTCCAGCCCCAGGCGCCGCGCGGCTTCGCGGCCGGTGACGAACACGCCGCGGCCCGTGGCCTTGACGCGGCCGAGCGAGCCGCCCAGGTGCAGCGGCTTGCCCGTGACCACGCCGGTGGCGGTGCCGCCGACGTTCATCGAGTAGGTGTCCATCATCCACGCCATGATCTGGGCGTTGGTGTTGACGTCGGGCGCGGGAATGTCGACCTGCGGGCCGATGATGATGCCGATCTCGCTGGTGTAGCGGCGCGTGACCTTTTCCAATTCCTTCTGCGACAGCTTCTTGGGGTCGACGCGGATGCCGCCCTTGGCGCCGCCGTAGGGCAGGTTCACCGCGGCGGTCTTGACCGTCATCCAGGCCGACAGGGCCATCACTTCTTCCAGCGTCACGTCCGGGTGGAAGCGCACGCCGCCCTTGCCGGGGCCGCGCGACATGTTGTGCTGCACGCGGTAGCCCTCGAAGTGCGCGATGGTGCCGTCGTCCATCTCGATCGGTACGTCGACGATCAGCGCGCGCTTGGGACGCTTGAGCGTCTCGACCCAGCGGGCCAGTTCGCCCAGATAGGGAACCACGCGGTCGACTTGCGACAGGTAGGTGCCCCAAGGGCTGTTGGCGGTCGGTTGAACGTAGGACAGATCGGCGCTCATGGCACTCCTGGTTGCTGTTGGAAAGCGCGGACGATAGTCGCGTGGCCCGCGGAATGCCATGCGCTATGCGCGATGCGTTGGCCCTTATGCGCTTGCGGCAAGCAGCGCCGCGTTGCCGCCGGCGGCAGTGGTGTTGATCGTGAGCGTCTGCTCCGCGCAGAAGCGCAGCAGGTAGTGCGGCCCGCCCGCCTTCGGGCCGGTGCCGCTCAGGCCTTCGCCGCCGAACGGCTGCACGCCGACCACCGCGCCGATGATGTTGCGGTTGACGTAGATGTTGCCCACATGGGCGCGCGCGGCCATGGCTTGGGCGCGGCTGTCGATGCGCGTCTGGATGCCCAGCGTGAGGCCGAAGCCGAGCGCGTTGATGCGGTCGATCACCGCCTGCGGCTCGCCCGACCAGCGCACGATGTGCAGCACGGGGCCGAAGATCTCGGTCTTCACGCTGTCGATGGAAGGCAGCTCGTAGGCATGCGGCGCGATCAGGTGGGGCATCGACGGCGCGGACTCGGTCGGCGCCACGAGAACGCGGGCTTCCGAATTCAGGCGCTCCAGGTGGCGCCGGATGCCCTCGAAGGCTTCGCCGTCGATCACCGGGCCGACATCGGTCGCGAGCGCCGCCGGGTCGCCCGCGACCAGTTCCTCGGCCGCGCCGCGGATCATCTCGATCACGTCGTCGGCGATGCTTTCGTGCAGCAGCAGCAGGCGAAGCGCCGAGCAGCGCTGGCCGGCCGAGCGGAACGCGCTTTGCACCACCGCGTCGACCACCTGCTCGGGCAGCGCGCTGGAGTCGACCACCATCGCGTTGATGCCGCCGGTCTCTGCGATCAGCGGCACGATCGGGCCGTCCTTGGCGGCCAGCGCGCGGTGGATGATCTTCGCGACCTGGGTCGAGCCGGTAAACACCACGCCGGCCACGCCGGGCGCCGCCACCAGCGCCGCGCCGACCGTTTCGCCGGGGCCATGCAGCAGTTGCACCGCATCGGTGGGCACGCCCGCCGCATGCAGCAGCCTGACGGCCTCGAAGGCGACCGCAGGCGTCTGCTCGGCCGGCTTGGCCAGCACCGTGTTGCCGGTCGCCAGCGCAGCCGCCACCTGGCCGAGGAAGATCGCAAGCGGAAAGTTCCACGGGCTGATGCAGACCCAGGGCCCGCGCCCGGTGAGCCGCAGCTCGTTGCTCTCGCCGGTCGGGCCGGGCAGCGCGACCGGCCGCATGATCCGCTCGGCCTCGTCGGCGTAGTAGCGCAGGAAGTCGACCGCCTCGCGCACCTCGGCCACCGCATCGCCCCAGGTCTTGAAGGCCTCTTTCACCAGCAGCGCGCAGAAGCGCGGCAGATCGGCATCGAGCGCATCGGCCGCGTCGCGCAGCACGGCGGCGCGGCGCGCGACGGGCGTCTTGCACCAGGTGCGGTAGGCGGCGGCGGACGCGCTCAAGACATCGGCAGCACGCGCGGCATCGAATGCCGGAACCGACGGAACGGGGGTCGCGGCGTAGGCGGCGAGCAGCGGTGCGCGCATCGATTCGACCGCGAGATCGACGCCGTTGCTGTTGCGCCGCGCCGGCGCCGGGCCATAGAGCGCGGGCGGCAAAGGAAGCGAGGCCTTGTGGTCCAGCCACAGCGGCGACACCAGCAGCTCGTCCAGGGCGACCGACTCGTCGCCCAGCTGGTTCACGAAGGACGAATTGGCGCCGTTCTCCAGCAGCCGGCGCACCAGGTAGGCGAGCAGGTCCTTGTGCTGGCCGACGGGGGCATAGATGCGTACCGGCGCGGCGGTGCTTTTCATGACTTCCCGGTAGACGCCCTCGCCCATGCCATGCAGCCGCTGCAATTCGAAAGGCACATCACCCGCCATCTGCAGGATGGCTGCGATGGTCCCCGCGTTGTGCGTCGCGAACTGCGGGTAGATCGCATCGGGCGCGGCCAGCAGCGCGCGCGCGCAGGCGAGGTAGCTGACGTCGCTGTGGTGCTTGTGCGTGAACACCGGGTAGTGCGGCAGGCCCAGCTCCTGGGCACGCTTGATCTCGGCATCCCAGTACGCGCCCTTCACCAGCCGGCACATCAGCCGCAGCTTGTGGCGGCGCGCGATCGCGGCCACGTGCGCGATCAGCTCGAGCGAGCGCGTCTGGTAGGCCTGCAGCGCGAGGCCGAAGCCGCGCCAATGCGGGCGCTCCGCTGCCACCCGGGCGGCGAGCGCCTCGAACACTTCGAGCGAAAGTTCGAGCCGGTCGACTTCTTCGGCGTCGATGGTGAGATTGAGATTCGCGTCCGCGGCGAGGTCGCAAAGCTGCCACACGCGCGGCACGAGTTCACGCATGACGCGCTCGCGCTGCGCGTCTTCGTAGCGCGGATGCAGCGCGCTGAGCTTGATGGAAATGCCGTCGTTGTGCTCGGGCGTGCCGGCCCGGTCGGCACCGGTCGCGATGGAACGGATCGCGTTGACGTAGCTGTCGAGGTAGTGCCGCGCATCGGCATCGGTGCGCGCGCCCTCGCCCAGCATGTCGTAGCTGAAGCGCAGGGCTTCGTGCTTCCTGTGCGCCGAACGGGCTTCCCCCATCGCTTCGTCGATGGTCTGGCCCAGTACGAACTGGCGGCCCAGCAGCTGCACGGCACGCAGCGTCGCACCCACCACGGTGCGCGCGCCCAGCCTGGCCATCAGGCCCGGCTCGGATTCGGCATGCCCGGGATCGGGCAGGAACTTCTTCGACAGCGCGATCGCCGACGAGGACAGGCGCGACAAGGTCGAGTCGGCCGCGCCTTCGAAGTCCGCGCGCCCCAGTTGATCGGCCGTCAGCGCGATCGCGGTTTCGGCATCGGGCACGCGCAGCAGCGCCTCGGCCAGGCGCATCAGCGCCAGGCCCTCGGCACTGGAGATCGGGTACTCGCGCAGCAGGCTTTCCATGGCCCAGAAAGGCGGCGGCCGGTCGCGCACGGCCCGAACCCAGGGCGAGGCGGCCATCGCGGCCGCCGTCCAGTCGAGCGCGCCTTTCAGGGCAGCGAGGTGCTGAGAGACGATGTCGGCTTCCGGCCGGTAAGGGGTGGGCAGGCGCATGGCGATGGCTCCGGTGGTCAATGCAACGATGGTCCGACTTTCGCTGCCGAGTTATTCACCAAAAATTGCCACATCACTGGATAATTCTCCAAACATGAGCACTGAACTAGTCGGCTTGGACCGCATCGACATGAAACTCCTGAAGATTCTTCAGGAAGACGGACGGATTTCCAATCTCAAGCTGGCCGAGACCGTCTCACTCTCCCCGACCGCCGTGCTGGCGCGCGTACAGCGGCTCACGCGCGAGGGTTTCATCCAGGGCTACGAGGCCCGGCTCGACCCGCACAAGCTGGGCCGCGGTTTCACCGTCTTCGTGGAAGTGCTGCTCGACCGCACCACGCCCAACGTCTTCGACCAGTTCAAGGCCGCGGTGCAGGTGCGCGACGAGATCATGGAATGCCACATGGTCGCGGGCGGCTTCGATTACCTGCTCAAGACCCGCATGGCCGACATGGCGGCTTATCGCGAGTTCGCGGGCACCGTGCTGTGGCAGCTGCCCGGCGTGCGGGAGACGCGGACCTATGCCGTGATGGAAGAGGTGAAAAGCAGCGCGCGGATTCCGCTGGGCTTCTAGGGCCCGCCCTAACGGGCACCGAAGATCGCCGTGCCGACGCGGACCATCGTGCTGCCGGCGGCGACGGCGGCTTCGAGGTCGGCCGACATGCCCAGCGACAGCGTGTCGAGCTCGAGCCCCGCCGCGCGCAAGCTCTCGAAAAGGACCGCTGCGCGCAGGAACAACGCACGCTGCGCCTCGAAATCCGACGCCGGCTCCGGGATCGCCATCAGCCCGCGCAGCCGCAACCGTGGCAAAGCCGCGACAGCGCGCGCCAGTTGCAAGGCCTCCTCGGCCGGCACGCCGGACTTGTTGGCGCCGCCGTCCACATTGACCTGAAGGCACACCGAAAGCGGCGCCAGGTGCGCCGGCCGCTGCTCGGCCAGGCGCTCGGCGATCTTCAGCCGGTCGACGCTGTGCACCCAGTCGAAATGCTCCGCCACGGGCCGCGTCTTGTTGCTCTGCAGAGGGCCGATGCAATGCCATTCGAGCTCGCCGCGCAGATCGGCCAGCGCCTCGATCTTGGCAATCCCCTCTTGCACGTAGTTCTCGCCGAAGGCAATCTGTCCGGCCGCGCGGGCGTCGCGCACGGCCTCGGCCGGGAAGGTCTTGGACACTGCAAGCAAGTGCACGCTCGCCGGATCGCGGCCGGCGGCTGTGCATGCCTTCACGATCCGGGCCTGAACTTGCTGGAGCTTGTCGCCAATCATCGTCATAATCGTCAAAAGCGTATCAAAACGTCACCGAGGAACTTCGTGGACATCACCCAACTGCTGGCCTTCAGCGTCAAGAACAAGGCATCGGACCTGCATCTCTCGTCCGGGCTGCCTCCCATGATCCGGGTGCATGGCGACGTGCGGCGCATCAATGTCGATGCGCTCGATCACAAGGCCGTGCACGCCATGGTGTACGACATCATGAGCGACACGCACCGCAAGCACTACGAAGAATTCCTCGAGGTCGACTTCTCCTTCGAGATCGACGGCCTCGCGCGCTTCCGCGTGAACGCCTTCAACCAGGCGCGCGGCGCGGCGGCGGTGTTCCGGACCATTCCTTCGAAGATCCTCACGCTGGAGCAGCTCAACGCACCGAAGATTTTCGGCGACCTCGCGCTCAAGCCGCGCGGGCTGGTGCTGGTGACGGGCCCCACCGGCTCGGGCAAGTCGACCACGCTGGCCGCGATGGTCAACTACCTGAACGAAACCGAATACGGCCACATCCTGACGGTGGAAGACCCGATCGAATTCGTCCACGAATCGAAGAAGTGCCTGATCAACCAGCGCGAGGTCGGGCCTATGACGCTTTCCTTCGCCAACGCGCTGCGTTCCGCCCTGCGCGAAGACCCGGACGCGATCCTGGTGGGCGAAATGCGCGACCTCGAAACCATCCGCCTCGCGATGACCGCGGCCGAAACCGGCCACCTGGTGTTCGGCACGCTGCACACCTCCTCGGCCGCCAAGACCATCGACCGGATCATCGACGTGTTCCCCGGCGAGGAAAAGGAAATGATCCGCGCCATGCTGTCGGAGTCGCTTCAGGCCGTGATTTCGCAGACACTGTGCAAGACCAAGGACGGCCAGGGCCGGGTGGCGGCACACGAGATCATGCTCGGCACTTCCGCGATCCGAAACCTGATCCGCGAAGGCAAGGTGGCGCAGATGTATTCGTCGATCCAGACCGGCAGCGGCCAGGGCATGCAGACCCTCGACCAGAACCTGACCGACATGGTGCGCCGCAATCTCATCTCGCCGGCCGAAGCGCGCGGCAAGGCCAAGATTCCTGAGAATTTCCCCGGCTGATCAGCCGCGCACGCACCGGAGTACCGACATGGAACGCGATCAAGCCAGCCAGTTCATCAACGAACTGCTCAAGCTCATGGTGAGCCGCAACGGCAGCGACCTCTTCATCACGGCCGAATTTCCGCCCGCGATCAAGGTCGACGGCAAGGTCACCAAGGTGTCGGCCCAGGCGCTCGGTGCGCAGCACACGCTGGCGCTCACGCGTTCGGTCATGAACGACCGGCAGACCGCCGACTTCGAGCGCACCAAGGAGTGCAACTTCGCGATCTCGCCGACAGGTATCGGCCGCTTCCGCGTGAACGCCTTCGTGCAGCAGGGCAAGGTCGGCATGGTGCTGCGGACCATCCCGGCCAAGCTGCCCACCATCGACGGCCTCGGCATGCCGCAGGTGCTCAAGGACGTGGCGATGACCAAGCGCGGCCTCACCATCCTGGTGGGCGCCACCGGCTCGGGCAAATCGACCACGCTGGCCGCGATGATCGACTGGCGCAACGAGAACTCCTTCGGCCACATCGTTACGGTCGAAGACCCGGTCGAGTTCGTGCACCCGCACAAGAACTGCGTGATCACGCAGCGCGAAGTCGGCATCGACACCGACAGCTGGGAGGCCGCGCTCAAGAACACGCTGCGGCAGGCGCCCGACGTGATCCTGATGGGCGAAATCCGCGACCGCGAGACCATGGAGCACGCGGTGGCCTTCGCCGAGACCGGCCACCTGTGCATGGCCACGCTGCACGCCAACAGCGCCAACCAGGCGCTGGACCGGATCATCAACTTCTTCCCCGAGGAGCGGCGCGCGCAGCTCCTGATGGACCTGTCGCTGAACCTGCGCTCGCTGATCTCGCAGCGCCTGATCCCGACCGAGGACGGCCACGGCCGCATCGCCGCGGTCGAGATCCTGCTCAACACGCCGCTGATCGCCGACATGATCTTCAAGGGCGAAGTGGGCGAGATCAAGGAGATCATGAAGAAGAGCCGCAACCTCGGCATGCAGACCTTCGACCAGGCGCTGTTCGACCTCTTCGAAGGCAACGCGATTTCCTTCGACGATGCGATCCGCAATGCCGACTCGGCGAACGACCTGCGCTTGCAGATCAAGCTCAACAGCCAGCGCGCCCGCAGCACCGATCTTTCCGCCGGTACCGAGCACTTCGCGATCGTCTGATCGCGCGAAACGCATGGGGCGCTAAGCTTGCGCCCCATGAGCAGTCTCAACCCCAAAACCTACGACTCCGTCCCCTCGCAAAAGCTCGCCTTCCTCGGCCTGGGCGTGATGGGCTACCCCATGGCGGGCCACCTCGCGCTCGCGGGCCACAGCGTTGCGGTCTACAACCGCACGGCCGCCAAATCCGAAGCCTGGCAAAAGGAATTCGCAGGACAGGCCAAAGGCGCGCTGCGCCATGCGGCCACGCCGCGCGAAGCCGCTTCGGGCGCCGACATCGTCTTTTGCTGCGTCGGCAACGACGACGACCTGCGCTCGGTCGTGCTCGGCGACGACGGCGCCTTCGCGGGCATGGCAAAGGGCGCGGTCTTCGTCGACCACACCACGGCTTCGGCGGACGTCGCGCGCGAACTCGCCAAGGCGGCGCTTGCGCGCGGCCTGCAGTTCGTCGATGCACCCGTCTCCGGCGGCCAGGCCGGCGCCCAGAACGGCGCGCTGACGGTGATGTGCGGCGGCGACGCAGCGGCGTTCGAACGCGTCAGGCCCGTGATCGCGGCCTTCGCGCGCGCCGTCACCCTCCTGGGCGAGAGCGGCGCCGGCCAGCTCGCCAAGATGGTCAACCAGATCGCGATCGCCGGCCTGGTGCAAGGCCTGTCGGAGGCGATCGCCTTCGGCCAGCGCGCCGGCCTGGACATGAACGAGGTGCTGGCCGTCATCGGCAAGGGCGCGGCGCAGAGCTGGCAGATGGACAACCGCGGCAAGACCATGATCGAAGGCAAGTTCGACTACGGTTTCGCGGTCGACTGGATGCGCAAGGACCTCGGCCTGGTGCTCGACGAAGCCAAGCGCAACGGCGCCCGGCTGCCGGTGACGGCGCTGGTCGATCAGTTCTACGCCGACGTGCAGCAGGCCGGCGGCCGGCGCTGGGACACCTCGAGCCTCATCACGAGGCTCAAGTAAGGCTCAGCGCACCGGCGTGGCGCTCGCGCCGCCGGCCGGGGGCGGTGCCGAACCCGGCAGCGGCTCCATCGGCGGCAGCGGCACGCTGGAACGCGAGGCCGGCGCCGGGCCGGTGCCGCCCTGCTGCGCCGCCTGGTTCGCAAGCTCCGCCTCGCTCACGACCTCGACCACGCGCACGACCTTCTCCACGCCGGCAACGCCGCGCGCGATGTCGGTCGCGCGATCGGTCTCGCGCCGCGTGGCCAGGCCCATCAGGTAGACCGTGCTGCGCTCGGTCGTGATCTTGAAGGAGTTGGCGAAGATGTCCTTGGCGTCGAGCAGCGAAGCCTTGACCTTGCCGCTGATGAAGGTGTCGTTGGAGCGCTGCTGGAAGGAGCTCGACGGGCCCACCGCCAGCTCGTTGACCACCGAGCGCACGTTGTCGACGCGGCGCACCACCTCCTCGACGCGGCGCTTGTCGGCCTCGCTGCCCACCGTGCCGGTCAGGAGCACCTGGCGATTGAAGCTGGTGATGCTGACGTACATCTGGTCGTTGGCGATCTCGCGCACCCGTGCGCCGCCGCGCAGTTCGATGCCCTGGTCGTCGATCTGCGCACCCGAGCTGCGGCGATCCGTCGCCACCATGCCCACGCCGACCGCCGCCGCACCGCCGACCACCAGCGGCACGCAGGCGGAAAGGCCGGCCACCAGCGCAGCGCTCGCCGTCAAGGCCAACGCGATGCGCTGGATGGATGTCGTCGTCATATGGAACCTTCCTGTTCTCCGAGTAATTGGGCATCCACGCCGTCGCACAGGCAGTGCAGCACGAGCAAATGGACTTCGTGGATTCGCGCCGCACGCTCGTGCGGCACGCAGATCTGGACATCGGTTTCGCGCAGCGCGCGCCCCACGGCACCGCCGGGGCTGCTGCTGGCGCCGCCACTCGCGGCATTGCCCAGCAGCGCGACCACCGTCATGTCGCGCGCATGCGCCGCCTCGACGGCGGCCAGCACCGCGGCGGACTGGCCGCTGGCGCTCAGCACCAGCAGCACGTCGCCGGCCTGGCCCAAGGCGCGCACCTGGCGCGCGAAACGGTCGGAATCGCCGGCATCGGGCGTATCGGCAACGGGGTCGGCGGTGTCGCCGGGCAGCGCGATGGCGCCCAGCTCGGGACGATCGCGTTCGAAGCGGCCGACGAACTGGGCGGCGAATTGCGCGGCCAGAAGCCCGGAGACGCCGGCGCCGCAAGCGAGGATCTTGCCGCCGCTGGTCACGCAGGCGAGCAAAGCCTGCATCGCCTGGGCAATCGGTTTGCTGAGGAGCGGGCCTGCCTGGTACTTGAGGTCCGCGCTGTCGATGAAGTGCTGCTGGATCCGTTGCTCGAGCATGGGGCGGGATGATAACTGCGGGTCGTGAAACAAGAAGTAGTGCTGCGCCGGAGTATGGGGCCGCGCGCTTGGTTCCCTCGGCGGCTCAATCCGCGTCGAAAGCGGCCTGGATCCAGCTGACGCGCTCCTCCACCAGCACGACATCGAAACGACAGGGCGGCAGCACGCGCATCCCGCTGATGTAGTGCCGCGCAGCGAAGACGATGCGGCGCTTCTTCACGCCGGTGATGCTGCCGGCCGCGCCGCCATGCGTGTCGCTCGCGCGCTGCCGCACTTCGACGAACACCAGCGTCCCGTCGCGCGGATCGCGCACGATCAGGTCGATCTCGCCGCCGCCGCGGCCCGGGGTTCGATAATTGCGCGCGACCAGCACCAGGCCGGCCGCCTGCAGGTGGGCGAGCGCGGCGTCTTCCGCCGCGTCGCCGCGCTGCTTGGTCGTGCCGCTCCCTGTCGTCTTGTTCCGGAGAAAAACCATTGAATTCACTTGCTCCCGCTTCGTTCGGCGCCGCCCTGCAGGCCGCGCGCGATGCTGCGGGTGCGCAGCATTATCCGCAGGCTGCGCTCTACGTCGTCGCCACGCCGATCGGTAACCTGGCGGACATCACCCTGCGCGCGCTGCAAGTGCTGCAGTTGGTGGACGCCGTTGCCTGCGAGGACACGCGCCACACGCAGAGCCTGCTGCGCGCCTATGGCATCGATCGGCCGTCGGCCCAGCTGCTCGCCTTGCACCAGCACAACGAAGCCGAGGCGGCGCAGGCCGTCGTCGCGCGGCTTGCCGGCGGCGAGCGCATCGCCTACGTCAGCGATGCCGGCACGCCCGGCGTGAGCGACCCGGGCGCGCGGCTCGTGGCCGCGGTGCGCGAAGCCGGCTACCGCGTGCTGCCGCTGCCCGGCGCCAGCAGCGTGACCACGCTCATCGGCGCGGCCGGGCTGGTCGCGGCAGACGATGCGGGCAGCAGCGCCTTCGTCTTCGCCGGTTTCCTGTCCAGCAAGGCCGGTGAACGCGACGCCGCGGTGCTCGCGCTGGCCGCCGAGCCGCGCAGCGTGGTGCTGCTCGAGGCACCACATCGCATCGAAGCCCTGGCGCGCGCCCTGGCCACGCTGGGCGAGCGGCGCGTGACGGTGGGCCGCGAACTCACCAAGCAGTTCGAGGAGATCGCGACCGTCACCGCCGCCGCCCTGCCCGGCTGGCTGGCGGCCAGCCGCGACCGCACGCGCGGCGAGTTCGCGCTGGTGCTGCATCCGCAGGCGGCCGCGCGGGACGACGGCGCCGAATCGGAACGCGTGCTGCGCCTGCTGCTCGCGGAGCTGCCGCTCAAGAGCGCGGTGCGGCTTGCGGCCGAGATCAGCGGCGCGCCGCGCAACGCGCTCTACGACACCGCCCTGCGCCTGCGCGACGAGCCCAACGATTGACCGACTAACCGTCGAGCTCCGGATAGCGCCGGAAGATGCCCTCTTCATTGAAGGCGATGCGGCGCGGGCTCTGCAGGTAGTCGTGCACCGCCTGTCGGCGGCCCACGTTGGCATGCAGCTTGGCGACCGCCGGCGTGTCGGCCAACGCGCGCGCCGTGGCCTTGGGGAAGGCATAGCGCAGGCCCGCCACCAGTTGGAACAGCGAAAGGTCGGCGTATGTCAGCACATCGCCGACGAGGTGAAGGTCGCCTGCGGGGTTGCGCGTGAGCACGCGCTCGAACCAGCCGAGGAACTTGGGAATCCGCTCTTCGCGAAAGCACTTGGCGCGTTCCACTGCGGCCTCGCGCTGGTCTTCGTAATAGCGGCCGGTCGAGATCGGATGGTGCGTGTCGTGCGCTTCGCCCACCACGTCGGCGATGGTGAGCTGCAATTGGTGCGTCCAGAGCCCGTCGGTTTCGCCGATGCCTGCCAGGCCGAGGCGCGGGCCGAGATAGAGAAGGATGGCAGCGGTCTGGCCGACCACGACGTCGCCGTCGATGAGGAAGGGTAGAGCGAAGGCCGCGCGCGGGTTGTTGGGGTCGTCCAGGCGCTTCCCCAGCGCGGCCTCGCCGCCGCCCTGACCCGGCGGCGCGCGCGCCACGTCGACGTATGCAGCGCCGGCCGCCTCGAGCGCGAGGCGGACGAATTCGCCGCGGCCCTGGATGGTGGGCCAGTAGTGGAGTTGATAGGTCAAGTGAGGCCCTCCGCCCAAGGTGGGAAGACTAAAGGATACGGCCGTCCTGCACGTGCAAGCGTGAACCCACGTCAATACATGTTCACATCAGGTCTCGCCTCATGGAACCGGTTGAGAATGCCCGCTCCAACAATTGGAGGACCCCATGTTGATCTTCACGAATCGCACCATGTCGGGAAGTTCGAACGAGTCAGCGTTCGGAACAAGCTTCAACCAAGGTTCAGAGCGACTCGGGTTGGCGTCTGTGAAGAAGGCGGGCGGCGGGTCCTGGGCCGTCTCGGACGCGGACGATGACGTGGACGATGCTGATTCGATGCGGGCGTTGCTCCCACGCTTCCAAGGCAGCAGACCCGTTTTGGTCTATCTGCACGGTAACAACAATACTCCGGCGAAATGCTTCGAGCGGTGCGCAAAGCTTGAGTCGCTGTACAACGTGGAGGTCATCGGCTTTTCATGGCCATCTGAAGGCTACCTGCCCGACGGCAATGCACTGCCGGGCGTAGACGGCGCCATCCGGGATGGCGATGAGAACGATCTCGGCGGAGTCACGCAGAAGAACCGGACCAAGTCCGGGATTCAGTCGAAGATCTGGCGCTATCACCAGGCCAAGACCAACGCGCAGCATTCGGTCGATGCCCTTGCGCGCTTCTTTCGAATGCTTGGTGCGGCACGCCTCTACGCAAACTTGCAGCCGTTTACCTTGGCTGCTCACAGCTTGGGCGCTCATTTCCTTCAGTACTCGCTCGACGTGTCGGGCGCAGGCGAGGCTGTCGCGACAGCGCAGAACGTCGCGCTCTTGGCGCCTTGCGTGCGTGCCGGTGGCCACCGGGATTGGCTCTCAAGTGTTCGGCCCAAGGGACAGGTGTTTGTCACCTACAACAAGGGCGACACCGTGCTGGCGGGCGCCAGGATCGCTGATGGCAACCAGGTCAAACTCGGCGCCGAGCCATCAGGCGATCTGTTGCGAGCACCTTACGTGCGCTACATCAGCTTCACGAATGGCGAGGTCGGTGCTTGGGGCCATGGCTACTTCGTCAACTCTGGAATGCCGAAGAAGATGAAGAAGCTGTTCGGGCGTGTATTCTCATCCGAGCGCGATCTGCAGGGCGATGAATATCCTCGCCAGGTCTACCTGGTCGGTTGCGATGAGGACGGGCTCACCTGCTATATGGGCGCTCCGGGCATCGCGTGATTCCTTCATTGCGAGATGATCATTTGATGGCACGTCATCTTGAAATCGGCGAGTCCGCTGTGCCTCTTGTCGTGGCCAGCTCGGAGTACTGGGTCGCGACTGGTGTCCTCCTCGATCGCGGCGCAACCTATGAGATCGCCGCTGACGACAGCACATGGGTGGATTGGCACCTTGCCTCGAGCGCGGCTGGGCGAGAAGCGAGCTTCGCGCAATCGCTGGCTCAGTGGGCCCTGCGATGCAAGGGAGCCCTTTGGTTCCAACTGATCGCCGCCGTGGGCCGCTCCGACGATCACCTGATCCCTGTCGGGAAGTTTCTACTTTGGACTTTCGAAAGCCAAGCCGACAAGACCTCGCCGGAGTTGCACCTGTTTGCCAACGACGCCTCGTTTGCCTACTTCAACAACCACGGATCGGTGAACGTCACGATCGCACGAGTGGGATAAGAGGGGATCCGACGCGCGGTAGATGGTGCGACAGCGTGAGGCGAAGAAAAACCCGCCGCGCTAGGGCGCATGCGGGTTCTGGGCTCTTCTGAGAATGTATGAAGCGATGTTCTGGTGCCGCCAGGAATCACAATCTCGTTGGAAACCCGCATAGTAAGCGGCCAGCCGCCCCACCTTGAGATCTGAAGCCGAGACGGAGACCATGCTGTCCATCTAAGTTAGCTGGACATCTATGGACGTCAATCCGAAGCAACGCCGCCGGCACAGCGCAGC
>Ga0307515_10000062_pt1 | contig 247284 bp, 218 predicted proteins | sample 17_EM_MG_FD_194513 | JGI IMG/M metagenome (GOLD analysis project Ga0307515, IMG submission 194513) | Populus trichocarpa ectomycorrhiza microbial communities from riparian zone in the Pacific Northwest, United States - 17_EM | ecosystem: Host-associated > Plants > Roots > Unclassified... | reverse complement strand
GACAGTTTGGTCCCTATCTTCCGTGGGCGCTGCAAGATTGAGAGAGCCTGCTCCTAGTACGAGAGGACCGGAGTGGACGCACCTCTGGTGTATCGGTTGTCACGCCAGTGGCATCGCCGAGTAGCTAAGTGCGGAAGAGATAACCGCTGAAAGCATCTAAGCGGGAAACTCGTCTCAAGATGAGTCTTGCCGGGGCCTTGAGCCCCCTGAAGAGTCGTTCGAGACCAGGACGTTGATAGGTCGGGTGTGGAAGCTGGGCAACCAGTTAAGCTAACCGATACTAATTGCTCGTGAGGCTTGACCCTATAACTTTGACGATGAGTCAACAAGTTATGCCAATGACGCAATCTACTGATTAAACTCTATGAATTGGCTGCGGCGCTCGTGTGAGCGATGCGGCAACAAGTTAAGCCTGATGACCATAGCGAGGTGGTCCCACTCCTTCCCATCCCGAACAGGACAGTGAAACGCCTTTGCGCCGATGATAGTGCGGGTTCCCGTGTGAAAGTAGGACATTGTCAGGCTAATATCCGAGAGGGCCCGATTCGAAAGAATCGGGCCCTTTTCCTTTGTGCCGGCACATTCTCAGGCAATGTGCACGGTACCGGCATCGTCCATACACAGCTGCCCGGCCTGCAGCAAGCCAGTCAGCACCGCGGCGGCATGTGTCTTCCGATCACCATCTTCAACACCGGTCTGCCGTTCGACCACACCGTGGAAGATCGGCGTCTGCGCCAGCCAGGCAACCAGTGCATCCCGTGCCAGCGAGCGGTACTCCAACATGTGGAACATCGTCAGCGCGCGCTCTGCGTAGCGCAGATGTCGCGCAGGCTCGGCCTCGAACTGCGTGATCCGCCGGCGGCTGTTCGCTAACGCGGCCGATACGTCAGTGAACGGCCGGCCATGGCCAGGAATCACGACCTTCGGCGCCAGTTGTTCGATCACGTCCAGCGCGCCACGCGCTTCGGAAAAGCCGGACTCTCCGGCCAGTTCCGGGAAGATGATGGCCAGCCGTTCTTCCCATAGCGCATCGGCTGTGATCAAGACCCCGCTGTCGCGCTGGAAGAGCATGACGGCGTCGGGGTCGTGTCCAGGCGCGGCGATCACCTGCCAGGCAAACTCGCCGAGTTGCACAGACGATCCGGTATGCAACGCCTTTTGCGCTGAAAAGCGCTCGCAGCGTTGATCTGTCTGCTCGAACGTCAGCGTTGACGCATCCCAGCTGCGAACCGCATCGAACGATGCCTCGGGCACCCAGACTTCGCAGCCCCAGGCCGATTGCAAAGCGGCGTTGCCGCCGCAGTGGTCAGAATGCAGATGGGTGTTCAGCATGCGCCCCAGCGGCTCGCTGCCCAACTGAGCGGCAAGCAGTGTGCAGGTTTGTGCCGAGTGGGCGCCGTAGCCGGTATCGACCACCGTTGCCGGCGTGCCGTGTGCCGACCTAAAGACGATGTTGTTCGAAGACAGCCAGCCGCGCTCCAGCACCACCAGGCCGAGCTCGGCAAAGACGTCGATCATCGACGCAAGGACGCGTCAGCCCGCACTGCGCAGTTCCCGGCGCAGAATCTTGCCGACGTTGCTCTTGGGCAGCTCGTCGCGAAACTCAATGTAGCGCGGGCGCTTGTAGGCGGTGAAATTCTCGCGGCAATAACCGGCGACATCGTCTTCGGACAGCGTGAGGTCGCTCTTCACGACAAACAGCTTCACGGCCTCGCCCGACTTCTCGTCCGGGATGCCGATGGCGGCGCATTCCAGCACGCCGGGGTGCAGGCTCACGACCTGTTCGATCTCGTTCGGATAGACGTTGAAACCGGAGACCAGGATCATGTCCTTCTTGCGGTCGACGATGCGGATCAGCCCCTTGTCGTCCATCACACCCACGTCACCCGACTTGAAGAAGCCGTCCGAGGCCATGACCTTCGCGGTTTCGTCGGGCCGGTTCCAGTAGCCCGCCATCACCTGCGGCCCCTGGATGCAGATCTCCCCGGCCGTGCCCGCCGGCACGTCGTGCCCGTCGTCGTCGCGGATCGCAATCTGTGTCGACGGCACCGGCACGCCGATGGTGCCGGTGAATTCCTTCAGGTCCAGCCGGTTGCTGGTGGCCACCGGCGAGGTCTCCGACAAGCCATAACCTTCGACGATCGGGCAGCCGGTGATCTTCAGCCATTTCTCGGCCGTCGCGCGCTGCACCGCCATGCCACCGCCGTTGGACACCACCAGCCCCGAAAAGTCGAGGCGGGCAAAGTCGGCGTCGTTGGCGAGGGCGTTGAACAAGGTGTTGACCGCCGGGAACATGTTGACCTGGTGTTTGGCCAAGGTGCGCACGAAGCCCGGAATGTCGCGCGGATTGGCGATCAGCAGGTTCATGCCGCCGAGCCGGGCACCCATCAGCGCGCAGATCGTCAGCGCGAAGATGTGGTACAGCGGCAGCGCGCACACCACCGTGATCGGCCGTTCGCCCAAGGTGCTGAGCATCGGCCCGAACCAGGCCTCGCTCTGCAGGATGTTGGCGACCACATTCCGGTGCAGCAGCGTCGCGCCTTTCGAGACACCGGTGGTGCCACCGGTGTACTGCAGGAAGGCGACGTCGTCGGGCCCGAGATCCGGCCGCTTCAGGCTCATGCGCAGGCCCGCCGCCAACGCCATGTTGAAGCGTGTTGCCGTGCGGCCCTGGTCCAGCGGCAGCCGGTATTCGGGCACCATCTTGCGCACATGGCGCACGGCGAAGTTGACGAGCATGCCGCGCCAGAAACCCACCATGTCGCCGACAGACGCCAGCACCACGTGGCGGACTGCTGTCTTGTCGATAACCTCTTCCAGCGTCGCCGCGAAGTTCTCCAGCACGATGCAGGCTTCGGCGCCGGAGTCCTTCAGCTGGTGCTCAAGCTCACGCGCGGTATACAGCGGGTTGACGTTCACCACCACACAGCCCGCGCGCAGGATGGCAGCCATCGCCACCAGATACTGCGGCACGTTGGGCATCATCACCGCGACACGCGCGCCCTGGGCCAGGCCCAGCGACTGCAACCAGGCGCCGAGGGCCTCGGACAACTGGTCGAGATCGCGGAAGCTCAGGCGCGTGTCCATGAAACACAGCGCGTCCCGTTTGGCGTGACGCCGGAACGCGTCCTCCAGCAGGCCGGCCAGCGAAGGGAAGATGTCGGTACGCACTTCGGCGGGCACGCCGGGCGGGTAATGCTGAAGCCAGGGGGTTTGCACGGAAGAAGGATCCAGGGTGGACAACGCAGCGCGCATCGTCGCGGTCCACCGCCGTGCGGGCTACGGTAATTGTCCTAGGGCTGTCTCGCGGGCGACAGCCGTCGTGTCGAACAAGGCGAGCGCCAAGCCACGCTCGCGCGCTGCGATCGTCGCCAGGAAGTCCTGCGCACCGCGCATCTCGCGGAACGTGTCGAAGCCACGTTCCAGAAACGACTGGAGCGCGCCCATGCCCGCGGCGCGTGCCGGCGCGCGCATCAGGCGCAGCGTGTGGCGCAGCACCGGGTTGCGTGTGTAGCGGTCGAGTGCGCCGCCCACTTCCAGCATCAGCGTTATCTGGCGTTCTCGGTCGGCGGTGCGGCCGGTCGCTTGCCAGGCGGCCAGGTACTGCGGCGCCACCATCTCGGTGCTGGCGCAAGCCGCGGCCATCTGCGTGTCCAGTACCTCCGAGATCGCGTGCAATTCAGCCAGCGCCCGCACGGTCGAGACGATCTCGTGCGGGAACAGTCGCACCAGCGCCGGCACGATGCGTGCGAACTGGTCGTCGCGTTGGTTGAAGTCGTGCGGGCCGTAGAGGTCGTCCAGAAAGAACCGCGCCGCCTTCGCATAACGCGGCGTCGACAAGAGGTCGGCGTAGGTCTTGGCGAAACGTTCGTGCTGGTAGGCCTTGATGGCGCGCACGCCGCTTTCCAGCGCCGCATCGTGTGCGCGGCGCTGCCGTTCGGCGGCAACGACGCCGAGGTGTTGCAGGATCAACGTGCCTTCAGGCGTCATGGGTTGCCATGGGTTCGTTAGTCGGCAACCTCTAGGGCCGCCGGCAGCAATGATGCAACACTGCCGCGCATGCAAAGACGCCGTCTGCTCCAGGTGGGCACGCTTACCGCCGCGCTGCTGGGCAGCGCAGGCGCCGGGCTGGCCCTGCTGCGGCCTGGCGTGCGCGATGGACGCTTCACCGCAGAAGCGCGGCTGGTCTTCGCGGCCGTGGCCGCCGCCGTGCTGGACGGCATGCTGCCGCGCGACACCGCACCGCGGGCCGCGGCGCTGCGGGCGCATCTGGACCGCATGGACACCACCTTCGCCGGCCTGCCGCCGGCGCTGCAAGCCGAGGTCGGCGAACTCGCCACCTTGCTGGCGACCGCGCCAACGCGGCTGGCGCTCACCGGCCTGGGCGCGGCCTGGCATGAAGCGCCGGTGGCCGACGTGCAAACCATGTTGCAGCGGCTGCGCCTGTCGTCGCTGGCACTGCGGCAGCAGGTCTACCACGCGCTGCGCGACCTGACCAACGCCGCCTGGTTTGCCGACCCCGGCGCCTGGCCCGGCATCGGCTACCCGGGGCCGCTGAAAGTCGGCACACCGTGATCGACCCGATAGAACAAGGCCTGGCCCGCGGCTGGAAGGTGCGCGGCGGCCCACACGGTGAACTGCCCGAGACGCTGACCTGCGATGTCGCGATCGTCGGCACTGGCGCCGGCGCCGGCATCACTGCCGAGCTGCTGACTGCCGCCGGGCTGGACGTGGTGCTGGTCGAAGAAGGCCCGCTGCGCTCCAGCCGCGACTTCCGCCAGAGCGAAGCCGAGGCCTACCCGGCGCTGTACCAGGAGAGCGCCAGCCGCAAGACGGCAGACAAGGCCATCGGCATCCTGCAAGGTCGCTGCGTCGGCGGCTCGACCACGGTGAACTGGACGAGTTCGTTTCGCACGCCCAGCGCGACGCTGGCGTTCTGGCGCGAACGTTTTGCGCTGCCCGAGATGAGCGACGACGCGCTCGCGCCCTGGTTCCAGCAGGTCGAGCAGCGGCTCAACATTGACCCCTGGCTGGTGGCGCCGAATGCCAACAACCAGCTGTTGCGCCTGGGTGCGGCGCGGCTGGGCATTCCTGCTGCTGCCATCCAGCGCAATGTGAAAGGCTGCTGGAACCTGGGCTCCTGCGGCATGGGTTGCCCGACGAATGCCAAGCAGTCGATGCTGGTGACGACGCTGCCGGTGGCGCTGGACCGCGGCGCGCGGCTGCTGGTGCAGGCGCGGGTGGAACAACTGGTGATCGAAGGTTCTGCGGTGCGTGGCCTGACCGTGCTGCCGGTGCAACTCAACGGTGCGCCGGCCTCGACGCGCAGCACGCGCATCAGCGCGCGTCACGTCGTCGTCGCCGGCGGGGCCATCAACACGCCGGCACTGTTGTTGCGATCGAAGGCGCCGGACCCGCATGGCCTGCTCGGCCGCCGCACCTTTCTGCACCCGGTGGTGGTGTCGGCCGCCACGTTCGACGAACGCATCGAAGGCTGGAGCGGTGCGCCGCAGACGCTGTACACCGACCATTTCCTCGAAGTCGCGCCGATCGACGGCGCCATCGGCTACAAGCTCGAAGCGCCGCCGCTGTACCCGCTGATCGTTGCGTCGACGCTGCCGGGGTTCGGCGCCCAGCAGTCGGCGCTGCTGGCCGACTTCGCGAAGACCCATGCCTTGCTGGCCTTGCTGCGCGACGGCTTCCACGCGCAGTCGCCGGGTGGCAGCGTGAAGCTGCGCAGCGATGGCTCGCCGCTGCTCGACTACCCGCTCAATGCGTTTGTGCTCGACGGTGCGCGCCGCGCCTTCCTCAGCATGGCCGAGATCCAGTTTGCCGCCGGCGCCAAGCAGGTGCTGCCGGTGCACGAGATGGCCGCCCCGTACCGCAGCTGGGCCGAGGCGCGTGCGGCCATCGGACAGTTGCCGATCCAGCCCTTGCTGACGCGGGTGCTCAGCGCCCACGTGATGGGCGGCTGCGCGATGGCCGGCAGCGAAGACCTCGGTGTCGTGCGGCCCGACGGCCGGCATTGGCAACTCGACAACTTGTCGATTCACGACGGCTCGCTGTTCCCCACCAGCATCGGCGCGAATCCGCAGTTGTCGGTGTACGGTCTGGCGGCGAAGCTGGCCACGCTGCTGGCGCGCCAGCTCAGCGGGCGCGACGTGCGCCTGGCTGCGTAGGCACCATGCTGGCACGGCTGCAGCAGTTCACAACCCTCGGCTTGCTGGCGCTGGCCGCCGCATGGGGCGTGCTGGCCTGGCGCGCCGGCCACGCGGGCTGGGCGCTGGCGGGTGTGTTCATCATCGTCTTCGGCTACGCGCTGGTGCTGGCGCTCGAATTTGCGCTGCTGCACCGGGCCCATGGCAACGACCCTTCGCCACGCGCCACGCCGGCCCAGCTGTTGCGCGCCTGGCTCGGTGAAGTCGCTTCTGCGCCGCTGGTCTTTTGCTGGCGCCAGCCGTTTCGCAGCCAGCGTTTCAGCGATCATCTGCCGACGGACGCTCAAGGCCGGCGCGGCCTGTTGCTGGTGCATGGCTTCGTCTGCAACCGCGGCCTCTGGAACCCGTGGCTGGAACGGCTGCGTGCCGATGGCGTGCCGTTTGTCGCCGTCAACCTGGAGCCGGTGTTCGGTTCGATCGACGACTACATCGAGATCCTCGAACAAGCCGTTCAGCGGCTCGAACGGGCCACCGGTTTGGCGCCGGTGGTGGTGGCGCACAGCATGGGCGGGCTGGCGCTGCGGCGCTGGTGGTGCGAACGCGGCGACGACGGCCGTGTGCACCACGCGGTGACGATCGGCACGCCGCACCACGGCACCTGGCTGGCGCGTTTTGCGCTGACGCGCAATGCGCGCCAGATGCGGCAGCGCTCGGGCTGGCTGCAGACGCTGGCGCAGCGCGAGCCCGCCACGCGGTCATCGCGGTTCACCTGCTTCTACAGCCACTGCGACAACATCGTGTTCCCGCCATCGACCGCCACGCTGGACGGCGCCGACAACCGCCATCTCGCCGGCGTTGCCCATGTGCACATGGCGTCGCGGCCCGAGCCGTTCGACGCCGTGCTGCAGTGGCTGGACCTCAAACGCTGAACTGGCGCTCGCCCGGCAGCACCGCGCCGGCCTCGATCTCGCCGTCGCGTGCGATGCGCTCGCGCACGGCGCCGTAGACCGGCGTGAAGTCAGGCGCCGTGGCATCGAAGAGCTGCTGGAACGAGTCGATGACGAAGTAGCTCGCCTGGTAGGTGTCGATCTTGTACAGGCTGCGCATCAGCCGTTGCAGGTCGAAGGCGACACGCCGCGGTTCAGCGCTGGTGATGCTGTGGCGCAGCTCGCCGGCCGAACTCAGGATGCCGGCACCGTAGGCGCGCAGGCCCTTCGGCGTGTTGATCAGGCCGAACTCCACCGTGTACCAGTACAGCCGCGCCAGCAGTTCGCAGGCGTCGAGCCGGCTCGCCTTCAAGCCGCCGCGACCGTAAGCCTGCATGTAGTCGGCAAAGGTCGGGTTGAAGAGCAGCGGCACATGGCCGAAGAGGTCGTGGAAGATGTCGGGTTCGACGACGTAGTCGAACTCCTCGGGTTTGCGGATCCAGTCCGTCACCGGGAACCTGCGTTCGGCCAGCAGCGCGAAGAAGGCCTCCTCGGGGATCAGCCCCGGCACGCCGACGACTTCCCAGCCGGTGACCTTCAGCAGCCGTTCCGAGATATCTTCGAAGCGCGGAATGTGCTCGGGCGCGCCGAGCTGCTGCACGGCGGCGATGAACTCGTCGCAAGCCAGGCCCGGCAACTGCTGGAGCTGGCGTGTGTAGAGGCGGCGGTAGGTGTCGTGGTCGGCGGCGGTGTACTGCGCCCAGTCCTGCGCGCAGGTGTAGTCGCTGCGGGCACGGCCGTAGTCGCCACGCGGCGGGCGGTCGCCCTGACCGTACGTGACAGGGGCGACGCCCGTGTTCAGCGCAGCCATGCGTCGACGATCCGCTGGTAGTCGCCGCTGGCCTTGCTCAGGTGCAGCCATTGGTCGACATAGGCCTTCATCACCGTGTCGCCGCGCGGCAGCAGGTAGGCCATCTCGCCGTACTGCAGCGGCTTGTCGGGGTTGACGGCGCACAGGCCGGGCTTGAGCTTCTGCTGCGTCAGCGCCTCGGCGGCTTCGGTGACGAAAACATCGGCGCGTTTTTGCAGCACCTCGTCGAAGATGCCCAGGTTGTCGGTGTGGATCGTCAGCGTCGCGGCCTTGAAGTTGGCGCGCGCAAAACGTTCGTTGCTGCCGCCGGGGTTGGCGATGGCGCGCACACCGGGTTTGTCGATGTCTGCGACGCTCTGGAACTTCTTCACGTCCTCGCAGCGCGCGATCGGCACCTTGCCGTTCACCATGTACGCGCTGCTGAAGAAGGCGCGCTTCTGGCGCTCGGTGGTCACCGAGATGCCGCCGACCGCGATGTCGCACTTGCCGGCGGTGAAGTCGCCCATCAGGTTGGCCCAGCTCGTCTTCACGAAATCGAGCTTGACGCCCAGGCTCTTGGCCAGCGTCTGCGCCAGGTCGACGTCGATGCCTTCGAAGCTGCCGTCGGCGCGCTGGAAGGCGAAGGGTTTGTAGTCGCCGGGTGTGCAGGCGCGCAGCGTGCCGGCCTGCATCACGCTGTCGAGCGCCGAGGCGGTCTGCGCCAGCGCGCCCTGGCTTGCGAGGGCCAGCACGGCAGCGGCGAACGGGGTGTGGAGTTTCATCATGACTCAGGCCTTTGTCAGCACACCGCGGCGAATCTGGTCGAGCTCGATGCTCTCGAACAGTGCTTTGAAGTTGCCTTCGCCGAAACCCTGGTCGCCCTTGCGCTGGATGAATTCGAAGAAGATCGGGCCGAGCTGGTTTTCGCTGAAGATCTGCAGCAGCAGCTCACCGGCCTTGCCGTCGACGAGGATCTTGCGCTTCTTCAGCTCAGCCACGTCTTCGCCATGGCCCGGGATGCGCTTGTCGACCAGCTCGTAGTAGGTGTCGATGGTGTCGAGCAGTTTGATGCCCGAAGCGCGCAGCGCGTCCACCGTCGCCGGCAGGCTGGTCGAGCCGAGCGCAATGTGCTGGATGCCTTCGCCGTGGTACTTGTCCAGGTACTCCTGGATCTGCCCGGCCTTCTCGTTGCCTTCTTCGTTGATGGGGATGCGGATCTTGCCGCAGGGGCTGGTCATCGCCTTGCTCTTGACGCCGGTGACCTGGCCTTCGATGTCGAAATAGCGGATCTCGCGGAAGCCGAACAGGCGTTCGTAGAAGTCGGCCCACTCGCCCATGCGGCCGCGGTGCACGTTGTGCGTGAGGTGGTCGATGTAGGTCAGGCCATGGCCGACGGGGTTCAACGAAGCGCCTGGCAGCGGCTCGAAGTCGACATCGAAGAAGCCGATGTTGCCGATGTCGCCGTCTTTCGCGCCGCCCTTGCCGCGCCACTTGTCGACGAAGTAGATCAGGCTGTCGCCGATGCCCTTGATGGCCGGGATGTTCAGCTCGCCAGGCCCCGTGCTGCCGGCATAGCCCCAGGCGCCGAGCGACTGCGCGCGGCCGTAGGCCTGGCGCGCGTCCTGCACGCGGAAGGCGATGGCACAGATGCTGGGGCCGTGCAGGCGGGCGAAACGTTGCGCAAACGAATCGGGCTCGGCGTTGACGATGAAGTTGATCTCGCCCTGGCGGTACAGCAACACGTTCTTGTGGCGGTGCTTCGCGATCGCCTTGAAGCCCATCGCTTCGAACAGCGCGCCCATCGCAGCCGGGTCCGGCGCCGCGTATTCGATGAACTCGAAACCGTCGGTGCCCATCGGGTTGTCCCAGGGGGTGAATTGCATCGCGCCGCTCCGTCAGATAAGAGGAATCAAGGTTTCGCACTGTAGATGCGGCGGCACGCAGTTTGTCTGCAAGTCTGCGCGTTGATCAGGGTCAAGACGCTGGAAAGCTGCAAGAATCGACCGCATGGAAACCGAAGTCGAGCTTGATGCGATCGATCGACGCATCCTTCAGGCGCTGCAAGCCCAAGGCCGCAGCACCTATGACGAACTGGCGGCGCAGGTCGGGCTGTCGTCGAGCGCGACGTTGCGGCGGGTGAAGCGGCTCGAAGAAGCGGGCGTGATCGCAGGTTATGTGGCGCTGGTGGCGCCCGAGCGTGTCGGGCTGGGACTCACGGCCTACATCAACGTGCGACTCGAAAAACACACGGACAGCCACAAACGCAGCCCGATGGACGCCTTCGTCGCTGCCGTGCAGGCCTGGCCCGAGGTGGTGGAGTGCGCGGCGCTCACCGGCGAGATGGACTACCTGCTGCGTGTGCTGGTGCGCGACATGGCGCACTACTCGCGTTTCATCATGGAAAGCCTGCTCAAACATCCGAGCGTGCAGGACTGCAAGACGAGCTTCGTGCTGCAGCGTTTGAAGGGCACGACGGCGCTGCCGCTCTGAACTCAGCCCATCTGCACGATCTTCGTGATCTGCGTCGGTGTCGGTGCCGCCCAGCCGGCTTCCTGGGCGACACGCACGATGGCTTCGTTGGTGTCGAAGTAGACCTGCCAGTAGTGGTCGGTGTGGGTGTACGGCCGCACGCTGATGACCGGGCCGTTGAGGTTGATGTCGAGCAGGTTGACCTCGGGCGCGGGTTTGGCGGCGACGTTCGGGATCTTCTCCACCGCGGCCTTGAAGCGCGCGATGGCGTCGATCGGGTCGACGCTGCCGGCCAGCTGCGCCGTGCGTTCGACGCGCCGCACCGGCAGCGCCGAGAAGTTCTGCACCGTGTCGCCGAAGACCTTGCCGTTGCCGACCAGCGTCATCACGTTGTCGGGCGTGATGATGGTGGTGCCGAAGAGGCCGAGTTCGTGCACCGTGCCGGTGATGCCGCCGATGCTGACGAAGTCGCCCACCTTGAACGGCCGCAGCACCAGCATGAAGGCGCCGGCCGCGAAGTTGCCAAGCATGCCGCTCCAGGCCGCGCCGATGGCGACGCCGGCGCCGGCGAGCATGGCTGCGAAGCTCGTGGTCTGGATGCCGAAGTAGCCCAGGATGCCGAGCACCAGCGCGATGTTCAGCGCCACGTTGACGATCGAGCCCAGGTACTTGGTCAGCGTCGGGTCGACGTGGTTGCGGTTCATGCCCGCCTGGATCAGCGCGATGACACGTCCGATCAGCCAGCGGCCGACGATCCAGAACGCGATCGCCGCGCCGATCTTGATGGCGAGCTCGGTCGCTGTGGTGCTGAGAAAGGTCTGGATGGCCTGCATGTCCACGGGGGTTCCTCCTGTTGTGAGGCCCGCATCGTAGACGGCCCGCGAAGCCGCGGAAAATTCTAGCCGTCGATGTCGAGCAGCAGATGGCGCACCGGCTCGACGCCCATGTGCAGCAGATCGGCGATGTCGATCAGGTCGTCGGGCAGGGCGGCGTTGTCCCAGCCCTCGGCGCTGTGACGCGCGACGCGGATGGCCAGCAGCACATTGCGCACCTGGTCGAGCTCGGCGTGGCGGTCGTCGCTGATGCGCACCAGCAGCTCCGGCAGGTACCAGGCCTGCATCAGCGCATGCTGCAGGTCGGCCAGCTCGACGTTCAGCGACTCGCGCTGCAAGGCGGCCGAGCGCAGCGTCGGGTCGGCCTGCTGGCGCGCGGCCATGGCGCCGGCCAGCGCCGGTGCGCGCAGCCACAGCAGCAGCTCGGCAAAGTCGTGCAGCAGCGCGGCTTCGTGGATCACCGCAACGTCGTGGTCCATGCGGTGCAGCGCGAACGACATCGCGAAATTGGCGGCGCGGTGCGAACGTTTCAGCACCGCCTGGAAACCGGCCAGCGCCTCGGGCTGCGTCGCGAGCGCGTCTTCCACCGTGGCCTGCGGCCCGAAGGCACGGAAGAAGGGGCCGATGCCCAGCAGCACCAGCGCGGCGGTCACGGTTTCGGTGTCGCCACGGGCGTCGGGGTCGCGGCGGCGCTGCAGCTTGGCCACATGGGCCAGCAGCTTCAGCGTCATCAAGGGGTCGGTCGACACCGTCTCGGCCAGCAGGCGGGCGTCGACATCGTCTTCCACCGCGCGCAGCGCCTCCAGCGCCGCGGCGGTTTCGGCCAGCACCGGCAGCGCGGCGATGTCGAAACACGCGACCCAGCCGGCTACGTCGGGCAGCGGCTGCGTGATGAAAGTCGTGGCGGGCTCGGCGGCAGGCATGAAACGGTTCCCTCGTGATGGGACTATCGGCCGCCGCGTGCCCGGACTTGAGGCCCCGCCGCCTACAGGCTGAGCATCAGGCCTTCACGTGCATCGGCCCGGCCGTCGAGCAGCGCCCGGTAGCCGGCTTCGACCGCCGCGCTGCCTTGCGCCGTGGTGATGCGCAGCCAGGGATCTGCGGCATCGTTCACCGGTTGCATGAAGGCGCGCCAGGCACTGGCCAGCCGCTGCTGCAGGCCGCCGGGCCCCCAGCCTTCGGGCGGCGGGCCGCTGCGCTTCTTGATCTGCGCCGGTGCGAAAAACAGTGTCGGCCGCGGGCCCGGCAGGCCGCTGCCGCCGCCCAGGTCGGCCCAGTGTGTGCCGCCCACCGAGCAGCTGTAGGCGAGTGTGTCGGCAAAGTGCGTGTGGATGGCGCTGCGCAGCGCGGCGTTGCCGGCGAAGTCGACATACACCGTGGGCACGCTGGCGTCGACGCTGGCGACTGTGTCGTAGGTCAGCACCTCGCCATAAGAACCGAGCGAACGGGCAAAAGCCAGATTGCCGGCCGACGTGAGCCCACGCACCTGCGGGCCGCCGGCGCGCTGCGCCAGGCAGAACGCGGTGCCGTAGGCCGTCTTGCTGGAGGCGCTGGACAACAGCACCTGCTGCGCGCCGAAGAAGCCGTTGTCGGCGAGGAAGTCGTCGATCAGGAACGAGGTGGTGAACAGCGGCCGCAGCACGGCCTGCTGGCCTTCCTGGGTGGCGTCGTAGGCCGGGTCGGTGTCGCAGAAGCTGTAGTGGTTGTAGACGGCGGCCAGCTCGGCGCGGTGCGGCGCCGCGTCGACAAAACCCGTGGCGCCGACACGCGCCGGCTGCAGCACCAGGTGCGTGCCCATCGGCAGGTAGCCGTAGACACGCCGGCCCACGGCCACGGCCTCGGCCCGGCTTTCGATGACGGTGGCAAAACCCCACACGGGGATGCAGCCCCAGGCGGCTTCTTCGCTGGGGAAAAACTGCCAGTACTTCATCGCCTCGCCGAAGGCGGCGTAGGTGATGTTGTTGGCGGTGAGCGCGAAGTGCGCGGTGGCCAGCCGCACTTCACCATCGACCAGCGGCCGCGCTGCGGGCGCGTCGCTGTCGGGCGCAAAGCGCACGCAGTGCAGGTCGTGGCGAGCGACCAGGAAACGGGAGCCGGCGTCGAGGATCATGGGCAGGCGGGTCAGCAAAGGTCCGCCAGCATGATGACGCCGCAGCCGCCCGGCTGTCACCCCCGCGACGCCGAGGCGCGGCGGGGGCGACATGAGCCAGCCGTTGATCACGGCCGGTCTCCGGTGGAGAGCCGGCTCACAGCCGGTCTCCTGTGAAGAGCCGGCTCACAGCCGGCTCACGCCGTCCAGGTGGCCGACGAGCTTGCCGTCGACATACAGCGCACCTTCGGGTGCGCCGGCCTGGGCGTAGAACTCCAGCACGGGGTCACCGGCCGGTTTGGCGGCAGGCAGCAGGCGCATCGCCAGTTGCCCGAGCAGCATGCTCGCGCCGTGCAGCAGCATGGCGGCCAGGAGCCGTGCACGCCCGGGTTCGGGGGGCAGCAGCGCGAAGGGGAGGTCTCTCAACATCATGATCGTTCTCCTGCGGGCGCTTGGCTTGTGGCCTTCGCGCCCGCTTGGTTTTCAGGGGCTGGGTCGCAGTCGTTCGAGTTCCAGACGCAGTTCGCGTCCGGCTTGCTGGCGGCGGGCACCGACGCCGGCGCGGTGGGAACCGGCGCGGCGCATGTGGCCGGCGGCCACCAGCGGGTTTCTGGGCTTGTGGGTCTTGACGATGAACTTCATGAAAGTGGCTCCTTGTCGCTGGGCCAGAAATGCAAAAGGCCCGGGTTGCTGGTGCAACCCGGGCCTCGGTGGCGTGAGCGCCTCGTTGCCGAGGGGCTAGACGTTCACCTGCACCCCGGGCGGGGCACCATCGAAAAACACGCCGGCTCGCATGCCCTGCACGCCTGCCGTGGCCGCAAAACGGGCGCTGGGCAGAACAGACAGAGGCAGGAAATCGAACATGGCGCTTTCGGGGTTGGTTGATCGGAGTGGGCTGGAGCGGCTGAGCTGGCTTTCACCAGGAGCGGCCTTCACCACACGCTTGCGCAGATGATAAAGAAGGCGTTATCAAAAGGCAAGTGTGCTGGATCCACAAACCTAGGGAGAGCGTGGCTCGGGCGCTACTTCTTGCGCTTCAGCGGCGCGACACCGGTCTGCGTGCGGCGCCAGAGCTCGAGCGCGTCGTCGGCGCTGGGCCGCGGTGCGGCCGGCGGCGGTGCAGCTGCGGGCTGCGGCGTCAACACCTCGCCGAGCAGGTCGAGCAGGCGTGTGCGTGCGCGCTGCGGGTGGCGGCGGTAGTAGGTGAGCACGAGGCCAACGATGAATTTTTCATCGTCGTCGCGTGGTGCGTTGTCGTCGGCCGCGGGCTCGGAACGCACCAGGGCTGCGGGTTCGGGCGTGCCGGCAGCGCCGCCGCCATGGGCCAGGTCCATCCAGCCGCGCGGTTTGTGGCACAGGTGTTCGAACTGGCGCGCCAGCCGTTCGCCGATCTGGCGCGAGCGGCTTTTGATCTGGCTCCAGTAGCTGGGCTGGATCTGCACGCGTTCGGCGAAACGGCGCTCCAGCCCGCGCAGCGTGGCGGCGTCGGCATGGCGTGCGGTCTGGCGCACGAACTCTTCGAACAGCGCCAGGGCGTTGTCCAGGCGCACCTGGGCGAGGTCGACGGGGCTGTTGGGCATGGCCGGCAATGATAAATCCGCCTTGCCCAGGCTGTTCAAGGCAGCGATTTCGGCCCTACCATCGGTGTCATGCCTTCACGACCGCCCCTGGAAGTGACGCTGCCCAGCGGCGAAACCTGGCCATCGCTCGGCCTGGGCACCTGGCGGCTGGGCGAAGCGCAGGCGCGCCATGCGCAAGAGGTGCGGGCGCTGCGCACGGCGCTGGAGATCGGCTACCGCGTCATCGACACCGCCGAGATGTACGGCGAAGGCGGCGCCGAGACCGTGCTCGGCGAGGCCGTGGCGCAGGCGCTGAAAGGCGGCCTGCCGCGCGAGTCGCTGTGCATCGTCTCCAAGGTCTACCCGCACAACGCCAGCGCCGCCGGCGTGCTGGCCGCGTGTGAACGCAGCCTGCGCCGGCTGCAGCTCGACCACATCGACCTCTACCTGCTGCACTGGCGCGGCAGCGTGCCGCTGGCCGAAACCGTGCATGGTTTCGAGGCGCTGCAGCAGCGTGGCTGGGTGCGCCACTGGGGCGTGAGCAACTTCGATGTCGACGACCTCGACGAACTCGCCGCCGTGCCCGGCGGCGCGGCCTGCGCGGCGAACCAGGTCTACTACTCACTCAGCGAACGTGGCCCCGAATTCGAACTGCTGCCGCGCCAGCGCGCGCGCCAGATGCCGCTGATGGCCTACAGCCCGATCGACCAGGGCAGTCTCGCCGACCACCCTTCGCTGCGTGCATTGGCCGAGCGACATGCCGCGACACCGGCGCAGGTGGCGCTGGCCTGGGTGCTGTCGCAGCCGGGGGTGATGGCCTTGCCCAAGGCTGCGAGCGACATCCACCTGCGGCACAACTGGGCTGCCGCGCAGCTGCGGCTGACGCCGGCCGACCGGCGGCAGCTTGACGCCCTGTTCCCGCCACCGCGGCGCAAGACGCCGCTGGCGATGCGCTGATTGAAGGACCTGAAGGACCGTTGATGAAAAAGCTGCTGATGACGCTGACCCTGGGCCTGGCCGCGCTGCATGCCGGCGCCGCCGAGCGTGCGCTCGACAAAGAGGTGGTGGTCAACGCCACGCTCGACCAGGCCTGGGAGGCCTGGACCACCCGCGAAGGCATCACCAGCTTCTTCGCCCCCGACGCGCGGGTCGAAGCGCGGGTCGGCGGTCCGTTCCAGATCTATATGGACCCCGGCGGCGCGCCCGGCATGAAGGGCGCCGACGACATGCGCGTGATGGCGTTGCAGCCGAAGAAGATGATCTCGTTCGACTGGAACGCACCGCCGCACTTGGCCGAAGCGCGGCAGCAGCGCACGCTGGTCATCGTGCGCTTCGAGCCCGTCACCGACAAGACCACCAAGGTCACGTTGCACCATGTCGGCTGGGGCGATGGTGGGCAGTGGGACCAGGCCTATGCCTATTTCGACCGCGCCTGGACCGGCGTGCTCGGCAACCTGAAGAAGCGCTTCGACACCGGACCCTACGACTGGACGGCCTGGCTGAAGCAGCTGGAGCAGATGCGCAAGTAGCAGGCGGTCAGCGCAGCAGCACACGCGGCGCATCGGCCAGCGTGCGGCAGCCGGTGAGCGCCATCGCGATCTCGAGTTCGTCGCGCAGCAGGCGCAGCATCTGCGCAACACCGGCAGCGCCGCCGGCTGCCAGCGCGAACAGCTGCGGCCGGCCTACCAGCACGGCGCTGGCGCCCAGCGCGATGGCCTTCAGCACGTCGGTGCCGCGGCGGATGCCGCCGTCGACAAGCAGCGGCACGGCGCCGGCCAGCGCTTGCGCGATACGCGGCAGCGCCTGCGTGGCGCCGACGGCGGTATCCAGCGTGCGCCCGCCATGGTTCGAGACGATGAGCCCGGCCGCGCCGCGCTGCACCGCTTCGCGTGCATCGTCGACCTGCAGCACGCCTTTCAGCAGCACCGGCAGCCGGCTGGCATCGGCCAGCAGTTCGATGTGCTGCCAGCGGGGTGCATGCGCCGCCGCGAAGTCGAAGCGACTCATGTCTGCAGGCATTTCCCAGGCCGGGCGCACATGTGCCGGCTGGGCATGGGCCGGCACGGTGAAGGCGGCGCGGCGTGCACGGTCGCGGGCACCGTGCAGCGGCGCGTCGACCGTCAGCACCAGGGCTTCGAAACCGGCCTCGGCGGCTTGTGCCGCGAGTGCGGCCATGAAGCCGGTGTCGGGGTGCGGGTAGATCTGCAGCCACAGCGGGCCGCGGCCGGCGTCGTGGCGCACCAGCGCCGCCACCTGCTGCAGCGGCACGCTGGTCTGGGCGCTGAGCACGAAGCCCGCGCCCTGCGCCGCGGCGGCCAGTGCGGTGGCGGCTTCGCCGTCGGGGTGGGCCAGGCGCTGGTGCGCCACCGGCGCCAGCAGCACCGGGTGCGCGAGTTCGCGGCCGAGCAGTGTGCAACGTGTGTGGCCGCCGGCCAGGTCTTGCAGCACACGCGGCAGCAGCCGCAGCGCGCCCCAGGCGGCTTCGTTTTCGCGCACGCTGATCTCGTCGGCGGCGCCGCCGGCAATGTAGGCCCAGGCCGCAGCGTCCAGCTTGTCGCGCGCCAGCGCCTCGAAGTCGGCCAGGTTGACGACGCCGTTCACGTGTCGGCCCAGAGCCGCAGCAGGTTGTGGTACGTGCCGGTCAGCGCCACGGCTTCGTCGGTTTCGCCATGGCGCTCGCGCAGCTGCATCAAGGCCCTGTCCATCTCGAACAGCAGCTGGCGCTGCGTGTCGCTGCGCACCATGCTTTCGATCCAGAAGAAGCTGGCCAGCCGTTCGCCGCGTGTCACCGGCTCGACGCGGTGTACGCTGGTGCCGGGGTAGAGCACGGCGTCGCCGGCGGTGAGCTTGATGCGCTGCTCGCCGAAGCTGTGCTGTACCACGAGTTCGCCGCCGTCGTAGCTGGCCGGGTCGGACAGGAACAGCGTGCACGAGAGGTCGGTGCGCACACGTTCGCCACTGCGCGGCGCGTAGCGCACGGCGTTGTCGACATGGTTGCCGTAGAAGTTGCTGTCGCCGCCGTAGCGGTTGAACATCGGCGGGAACAGCTTCTTCGGCAACGCCGCTGAAAAGAACAGCGGGTGTTTTTCCAGCGCACCCAGCACCAGCGCCTGCAGGCGCAGCGCCGTCTCGCCAGTGGGCGGCAGTTGCTGGTTGTTCTTCACTTGCGCGGCCTGCTGGCCGGCGCTGGTCTCACCGCTTTCCCAGCGTGCATCGGCCAGCAGCGCGCTGGCTTGCGCCAGCGCCTGCGGGTCCAGCACGGCTGGAATACGGGTCAGCATCGGTGGTGTTCAGAACTTGAAGCTGCCGGTCACCTGGAACATCCGGCCGGCCCCCGGAATGTAATGCCCGGTGTAGAGCGAGTCGGCATAGAGTTTGTCGGTGACGTTGCTCAGGTTGGCCTTGAAGGTGACGCCTTCGCTGGGCAACTTGTACTCGACCATCAGGTCGCCGGTGACCCAGGCCTCGGCAGCAAAACCGGGGTTGCGGTTGGGTGTCTGCGACGAGCGGGCATTGAGGCCGGCGCCGACGCGCAGCTTCGGCGTCAGCTGGTAGGTGCTCCACACCGTGCCCGAATGCCGCGGCGTCAGCGACGGCCGTGTGCCTTCGCCTTCGGAGCCGGCGACACCTTCGTCGATGTTGGCCACCGGCATCCACATGTAGGAGGCAAACACCTCCCACTGCGGCGTCAGGCGGCCGGTGAAGTCGATCTCGGCGCCGGCGACATGGCGCTTGCCCGACAGCGTCACCAGGTTCACCAGCGGGTCGGTGTTGCGCTCGTGCAGCTTGGTCGAGCGGAACGCCGCGACCCGCGTCGTGAAGTTGCCGTCGTGGGAGTCGATCTTGGCGCCGGCCTCGATGTTGATCGATTGCTCGGGCGGGATGTCGGTGTTGTTCGCGCTCAGCGAATAGGCGTCGCCCGAGGTGTTGAACGAGGTCGCGCCCGAGAGATGGAACGACATCTTCTCGTCGGGCTGGTACAGCAGGCCCAGGCGCTTGCTCAGCTCGGACACGGTCATGCGGTAGCTGGCGCTGGTGCCGAGCCCGAACTTGTCGTAGCCATGGCTACCGGTGGTGCCGCTGTAGGTGTAGTTCTGCGTCGTGTAGTCGCCGACCAGGTGGTCGTAGCGCAGGCCCAGCAGCAGCTTCCAGGTCGGCGTCAGTTCCAGCAGGTCCTGCACGTACAGGCCTTGGGCGTCCGATGTGTAGTAACTGGTCTCGAAGAACTGGCGTTTGGTCTCGTCGATGCGTGCGCCGTCGTTGGCGGTGCCGACGGTGGTGGTGGGCTTGGTCAGCCCCAGCTCGGCGTAGAAGGCACTGCGGATGGGGTTGGTCAGGTTCGGCGAGTCGCCGTAGACCTGCTTCTTCTCCTGTGCGACGTCGATGCCGGCCTGCACCGAATGCCGGAATCCCAGCGCCGCGAACTTGGCGCTGAAGTCGCTCTGCGCAAACAGCGTCTGCATGTCCTGCACCTTCAGCTGCGTGCCGCGCGTCAGCACTGTATTGGGGCTGAAGGTGTCCAGGCCCACCGGAAAGCCGTCGGGCTGCAACGTGGCGCCGCCGAAGCGTACCGTGCCGGCACGCTGGTCGCGTTTGTAGTCGCCATAACGCAGCTTCGTCGTCAGCTCGGCCTGGTTGCCGAAGCGGTGTGTGTGCGTCGCCGTCAGATGGTCGGCGCTGCCGCCGTTGTAGTCGCTGGCCATGCCGTAGTAGGCCGTCGGTGACAGCGGCAGCAGCGTCGTTTCGCCGACCGGCGAGGCGGCGCCGGTCTTGGCCGTCGGCAAGATCCACGGCATGCCGTAGTTCATGCCGTTGTTGTTGTCGAGGTGGTACAGGCTGACCGAGAACTCGTCGCGTTCGCCGATGCCCAGGCGCAGTGTGCCGGCGATGCCTTCCTTGTCGAGTGAACTGCCGGCGCCGTTGTTGTCGGCCTTGGTGACCATGGTGCCCAGGCGCAGCGCGCTGCTCTCGCCGAGCTTGATGTTGAAGTCGCCGACGACCCGTGCGTAGGCGTGGCTGCCCAGCGTCACATCAACCTGGTGTTCTGTCAGCAGGCGCGGCACCTTGGTGACCTGGTTCACGGCACCACCGGTGGAGCCGCGGCCGAACAGCATCGAGGCCGAGCCGCGCAGCAGTTCCACGCGGTCCAGGAAAAAGGTGTCACGGTCGTAGAACGCGGGGTCGCGCATGCCGTCAACGAAAACGTCGCCGGTGCTCTGCAGCGCGAAGCCGCGCAGCCGGATGTCTTCCTCGCCGCCTTCAGCGGCCATGAAGCTGATGCCGGCGGTGTTCTTCAGCACGTCCTTCATCGTGTCGAGATTGCGGTCGTCGATGAGCTTTTCCGTCACCACGGTGATCGACTGCGGGATGTCGCGCAGCTCCTGCTCGCCCTTGCCGATGCGCGAGGTGGTGGCCTGCACGCCGTCCTTGCCCTGAGGCTCGGCCTTGGCCTTGGCCCGCACCACGGGCAGCGCGGCGTCAGGAGCAGGCGTGCTCTGCGCCAGCGCAGCGCCGGCAATGCCAAAACCTGCGGCAAGTGCGCCCAGGCTGGTGAGCTTGTGGCTCATGGATCAGTTCTCCAGTTCGTAGACGATGGGGGCATCGGATTCGCACTCGACGGGCTTGCCGCCGTCGGTGCAAGGGACAAAACGGGCCTGGCGCATGGCGCCCAGGGCCTGCTGGTCCAGGCGGTCGAAGCCGGACGAACGCAGCAGCGCCACGCTGCGCGGCAGGCCACGCAGGTCGACCACCACACGCAGCACCACGGTGCCGGTTTCGCGCAGCCGGCGCGACAGCCGGGGCACCTCCACCGGGGGCTCCACCAGATAGCGCAGCGCACTGGCCGGCACTTTCTGAACTGCCGGCGACGGCGGTGGCGCGGGGGGTGCCGGTGGTGCCAGCGGCGGCGGCGCCGGCGGTGTGACGGGTGTCGGCGCGGCCTGCACGGTGATGGTCGGCGGCGCGTTCTCGCGTTGCACCACCACTTCGGGCACCGGCACCGCCAGCACCACCTGCGGCATCGGCGGGCGCGGCACCTGCACCTGCAGCGGCGGTTCGGGCGGCCGTTCGCGTGCCGGGCTGACGATCTGCACCATCAGCGGCGCGGCGTGGCGGATCACCTGCTGCACCAGGTCCAGCTGCAACATCGCCCACAGCGCCAGCCCATGGCCCAGCACGATGGCGGCACTGAGCCAGGGGCGGACGGGGCGTGTCGATGCCTGAGGCCAGGTCATGCTGGAGTTCATGTTAACGACTCTAGCACGAGTGAGAACGATTCGCATTTGTATGATGCAGAGATGCCGCATTTGCGACCGTCTGCAACCGTCTGCGCCCGGCCCTGGCGGAGCCGCGTCGTGTGCGTTCTTGTGGCCTGTGGCCTGTGGCCTGTCGCCCGCCTGCAACCTATTTGCGCCTGCTGCGCGGCCTGCGGCGCTCCTGCGCCGGGCCTTCACTCAATCGTCGTCGCGCACCTGGTGCTGGCCGACCAGCTGCGTCTGCACCGAAGGCGGCACGGCTTCGTAGTGCGAGAGTTCGATGGTGTAGCGGCCCTGGCCGCTGGTCATCGCGTTGAGCCGCGACTGGTAGCCCGAGAGTTCGGACATCGGCACCTGGCCGCGCACGATCATCGTGCCGCCTTTGCCCGAAGGTGCGCCATTGCTCGTGCCGCTGACCAGGCCGCGGCGCGAGGCCAGGTCGCCGGTGATGTCGCCCATGGCGACGTCGGGTGCGGTGATCTCCACATGCACGATGGGTTCCAGCACGATGGCGCGCGCTTCGCGAATGGCGCCCAGGAAGGCCTTGCGCCCGGCGGTGACGAAAGCGATCTCCTTGCTGTCGACGCTGTGGTGTTTGCCGTCGTGCACGATGACCCTCACGTCCACCACCGGATAACCGGCGATGGCGCCGCTGGCCAGCACCTCGCGCACACCCTTTTCGACCGCCGGAATGAACTGGCCCGGGATGGTGCCGCCCTTGACCTGGTCGACGAACTCGAAGCCACCGCCACGCGGCAGCGGCTCGACCCGCAGGAAGACCTCGCCGAACTGGCCGGCGCCGCCGGTCTGTTTCTTGTGCCGGTGGTGGCCGGCGGCCGGCGCAGTGATGGTCTCGCGGTAGGCGATGCGCGGCGGTGTGGTCGTGACCTCGAACTTGTAGACCTCGCGCATGCGCTCGAGCAGCACCCGCAGGTGCAGTTCACCGAGGCCGTAGACGATGGTTTCGTTGGTGGCGGCGACGTGTTCGACACGCAGACAAGGATCCTCGTCGACCAGCTTGGCCAGAATCTCCCACAGCCGCTGTTCGTCGCCATGGCGCTTCGGCCCGATGGCCAGGCCGTGTACCGGCACCGGGAAGTCGAGCGGCGCGAGGTGGATGTGGTCGTCTTCGGCGGCGTCGTGCAACACGGCGTCGAAGTGCAGGTCGTCGATCTTCGCCACCGCGACGATGTCGCCCGGCAGTGCCTGCGTGACCTCGATGTGGTCCTTGCCCTGCAGCAGGTACAGGTGGGCCACCTTGAAGGGCTTGCGGCCGTCGCCGACGAACAGCATGCCGTCCTTGACCACCGTGCCCTGGTGCACGCGGAAGATGCCGAGCTTGCCGACATAGGGGTCGACCGTCACCTTGAAGACATGGGCCAGCACATGCATCCCGGGGTCGGGCACCGAGTGCATGGGCTCGGCCTCGGCGCCTTCGCCGCGCAGGAAGTCCGGCGGGTTGGCCTCGCCCGGATGCGGCAGCAGCTTGACGATGACGTCGAGCAGTTCGGCGACGCCGGCACCGCTGCGCGCAGAGACGAAACACACGGGGATCAGGTGGCCTTCGCGCAGCGCCTGTTCGAGCGGCGCGTGCAGCTCGCCGGGCTCGACATCGCCGTCGTTGAGGTAGCGGTCGACGAGGTCGCCGTCGACCTCGACCACCTGTTCGACCAACGCGCGGTGCGCGGCATCGACACTGCCGAAATCGCTGACAAAACCCGCCGGGCCTTCGCGGTTGAAGAAACAGTCGACGACCTTCGTGGCCTTGGCGTCGGGCAGGTTCACCGGCAGGCATTCGCGGCCGAAGGTGGCCTGTATCTGCGCCAGCAGGCCGGGCAGGTCGACCCCCGGCGCGTCGATCTTGTGCACGACGATCAGCCGGTCGAGGTGGCGCGACGCAGCGTAATCCATCATGCGCACCGCCATCGGCTCGATGCCGGTGCTGGCGTTGATGACGATGGCCGCTGTTTCCACCGCTTCCAGCGCCGGCAGGCTCTGGCCCAGGAAATCGGGGCCGCCCGGCGTGTCGATGAGGTGGATGCGGGTGTCGGCGTGGTGCAGGTGCAGCACGCTGGCGTTCAGCGAATGCCCCATGCGGCGTTCCAGCGGATCGTGGTCGCTGACGGTGCTGCCGCGTTCGACGCTGCCGGGCGCGCCGATGACGCCGCACTTGTGCAGCAAGGCCTCGACGAGGCTGGTCTTGCCGCTGGCCGAGGCGCCCACCAGCGCCAGGGTCCGGATCGATGCGATGCCCGCAGGGGCACCAGGGGCTGGGCTTGGCATGCCGGGTCTCCTTCGACGGGATGCCACGTGGGCACCGTCACACAGGCGGTCGGGGGAAGGCGTCAGGCAGATTAAGGGATCAGGCCCGTGCGCACAACCGGGTGCGGCCCCAGCGGGCGCCGGCCCGGCCTTTTCCCGGCCAATCCCCGGCCAACCCCGGTCATTCCCGGCCCCTGAACGCGGGGGCCGTCGGCGGGCGTTTGTTAGCGTTTGCCTAACGGTGAGCATCGATCCTGCCAGCAAGAGCCGAAACCCCGGCGTGCAGGAGAACCCTCGATGAACACCCGAACATGGCGCCACAGCGCGCTGGCCGCCGCTGCGCTGGCCGCAATGCAGACACCGGCCTGGGCGGTGGACTACAGCTGGACCAGCGGCGCCTTCGTCAACGGCGTCACTGCGCCGAGCCCGCTGGCCGCGGGCGACGTGTTGAACATCGACGCCGGCGGCATCAAACGCTTTTCCGGCGCGGGCGCCAGCTTCAACAACAGCGGCACGGTGAACTGGAACGCCGACACGCTGTACTTCGAAAGCGGCGCCGCGCTGGTGAACGACGGCTTGTGGAACGCCAGCAGCGACCAATCCTTCATCTACAACGGCGGCAGCGCGCCGAGCTTCACCAACAACGGCGTCTTCCGCAAGAGCGGCGGCAGCGGCAGCACCACCATCAACAACAACGTCGGCTTCGTCAACAACGGCACGCTCGACGCGGCCAGTGGCACGCTCAGTTTCGTCGGCGGTACGGTGTTCAATGCCGGCTCGGTGTTCACCGGGGCCGGCAGCGTCAGCGCCAGCAGCGGCAGCAACAGCTTCAACGGCGCGTTCACGTCGAGCAACCTGGTGCTGGCCGGCGGCACACACCTCGGCAACGCTGCGGTGCTGGGCGGCACGGTCAGTTTCAGCGGCGGTGCGATCAGCGGTACCTGGACGGTGGCGGCGGGCCAGACGCTGAACGGTGACAGCGGCGGCCTCAAACGCCTGAGCGGCACGGTGTTGACGAACGACGGCACGTTCGCCTGGAACAGCGGCGAGGCGCTGTACCTGGAAAGCAGCGCGGTGCTGCGCAACCAGGGCCTGTTCGTCGCCAACCAGAACATGAGCCTGCTCTACAACGGCGGCGCGGCGCCTGCGGTGCAGAACACCGGCACGCTGCGCGCCGCGGCGGGGGTGACGCTGAATGTCGGCAACACCATGGGCTTCGTCAACGACGGTGGCACGCTCGACGCGCTGGCCGGCGGCGCCATCCGCTACACCGGCGGCGCCACCTTCAACGCCGGCACGCTGTTCAGCGGCGCCGGCAGCAATGTCGCGGCCGGCAGCAACCGTTTCAACGGCAGCTTCACGTCAGCCAACTTGGTGCTGGAAAGCGGCGTGCACGACGGCGGCAACGCGCTGATCAACGGCAACGTCGCCTGGACCGGCGGCTTCATCACCGGCAGCTGGACGCTGGCCGCGGGGCAGACGCTGCAAGGCAGCGCTGGCGGCCTGAAGGTCCTGGAAGGCGGTGCGACACAGTTCACCAACCAGGGCACCGTGTCGTGGGCAACGGCGAGCCCGCTGTACCTGCAAAGCGGCGCGGTGCTGCGCAACGAAGCGCTGTTCATCGCCAACGCCGACACCGCCATCACCTACAACGGCGGCTCGACGCCGAGTTTTCTGAACCTGGCCAGCGGCACGGTGCGCGCGGCAGCCGGCAAGACCCTGACCATCGGCAACCTCGCCGGCTTCGTCAACCAGGGCGGCCGGCTCGATGCCGAGGCGGGTGCGGCCATCGTCTACGCCAGCGGCTCGCGCTTCGAGAGCGGCACACGCTTCACCGGCGCCGGCAGCAACGTCGCAGCCGGCAACAACACCTGGGCCGGTGCCTTCGACTCCGGCAACCTCGTGCTGCAAAGCGGCACCCACACGGGCAGTGCCGCCGTGCTGCAAGGCAGCGTCGCCTGGACCGGCGGCACGCTGCAAGGCGGCTGGACCGTGGCGGCAGGCCAGACCCTGCGCGCCGCGGACGGCGGCCTGAAAGTCGCCATCGGCGCCGTGCTCGACAACCAGGGCCTGATCGACTGGGCGACGGCCAACCCGCTGTACCTGCAAAGCGCAGCACAGCTGAACAACCAGGGCCTGTTCCTGGCCAGCACCTCGACGCAGCTGCTCTACAACGGCGGCGCGCAGCCGCAGTTCCTGAACACCGGCACCGTGCGTGCCGCGGCAGGGCAGACGCTGGCCATCGGCAACCTCGCCGGTTTCGTCAACCAGGGCGGCACGCTCGACGCGTTGGCCGGCGCGAGCATCGTCTACGGCGGCGGCACGCAGTTCAACGCCGGCACGCAGTTCAGCGGCGCGGGTAGCAATGTGGCTGCGGGCAACAACGTCTGGAGCGGCGGCTTCCACAGTGCCAACCTGGTGCTGCAAAGCGGCGTGCACACCGGCACAGGCGCTGTGATCGGCGGCAGCGCGGCCTGGCGCGGTGGCAGCCTGCAAGGCAGCTGGACGGTGGGCGCGGGGCAATCGCTGCAGGGGCGCGACGGTGGCATCAAGACCCTCGAAAGCGCTGCGCTCGTCAACCTCGGCAGCATCGCCTGGCAGACGGCGAACCCGCTGTACCTGCAAAGCGGCGCCAGCTTCGTCAACGCCGGCACGCTGGACTTCAGCGCCGACGGCGCCATCGTCTACAACGGCGGCAGCGCGCCCAGCGTCACCAACACCGGCCTCATCGTGAAGAGCGGCGGCAGCGGCACGACGATGATCGGCAACACGCTGAACTTCGACAACCTCGGCACCATCGACGTGCAAAGCGGCAGCATCGCGCTGCCGAACAACTTCACCAACCATGGCCGGCTGCAGGGCATCGGCAGCTACAGCGTCAGCGGCGCGTTGTTCAACGAAGGCACGCTGGCGCCGGGTGCGTCACCGGGCACGTTGGCGCTCAGCGGCAGCTACACGCAGGCGGCCGGCGGTGTCTTCGAGGTCGATCTCGCCGCACTGACCAGCCACGACCTCTTCAACGTCAGTGGCAGCGCAGCGCTGGGCGGCACACTCGCGCTGCACTGCTGGGGCGCGTGCAGCCTGGCGGTGGGCGACACCGTGACGATCCTCGACGCCGCGGCCGAACTCAGCGGCACGTTCGCGAACATCACCCTCAGCGGCTTCGGCAGCGGGGCTTTCAGCGTCGTCTACGACCTGGCCGCCGACCGCGTGCTGCTGCAGGTGACGCAGACCGTCTCGGCCGTGCCCGAGCCGGGCACGCTGGCCTTGTGGCTGGCCGGCATCGCGGTGCTCGGCAGCCTGGCGCGGCGCAGGCTACTCGTGGCGTAGCGCCTCGGTCCGGCTTGCCTGGCCGGCCAAACGCCGCCGCGCCGCGGCGGTGAAGACCAGCCCGGCAGCAAGCAGCAGCGCCGAGCCGGGCTCGGGCACGACGGCGATGTTGCCGACGTGTTCGAAGCTCACCGTGGCGACGGTCTCGCTGATGAAGCTGCCCAGGCCCGAGAACGACGCCGTGCCGCTGGCGCCGGCAAAGATGCCGGTGCCGCCGCTGAACGTTGTGACGCCGTCGACACGCAGCGTGCCCGGTGTGGCGGTGGGCGTCACCTGCACCGTGAAGCTGCCGAACAGCGTGTCGCCGGCGGCCGTGGTGAACCAGTTGCTGCCTGTGCCCTGGCCGGTGGCCATGTCGATGATGTCGCTGGAGCTGTAGCCGGTGATGCCGAAGCTGCCGGCGCCGGTGGTATCGGTCTGGAAGCGCAACACCGGCCCCAGCGGATTGACGACCTCGACGATCTGGGCCGTGCCGCTGGTCTTCATCTGGAAGTCCAGCGCCAGCGCCTGTTGCGGCAGCAGCGCGGCGGTGGCGAGCGTGGCAGCGGCAACGCTGCGGGTGACGAGGGGATGCATGGGAGGACTCCTGTTTGTGTGGAGTCGCCATTGGGCCCAGCCGGCGCCGCGCCGGGAACGGGACAGATGTCCCGAACCCCCATGAGCCCTGCTACTGGAACGCCACCTCGGCGAAGCTGCGCAGCTTGCGGCTGTGCAGCCGGCCCGGGCGTTCCTGGCGCAGCAGTTCCACCGCGCGCATGCCGATGCGCAGGTGCTGGTCGACGCGTTCGCGGTAGAAGTGGTTGGCCATGCCGGGCAGCTTGATCTCGCCGTGCAGCGGTTTGTCGCTGACACACAGCAAGGTGCCGTAGGGCACGCGGAAGCGGAAGCCGTTGGCGGCGATGGTGGCACTTTCCATGTCCAGTGCCACCGCGCGCGACTGCGAAAAACGCCGCTCTGGCGTGCGCTGCGGCAGCAGCTCCCAGTTGCGGTTGTCGGTGCTGGCCACCGTGCCCGTGCGCATGATCTTCTTCAGCTCGTAGCCGCTGAGCTGGGTCACGTCGGCCACCGCCTGCTCCAGCGCCAGCTGCACTTCGGCCAGCGGCGGGATCGGCACCCACAGCGGCAGGTCTTCGTCGAGCACGTGGTCTTCGCGCACGTAGCCGTGGGCGAGCACGTAGTCGCCGAGCTGCTGCGAGTTGCGCAGGCCGGCGCAGTGGCCCAGCATCAGCCAGGCATGCGGGCGCAGCACGGCGATGTGGTCGGTGATGGTCTTGGCGTTGGCCGGGCCGACGCCGATGTTGACCATGGTGATACCGCCGTTGCCCTTGCGCACCAGGTGGTAGGCCGGCATCTGCGGCAGCCGCGGCGGCGCCTTGCCGAATTCGTCGCCCGGCTGCGCCGACAGGTCGACACGGCGCGTCACGACGTTGCCGGGTTCGACGAAGGCGATGTATTCGCTGTTCGGGTCGGCCATCAGCGTGTGGCCGAGCTTGATGAACTCGTCGATGTAGAACTGGTAGTTCGTGAAGAGCACGAAGTTCTGGAAGTGCTCGGGCGCGGTGCCGGTGTAGTGGCGCAGCCGGTGCAGCGAATAGTCGACTCGCGGCGCCGTGAACAGACTCAGCGGCTGCGCTTCGCCGGGGCCGGGCTCGTGGGTGCCGTTGGCGATGCCGTCGTCCATCGCCGCCAGGTCGGGCAGGTCGAAGACATCGCGCATCAGCAGCCGGCGTTCGGCGCTCATCGAACCTTCGATATGGTCGTGTTCGGCAAACGAGAAATGCACGGGAATCGGCATCGCGCTCGTGCCCACCTCCAGCGTCACCTGGTGGTTCTGCATCAGCAGCGTGAACTGCTCAAGGTAGTAGTGTTCGAAGAGGTCGGGCCGGGTCAGGGTGGTGTCGTAGACGCCGGGGCCGCTGACGAAGCCGTACGACAAACGCGAGTCGGCCCGTGCCACCGTGCTGGTCTGCACCCGCACAAACGGGTAGCAGGCGCGAACATGTTGTCCAACGTCGTGGCCGGCGACAAACCGCTGCATCTGTTCGCGCAGGTGCGCGATGCTGGTGTCGTAGATGTGACGCACCCGGGCCAGCGCTGCGGCCGGGTCGTCAAAACGGGAGGGGGCTATAAAAGTTGATGTTTCCATTCACCATTATCTCAAAAACTTGGGCGCGTCTCGACTTCAGGCCGGCACTGCTTCGGCCGCCAGCACCCGCGCGCGGCCCAGGCGTTTGGCGGCCAGCAGCTCGTCGTCGGCGGCTTTCAGCAGCTGGGCCACCGAACCCGGGCAGCGTTGCGAATCTGCGACGCCGGCTGAGAACGACAAGCCTTCGACCATGGCGCCACCGACGGTGAAGATCTCGGCGCGCCAGCGCCGCAACAGCGCGCCGACCTTGCGTCGCGCTGCGAGCGCATCGGTGCGCGGCATCAGCAGGCAGAACTCTTCACCGCCGTAGCGGCAGGCGACATCGCTCTTGCGCGAGCTGTCCTTCAGCAACTGGCCGAAGGCGGCGAGCAACTGGTCGCCGGCGCCATGGCCATGGTGGTCGTTGACGGCCTTGAAGTGGTCGAGATCGATCAGCACGACGGCCAGCGGCTGGCCATCGCGCCGCGCCAGCGCCAGCATCGCCGGCAGCGTTTCGTTGAGATGGCGGCGGTTGAAAAGGCCGGTGAGATCGTCGCGTGTGGCCTGCTCGCGCAGCGCCACCTGCAGCGCCTGCACCTCGGCAACACGGCGCGAGAGCTGGGCGTTCATCGCCTCCATCTCGCGCTGGCGTGCGTCCTGCTCGTCGAGCCGGTGCTGCAGCCGCAGCAGTTCGGTTTGCAGCGCCGCCGCCTGGTAACGCGCCTGCGAGGCCAGCTCGGCGCGCTTGAACTGCACCGCCTGCCACTGTCGCAGCGTGGCGAGCGCGGTGGTGGCGTCACCACGCCGTTCGTGCACTTGCGACAGCGTCTGCAGGTACAGGCACAGCGCGCGCAGGCTCAGCGCTTCGGCCGGCGGCTCGACGTAAGGCTGGGCCGCGGTCAGCGCCGCGAGCGCCGCGTCTGCGGCACCTTGTCCTTGTGCCAGCGCCAGCGCGAGCAAGGCGTCGGCCACCGCCATCTCGACATGTTCGTCGGGGATCGGCGCATGCGGCGCCGCATGCGCCTGCGCCACCAGCGTCGCGCCGAGCGCAGCGTCGCCCGCGCGCAAGGCGGCAATCGCCAGCGTCTCGAAGTGCGAGGCCATCGGGCCGCGGCCGTCGGGGTTGGCGGGCATGGCCAGCACACGCATCACGTCGGGCAACGCTTCGGCCGGGCGCTCCAGGTCGGTGAGGCAGATGACGCGGTTGATCAGCAGCACGCTCACCAGGCGCTGGTTGTCCAGGCGCTTGCAGCGTTCCAGGCCGCTGTCGACATGGCGCAGCGCCTCGTGGCAATCACCCAGCTGCAGCAGTTCGTGCGAGATGTTGCAGTGGAGCACGGTGTCGAAACCATGGCCGCGTGCCGGGCGGGCGTCGCGCAGGGCTTCGTACATGTAGGCGAAGGCACGGTCGCTGCGGCCCTGGGCTGAATAACCGCCGGCAATGGTGTTCAGCAGCACACCACGCTGGTCGTTGCGCAGCACCTTCAGGCCTTCGTCGCGCAGCGGCAGCACACGTTCCAGCGCTTCGCGGAAACGGCCGCTGCGCCACAACGAACGGGCGAGGCCGGCGCTGCTGAGGATCTGGCCGGCGCGGTCGCCACGCGCGGCGAAGAGCTGGTGCGCGGTTTCGAGGTCGGTGGCGGCTTCGGCCGGCGTTGCGAAGTACAGGCGGTGGAAACCGCGCGCGAGCAAGGCTGCGGCGCGGGCAGCGTCGTCGCTGCCGGCACTGGCCAGCGCGGCTTGTGCAAGTGCCAGCGCCTGCTTCGCGTCCTGGTGCAGCAGGGTCCATGCGCGGCGGGCTTGGCGGCGGGCGTCGTTCGCTGCGGGAGGGACCGTCCTGGAGAGCATGTCTCAGATTATGGGCACTGCTTGTGTCGCGCCCTGCCGGGTTCAACCGGGTGCGGCGGGCCAGCGCACATCGACCCACAGGCCGCCGCCACCCTCCGGCGGGTCGGCCAGCGTGACCTCGGCGCCGTGGCGAGCGCAGATCTCCTTGACGATGGCCAGGCCGAGGCCGCTGCCGGGTGCGCCGTTGCCGCCCAGGCGCTGGAAGCGTTCGAAAGCCCGTGCGCGCTCGGCCGGTGCGATGCCGGGCCCGTCGTCGGCCACGCGCAGCACGGCGCAGCCGTTGTGCAGGCGCACGCTCACCGTGATGCGGCCGCCCGGTGGTGTGTAGGTCACGGCGTTGTGGACCAGGTTGGTCACCAGTTCGCGCAACAGCACACGCTCGCCGCGCAGGTGCAGCGGGCCATCGCTCTCGAAACCGAGGTCGATGTCCTTGGCGCGCGCCGCCGGGATCAGCTCGAAAGTGGCTTCGTGGGCCAGTTCGGCCAGGTCCAGCTGCTGTTCATCGAGCAGGCGGCCCGGCTCGCTGCGGGCGAGCGCCAGCAGTTGGCCGACCAGGCGCCCGGTGGCCTCGGTGGCGTCGCCCAGGCGGGTGACGATGCCGCGCATCGCTTCGAGTTCGGTCTGCATCAGCGCCAGGCCGACCTGCGCGCGCAACAGCGTCAGCGGTGTCTTGAGTTGATGCGACGCGTTGGCGACGAAGCGCAGCTGGGCTTCGCCGAGCTGACGCTGGCGTTCGGTGTGGGCGTTGATGGCATGGATCAGCGGCGCCACCTCGCGTGGCACCGCGCGTGTGTCGATCGGGGTCAGGTCGTTCGAGCCGCGTCGGCGTACCTCGTCGCGCAGGCGTTTGAGCGGGGCCAGGCCCTTGCGCACGCCGAACGCGATCAGGCCCGCCGCCAGCGCGATCAGCAGCAGTTGCAGCGCGGCCGACTGCAGCACCAGCCGACGTGTCAGCTGTTGGCGTGCCTCCAGCGTCTCGGCCACCTGCACCAGCAGGTGCCGACGGTCGCCGCCGTCGAGCACCACCTGCTGCACGGCGACGATGCGCACGTCCTGACCCTTGTAGCTGGCGTCGTAGAACAGCGGCCCGCCGGCCGGGTCGCCGGGCGGGGCGGGCAGGTCTTCGTAGCCGGTGATGTAGCGGTCGCCGTCGGCCACGCGGTAGAAGATGCGGTCGTGGGCATCGGTGCGCAGCATCTCCAGCGCCGCATAGGGCAGCTCGGCCACCACTTCGGCGTCGGCGAGCCGCAGGCTTTCACCCAGCACCAGGGCCGAACCGAGCAGGCTGCGGTCGTAGGCCTCGTGGGCCTGGGCCAGGCTGTGCAGGTAGCCCACCACGAACCCCGCCGCCCACAGCACGAGCGTCGGCAGCAGCACCCAGCGCAGCAGCAGGCTACGCAGGCGGATCATCGCTGGCCTCGAGCACGTAGCCGAGCCCGCGCAAGGTGTGAATCGCCGCGCCGCTGCCTTCCAGGCGCTTGCGCAGGCGGTGCACGTAGACCTCCAGCGCATCGTGGCTGAGCACGGCGTCGGCGCTGCACAGCTTCTGGGCCAGCACCAGCTTGTTCACCGGCCTGCCGGCCAGCACGATCAGGGCTTCAAGCAAGTCGTGTTCGCGCGGCGGCAGGTCCAGCGCGTTGCCGGCGAGTGCGAAGCGCCGCGACACGGTGTCGAACGCCAGCGTGCCCAGGCGCAGCACCGCATGCGGTGTGCCCAGCCGGCGCCGGTAGAGCGCACGCAGCCGGGCCTCCAGCTCGCTCAGGTCGAAGGGCTTGGGCAGGTAGTCGTCGGCACCCGCGTTGAGGCCGTGCACGCGGTCGTGGGTGTCGCCGCTGGCGGTGAGCACGACCACCGGCACCATGTCGCCGCGCTGGCGCAGGCGGCGCAGCACTTCCAGGCCGGGCAGGCGCGGCAGCGCGAGGTCGAGCACGACAACGTCGAAAGCATGATGCTGCAAGGCCTCGTCGGCCGCCACGCCGTCGCTGCGCGCATCGACGACGATGCCCAGCGCGCCGAGCGACTGCGTCAGCGTCAGCACCAGTTCGGCATGGTCTTCGATCAGCAGGATTCGCATCGCCCAAGGGCCCGTGCAACAGCCGGCAGCGTACACGCGCCGTGATAATCCGGGCCGAGATGACGAAGAACGATAAAGGAGACACGCCCGGCCCGGGCCGCCGCGCGCTGCTGGCCGCGGGCCTGCTCGGCGCCGTCGCGCTCGGCGTGCCGGTGGCCCGCGCCGTCGCCGCGAGGCCGGTGCGCGTGTTCTCGACCACCGACCAGTCGGTGGTGCAGCCGCTGATCGGCGCCTTCGAACGCGCGCATCGCGACTTGCGCGTCGACTACGTGCAGCTCGGCAGCGTCGAGCTGAGCGAGCGCTTCCTGGCCGACGGCGGCCGCTCTGCCGACGTGACCTGGAGCTCGGCCATGGACCTGCAGATCAAGCTCGTCAACGACGGCCATGCGGCGCGCCACGAAAGCCCGCACGCAGCGCAACTGCCGCGCTGGGCGGTCTGGAAACACGAGGCCTATGCGACGACCTACGAGCCGGTCGGCCTGGCCTACCACCGCGGCTTGTGGGCCGGCGCCGAGCTGCCGCGCACGCACGAGGCGCTGGCAGCCTTGCTGCTGTCGGACCCGGCGCGGTTCCGCGGCCGTGTGGCCACCTACGACATCACACGCGCCGGCCTGGGCTACCTGCTCGCGGCGCACGACACGATGGTCTCGCGGCAGGCCTGGGATCTGATGCGTGCACTCGCCGCGAGCCGGGCGAGCCTGCATGCCGACACACAAAGCATGCTCGACAGCGTGGCCGCCGGCCACACGCTGCTGGCCTACAACGTGCTGGGAACCTACGCCGAAGCCTTTGCCCGCAAGCAGCCCGACCTGGCGGTGATGTACCCGAGCGACTACACGCTGATCGCGTCGCGCGTGGCCTTCGTCGCGCGCCAGGCACCCAACCCCGACGGTGCGCGCCGCTGGCTCGACCACTTGTTGTCGCCCGCCGGTCAAGCTTCGCTCGGCGACGACTGCGGCCTGTACCCGGTGCGCAGCGACGTCGCGTCGGCGCGCAACGGCGCGGCTCTGCAGCGCCAGCTCGGCGCGGCGGCGCGGCCGATCGCGCTCGGCCCCGGCCTGCTGGCCCCGCTCGACCGCAGCCGGCAGGCAGCCATGCTCAAGCGCTGGCGCGACATGTTTGCAGCCGCCGGCTGAGAGCCTGAGGCTGCGGCTCAGCCGCGCACCACGAGCACCGGCACACCGGCCTGTTCCAGCGTGGCGGCGGCCACCGAGCCGAGCAAGGCGCCGGTGTGTGTGCCTAGGCCGCGAGCGCCCATCACGATCAGGTCGCAGCCCGCGGCCGCCGCCACCTCGGCGATGCAACGACCCGGCTCGCCCACTTCGCGATGTTCGTGCACGGCCAGCCCGGCGGTGTGCAGCGTCTGGCGGGCCTCGGCCAGCGCCTGCTCGGCGCGCTCGTGGTGGTAGTCGTCGATCGGGCCCGCGGCCACGAAGCTGGCCACGTTGCCCGAGACCGGCCGCTGCACGTTGACCAGGTGCAGCTCGATGGCCTCGCCGTCGCGCAGCTGGCTGCGCAGCGCCAGCGCCTGCTGCAGCGCGCGCGCCGCGCCGGGTGAACCGTCGGTTGCCACCAGGATGCGGCTGACCGCGGCGCCGCCGACACGTGCCGGCGACGCCGCCGCTGCCGCCCACGGTGCGGCGCGGCGCGCGACGATGAGCTTGCCGAGCAGCACCACGAACAGCGCACCGGCCAGCGCGGCGGCGCGTCCGAACCAGGCCGGCTGCGCCTCGTACCAGGCCTTCCAGGCCACGTCCTCGACCAGCATGCCGCCGGCGATCCAGCCCAGCAGCGCGGCGCCCAGCATCACCACCAGCGGGAAGCGGTCGATCAGCATCAGCACGAACTTGCTGCCCCACACGATGATGGGCACGCTGACCAGGATGCCGAAGACCACCAGCCCGAGGTGACCGTCGGCGGCGGCGGCCACCGCGATCACGTTGTCCAGGCTCATCACCGCGTCGGCCACGATCACGGTGCGCACTGCGCTCCACAGCGTGGTGCCGCCTTCGAGTTTGCCGTGGCCGTCTTCGTCTTCGGGCAGCATCAGCTTGACGCCGATCCACAGCAGCAGCAGCGCGCCGACGGCCTTCAGGTACGGCAGCGCCAGCAGCTGCAGCGCGAAGAAGATCAGGATGATGCGTGCGACGACGGCACCGACCACGCCCCACATCACGCCCTTGGCGCGCAGTTCGGGCGGCAGGCGCCGGCAGGCCAGCGCGATGACGACGGCGTTGTCGCCGCCGAGCAGGATGTCGATCAGGATGATCTGGCCGACCGAGATCCAGAACGCCGGGCTGCTGAGGTCCATCTTGCTCTGCGCCGCGGTTCAGGCGGCGGTTGACGCAGCCGACGCGGGCGAGTCGGTGTTGCGGCGCCGCAGCGCCAGCAGGCGCGGCAGCACCAGCACCGCCACCACCACGGCCAGCAGCACGGCCGACGCGGGACGCTCGACGAACACCGTCCAGCGGCCTTCGCCGATCGACATCGCGTTGCGCAACTGGGCCTCGGCCATCGGGCCGAGGATCATGCCGACGATCACCGGTGCGGTGGGAAAGTCGAAGCGCCGCATCAGCACGCCCATCAGGCCGATGGCGTACATCAGGAACAGGTCGAACGAACTCTGGCGCATGCCGTAGACACCCACGGTGGCGAAGATCAGGATGCCCGCGTACAGCGGCGCGCGTGGAATCTTCAGCAGCTTGACCCACAGGCCCACCAGCGGCAGGTTCAGCACCAGCAGCATCACGTTGCCGATGTACAGCGACGCGATCAGCGCCCAGACCAACGCGGCCGAGGTCTGGAACAGCTGCGGCCCGGGCTGGATGCCGTAGTTCTGGAACGCGCTGAGGATGATGGCCGCGGTGGTGGACGTGGGAATGCCCAGCGTCAGCATCGGCACCAGCGTCGCGGTGATGGCCGCGTTGTTGGCGGCTTCAGGGCCGGCCACACCTTCGATCGCGCCGCTGGTGCCGAACTCCTGCGGCTGACTCGACAGCTTCTTCTCGACGCCGTAGCTCAGGAAGGTGGGGATCTCGCTGCCACCGGCCGGGATGCAGCCGAACGGGAAGCCGATGAAGGTGCCGCGCAGCCACGCCGGCCAGCTGCGCCGCCACTCGGCGCCGGTCATGTGCACCTTGCTCATCTTGTTGAGCGAAGCCTTGACGCGGCCTTCGTAGAGCGCGGTGTACAGCGTCTCGCCGACGGCGAACAGGCCGACCGCGACCAGTACCACCTCGAGCCCGTCCAGGAACTCGGGCACGCCGCCGGTGTAGCGCACCTGGCCGCTGATCTGGTCCAGCCCCACCAGGCCCGCGGCCAGCCCGACCACCAGCGCCATCACGCCGCGCAGTGCGCTGCGGCCGAGCACCGCAGTCACGGTGGTGAAGGCCAGCAGCATCAGCATGAAGTACTCGGGCGGGCCCAACAACACGGCGTACTTGGCGACCACCGGCGCGAACAGCGTGACGAGCACGGTGGCCAGTGTGCCGGCGACGAAGGAGCCGATCGCCGCGGTGGCCAATGCAGCGCCGGCGCGTCCGCTCTTGGCCATCTTGAAGCCTTCGAGCGCGGTCACCATCGAGCCGGTTTCGCCGGGTGTGTTGAGGAGGATCGAGGTCGTCGAGCCGCCGTACATCGCGCCGTAGTAGATGCCGGCAAAGAAGATCATCGACGCGGTCGGTTCGACTTGCGTCGTGATCGGCAGCAGCATCGCCACCGTGACCGCCGGGCCGAGGCCAGGCAGCACACCGATGGCGGTGCCCAAGGCGCAGCCGACGAAGGCCCAGAGCAGGTTGATCGGCGATCCGGCGGTGATGAAACCGCCCAGGAGTTGCTGCCAGAGATCCATTGCTTGGCTTTCGTTGTCTTCAGAGCCAGCCGGTGCCGGTGAGACCGGGCAGGTTGATGCCGAGCAGCTTCGTGAACAACCAGTAGGCCGGTGCGGCGATCAGGAAGCCGGTGGCGAAGTCCAACGCCGTGCCGCGCAGGCCGCCGGCCACCCGGCCTTCGGAGCGGCGCAGGCCGCGCACCGCGAAGACATAACACAGCGCGCAGCCCAGAACGAAGCCGACACGCTCGATGGCCGCGGCGTTGAGCAGCACGCCGGCGCTGATCCAGGCCAGCGCATCCCAGTCGCCGCCTTCGGCGCCCGAGGGCGGCTCGAAGTTGCGAAAGCCGCCGCTGCGCGCCTGCCACACCAGCGCGGCGCCGCACACCACCAGCAACGCGGCCACCAACCACGGCAGGAAGTTGGGGCCGACGCCGGAATAACCCGCTTCCGACGAGATGCCGGTGGCTCCCCACGCATAAACCAGCCCGAGGGCCATGGCCGCGGCGCCGATCAGTGTCTGGTACGTGTGGCGCTGCGCTGGCGCGCCGGTGTCGGTGTCGGTGAGGGCAGCCATCGCTCAGGCCACCATGCCGGCGCGGGTCATCGTCTCGCGCAGCGCCGCCGTGTCGCGCTCGACGAACTGCGCGAAGGCGTCGCCGGTCAGCAGTGCCGGCGTCCAGCCGTTTTTGTCGAGCGCATCGGTCCAGGTCTTGTGCTGGGTGGCCTTGCTGATCAGATCGAGCAACGTCTTGCGCTGCTCGGCGTTGATGCCGGCCGCGCCGTAGACGCCGCGCCAGTTGCCGATCTCGACGTTGATGCCTTGTTCCTTGAGCGTGGGCACGTTGATGCCCTTCATCCGCTCGGCCGCTGTCACGCCCACCGCGCGCATCTTGCCGGCTTCGATGTACTGCTGGAATTCGCTGTAGCCGCTGCCGCCGACGGTGACGTTGCCGCCGAGGATGGCCGCCGTTGCTTCGCCGCCGCCGCGGAAGGCGACGTAGTTGATCTTGGCCGGGTCGACACCGGCCGCCTGCGCGATCATGGCCGCGGCGATGTGCTCGGTCGAGCCGCGCGAGCCGCCGCCCCACTTGACGCTGCCGGGATCCTTCTTCAGCTGGTCGACCACGTCCTTCATGGTCTTCAGCGGCGAACTCTCGGGCAGCACGAAGACGTTGTATTCCGAGGTCAGGCGCGCCACCGGCGTGGCCTGGGCCAGGCTGAGCGGCGACTTCGACGTGATCAGCCCGCCGATCATGACCGCGCCCATCACCAGCAGCGCGTTGGGGTCGCCCTTGCTCGCATTGAGGAACTGCGCCAGGCCCAGCGCGCCGGCCGCACCGCCCTTGTTGTCGAAGGTCACCGACGACGCAACGCCGGCGTCCTGCAACGCCTTGCCCAGCGTGCGGCCGGTGGTGTCCCAGCCGCCGCCGGGGTTGGCCGGAATCATCATCTTCAGGTTGGCCGCGGCGGCGCGCGCGGCCAGCGGCCAGCCGCCGCTTGCGGCGAGTGCGATGCACGATGCCAGGAAGGTGTCGCGGCGCATGTTGTCTCCTTCAACATCGGCTTCGACCTGCGTCAGCGTCCACGCGCCTGTGCCGGTTCAGCCTGTGCCGAAGATCATGCCGCCGCAGTTGGCGCGCAAGCTTTCGAATGGCTTTCAGCGGCGCCGCTGCCGACCCCGGACTTGCCCGAATGGGGTAAGCGATAGGCCGCGATGAAAGGCTTTCGAAAGCCGGCTGGCGGGCGCCGTTCCTAGCATCGCCATCTGACCCAACCGGCCCGTGGAGGAGACCAGGCGATGAACATCACCGGCATGCTGCATGGCGCCCGCCTCCTCAAGCTGGCGGGCTTTCCGACACCCGAGATCCTGGGCCCGGACGCGAGCGAATCCGAGCTCAAGGCGATGCTGGCGCGCCATGGCCAGCTGTTCGTCAAGCCGGTGTTCAAGGGCGGTGTCGGCAAGAAGGGCAAGGCCGGCCTGGTGGGCCGCGCCAGCGACCTGAAGACGGCGCTGACCGAGAAGGAGCGCCTGTACTTCTGCGAGCACCACCACGGCAACCAGCACGCCAAGAGCAACGGCGTCACCTTCGAGGCCGGTGTGCCGGCCGAGCACGAGGTCTACTTCTCGCTGACCGACAACACGCGGTTCCGGGCCCCGACGATGACGCTGACGCACCACGGCGGCATGGACATCGAAGAGCTCGACCCCGACCAGCTGGCGGTGGTGCCGTTCAACCCGCTGACCGGGCTCAAAGCCTTCGTGGTGGCCAACGCGCTGTCGCAGCTGAACGCGCCGAAGGCGATCATCTCGCCGCTGGTGCAGCACCTGCCGAACCTGTGGGATCTGTTCCACGACTACGGCATGACGACGCTGGAGCTGAACCCGATCCGGCTGCGCGCCGACGCCCGCGGCCGCCTGACGCCGGTGGCCTGCGACTTCAAGTGCGGCTTCGACCGCGACGACCCGCGCTGGCAGCGCCTGGACCTGCCGGCCGACCTGTTCGCGGCCGACTATTCCGACTTCGAGCAAGAGATCAACACGCTGCGCACCTACCAGGGCCAGAGTGACGTCTACATCATCAACGCCCGCGGCACCATCCTCGCGCCCACCTTCGGCGGCGGCGCCAACTCGCTGGTGACGCAGATGTTGGGCGACGACGCGATCATCTCGTCCGACTTCGGCGGCAACCCGCCGTACGAGAAGATGAAGTCGGTGGCGGCGATCTGCTTCAAACACTGGCTCAAGCAGAGCAACGTGCTGTTCATCATCGGCGGCAAGAGCAACAACACCGACATCTTCGAGACCTTCCGCGCGATGGCCGACGCGCTGCGCGAACACTTCGGCAAACGCGGCGCGCAGCCGCTGTATGTGGTGGTCGGGCGCGGCGGGCCGAATCTCGTGCGCGGCATGGGCGTGCTGCGCGACACCTGCGAGGCGCTGGGCCTGCCCTACCGCTTCTTCGGCTTCGACTCGGCGATGAGCGAGGTGGTCGACTACGCGCGCCGCGTCGACGGCTGGATGAAGGCCGGCGGGCGCGAGCAGATCGCGCAGCGCATGGGCCTGGCCGCGGCCCAGGCCGCCTGAATCGCGGCCGAGAGCCCGTTCCGACCCTTCCCAGGAGCAACAGACCATGAACCCGAGCGTCGGCAACTTCAAGTACCACGTCGGCATCCGCTCGCTGGCGCAGATCGCCACCCGCGAAGACCGCGTCTGCGTGCTCAACATCCTGGGCGGTGAATCGAGCGAGGTCACCCCGGTGGGCCATGCCTGGAGCGGCGGCAACGTCGTCTTCGGCACCTCGCCCGGGCGCCGCGGCCAGATGCTCGAAACGCCCGCCGGCAACATTCCGGTCTACAACAACGTGCGTGAAGGCCTGGAGGCCGGCCACCGCTTCAACTGCGGCGTCGTCTACCTGCCGCCGAGCGCAGCCGACGACGGCGTGGTCGAACTGATCCGCGTCAACCCCGAGCTGACCAAGATCTTCATCCCGACCGAAAAGATGAGCGTGCACGACGCGCGCGAGATCCGCGCGCTGGCGCAGCAGCGTGGCATCGACATCTTCGGCGGCAACAGCCTCGGCGTGGCCGATGCCTGGAACCAGGTGCGCATCGGCGGTGCGCTCGGCGGCGACGCGCCCGGCGACACGTTGCGCAAGGGTTCGATCGCGATCCTCTCCAACTCGGGCGGTTTCACCACCACCATCGCCCAGTACCTGCGCCTGGCCGGCTGGGGCACGACGACGCTGGTCTCCAGCGGCAAGGATGTCTACATCCACTACGCCGCGCCCGAGTTCGCGTTTGCGCTCGGCAACGACGAGCGCAGCCAGGCCGCGGTGCTGTACTGCGAGCCCGGCGGTTACTACGAACTCGACGCCGAATACACCAAGCCGGTGGTGGCCTGCGTGGTCGGCCGCTGGAAGGCCAGGCTGACACGGGCCGTGGGCCATGCCGGCGCCATGTCTGGCGGCGGCGACGACGCGGTGTCCAAGGAAAGCTGGTTCATGCAGAAGTTCGGCGTCGACGGCCTGTTCACGGCCGAGCGCCCGGTGTTCTCGGCCAAGGGCGCGGTGGTGACCAACATCTCCGACATCCCCGCCGCGCTGACGGCCGTGATGGCGGCCAACGGCCGCCGGCCCGACTTCGCACCCGAAGGCTCGATGGAGCTGAAGCCCTGGTTCGGATCGAACGCCGGCGTGGCGCTGCCGCTGGACCTGGATCTGCCGGTGGTCAGTGCCACGGCGCCCTACGACGCGCAGGTCAAGGCGCTCGAATCGCAGGTCGGCGCCAGCCTCGCGCGCGAAGCGCTGAAGGACGCCTCCGGCGTTTCGCAGATGGACGCCAGGACGCAGGTCACGCGGGTCAACGGCGTTTCGGTGCTCGATGCGGCGCAGTACACGATGGAGGCCAATGTCGGCCTGGTGCTGCTGAAGGAGCCCGGTGGCGAAAACGACCGCAGGCTCGTCAGCGTAGCGGTCGGCGCCTTCGTCAACCTGCACGGCGAGGCCACGCTGGCCGCTGCGCAGGCCGCGCGTGACGCCGGCAATGCGCCCAACGCCGTGATGGCGGCCGCAACCGCGCTGCTGGGCGCGCGCCGCTTCGAGCGTGCACGCGCCGTCGCGGTGCTGCTGATCGACCGCTTCAGCGCTGCCGGCCTGCGCGATGCGCTGGACGAAGGCTTCGACCTGAAGGGCCTGGTCGAGTCGCGCGCCGATGCCGCACTGTTGTTCGACGCCCAGCCCGACCCGCGTGCCCAGGCCATGCTGGACGGTCTGAAGGCGCGCGGCGCGAAGTCGGTGTTCGTGCGGTGGCTCGAAGCCCAGGGCGGCCACCCCAGCGCCGCCGCGGTGCTGGCCTGCGTGACCACCACGCTCGGCTGGGGCCCGCTCACACGCAAGCGCGTCTCGCGCCTGAGTGTCGAAAACCTGCCCGCCTGGTGCCAGCTCTTCGGCACGCTGATCGGCGCTTCGGTCGCTGCCGAACACCATGAGCCGACCCGCCTGCGCGGCCTTTCCGAGGCCGACATCCTGGGCCGGCTCTCGCTGACCGAGGTGGCTTACGTGGCGCTGCTCGGCCAGGCGCCCGACGGCGGCCAGCTGTTTTCCTTCCAGACCCTGCTCGGCCTGCTGCTGTCGAACGGCCCGGGCACCATCACGGCCCAGGGCGTCAAGGGCGCGGTTTCGTCCGACGGCCCCGAGCAGCCGCAGCGTGTGCAGCTCAACAAGGCGATGCTGGGTTTCCTGAGCCACTGCGGCTATGCACACGGCGGCAACGGTTTCGAGGGTGTGGCCTTCCTGCTCGAGCAGTTCCGCGATACCGACCTGGCCGACCCCGGACGGGCCGACCATGGCGTCGACCTGAAACAACTGGCCACGCGCTATGTCGAGCAATACGCGCTCTACAAGAGCGAGAAGAAAAACCAGGGCAGCCTGGACCTGCAGAAGATTCCGTGTGTCAACCACCCGGTGTTCAAGGACCGGCCGGTCAATGTCGACCCGCGCGAGGTCTTCATCCGCGAGCTGATGGCCCAACGTGGCGAGCACAACGTCTTTCTCGATTTCTATCACGCGGTGGTGCAGCAGCTGTTCGACGCCGGCGTGTCGCGCAACGTGTACTGCGTCAACGTCGATGCGGTGATCGCCACGCTGCTGCTCAAGCTGGCGTGGCCAAACTATCGCGCCGGGCGCTGCGACGCCGGCGCGTTGGAAGTGGCGGCGTTCAACCTGTTCCTCTACTCGCGCATGCTGGGCTGCGCCGCCGAGGCCGACGACCACCTCAACCGCGGCCGCAACATGGACACGCGCACGGCGGCTTCGGCCTGCCGCTTCGTGGCCTGAACCACGAGAAGGAGACGCCCATGAGCGAACAGCTGCGGCAAGACGCCCTCGACTACCACCGCCTGCCCCGACCCGGCAAGATTTCGGTCATGCCGACCAAGGCCATGGCCACGCAGCGCGACCTGTCGCTGGCCTATTCACCCGGCGTCGCCGAGGCCTGTCTCGAGATCGTGCGCGACTCGCAACAGGCCGGCCAGCTCACCGCCCGCAGCAACCTGGTGGCCGTGGTCACCAACGGCACCGCGGTGCTGGGCCTGGGCAACATCGGGCCGCTCGCTGCCAAGCCGGTGATGGAGGGCAAGGGCTGCCTGTTCAAGAAGTTCGCCGGCATCGATGTCTTCGACCTCGAACTGGCCGAGAACGACCCCGACGCGCTGGTCGAGACCATCGCACGGCTCGAGCCCACGTTCGGTGGCATCAACCTCGAGGACATCAAGGCGCCCGAGTGTTTCTACATCGAGAAGAAGCTGCGCGAGCGGATGACGATTCCGGTCTTCCACGACGACCAGCACGGCACCGCCATCGTCGCTGCTGCGGCCCTCCTCAACGGCTTGAAGCTGGTGGGCAAGGCCATCGGCGAGGTCAAGCTCGTCTGCTCGGGTGCCGGCGCCGCGGCGCTGGCCTGCCTGGACCTGGCCGTGAGCCTGGGGCTGCGCCGCGAAAACGTCTGGGTCACCGACGGCAAGGGTGTGGTCTACATCGGCCGCACCGAAGGCATGGACGACAACAAGGCCCGCTACGCGCAGGAGACCAACGCACGCAGCCTGGCCGACCTGATGCCGGGGGCGGACATCTTCCTGGGCCTGTCGGCCGCCGGCGCGCTGAAGCCCGAATGGGTCAAGGACATGGCGCGCGACCCGCTGATCTTTGCGATGGCCAACCCGGTGCCCGAGGTCATGCCCGAGCAGGCCCTGGCGGTGCGGCCCGACGCGATCATCGGCACCGGACGTTCGGACTACCCGAACCAGATCAACAACGTGCTGTGTTTCCCCTTCATCTTCCGCGGTGCGCTCGACGTCGGCGCCACCACCATCAACGAAGCGATGAAGGTGGCGACCGTGCACGCGCTGGCCGCGCTGGCACACGCCGAGATTCCGGAATCGGTGGCCAAGGCCTACGGCGCCGAGCAGTTGCGCTTCGGCCGCGAGTACCTGATCCCCAAGCCCTTCGACCCGCGCCTGATCCAGGCCGTGGCACCGGCGGTGGCGCAGGCGGCGATGGACTCGGGCGTGGCGCGCTGCGCGATTGCCGACCTCGAAGCCTACCGGGCCAGCCTGGGGAACTTTGTCTACCACTCGGGGTCGGCCATGCAACCGGTTTTCAGCACCGCCAAGCGGACCCCCCGGCGCGTGGTTTACGCCGAAGGCGAAGACGAACGTGTGCTGCGCGCGGTGCAGGTGGTGGTGGACGAAGGGCTGGCGCGCCCGATCCTGCTCGGCCGCGCCGGCAGCATCGAGCAGCGCATCAAGGACTTCGGCCTGCGGCTGCAGCCCGGGCGCGACGTGCAGGTGATCGACCCCGACCAGGAAAGCCGCTTGCCGCAGTTCGCCGCCGGTTTTTATGCCGCGCTGCGCCGCAAGGGCATGACGCCCGAAGCCGCCGAACAGACGCTGCGCCGCAATCCCACCGCGCTGGCCGGCATGCTGCTCAAACACGGCGACGCCGACGCGATGATCTGCGGCGTGGGTGGCGGCTTTCGCCTGCACCTGAACCTGCTGACCGATCTGCTCGGGCGCCGCGAGGGTGTCGAAACCGTCGCCGCGATGAACATGCTGATGCTGCCCGAGCGCACGCTGTTCGTCTGCGACACCTACGTCAACACCGACCCGAGCCCGGCGCAGCTGGCCGAGATCACGGTGCTGGCCGCCGACGAGATGCGCCGCTTCGGCATCACGCCGCATGTGGCGCTGCTGTCGCATTCCAACTTCGGCAGCGACGACACGCCGAGCGCGCGCAAGATGCGCCATGCGCTCGAACTGATCCGTTCGCTGAAGCCGCCGTTCGAAGTCGAAGGCGAGATGCATGGCGACGCGGCGCTGTCCAAGGAGACGCTGGACCGCGTCTTCCCCGACGCAGCGCTCAGCCGCGAGGCCAACCTGCTGGTGATGCCGACGCTGGACGCCGCCAACATCACCTTCAACGTGCTCAAGGCCACCGCCGGCAACGGCATCACGGTGGGCCCGATCCTGCTTGGCCTGGCGGCGCCGGTGCACGTGCTCAACGCCACCGCCAGCGTGCGCCGCATCGTCAACATGAGCGCGCTGGCATCGGTCGACGCTTCGTCGAGCTGGGCCAGCCGCACCGCGACTTCGGTGCTTTCGCGCATCCGCGCCGGCGAGTGAATCGGCCTCGGCGCAGGCAGCGCTACATGCTGCGCCGGTACTGCCCGCCAACCTCGAACAAGGCGTTGGTGATCTGGCCGAGCGAGCAGCAGCGCACGGCCTGCATCAACACGTCGAAGACGTTGTTGTTGTCGATGACGGCCTGCTGCAGTTGCTGCAGCAACTGCGGTGCTTCGCTGGCATGCCGGGTGTGGAAGTCCTGCAGCCGTTGCAGCTGGCTCTGCTTTTCTTCATCGGTGCTGCGCGCCAGCTCGATAGTCTCGGGCACCTCGTCGCCCTTCGGGTTGCGAAAGGTGTTGACGCCGATGATCGGGTACTCGCCGGTGTGCTTGAGCATCTCGTAGTGCATGCTCTCTTCCTGGATCTTGCCGCGCTGGTAACCGGTTTCCATCGCGCCGAGCACACCACCACGTTCTGCGATCTTTTCGAATTCACTCAGCACGGCTTCCTCGACGAGTTCGGTCAACTCGTCGATCACAAACGCGCCCTGGTTCGGGTTCTCGTTCTTGGCCAGGCCCCACTCGCGGTTGATGATCATCTGGATCGCCATCGCCCGGCGCACCGAGTCTTCGGTCGGCGTCGTGATCGCCTCGTCGAACGCATTCGTGTGCAGGCTGTTGCAGTTGTCGTAGACCGCAATCAAGGCCTGCAGCGTGGTGCGGATGTCGTTGAACTGGATCTCCTGCGCGTGCAGGCTGCGGCCACTCGTCTGCACGTGGTATTTCAGCTTCTGGCTTCTCTCGTTGGCGCCATAGCGGTCGCGCATCGCCACCGCCCAGATTCTTCTGGCCACGCGCCCGAGCACCGTGTACTCCGGGTCCATGCCGTTGCTGAAGAAGAAGCTCAGGTTCGGCGCGAAATCATCGATGTGCATGCCCCTTGCGAGGTAGGCCTCGACGAAGGTGAAGCCATTCGAGAGCGTGAACGCGAGCTGGCTGATCGGGTTCGCGCCGGCCTCGGCGATGTGATAACCGCTGATGCTGACCGAGTAGAAGTTGCGCACGTCGTGGTGAACAAAATACTCGGCGATGTCACCCATCACCTTCAGGCTGAACTCGGTGCTGAAGATGCAGGTGTTCTGGCCCTGGTCTTCCTTCAGGATGTCGGCCTGCACGGTGCCGCGCACATTGGCCAGCGTCCAGGCGCGGATCTTCTGCGCCTCGTCGTCGGTGGGCTCGCGGTGGTTGTCGGACCTGAACTTGTCGAGGTTCTGGTCGATGGCCGTGTTCATGAACATCGCCAGGATCGACGGCGCCGGTCCGTTGATCGTCATGCTCACCGAAGTGCTCGGGTTCGTCAGGTCGAAACCCGAGTACAACACCTTCATGTCGTCCAGCGTGGCAATGGAAACGCCCGAATTGCCGACCTTGCCGTAGATGTCGGGCCGCAGGTCGGGGTCGTTGCCGTACAGCGTCACCGAGTCGAACGCCGTGCTCAGCCGTTTGGCCGGCAGGCCTTCGCTGACCATCTTGAAGCGCCGGTTGGTGCGGAAGGCATCACCTTCGCCCGCAAACATGCGCGTCGGATCTTCGCCTTCGCGCTTGAACGCAAACGTGCCCGCCGTGTACGGAAAACTCCCCGGCACGTTGTCCAGCAGCAGCCATTTCAGGATCTCGCCCTGGCACTCGAACTGCGGCAACGCCACCTTGCGGATCTTGTTGCCCGAGAGTGTGGTGTGCGTCAGCTGGGTGCGGATTTCCTTGTCGCGGATCTTCACGACGTATTCGTCGCCAGCGTAAGCCTGTTGCATCTCGGGCCACATCGCCAGCAGCTTGCGGGCACCGGCGTCGAGCCGGGCTTCGCGGCCCTGCGCCAGGTCGTCGACGGCTTCGACCGCGCGGTGGCGCTCGGGTTTGTCGGTCTGCAGCATCTTCGCAGTTGCCCTGAGCTGCTGCACCTCGCGCGCCAGGCGCGACTGGGCCACCGACCTGGCCTTGTAGCCACGCACGGTGTCGGCGATGTCGGCGAGGTAACGCACCCGGGCGCCTGGGACGATCGGCACCTGGTGCGTGCTGTGGCGGGTGGCCACCTGCGGCAGCCGGGACTCGACGGTGGGCATGCCCAGGGCCCCCAGCCGCGGCAGCAGCGCCTGGTACAGCGCGGTGACGCCGTCGTCGTTGAAACGGCTGGCCATGCTGCCGAAGACCGGCATCTCCTCGGTCTTCGTGCCCCAGGCCTCCTTGTTGCGCTGCACTTGCTTGGAGACATCGCGCAAGGCGTCGAGACTGCCCTTGCGGTCGAACTTGTTGATGGCGACGAACTCGGCGAAGTCGAGCATGTCGATCTTCTCCAGCTGGCTGGCGGCGCCGAACTCGGGTGTCATCACGTACATCGGCACGTCGACCAGCGGCACGATGGCGGCGTCGCCCTGGCCGATGCCCGAGGTCTCGACGACGATCAGGTCGAAACCCGCGGCCTGCACGGCCAGCAGCACGTCGGGCAAGGCCTGGCTGATCTCGCTGCCGAAGTCGCGGGTGGCGAGCGAACGCATGAAGACCTTGGCACCAGAACTCCACGGGGAGATGGCGTTCATCCGGATGCGGTCGCCCAACAGCGCGCCGCCGCTCTTGCGCCGCGAAGGGTCGATCGAGATCACCGCGATGCGCAGGGCGTCGCCCTGGTCCAGCCGGATGCGGCGGATCAGTTCATCCGTCAACGAACTCTTGCCGGCGCCGCCGGTGCCGGTGATGCCCAGCACCGGCGCGGTCTTCGGTGCCGCGGCCAGGGCAGCCTTGAAGGCGTCGGAGGCCTTGCCGTTCTCCAGCGCCGTGATCGCCTGCGACAGGGCACGCCAGGCGGCATCACCATGGCCTTGCAGCGCAGCCACAGACGCAGGTGCATGCGGCGACAGGTCGACATCGCAACGCATCACCATCTCGCCGATCATGCCGGCCAGGCCCATGCGCTGGCCGTCTTCGGGGCTGTAGATGCGGGTGACGCCGTAGCTCTGCAGCTCGCGTATCTCCGCCGGCACGATGACACCGCCGCCGCCGCCGAAGACCTGGATGTGTGCGCCGCCGCGTGCCTTCAGCAGGTCGACCATGTACTTGAAGTATTCGACGTGGCCGCCCTGGTAGGAGCTGATCGCGATGCCTTGCACGTCTTCCTGCAGCGCGGCGGTGACGACTTCGTCGACGGAGCGGTTGTGGCCCAGGTGCACGACCTCGGCGCCCATGCTCTGCAGGATGCGCCGCATGATGTTGATCGCCGCATCGTGGCCGTCGAACAGACTCGCCGCCGTCACGAAACGCACCTTGTGCTTCGGGCGGTACTGGGCGAGAGCCTTGAATTCGGCGGAGAGATCGGTCATGGCGGCGGCACCTGGCAGGGTTTGATTGACGTTTACGTTAACGTCAACCGCGATGATGCCATCGGCCGCTGACCGCGGCGCGCGCGCCGCCCCGCCGCCTCTCATGGTTTACCCGCGACGCCTGCAGAGGGCGCGCCCCGCTGCTACGCTCGCGCCCACCTCGGAACCCGCCCGCCCATGAGCTCCTTCCTCGCCATCGACATCGGCAACACCCGCCTCAAATGGGCGCTGTACGCCGGCCCGCAGCCCGGCGCGCACCTGCTGGCGCATGGCGCGGCGTTCCTGGAGACCATCGACGACCTGGCCGATGGCGACTGGAAGGATCTGCCCGAACCGCACAGCATGCTCGGCTGCGTGGTTGCTGGCGAAGCGGTGCGCCGGCGTGTCGAGCAGCAGATGGAGCATTGGGACATCGAGCCACGCTGGGTTGTCTCTTCGTCCCACGAAGCCGGCATCACCAGCGGTTACGAGCACCCCAGCCGGCTCGGTGCCGACCGCTGGGTGGCGCTGGCCGGTGCGCGCCAGCGTGTGCTGACGGCTGCGGGGAAGGACGGCCCGGCGCGGCCGGCGCTGGTGGTGATGGTGGGTACGGCGGTGACGGTCGATGCGCTGGACGCCAACGGCCACTTCATCGGCGGCCTGATCCTGCCCGGTTTCGGCCTGATGCTGCGTGCGCTGGAAATGGGCACCGCCGGGCTGAAGGTGCCGACCGGCGACGTGGTCGACTTCCCCACCAACACCAGCGACGCGCTGATGAGTGGCGGCGCCAACGCGCTGGCCGGCGCCATCGAACGCCAGCAGCGCCGGCTGCTGCAGCGCACCGGTCAGGAGCCGCTGCTGTTCATGACCGGCGGCGCTGCGGTGAAGCTGGCGCCGATCACCGACCTGCCGTTCGAGACCGTCGACACGCTGATCTTCGAGGGCCTGCTGGTGATGCAGTCGCGCCGGCTGGCGCTGTGAACAGACCCTAGAGGATGTAGCGCGACAGGTCTTCGTTTTTCGCCAGGTCGGCCAGGCGCGCGTCCACCGCCGCGGCGTCAAGTGTCACCGTCTGACCACTGCGGTTCGGCGCGTCGAAGCTGACTTCGTCGAGCAGCCGCTCCATCACTGTCGCCAGGCGGCGGGCGCCGATGTTCTCGGTGCGTTCGTTGACCTCGAAGGCGATCTGCGCCAGGCGCCGCACCGCTTCGGGCGTGATCTGCAGCGTCACGCCTTCGGTCGCCAGCAGCGCCTGGTACTGCGTCACCAGGCTGGCCTGGGTGCTGGTGAGGATGGCCTCGAAATCGTCGACGCTGAGCGATGTCAGTTCAACGCGGATCGGGAAACGGCCCTGCAGTTCCGGGATCAGGTCGCTGGGCTTGGCCAGATGGAAGGCACCGCTGGCGATGAACAGGATGTGGTCGGTCTTGACGATGCCGTACTTGGTGTTGACGGCAGTGCCTTCCACCAGCGGCAGCAGGTCGCGCTGCACACCCTGGCGCGACACTTCGGCGCCGCTGCCTTCGCTGCGCGAAGCCACCTTGTCGATCTCGTCGATGAAGACGATGCCATTGCCTTCTGCATTGGCTACCGCGGCACTGCGGATCTCTTCTTCGTTGACCAGCTTGCCGGCCTCTTCTTCGACCAGCGTCTTCAACGCCTCGGCGATCTTCAGCTTGCGCAGTTTTTTCTTCTGCTGGCCCATCTGCGAAAACAGGCCCTTCAACTGCTCAGCCATCTCTTCCATGCCTTGCGGGCCGAGGATTTCGAGCGAGGGCTTCGCTTCGGCGACTTCGAGTTCGATCTCCTTGTCGTCGAGCAGGCCTTCGCGCAGGCGTTTGCGCATGGTCTGGCGGGCGGTGTTGTCGGTGACGACGGCTTCGCCACGGGCAGGAGGCACCAGGATGTCGAGCACTCGCTCTTCGGCCGCATCTTCGGCCTTCGCACGTTTGCCGCGGATCTGCTTGTCGCGTTCGAGCTTGATCGCCACTTCCATCAGGTCGCGGATGATGGTGTCGACGTCCTTGCCGACATAACCGACCTCGGTGAACTTGGTCGCCTCCACCTTGATGAAGGGCGCGTTCGCCAGCCGCGCCAGCCGGCGCGCGATCTCGGTCTTGCCGACGCCGGTGGGCCCGATCATCAGGATGTTCTTCGGCGTGATCTCGCCACGCAGTTTTTCGTCCACCTGCTGGCGGCGCCAGCGGTTGCGCAAGGCGATGGCCACCGCACGTTTGGCCGCATTCTGGCCGACGATGTGGTGGTCGAGTTCGGAGACGATCTCCTGCGGCGTCATGGTCGAGTCGCTCACGTCAGCGTCTCCACGATGTGGTTCTGGTTCGTGTAGATGCAGATGTCGCCGGCGATTTCGAGCGAACGTTTCACCATCTCGGCCGGCGCCATTTCCGTGTGCTGCAGCAGCGCACGTGCAGCGGCCTGGGCGTAGGCGCCGCCGCTGCCGATGGCGACGATGCCATGTTCGGGTTCGAGCACGTCGCCGTTGCCGGTGATGATGAGCGAAGCCTCGCGGTCGGCCACCGCGAGCATGGCTTCCAGCCGGCGCAGTACGCGATCGGTGCGCCAGTCGCGGGTCAGCTCGATGGCGGCGCGCACCAGGTGGCCCTGGTGTTTTTCGAGCTTGGCCTCGAACCGTTCGAACAGCGTGAAGGCGTCGGCGGTGGCGCCGGCGAAGCCTGCGAGCACCTGGTCGCGGTAGAGCTTGCGCACCTTGCGCGCGCTGGCCTTGACGACGATGGTGCCGAGCGTGACCTGGCCGTCGCCGCCAAGGGCGACGAGCGGCCCGCGGCGCACGCTGACGATGGTGGTGCCGTGATAGGTTTCCATGGATGATTCGCAGTTGGGGCCGGGCGCCCCGGGTTCAAGCCAGGCTGGCTAAACCTTGCGGACTTGCACTTTGGCGTGTTCGTTGATGCCCATCGCACCGAAGAACAGCGCCACCAGCCGGTGGGCGTCGACGAACTGCACGGCGCGGCCTTCGGTGCGCTTGGACAGCACCCAATTCAGCAGGTCGCCGGCGGCAATGAAGTCGACGCGGATCAGCCGGGTGCACGAGACGCTGACGATAGGCGACAGTCCGAGTTGCGTGTTCAGCTGCATCAGCGTGGCGCCGATGTCGCCCACCAACTGGCCTGAGAGTTCGATGTTCGACTGCTCGATCTGGCCCGACGGTTCGTCGGCCAGGCTCGATTCGAGGAAACTGGTGGAGACTTCGCTCACCATCGACATCGGCGGCGTGCGTGTCGAATAGCTGGAGCCGCCGATGCGCACCTGGCAGCGTGCCGGCTCCCACGACGGCGGCGAGACCTCGTAGGTGACGCAGTAGTCTATTGCCGTCTCGTCGAACTGGTCGGCACGGTTGGCCAGGCGCAAGGCGTCCAGCCGCGTAAGCCAGAACACCGGATCGGCGTCACGCACGCCGGTGGGCGCAGCGTCGGCGAGCACGTCGAAGAGTTTGTCGCCGGCGATCCAGCGCATTTCCAGCGACTGGCCGGCCCACAGCCGGAACAGCATCGACAGCTGCATCGCCGCTTCGGCGTCGACAAAACGCAGCGCCGACCAGTCGAACACCCAGGGCAGCGGCATCTGCAGCGTCTGCGAGCGCAGCCGGGCCACGGCGTCGATGTCCAGCGCCTCGGGGCAGACCCAGCCGACATCGCCGCTGCCGCTGCCGCCACTGCTGGCGCGTGCCGCGTTCTGCGCCGCCGTGCGCGGCCTGTCCTTTTCTTCGGCCACCGCGTCGGCCACCAGCTTGGGCAGCGAATACCACTGCGGCGCCGACCAGCCGAACTGCTGCGCGTAGTCGACCGCCAGGCTCTCGAAGCGCTGGTGCTGGCCGGTGGCGCGGTACAGGTCGAACAGCACCAGCCAGGTCTCGGCATGCTGGGCGCGGGCGCCGCCGGTGGCGGTGATCGACTGCAGCGCCTGTTCACATTGGGCGAAGTCGGCGTTGGCGAAGGCGATCACGGCTTCGTCGAGTTCGGGGTCGTGCACGACCTCGCTGACCTCCACCGCAAACGGGCTGCCGAAATCGGCGCCGATGTCGTCGTGGCGGCCACCGCCGCTGCTGCCGCCCAGGCTCATGGTCTGCAGCGGTGCCAGCGGCGGCAGACCGGCGGCCATCTGCACCGGGGCCGGCGCGGCGGCTGGCGGCAGTTCGATGTCGGGCAGTGGCGGCAGCGCCGGCAGCGAGTCGTCCATCGACAACTGCACCGGTGCCTGCCGCGGCGGAGCCAGGCCGGCGGAGCCGCTGCTGTGCGAGGCCATGAAACCGGCCGGCTTGCGTGTGGTCGACGAGGCGAAACCGTCGCCCACCATCTGCTGCTCGATCTCGTCGATCTTGGCCTTGACGCCGCTGTCGTTGCGCGCGATCTGGCTGTCGGGCAGGCGGGCTTCGGAATCGTCGAGCCGCGACGAACCGCCCAGGGCGGCCAGCTGCTCGGGCGACAGGCCCTCGCGCCGTACCTTGCGCAGCATGTCGAATTCGCGCTTGCGCACGAAGTCGTTGCGGCGCTTGCGCTCGATCATGGCCTTGAGCTCGGACTTCTCGATCTCGAGCTCGCGCGATTCTTCCTGACGCGAGTTCAGGTCCGTCCAGTCGGTGGCCGGGTTCGCGACGAACCGCACCACCTTCCGGAAGAAACTTTCGCTGTCTTTGGGATCGGCCATGAACTTCGCGCTGCCTTGTTCGTCGGTCTTGTTCGTCAGTCGCCGAACATCTTCTGCTTCAGCTCGCGCCGCTGCTGCGCTTCGAGCGACAAGGTCGCCGTCGGGCGCGCCAGCAGCCGGGCCAGGCCGATGGGTTCACCGGTTTCGTCGCAATAGCCGTATTCGCCGGTGTCCAGCCGCGCCAGCGACTGCGCGATCTTCTTCAGCAGCTTGCGCTCGCGGTCGCGGGTGCGCAGCTCCAGCGCGTGTTCTTCCTCGATGGTGGCACGGTCGGCCGGGTCGGGCACGATGGACGTGTCTTCGCGCAGGTGCTCGGTGGTTTCGCCGGCGTTGGACAGCAAGTCGTCCTTCTGCTTCTGCAACGCAGCGCGGAAGAAGTCGATCTGCTTGTCGTTCATGTATTCGCTGTCGGGCATGGCCAGCAGCTCGGGCTCGGTCAGCTCGCGGCCGGGTTTGCCTTTCCAGGCATTCGCCAGCTTGGGGTCCACCTTCGCGGCGGGTTTGATCAGTTCCATCGGTTCGTTCAGAGGCTTGGCGGTGTGGCGCGCCGGGGCAAACCGGTCGGTGAAGCGGTTGCCCACATGTGCGCCGGAAGTGGACATCGGGGTTGGCGGCGTGTTGGCCGCCTTTGCGCCGGGTTTGTTGGCCACGGCGCTGCTCGCCTTCGCTGCGGGCTTGGCAACGGCTGCTGTCTTGGTGGCAGCCGCTGGTTTGGCTGGAGGCTTGGTCACGGAGGTCTCCTCGCCTTTTCAGGTCGCTCTACGGTCAGTTATACCCGCTGCCCGGCCGGGGTTGCCCCCGCTGTCGGCATGCCTTGGGGGCCCAAAGGCGCGCGGATTGTAGCCACGTCACGGCCCGGCCCGGCACACCGGCCGTGGCACGGACTGCGCAGCTTTACACGAGGCATTGCTCCAGGCCCTGCAGCAGGATGTCTTTTGGCAGGTCGATGCCGATGAACACCATCTTGCTGAGCTTGTCTTCGCCCGGTGCCCATTTCGGCCCCAGGTCGCTGCCCATCAGCTGGTGCACACCCTGGAAGATGACCTTGCGGTCGCTGCCCTTCATGTTCAGCACCCCCTTGTAACGCAGCATCTTCGGCCCGTAGACCTGGACGATGGCGCCGAGGAAGTCTTCCAGCTTGGCCGGGCTGAACGGCTTCTTGCTGCGGAAGACAAACGACTTCACGTCGTCGTCGTGGGCGTGGTGATGCGGGTGGTCGCAATGTTCGCCGTGCTCGTGGTCATGGTCGTGGTGATCATGGCCGTGGCCTTCGTCGGCATTCAGGAAGTCGGGGTCGATGTCGAGCTTGGCGTTGAGGTTGAAGCCCTTCAGATCGAAAATCTTCGCCAGCGGCACCTCGCCGAAGTGCACGGCCTGCTGCGGTGCACGCGGGTTCATGTGCTTCAGCCGGTGCATCAGCGCTTCGACCTCTTCCTTGCCCACCAGGTCGGCCTTGCTGATGAAGATCTGGTCGGCAAAACCGACCTGACGCCGTGCTTCCTGGCGCGTGTCGAGCTGGCCCTCGGCGTGTTTGGCGTCCACCAGCGTCAGCACGCTGTCGAGCAGGTAGCTCTCGGCGATCTCGTCGTCCATGAAAAAGGTCTGCGCCACCGGGCCGGGGTCGGCCAGGCCGGTGGTTTCGATGACGACACGGTCGAAATCGAGTTCGCCCTTGCGCTTTTTCTCGGCCAGGTCGGCGAGGGTGGTGCGCAGATCTTCGCGGATCGTGCAGCAGACGCAGCCGTTGTTCATCTGGATCACCTGCTCCTTGGTGTCGGAGACCAGGATCTCGTTGTCGATGTTTTCTTCGCCGAACTCGTTTTCGATGACGGCGATCTTCTGGCCATGGGCTTCGCTGAGCACGCGCTTGAGCAAGGTGGTCTTGCCGCTGCCGAGGAAGCCGGTGAGGATGGTGGCGGGAATCAGGGACATGATGGGCAGGCCTGGAGAAAACGACAGGGGTACATGGGGGCGGCAGACTGTGTTGCAAGGCCCTTGGCCTGTCAAGCGACTGGGGTATTCTTCACGCCATCGCCACTGCCGACACAAGCTTCGTGTCAGAACCTCCTTCCGGCCGGTCCCTGGCCCGTGGCCACGTGGTCGCCAGCGGCGACAAACGCTCCCTGTTCGAACGCCTGGTCGAATTCGTTTCGCCCGGCCCCGACAGCAAGGACGAGCTCATCAAGACCCTGGCCGACGCCGAGCAGCGTGAGCTGATCGAGCCCGAGTCGCGCCTGATGCTCGAAGGTGTGCTGCGCATGGCCGACATGAGCGCCGGCGACGTGATGGTGGCCGCGCCGCGCATGGACCTGCTCGACATCGCTGCCGACTACGACGAACTGCTGGGTATCGTCATCAGCACCGCGCACTCGCGTTTTCCGGTCTACGAAGGCCAGCGCGACAACGTCATCGGCATCCTGATGGCCAAGGACCTGCTGAAACTGCAGCGTGCGCCCGAGCTGAACCTGCGCACCCTGCTGCGGCCGGCGGTGTTCGTGCCCGAGAGCAAGGGCCTGAACGAACTGCTGCGCGACTTCCGCAGCAACCGCAACCACCTGGCGATCGTGATCGACGAGTTCGGCAACACCGCCGGCCTGATCACCATCGAAGACGTGCTCGAAGAGATCGTCGGCGAGATCGAAGACGAGTTCGACGACCGCGAGCAGGAGGAAAACGGCATCTACACGCTGGCCGACGGCAGCCAGCGGGTGGCCGGCGACGTGACCATCGACGCCGTCAACCATGCTTTCGGCGTCAAGCTGCCGACCGACGACTTCGACACCATCGGCGGGCTCGTCGCGCACCAGGTCGGCCATGTGCCGCGGCGCGGCGAGGCGCTGGACATCGTTGGCCTGCGCTTTTCGGTGATGCTGACCCGCGGCGGCGCGGTGCGCTGGTTCCGCGTCTCGCGGCTTGCGGGCGACGACAAGCGCAACCACGGATGACGCGCAGCCTGTGGTGGCGCCTGGCGTGGCCGCTCGGGCTGGCGGCGCTGGGCGCGTTGCAGACCGTCGCCGCCGTGCGCACCGGCTGGTGGCCGCTGACTATCCTGGCCGCGGCCGTGCTGGCCTTCAGCGTCGCCAACGCCAGCCCGCGCCGCGCGGCGCTGCAGGGCTGGGCTTTCGGTACCGGCTGGCTGGTGGCGGGCACGGGCTGGCTGTACATCAGCATGCACCGCTACGGCGGCTTGGCAGCGCCGCTGGCCGCCGCTGCGGTGCTGGTGCTGGCGGCCACGCTGTCGCTGTACCTGGGCGCGGCGATGGCGGCCTATGCCCGCTGGCGCAGCGGCCGCGCCAGCGCCGACGTGCTGCTGTTCGCGGCGCTGTGGCTGCTGGCCGAACTGGCGCGCGGCCTGCTCTTCACCGGCTTCCCCTGGCTGGCCAGCGGCTACACCCAGGTCGACGGGCCGCTGGCGGCGCTGGCGCCCTGGATCGGCGTCTACGGCATCGGCGCGGTCGTCGCCGGGGTCGGTGCCTGCCTGGCCACCGGCATGCGGCCGGCCCCGGCAGCGGCGGCCGTGCTGCTGCTGGCGGTGCCGGCGGTGCTGGGCACGGTGGACTTCAGCCGGCCCACACGCAGCCTGCAGGTGACGCTGCTGCAAACGGCGGTGGCGCAGGACCAGAAGTTCGCCGCTGAGCACATGGCCGACGCGATGGCCTGGACGGCGGCGGAACTGCGGCGCGCCCGCGGCGATCTCGTGGTGGCGCCGGAAACGGCCGTGCCCTTGTTGCCGACGCAGCTGAGCGAGTTCGCGCCCGGTTACTGGGACGGCCTGCGCGAGCATTTCGCCGGCGCCGGCCGGACGGCGCTGGTCGGTGTGCCGCTGGGCGACTACGACAGCGGCTACACCAATTCGGTCGCCGGGCTCTGGGACGGGCCGTTGTACCGCTACGACAAGCTGCACCTGGTGCCGTTCGGCGAGTTCATCCCGACGGGATTCCGCTGGTTCACCGAGCTGATGAACATCCCGCTCGGCGACTTCAACCGCGGCGTCAAGAACCCGCCGTCGTTCCTGGTGCTGGGTGAACGGGTGGCGCCTAACATCTGCTACGAAGACCTGTTCGGCGAAGAGCTGGCCTGGCGTTTTGCCGACGCGGCGCAGGCGCCGACGCTGTTTGCCAACATCAGCAACCTGGGCTGGTTCGACGACAGCGTGGCGCTGCCGCAGCACTTGAACATCTCGCGTTTTCGCACCCTGGAGTTCCAGCGCCCGATGGTGCGATCGACGAACACCGGCGCCACCGCCATCATCGACCACCGCGGCCGTGTCACGGCGCAGCTGCCGGCGCTGCAGCGCGGTGTGCTCGAAGGCCGGGTCGAAGGCCGCCGGGGCAACACGCCGTATGCCTGGTGGGCCTCGCGGCTGGGCCTGTGGCCGCTGGTCGTGCTGGCGTTGGGCGTGCTGCTGGCGGCGCTGGTCAGGCGCCGCGCCTGACCAGCCGGCCCGGCCGCTCGGTGGTGAGGCTGCCGTCCTGCTGGACACAGCGGCCCGCCACCCAGGTGCGCAGGAAACCTTCGCCCTTCTGCAGGAAACGGCGGCCGCCGGCCGGCAGGTCGTGCACCAGGCGCGGTGTGCCCACCGCCAGGCGCTGCGGGTCGATCAGGTTGATGTCGGCGCGCCGGCCCACGGCGATGCGGCCGCGGTCGGCCAGCCCCAGGTAGTCGGCGTTGCGGCCGCTGAGCAGGTGCACGGCGTGTTCCAGCGGCAGGCGGCCCTTGCCATCCGGGTCTGGCCGGTCACGCACCCAGTGGGTCAGCAGAAAGGTCGAGAAACTCGCGTCGCACACGGTGCCCACATGGGCGCCGGCGTCGCTCAAGCCGGCCAGGGCACGCGGGTGTTCGAGCATCTGGCGCACGGTGGCGAGCGAGCCGTCGTTGTAGTTGAAGATCGGGAAGTAGACGAGGTTCGTGCCGTCGCCGGCGGCGAAGTGGTCGTACAGCGCTTCGAGCGCGGTGATGCCGCGCTGCTTGGCCCGCACGAAGAAACTCTGCATCACGTCGGGCTCGTAGTCCGGCGTCTCGGCCAGCGGGAACATGCGGCCGCTGATCAGTTCGATGCGCGCCAGCAGCAGGTCCACCAGTGGCGGCACCGGCGTGCCGTCGCCCGAGACCGGCTCGCTCGTTTCGCCCAGGATGCGGGCCTTGCGCCCGGGTTCGCGCAGCGCCGCGGCACGCGCGGCCAGCGGCAGCGCCGCCAGTTCCTTGTAGCCGGGGAAGCCCATGAAGGGGTGGAAACTGGCATCGAGCCCGTTGATGACGCCGATGCCGCGTGCGGCGGTCTGCAGGTACAGCGGCAGGCCTTGCGCCACCGCGGCTTCGACACGGGCCTGGATCGCCTGCCACTGGTCGCCGCCGGGGTCGCGCTGCAGCCAGGTCATCGACAGCGGCCGGCCCGAGGCGCGCGCCAGTGTTTCGACGAGGTCGAATTCGGCGTCGAAACGCTCGGGGCCGCGCAGCAGGTCGAAGTCGCTGACCATTTGTACGACGCCGTGGCCCAGGCCCTGGAACGCCGCGCCCAGGCCGGCCAGTTCGGCGGCGCTGGCTTCGGATGCCGGCGTCTCGTGGCCGCGTGCGGTGCGGTGGTTGTCGGTGCGGCCGGTGGAAAAGCCTGCGGCGCCGGCTTGCAGCGCTTCACGCAGCAGGTGCTGCATGCTGGCGATGTCCGCCGCGGTCGCCGGCTGCTGCGCGATCGCGCGCGCGCCCATCACTGCCATGCGCAGCGGGTCGTGCGGCACCTGCACCAGGAAGTCCAGGCTGTGCGGCAAGGCTTCCAGCGCGTCCATGTACTGCGGGAAACTCTCCCAATTGAAGGCCACACCTTCGGCCAGCGCGGCACCGGGAATGTCTTCGACACCTTCCATCAGCGCGATCAGGTCCGCTTCGCGGCCACGCACGTTGGGCGCGAAGCCGACGCCGCAGTTGCCCATCATCACGGTCGTCACGCCGTGGTGGATGCTGGGGCTGAAGGTGGAGTCCCAGCTCGCCTGGCCGTCGTAGTGGGTGTGGATGTCGACGAAACCCGGCGTCACCCAGGCGCCGGCCGCGGCGAAACGCTCTTTCGCGCGGGTGCTGATGCGGCCGATCTCGACGATGCGGCCGTCCCGCACGCCGACATCGGCGGTGAAGGGCGCGGCGCCGCTGCCGTCGACGACGGTGCCGCCTTCAATGACCCAGTCGAGCATCTTTTTGTCTCCACAAGACAGCCAAACTCATGCCCGACACGATGTGCCAGATGCCCCAGAGGCTGGCGATCAACACCATGCCGAGATCGGCGTTGAACTGCACCGCGATGATGCCGAGCGCGAGGCCCGAGTTCTGCATGCCGCCTTCGATCATCACAGCGCGCCGGTCGCGCTCGCTGACGCGAAAGGCCAGCGCCGCCAGGTAACCCAGCGTCAGCCCTGCCGCGTTGTGCAGCACGACGATCAGCAGCTGCGGCAGGATCTGCGCGTTCAGCAGGTGCCGTTCACGCACCAGGCCCAGCGCGATGAAGGCCAGCAGCGCCAGCAGGCTGAACGTGCCCAGCGGCTTGCGGATCTTCGCCGTGAGCCGCGGCAGACCGTGGCTGCAGGCCAGTCCCAGCGCCATCGGCACGGCAAGCAGCGCCAGCAGGCTCCACCAGATGGCCGAGGCGTCGATGTCCAACTGGCGCAGCCAGCCGGCCGTGGCCGGGTTGCTGGCGACCATCCAGGTGAAGTTGAAGGGTGTGAGGAAGAGCGCCAGCAGCGCCGCCACCGCCGAGACGCTGACCGACAGCGCGGTGTTGCCGCGGCCGTGGTGGGTGACGACGTTGCTCAAGGATCCGCCGGGGCAGCAGGCCACCAGAATCATCGCGGCTTCGATGTTGGGCGGCAGGTCCAGCAGCAGCGTCGCGCCCCAGGTCGCCACCGGCAACAGCAGGAACTGCGGCAGCAGGCCGCAGAGCACGGCACGCGGTGTCTCCAGCACACGCCGGAAGTCGGCCACACGCAGCTCCAGCGCCACCGAAAACACCATCGTTGCGAGCACCAGGCTCAGCACCAGTTGCTGGGTCGTCATGCGGATGCAGGCTAACGGCTGGCGCGTGCGCAGTGCGCTGGGGTTGTCCCGCCCCGTAAACTCGTGCTTTTGGTCCCGCCACCGGCTTCATGCTCACCTTCCAGCAGATCATCCTGAAACTGCAGTCGTACTGGGACACCCAGGGCTGCGCGCTCCTGCAGCCCTACGACATGGAAGTCGGCGCCGGCACCAGCCACACCGCGACCTTTCTGCGCGCGATCGGCCCCGAGCCCTGGAAGGCCGCCTACGTGCAGCCCAGCCGGCGCCCGAAAGACGGCCGCTACGGCAACAACCCGAACCGGCTGCAGCACTACTACCAGTACCAGGTGGTGCTGAAGCCGGCGCCGGCGAACATTCTCGAGCTCTATCTCGGCAGCCTCGAAACCCTGGGTTTCGACCTCAAAGCCAACGACGTGCGTTTCGTCGAAGACGACTGGGAGAACCCGACGCTCGGCTGCTGGGGCCTGGGCTGGGAGGTCTGGCTCAACGGCATGGAGGTGACGCAGTTCACCTACTTCCAGCAGGTCGGCGGCATCGACTGCAAGCCGATCACCGGCGAGATCACCTACGGCCTGGAGCGGCTGGCGATGTACCTGCAAGGTGTGGACAACGTCTACGACCTGCAATGGACCGACACGCTGAAATACGGCGATGTCTACCACCAGAACGAGGTCGAACAGAGCACCTACAACTTCGAGCACAGCGATGTCGATTTCCTGCTCGTGGCCTTCGCTGCGCATGAAAAGCAGAGCAAGTACCTGATGGAGCAGAAGCTCGCTTTGCCCGCCTACGAACAGCTGCTGAAAGCCGGCCACAGCTTCAACCTGCTCGACGCACGTGGTGCCATCAGCGTGACCGAACGTGCCGCCTACATCGGCCGCATCCGCAACCTGGCGCGTGCCGTCGCGCAGAGTTATCTCGACAGCCGCGCGCGGCTGGGCTTCCCGATGGCGCCCAAGGCCTGGGCCGACGAAGTAACCGCCCAGATCGCGAAGAAGGCGGCATGAACATGAGCGAAAAGAACCTGCTGCTCGAACTGTTCGTCGAAGAGTTGCCGCCGAAGGCATTGAACAAACTCGGCGAAGCGTTTGCCAGCGTGCTGGCCGACAGCCTGAAAGCCCAAGGCCTGGCGCCGGCCGATGCGGCCGTCAGCGCGTTTGCCTCGCCGCGCCGGCTGGCGGTGCATGTGAAGGGCGTCGCCGCCAAGGCCGCCGACCACGCCGTGCAGCAGAAGCTGATGCCGGTGGCCGTGGCCTTGAACGCCGCCGGCGAGCCGACACCGGCGCTGCTGAAGAAGCTGGCCGCGCTGGGGCAGGACGCGGGTGCCGTGCCCCAGCTCAAGCGTGCGCCCGACGGCAAGGCCGAGGCCTTGTTCCTCGACAGCATCGTGGCCGGCGCGACGCTGGCCGAAGGTTTGCAGAAAGCGCTGCTCGAAGCGTTGGCGAAACTGCCGATTCCGAAGGTGATGCAGTACCAGTTGGCCGACGGCTGGAGCAGCGTGCACTTCGTGCGCCCGGCGCACGGCCTGGTGGCGCTGCACGGCGCCGAGGTTGTGAACGTCTCGGCGCTGGGCCTGCAGTCGGGCCGCACAACCCAGGGCCACCGCTTCGAAGCGCAGTCACCGACGATCACCTTGCGCGATGCGGACAGCTACGCCGAGCAATTGCTGACCGAAGGCGCGGTGATCGCCAGCTTCGCTGAACGGCGCGCCGAGATCGTGCGCCAGCTCGATGCGGCTGCGAAACAAGGCCTGAAGCCCATCGAAGACGCCGCGCTGCTGGATGAAGTGACGGCGCTGGTCGAACGCCCGAACGTGCTGCTCTGCCGCTTCGAAGACGAGTTCCTCGCCGTGCCGCAGGAATGCCTGATCCTGACGATGAAGGCGAACCAGAAGTACTTCCCGCTGCTGGACGCCGAAGGCCGGCTGACGAACCAGTTTCTGGTGGTCAGCAACATCCGGCCGGCCGATGCCAGCCGTGTGATCGAAGGCAATGAACGGGTCGTGCGGCCACGGCTGGCCGACGCCAAGTTCTTCTTCGACCAGGACCGCAAGAGGTCGCTCGAGAGCCGCGTGCCGGCGCTGGCCAAGGTGGTTTACCACGGCAAGCTGGGCACGCAGGGCGAACGCGTCGAGCGGGTGCGTGCCATCGCACGCCAGATCGGACAGCGCCTGGGCGGCGAAGCACTCGCCGCGCAAGCCGACCGCGCCGCGCTGTTGGCCAAGGCCGACCTGCTGACCGACATGGTGGGCGAGTTCCCCGAGCTGCAAGGCATCATGGGTGGCTACTACGCACGCCATGATGGCGAGACCGAGGCGGTGGCCTTGGCAGTCGAAGACCACTACAAACCGCGTTTCGCCGGTGACGAGCTGCCGCGCGGCGACGTGGGCATCGTTGTCGCGTTGGCCGACAAGCTGGAGACCCTGGTAGGGCTCTTCGGCATCGGCCAGTTGCCGACCGGCGACAAGGATCCGTTTGCGCTGCGCCGCCATGCGCTCGGCGCGATCCGCCTGCTGGTCGAAAAACGCTTGCCGCTGGAACTGCCGCAACTGCTGGCCCTGGCCAACGCCAGCGAAGAGACGCAAAAGGAACTGCGGCGCTTTCTCTACGACCGCCTGGTCGGCTACCTGCGCGACCGCGGTTATTCGGCCCACGAGGTCGACTCGGTGGTCGCGCAAGAGCCGCGGCTGCTGGCCGACGTGCCGCAGCGCCTGGACGCCGTGCGCGCGTTCGCCGCATTGCCCGAAGCACCTGCGCTGGCCTCGGCCAACAAACGGGTCGGCAACATCCTGAAGAAGGCCGAAGGCGCGGTGCCGGGCACCATCGACGTGGCACTGCTGAAGGAGCCCGCGGAGCAATCGCTCGCTGCCGCGTTGCGCGACGCCGCGCCGCTGGCCGATGCCGCGTTCGAACGTGGCGACTACACCGCGTCGCTGCAGGCGCTGGCGGCGCTGAAGGCCCCGGTCGACGCCTTCTTCGACGGCGTGATGGTCAACGCCGACGACGCCGCGCTGCGCAACAACCGCCTCGCATTGCTCGCGCAATTGCACGCCGCGATGAACCGCGTCGCCGATCTGTCCCGACTTGCCACGTAGGAAAGCACCATGCACTCCACCAAGCTCGTCATCCTCGGCCGCGACGGTGTGCTCAACGAATTCCGTGAGGACCACGTCAAGGCGCCCGAAGAATGGCAGCCGGTGAAAGGTGCGCTCGAAGCCGTCTCGCGGCTCAACCATGCCGGCTGGCATGCGGTGATCGCCACCAACCAGAGCGGCATCGGCCGCGGCATGATCGACATGGCGTCGGTGAACGCCGTGCATGCCTACATGCAGCAGCAGCTCATCGCGCTTGGCGGCCGGCTCGACGCCGTGTTCTTCTGCCCGCACACACCGCAAGACCAGTGCGACTGCCGCAAGCCGCTGCCGGGCATGATGCTCGACATCGGCCGCCGTTACGGCGTCGACCTGAAGACGGTGCCGATGGTGGTGGACACGCTGCGCGACCTGCTGGCGGCGCAGGCCGCGGGCTGCGAACCGCACCTGGTGCAGACCGGCCGCGCCGCGGCGCTGGACGACGCCGCGCTGCGCGAGATCCTGACCCAGGTGCCGGGCGCGCGGGTGCACACCGACCTGGCGGCATTTGCTGAATTCATGCTCGAACGGGCGCATGTCATCGATTCGGAAAGCGGGGGGTTTGCCTGATGCGGTTCTTCTGGGCGCTGCGCTCGGCGCTCTTTGTCGTCTTTCTCGCCGTCAGCGTCGTGCCCTGGGCGCTGGCGGTGCTGGTGCTCTCGGTGTTCGTGCGTGGCGCGCCGGTCTACTGGGCCTGCGCCGGCTGGCTGAAGGTGGCGATCTACGGCGCCCGTTTCATCTGCGGCGTGCGCTGGCGTGTGCATGGCATGGACAACGTGCCGAGCGCGGCCGACGCCCGCTCGGCCGTGCTGCTGGCGCCCAAACACCAGAGCACCTGGGAGACCTTCGCCTTCCCGATGCTGATGCCGCACCCGCTGGCCTACGTGTTCAAGCGCGAGCTGCTCTACATCCCGTTTTTTGGCTGGGCGATGGCGCGCATGGACATGATCCACATCGACCGCAGCAAACGCACCGAAGCCTGGAACAAGGTGGCGGCGCAGGGCAAGCGCATGTTCGACCAGGGCACCTGGGTCATCATGTTCCCCGAAGGCACCCGCGCGCCGCGGGGTGGCAAGGGCACCTACAAAAACGGCGCGTCGCGGCTGGCCATCAGCGCCGGTGTGCCCATCGTGCCGATCGCCGCGACCTCGGCGCGCTGCTGGCCGCGCAAGAGTTTTCTGCTGCGGCCGGGTGTGATCGACGTGTCCATCGGCAAGCCGATCGCGAGTGTCGGCCGCGACAGCGACGAACTGATGCGCGAAGTGGAAGCCTGGATCGAAGCCGAGATGCGCCGGCTCGACCCCGAGGCCTACCCTGCCGACCCGGCGTAGCGGTTCATTCGAGCGATTGGCCGTCGATGTCGACAGCCTCGCAGGCCGGTGCGTACGACTGCCGCGCCGCTTCGCAGGCGGCCACCGCGGCCTTGACGGCGTCTGCCGGGGACGCCATGCCGGCCTTCCAGCCCCAGCCGCCGCCCGACGAACGTGCGAAGGCCTTGTGGCCGGCCGCAGGGGTGTATTCGTCGTCGAACGCCGCCGCCGCGGCCCCGGTGAGCGCATGGTCCGACGAATGGCTGGCGCCGGCCGCAGGCGCCCCGGCGTCCGGTTTGTCGAGTTCACGTTCGTAGGCATTCAGCGCCGAGCGGCCGCCCAGCGACAGCACCAGCGCCAGCGCGCCGCCGGCCAGCAGCGGCGGCAGCCAGCTGCCGGGGTCGGGCGCCGGGCCATGCTCGTTGGCCTCGGCGCTGCCGGGAATCAGCGACACGGCGATGCCGGCGAACGGACCCAGGTAGGGCACGACGAGCAGCAGGCTCCACCAGCCGCTGCGGTTGAAGTCGTGGCAGCGCAGCACGGTCCAGCGCACCGACACGGCGAGCACGGCCAGCAGCACCAGCCCGGCCAGCGCAAAACGTGCGCCGCCAGGCCGCTGCAACACGAACAGCATCACCAGCGTCAGCAGCGCAGTGGCGCCGGCGCCGGCGGCGGCGTAGGGCCGGCGCGACATGCGGCCGCGCAGGCCCAGGCCCCAGAAAGGCGCGGCGCCGGTGTCGTCGGCCGGCGGCCGCGCGCCGCGGCGCGCGTGACGTGTGAGGCGCGCTTCGCGCTCGGCCTGGCGCTGCGCGTCCTTCCCGGCGCGCGCCTTGGCTTCGTCGTCCAGCTTCGCCGTGATGCCCATCGGCATGTTGGTGGTGCAGTGGATGCAGAACACCGCCTGCGGCTGGCGTTCGCCGCACTTCGGGCAGACGATGCTGCCGTCGCCCGCGGCCAGCACCTCGGGGCCGGGCACCAGCGCCATCGACGGCGGCGGCCGCGGCACCAGCACCGTCGCGGGCTGGGCCAGGTCGGCGGCAGTGCGTGGTGCGGTGGATTGTGCGGTAGGGGGTGGCGGCATGGCGTCGGCCGCGGCTTCGAGATGCAGCCTGGCGCCCAGCACGGCGAACTGCGCGACGTGGCGGCGCCCGGCGTCGGCGGCGATCGAACGTTTGAGCACGACACGCTGGCCCGAAAACAGGTGGGCGAGGCGGGCGTCGTCGAGCTTGAGCTGGTCGCCCAGGCTGCGCCGCACGTCGGCCGGCTGGAAGCCGGCCAGCACTTCGCCGCGGAAGATCAGTTGCACAGAAGACGGATTCATCGGGGGTTCATCGCCGCCGCGCATTATCGGCAGCGCTGCCGCCGCCCGGCGTGCCCGAATACCGGTTCAGCGGCCGAAGTCGCCGAAGTCCCGTGCCGAGCCGGCCCAGGGTTTGGCCAGCGGCGGCGCGTAGTCGCCGCGTTTGGCGGTGGCCAGCCCCAGGGCGGCCAGGCTCTCGGCGAACTTCACCGCCACCGCGACGCCGTCGATCACCGGCACGCCCAGCCGGCTGGTGAGTTCGCGGCACAACGTCGCCATGCCGGCGCAGCCGAGCACGATGGCCTCGCTGCGGTCGGCCGCCAGCGCCTGGCGCGCCGCGGCTTCGATGCGGTCGACGGTGTCGCCGCTGATGGCTTCGAGGTCGAGCACCGGGATGTCGGTGCCGTGGATGCCGCGGCAGCTGCGATCAAAACCGTAGCGCTGCACCAGCCGCTCGGCGATGACGCAGGTGCGGGTCATCGTCGTCACCACCGAAAAACCGGTGGCCAGCATCGCAGCGGCATGGAACGCGGCTTCGGCGATGCCCAGCACCGGGCCGGCGAGCGCTTCACGCGCGGCGTCGAGGCCGGGGTCGCCGAAACAGGCGATCACGGTGGCGTCGAAACCTTCGGCCGCTGCCCGCCGCGCCTGCTCGGCCACGCCGGCCGCGCCGAAGGTTTCGTCGAAATGGCCTTCGATCGACGCCGGCCCGAAGCTCGGCTGGCGCGCAACGACCACCGTGCCGGGCGCCGCCACGTCGCGTGCGGCGGCGGCGATGGCCGCGGTCATCGCCGCCGAGGTGTTGGGGTTGATCAGCAGCAGCTTCATGGTTGTCCTTCGTGGTCCAAGGCGGTGCGTTTTGCATACAAAACGTGGTGAAATTGGTGCGCTATGCCCTGTGTTTGCCCTGAGTGGCCTGGTGCGATTGTCGACAATCCTGTGCGAGCAAGCGGCAGGCCTGCTTGTGATGGCCTGGCACGGACGTTGCCTGTAACGGTGCCACGATGACCCCCCGCACCGACCTGGAACTCATCGCGCTGGCCAAGCGCTTCGGCGACGCCGTGGCCGTGGCCGGCATCGACCTGAAGATCGCCGGCGGCAGCTACTGCTGCCTGCTCGGGCCTTCGGGCTGCGGCAAGACGAGCACGCTGCGCATGATCGCCGGGCACGAAGCGCCGAGCGACGGCAACGTCATCCTCGGTGGCCGCGAGATCACGCACCTGAGCCCGGCCGAGCGCGGCACGGCGATGATGTTCCAGAGCTACGCCTTGTTCCCGCACCTCAACGTGCTGGCCAACGTGGCCTTCAGCGCGCGCATGAAAGGCGTGGCGAAAGAGGCCCGCGAAGCCAAGGCGCGTGAACTGCTCGAACTGGTGGCGATGACGCCGTACGCCGCGCGGCTGCCGGCAGCGCTGTCGGGCGGCCAGCAGCAGCGGGTGGCGCTGGCGCGTGCGCTGATGATGCAGCCGCGTGTGCTGCTGCTCGATGAGCCGCTGTCGGCGCTGGACCCCTTCCTGCGCATCAAGATGCGCGCCGAACTCAAGCGCTGGCACAAGGAACTGGGCATGAGCTTCATCCATGTCACGCACTCGCAGGAAGAAGCGATGGCGCTGGCCGATCTGGTGGTGGTGATGAACCACGGCCGCATCGAGCAGGCGGGCAGCGCGCGCGATGTGTTCGAGCGCCCGCGCACCGAGTTCGTCGCGCGGTTCATCGGCGCGCACAACGTCATCGCCACCGGCGCCGGCAAGGTGGCGGTGCGCGCCGACCGCATCACGCTCGGCGCGGTGGGTGGTGGCGGCCTGCCGGTGACGGTGCGTGCCGTCGAATACCAGGGCAGCCAGGTGCAGGTGCATCTGGTGGCCGACAACAGCGCCCAGGTCGACGCCGACGCGCCGGGCAGCGATGCCTGGGTCGCGGCGCTGTCCGACAGCACCTACTACGCGCAGCCGCTGGAGCCCGGCCAGCGTATCGCGATGCGTTGGCCCGAGGCCGACGCGCACTTGCTCGAAGCCTGAACCCCCTTCATTGCCAGGAGAGACACCACCATGACCACCCGCCGCCAACTGCTGAAGACCGCCGGTGCCGCCACTGTCGGCGTCACTGGTTTCCCGTACGTGCACGCGCAAGAGAAGATCACGCTGCGCTACCTGGGCACGGCCGTGAACCAGGACAAGAAGATCGCCGAGAAGTTCGAGGCCGACACCGGCATCAAGATCCAGTACGTCGCCGTCACCACCGACGACGTGACCAAACGCGCCGTCACCGCGCCGAACTCGTTCGACTTGATCGACACCGAATACTTCTCGCTTCGGAAAATCATCCCGACCGGCAACCTGCAAGGCATCGACACCAAGCGCATCAAGAACGCCGACAAGATCACCTCGCTGTTCACCAAGGGCGAAGTCGGTGGCAAGAAGGTCGGCGACCAGGGCACGGCGCCGAAGAAGGTGATGTACCTGGACAAGCCCGACAGCAAGGCATTCGCCGCCGCGCCGACGCAGTACATGACGCTGATCCCCACCGTCTACAACGCCGACACGCTGGGCATCCGCCCCGACCTGATCAAGCGCCCGATCGACAGCTGGAAGGAGTTGCTGAACCCCGAGTTCAAGGGCAAGGCGGCCATCCTGAACATTCCGTCCATCGGCATCATGGACGCGGCGATGGTGGTGGAGGCTTCGGGCCTCTACAAGTACCCCGACAAGGGGAACATGACGAAGAAGGAAATCGACCTCACGATCAAGACGCTGATCGAAGCCAAGAAGGCCGGCCAGTTCCGCGCTCTGTGGAAGGACTTCAACGAGAGTGTCAACCTGATGGCGTCGGGCGAGGTGGTCATCCAGTCGATGTGGAGCCCGGCGGTGACGGCGGTGCGCACCAAGGGCATCGCCTGCACCTTCCAGCCCTTGAAGGAAGGTTATCGCGCCTGGGCCGCGGGCTTCGGCATCCCGAAGGGGCTGGCCGGCAAGAAGGCCGACGCCGCCTACGAATTCATCAACTGGTTCCTCGACGGCTGGGCCGGCGCCTACCTGAACCGCCAGGGTTATTACAGCGCGGTGCTGGAAACGGCGAAGTCCAAGATGGAAGCCTACGAGTGGGCCTACTGGATGGAAGGCAAGCCCGCCACCGCCGACATCAAGAGCCCGAACGGCGACCTGCTCGCCAAGGCCGGCGCCACGCGTGACGGCGGCAGCTACGAAGCCCGCATGGGCGGCATCGCCTGCTGGAACGCCTTGATGGACGAAAACGTCTACATGGTGCAGAAGTGGAACGAGTTCGTCGCGGCTTGACGACGCGATGAAGAAGAGCACCGCCGCCTGGCTGCAGGCCGCGCCGCTGGCGGCGGTGTTCGTCGTGTTTTTCCTGGTGCCGCTGGCGCTGATCCTGATGGTCAGCTTCTGGCGCGCTACCGACTACGAGCTGATCCCGGCGTTCACGCTGCAGGCCTATGCCGACATCTTCAACGGCTGCAGTCTCTTTGGTGGCAGCAGCGAAGACACCTGCGTCACGCTGCGCACCTACGTCTCGACGCTGAAGTTCAGCGTCCTGACCTGGTTGTTCACCGGCCTGATCGGCTTCACGGTGGCGTATTTTCTCGCCTTCCACGTGCGCAGCACCTTGTGGCAGACGGTGCTGTTCATCCTGTGCACGGTGCCGTTCTGGACCAGCAACGTGATCCGCATGGTTTCGTGGGTGCCGCTGCTCGGGCGCAACGGCCTGGTCAACGATTTCCTCATCGGCGCCGGCTTCGTTTCGCAGCCGGTCGAATGGTTGCTCTTCTCCAGCTTTTCGGTGACGCTGGCGTTTGTGCACCTGTACACGATGTTCATGATCGTGCCCATCTTCAACAGCATGATGCGCATCGACCGTTCGCTCATCGAAGCCGCGCGCGACAACGGCGCCAGCCCCTGGCAGATCGTCTGGCATGTGATCGTGCCGCTGTGCAAGACCGGCATCATCATCGGCAGCATCTTCGTCATCGCACTGGTGATGGGCGACTTCATCACCGTCGGCGTGATGGGCGGCCAGCAGATCGCGTCGGTCGGCAAGACCATCCAGGTGCAGGCCGGGGTGCTGCAGTTTCCTGCGGCGGCGGCGAACGCGATGATCCTGCTCTTGGTCGTGCTGATGATGATCTGGGCGCTGATGCGGCTGGTCAATTTGCGGAAGGAGCTGTGAGATGAAGCGACCGCTCAGCTTCTGGTTGCTCGCTGCGTTTTTCGCCGCCTTCGTGCTGTTTCTCTACGGCCCGATGCTGGCCATCTTCGTGCTCAGCTTCCAGGGCCCGGAAGGCGGGCTGACCTTCCCGCTGCGCGGTGTTTCGCTGCACTGGTTCGGCAAACTCTGGGAAGGCATCGGTGTCGTCGACATCGGCGGCGCCTTCCGCCGTTCGCTGGCGCTGGGTGCGGTGGTGATGGTGTTCACGGTGGCGCTGTCGCTGCTGGCCGGCCTGGCCTACCGCAAGAAGCTGCCGGGCGGCACGCCGCTGTTTTATGTGGTGGTGGCGAGCCTGATCATGCCGTCGATCATCGTCTCGCTCGGCATCGGGTTGATGTTCCGGCTGCTCGACGGCGGTATCAAGAGCGGGCTCGAAGCCTGGGCGCCGTCGCTGCTGGAAGGTTACGGCAGCGCTCTGGGCATCTTCACCTCGGGGCTGGGCGCGCAGATGACGTGGACGCTGCCGTTTGGCCTGCTCATCATGTTCGCGGTGTTCAACCGCTTCAACCCGGCCTACGAAGAAGCCGCGCGCGACCTCGGCGCGACGCCGTGGCAAAGCCTGCGCCATGTGGTGCTGCCGCTGATCGGGCCCAGCCTGGTGGGCATCGGCATGTTCGGCTTCACGCTCAGCTGGGACGAGATCGCACGTTCGTCGCAGGCGATGGGCGACTTCAACACGCTGCCGCTGGAACTGCAGGGGCTGACGACCACCGTCACCACGCCGGTGATCTACGCCCTGGGCACCGTGACCACGGTGGTGTCGTTTGCCGTGATGGGCGCGACGCTGACCGTGGTGGCCTTGTGGCGGCGGCGCGGGCGTGGCCAAGCGTGAGCAAGCGCGGGTGAGCGCGCCGGGCCCCGTCAACGCGACGCAGCGCGTCTACGACGCGATCCACGCCGCCATCGTCGAACACCGGCTGGCGCCCGGCACACGCCTGCGTGAAGCCGAGTTGGCCGCGGGCTTCGAAGTCTCGCGCACGGTGGTGCGCCAGGCCTTGCAGCGGCTGGCGGCCGACCAGGTGGTGGAGTTGCAGCACAACCGCGGCGCGATGGTGCCGCAGCCCACACGCGAGCATGCTGCGCACGTGTTCGACGCGCGGCGGGTCGTCGAATGCGAGATCGCGCGCCGCCTCGCCGGGCGCCTGGGCGAGACCGAGCGCCTGGCGCTGCGCGAGATCATCGCGCAGGAAACCGCGGCCGACGCACGTGGCGACCGCGCCGCAGCGATCCGCTTGTCAGGCGAGTTCCACCGTGCGTTGGCGCGGCTGGCCGGCAACCCGGTGTTCGTGCGTTTCCTCGACGACCTGCTGCCCACCACCTCGCTGCTGATCGCGCTGTACCAGCCCGGCACGCAGCGAGCCTGCGCCGCCCACCACCACGGCGGGCTGCTGGCGGCGCTGGACGGCGCGGCGAGCAGCGCCGCGGCCGAGATGCGGCGCCATCTGGTGGAGATCGAACGTTCGCTGTCGGCGCGCGAAGTGGCGCCGATGTCGTCGCTGCGCGACCTCTTTGCCCCCTACCGGGAAAACGACGGCCCGGCCTTCTAGAATCGCGGTCCATGCCGCTTGCGCCCGCCGCTCCGCAGTCGATGCAGCTTTCGCTGTTCGATGAAGCGCCGCCGCCGATGCCGCCCGCTTCTCCTGCCCCCGCACCCACCCCCAGCGTTTTCCGCCACCCCCGTTCGCAGCGCGACATCCGCTTCGGCGAACACCTCGTCGCCTACGAACTGCGGCGCGGGCGCCGGCGCAGCATCGGTTTTGTCGTCGGCGCCGAAGGCCTGACGGTGAGTGCGCCGCGCTGGGTGGGGCTCGGCGACGTGGAAACCGCGCTGCGCGAAAAGTCGGGCTGGATCCTGCGCAAGCTGCACGAACAGCGGGAACGGGCGCGCCGGCTCGACGCAGCGCGTGTCGACTGGCGCGACGGCACCGAGATTCCCTTCCTCGGCGAAAAGGTCCGGCTCCATCTGGACCCGCAGGCCACCGGCGCCGTGCTGCACGCCGACACCGGCCGGCTGCACCTGGGCTTGCCGCAGGGCGCGTCGGCCGAGCAGGTGCGTGACGTCGTGCAGAGCTGGCTGCAGCGCCAGGCGCGGCGTGTTTTCGAAGAGCGCTGCCAGCTCTTCGCGCCGCGGCTGGGTGTGCGCATGAAGCGGCTGTCGCTGAGCTCGGCCGCCACACGCTGGGGCAGCGCCAGCGCCGACGGCGCGATCCGGCTGAGCTGGCGGCTGGTGCATTTCGCCGTGCCGGTGATCGACTACGTCGTCATCCACGAGCTGGCGCACCTGCGCGAAATGAACCACAGCGCCGCGTTCTGGGAGGTGGTGCGCTCGGTGTTGCCTGAATACGAACAGGCGCGCGGTGCCTTGCGCGACGAAGTTCTGCCGGTTTTCGACTGATCATCCTTCTTATGGTGGATGGTCGGGCGGGTCATATGCCGGCACACTTCGTTGCAACGCTGTCATCACCCGTGGCGCAGGGAAGTAGAAAGCCCAACAAGGGCTGGCGGTGGCGGCAGGGCGACACAAGTCGCACTGCCGCCCATCCGGACCCCTCGCGCCGCCGCTCGCTGTTCCTGCGGGCTGCCGGGCCTGCTACATTGACGTTTACGTCAACGTCAATTTCACCATGGCCGAAGCATCGCGCCCCGCTGCCCGCCCGGCGACAGCGTCCTACACCATCACCGATCTGGCGCAGGAATTCGACATCACGCCGCGCGCCATCCGTTTCTACGAAGACGTGGGCCTGCTCATGCCGGCGCGCGCCGGCCGCAACCGCGTCTACACCCAGCGCGACCGCACCCGGCTGAAGCTGACGCTGCGCGGCAAACGCCTGGGCCTGAGCCTGCAGGAAATCAAGCAGCTCGTCGACATGTACGACTCGCCGTCGGACACCACGCAGCAGCTGCAGGCCTTCCTGGCGGTGCTGGCCGAGCACCGCAGCCTGCTCGAACAGCAGCGTGAAGACATCGAGATCACGCTGGCCGAGATCGCCCAGCACGAAGAGCGCTGCCGCACGCTGCTGGCCGCGCCGGCGCGGCGCCGGGCACGCAAGGTGGCAACCGCACCCTGAGCTAGCATTGACGTTGACGTAAACGTCAACCAATGATCCTACGGAGACAAGCACCATGAACCTGCCTGGCCTGAACTTCATGCTCGGCGACGACATCGACGCGCTGCGCGACGCCGTGCGCGCTTTTGCCGACGCCGAGATCGCGCCGCGCGCCGCCGAGATCGACAAGAGCGACCAGTTCCCGATGGACCTGTGGCGCAAGATGGGCGACCTGGGCGTGCTCGGCATCACCGTGCCGGAAGCGTACGGCGGCGCCGGCATGGGCTACCTGGCGCACATGGTGGCGATGGAAGAGATCAGCCGCGCGAGCGCCAGCGTGGGGCTTTCCTACGGCGCGCACAGCAACCTCTGCGTCAACCAGCTCAAGCGCAACGGCAGCGAAGCGCAGAAGCTGAAGTACCTGCCGAAGCTGATCAGCGGTGAACATGTCGGCGCCTTGGCGATGAGCGAGCCCGGCGCCGGCAGCGACGTCATCAGCATGAAGCTGAAGGCGGCGGACAAGGGCGGCTACTACGTGCTCAACGGCACCAAGATGTGGATCACCAACGGCCCCGACGCCGACACCATGGTGGTCTACGCCAAGACCGAGCCCGAGCTGGGCGCGCGTGGTGTCACCGCCTTCATCGTCGAGAAGGGCATGAAGGGGTTCAGCACCGCGCAGAAGCTCGACAAACTCGGCATGCGCGGCTCGCACACCGGCGAGATGGTGTTCGTCGATGTCGAGGTGCCGGCAGCCAACATCCTGGGCGGCCTGAACGGCGGCGCCAAGGTGCTGATGAGCGGGCTCGACTACGAACGTGCCGTGCTCGCGGCCGGCCCGATCGGCATCATGCAGGCGGTGCTGGACAGCGTCGTGCCCTACATCCACGACCGCAAGCAATTCGGCCAGAGCATCGGCGAATTCCAGCTCGTGCAGGGCAAGGTGGCCGACATGTACACCGTGCTGCAGGCCGCGCGCGCCTTCTGCTACACGGTGGGCAAGAACCTCGACATGTTGGGCAGCGAACACGTGCGCCAAGTGCGCAAAGACTGCGCCAGCGTCATTCTCTGGTGCGCCGAAAAGGCCACCTGGATGGCCGGCGAAGGCATCCAGCTGTTCGGCGGCAACGGCTACATCAACGACTACCCGCTGGGTCGCCTGTGGCGCGACGCCAAGCTCTACGAGATCGGCGCCGGCACCTCGGAGATCCGCCGCATGCTGATCGGCCGTGAACTCTTCGCAGAGACGATGTGAGGCCTGCGTACACTGCGGATAATTGATGCGGTGCAGCAAAGGCCTTCGATGAGCACGGAACTGAGCGAACTGTTCGAGAAGAACCGGCAGTGGGCAGCGGCCACCGAGGTGCGCGAACCGGGCTTCTTCTCGCGTTTGCTGCAGCAGCAGACACCGGACTACCTGTGGATCGGCTGTGCCGACAGCCGGGTGCCGGCCAACGAGCTGGTGGGCTTGCTGCCCGGCGAGCTGTTCGTGCACCGCAACGTCGCCAACCTGATGGTGCACAGCGACCTCAACGCGCTGTCGGTGGTGCAGTACGCGGTGGAAGTGCTGATGGTCAAACACGTCATCGTGGTCGGCCACAGCCAATGCGGCGGGGTGCGCGCCGCGATGACGAGCCAGCGCGCCGGCCTCGTCGACAACTGGTTGCGCCATGTGCAGGACGTGCGTGACACACACGAAGGTTTCCTCTCCAGCCTGCACGAAGACCTGCGCGTGGACGCCCTGGTCGAGCTGAACGTGCTGGAACAGGCGCGCAATGTCTGCCGCACGACGGTGGCGCAGGATGCCTGGCAGCGCGGCCAGGAGCTTGTCGTGCACGGCTGGGTCTACGGCCTGCACAACGGGCTGCTGCAGGACATGAGCTTCACGGTGGGGTCGCCGGAAAGCGTCGCCGCCGCCTACGAGACCGCGCTGGTGCAGGCGAAGCGGCGCTGGTGGCAGCGCCACGCCGACCGCGGCTGACGGGCAGGCGATGTTCCCGCACAGTCTGACGGACAGCCGTGCCTTCGAGATCGCGCAGGCCATGCTCGAAGGCTTCAACCGCCACTACCGGCTGTTCCGCGAGACCAGCGCCGCGGCCAAACACCGCTTCGAGCAGGCCGACTGGCATGGCCAGCAGCGGGCGCAGCGCGAGCGCATCGAGTTCTACGACCTGCGTGTGATGGAAGCGGTGGACCGGCTGCGCGCCGAGTTCCAGGTCGACGGCTTGTCGATGGACAGCTGGCAGCAGGCCAAGCTGCACTACATCGGCCTGCTGACCGACCACCACCAGCCCGAGCTGGCCGAGACTTTCTTCAATTCGGTCACCGCCAAGCTGCTGCACCGCAGCTACTTCAAGAACGACTTCATCTTCGTGCGCCCTGCCGTCAGCACCGAGTACATCGAAAACGACGAGCCGGCGAGCAAACCGACCTACCGCGCGTACTACCCGACGCCGGCCACGCTGCGCGAAACCTGGCTTCGGGTGGTGACGAACTTCCAGCTCGAATGTGAATTCGAAGACCTCGAACGCGACATCGACGACGTGTTGGACGCGATGCGCGCCGAACTCGGCACGCTGCGGCCACGCGCCAACTTCCAGATCCAGGTGCTGGCCAGCCTGTTCTACCGCAACAAGGGCGCCTACGTCGTCGGCAAGATCATCAACGGCTTCAACGAGACGCCGTTTGCGCTGCCGATCCTGCATGGCAGCAACGGGCTGCTGGTGATCGACGCGGCCTTGTTCGGCGAAGACGAACTGCTGATCCTGTTCAGCTTCGCCCGTGCCTACTTCATGGTCGACATGGAGATCCCGTCGGCCTACGTGCAGTTCCTGCGCCAGATGATGCCGCGCAAGCCGCGCGCCGAGCTCTACAACACGCTGGGCCTGCAGAAACACGGCAAGAACCTGTTCTACCGCGACTTCCTGGCCCACCTGCGGCACAGCAGCGACAGGTTCCGCATCGCGCCCGGCATCAAGGGCATGGTGATGCTGGTGTTCGACCTGCCGTCGTTTCCGTATGTGTTCAAGGTCATCAAAGACTTCTACCCGGCGCCCAAGGACACGACACGCGAGCTCATCAAGAGCAAGTACCTGCTGGTCAAGCAGCACGACCGTGTCGGCCGCATGGCCGATACGCTGGAGTACAGCAACGTCGCCTTCCCGCGCCACCGTTTCGAAGAAGAGCTGATCGCCGAGTTGAAACACTTCTGCGGCAGCCTGATCGAGGAAGATGGCGACACTCTGGTCATCAAGCATCTCTACATCGAGCGCCGCATGATCCCGCTGAACATCTACCTGCACGAGGCCGGCCCCGAGCAGCTGGCGCACGCGGTGTTGGAGTACGGCAACGCGATCAAGGACCTGGTCGCCGCGAACATCTTCCCCGGCGACATGCTGTGGAAGAACTTCGGCGTCACGCGCCACGGCAAGGTGGTGTTCTACGACTACGACGAGATCGAATACATCACCGATTGCAACTTCCGCAAAGTACCTGCGGCGCGCAACGAAGAAGAAGAGATGTCGGGCGAGGTCTGGTATTCGGTCGGCCCCAAGGACGTGTTCCCCGAGACCTTCGCCCCCTTTTTGCTCGGCAACACGGCGGTGCGCGAGGTCTTCATGGCGCACCATGCCGACCTGCTGGATGCCGCGTTCTGGCAAGGCCACAAGGTCCGCATCCAGGCGGGCCATGTGCATGATGTTTTCCCGTATGAGCCGGGCAAGCGCTTTGCGCTGCGCCGGCGTTCCGTGACCGCCTGAAGGAGAGTCCCCCATGGCTGAATCCATCGTCATCGTTTCCGCCGCCCGCACGCCGATCGCCGGCCTGCTGGGTGATTTCACTTCGCTGCCCGCCTGGGAGCTGGGCGCCGTGGCCATCAAGGCCGCGGTCGAACGCGCCGGTGTGCCCGGCGATGCCGTCGACGAAGTGCTGTTCGGCAACTGCCTGATGGCCGGCCAGGGCCAGGCCCCGGCGCGCCAGGCTGTGCGCAAGGCCGGCCTGCCCGACAGCACCGGCGCCGTCACCCTGAGCAAGATGTGCGGCTCGGGCATGCGGGCGGCGATGTTCGGCCACGACATGCTGCTCGCCGGCAGCGCCAACGTGGTGGTCGCGGGCGGCATGGAAAGCATGACCAACGCGCCGCACCTGATGTTCGCGCGCAAGGGCGTGAAGTACGGCGCCAGCGCCTTGTACGACCACATGGCGCTCGACGGCCTGGAAGACGCCTACGAACGCGGCAAGGCGATGGGTGTCTTCGCCGAGCAGTGTGTCGCCAAGTACGGCTTCACGCGCGAGGCGCAGGACCACTTTGCCGTGCAGTCGACGCTGCGCAGCAAGAAGGCCAACGAAGACGGCAGCTTCGACTGGGAGATGGCGCCCGTCACGCTGGCCGGCAAGACCGGCGACACCGTGGTCAAGTTCGACGAACAGCCGTTCAAGGCCAAGCTCGACAAGATCCCCGGCTTGAAGCCGGCGTTCAAGAAGGACGGCACGATCACGGCCGCCACCTCGTCGAGCATCAGCGACGGCGCCGCCGCGCTGGTGCTGATGCGCGAGAGCACCGCCGTGCAGATGGGGCTGAAGCCGCTGGCGCGCATCGTCAGCCATGCCGTGCACGCGCAGGCGCCCGACTGGTTCACCACCGCGCCGGTGGGCGCCATCGAGAAGGTGCTGAAGAAGGCCGGCTGGCAGCCGGGCCAGGTCGACCTGTGGGAAGTCAACGAAGCCTTTGCCGCGGTGACGATGGCGGCGATGGCCGAGTTCAAGCTCGCGCACGAGATCGTCAACGTGCACGGCGGCGCCTGCGCCCTGGGCCACCCGATCGGCGCCAGCGGCGCGCGCATCGTCGTCACCTTGCTCGGCGCGCTGCGCAAACAGGGCAAGAAACGCGGTGTCGCAGCCTTGTGCATCGGCGGCGGCGAGGCCACCGCGATGGCGGTGGAGCTGGTCTGAGCGGGTTGCTGCCCGGCGGCGACGCAGCGCTGCTGTTCGCCGCCGCGGTGTTGGTGCTCAACGCGACGCCGGGGGTCGACCTGCTGCTGACGGTGTCGCGCACGCTGTCGGGCGGTGCGCGCGCGGGTTTCGCCGCGGCGCTGGGCATCAACGCCGGCTGCGTCTTGCATGCGCTTGCCGCGGCCTTCGGGCTGGCGGCGCTGCTGGCCGTGCACCCGCAGGCGTTTGTCGCCATCCAGTGGGCCGGTGCGGCCTATCTGGCGTGGCTGGGCATCGGCCTGCTGCGCCAGGCCTGGCGCAGCGCGCCAGACACCGCGGCCATCGCCACCACCGCGTCGCGCCCGTCGCGCCCATCGCGCCCACTATGGGCCGAGTTCCGCACCGGCCTCGTGACCAACGTGCTCAACCCCAAGGTGGCGCTGTTTTTCCTGGCCTTCCTGCCGCAGTTCGTGCCGGCCGGCTCGGCCCACAAGACGGTGTCGTTCCTGCTGCTCGGCGGCTGGTTCGTGCTGCAGAGCCTGCTGTTCCTCTGCGGGCTGGTCTTGCTGGCGGCGCGGCTTGCGCGCTGGCAGACTGCGGGCCGCACACGGCGCTGGCTTGGCGGGCTGGGAGGCTTGCTGTTCATCGCCCTGGCGCTGCGGCTGCTGGGTGCCAAGCCGACCACTGCATGAGCCGCCGGGCCGTTCCCAAGGCGAATACCGCAGTGCGCAGCACGAAGGTAGTCGAATGACCACGACAATCACTTTTGCCGAAGCCATGAATGCGAGCATCGACACACCATTGATCCGCGAGGGCGAGGAATTCCACGCCCAGGTGCGCTACACACGCGGCCAGATCATCCAGTTCGCCCAGCTCACCGGCGACAGCAACCCGCTGCACCACGACCGCCAGGCCGCCGAGCGCGCCAGTTTCGGCGAGATCATCGCCAGCGGCCAGCAGACGGCGTCGCAGATGATGGGCCTGGTGGCCTCGCACTTCTCGCGCAGCGGCGACGGCGTGCCGCGCGAGATGTTGTGCCTGAACTTCAATTTCGCCTTCAAGGCGCCGGTGTTCGCCGAACAGGACATCCGCATCCAGTGGCGTGTCAGCGAAGTCGAGCGCAGCACCAAACGCGGCGGCTACATCGGCCATGTCGACGGCACGGCCAGCGTCGGCGGCCGGCCCTGCGTGGTGGGCCGTGGCACGGTGCTGGTGCGCCGCGCCGCGGCCGCGAACGCGCCCTGACGCCAGCGTCAAGGCGCGGGCGGCAGCAAGGCCCGCACCTGGTCGACGAAAGTCTCCACGTCGATCGGTTTTTCGATGTGCGCAATGCAGCCGCATTGCAGCGCCAGCGCCTTCTCGTGCGGCAGCGCGTGGGCGCTGAGTGCGGCGACCGGCACGTCGCCGAGCGCGGGGTCGGCCTTCAGCAGCCGCGTCGCTTCGTAACCGTCCATCACCGGCATGCGGATGTCCATCAGCACCAGGTCGGGCCGGCTGGCGCGCGCTGCCGCCAGCGCCGCAGGGCCGTTGCTGGCCGTCGTGACGCGGAGGCCGGCTTCTTCCAGCAGGAAACACGCAAGGTGGCGGTTGAGCTCGTTGTCGTCGACCAACAGCACGTGGGTGCTCATCGTTGCGTCTCCTCTGCCGGCAGCACCGGCTCCAGCGGCAGTGAGAAGCGGAAGGTCGACCCCACGCCGGGCTGGCTGCTGACGCCGATGTCGCCGCCCATCAGTTCGAGCAGCTTGCGGCACAGGTACAGGCCCAGGCCCGTGCCTTCATGGTTGCGGCCGAGCGAGCCGTCAACCTGGTGGAAGGCTTCGAACAACACGCTCAGGTGCTCGGGCGCGATGCCGATGCCGGTGTCCGCCACCTGCACCTGCAGCCGACCAGCGTCGGCCTGCGCCGCCTGTGCCGCCTGTGCCACCTGTGCGGTCACTGCGACGCGGCCCTGCGCCGTGAACTTGATGGCGTTGCCCAGCAGGTTGAGCAGCACCTGGTAGACCTTGCGCCGGTCGCCCAGCAGCAGCAGCCCGGCGGGCACGTCGACGTCCAGCACCAGCGCCTTGCCGGTCGCCGTCGGCCGCAGCTGCGCCGCGGCCTCGGCCGCGACCTCGGCGAAGTCGAAGCGCTCGCGCGCCACTTCCATGCGCCCGGACTCGATGCGCGACAGGTCCAGCAGGTCGTTGATCAGTGCCAGCAGGTGTTTGCCCGAGTCGTGCACGAAACCGAGCTGGCGCTGCTGCTCGGCGTTCAGCGGCCCCGACATGCCGCGCCGCAGGATGCCGGTGAAGCCGAGGATCGAGTTCAGCGGCGTGCGCAGTTCGTGGCTCATCGTGGCCAGGAACTGCGATTTCAGGCGGTCGAGTTCGAGCAAGCGCCGGTTGGCGTCCGACAGCTCCCGGGTGCGCGCCTGGACACGCGCCTCGAGCTGGTCGCGGGCGTCGTGCAGCGCCTGCTCGGCCTGCTTGCGCTGCGTGATGTCGCGCAGGAAACCGACGAACTGCGGCTCACCGCCCAGCTCGAACTGCGCGAAGCGGATCTCCATCGGGAACTCGTGGCCCTGGGCATGCAGCGCCATGATCTCGGTGCCGCGCCAGTCGAGGTGGCGGCTGCCGTCGCGCATGTAGCGCGCGACGCCGGCCACGTGGCCGGCGCGCATGCGCTGCGGCTGCACCACCGTCAGCGGCTGCCCTTGCAGCGTGCCGGGGGCATGGCCGAAGAGTTCGTGCGCGGCCGGGTTGGCGAAGCGGACCAGGTCGTCGAGCCCGATGATCAGCACCGCGTCGTTGGTGGTCTCCCACAACGAACGGAACAGCGTCTCGCTTTCGCGCAGCGCCAGTTCGGCCTGGCGGCGTTCGGTGATGTCGACGATGGACCCGGCCAGCCGCAGGTCGTCGGCCGTCGGCCCCTGTTGCACCTGGGCGCGTGAACGCACCCAGCGCCATTGGCCGTCGGCACCGCGCAGCCGCAGCGTGATGTCGTAAGGCTGCCCTTGCCGCAGGTGGGCCGACAGCGCGGCGCGCGCCGCGGCGGTGTCGTCCGGGTGCAGCAAGGCGCGGGCCGCGTCGGGCTGCGGCGGCAGCGTGCCCGGCGCCAGGCCGAGCAGGGTCTCGAACCGCGGCGAGTAGTAGGCGCGGTGGCGGCCGATGTCCCATTCCCAGAAGCCGTCGCTACTGCCCACCATCGCCCGCTGGAAGCGGGCTTCGCTGTCGTGCAGCGCCTGCGCCTGGTTCAGGTCGCGCCGCATCGCACGCTGCATCACCAGCGCCGTCATGCCGGCCAGCGAGGCTGCGCCCAGCAGAACCGTGATGACCAGCAGGTCGTGCGCGAAACGCGCCGCAGTGCCCAGCGTCGCCGAGAACTCGGCCTCCAGCGGCGTCAGCCGGGCGTCGATCTGGCGCACCTGCTCGCGCAAGGGCAGCAGCGCCGCAGCGTCGGCACGGGCCTCGACGGCGCGGTGCATGGCCTCGGCGGTGTCGATGAGCGCAGCGATCTCCACGTCGCCCGCGGCCCAGGTGGCGATGGCGCGTTGCATGAAGGGCATCTGGCCGAACCAGCGGTAGAGCCGGATCATGCCCGGTACGTCGTCGGGGTGGTTGGCGCCGGCCAGGAAGCCGGCGCGCACACGCGCCAGGTCGGGCTGCGGCTTGTCGAGTTCCTCACGGGCCTGGCGGTCGCCCAGCGGCACGGCGATGGCCGCACGGTACAGCGCCCAGTCCTGCGGCTGCCGTGATTCGGCGTAGTGCAGCAGGTGCTGGGCGGCGGCTTTCTGCGAGCGCGACCACCGGCTTTCGCCGCCGACATAGGCTCGCGCCGCCGACAGCAGCGAGATGCACAGCACCCCCAGCGTGGCCACCAGCACGGCCAGCACCGCCAGTGGCAGCACCAGCGAACGCCGCCGTGGCACCAGCGAACGCTGCTGCGGCGCCGTAGACGCAGTGGGCATCGGGGTGGGGGCGAGCACGGTGGGTGGCGGCGGAAGGCGGAGCAACGGTGAGGCGAGTGCCGCAGGGTACCCCGAGTGGGGCGTGGCAGCCGGCTGCGGTATCGTCGAAGCCGCACCCGGCAACGGGTTCTTGTCGCCAACCCACCGCCGCGCCCATGCTGCTGACCGAAGACCACCGCGCCGTGCAGGACGCCGTGCGCGCCTATGTGCAGGACCACATCGCGCCGCAGGCCGCCGCCTGGGACAAGAGCCACCATTTCCCGCAGGCCGAGCTGCGTGGCCTGGCCGCCTTGGGCTGCTACGGCGTGGCGGTGCCGGCCGAATGGGACGGCGCCGGGCTCGACTACATGGCGCTGGCCATCATCCTCGAAGAAGTGGCTGCCGGCGATGGCGCCACCAGCACCGTCGTCAGCGTCAACAACTGCCCTGTCTGCTCAATCCTGATGGCTTTCGGCAATGCCGATCAGAAGGAACGTTTCCTCAAGCCGCTGGCGCGCGGCGACCTGCTCGGCGCCTTCTGTCTGACCGAGCCGCATGTCGGCTCGGAAGCCGGCGGGCTGAAGACCACTGCAGTGCGTGACGGCGATGCCTATGTGCTGAACGGCGTCAAGCAGTTCATCACCAGCGGCAAAAACGGCGATGTCGCGATCGTGATGGCGGTTACCGACAAGGCCGCTGGCAAGAAGGGCATCAGCGCCTTCGTCGTGCCGACGAAAACGCCCGGCTACGAAGTGGCGCGCATCGAAGACAAACTCGGCCAGCATGCCAGCGACACGGCGCAAATCCGCTTCGAAAACTGCCGCGTGCCAGCCGAGAACCTGCTGGGCGAAGAAGGCCAGGGGCTGAAGATCGCGCTCTCGGGGCTGGAAGGCGGCCGCATCGGCATTGCATCGCAGGCCGTCGGCATGGCACGCGCCGCGTTCGACGCCGCGCTGGCCTACAGCAAGGACCGCACGAGTTTCGGCCAGCCGATCTTCAATCACCAGGCCGTGCAGTTCAAGCTGGCCGACATGGCGACGCAGATCGAAGCCGCGCGCCAGCTCATCTGGCACGCTGCGGCGCTGAAGGACGCGCATCTGCCCTGCCTGAAAGAGGCCGCGATGGCCAAGCTCTTCGCCAGCGAGATAGCCGAACGTGTGTGTTCGGATGCGATCCAGGTGCACGGCGGCTACGGCTACGTCAGCGACTTCCCGGTCGAGCGCATCTACCGCGACGTGCGGGTCTGCCAGATCTACGAAGGCACTTCGGAAGTGCAGAAGATCCTGATCGGCCGGGCGCTGGCGTAGCCGCTGACCCGATCAACGGCTGCGCTTGGCCGCCGTGCTGGCCTTGTCGAAAGGCACGTTGGTGGAGTCGCGCACCACAAGCTCGTACGGCAGCACCCTGTGCAGCGACTTTGCCGTCAGGGCCTCGGCGTCGCCGCGGCCGGCGGCCGTGATCATGGCCACCGCGGCGCGCGCCATCTCGTCCTTGGGTTGGCGCACGGTGGTCAGCGGCGGCCACACCAGTGCCGACGCGGGCGAGTCATCGAAGCCGGCGATCGACAGATCGGCCGGCACGCCCAGGCCCAGCCGCTGTGCCGTGGCCAGCACGCCGAGCGCCATGTCGTCGTTGCTCGCGAAGACGGCACTCGGGCGCACACGCCGGCTCAGGAGGTGGTGTGCTGCCTCGACGCCCGACGAGAACAGGAAGTCGCCCTGGTGGACGATTTCCTCGTCGACCGGAATCTGGTGCAGCTTCATCGCGCGCAGGTAACCCTTCAGACGCAGTTTCGATGCCGCCTGGTCGGGGGCGCCCTTGATGAACGCGATGCGCCGGTGGCCCAGGCTGATGAGCAGGTTGGTCACCTCCTCGGCCGCGCGCATGTCGTCCATGCGCACGCTGGGCGTGCCTTCGATGTCCTGCGCCGGCGACACCAGCACGCAGGGTGTGCCGCTGTCACGCAGTGCCTTCAGCACTTGCGGGTTGTCGCACAGCGGCGGCGTCAGGATGATGCCGTCGGGACGCAGCGCCGAGACCATGCGGTCGATCTGCTGCTGAAGGTCGGGCGCGTCGTTGCGCAGCGACTCCACCACCAGGTGGTAGCCGGCCTCGCGGCAGCTCAACGTGGCGCCTTGCTGCACGCCGGCCACGAAGGCGGCGCTGGGGTCGTAGTACAGCAGCCCGATGAGGAACGAACGGGCCCCGGCCAGGCTGCGCGCCGATTGCTGCGGCCGGTACTTCAGCGCCGCCATCACACCCAGCACATGGGCGCGGGTGTCGGCACGCACGCCAGGCTCGGCATTCATGACACGCGACACGGTCTTGATCGACACGCCGGCCTCGCGCGCCACGTCGATGATGGTGGGCGGACCGCCCACTTTGACTTGCGCGGATTTGCTCATTGCGCCCGGGGGGTCGTGTGGGTGCCGATTTTGGCAGAAGGGTTGTGCTCAGGCGCGGGCGCACAGCTGCTGCACCAGCGCACGGTGCGAGGGCAGGTCGGCGAGGGCACGCTGCGACACCTGCTGCAGCGTGGCGAACTCGCGCCGCGCTTCGTCCATGCGCGGCCAGGCGCCGCGTTGGGCTGCCATGTCGGTGTGGTGCTCCATGCCGTACAGCACGTACTGCCAGCTCGAGGGCGGGTACATCTCGAGATCGGCGTTGAAGTCCAGCCGGTGCGGTGGCCGGCAGCGCCACATCGCAAGACGCTCGCGCAGGCCCGCCGGCATGCTGGCGGGGTCGGTGTTGTCGCGCCAGAAGGCCGAGTCGGTGCGTTGTGTCAGGCCGTAGTGCAGCTTGACGAAGTCGACCACACGCTCGTAGCGCACACGCATGAAGTCGTTGAAGTGGCGTGCCACCGGACCCATGTCGCCGTCGTAGGGGAAGAGGTGCGCGATCAGGTACGCAGCGGTTTCGATCAGGCCCACGCCCGATGCCTCCAGCGGCTCGACGAAGCCGCCGGACAAGCCCACGGCAACGCAGTTCTTCACCCACTGCCGCTCGCGGTAGCCGACCTCCAGGTTGAGCGCACGTGCGCTCAGGCCGTCGGCCGCCGGCCCGATATGGGCGCGCAGCACCTGCTCGGCGCGTGCATCGGAAGTGTGCCGGCTGGAATAGACGTAGCCGACGCCGCGCCGCTGCTGCAGGCCGATGTCCCAGGTCCAGCCCGCCTCCTGCGCGGTGGAGATGGTGTACGAGGCGATCGGCGCGTCGGCCTGCGCGTACGGCACCTGCAGCGCCAGCGCGCGGTCGACGAACAGCGTGTCGGCGGCACTGCGCAACGGCGAGTCCAGCGCCGCGCCGATGAGCGCTGCGCGGAAACCCGTGCAGTCGATGAACAGGTCGGCCGCCAGCGCCCCGCGTTCGCGCGTCAGCACGGCCTCGATGCTGCCGTCGGCAGCCTGCTGCACACGCTCGACGGTGGCCAGCACATGGGCGACGCCGAGGCTGCGCGCCTGCTGTGCCAGCACCGTGGCCAGGCGGCCGGCATCGAAGTGGTAGGCGTAGTTCATCGGCCCGAGAAAGTCGGCATCGCCGGTGCGCTTGGGTGCGCGCTGCGCATCCGCCACACGCTGTTGCATCGTTGCCGCGGCGGCGAACGCAGCGCCTTCACCGGCCGCACCCAGCAGCCAGTACGGCAGCAGTTCGGGCCCGCCCGGGCGCTGGCTGGGCTGGTTGAAGGGATGGAAGTAGCGCGCATGTCCCGGCGCGCCTGGAGGACGCACCCAGTGGTCGAAACGGATGCCTTGCTTGAACGTGGCCTGGCAGTCGCGCACGAAGCGCGCCTCGCCGATGCCGATGGCCGACAGCGTGCCGCGCAGCGACGGGAAACTGCCTTCGCCGACGCCGATGATGGGGATGTCGCTGGCCTCGACCAGGGTGATGCGCACGGCGCCGGGCGCGCCGCAACCCAGGGTCTTGGCCAGGTAGGCGGCGGTCAGCCAGCCGGCCGTGCCGCCACCGACGATCAGCACTTCTTTGACAGCTTTCATCCGGGTCTCCACTGAGTTTGGGGTTGTAGCCGGGCTGCCGGCATCGCCGTTATTGGTGATTACGATAACGTTGTCATTTCTTGCTTGACAGCGTTGTCTATGGTGCCCAGTATCCGCCTCCATCAGCGCCGGCATGGGTTGCCGGACGCCTGTGGCCAAACCACACACAAAAGGAGACACCATGAAAACCCGCGCACCCAAGCACCGCCGCGTCAACGGCACCCCCGTACGGTTGGCCGTCCTGGCGCTGCTGGCTGGCGCCGGCGGGGCGCAGGCGCAGCAGGCGCCGGAGGCCGCCGCGCCAGCGGCCTCCGGCGCATCGACGACGCTGCAGCAAGTGGTCGTCACCGCGACCAAGCGCAAGACGCCGCTGCAGAAGACACCGGTGGCCGTGACGGCCATCAGCGCGTCAACGCTCGAAGACGCCCACATGAGCACGATCCTCGACATCGTGCACCTGGTGCCCGGCCTGGCAGCCACATCGCAGGGCGACCACGGCGTCACCACGATGACGCTGCGCGGCATCGGCAACGACACGGCCAAGACCGAGTACGCCGACCCCGAGGTCGCGTTGTTCGTCAACGGCGTCTACACGGCGCGGCCGGAGGGCGCCGCCTCGTTGATGTTCGACATGGAAGGCGTCGAAGTGCTGCGCGGCCCGCAGGGCACGCTGTGGGGACGCAACTCGACCGTGGGTGCAGTCAACTTCCAGACCGCCAGGGCGACGCTAGGACGCACCTTCGGCAACGTCGAGGCAGGCATCGGCGACTTCGGCCGCCTCGGCGTGCGCGGCCACTTCAACGTGCCGCTGAGCCCGGAGTTGGCCATCCGGTTCGCCTATGCCCACGAGCAGCACGACGGCTACGTCAGCTACCAGAACCCGACGCGGTACACCGTAGCCGAGCAGCAGGCCGCCTGGCTGGCCGCGAACCCCGCCAACACGCTGGCCGACTGGCGCCCGATCAACTACAACCTGTTCGTGCAGGGCGGGCCCAAGTACAACTCGCAGAACCAAACCGGCGCGCGCGCCAGCCTGTTCTGGCGTCCGTCCAGCAACCTGAGCTGGGACCTGTCGTACGAGCGTTTCCAGGACCGCGGAACGCCGTCGATGAACATCAACCAGGAGCCGCGAGCCGGACAGCCCTTCTGGTCGGCGCTGATCGACACCGCGCCCTACCTGCACCGCGACTCCGACAACGTTCGCAGCCGGCTCGAATACGACTTCGCCAACGACATGCGGCTGACCTACGTGGCCGGCTGGAGCAACTTCAAGGGCTCCTCCGACTTCGACCAGGACGGCGGCCAACGCGGCGCGCCGACCAGCTTTGCCACCGGCGGTGCCGGCTTCCAGCAAGACCGTACGAACTGGTCGCACTACACCAGCCACAGCCATGAACTGCAGCTGCAGTCCACCGGCACACAGAAGGTGGACTGGATCCTGGGCGCCTACTACGGTGCCGAGGACAACGGCATCCGCTTCGACATTCCCATCTTCAACGGCACGCAGGAAGGCACGCTGGGCTGGCAAGGCAGCTTCGTGCAGCCCAAGGAAACGGTGGCCACCAGCGCGCTGTTCGGCCAGGCCACCTTCAACGTCACTGAAAATCTGCACCTGACCGGCGGCCTGCGCTACACCCACGACGACCGCAAGAACATCAACGGCCGCGGCCACGGCTGGAGCTATGGCAGCGGCCCCGGCGCCGCCGACTACGCCTGGGTGCCGGTGGATCCGGGCTGCGACACCGGCGGTCCCGACCTGAAGGGCGGTTGCGGCTTCGGTGAAGGCGACGTCAACGACGCGCACTACACCGGCAGCAAGGCCACCTACCTCGGCCGCATCAGCTACGACCTGGACAAGAACGCGATGCTCTACGCCAGCGTCGCCACCGGCTACAAGTCGGGCGGCAACCAGGACAAGGGCGGCCACTACAAGCCCGAAAACCTGATCAGCTACGAAGTCGGCGCCAAGTTCACCCTGCTGGGCGGTGCGATGACCTTCAACACCGCCGCCTACCACCTGAACTTCAAGGACTTCCAGTTCGGCGCGCCGGCCATCGACCCCAGCGGGGCCCGCTTCTTCGGCTTCGCCAACGCCAAGGGGGCCAAGGTCAGCGGCCTGGAGTTCGAACTCGCCGCCAACCTCACGGCGGCAGACCGGCTGCACCTGTCGGGCGCCTTCACGAAGAGCAAGCTCGAAGAACTGGTCGGCTTCAGCAACGACTACGCGCTGCCACCCTGCACCGACCCGCGTGCACTGAACGACCCCAGCGACCCGAGCAAGGGCTACGTCAGCAACAACTGCCTGGACGTGACCGGCAACGAGATGCCGCATGCACCGCGTTTCAGCGGCACGATGCTCTACGAGCACACGATGGCGCTCGGCGAAGGCAGCCTGACGCCGCGCATCAGCATCCACTACCAGACGGCCAGCTACCTGTCGGTCTTCAACCTCGGCGACGGCGATACCCAGAAGGCCTACGCACGCATCGACATCGGCGCCCGCTACAACGGCAAGAACTGGTACGCCGACGGCTTCGTGCGCAACGTCACCGACGGCAAGATCAAGACCAGCGCCGGCGGCGGCGCGGGGGGCGTCTTCACCGCGCAGTACAAGCCGCCGCGCACCATCGGTGTCAACGTCGGCAAGGAGTTCTGAACGGGTGCCCGCATTGCCGGGCCGTGATACTTTGGCACGGCGCGCCCGGCCAGGCAGGTCACTGCCCGGCCGGGCGCCACCGCAGCCCGACCGGCCAGCATGCCCGCCCATGGCCAGCGTGAACCCGCATCGAACCCCAGCCCACCGCCCGAGACCCACCGTGTTCAAACTCTTCCCGCGTCTTGCCCTCGCCGCTGCGCTGGGCCTGCTCGCCGCGGCCGCCGCCGTGGCCGAGCGGGTGACGATCACCGTGGCCACGTTCCCCGATCTCGACCGCGCGGCCAAGGCGGCTGTGCCGCGCTGGAACAAGCTGCATCCGGAGATCGAGGTCAAGGTGCAGTCGCTGCAGTACGCCGACCACCACGCGGCGATGTCCACCGCGCTGGCCACCGGATCGGGCCTGCCCGACGTGGTGGCGCTGGACTTCCGCTTCCTCGGCAAGTTCGCCGAGAGCGGCGGCTTCGACGACCTGCTGCAACCGCCCTACGCCGCCGGTCCGCTGCGCGAGAAGTTCGTGCGCTTCACCGTGCCGCAGGCCACCAACACCAAGGGTGAACTGATCGCCCTGCCGACCGACATCGGCCCCGGCACGCTGCTGTACCGCAAGGACATCGCCGACAAGGCGGGCGTCAGCGAAGCCGAGCTGACGCAGAGCTGGGAGTCCTACCTCGAAGCCGGCAAGAAGATCAAGGCCAAGACCGGCGCCTACCTGCTGGCCGACGCCGCCGACCTGCGCGACATCGTCATCCGCAGCGGCCTCAAAGACGGCGAAGGCATCTTCTTCGACCGTGCCGGCAAGGTGCTGGTCGAAGGCCCACGTTTCGTGCGTGCGTTCGAACTCGGCCGTGCCGCGCGCGCCGCCGGGCTGGACAACAAGGCCGTGGCCTGGACCAACGAATGGACGGCGAGCTTCAAGCAGAACCGCATCGCCACGCAGATGATGGGCGCCTGGCTTGCCGGCCACCTGAAGAACTGGCTCGCGCCCGACAACAGCGGCTTGTGGCGCTCGGCACTGCTGCCCGGTGCCACCTACGCCAGCTACGGCGGGTCGTTCTACGCCATCCCGAAGAAGGCCCGGAACAAGGCCGCGGCGTGGCAGTTCCTGCAGTTCATGACGCTGGACAAGGAGACGCAGCTGGAGTCGCTGCGTGTGCTTGACAGCTTCCCTGCGTTGGCCGAGGCCCATGCGGCGGCGGCGATGGACGAACCCGTTGCCTACCTCGGCGGCCAGAAGGCGCGGCTGCTGTGGAAGGACATCGCCGCCAAGGTGCCGGCCGTCCTGGTGAACAAGTACGACGCGATGGCCACCGACGTGATGCGCGACGAGTTCGAGAACGTCGTCAGCCACGGCAAGGACATCCCGAAAGCACTGGCCGATGCACGCGCCCAGATCGAACGCCGTGCCCGCCGCTGACCCGGTCGCAGCGGCCGCACCTGCGGCACCTGCCGCTGCACGGCGGCGCTGGGCGTCATCGCGCGCGGTGGCGCCCTACCTGTTCATCGCGCCGTTTTTTGTGATCTTCCTGGCTTTCAGCGCCTTCCCGCTGGGCTTCTCGATCTGGCTGTCGCTGCACCAATGGGAGCCGACGGCAGGCCTGGCCGCCATGCGCTGGGTCGGCTTCGAGAACTACCTCTTCGCCATCACCGATCCCTGGTTCCAGCGCTCGCTGTGGAACACGTTGTGGTTCGCGGTGGTGGCCGGTGTGCCGCAGCATCTGGTGGCCTTGCCGCTGGCGTATTTCATCCAGCGCCGGCTCAAGCGTTCGCGCAATCTCGTCATCGGCGCCTACTTCATTCCGTACATCACCTCCAGCGTCGCCATCGCGCTGATCTTCTCGACGCTGTACTCGAAGGACTACGGCGTCATCAACGCCGCGCTGCAGGCGCTGGGCGGGCCGGGCGACATCGACTGGCTCGGTGACGCTGCGTACACAAAACCCGCGGTGGCCTTCGTCGTGTTCTGGCGCTATCTCGGCTGGAACGTCGTGCTGTACCTGTCGGCTTTGCAGGTCATTGACAACGAACTCTTTGAGGCCGCCACGCTCGACGGCGCACGTGAATGGCAGCAGTTCCGCCACATCGCGCTGCCGCTGCTCAAGCCGATGATCTTCTTCGCCATCACGCTGACCATCATCGGCAACCTGCAGTTATTCGAAGAGCCCTTCATCCTGGTCGACATCGAGAAGGGCGTAGCGCCCTCGGTGATGACGAGCGCGATCTTCATGTACCGGCTGGCGTTTTCCGACGGCGACTTCGGCACCGCGTCGGCCGTGTCGTGGATCCTGTTCCTGATCATCGCGGTGCTGACCTGGCTCAACGGCCGGCTGTTCCAGCGCGACGGAGGCCGGCATGGTCGGGGCTGACCGTCGCGCCCCGGTGATCGCCTATGCACTGGTCGGCGCCGGCGCGCTGCTGCTGGTGGCGCCGTTCTACTTCAGCTTCGTTTTCGCGACGCATCCGCGCACGGCCATCTTCAACACGCCGCCGCCGCTGTGGTTCGGCGCCGCAGCGCTGTCGAACTACGAACTGCTGCTGGAGCGCTTGCCGTTCTGGCGCAACTTCGGCATGAGCTTCTACGTCGCGTCGATGACGACAGCGCTGAACCTGCTGCTGTGTTCGATGGGCGGCTACGCGTTTGCGGTCTACGAGTTCCGCTTCAAGCAACCGCTGTTCGCTCTTGTTCTGGCGTCGATGATGCTGCCGGCCTTCCTGTTCATGATCCCGTCGTTCATGGTGATGCAGTTCCTCGGCTGGATCGACGAACCGCGCGCGCTCTACATCCCCGGCGCCGCCGGTGCGCTGGGTGTGTTCCTGATGCGGCAATACATCGGGGCGGCGGTGCCGCCCGAGCTGATCGACGCCGCGCGCATGGACGGCTGCGGCGAGTTCCGCATCTTCTGGAGCGTGGTGCTGCCGCTGGTGGGCCCGGCGCTCGGCACGCTCGGCCTCATCACCTTCATCAACGCCTGGAACAACTTCATCGCGCCGCTGGTGGTGATGCGCTCGGTCGAGAACTACACGCTGCCGCTGGCGCTGCGCAGCATGCAAAGCCCCAACAACACCGAATGGGGTGCGTTGATGGCAGGCAGTGCCATCGCAATGCTGCCGCTGCTGGTGGCGTTTTTCTTCAGTGCCCGCCGCCTCGTGGCGGGTTTGACGGCCGGCGCGGTGCGCGGCTGACCGGCACTTTTCCGACACCCACACCATGAGCTCCAGACCCACCACCGCTTCCATCACCCCTGCGCTCGCGCCCGGCATGTTCGCGCCCGACTTCACCTGGGGTGCGGCCACCAGCGCGGCGCAGATCGAAGGCGGGGCCACGCACGACGGCCGTGGCGCGTCGATCTGGGACCGCTTCTGTGCCGAGCCCGGCCGCATCATCGACGGCAGCAACACGGAAGTTGCCTGTGACCACGTGCACCGCTACCGCGACGACGTGGCCTTGATGCGCTGGCTCGGCCTGAAGGCCTACCGCTTCTCGTTCGCCTGGCCGCGGGTGCAGCCGCTGGGCCAGGGCGCGTGGAACGAGGCCGGCTTCGGCTTCTACGACCGCCTCATCGACGAACTGCTGGCCGCAGGCATCCAGCCGCACGCCACGCTCTACCACTGGGATCTGCCCGCGGCGCTGCAGGACGACATGCTGGGCTGGCAGTCGCGCCAGATCGTGCCGCTGTTCGCCGACTACGCTGCCGAGGTGGCACGCCGCTTCGGCGACCGGCTGGCGACGATCGCCACGCTCAACGAACCCTGGTGCGTGGCGACGCTGGGCCACGAGACGGCGCAGTTCGCGCCCGGCATCACCAGCCGCAAGGCGGCGATGCAGGTCTCGCACCACCTGCTGCTGGCGCATGGCCAGGCCATCGACGCGATGCGTGCCGAGTGCCAGGCGCCGCTGGGCATCGTGCTCAACCACACACCGTCGTTCCCGGCGCGGCCGACCGAAGCCGACCGCCTGGCCGCGCGCATGGACGACGGCCTCAACGTGCGCTGGTACATGGACCCGCTGTTCATGGGCAGCTACCCGGCCGATGTACTGGCGCACCTCGGCGCCGACGCACCGCAGACCGAGCCCGGCGACCTGGCGCAGATTGCACGCCGCATCGACTTTCTCGGCATCAACTTCTACACCCGCAGCCTCATCAGCACACAGCACCCGGCGCCGCCGGCACCAGGTGCGCAAGGCTTCACCGACATGGGCTGGGAAGTGGTGCCCGAGGTGCTGACGCAGCACCTGGCGCGGCTGGCGCGCGAATATGCGCCACCGCCGATCTTCATCACCGAAAACGGCATGGCCAATGCCGATGTGCTGGAAGGTAGCGGCGTCGCCGACGGCCCGCGCATCGACTACCTGCGCACCCACTTGCTGGCGGTGGCACGTGCCATCGAGCTGGGCGCCGATGTGCGCGGCTATTTCTACTGGAGCCTGCTCGACAATTTCGAGTGGAACTCAGGCTACGCCAAACGTTTCGGCCTGATCCACGTCGACTACACGACGCAGAAGCGCACGCCCAAGGACAGCGCGCACTGGTACCGCGAGTTCATCCGCCAGCATGCGCAGGCACGAGCCGCGGCTGTTTGAGATGATGCAGTCCAGATGTCCGGCTGCGACGACGGCTTGCGGCCCATTGCGGTCGTTCGTTCGTGGCGTGCGCGTGCTTGCACCGTGCCCAGGGGCCGGCGGCCCGGGCATGCGTTCTCCGGCCCACGCTCGCGGGCGACCACCGCGGCATGCCGCCAGCAACGCATCAACACCCGGTTCGCGCGCCCGCCTTCGGGCGACCGCGAATGGGGCCTGCGCCCGCACGCCCGAGCCGCCGACCCCGCCCAGTGGGTGGCGTGCTTGCGGGCACGCCACCCTGTGCTGCAGGACGGCGGTGGTGTCTGCGGGCGCGGGCCCCATTCGCGGTCGCCATGGCCTGGGCGGCGCGACGGCGGGGTTGATGGCAGGGCGGTGGTGCGCTGCAGTAGTGGCCCGCGAGCGTGGGCCGGAGAACGCGGACACCGCCGTCGGCCTGTCGTGCGATGCAGGCACGCAGGCTGTTAATTCAACGACCGCAACGGGCCGCAAACAACCACGCGGCGCGCGGTGGAGCCACTGAGATGGCAACGCTGCAGATTCAGGCCCTGAGCAAACGCTTCGGCAACGCGCCGCCGGTGGTGCAGGCGGTGGACCTCGAGGTGGCCGACGGCGAGTTCATGGTGCTCGTCGGGCCATCGGGTTGCGGCAAGAGCACCACGCTGCGCATGATCGCCGGGCTCGAAGAGCCGAGCGGCGGCCGCATCCTCATCGACGGCCACGACGTGACCCGGCACGCACCGGCGCAGCGCGGTGTGGCGATGGTGTTCCAGAGCTACGCGCTCTACCCGCACATGACAGTCGCCGAAAACATGGGCTTCGGCCTGCGTGTGTGCGGCATGGCGGCGGCCGACGTGCAGGCCAAGGTGCAGCAGGCGGCCCGTACGCTGCAGCTAGAAGCGCTGCTGCAGCGCCGGCCGCGTGAACTCTCGGGCGGCCAGCGCCAGCGGGTGGCGATCGGCCGCGCCATCGTGCGCGAGCCCAAGGTGTTTCTCTTCGACGAACCGCTGTCGAACCTGGACGCCGCCTTGCGCACGCAGATGCGCGCCGAGCTTGCCGAACTGCACCAGCGGCTGCGGGCCACCATCGTCTACGTCACCCACGATCAGGTGGAGGCCATGACCCTCGGCCACCGCATTGCGCTCTTCAACGCCGGTGGCATCGAACAGGTGGGGCCGCCGCTGACGCTGTACGAACAGCCGCGCAACCGCTTCGTTGCCGGCTTCCTGGGCTCGCCGCGCATGAACTTCCTGCCGCTGGCGGCGGCCGCTGCGCTGGCGCCACCGCCGGCGGCTGCACACAGCGCCGGTGTGCGGCCCGAACATCTGCGCTGGGCCGCGGACGGCCCTGGCGCCGCGGCGCGGCTGGAGCGCAGCGAACATCTGGGCGACGTGGCGCTGCTGTACTGCCGAGTCGACGGCTGCGACGAACCGCTGATCGTGAAGTCGGCCCTGGCGCCGCGTGGGCTGCCGTCAGCGGGCGACACGCTGCGCCTGCAATGCGATGGCGACCGGGTGCTCTGGTTCAACCACGCGGGTGACCGTGTCGACGGCTGAACTTCAAGCCAGCGCCGCGGCGACAAACTGCACCAGCGCGCGCGCCGCTTCGGGCGCCGACGGGTGCGGCAGCGTCAGCGCATAGACGGTGTCGCCTTCGGGCAGGTGCACCTGCCAGCCGGGTAGCGCATCGATGAGGCGGCCGTCGGCCAACTCGCGCTGGACGCTGAAGTCGGGCGCGAAGACGATGCCCGGGCCGGTGCAGGCCATCAGCACGAGGGTGGCCAGCTCGTCGCTGATGCAGGCGGGCAGCAGGTCGACCTCGGCACGCTCGCCGCCGATGTGCTGCCACACCATCGCCACGCTGTCGGCCGGTTGGCCCAGCAGCAGGCCGCTTTCGCCCGCCAGCGCGTCGGGGTGGGGCAGCGGCAGGCCGCGGCGGGGTTGGGCGTAGGCACGCACGGCAAACGGCAGCACCGGCTTGGCGACCCAGTCCTGCGGCAGCCGGCGCGTGATGCGGAAAGCCACGTCGACATCTTCGCGCAGCAGGTCGACGCGCCGGTGGGTGAAGCTCAGCTCCAGCCGCAGGGCAGGGTGCAGCGCCTGGAACCGCGCCAGCAACGGTGCCAGCACGTTGTGGCCGAAGGTCGGCACAGCGGTGACGCGCAGCGTGCCGCCGAGGCCGGGGCCGGCGCCTGAGCCGATCGCCCGAAAACCCTGCCGCGCCGCGGCCGTGGCCTCGGCCACCACACGGGCCTGCGCGGCCAGGCGGCGGCCGGTTTCTGTGAGGCCGAGCGCACGTGTCGTGCGGGCAAACAGCGGCTGGCCCAGGGCTTGTTCGATCAGCGCCACGCGCCGGCTCACCGCGGCGCGTGTCTGCCCGAGTTCACGCGCCGCCTGGGCAAAACTGCCGGCGGCGACGATGCGCGCGAACAGCTCCAGTGCGTTGGCGTCGAGCTGCAGATCGCGGCGCTGCGCGACCAGAGGTGAACGTTTGGTTGTCAACGAATCATTGCCAATCAGTCAATGAAAGGTAGTCTAGTCAACGATCGGGTCAAAAACTAGAGTGCTTGGCATGAGCACACGCACCTACACCCCTGTCGCTGCAGCGCCTGCAGGCAGCACGGTCGGCAACACCGGCAGCATCGGCCCGGTGCTGGTGGCCGACGACGGCCGCCATCTCGCCGCCAGCTGGACCGAGCCGCCCGCCGGCAACGCCCATGCGGTGGCGGTGGTCAGCTCGGCCGCAGGCGTGCCACGCGGTTACTACCGTGCCTTTGCGCAGTGGCTGGCCGAGCGCGGCTACGCGGTGCTGACCTACGACTACCGCGGCATCGCCGGTTCACGCGCGCCGGGCCCGCTGCGCCATGAACGCGGCAGCATGCGCGACTGGGCCGTGCTCGACATGAGCGCCGCGCTCGCCGCCGCCGAAGCGCGCCGTGGCGGCCGCGGCCTGCCGCTGCTGCTGGTGGGGCACTCGTTCGGCGGCAACGCGATCGGCTTCGCGCGTGGCGTCGAACGTGCCGACGCCCTGCTCACCGTGGCTTCGCAGCAAGGCGAGGTGCGGCTGTACCCGGGGGTGCACCGGCTCATTGCCGGCACGTTCTTCCGCGTCTGGCTGCCGGCCGTGACGGCGCTGTTCGGCCACGCGCCAGGCTGGAGCGTCGGCCCCGGCGCGCAGGCGTTGCCAAGGGCCGTGGCACGGCAATGGTCGGGCTGGGGCCTGCGCCGCGACTGGGCTTACGGCGACCCGCTGATGCGGCCGTTTTCGTCGTTCGGCGCCATCGTTGCGCCGGTGCATGTGTGGGGCATCAGCGACGACCTGACCTATGCGCCGCCGCGGGCCGTCGACGCGCTGGCGGCGCGCTACCGCAACGCCGCGGTGCAGCGCCACACGCTGGCGCCCGCCGATGTCGGCCAGCGCCGGCTCGGCCACTTCGGCGTCTTCCGCCGCGAGCCCGGTGCGCTGGCCTGGCAGCGGCTGCTGGCGCCGATCGAAGCGGCGGTGCCGGCCCTGCAGCCGCCGCGCTGAACACGCAGGGCGCTACATTGCGCCTTCGATGACGGAGAACGAAGCGCGCCAGGTTCTGCTGCTGCAAGCCCATGAAACAGGCGAGGCGACAGCGTTGTGGACCGCCGACGACCGCGCCTGGGCAACACGCCAGGCCGTCGCGACGCTGGGCGAGCAGGCAGCGCCCGAGCGTTTTGTCGCCACCCGCGCCGTGCTGGCATTGCAGCGCCTGCTGCCGCGCGACCGCCGCGCCGAACGCTGGCTGGCGCGCCGCGCCTGGCACCCGGCCTGGGCGGTGCTGGCGCTGGTGTTCGGCTTCATCGCCGGCCTCGCGGTCGACCAGCTCGGCCCGCCGCAGCGGGTCAACCTGCTGGCGCCAGCGGTCTGGGCCGTGGTCGGCTGGAACCTGGCGGTCTACGCCGCGCTGCTGCTGCCATTGCCCACGCTCGGTCTGCGCCGCTGGCTCGCCGGTTGGGGCCAGCACGGTGATGCAGGTCCGGCCCTGCTGTGGGCGCGCCAGGCGGCGCCGCTGAGCACCGCGCGTGCGGCACTGGTGCTGCATGCCGCGGCGGCGGCACTGGCGCTGGGCCTGATCGCCGGGCTCTATCTGCGTGGCCTGGTGCTGGACTACCGCGCCGGCTGGCAGAGCACCTTTCTCGACAGCGCCGCGGTGCAGGCGCTGCTGGGCGGCCTGCTCGCGCCGGCCAGCGCACTGACGGGCATCGCCGTGCCCGACGTGGCGCCGCTGCGCGTCGGCCCCGGCGCCGCAGCCACGGCCAGCGCGGCACTCTGGATCCATCTCTTCGCCGCGACGCTGGCCTTGTTCGTGGTGCTGCCGCGCCTGCTGCTGGCGCTGCGGGCCGCTGGCTCGGCGCAGCGGCTGGCGCAGCGTTTCCCGCTGCCGCTGGACACGCCGTATTTCGAAGCCCTGCACCCGCTGATGCGGCCGGGCCTGCCGCGGGCGGTGCGGCTGCTGTGGGTCTCGGCGACACCGGCCACGCTGTTCGGCCAGCCGGTGGCGCTGCTCGACGACGCCCCGCTGACCCTGCTGCGCAGCGACGAAGGCGACGAATTGCAGCTCGACCCGGTGCCGGTGGACCTGGAGGCGCCGCCCGCCGCCACCGGCTGGTGGCAGCGCTGGACCGGTGGCGGCGACACCGCAGAGCAACGGCTGGCGCAGCTGCGCCGCAGCACCGACGCCGTGCTGCTGGTCACCGCACCCGACGCGGCGCGGCCGGTCTGGCTGGCCGCGCTGGCCAAACCCGTGATCGTGCTGTTCGACAGCCCCGCTCTGCCGGCAGCGCAGTTGAGCCTGCAGCGCCTGGCCGACGGCTGGCTGCCCGACGGCCGCCTGCTGCAGGCCCTGGCCGCCACGCTCGACGGCGACCCGCGCCTGCAACGCCTGGCTGCGAGCTGGACCCGTCGCCAGCAAGCCCGCTTCGACACCGTGATGGCCGAGCTGGCGGCCAGCCTGGGCCGCATCGCCAGCGCACGTGCGCCGGTCGCCGACGACGGTTTTCTCGCCCGTCGCGCTGAAGCCGACGCGGCACGCGCGGCGTTGGCCGCAGCGCTGGACGCCGAACTCCAGGCCAGCAGCGAACGCCTGGCGGCGCTGCTCGGCCAGGCTGCCGGTGCCGCACCGCCCCCAACCGCGCTGCCCGCCGCGCTGCACGCCCGTGTCGGCGAAGGCCGCGCAGCGCTGGTCGGTGGTGTCGTCACCGGCGCGTTGGCCGGCCTGAAGGCCGATCTGCTGAGCGGCGGCATGACGATGGGCGCCGGCATGGTGGCCGGTGGTCTGCTCGGGGCTCTGGGCGCGGCCGGCGTCGCACGGGGGCTCAACGTCGTGCGCGGCACCGACCGCAGCTACGCGGCCTGGAACGAAGAAGCGCTGGCACCGATCACCGAAGCCGTGCTGCTGCGTTACCTGGTGCAGGCCCACGGCCTGGCCGAGGCCGATGCACGCGAACGCCTGACCGCCGCGCTGGCACCGCAGCAGCGTGCGCTGGTCGCGCTGTGGCAGGCGCGCAGCACGAAGTTCGACAACGCCGGCGCTGCCGACGCATTGGCCGCGGCCCTGCAGCCGCTGCTGGCGCAGGTGGTGAAGGCGGCGCTGGCAGCGCGCTGAGTCAGCCCAAGAGCTTGTATCGCCCTTGGGCACGGCGGCTTGCAGGCCGCCGTGCGTTCCGGCGGGTGGTCAGCGCGCAGGCGCTGACCACTGATCCGCCTCCACCCTTCGCCAGGCACAAGCCCCTTCCGGGCCTTGTGTCCGGGCTCAGTCGCGCCAGCCGCGGTCGCTGCGGTCGACCAGCCGCAGCATCGCGTCGAAGTTCTCGCGGCCGAAGTCGGGGTCGATGTTGACCCGTGCGTTGTCGACCTGGCAGCGGCGCTGGATGTCTTCGGCGATCGGAATCACCGGCCCGAGCGCGGCGCCGGCGACCTGGATGTCGCAGGCGCGCTGCAGGATCCACAGCGTGTAGAAGGTCGACGCGAGTGTGCCGCCCCAGGCCAGCAGGCCGTGGTTGCGCAGGATCACCGCCGGTTTGTTGCCGATGTTGGCCAGCAGCCGTGCACCTTCGTCGGCATGCACGGTGATGCCTTCGAAGTCGTGGTACGCCACGCGCCCACCCAGCTGCGCAGCGTAGAAGTTGCTGATCGACAGGCCCGCGGCCGACGCCGCCACCGCCATGCCGTTCGTCGTGTGCGTGTGCATCACGCAATGCGCGCCGTCGATGCCGGCGTGCAGCGCCGCATGCGGCGCAAAACCGGCGGCGTTGATGCCCCAGCGGCTGTCGCTGAGCAGCCTGCCCTGCAGGTCGACCTTGACCAGGTTCGACGCCGTGACCTCGCTGTAGTGCAGGCCGAAGGGGTTGAGCAGGAAGTGCCTGTCGGGGCCGGGCACACGCAACGAGATGTGGTTGTAGATCAGCTCGGTCCAGCCGAGATGGTTGAAGATGCGGTAACACGCCGCCAGTTGCTGGCGTGCGTGCCACTCTTCATCGGAACAGCCCAGCGGGTTCATGGTGGTCTCTCCTCGGCGGTGGTGCGGCGGACCCGATGGACGGCCCTGCGGTCGCAGTTTATCGTCGCTGCATGAGTGTCGATCTGCCTGCCTTCCTGCGCATCCAGGCGCGTGCGAACCGCCTGTCCAACCACCGTCTGCACACGGCGATGCAGGTGTTGTCGGACACCGATTTCCATGCCACGCGCACCAGCTTCTTCCCGTCGCTGGCGCTGACGCTGGACCACATCCTCGAAGTCGACCTGTACTACATCGGCGCGCTGCATGGCGAGCCCGACCTGGTCTCGTTGTGGGACCGCCACCAGCCGAGTGCGACGCTGGCCGCGCTGGCGCCGCGCCAGGCCGCCAGCGACGAGCGTCTCATCGCCTTCTGCGACGGGCTCGATGCCGCCGCCTGCGCCGGTGAAGTGCAGATGCCGCGCCAAGGCGGCCGCATCCAGCGCGACCGCGTCGTGCACGTCCTGGCACATCTGTTCAACCATCAGACGCACCACCGCGGCCAGGCCCATGCGATGCTGTCGGGCACGGCACTGGCGCCGCCGCAGCTGGACGAATTCATGATGCCCAGCGAAGGACACTTCCGCACTGCCGAGATGGCGGCACTGGGCTGGCGCGAGGAAGATGTCTACGGCCCGTACAATTGACGTTAACGTAAACGTCAACCAAAAAATCGGCGCTGCGCGCAGGAGACACGATGCCCGTCCTCACGTCCAAGCTGAACCCGCGCTCCGACGAGTTCAAGGCCAATGCGCAGTTGATGCGGCAACTGGTCGCCGACCTCAACGACAAGCTGGCGAAGATCGGTGAAGGCGGCGGCGAGGCTGCACGCGCCAAACACGTGGCACGCGGCAAGCTGCCGCCGCGCGAACGTGTCGAGATGCTGCTCGACCCCGACACGCCGTTCCTCGAGATCGGCGCACTCGCGGCGCTGGACATGTACGACAACGCCGCGCCGGGCGCCGGCATGATCGCCGGCATCGGGCGCGTCAGCGGTGTCGAATGCCTGATCGTCTGCAACGACGCCACGGTCAAGGGCGGCACCTATTACCCAATGACGGTGAAAAAACACCTGCGCGCGCAGGAGATCGCGGCCGAAAACCGCCTGCCGTGTATCTACCTGGTCGACAGCGGCGGCGCCAACCTGCCGAACCAGGACGAGGTGTTCCCCGACCGCGAACACTTCGGCCGCATCTTCTACAACCAGGCCAATCTGTCGGCACAAGGCATTCCGCAGATCGCCGTCGTGATGGGTTCGTGCACCGCCGGCGGCGCCTATGTGCCGGCGATGAGCGACGAGACCATCATCGTGAAGAAACAGGGCACGATCTTCCTCGCCGGCCCGCCGCTGGTGAAGGCGGCCATCGGCGAGATCGTCAGCGCCGAAGACCTGGGCGGCGGCGACGTGCACACACGCTTGTCGGGCGTGGCCGACCATCTGGCGGAAAACGACATGCATGCGCTGGCGATCGCGCGTGCCAGCGTCGCCAACCTGAACTGGCGCAAGCCCGAGCAGCTGAAGCTGGTGCCGCCGCGGCCGCCGCTGTTCGACGCCAGCGACCTGCACGGCATCATCCCCAGCGACGCACGCAAACCCTTCGACGTGCGAGAGATCATCGCCCGCATCGTCGACGGTTCCGAGTTCGACGAGTTCAAGGCGCGCTACGGCACGACGCTGGTGACCGGCTTCGCCCACATCGAAGGCATGCCGGTCGGCATCATCGCCAACAACGGCGTGCTGTTCTCGGAGAGTTCGATGAAGGCCGCGCACTTCATCGAACTCTGCTGCCAGCGCCGTGTGCCGCTGGTCTTTCTGCAGAACATCACCGGCTTCATGGTCGGCAAGAAGTACGAAGCCGAAGGCATCGCCAAAAACGGCGCGAAGATGGTCACCGCGGTGGCCACCGCCACGGTGCCCAAGTTCACCGTCATCATCGGCGGCAGCTTCGGCGCCGGCAACTACGGCATGTGCGGTCGCGCCTACAGCCCGCGGTTCCTGTGGATGTGGCCGAACGCGCGCATCAGCGTGATGGGCGGCGAGCAGGCCGCCGCCGTGCTGGCCACCGTCAAGCGCGACGGCATCGAAGCCAAGGGCGGGCAGTGGAGCACCGAGCAGGAAACAGCGTTCAAGCAGCCCATCCTCGACCAGTTCGCGGTGCAGGCGCATCCGTACTTCAGCAGCGCGCGGCTGTGGGACGACGGTGTCATCGACCCCGCAGACACCCGCCGTGTGCTGGCGCTGGGCTTGAGCGCCAGCCTGAACGCTCCGATCCCCGAGCGGCCGCAGTTCGGCGTCTTCCGGATGTGATGGCGAGATGCACCGCATCGAGATCCGCCCCCTGGCCGCGCGTGACTCGTTCGACGCGCTGACGCGGCTGCTGCACCTGGCCTATGCACCGCTGGCCGAGGCCGGCATGAACTTCACCGCCGCCACGCAGACCGCAGAAGTCACGGCCCGGCGCGCCGCCGAAGGCCAGTGTTTTGTTGCCGAGCACGACGGTGCCATCGTCGGCAGCGTCACCGTCTGCGGCCCCTATGCCGAAGGCGAGGCGCCCTGGGCCGCCGGTGTGCCCTGGTTCCGCGAACGCGACACCGCGCACTTCCACCAGTTCGCCGTGCACCCGGCGCTGCAGGGCCAGGGGCTGGGCCGGCGTCTCATCGTCACCTGCGAACGCTGGGCGCTGCAGCAGGGTTACCGCCGCATGGCGCTGGACACGGCCTTGCCGGCCGCGGCGCTGCGCGCGTTGTATGCGCGGCTGGGGTATGTCGATGTCGGCGAGGTGCAAATGCCGGGCAAGCACTACCGCAGCGTCATCATGCAAAGGGCACTCGACCGCTCGCCGCTGCGCGAGCAGCTGCAGATGCTGGCGCGCTACAACCTGTGGGCCACACGCAGGCTGTTCGAACAGGTCGACGCACTGCCCGAAGCCGACTACCGGCGCGACGCCGGCCTCTTTTTCAAGAGCGTGCACGGCACGCTGAACCACCTGCTGGTCGCTGAGCACCTGCTCTGGCAGCGGCGTTTCACCGAAGGCGCGACGCCGAGTGTGGCGCTGAACGCGGAAGCCGAACCCGACCGGGTGCGGCTGCGCGAGCGGCTGCTCGAAGGTGCGCTGTCGTGGCTGTCGCTGCTAGAGGTGTGGCCCGAGTCGCGGCTGCTCGGCCGGCTCGAATACACGCGCATGGCCGGCCCGCAGGTGAGCCTGCCGTTCGCCGCGGCGCTGACCCATGTCTTCAACCACGGCACGCACCACCGCGGCCAAGTCACCGCGGCCATCACCGCGATGGGCCACGCCTGCCCCGAGATCGACCTGGTGTGGATGCTGCAGCAGGAGAACCCGCCGAAATGAGCAACACGCTCGACATCCGCCGCCCGTCGCCCCGTGTCGCCGAGGTCTGGTTGAACCGCCCCGAGGTGCGCAACGCCTTCAACGACGGTGTCATCACCGAGCTGACCGAAGCCTTCCGCACGCTGGGTGCCGACCCGGCGCTGCGTGTCATCGTGCTCGGCGGCCATGGCAAGGCCTTCTGTGCCGGCGCCGACCTGTCGTGGATGCGCACGATGGCTGGCTACAGCTGGCAAGAGAACCAGGCCGACGCAGCGCGGCTGGCACAGATGCTGTGGACCATCTACAGCTGCCCGCTGCCGGTGGTGGGCCGCATCCATGGCGACTGTTATGCCGGCGGCGTCGGCCTGGCAGCCGTGTGCGACGTGCTGGTGGCCGCCGAGGGCCTGCACTTCTGCTTGAGCGAAGCCCGGCTGGGGCTGCTGCCGGCAACCATAGCGCCCTATGTCGTGAAGGCGTTGGGCGAGCAGGCCTCGCGCCGCTACTTCGTTACCGCCGAACGTTTCACTGCCACCGAAGCCCGGGTGCTGGGCTTCGTGCATGAAGTCGCCAGCGCCGAAGCGCTGGACGCCAAGGTCGCCGAGATCGTGGCCTTGCTGGTGGCCAACGGCCCGGCGGCGGTGAAAGCCTGCAAGGCGCTGGTGCAGGACGTTGCCGGCCGGCCGATCGACGCCGCGCTGCGCGACGAGACGGCGCGCCGCATCGCCGACATCCGCGCCAGCGACGAAGGCCGCGAAGGTGTCGCCGCCTTCCTCGGCAAACGCGAGCCGGGCTGGCGATGAAGGCCTGGCTCGCCGGCCTGCTGCTGGGCGCCGCCGCTTTCAGCGCCGCGGCGCAAACCGTGCCGGCGGCCGAACCGCTGGCGCTGGACCTGCGTGAAGACATCCAGCGCCTGCCGGTCACGGTGAAAGACTTGTATGGCCGCGAAGAAACACGCCAGATCCCGCTGACGATCTTCCGCCCGCCGGGCGACGGCCCGTTTCCGCTGGTGGTGATGAACCACGGCCGCGCCGTCACCGACCGGCGCGCGTTGCAGGGTCGGCAACGCTACGAGCCGCTGGCGCGTTATCTCGTCGGCAAGGGGTTTGCGGTGATCCTGCCGACGCGTGTGGGCTATGGCGACACCTATGGCGACTTCGATCCCGAATCCACCGGCAACTGCGACCAGATGCGCGCGTTGCCGGCGGCGCAGGCCGCTTCCGACCAGGTGCTGGCAGCAGTGCAGTACGCGAAGACGCTGCCCTGGGTGGATGCCACACGCTGGGTCGTGATGGGGCAGTCGATGGGCGGCTTCACGACGATGGCGGTGGCCGCACGCAACCCGCCCGGGCTGGTGGCGGCGATCAACTTCGCCGGCGGCGCCGGCGGCAACCCCGAGACACGTTCGGGCAACCCCTGCAGCCCCACCGTGCTGGCGCGGTTATGGCAGGGCCAGGCGGCCACGGCCAAGCTGCCGATGTTGTGGATCTACTGGCTCAACGACCTCTACTGGGGGGCCGAGTGGCCGCGCCGCTGGGCCCAGGCCTGGACCGAAGGCGGCGGCACGGTCGACTTGCACCAGCTGCCCGCGGTGGGCGCCGACGGCCATGCCGGGCTGTCGCTGGACATGGACCATTGGGTGCCACTGGTCGAAGCGCATCTGGCCAAGGCGGGTTTCGCACAAAGCGGCTTGGTGCTGCGGCCGCCGGCCAGCGAGTTCGCCAAGGTCGACGAGGTCGACAAGGTGCCGCTTTCGCCGGCCGGGCGCGACAACTTCTACAAGAAATTCCTGGCCACCCGTTCGCCGCGGGCGCTGGCCATCGGGCCCGGCGGCGCCGTCGGTTTTGCCAGTGGCGACTGGGCGCTGGGCCGGGCGCTGGGTTTCTGCCAGGCGCGGCGCGGCCAGCCGTGCAAGCTGTATGCGGTGGACGACGATGTCGTCTGGGCACCATGAACCAAGGACGAGCATGTTCAAGAAGATCCTGATTGCCAACCGCGGTGAGATCGCCTGCCGTGTCGCCACCACCGCAAGGCGGCTTGGCGTGCGCACGGTCGCCGTCTATTCCGACGCCGACGCCAACGCGCGCCATGTCCAGATGTGCGACGAAGCCGTGCACATCGGTGCTTCGTCGCCGCGCGAGAGTTACCTGCGCTGGCAGACCATCATCGACGCCGCGCTGGCCACCGGCGCCAAGGCTGTGCACCCGGGCTACGGCTTCCTCAGCGAAAACGAAGCGTTCGCCAAGGCCTGCGCCGACGTCGGGCTGGTGTTCATCGGCCCGCCGGCGTCGGCGATTGCAGCAATGGGCAGCAAGAGTGCCGCCAAGTCGCTGATGGAAAAAGCCGGCGTGCCGCTGGTGCCGGGTTACCACGGCCGCGACAACAGCCCCGCGCTGCTGGCAGCGGAAGCCGCACGCATCGGCTACCCGGTGCTCATCAAGGCCAGTGCCGGCGGCGGCGGCAAGGGCATGCGGCGCGTCGACAAGGCCGACGACTTCGCTGCCGCACTGGCCTCGTGCCAGCGCGAGGCCAAGGCCAGTTTCGGCGACGACCACGTGCTGGTCGAGCGTTATGTCACGCGCCCGCGCCACATCGAGATCCAGGTCTTCGGCGACAGCCACGGCCAGTGCATCCACCTCTTCGAACGCGACTGCTCGGTGCAGCGCCGCCACCAGAAAGTGCTGGAAGAAGCGCCGGCGCCGGGCATGAGCGCCACGCGCCGCGCCGAGATGGGCGCGGCAGCGGTGGCCGCGGCGAAGGCCGTGGGCTACGTTGGCGCCGGCACGGTGGAGTTCATCGCCGAGCAGCTGGACGACGGCGATCTGCGTTTCTACTTCATGGAGATGAACACGCGGCTGCAGGTGGAGCACCCGGTCACCGAAGCCATCACCGGGCTCGACCTGGTGGAATGGCAACTGCGTGTGGCGTCGGGCGAGCCGCTGCCGAAACAGCAGCACGAACTGCAGATGCACGGCCATGCGATCGAAGCCCGCATCTGCGCCGAGAACCCCGACGCCAACTTCCTGCCCGCCACCGGCACGCTGCAGGTGGCGCGCTGGCCGGAGCATGTCGCCTTCGAACGCCATGCCGTGCTGCCGCGTGTGGACAGCGGTTTCGGCGAAGGCGATGCCATCAGCCCGTATTACGACTCGATGATCGCCAAGCTCATCGTCTGGGGCGCCGACCGCGCGCAGGCGCTGGCGCGGCTGGACGCGGCCTTGCAGGCCACCCACCTGATGGGCTTGAACACCAACGTCGCTTTCCTGCGCCGTGTCGTGCAGACACGCGCGTTTTCCACCGCCGACCTCGACACCGCGCTGATCGAACGTGAACACGCGGCGCTGTTCGAAGCACCGCCGCTGGCGGCCGAGTGGGCAGCGGCGGGTGTCGTGGCCCATGCGCTGGCGGCGGAAAGCGCGTTGGAAGGCGCTGACCCCTGGTCACGCCGCGACGGCTGGCGGCTGCACGGCGGGGCGCAGCGTCGCTTCGAGCTGGAGCTGCAGGGCACGCGCGAGACCGTCACCGTGCAGCGGCTGCACGACGGCGGCACGGTGCTGCGCATCGGCACACAGCAGTGGCCGCTGTCGGTGAAGGCGCTCGGCGGCGCCCGCCACGACCTGCTGCTGGCCGGCCAGCGTGCCACGTTGACGGTCTACGCCCAGGGTGAACGCCACGCCGTGTTTGCGCCCGGCGGCAGCGCGCTCGTCACCGAGTTCGACCCCATCGCCCATGCCGGCGACAACGCCGGCGAAGGCGGCCGGCTCACCGCGCCGATGCCGGGCAAGGTGGTGGCCTTCCTGGCAGCAGCCGGCGACAAGGTCGAACGCGGCCAGGCGCTGGCCGTGATGGAGGCGATGAAGATGGAGCACACGCTCAACGCGCCGCGCGACGGCGTCATTGCCGAACTGCTGTACGCCGTGGGCGACCAGGTCGCCGAGGGCGGTGAATTGCTGCGCCTGGTGGACGAGGCCGCTTGAAGGCGCGAACCTATCGCCCGAGCCAGCGCGCCGGCGACAGCCGGTGCCGCGGCGCGGCCGCTGGCGGCTTGAGCCGGAAGGCGCTGTCGGCAAACGGCTGCGAGACTTCGAAGTCGTGGCCGAACAGGCTGCTCAGCGTGTGGCCGAAGCCGCGGCTGTCCTGCACCGCGTTCAGCGTGGGCGCTGTTTCGGCGATCTCGCTGCGCGTGGTGCGGAAGTGCTGCGCCAGCGACGCCAGGTCGGTGCCTGGCCGCGCGTCGCAGACGAGCAGCACGTCGCGTGCGTACAGGCGATCGTTCATCATCCGGCGCACGTCGATGCCCTGGCCCAATTCCTTGAGCAGCAGCAGGTGGATGCGGTTGGCGATGTGGAAGAGGCGGCTGGTGTTCATGGCGCCACCAGTGTCGGCAAGTGCGGCCGCGGCGACCATCCCCCGTAAGGGTTGCAACATCCCCTATAAAGTGGACAGACCATGATTCCCAGCCAAGTCACGCTTGTCGAGGTGGGCCCGCGCGACGGCCTGCAGAACGAAGCCGCGCCGGTGAGCACGGCGCAGAAGATCGAACTTGTGCACCGGCTGCAGGCCGCCGGCAGCAGCGAGATCGAAGTCACCAGTTTCGTGAGCCCGAAATGGGTGCCGCAGATGGCCGACAACGCCGAGGTGATGGCCGGTGTGCAGCGCCGCGCCGGCGTGCGCTACTCGGTGCTCACCCCGAACATGAAGGGCTTGGAGGCCGCATTGCTGGCGCGGCCCGACGAAGTCGTGGTCTTCGCCGCGGCGACCGAAGCCTTCAGCCAGCTCAACATCAACTGCAGCATCGAAGAAAGCATCGAGCGTTTCCGCCCCGTCGTGGCGGCGGCGAAGGCGGCCGGCGTCAAGGTGCGCGGTGCGCTGTCGTGCAGCGTCGGCTGCCCCTACCAGGGTGCGGTGTCGCCCGACGAGGTCGAACGTGTCGTGCTGCTGATGAAGGCCATAGGCGTCGACCATATGGGCATTGCCGACACCATCGGCGTCGGCACACCACGTGCGGTGCAGGCGGTGCTCGAACGGGCTTTGAAACATTACCCGCTGGCGGAAGTGAGCGGCCATTTCCACGACACCTACGGCCAGGCGCTGGCCAACATCCTGGCCAGCCTGGAGCTCGGCATCCAGCGCTTCGACACCAGCATCGCCGGGCTCGGCGGCTGCCCGTACGCCAAGGGCGCCACCGGCAACGTCGCCAGCGAAGACGTGGTTTTCATGCTGCGCGGCATGGGCATTGACACCGGCATCGACCTCGACGCGCTGGTCGATGCCGGCGCCTTCATCTCGGACGTGCTCGGCCGCGCGCCGGTGTCGCGCGCAGGCAAGGCGCTGCTGACCAAACGCGGGGTGGTGGCCTGATGGACTATCCGGAAGGGTTTCAGCGTGTCGCTGCGGCGCTGGCAGAGAGTGGCCACCCGCATGCACCGCGCTGGCTCGACGTGGCCGCGCGCACCTCGCAGGAAGCGGCCGACGCGTTGGGCGTGGCCGTCGGCCAGATCGCCAAGAGTGTGATCTTCCGCCGCAAGGCCGACGACACGGCGGTGCTGGTCGTGACCTCGGGCGACCGGCGCGTCGATGAAAAACGCGTCGCTGCGATCACCGGCGCGCTGGGCCGGGCCGATGCCGAGTTCGTCAAGGCGCGCACCGGTTTTTCGATCGGCGGCGTCGCGCCGCTCGCGCATGCCACGCCGGCAACGACGCTGATCGACCGCGAACTGTTCCGCTTCAGCGAGATCTGGGCCGCCGCCGGGCACCCGAACGGCGTTTTCATGCTCTCGCCGCAGCAACTGGAACAGCTCACCGGCGCGCCGGTGGCCGACGTGGTGCAGACAACGACATGACAGTGCAAAGCCCCTGCATCAGCATCTGCCGCATGGACGAGACCACCGGCTGGTGCGAAGGCTGTCTGCGCAGCATCGACGAGATCGCCGCCTGGTCGGTGCTGGCCGATGCCGACAAGCGCCGGGTGCTGATCGAGCTGTCGCGCCGGCGTGTGATCTGGCGCCAGGTGCACCCGGTCAAGCCCGCCGAGTCGCCATGATGAAACGGGTCACCTTCTGGTTCGACGTCGTCTCGCCCTTTGCCTATCTGGCCTTCGAGCGCCTGCCCGAGGCGCTGGCCGGCTGCTCGGTCGAGATCGTGTACCGGCCGCTGCTGTTCGCCGCGCTGCTGAAACACTGGGGCCAGAAAGGCCCGGCCGAGATCGAACCGAAACGTGCCTGGACCTTCCGCCACGTGCACTGGCTGGCGCAGCAGCAGGGCACCGTGCTGCAGACCTCGGCGCAGCACCCGTTCAACCCGCTGCCGCTGCAACGCCTGGCGGTGGCTGCCGGGCCGAACCGGCGTGTCGTTGAAGCGTTGTTTCACCACGTCTGGCAGGGCGGTGGCGACGCCGCCGACGCGGCGCGGCTGGCGGCGCTGACCGAACGCCTCGCCCCCGCGAGCGACCCGCAGAGCGACGCCGTCAAGCAGGCGCTGCGTGAACACACCGAAACAGCGCTGCAGCAGGGTGTGTTCGGCGTGCCGACGTGTGAACTCGACGGCCGCCTGTTCTGGGGCCTGGACGCTTTGCCGATGCTCGCCGCCGCACTGCGCGGCGATGCCTGGTTCGACGGCCCGGCCTGGCAGCGCGAAGGCGCGCCGCGGGCCGGCGTGCAGCGCGCCTGACCCTTCGCCCTTGGCCCTGGTTTACCCGCGGGACCAGCCCGTATCTCGCATCGCGGAACGTTCACTGCGGGTTTCTGTGGAGTTCGTAAGCGCCGGTTCAGTTACGCGTCAGAACGTGGTCAGAGCCCGCGCCCACAGTCCGCTGCACGTGCCGCCGCGTCGCGCGGCACCCTTCGATCAGGAGACACACACATGGCATCCACGGTGGCGGCAAGCAGCGCCCCGATGACGAAGGAAGAGAAGAAGGTCATCTTCGCTTCCTCGCTCGGGACGGTGTTCGAGTGGTACGACTTCTATCTCTACGGTTCGTTGGCGGCCTTCATCGGCAAGCAGTTCTTCGCCGCACTGGACCCGACGGCGCAGTTCATCGCGTCGCTGCTGGCCTTCGCAGCCGGTTTCATCGTGCGTCCGTTCGGTGCGCTGGTGTTCGGCCGTCTGGGCGACATGATCGGCCGCAAGTACACCTTCCTGGTGACGATCCTGATCATGGGCTTGTCGACCTTCATCGTCGGCATCCTGCCCGCCTATGCCAGCATCGGCATCGCGGCGCCGATCATCCTGGTCGGCCTGCGCATCCTGCAAGGCCTGGCGCTGGGCGGTGAATACGGCGGTGCCGCCACCTACGTGGCCGAACATTCGCCGCAGGGCAAACGTGGCGCCTACACCTCGTGGATCCAGACCACCGCCACGCTCGGCCTGATGCTGTCGCTGTTGGTGATCCTGGGCACACGCACGCTGCTCGGCGAAACCGCATTTGCCGACTGGGGCTGGCGCGTGCCGTTCCTGGCGTCGATCCTGCTGCTGGCTGTCAGCGTCTGGATCCGGCTGTCGATGAACGAGTCGCCGGCCTTCAAGAAGATGAAGGACGAAGGCAAGACCTCGAAGGCGCCGCTGACCGAGTCGTTCGGCCAGTGGAAGAACATGAAGATCGTGATGCTGGCGCTGTTCGGCCTGGTCATGGGGCAGGGCGTGGTCTGGTACTCGGGCCAGTTCTACGCGCTGTTCTTCCTGGCCAACGTGCTGAAGGTCGACTCGGCCACCGCCAACATCATGGTGGCGGTGTCGCTGATCATCGGCACGCCGTTCTTCGTGATCTTCGGCACCCTGTCGGACAAGATCGGCCGCAAGCCCATCATCCTGGCCGGCATGGCGCTGGCGGTGCTGACCTACTTCCCGCTGTTCAAGGCGCTCACCGCGGCCGCGAACCCCGAGCTGGCCAAGGCCCAGGCCACGGCGCAGATCAGCGTCAAGGCCGACCCCAAGACCTGCTCGTTCCAGGGCAGCCCGATCGCCCGCGAGGTCGACTTCACCTCGGGTTGCGACATCGCCAAACGTGCGCTGACACAAAGCTCGGCCGGCTACGAAAACGAAGCGCTGCCCGCTGGCTCGCCGACGGTCGTGAAGATCGGCGACAAGGAACTGACCCCGCCCGTGGCCACCACCATGGCCGGTGGCCACAAGTTCGACGATGCTTCGGCCAAGGCCATCGCCGCGTTCAAGAAGGACCTGGCCGACACGCTGAAGGCCGCGGGCTACCCGCCCAAGGCCGCGCCGATCGCGTTCATGAGCGGCCAGTGGTGGAGCGTGGTCGGCATCCTGTCGATCCTGGTGCTCTACGTCACCATGGTCTACGGACCGATCGCGGCGATGCTGGTGGAGCTGTTCCCGACCCGCATCCGCTACACCTCGATGAGCCTGCCGTACCACATCGGCAACGGCTGGTTCGGCGGCCTGCTGCCGTCGGTGACCTTCGCGATGGTGGCGTCGAACGGCAACATGTACTACGGGCTCTGGTACCCGATCACGATCGCCGCCGTGTGTTTCGTCATTGGCCTGATCTTCGTGCGTGAGACCAAGGACGTGGACATCTACGCCCGCGACTAACGCCTTTGCCTGCGGCCGCCCCCTCGTGGGGCGGCTGTTTGTCGCATTGCGCCTGCGGCCCAATCTGCGGCCCGATCCCGGCCACGTTTTCGGCCGCAAGCGCAAAACGGCTTCATCTCCAGACACCCATCATGTGGAAACTCATCGTCGGCTTCGTCCTCTTTGCCGCGGTCGTGCTGTTTGCGCTGAAGCAGGCCGGTGGCAACATCGACATGGGCGGCGAAAAACACAGCGTCGAAACCGAATCGCATGCCGCTTCGGCGCCGGCCCCGCCAGCGTCGAAATGACGACACGCTAAGCTGCGGCGCGTGACAGACGCGCTGCCCTTGTTCGCCCAATCGCTGTTGATCGGCCTCTCGATCGCTGCCCCCGTCGGGCCGATCGGCCTGCTCGTCATCCAGCGCACGCTGCAGCGCGGCGCCACCGTCGGCCTGGCCACCGGGCTCGGTGCCGCGGTGGCTGACGCGGCCTACGGCGCGGTGGGTGCCTTCGGTGTCAGCTCGCTGATCAACCTGCTGTCTGGCGCCCGTGTGCCGCTGGCGCTGGGCGGCGGCGCTTTCCTGCTCTGGCTGGCCTGGCGCACCTGGCGCAGCGCAGCGGCCGAACAGGCCGCAGCGGTGGCCGACAACCGCGGCCTGTTCGCTGCCTTTGCCGGCACCTTCGTGCTGACCCTGTCGAACCCGGCGACGATCTTCTCGTTCATCGCGGTGTTCGGTGCGCTGGCGGCCCAGGGCGCGCCGTCGTCACCCTGGCCGATGATCGCCGGTGTGCTGGTGGGGTCGGCGCTGTGGTGGCTGTTGCTCAGTGCCGGTGTCAGCCGGCTGCGTTCACGTTTCGACGCCCGCGCCCGCGCCTGGGTGAACCGGGTCTCGGCGCTGTTGCTGGCGGCGTTTGCGCTCTGGCAGTGGGGTTCGCTGGCGGCGCGTCTCTGATCGCTGTCTCGCCGCTCAACCCGGCCGCTGCCGCCAGGCCGCCAACAGCGCCGCTTCGCGTTCGGGTGCCAGGCCGACGCCGGCATGCGGGCCGTCGTGGGCCACTGCCCAGGCGGCGGTATCGGCCACCGTCTGCGCCAGCGGCCGGCAGGCCAGACCGGTTTGCAGCGCCCGGGTGATGTCCACCTCGTGCAGGCCGGCTTCGCTGCGCGGCACCCACACCGGCAGGTCGGCCCAGGGGGTCACGCCTTGCTGCAGCAGGAAGTCTTCGCTGGCCCACAGCGGCCGCGTCTCGGGTCGCAGCACGGCGCAGGCGGTGTCGAGGAATCCGCCCATCGTCAGCGGCGCCGCCGGCCCGGTGAGGTTGAAGACGCCGGTCGTTTGCTGTTCGGCCTGGCGCAGCAGCCAGGCGGCGGCGTCGCGGGCGTCGATGAACTGCACGCGGGCCTCCGGTTCGCCCGGCGCCAGCATCTCGCCGCCGGCGGTGATGCGCTGCAGCCACCAGGTGAAGCGGCCCGTGGGGTCGTGCGGGCCCACCAGCAGCCCCGGGCGGGCGATGAGGTGCTGGCCCGGCAGCGCGGTGGCGAGTGCCTGCTCGCACAGCACCTTGAGGCCGCCGTAGGTCTCGCCGGTGACGGCTTCGGTCGTCGGGTCGGCCAGGGTCTGCAGCGGCGCGTCTTCGTCTGGGCCGGGGCGGGCGAAACCGGCGTAGACGCTGATCGTCGACACCAGCAGATAACGTCCGACGCGCCCGGCCAGCGCGCCAGCCATGCTGCGCAGATGGCGCGGCACGTAGGCGCTGGTGTCGATGACAGCGTCCCAGCTGCCACGGGCGAGCACGGCGAGGTCGCCGTTGCGGTCGGCGATGCGGTGTTCGGCTTCGGGGAACAGCGCCGGCCCGCTCTGGCCGCGGTGCAGCAGCGTCACCGTGTGGCCGGCGGCCAGCGCCTGGGCCACGAGGTGGCGGCCCAGGAACCGGGTGCCGCCGATGACGAGCAGATGCATCATCCGGCGCACTGTAGCGCCGGATCGGGCGTGCCGGTCAGGCCCGGCGGCGGCGCGCGAGGCCGAGCACGCCGCCCAACCCGGCCAGCATCAGGCCATAGGTCGCCGGTTCGGGCACCACGGTGACGAAGGTGCGGATCTCGCCGCCGCCGAACGTCGTGCTGTGGATGTTGAAGTAGGCGTTGCCGGAGGTCAGGTTGGCGATCAGCCGGGCCTCGGCACCCGCTGCGGTGCCGCCGCTGCCGGTGACGAAGCCTGCGCTGTAGCTCGACGTCAGCGTCAGGTCGATCAGCTGCGTGTAGCTGCCCGAACTCACACCCAGCGGAAAGCCCGGCAGGATGCCGCCGGTGGCCAGCGCCACACCGGCGGTGCCGGTGTTCGGCAGCGCCGTGCAGCAGTGGATGTGCGCGTTGTTGGTGGTGCCCGACAGCCCGGCGAACGTGGCGTTGATGAACAGCGTGTTGCCGTCGTCGTCGTACTCCATGTACAGGCTACCGCTGCCGGTGGCACCGGGCGCCTCGGGCGCGAAGGTGCCGGCGAACTGCGTGATGTGGGCCTGCGCGCCGGTGGCCAGCAGGAGGGCGGCAAGAGCGATCGGGGTCTTCATGCGCAGGGCCTCGTTGGGTGGGAACAAGCGCGCATGGTCTGCCCTGGCGCGGCCCGCTCCCATCCCTAATCCGCAGAGGCGCGGCATGGAATAAGCGCTGCCACCGGTGCGTACCGAACGGCCGGCGTCGGCAACGCCTCAGCGCGCGAACAGCCCCTTGTGCTGCTCGCGCAGCAAGTTCTTCTGCACCTTGCCCATCGTGTTGCGCGGCAGGTCAGCCACCACGTCCACGCGCTTGGGCACCTTGAAGTTGGCGATCTTCGACTTCAGCGCGCTGATCACCGCCGCGCCGTCGACGGCAGCGCCGGGCCGGGCCACCACCACCGCAACCACGGCTTCGCCGAAGTCCGGGTGTGGCACGCCCACCACCGCCGATTCGGCGACACCGGCCATCTCGTTGATGTAACCCTCGATCTCGGCCGGGTAGACGTTGTAGCCGCCGCTGATGATGAGATCCTTGCTGCGGCCGACGATCGTGATGTAGCCCTCGGCGTCGATCTTGCCGACATCGCCGGTCTTGAACCAGCCGTCGGGCGTGAACTCTTCCTTGGTCTTTTCGGGCATGCGCCAGTAACCCTGGAACACGTTCGGGCCTTGCACCTGGATGCCGCCGATCTCGCCGGCCGGCAGCGCCGCGCCCTGCTCGTCCTGCACGCGCACGCCGACACCGGGCAGCGCGAAGCCGACCGTGCCGCCGCGGCGCGCGCTCTCGGGGCGGTAGGGGTTGGAGGTGAGCATCACGGTTTCGCTCATGCCGTAGCGTTCGAGCAAGGTATGGCCGGTGCGCTGCTGCCAGTCGCTGAAGGTTTCCAGCAGCAGTGGTGCCGAGCCGCTGACGAACAGGCGCATGTGCTGCGTCGCGGCATGGTTCAGCCCTGGCTCACCGAGCAGGCGCACGTAGAGTGTGGGCACGCCCATGAACACGGTGGCCTCCCGCATGCGGGCCAGCGCCGCCTTCGGGTCGAAGCGCGAGAACCAGATCATCTTGCTGCCGTTGAGCAGCGCGCCATGGCTGGCGACGAAGAGGCCGTGCACGTGGAAGATCGGCAGCGCGTGGATCAGCACATCACCCGGCACCCAACCCCAGGCGGCTTTCAGCACCTGGGCGTTGCTCAGCAGGTTGCCGTGCGAGAGCATCGCGCCCTTGCTGCGCCCTGTTGTGCCGCTGGTGTAGAGGATGGCGGCCAGGTCGTCGGCGCTGCGCGTCGCAACGGTGTGCACATCGCTGTGGAACGCCGCACGGTCCAGCAGCGTGCCCGTGCGGTCGTCGTTCAGCGTGAAGACATGCGCCGTGCCGGCCTGGAACGCCAGCTGGCTGACCCAGCCGAAGTTCTTGCCCGCGCACACCACCACCGCAGGCTCGGCGTTGCCGATGAAGTATTCGATCTCGCTGGCCTGGTAGGCCGTGTTCAGCGGCAGGAAGACGTGGCCGGCGCGCAGTACGGCCAGATAAAGCATCAGCGCTTCGACGCTCTTTTCCGTCTGTACGGCGATGCGCGACGCCGGCGGCAAGTCCAGCGAATCGAGCAGGTTGGCGATCATCGCCGCGGCGCGGTCGAGGTCGCGCCACGTGTAGTGCAGCGGCGCCTGCGTGTCGGCGGTTTCGACCGCCGTGCTGTCCAGGTCGGCAGGGAAGGCCGCGCGCAGCGCAGCGAAGAGGTTGGCGTTCTGCTTGGCCATCATGTTCAGTCCAGCTTCGCCCCCGAGTTCTTCACCACTTCGGCCCAACGCTTGACCTCGGCGCCGACAAATTTGCCGAAGGCGTCACCGTACAGGTTCGGCGTCTCGGCGCCGAGGCCGTTCCAGGCCGTGCGCAACTCGTCGCTGGTGAGGGCCTTGCGCATCTCGGCGCTGAACTTGTCGACGATGTCCTTCGGCGTGCCCTTGGGTGCGAACATGCCGTACCAGGTGGCGACCTGGTAACCCGGCAGGCCGCCGTCCTTGCTGGTGGGCACGTCGGGGAAACCGGGCGCGCGTTTGTCGCTGGCCACCGCGATGGCATGCAGCCGCCCGCCCTTGATGTGGTTGGCCGACGAGCCGAGGCCGTCGAACATCAGGTCGACCTGGCCGGCGATCAGGTCCTGCAGCGCCGGGCCCGCGCCGCGGTACGGGATGTGGGTGATGAAGGTCTTGGTCTGCAGCTTGAACAGCTCGCCGGCCAGATGGTGCGAGGTGCCGTTGCCGGCCGAGCCGTAGTTCAGCTTGCCCGGGTTCTTGCGCAGGAAGTCCAGCAGTTCGGGCAGGGTCTTGGCCTGCACCCGCTGCGGGTTGACGACGATCACCTGCGGCACCGCCGACACCAGCCCGACGGGGATGAAGTCGGTCTCGATGTTGTAGTCGAGCTTCGGGTACATGCTGGGCGCGATCGAGTGGTGCACCGCGCCCATGAAAAACGAGTAGCCGTCGGGCGCGGCCTTGGCCACGAGGCCGGCGCCCAGCGTGCCGCCGGCGCCGCCCTTGTTGTCGATGACGAACTGGCGGCCGGCGTTTTTCGTCATCACCGCAAACAGCGGCCGCGCAAACGCATCGGTGCCGCCGCCGGGCGGGAACGGCACGACGACGGTCACCGGCTTGCTGGGCCAGGCCGACTGGGCATGGACCCAGGGCGCGGCGAGGGTGGCGGCACCGGCGATGAGGAGCTGGCGGCGTTGCGGATGGGTCACGGGGTACTCCTTGGGTCTCAGATCAGGGCGGCGACGGCACGCGAACGCGCCACATCGCCGCGGCGGAACTTGGTGTGGCTGGCTTCGATGCGGTCGAGGTCGTAGAGGTAGTTGACCATCAGCCCGAAGGACTGGCGCAGTCCGTGGGCCGACATGTTGCCGCGTGGATTCAGCCGCTCGAGCCGGGCGCCGTTGTCGAGGTGGAAACGCGCCACCGGGTCGCCCGCGGCGGTAGGCGAAGCAAACGTCAGGTAGGCGGCGGCCAGCGCCATCAAGGCGGCCTGCGCCGGTGCGTCGAGTTGGTCGTGCAGCGCTGCGCCATGCAGCGCGTCGAGGTCGCCGCCGCTGGCCTGCAGCAGCGTTGTCCTGGCCGTTTGCAACCTGGCCGCGGCGCTGCGGCCGATGCCGGGCAGGGCGGCGAAGTCGGGCTCGGTGTCGAGCCAGGCTGCCAGCTTCGGGATGGGCGACAAGGTGCAGAAGGTCTTCAGCCGCGGCAGTTCGCCCTGCAGCTGTTCGGCCACCTGCTTGATCAGGAAGTTGCCCAGCGAGACGCCGCGCAGGCCGGGTTCGCAGTTGCTGATGCTGTAGAAAGCGGCGACGCGGAAACGTTCGGGCGGCAGCGGCGTCGAGGCCTTGTCGATCAGCGGCGCAATGTGTTCCGGCATCTCGGGCAGCAGCGCCACTTCGACGAAGATCAGCGGCTCTTCGGGCAGCTGCGGGTGGAAAAAGGCAAAACAGCGGCGGTCGGGCTGCAGGCGCCGGCGCAGGTCGTCCCAGCCGTCGATCTGGTGCACGGCTTCGTGCAGGATGATCTTTTCCAGCAGCTGCGCCGGCGAGTTCCAGTCGACCCGTTTCATCTGCAGGAAGCCAGGGTTGAACCACGACGACAGCAGGTGCAGGAAGTCGGCTTCCAGCGCCGCCAGATCGGGACGCTTCGGCAACCGGCGCAGCAGCGCGCGGCGCAGCCGTAGCACGGCAGCGGTGCCGCCGGGTGTGCGGTTCAGCCGCCGCAGCAGTTCCTGCCGCGGCGGTTCGACGGCCTGGGTCAGCGCGATCAACGCCGCGGCATCGGGCGTCTCGGCATAGGCCTGGGCCAGGCGCAGCACGGCCTGCGGCTCGGGGCCGAGGTCGCGCGCCAGGTGATCGAAGAAGTCGTCGAGCTGGTCGTCGGCGACGTCGTCCAGCCGTTCGATCAGCTCCTTCGCCAGCGGCAGGCCGTTCATTTCGCCGCGTTCGGAGAGCAGGCGTTTGCTGCCCAGGCGCAGCAGGCTCAAGCGCCGCGCCTGGCGCTGGCGCGCCGCGGCTTCGCGCAGATCATCAAGCATGGGCGGCTGCCTCGAGCGCCGTCTTGCGCAGTTTCTTCAGCGCCACCAGCTGCGCCATCAGGTGGTCGTGCATCGCACGTTCGGCACGTGCCGCGTCGCGCTGTTCGAAGGCGTCGATCAGCACCCGGTGTTCGTTGATCGAGGCGTCGATGCGGCCCGGCAGCGCCAACTGGCGGCCGCGCATCAGTCGCATGATGCGGCGCAGGTCGCCGGTGCTGCGGTCGAGCCAGCGGTTGTGCGCCAGCGCCTGCACCTGCGAGTGGAAGACATGGTTGGCGCGGTAATAGCCGTCGATGTCCTGCGCCGCGGCATGGCGCTCCAGGTCGTCGTGCAGCCGGCGCAACAGCCGCAGGTCGTCGTCGCCGGCCTTCTTCACGGCCTCGAAGGCGCAGCGTCCTTCCAGCAGCGCCATCACCGGGAACAGCGCGTCGGCGTCGTCTTCGGTGAGCTCGATGACACGGCAGCCGCGGTGCGGCACCAGCTCCACCAGGCCTTCTGCGGCCAGCACCTTCAGCGCTTCGCGCAGCGGCGTGCGGCTGACCTGCCAGCGTTCGGCGAGGGCCTTCTCGTCGATCCACTGGCCGGGCACGAGCTGGTTGTCGAACACCATGGCGCGCAGCCGCGCGGCCACGCCGTCGTGCAACGAGGTGCCGCGCAAGGGGATGGGGTCTGCCATGACGACATGATTACGTAATTACGGCGCCATGTGGATCCGTAGCTTCCCGTAGGCCGACAAAGCCTCTACGGCGCCAGCAGCACGGGCATCAGCGCGCCGAGGTCGTCGACGATCAAGTCGCTGAGCCGCTGCACCTTGTCGGTGGGCGACAGCAGGTTCCAGGGATCGGCCGGCGGTGTGCTGCGCACGTTGGCGATGATCTTGCCTTCGCCGATGCGGCGTGTGCGCAGCACCCGGCCGCTGCGTGCGTCGATGAGCACGGCACGGGCATAGAGATAGGGCGCCAGGAAACCCGGCACATCGGCGCCACCGTCGACGGCTGGCAGCGGGGTATAACGGTCGATGTAGAAGCCCAGGCCTTCCAGCGTGCCGGTGCCCATCTGCACACCGCGCAGCGGCAGCCGCGCTTCACCGCGGAAGCGGGTGACGAGCAGCAGGTGCGTGCTGCCGCGGCTGGCCATCGCCGCCGCCAGGTCGGCAGGCAACTTGGCGGTGGCGCCTTCGCTGAGGCTTTGCTCGGGGCCGAACAGGTCGGTGTCCAGCGGCGCCACCAGCCACACCGGGGCGCCAGCCTCGGCATTGGCGATGGCGGTCTTGGCCGTCAGCAGCACGACCTTGTCGAGCGTGCCTTCGGGAATGGCCAGCCGCGCCACCGGATTCGGCCCGGCCTGCGCGATGCTGCCCGGTTGCGCGGTGACGACGCTGACATCGCGCGCCAGTTCGGAGATGACGGCGAACGAGCGCTTGTCCTGGGCCGTTGCACTCGCTGCTGCGGCGAGCAGCAGGGCACCGACAACGACAGCCTTCAGCACCGGTGTCATCGGCTGGCCAGCAGCGCCGGCAGCGCGGCCGCGACTTCGCGGTTGATCATCTCGGCGAGGTAACGAACTTTTTCGTCGGGCTTCATGCCCTCCCAGGGATCGGTGCCGGAGACGTCGGTCCGTGTGTTCACGTAGACATGGCTTTGCCGGATGTTGCGAACGCCGACGATGCGGCCATTGGCCGCGTCGACGAGCACGGCGCGGGCATGCAGGTAGGGTGCCAGGAAGCCGGTGGTGCTTTGGCCGGTGTTGGCGTTGCGCATCGCGGCCACGCGGTCGAGGTAAAAGCCCAGGCCTTCCAATGTGCCGGTGCCCAGGCGCCCGTCCAGGGCTTTCAGATCCGCCTCCGCGCGCAGCCGCGTCAGCAACACCAGATGCGTGTGCCCGCGCGTTTTCATCTCGCCGCTCACGTCGTCGGGCAGCTTCAGAACGCCGCCTTCGCTGAAGACCTGGGTCGGGGCAAAGAGATCGCTGTCCAGCGGTGCGACCAGCCACACGCCGGCGCCGGCTTCCGTCTTCTGGATGGCCTGACGCGCTGCGACCAGCGCCACCTTGTCGAGCGCACCGCCGGGCATCGGCATGCTGGTGCGCAGGTTGTTGTTCAGCCGCGAGCCGGTCGACTCCTGGAACGTCACGACGTTGATCTCGCGCGCGAACTCCGAGATCACGGCGTAGGACCGTGGCGCCGTCTGCGCCGACGCGGCGGCGGTCGCGGTGGCCAGAAGCAGGCCCACGAGCCTCCGGCGGTTCAATTCACCCATCTTGTCTCCCTGCGGCGCATGCCCACAACGGGCGCCAGACGCTGATCTTAGCCAAGCGCCCGGCACAGTACAGTGCCCACATGCCAGCCCCGACATCCAGCACACCAGGATTGCGGCTCGACGCCGACCAGGTGCTCAAGCTCGCGGCGCAGAGCATGTTCGACACCTTCGCCAAAACTGCGATGGGTACGATGGTGATCGACCGTGAACACCGCATCGTCTGGATCAGCGAAGGCTACAAACGCTTCCTGCCGGCGCTGGGCCACGCAGAGAGCGACTTCGTCGGCCGCCTCGTCGAGGAAGTGGTGCCGAACACGCTGATGGCGCAGGTGGTCGACACCGGCCAGCCGATCCTGGTCGACCTGCTGACGAACCGTGCCGGCACCTTTCTCGTCAGCCGGCTGCCGCTGAAGAACGAAGCCGGCGAAGTGATCGGCGCCTTCGGCATGGTGCTGCTGGACCATCCGGAAACGACGATGCAGCCGCTGATCGTCAAGTTCAGCCGCCTGCAGCACGAACTCGACGACACCCGCCGCCAGCTCGCCGCCGAACGCGTGAACCAGCGCCGGCCGAAGTACACGATCGCCAGTTTCATCGGCGCCAGCCCGGCGGCGCTGGAGGTCAAACGCCAGGCGCGGCGGGTTGCGATGACCGACAGCACCGTGCTGCTGCTTGGCGAAACCGGCACCGGCAAGGAGCTGCTCGCCCATGCCATCCATGCCGCCAGCCGCCGTGCGGCGCGGCCCTTCGTCGGCGTCAACATCGCGGCCGTGCCCGACACGCTGCTCGAAGCCGAGTTCTTCGGCGTCGCGCCCGGCGCCTACACCGGCGCCGACCGCAAGGGTCGCGAAGGCAAGTTCAAGTTCGCCGACGGCGGCACGCTGTTCCTCGACGAAATCGGCGACATGCCGCTGCCGCTGCAGAGCAAGCTGCTGCGTGCGTTGCAGGAGCAGGAGATCGAGCCGCTGGGCAGCAACCGCGTCGAGCGGATCGACGTGCGCATCGTCGCCGCGACCAGCCGCGACCTCGAGGCGATGGTGGCGCAAGGGCTGTTCCGCGCCGACCTGTTCTACCGCCTCAACGTGCTGCCGATCCGGCTGCCGCCGCTGCGCGAACGCTTGGGTGACCTGGAAGCGCTGGTCGACGCCTTGGCTGACGACATTGCGCGCCGCAGCGGCCTGCCGCACAAGGCGCTGTCGGGTGAAGCGCTGGACCTGCTGGCGCACCAGGCCTGGCCGGGCAACATCCGCGAGCTGCGCAACGTGCTCGAACAGGCGACGCTGATGACCGACGACCTGGCGCTGACGCCGCAACATTTCACCGCGGCGCTGCGCCTGGACGGTGTGCCGGCCGCCATGCCACTGGCGCCGGCGCGTGCGCTGGCGCCGAGCGCGCCGCCCCCGCCGCTGGACAGCAGCGGCGCGCCGCGGCCGCTGCCCGAGCAGGTGGCCGAAGTCGAACGCCGCGCGATGGCGGCGGCGCTGCACAGCACCCGCGGCAACCGCATGGCCGCGGCACGGCTGCTGAAGATCTCGCGCGCGGCGTTCTACGACAAGCTGGCGCGTTACCCGGAACTCGGGCAGCTGGGGCGTCCCGCCGAAATTGCCTGACAAGCAGGCAGTGTCAAGTCGGTATCGCCTGATATTCAGGCGCCTCTGGGTCGCGATGTGCCTGAGTATCAGGCGCTTCGCTGTAACTTCAGGCCGAATGCTGTCCAAAAGCGAGGGTTTGCACCTAACTAGTGCATCCGGCACGGCGATTGCAACGACGAGGCACATCCAAAAGGAGACCTCCCGCCATGCAGCGCCGCTTGTTCCCCATTGCCCTGAGTCTGGCCGTCCTGGCCCCCGCCGCCCTTGCGCAGGCCGGCAAAGAGATCCGCATCGCCCACATCAACGGCAAGACCGGCCCGCTCGAGGCCTATGCCAAACAGTCGGCCATCGGCTTCCAGATGGGCCTGGAATTCGCCACCGGCGGCACCATGGCCGTGGCCGGCCGCAAGCTGGTGGTGATCGAGAAAGACGACCAGGGCAAGCCCGACCTGGGCAAGAACCTGCTGGCTGCCGCCTACGGCGACGACAAGGTCGACATCGCTGTCGGCACCACCGGTTCTGGCGTCGCGCTGGCGATGCTGCCGGTGGCCGAGGAATACAAGAAGCTGCTGCTGGTGGAGCCGGCGGTGGCCGACAGCATCACCGGCGACAAGTGGAACAAGTACATCTTCCGCACCGGCCGCAATTCGAGCCAGGACGCGATCAGCAACGCCGTGGCGCTGGACAAGGCCGGTGTCAGCATCGTCACGCTGGCGCAGGACACGGCCTTCGGCAAAGACGGTGTCAAGGCCTTCAAGGAAGCGCTGAAGACCGCCAAGATCGTGCAGGAGGAGTACCTGCCCGCAGCCACCACCGACTTCACTGCCGGCGCCCAGCGCATCATCGACAAGCTCAAGGACCAGCCGGGCCGCAAGGTCATCTTCATCATCTGGGCCGGTGCCGGCAACCCGTTCAAGATCAACGACCTGGGGCTGAAGCGCTTCGGCATCGAGATCGCCACCGGCGGCAACATCCTGCCGGCGATGGCGGCCTACAAGCAGTTCCCGGGCATGGAAGGCGCCACCTACTACTACTTCGGCATTCCGAAGAACCCGGTCAACGAATGGCTGGTGGCCAACCACTACACCAAGTTCAAGACACCGCCGGACTTCTTCACCGCCGGCGGCATGAGCGCCGGCATCGCGGTGGTGGAAGCGCTGAAGAAGACCAAGGGCGACACCAGCACCGACAAGCTGATCGCCGCGATGGAAGGCATGAGCTTCGAGACGCCCAAGGGCAAGATGACCTTCCGCAAGGAAGACCACCAGGCGATGCAGTCGATGTTCCACTTCAAGATCAAGGACGACCCGGCGTTCGCCTGGGGCGTGCCGGAGCTGGTGCGCGAGATCAAGCCTGAAGAGATGAGCATCCCGATCCGCAACAAGCGCTGATCGCGGATTGACGAGAGCGGGCCGCAGAGCCCGCCACCGCACACAACAGGAGACACGAGCATGAACGCTGCCTTTCGGCCGCTGTGTGCCGCTGCATGGCTGATCGCCGGCGCGGTGCAGGCGGCACCGCTGCCCCAGCTGATGATCGATGCGACGCAGACCACAGTGTCCGGCCTGTCATCCGGCGGCTTCATGGCCGTGCAGATGCATGTGGCCTATTCGGCGACGTTCAAGACCGGCGCCGGTATCGTGGCCGGCGGGCCGTTCTATTGCGCCGAAGGCTCGGTCGTCAGCGCCACCGGCCGCTGCATGACGCACAGCACCAGCATCCCCGTGAGCAGCCTCGTCAGCACCACCAACAGCTGGGCTGCCAGCGGCTTCATCGACCCGGTGGCGAACCTGGCAAGCTCGAAAGTGCACCTGTTCTCGGGCACTTCGGACAACACCGTCAGACAGGCGGTGATGAACGACCTGCAGACCTACTACCAGGCCTTCGTGCCGGCGGCCAACATCGCCTACGAAAAGACCGTCGCCGCCGGCCATGCCATGGTCACCGACGACTACGGCTCGACCTGCGCGACGACCGCGTCGCCCTACATCAACGACTGCAACCACGATCTCGCCGGCGCCATCTTCGGCCAGCTCTACGGCACGCTGAACCCGCGCAACAACGGCACGCTGAGCGGCAGCTTCACCGAGTTCGAGCAGACGGCCTTCATCAGCGGCCACGGCATGGCCACCACCGGCTGGGTCTACGTGCCCGCTGCGTGCACGACGATGAGCTGCAAGCTGCACGTGGTGTTGCACGGCTGCAAGCAGAACACCGCCGATGTCGGCCAGCAGTACGTGCGCAACACCGGCTACAACCGCTGGGCCGACAGCAACCGCATCGTCGTGCTGTACCCGCAGACCGGCGCCGGCGCCACGAACAGCTGCTGGGACTGGTGGGGCTACGACAGCACCAACTACGCCAGGAAGAGCGGGCCGCAGATGGCGGCCGTGAAGGCGATGGTCGACCGCGTTTCCAGCGGCACGGCACCTTCCACGCTGCCCGCGCCCACCGGCGTCGGCACCTCGGGCGCCACCGCCAGCAGCATGGTCATCGCCTGGGGCGGCGTCACAGGCGCCAGCGGCTACAACGTCTACCGCGGTGCCACCAAGGTCAACGCTGCGCTTCTGACAGGAACCACCTTCACCGACACCGGCCTCGCTGCCGGCACCACCTACAGCTGGACCGTGAAGGCCGTCGACGCTGCCGGTGCCGAGAGCCCGGCCTCGGCCGCCGCCAGCGGCACCACGACCGGCGCCGCCGCTGTGTGTTTCACCGCCAGCAACTACGCCCACACGACAGCCGGGCGCGCCTACGCGAGCTTCGGTTATGCCTACGCCAACGGCTCGAACCAGAACATGGGGCTGTGGAACGTGTTCATCACGAAGACGCTGAAACAGACCGGCCCGAACTACTACGTGATTGGCACTTGCCCTTGAAACCCTTGAACCTCGATGCTTGAAACGCGCGACCTCACCATCCGCTTCGGTGGCCATGTTGCCGTCGACCACGTGTCCTGCAGCTTTGCGCCGGGCACGCTGACGGCCATCGTCGGGCCGAACGGCGCCGGCAAGACGACCTACTTCAACCTCATCTCGGGCCAGCTGCCGGCCAGCGAGGGCCGGGTGCTGCTCGATGGCGAGGACATCACCGCGCTGCCCGCGCCAGTGCGCACACGCCGTGGCCTCGGCCGTGCCTTCCAGCTGACGCAGCTGTTCCCGCACCTCAGCGTGCTGGAGAACGTGCGCCTGGCGGTGCAGGCGCGTGAGCAGGGCCGCGGCAAGGCGGGGCTGGACCTGCTGCGGGTTTGGCTCGACCGCCGCGCGTGGATCGACGAAGCCCAGGCCTTGCTCACCAGCGTGCGCCTGGCCGACAAGGCCGAAGCCACGGCCGCCAGCCTGCCGCATGGCGACCAGCGCAAGCTCGAAGTGGCCTTGCTGATGGCGCTGGACCCCAAGGTCTACATGTTCGACGAACCCACCGCCGGCATGAGCGTCGACGAGGTGCCGGTGGTGCTGGACCTGATCCGCCAGCTCAAAGGCCGCAAGGACCGCACGATCCTGCTGGTGGAACACAAGATGGACGTGGTGCGCGAGCTTTCCGACCGCATCGTCGTGCTGCACAACGGCCAGATGGTGGCCGACGGCGAGCCCGAGAAAGTGATCGCGATGCCGGTGGTGCAGCAGGCCTATCTGGGCATGGCCGCGGAGGAGCCGGCATGAAGAACGTGCTCGAACTCAAAGCCGTGCAGACGCACATCGGCGCGTACCACATCCTCCACGGCGTCGACCTCGTCGTGCCCGAGGGCGAAGTGACGATGCTGCTCGGCCGCAACGGCGCCGGCAAGACGACGACGCTGCGCACGGTGATGGGCTTGTGGGCCGCCAGCGCCGGCAGCATCACGTTCAAGGGTGAAGCCATCCACGGCCGCGGCACACCCGACATCGCGCAGGCCGGCATTGCCTACGTACCCGAAAGCATGGGCATCTTCGGCGACCTCACGGTGCAGGAAAACATGGTGCTCGCCGCGCGCAAGGCGCGCCACGCCGGCGAGCTGGACAGCGCGCGGCTAGCCTGGATCTACAGCCTGTTCCCGGCGCTGCAGAAATTCTGGCTGGCGCCGGCGGGCAAGCTCAGCGGCGGCCAGAAGCAGATGCTGGCGGTGGCACGCGCCATCGTCGAGCCGCGCGAACTGATCCTCATCGACGAGCCGAGCAAGGGCCTGGCGCCGTCCATCATCAACAACCTCATCGGCTGCCTGCGAGAGCTGAAAAAAAAACAGCGCACGACGATCCTGCTCGTCGAACAGAACTTCATGATGGCCAAGGCTTTGGGCGACAGCGTCGCGGTGATGGACAACGGCGTCGTCGTGCACAGCGGCCGCATGGCCGAGCTGGTGGCCGACGAAGGGCTGCAGCAGCGGCTGCTCGGCCTGTCGCTGGGAGCGCACCAATGAAGCTGGATCCCAGACCCTTGATCCTGCTGGTGGCGCTGATGCTGCTGGCGCTGCCACTGGTCGGCTCGCCGTCGACCTGGCTGACGCTGACGGTGGCCGGGCTCGCGATGGGCCTCATCGTCTTCGTCATCGCCAGCGGCCTGACGCTGGTGTTCGGCCTGATGGACGTGCTGAACTTCGGCCACGGCGTCTTCATCGCGATGGGCGCGTTTGTCGCCACCAGCGTGATGGCCGGCATGAGCGCGTGGTCGGGCTCGCCGTCGCTGTGGCTGAACCTGGGCGCGATCTTCACCGCGATGCTGGCCGCGATGGCGGTGGCCGGCGCCATCGGCTGGGCCTTCGAGCGGGTTGTCGTGCGGCCGGTCTACGGCCAGCACCTGAAGCAGATCCTCATCACGATGGGCGGCATGATCGTCGGCGAAGAGATCATCAAGGTGATCTGGGGGCCGCTGCAGATTCCGCTGCCGCTGCCCGAAGCGCTGCGTGGCTCGTTCGAGTTTGGCGACGCCGGCATCGAGAAGTACCGTGTGCTCGCAGTGATCATCGGCCTGCTGGTCTTTGCCGCGCTGCTGTGGGTGCTGAACCGCACCAAGGTCGGCCTGCTGGTGCGTGCCGGCGTGCAGGACCGCGAGATGGTCGAGTCGCTGGGCTACCGCATCCGCCAGCTCTTCGTCGGCGTCTTCGTCACCGGCTCGGCGCTGGCCGGGCTGGGCGGTGTGCTCTGGGGCCTGTACCAGCAGAACGTGACGCCGCAGATCGGCGCCCAGGTCAACGTGCTGATCTTCATCGTCATCATCATCGGCGGCCTCGGCAGCACGCTCGGCTGTTTCGTCGGCGCGCTGCTGGTGGGGCTGATGGCCAACTACACCGGCTTCCTGGCGCCCAAGGTGGCGCTGTTCTCGAACATCGGCCTGATGGTCGCCATCCTCTTGTGGCGCCCGCAAGGCCTGTATCCGGTGACGAACCGATGATCGCCCGCCTGCTCTCCCACGACCTGCCGCGCAACCGCTGGCTGGCGGCCGCCTTGCTGCTGATCCTTGTCGGCCTGGCAGCGGCACCCTTCCTCTTCCCCGGCAGCAAGGCGCTCGGCGTCGCCGCGAAGATGCTGGTCTTCATCCTGCTCGTCGCCAGCTACGACCTGCTGCTCGGCTACACCGGCATCGTCAGCTTCGCGCACACGATGTTCTTTGGCATCGGTGCCTACGGCGTCGCGGTGGCCAGCACACGCATGGGCGAAGGCTGGGCGGCGGTGGGGCTCGGGCTGGGGGCGGCCTTGCTGATCTCGCTGGCGCTGGCTTTCGTGATCGGCCTCTTCAGCCTGCGGGTGAAGGCGATCTTCTTCGCGATGATCACGCTCGCCGTGGCCGCGGCCTTCCAGACGCTGGCCTCGCAGCTCTCGGACATCACCGGCGGCGAAGACGGGCTGACCTTCCGCAACCCCGAGTGGCTGTCGCCGTCGTTCGAGTTCGCGGGCTTCGATGGCCGGCTCGTCACCTACTACCTGCTGTTCGTGGTGGTGCTGGTGCTGTTCCTGCTGCTGCTGCGCATCGTCAACTCGCCGTTCGGACGGGTGCTGCAGGCGATCCGCGAAAACGATTTCCGTGCCGAGGCGATCGGCTTCCGCACCGTGGTCTACCGCACGCTGAGCAACGTGCTGTCGGCCGGTTTCGCCTGCATCGCCGGTGCGCTGCTCGCACTGTGGCTGCGCTACACCGGCCCCGACACGACGCTGAGCTTCGAAGTCATGCTCGACATCCTGCTCATCGTCGTCATCGGCGGCATGGGCACGATGTACGGCGCTGTTATCGGCGCCGTGCTCTTCGTCTTCGCGCAGAACTACCTGCAGGACGGCCTGAAGTTCGCCGCCGGCGCGCTGGAAGGCGTGCCCGTGCTCAGCGCCCTGCTCACACCCGACCGCTGGCTGCTCTGGCTGGGCGTGCTCTTCGTGTTGTCGGTCTACCACTTCCCGACCGGCGTGGTGGGCAAGCTGCGTGGCCTGGCGAAGAAGGGCACGGCATGACACCGGCCTCGCACTACCTCGTCTGCGAAGGGCGCGAGCTCCATGTCAGCGAATGGGGCGCCGGCAACGATGAGGTGGTGATCGCCTGGCACGGCCTGGCGCGCACCGGGCGCGACATGGACCACATCGCTGCGCGCCTGGCCGAGCGTTACCGCGTGATCTGCCCCGACACGCTGGGCCGTGGCCTCAGCCAGTGGAGCCCCGAGCCGGCGCTTGAATACTGCCTGGCGTTCTACGAGCGCCAGGCGCTGAGCCTGCTCGACCAGATGGGCGTCACACGCTGCCACTGGCTGGGCACGTCGATGGGCGGCGCGATCGGCCTGCGCGCCGCGGCGGGGGCGCTGACCGGGCGCATCCGGCGGCTGGTGCTCAACGACATCGGGCCGCAGCTCGCCGACGCCGCCATCACGCGCATCCGCACCTATGCCGGCAGCCCGCCGGCGTTCGGCACGATGGGCGAACTGGAGCAGTATTTCCGCACCATCTACCAGCCCTATGGCTGGCTCGGCGACGACCATTGGCGGCTGCTCACCGAAACCTCGATGCGCCGCCTGCCCGACGGCCGCGTCACGCCGCACTACGACCCGGCGATGGTGCAGCAGTTCACCCACCACCCCGACGACTACCTGCAGTGGGACGCCTGGGACCGGCTGACGCTGCCGGTGCTGTGCCTGCGCGGCGAAAGCTCCGACCTGCTGCTGCCGCAGACCGCCGACGCGATGCGCCAGCGCGGGCCGCGCGCGGTGGTGGTCACCATCGCCGGCTGCGGCCATGCGCCGGCGCTGAACACGCCCGAACAGTTTGCGCTGGTCGAACGTTTCTTCGCCGGCGAATAACCAGCGGTCAGCGCCGGGTCAGCGCCGAAAGCGCCCGTCGCTGCCGATGATCGACAGATCGGCGAAATCCAGCCCGCTGTGGTCGCTGGCGCTGAAGCTCACTTCGAGGCCGCCGATGTCGAAGCGCCGGAACGTGTTCAGCGCCGCCTGCAGGCCGGCGCGTGTCGGGTTCGGCCCGGCGCGCTTCAAGCCTTCCACCAGCACCTTGGCGCCGGCAAAACCCTCCAGCATCGCCGGCGTCACTTCGGGCAGGCCGGCGGCCTTGGCAAGTTCGTTGGCCTGGCGGATGAAGCCGGTGGTCATCGAACGTTCGGGCGGGAACACCTGGGTCACGATGGTGCCGGTGGCGAACTCGCCCATCTGCTTGACGAAGCCGCTCGACGCGTTGTTCGACAGCGTCACGATCTGCGCCTTCGAGCCCGCGCCGCGCAGCAGCTTCGTGCCTTCGGCCACCACCGCAGCAGAGGCGATGAAGACGACAGCCTGCGCGTCGCCCGCGGCGGCCTGCTTCACCATGGCCGCGAGGTCGGGCTTGCTGCGGTCGAACTTCTCCAGGAACACCGGTTTGCGTTTGGCGAGTTCGAAGCCGCGCAGCGCCCCGCTGGCGCCGTCGGCACCGAACGAGTCGTCCACGTGCGCGAGGCCGATGCGCTCGATGCCGACGGTCGCCAGGTGCGTCACGGCCTTCTCGGCTTCACGCTGGTAGGTGGCGCGCACGTTGAAGATCCACGGATGCACCGGTTTGTGCAGCGCCATCGCGCCGGTCGACGGCGCCACCAGCGGCACTTCGTACTGGTCGAGCAGCGGCCGGATGGCTTCGGTGTGCGGCGTGCCGCGGTTCATGAACAGCGCGATCGCGCTGCGTTCGGTGATCAGCTTGCGTGCGTTCTCGGCCGCCAGCTTGGGGTCGAAGCGGTCGTCGAGCGTGACGAGTTCGATCTTCCTGCCGTTGACGCCACCGGCCGCGTTGACGGCGTCGAAGTACATCTTGGCGCCGTCGATGTTCTCCTTCACGCCGGCGGCCGCCGGGCCGGTGATGCCGGAGGTCTGGCCGACCACCAGGGTCGCCGGCTGTGCCAGGGCGGTGCCGGCAGCGGCCAGCAACATCAGCAAAGCGGTCCGCCAGCGTTGTGCCATCGGTGACCTCTTGGGCGTGGAAAAGCCGCGAGCATAGGCCTTGCCCATGCCGCCGCCATGACGCCGGGCTCGCCCCAACGTTGGTTTCTTCACGGCCCGGGTCCGGGACAACCCGTGGTGTTTTCGATGCACGCTGGCCGCTAGAGTTGCCGGCACAACAAGCGGGCCACCGCAGGAGACGAAAGACATGAACAGACTGGCGCTCACCGCACTGTGCGCAGCCGCGGCCGCAGCCACGGGGGCAACGCAGGCCCGGGTCACCCGCATCGTCATCGACGAGACGCTGCCGATGCCGGCCTTGGCGTCGGCGTCGGCCGGCCCGGCCTACGAACAAGTTGCCGGCCGCGCCTTCGGCGAGCTCGATCCGGCGCTGCCTGGCAACGCCCTCATCCAGGACATCGGCTTGGCCAAAGACGCCGACGGCAAGGTGCGCTACGTCGCCAGCTTCGTGATCTACAAGCCGCTGGACGCCGCGGCGGCCAGCGGCCTGCTGTGGCACGACGTGCCCAACCGCGGCCGTGTCTACGCGATGGCCGCCGCCGAACGCGCCGCAGGCGACGTGCTGCTGGCCAGCGCCTGGCAGGGCGACAACGCCGGCGCCACCACCGTGCGGCCGACGGCCTCGGTGGCCGGCATGCAGTGGCTGCAGCTGCCGGTGGCGCGCGGCCCGGGCGGCACGGCGATCACCGGGCGTGTCTTCGGGCGCATCGTCAACCGCAGCGGCCCGGCGTCGCAGCCGCTGCTGGTGCAGACCAACCCGGTGCCGTACAAGCCGATGACGCTGGACACCCGCGAAGCCCGGCTGGTCACACGCGACGGCGAAACGCAGAACGGCGAGGTGCTGGGCGAACGCGAGGTACCGGCCGCCGACTGGGCCTGGGCACGCTGCGACGCCGCGAATCCCTTTCCCGGCACACCCGACCCGACGCAGATCTGCCTCAAGGCCGGCTTCGACCACAAGAAGCTCTACCAGGTGGTGTTCAGCGCCGCCGACCCCTATGTGCTGGGCATCGGCTTCGCCGCCTGGCGCGATGTCGGGCAGTTCTTCAAGACCGCCAAGGCCGACGACAACGGCACTGCGAACCCGGTCGCAGGCATCGTCAAGCGCAGCATCGGCCGCGGCATCTCGCAATCGGGCAACTTCCTGCGCGGCTGGCTGCACCTGGGCTTCAACCAGGGCGAAAACGGCACGGCCGTGCACGACGGCCTCTGGCCCATCATCGCCGGCCGCCGCATCGCCTTGAACTTTCGCTGGGCCCAGCCCGACGGCGTGCTCGAGCTCTACCAGGCCGGCAGCGAAGGCCCGCAGTGGTGGCTGCCGCACGCCGACCCGGTGCGCGGCCTGCCGACGGCCGGCATCCTGGGCCGCTGCCTCGCCAGCCGCAGCTGCCCGAAGGTCATCGAACACTTCGGCTCGGCCGAGGTCTGGGCGCTGAAGCTGACGCCGGAATGGGTCGGCACCGACGCGGTGGCCGACCTGCCGCTGCCCGACAACGTGCGCCGCTACTACATCGCCAGCTCGAACCATGGCGGCAGCGCCGGCGGGTTCGACACCAGCCTGCCGGGTGTCGGCCTGCCCAAGACCGGCCCGTCCTGCCCCGGCAACAACTTCGGCGTCGGTGTGCTGCCGGCGAACCCGATGCCGCACACCGAAACCGTCAATGCGATCCGATTGCACTTCCGGCGCTGGGTGATGGCCGGCACGCCACCGCCGCCGAGCCGCTACCCGACGCTGGCGCAAGGCCAGCTGGCGCTGGCAAACAAGGCCGCTTTAGGCATGCCGGCGCTGCCCGGGCTGCGGCCGACCTTGCCCGAAGCCGACTTCATCATGCCGGTGCTCGACTACGACTGGGGCCGCGACTTCAACCCGCAGGACGGCGCGGGTGTGCCGAGCAACGCGCCGCCGCCGATCAAGCGGGTGCTGAAGATGCTGGCGCCCAAGGTCGACGCCGACGGCAACGAACTCGGCGGCGTGCCGGTGGTGCTGCACGACGCACCGCTCGGCACCTACCTGGGCTGGAACGTCACGGCCGGCGGCGAGCGGCCTTTCCACGCCGGGCAGATCTGCAACTACGTCGGCGGCATGCTGCCGTTTGCGCGCAGCGCGGCCGAGCGCCAGGCCAACGGCGACAGCCGCCTGTCGCTGGAAGAACGTTACGGCAGCCACGAAGGTTATGTCGACGCCGTGAAACGCGCGGCGGCGCGTGCCGTGAAGGAAGGTTTCCTGCTCGACGCCGACGCCGCCGCGCTGGTCAACGCTGCGCAGGCGAGCCAGGTGCTGAAGTAGCCTGGCGATGGCCCGCGGCCGGCCGGGCCGTGGCTCCTTTGAGGGATGGCGGAACGGCTGTTGTTGGCAACACTGGCGGCCAGCATCAACGAGGAACCGCCATGACCCGCCCATCCACGCCGCCAGCCGCGCTGGCGCTCGCCACGCTGCTGGCGTTGACCGTTTCTGCTTGCGGCGGTGGCGGCGGCGCTGCCGCGCCGGCACCGACCCCGGCGCCGCCACCGCCGCCGCCAGCCACGAGCTTCACGCTGTCGGGCACGCTGAGCATCGCACCCACCGCCGCGGTCGACAGCGACAGCAACGATGTCAACCAGCAGGCCCAGGGCGGCTACCGGCGCAACGACGACACCACGCAGGCGCAGACGTTGACGACGCCGGTGCTGCTGGCCGGCACGGTGAACGAAGCCGGCAGCGGCCCGGCGGGCAACAACAAGACGGCGGGCGACCTCGACGATGTCTACAGCGTCGAACTCGTCGCCGGCCAGGTGGTCGAGCTCGAGTTCGCCACCGATGCGGCGCAGAGCGACATCGACCTCTACCTCGTCTCTGACGACGGCGCCCATGTCGGCGCGTCCGAAGGCGCAGACACCCGTTACGAATGTGTGCGCGCCAGCACCAGCGGCCGCTACTTCGTCGACGTGGCGGCTTTCCGCAACGCGTCGATCTACAACCTGCGCATCGGTGCACCGGGCAGCGCCAGCGCCTGCGCCGTGTCGACCAGCGCCGCGCCGGTGGTGGCCGGCCAGCTGCTGGCGAAGCCGCGGCGCATCGACGCAGGCACTGCGCGCCAGGCGATGGCGACGCTGCAGGCCGCTGGTGTCACCGGCGTCAAGCTCGACGCCGCCCCGCCCGCCGTGCCGCAGCTGCTGCAGCTGAACGCCTCGAAGAAGTCGGTGCTGCGTGCTGGGCAGAACAACCCGCGCATCGAGCTGCTGAAGACCGCCAAACGCCTGCAGGCCAGCGGTGCCTTCGCTTATGTGCAGCCGAACTGGATTGCCGAACGCAGCGCGCTCGTCGGCAGTTTCCCGCCCGACGACCGTGCCTACGAATACCAGCGCTGGCATTACGAGCAGATCAACCTGCCGGCCGCGATGGGCCGCATCACCGGGCTGACGGCGCAGCCGGCGCAGCGCCCGCTGGTGGCGGTGATCGACGACGGTGTCGTGCTCGACCACCCCGACCTGGCACCGCAGCTGTTTTCGCCCGGCCGCGCCTTCATCAGCCGCAGCAGCGCCGGCGACGGCAACACCGCGTCGGGCGACAACACCGCGGTGGCGGCCGACCAGCCGGTGTTCCACGGCAGCCACGTGGCCGGCACGGTGGCCGCCGCCACCTTCGACGGCATCGGCGGCGCCGGCACCGCGCCGATGGCGCAGATCCTGCCGCTGCGCGTGTTCCCGCCGGCCGGCGGCGCCACCAGCGTCGACATCGTCAACGCCATGCTGTACGCCGCGCGGCTGCCCAACAACTCAGGCACGCTGCCGGCGCGCCGCGCCGACGTCATCAACATGAGCCTGGGCGGCGACCGCGCCTGCGACGCCGCCTACCAGGACGTCATCGACCAGGTGCGTGCGGCCGGTGTCATCGTCGTCGTCGCCGCCGGCAACTCGGGCCACAACGACCGCGGCCAGCGCGCTGCCGTCGGCGCGCCGGCCAACTGCAACGGCGCCATCGCGGTGAGCGCGCTGAACGCACGCAAGGGCATCACACCGTATTCGAACACCGGCACGCAGATCGCCGTGGCGGCCCCCGGCGGCGACGCCAGCCAGTCCACCACCGGCAGCGGCGCGCCCGACAACGTCTACAGCGACGTTGCCAGCTTCGACGCCAACGGCGTGCGCCAGCCGGCCTTCGGCGGCATGCAGGGCACGTCGATGGCGGCACCGCATGTGGCGGGTGTGATGGCCTTGATGCGCTACGTGAACCCGGCGTTGACGGTGGCCCAGGTCGACGCCTTGCTGGCGCAGGGCGCGCTGACCGACGAACTCGGCGCCGCCGGCCGCGACATCGACTTCGGCTTCGGCTTGATCAATGCATTGAAGGCGGTGAACGCAGCACTTGCCGCCGGCACCAACCCGCCGCCGGTGCCGCAAGGCCAGATCGTCGCCGGCCCGTCGAGCATCGACTTCGGCAGCTTCCAGAGCAGCGCCGTGCTCGACCTCAGTGCCACCGCGGCCACCAGCGAAACGGTGGTCGGCATCGGCAGCGACAACCTTGCCGTCACGGTGGCGGCCACCGCGGTCGATGGCAGCACCGGCCTGGGTCGTTACACCGTCAACGTCAACCGTGCGCTGCTGGCGCCGGGCAGCGTGTTCCCGACGCTGACGGTGACGCTGGCGCCGGCGCGCACGCTGACCGTGCAGCTGACGATCACGCAGCCGGCGGCGGGCGGCGCCATGTCGAACGCCGACTACGGCCCGCTCTACGTGCTGCTGATCGACCCCGACACGCAGCAGGTGGTGGACGCCGTGCTCGCCACCCGCAGCAACGGCCAGTACAGCTGGAGCGCCAGCGGCTACAGCAAGCCGCGGCTGGCGCTGGTGGCCGGGGCCGACCTGGACAACGACGACTTCGTCTGCCAGCGCGGTGAACCCTGCGGCGCCTACCCGGTGCTGGCGCCGGGGCGCGACCTCACGGTGTTGACGCTCACCGGCGACCGCAACGACCTGAACTTCCAGGTGGCGCCGCTGTCGGGCATGTCGGTGCAGCGTGCGGTCGGCGAGGCCGCGCCGTGGCGGCGCAGCGTCTCAGGTGCTGCTGCTGCGGAACATGCCGACCAGCCAGCCCAGCGGGCCGGGCGCAGCGCGGCGCGTTGACGCCGGCACCGGGGCGCTGCGGCGCGGCGCCTCGGGTTCTGCGCGCGACGCGCGGTCGAAGGGGCGGTCAAGTGAGCGGTCAAGTGGACGGTCGACAGGCCGGTCGGCGGTCTTCGCCGTGCGATCGGCCAGCGCCGCTTCGCGCCAGGCGCCGTGCAGCCAGCCGAGGATGGGTTGCCACTGCAGCAGATCGGCCTCGACCTTGGCAGCGGGCAGGTCGAACATCGTCAGCCCTTGTTCGACATGGCGCACATAGGCCTGCGTCTCGCGCAGCGCGCCCACGTAGGGCAGGTCGCGGCTCTCGGCCCATTCCCGCAGTTCGGCGGCGGCCTTGGTGCGCGGGTCCAGCCGCATGCCGACCAGCGCCACCTTGCAGCGGCCGCTGGCCACACGCGGCAGCGCCTGCAACTCGGCGTAACACTCGGCCGCCGATTCGCGGTCGAAGGCCGAATGGCACACCGGCATCAGCACGGCGTCGGCGACCATCACCGTGCGCGCCAGGTCGCTGCCACGCATGCCACCAGGGGTGTCGAGCACCACGTGCGTGATGCCGCTGGGTGGGCGCATCACGCTGCGCGGATCCACCGCCCAGCCGACGATGGGGGCCGCCGGGGCCTGCGCCGTGCGCCGTTTCAGCCAGGCCAGCGACGACTGCTGGCGGTCGACATCACCGAGCATCACGCGCAGCCCGGCCTGGGCGCAATGGCCGGCCAGATGGGTGGCGAGCGTGCTCTTGCCGCTGCCGCCCTTGCGATTGATGACGGCCACGACAGGCATGAACGGTCACAAGTGAACCTAGGGGCCCCGATTACAGCACCGAAGCGGGCCCGTCGATCCGCGCAACAGACCCCGTTCCACCAGCCTGCGGTTGGCTTCTCGATGCATGAAACATCGGGCGTGTGTTCAGTACATTTGACCTCCAACCGTGCCGCACCTGGCTTTCGGCCCACCGCGTTCGACTGGAGACATCCCGATGCGTTCTCTGTTGCTGGCACTGGGCGCCGCTCTGCTGCTGGGCGCCTGTGCCCAGACACCGCGGCCTGTCAGCAGCGAAGCCGCGCCGGCGGCGGCGGCCTGTCCCAGCGGCATCGCCGAAGGCGCTCGCTGCCTGTCGGGCCAGGACTCGGCCGGCGCTTTCTACCTGATTGCGATCCCGCGCGACTGGAACGGCGACCTCGTGCTGCACGCCCACGGCGGCCCGGCACTCGGCGAACCGCGGCCGCAGCGTGCGGTGGAAGACCTGCAGCGCTGGTCCGTCATGTTGAAAGCCGGTTACGCCTGGGCCGGCTCGACCTTCCGCCAGGGCGGTGTCGCGGTGCGCGCCGCGGCCGAAGACACCGAACGCCTGCGCCGCATCTTCGTTCAGCATGTGGCGGTGCCAAAACGCACAGTGCTGCACGGCCAGTCCTGGGGTGCCGGGGTCGCCGCGGTCGGCGCCGAGATGTTCACCGCCGGCAAGCCCTACGACGCCGTGCTGCTGAGCAGCGGCGTGCTCGGCGGCGGCACCCGTTCGTACGACTTCCGGCTTGACCTGCGGGTGGTCTACCAGGCGCTGTGCAACAACCACCCGCGGCCCGACGAACCCGCCTACCCGCTGTGGATGGGGCTGCCGGTGGATTCGACGCTGACCAGCGCGCAGCTGGCGCAGCGCACCGGTGAGTGCCTCGGCCTGGGCCGCCCGGCAGCGCAGCGCACGCCCGAGCAGCAGCGCCGGCTGAAGACCGTTGTCGATGTCATCGGCATCCCGGAATCGTCGATCGCCGGCCACATGAACTGGGCCACGTTCCACTTCCGCGATGTCGTGCAACACCGCACCGGCGGCAAGAACCCGTTCGGCAACATCGGCGTGCGCTACCGCGGTTCACCCGACGACGCGGCGCTCAACGCCCAGGTTCTGCGCTACGCCGCCGAGCCGCAGGCGGTGGCGCGTTTCGGCGCCGACACCGACCCCGGCGGCCGCATCCCGGTGCCGGTGCTGACGGTGCATGGGGTGAACGACGCCGTCGCCTTCGTCGAACTCGAATCGGTGTTCCGCGACACCATGGTCCGCGGTGGCAGCGGCGAGCGCCTGGTGCAGGCCTTCACCGACTTCGCCGAACACAGTTACATGGCCGACCCGGTCTACCCGGCGCTGCTGGCGGCGCTGCTCGACTGGGCGGGCAACGGCGCCAAACCGACGCCGGCGGCCGTGGCCCAGCGCTGCGCGGCGCTGGAAGCCCGTTTCGGCCCGGGTTGCCGCTTCCTGCCTGACTACAGGCCGGCGCCGCTGGCAAGCCGGGTGCCGCCGCGTTAGGGGTGACATCGCCGGGCGCCGGCGTGGGCGCCACGGCGTTCCTACAATGGCCGGTTCTGCCCAGCTCCAGCCCCTTCCATGACCGGCCTGATCCGCATCCGTGGTGCCCGCCAGCACAACCTGAAGAACCTGGACCTGGACATCCACACCGGTGAGCTGACGGTGGTGACGGGGCCCAGCGGTTCCGGCAAGTCCAGCCTGGTGTTCGACACGCTGTACGCCGAAGGCCAGCGGCGCTATGTCGAGACCTTCAGCGCCTACGCGCGCCAGTTCCTCGACCGCATGGACCGGCCTGCGGTCGACCGTGTCGACGGCGTGCCGCCGGCGATCGCGATCGACCAGACGAACCCGGTGCGCACCTCGCGCTCGACCGTCGGCACGATGACCGAGCTGAACGACCACCTGAAGCTGTTGTTCGCACGTGCCGGCCAGCTGTTCGACCAGCAGACCGCGCTGCCGGTGCGGCACGACACGACCGAGACGATCTACGCCGAACTGCAGCGCCGCGCCGCCGAAGCGGGCGACCCGCGGCTGGTGTTCACTTTCCCGGTCGAACTGCCCGGCGACACCACGGCGGAACAGCAGGAGCAATGGCTGTCGGCCAGCGGCTTCACACGGGTGCAGGCCGAGCGCGTGGACGGCACACGCAAGATCCTTGATGTGGTGGCCGACCGTTTCCGCCTCGCCAACACCGAACGGGTGCGGGCGCTGGAAGCCGTCGAGCTGGCGTTGAAGCGCGGCAGCGGCCGCCTCAACGTCTACGTCGGCGACGATGGCACGCAGTGGCGCTACAGCACCGGCCTGCACTGCCCCGAGAGCGACAGACGTTATGCCGACCCGCAGCCGGCGATGTTCAGTTTCAACAGCGCGTACGGCGCCTGCGACACCTGCCGCGGCTTCGGCCGTGTCATCGGCGTCGACTTCGGCCTCGTGATCCCCGACGAGCGCAAGACGCTGCGCAACGGCGCCATCAAGCCGATGCAGACCCCGGCGTGGAAGGACTGCCAGGACGACCTCGTCAAATACGCCGGCGAGGCCGGCATCCCGCGCGACACCGCCTGGAGCATGCTGAACCCGGCACAGCGCGACTGGGTCATCGAAGGTTCGCCGCACTGGACGGGCAACTGGAACAAACAGTGGTACGGCGTGCGCCGTTTCTTCGAGTACCTGGAGAGCAAGGCCTACAAGATGCACATCCGTGTGCTCTTGTCGAAGTACCGCAGCTACACACCCTGCCATGTCTGCGGCGGCGCGCGGCTGAAGCTGGAAGCGCTGCTCTGGCGCATGGGCAGCAAGGACGACGCCGATGCCGTGTTGCCGCCGGCCAAGCGGGTGATGCCGGTCGGTGCGACCTGGTCGCGCGAGCAGCTCGAAGCGCTGCCGGGCCTGCATCTGCACGACCTGATGCAGCTCAGCATAGCCCGCCTGCGCCGCTTTTTCGACGGCCTGACGCTGCCGAGCACGATGCTCGACGAAGCGCTGAAGCTGCTGCAGGGCGAAGTGCGCACCCGCCTGAAGTACCTGTGTGATGTCGGCCTGGGTTACCTGACGCTGGACCGGCAGAGCCGCACGCTCAGCGGCGGTGAGGTGCAGCGCATCAACCTGACCACCGCGCTGGGTACTTCGCTCGTCAACACGATGTTCGTGCTGGACGAGCCCAGCATCGGCCTGCACCCGCGCGACATGAACCGCATCGTGCAGGCGATGCACCGGCTGCGCGACGCCGGCAACACGCTGGTGGTGGTGGAACACGACCCGGCGGTGATGCTGGCAGCCGACAGGTTGATCGACATGGGCCCGGGGCCGGGCGAACGTGGCGGCCAGATCGTCTTCGATGGTTCGCCCGACGAAGCGCGCAGCGCCGACACGCTGACCGGTGCCTACCTCGGCGGTCGCAAGCAGGTCAACGCGGGCTTCCGCCGCCTTGTCGCCGAGAACACGCCGAGGCTGATTCTCGAAGGCGCACGCGACCACAACCTGCGCAACGTCACCGTGGAACTGCCTTTGCAGCGCCTGGTCGTCGTCACCGGCGTCAGCGGCTCGGGCAAGAGCACGCTGATCCAGGACGTGCTGTACCCGGCGCTCGCACGCCACTTCGGCAAACCGACCGAAAGCCCGGGCGCGCACGACCGCCTGCTCGGCAGCGACCTGCTCAGTGACGCGGTCTTCGTCGACCAGAGCCCGATCGGCAAGACCGCGCGTTCGAACCCTGCGAGCTACGTCGGCGCCTTCGACGAACTGCGCAAGATCTTCGCCGATGCGCCGCTGGCGCGAGAACGCAGCTACACCGCCGGCACCTTCAGCTTCAACGCCGGCGACGGCCGCTGCCCCACCTGTGGCGGCAGCGGCTTCGAGCATGTGGAGATGCAGTTCCTCAGCGACGTCTACCTGCGCTGCCCCGACTGCGACGGCCGCCGTTACCGCAGCGAAGTGCTCGACGTGAAGGTCGTGCGCGGGCCCATGCAGCTGAGCATCGCCGACACGCTGGACCTGACGGTGGCCGAAGCCGCGCACTGGTTCCAGAACGACCGCGAGGTCGTCGCCCGCCTGCAGCCCATCATCGATGTCGGCCTGGACTACGTGCGCCTGGGCCAGCCTGTGCCCACGCTCAGTGGCGGTGAAGCACAACGGCTGAAACTCGCCGGTTTCCTGGCCGACGCCGCGGCCAACCCGCGGCAGGCCGTCGCCAAACGCGGCACGCTGTTCCTGTTCGACGAACCGACGACGGGCCTGCACTTCGACGACATCGCGAAGCTGATGCGGGCGCTGCGCAAGCTGATGGACGCGGGTCATTCGCTGCTGGTGATCGAACACAACCTCGATGTCATCCGCGCCGCGGACTGGATCGTCGACCTCGGCCCCGAAGGTGGCGAAGCCGGCGGCGAAGTGGTGTGTGTCGGCACACCCGACGACGTCAAGGCGCATGGCACCTCGCACACCGGCGCCGCGCTGCGCGACTACGAACACACGCTCGGTGTCGCGCCACGCGCCGAAGAAGGCCGGCCGCTGCAAAGCGTGATGCGCGCGCGGCGCCAGGCCGCGATGGCGGCGGACAACAGCATCCGCATCGTCAACGCCAAAGAGCACAACCTGAAGAGCTTGAGCGTCGACATCCCACGCGGCAAGTTCAACGTCGTCACGGGAGTCTCGGGTTCGGGCAAGAGCACACTCGCCTTCGACATCCTGTTCAACGAAGGCCAGCGGCGGTATCTCGAATCGCTGAACGCGTATGCCCGCAGCATCGTGCAGCCGGCGGGCCGGCCGGAAGTCGACGCGGTCTACGGCATCCCGCCCACCGTGGCCATCGAACAGCGTCTGAGCCGCGGTGGCCGCAAGAGCACGGTGGCGACGACCACCGAGGTCTGGCATTTCCTGCGCCTGCTGTGGGTCAAGCTCGGTCTGCAGCACTGCACCAAGGACGGCGCGCCGGTGAAGGCGCAAAGCGCAGAGAGCATCGCCGCGCAACTGCTGCGCGACCATGCCGGGCAGCACGTGGGCCTGCTGGCGCCGCTGGTCATCAACCGCAAGGGCGTCTACACCGACCTCGCCAAATGGGCCAAGGCGCGGGGCCACACCCATTTGCGCGTCGACGGCGAGTTCCTGCCGCTGAACCCCTTTCCGCGCATCGACCGTTTCAAGGAACACACGCTCGAACTGCCGGTCGGCGACATCGTCGTCCACCCGGCGGACGAAGCCGAGCTGCGTGCGCTGCTGAGCAAGACACTGGAACTCGGCAAGGGCGTGCTGCACCTGCTGCAGCCGCTGGACGGGCTGGCCGAGTCAATGAACCTGTTCGGCACCGGTGCCGGTGTTGGTGAAGTGAAGGTCTTCAGCACCAAACGCGCCTGCCCGCAATGCGGCACCAGCTACCCCGAGCTCGACCCGCGCATGTTCAGCTACAACAGCAAACACGGCTGGTGCGGCACCTGCGTCGGCACCGGTCTGGCATTGACACGCGAACAGCGCAAGGCCTATGACGACAGCGTGCGCGACGACGACGACAAGGGCCGCGAACAGAGTTTCCCCAGCGAAGAAGCCGAGGTCGAAGGTGTCGAAGACATCGCCTGCCCCGACTGCCATGGCGCACGGCTGAACCTGGCCTCACGCGGCGTGACCTTCGAAGACAGCGCCATCAGCGACATCGCGGCGCTGTCGGTGAAAGACACCCGCAGTTGGATCGACGGCCTGCACCTCACCGGCCGCGACGCCGACATCGCACGCGACGTGGTCAGCGAGATCCGCAGCCGGCTCGAATTCCTCGACGAGGTCGGCCTGGGCTACCTGACGCTGGACCGCGCCGCGCCGACGCTTTCCGGCGGCGAAGCGCAACGCATCCGCCTCGCGGCGCAGCTCGGCAGCAACCTGCAAGGTGTGTGCTACGTGCTCGACGAGCCGACCATCGGCCTGCACCCGCGCGACAACGGCATCCTGCTTGGTGCCCTGGCCAAACTCGGTGACAAGGGCAACACGCTGGTGGTGGTGGAGCACGACGAAGACACGATCCGCCGCGCCGACCACATCATCGACATCGGCCCCGGCGCCGGCAAACGCGGCGGCCATCTGGTGGCGCAGGGCACGGCAGCCGACCTGTCGGCGGCGTCTGCTTCAGTCACCGGCCGTTTCCTCGCGCAGCCGCTGCGGCACCCGCTGCATGCGCGGCGCGAGGTGCCTGCCGGTGCCCCGGCAATGCGCTTGCGCGGCGCGTCGCTGCACAACCTGCAGAACGTCGATCTGTCGGTGCCGCTGCAGCGGCTGGTGGCCGTCACCGGCGTCAGCGGCTCGGGCAAGAGCACGCTGGCGCGTGACGTGCTGCTGGCCAACGTGCAGGCCGCCGTGGCGCTGAAGGTCAGCAAGGCCGGCCGCGACGCACTGGCCGCCGGCCAGGGCCCGGCGCTGATGGGTTGCACGGGGCTCGACGGCTTCGAGACGATCGACCGTGTGCTCGAAGTCGACCAGACGCCGATCGGCAAGACACCACGCAGCTGCCCCGCCACCTACATCGGCTTCTGGGACGCCATCCGCAAGCTCTTCACCGAGACGCTCGAAGCCAAGGCACGTGGTTATGCCTCGGCGCGCTTCAGCTTCAACACCGGCCAGGGCCGCTGCCCGGGCTGCGAAGGCCAGGGGCTGAAGACGATCGCGATGAGTTTCCTGCCCGATGTGAAGGTGCCCTGCGACATCTGCCATGGCGCGCGTTTCAACCCCGAAACGCTGGCCGTCACCTGGCGCGGCAAGAGCATCGGCGAGGTGTTGCAGATGGAGGTCGACGAAGCGGTCGACTTCTTCGCCAGCATGCCCGTCATCAGCCACCCGCTGCAACTGCTGAAGGACGTGGGGCTGGGCTACCTGACACTCGGCCAGCCGAGCCCGACGCTGAGCGGCGGCGAGGCGCAGCGTATCAAGCTCGTGACGGAGCTGTCCAAGGTGCGTGACGACATCACGCGCCGCGGCAACAAGGCGCCGCACACGCTGTACGTGCTGGACGAACCCACCGTCGGCCTGCACATGGCCGACGTGGAGAAACTCATCCGCGTGCTGCACCGGCTGGTCGACGGCGGCCACAGCGTCGTCGTCATCGAACACGACCTCGATGTGATCGCCGAAGCCGACTGGGTGATCGACCTCGGCCCCGAAGGCGGTGGTGGCGGTGGGCGGGTCGTGGTGCAGGGGCCGCCGGAAGCGGTGGTGGCGGCCGGGTCGCACACGGGGCGGTCGCTGGCGCCGGTGTTGGCGCGCTGACGCGGCCGCCGCTACCGTGACAAATGAGACGCGGCGTGCCGCTGCCGGCGTGCGGCCAGGCCCCGCGCAGCCGACACTGCGTGGATGGCGGCGCGCTCCGCGCCGATGCACCGGAAGGACGCCCATGAACCCGATGTCGCTCTCGACGCTGCCGGCCGAGACCTTGCGCGACGCTGCGTCGCACGAGCAGCACGCTTCGCCGCAGGGCGAGTTCGGTCGGCGCTGGCTCGCGCTGGCGGTGGTGCTCGTGTTCGTGTCCGCTGTGCTGACGCTGGCGCTGGTGGGCTGAACGCCGGCCCTCGCGGTACGAGTTTTCTGCAATGGTCGTGCCCCGGCGCTGGGGCAGAATCGATCACAACTGAATCTTCGTGGAGCCGCGTGATGAGCCGATCCCTTTTCCTGGTGCCTGCCCTGCTGCTGACGGGTAGCGCCTTGTTCGCCGGCCCCGCGGCGGCGCAGATCGTGTTGACGGCTTCGTCGTGGCTGCCACCGTCGCACATCCTCTCCGAAACGCAGAAGGACTGGTGCACCCAGCTCGAACAGAAAACCGCCGGCAAGGCCAAGTGCAACATCCTGCCGCGGGGTGTTTCCGCCCCCCCGGGCACGCTGGACGCGGTGCGCAACGGCCTCGCCGATCTCTCGTACACGGTGCATGGCTACACACCGGGCCGCTTCATCCACACGCAGATGGCCGAGTTCGCGTTTGGCGGTGATTCGTCCGAAGCCACTTCGGTGGCCTTCCAGCGTGTTTATGCCAAGTACCCGGCGCTGGCCGACGAGCACAAGGGCGTGAAGGTGCTGACCGTCTTCACGCACGGCCCGGGCATGGTCTTCAACACCAAACACCCGGTGACGAAGATCGACGACCTGGCGGGCATGAAGTGGCGTGTCGGCGGCGGCATGGTCAACGAGATCAGCAAGGCGCTGGGCATGAACGTCACGCTCAAGCCCGCCCCCGAAAGCTACGAACTGTTGTCCACCGGGGTGATGGACGGCACGTTGTTCCCGGCCGAGTCGGTGGAGTCGTTCAAGATCGACAAGGTGATCAGGTTTGCCACGTCGTTCCCCGGCGGCCTCTACAACACCAGCTTCGTCTTCATGATGAACCAGGCCAAGTACGACAGCCTGCCGGCCGACGTGAAGAAGGTCGTCGACGAGCTCTCGGGCGAAGCCGCGGCGCGCGCCTTCGGCCGCGGCTGGGACAAGGTCGACCGCCGCGGCCTGGCCTTCATGCAGGCCGCCGGTGTGCAGTTCGCGAAGGCCGACCCGGCGTTCGTGAAGGCGGTGGCGACGAAGACCGCGCCGCTCGAAGACGCCTGGGCCAAGGCGGCCGAAGCCAAGGGCCTGAAGGACGCGAAGAAGGTGCTGGGCGAGTACCGCGCCGAGATCAAGAAGCTGCAATAAAAAGTCGCTCTTGCGCAAGCTCCTGACCACGCTGTGCGGCGTGCTGGCCGCCAGCGCGCTGTTCGCCATCATGCTGCTGACGCTGATGGACGTGAGCGGGCGCAAGCTGCTCAGCGCCTCGGTGCCGGGTTCGCTGGAGGTCACCGAACTGCTGCTGGTGCTGGTGATCTTCGCCGGCATGCCACTGGTCTCGATGCAGGGTGAACATGTCGTCTTCGACTCGCTCGACCCGCTGCTGCCGCCGTGGCTGCGACGGGTGCAGCAGGCGGCGGTAGACCTGCTCTGCGCCGGCGCCTTGGTCGGGCTGGCCTGGCTGATGTGGGTCAAGGCCGGGCAACTGGGTGAATACGGCGAGACCACGTCGCAGCTGAAGATGGGGCTGGCGCCGTTTGTGCGTGTGATGAGTGTGTTGTGCGGCATCACGGCCTTCGTGCATCTGCTGCTGGTGCTGCGGCCGGTGGCGCACCACCACGCGGGTGTGGCCGAGGAGGGCGCGTGACCGAAGCCCTGGTCGGCTTTGCAGCCGTCTTTGTGCTGGCGCTGCTGCGCATTCCGCTGGCGTTTGCGATGGGTGCGGTGGGCTTCGTCGGTTTGGGCCTGTTGCGCGGCTGGGCGCCGACGATGGCCAACGCCGCGCAAGTGGTCTACGACACCGGTTTCGCCTACACGCTGAGCGTCGTGCCGTTGTTCATCCTGATGGGCAACTTCGTCGCGCGTGCCGGACTGGCGCACGAACTCTTCCGCGCTGCCTACACCTTCATCGGCCATTTCCGCGGCGGCCTGGCGCATGCCACGGTGATCGCCTGCGCAGGCTTCGGCGCCATCTGCGGCAGCTCCATCGCCACCGCGGCGACGATGGCCAAGGTGGCCTACCCGCCGATGCAGAAGCTGGGCTACAGCAACTACCTGTCGACCGGGGTCATCGCGGCCGGTGGCACGCTGGGCATCATGATTCCGCCGTCGACCATCATGGTGATCTACGGCATCGTCACCGAGACCAGCATCGGCAAGTTGTTCGCGGCCGGGGTCATTCCCGGGTTGATGACGGCGGCGATGCTGATGTGCGGCGTCGCCTGGATCACCTGGCGCGACCCCGCCGCCGGCCCGGCCGGCGAACGCACGGCCTGGCCCGAGCGCGTCAAGGCGCTGCGCGACATCTGGGGCGTGGCGCTGCTGGTGGTGGTGGTGCTGGGCGGCATCTACGGCGGTGTCTTCACCGCCACCGAAGGCGCAGGCATCGGCGCCTCGGGTGCCTTCTTCTTCGCGCTGGCGCGGCGGGCGCTGACGCTGAAAGTGCTGTTCGAAGTGCTGGTGGAGAGTGCGCGCACGACCGCGATGCTGTTCACCATCCTGATCGCGGCGATGCTGTTTTCCAGCTTTGTCAATTTCACCAGCATGCCGGCCGACCTGAAGGACTGGATCCTGCACCAGGGTTTGAGCCCGCTGATGGTGGTGGCCGCGATGATGGTGATCTACGTGCTGCTCGGCACCATCATGGAAGAACTCTCGATGGTGCTGCTGACCATCCCGGTGTTTTTCCCCATCGTCACCGGCCTCGGTTTCGACCCCGTCTGGTTCGGCGTGCTGATCGTGCTGGTGGTGCAGATCGGGCTGATCTCGCCGCCGGTGGGCATGAACCTGTTCGTGCTGAACTCGCTGCTGAAGGGCGTGACGCTGAAGCAGATTTTCCGCGGCGTCTGGATCTTCGTGCTGATCCTCACCGTGGCGCTGTTCGTCGTGCTCGAATTCCCGGCGCTGTCGCTCTGGCTGCCGGGTTTCATGAAGTAGGTGGCTTCGGCTTCAGCTGCTCTTCGAGCCGGCGCACGTCGGCACTGAGCCGTCCCGCCACCAGCCCGACCAGTTCGAAGCCGAACTCGGGGTTCTGGTAGTAGAGCTGGCGCACCGTGTTCTCGTCGATGCTCAGCACCTGGCAGGGTTCGATGCAGCGGGCGGTGAAGGTGCGGCGGTGGTCGGGCGAGAAGAAGGCGATCTCGCCGAAGATGCGGCCGGGTTCGAGCACGACGCCGATCTCCAGCAGCTCGATGCGGCCCGCCGCCAGCAGGTACAGATGGTCGGCGACATCGCCCTGGCGGAACAGCACATGGCCGGCGGCGCGGCGGCGGCTGCGCATGTACGGGCGCAGCCACAGCCCGGAGGCGTCGCGCGACGCGGCGGCGGCTTTCACACGGCGTGTCAGCCGCACCATCTCGGCCACGCGCCACAGGTTGATGGGCAGCAGCAGCGCGTGCAGCGCCAGCAGCTGCAACGACGGCGCCAGCGCGCCGTAGAGCAGGAAACCGAGGTTGCTGCCCACCGCCAGCCAGCGCAGCGGGATCATCGTGCGCACGAAGGTCGCTGCCACCACCAGGCCACCGGCGATCAGCACCGAGACCAGCGCGACGATGCCTTCGGTGCTGGCCAGCATGGCCGTCACCAGGGCCCAGGCGTGTTGCCAAGCCTCGGACAACATCAGGGGGCCGTGCGGTCCATCATCGTGGACCGATTCTCCCCCAGGCCTTAGCGCGCCGGCACCACCGATGCGGGGCGGCGCGCGAAGCGGCGCCACAGGCGCCAGCCCAGCAGCAGGCCGATGATGGTGGCGTAGACCGCCACCTCGGCGAAGTTCTGTTTGGCCGCGCGCATCCAGAAGAAGTGCAGGATGGCGAGCAGCGCGGTGGCATAGACCGCCTTGTGCAGCGCCTGCCAGCGCGCCGCGCCGAGCGCCTTGATCGCGCGGTTGAACGAGGTCGCGGCCAGCGGCAGCATTGTCAGCAGCGCCGCGGTGCCGACCAGGATGAACGGGCGCTTGGGAATGTCCTTCAGGATCGCTTCGATATCGAAGCCCATGTCGAGCCAGGCGAAGGCCAGGAAGTGCAGCACGCCGTAGAAGAAGGTGAACAAGCCCAGCATGCGGCGCAGCCGCGCCAGCGCGTTCCAGCCGGTGGCCTGGCGCAGCGGTGTCACCGCCAGCGTCAAGCACAGGAAACGCAGCGTCCAGTCGCCGGTGGAGCGGATCAGCGCTTCCGCCGGGTTGGGCCCCAGCGCGTTGGCCACCGCGCCGTAGACCAGCCAGGCCAAGGGCCCCAGCGCCAGCAGGAACAGGAGCGGCTTCGTCGCCGGTTTCAGCAGCAGCTTGTTCACGGGATCAGTAGAACTTCTTCAGGTCCATGCCGGCATACATCTGGCCGACCTGGGCTTCGTAGCCGTTGAACATCAGCGTCGCGCGCTTCTTCGCGAACAGGCCGTCTTCGCCGATGCGGCGTTCGCCGGCCTGGCTCCAGCGCGGGTGGTCGACCTTCGGGTTCACGTTCGAATAGAAGCCGTATTCGCTCGGGTTCGCGACCTCCCAGCTCGTCTTCGGCTGTTTGTCGACGAAGCGGATCTTGACGATGCTCTTGGCCGACTTGAAGCCGTACTTCCAGGGCACGACCAGCCGCACCGGTGCGCCGCTCTGGTTGGGCAGCACCTCGCCGTAGAGGCCGAACGTCAGCAGCGCCAGCGGGTGCATGGCTTCGTCGATGCGCAGGCCTTCGACATAGGGCCAGTCGAGCACACCTGAGCGCAGCCCCGGCATCTGCGCCTTGTCGGCCAGGGTCACGAACTGCACGAACTTGGCGTTGCCGGTGGGCTCGACACGTTTGATCAGCTCGGACAGCGAAAAACCGACCCAGGGCACGACCATCGACCAGCCTTCGACGCAGCGCAGGCGGTAGATGCGCTCTTCCATCGGCGCCATCTTCAGCAGCGTTTCGAGATCGAAGCTGCCAGGCTTCTTGACCTCGCCTTCGACCGCCACCGCCCACGGCCGCGGTTTCAGCGTGCCGGCGTAGCGTGCGGGGTCGGACTTGTCGGTGCCGAACTCGTAGAAGTTGTTGTAGCTGGTGACGTCGGTGTAGGGCGTCAGCTTGTCCATCACCAGGGCGCCGGCGACCTCGCTCTTGCCGCCGGCGAGTGCCGCGCCCTTGTTCGGGCGCGGGGTCTGGGCGAGTGCGGGCAGCGCAGCGAAAGCGGCGCCGGCCGCGGCGGCCTTCAGCAGCGTGCGCCGGCCGTCGAACACATGGCGCGGCGTTATCTCCGACGCTACGGGGTGGTTGAAGCCGCGATCCTTGAGGTGGTGCATGGGGGACTGCTTTCGTTTGACTTGAGAGTCTGTCGCGCTGCGGCGGCTGAACTTACAGATGCCTCTCAGAGTGCATACGCAGCAGGAACGTTCACACCACGGCCGGAAAGCAAAAAGGCCGGTCGAGACCGGCCTTTATGCACAGCGAGGCAGCCTCAGCGCAGGCCGGCGATGTAGTCGGCCACGGCCTTGATCTCGGCGTCGTTCATCTTCGCTGTGATGCCCGACATCTGCGCGCTGTTGGCGCGTGCGCCCGAGCGGAAGGCCAGCAGCTGCGCTTCGGTGTAGTCGCCATGTTGGCTGCCCACACGCGGGTACTGGGCCGGGATGCCGGCGCCGTTCGGGCTGTGGCAGCCCGAACAGGCGGGCACCTGCTTGCCGGCGATGCCGCCGCGGTAGATCTGCTCACCCAAAGCGACCGTGGCCTTGTTCTTCGCAAAGCCGGTCTTGGCCTGTTTGCTGCCGTAGAACGCAGCGACGTTTTTCATGTCTTCTTCGCTCAGCGTGGCAGCGAAGCCGGCCATGATGGCGTTCTTGCGCTTGCCGGCCTTGAACTCGCTGAGCTGCTTCACCAGGTACTCGGGGTGCTGGCCTTGCAGGATGGGGTTGGCCGGCGCGCCGCGCGAACCGTCAGCCGTGTGGCAGGCCTGGCAGGTGGCCGCCGTGGCCTGGCCCTTGGCCAGGTCGGGCTTGAAAGCGGCCTTCGCCTCGTTCGCGAGCAGCGGGCCCGAGGCCCATGAAGCGAGGGCGGCGATGATCAGTGCGGCGGCGGACTTCATGCGTGTTGAGCCTTGGAAACGAGCCTTGAAACGGGGTGCATGGGAGCAAACCCGAAGATTTTACAATGTCCCATGACATCCCCCCGATCCGCCGTGCCCGACGCCGCACAAAAGGCCGCCCTGGCCTGGACCCACACGGCACGTTTCCTCACCACAGCGAGCCAGCTCGACCAGTTGCCGGGCAGCGAACTGCCGGAAATCGCTTTCGTCGGCCGCAGCAACGCCGGCAAGTCGACCGCGATCAACACGCTGGCGCAGCAGAAGCGGCTGGCGTTTGCCTCGCGCACACCCGGCCGCACCCAGCACATCAACCTGTTCGAGGTGGGCCCGAAGGACGCACCCGAGACCCTGTTTGCCGATTTGCCGGGTTATGGCTACGCCAAGGTCGAACGGGCGGCCAAGCTGCGCTGGCAGGAGGTGATGGCGCAGTACCTGGTACTGCGCCGCCCGCTGCACGGCCTGGTGATGATGATCGACTCACGGCTGGGTTTCACCGACCTTGACCGCCGGCTGCTCGGCCTGGTGGCGCCGCGCCTGGCCAACGGCGAGGTGCGGCTGCTGGCGCTGCTGACCAAGGCCGACAAGCTGAACCGGCGCGACGGCGACGCCGCACTGGTGGCCGCGCAGACCGTGCTGGGCGAAGTGGCCACTGAAAACGCCGACGTCGGCGTGACGCTGTTTTCGGCGCTGTCGCGGCGCGGTGTCGGCGACGTGGCGCAGGTGCTGCACGGCTGGACGCGCAAGGCGTGATCCGCAGCTTCGACCTCGCGCTGCCGAACGGCATCACGCTGGCCTGCCGCGAGAACCGCAGCGAAGCGGGGCCGCGTGTGCTGCTGCTGCACGGGTTTCCCGAAGCCGCGTTCATCTGGGACGAGGTGATGGCGCTGCTGGCGCCGCACGCCCGCTGTGTGGCGCCGAACCTGCGAGGTTACATGGGTTCGTCGGCGCCGGCGGAGGTTTCTGCCTACCGGCCCAAGCACCTGGTCGCCGACATCGCGGCAGCCATCGAAGCGCTCGGCGGCCCGGTCGACCTGCTGGTGGCACACGATTGGGGCGGCGCCGTGGCCTGGAACCTGGCGGCGCAGCGGCCCGAACTGCTGCAGCAACTGCTGATGATCAACTCGCCGCATCCGGCGAGCTTTCTGCGCGAGCTGCGCCACAACGCGGCGCAGCAGCAGGCCAGCGCCTACATGAACTTCCTCTGCCGCCCCGACGCGGCCGCGCTGCTGGCGGCAGACGACCACCGGCGCCTGTGGCGGTTCTTCGGCGACGCCGGCTGGCTGACACCTGCGCTGCGCGACCAGTACCGTGCTGCCTGGGCGCAAGGCCTCGACGGGCCGCTGAACTTCTACCGTGCGTCGCCCTTGCGGCCCGCCACCGGGCCCGGCGACCTGCTGCACACGCTGGTACTGCCCGACGAGGCCGTGACGGTGACCGTGCCGACGACGCTGCTCTGGGGCGGGCAGGACAAGGCCTTGCTGCCGGGCCTGCTCGACGGGCTGGAGCGCTGGGTGCCGCGGCTGACACTGCAGCGGGTGCAGGACGCATCGCACTGGATCGTGCACGAACAGCCGCAGCGGGTCGTCGCCACCGTGCTCGCGCTATTGGGGCTGGGCTGAGGCTCAACGCTTGGATCTGGTGGTCTGCTCACGGCCCTTTGCGGTCGTTCGTGGAAGCGTTGCCACATGCGTCGGCCGGCGCGAGCGGAGGCTGCCGGGTGACCGGCTCCGCTCATGTCCCCCGGGCCGGTTCACTACTTGTTCGCTTCGGGTCGAGCCGATCCGGCCCTCCTCCTTTACTTCGCTGCGCCGGTCACCCGACATCCTCCGCCGGCCACCATTGCTGCATGCCCCTGTCGGGGCATGCTCCGGTGGTGCCCAGAGCGCTGTGGTGGGGTGCCCTGTGGAGTGAAGTAAAGGAGGAGGGCCGGTTCGGCGCGACCCGAAGCGCTCAGAGAGTAAACCGGCCCGGGGGACATGAACGCAACAGGGCACCCCGCCGCAGCGCTCTCGCGCTGAACGATGCCTGCTGTTTTCAGACGACCGCAACGGGCCGCAAGCGGCCGTCCGACACCCAACGGCAGCCCGCAAGCAGTCAGCCGCCCGGGCGCACCATGCGCCGCATCACACGTTTGGCGGCTTCGCGCAGCAGCGAACGTTGTTCGACGACGGCGAGCAGGTTCTCGCCATGCAACGTCAGCAGCGCGCGGCGGCGCACGGCCCAGGTGGTTTCGCTGGCGCTGTCGCCGAACAGCCAGAGTTCACCGCGTTCGCCCGGCCACAGGATCTGCGCATGGACCCAGCTGCCCTGCATGAACATGCGCACCCATTCCGAGGGGCGCCGCTGCTGCAGCCAGGTCTGCGACGCGGTGGCAGGTGGCTTGCGCGCCGCTTCGGTGTCGATCAGCGCCGCCGGCACCGTGTCCATCTGCGCCAAGTCGAGCGCGCCGTGCATCGTCGATGGCGTGGTCTGCGACGCGCTGAGCTTGTCTTCCAGCGCCTGCAGCGCCGCGATCTCGCGCCCGGCGGCGCGGCAGCGCTGTTCGAACACATGCTGTTCGTGGTTGCCCAGGCGGTCGTTGGCCCATTGGTAGAGGCTGGCGTTCTGCTCGGGTTCGGCCACCAGGTGGTCGATCAGGCCTTGCACGAAACGCAGCGAACGCTCGCGCAACGGGTCGCCGGCTTCGGGCAGCACCTCGCCGAGGAAGGCGATGCGGTCGATGAAACGCCAGGCCGGATGCGTGTCGCGGTCCATCGTCTTCGGTTCGCGCAACGCGACGCGGATGCAGGGCGACTGCAGGCGCGAGATCAGCAGTTGCACGTCGGTACCCAGCGTGGTGTCGCTGAGGATGGCGTCGAAGATGCGGCTCAGCAGCTCGATCTGCTGCTGGTCCACCGGGCTCGGCGCGTTGTCCACCAGTTGCTGGCGCTGCTCTTCGCGCAGCCGGCCATGCTGGGCGGCGTCGGTCTCGGGCGACAGGCGGTGCAGTGCGGCGTCCATCTGCGACAGCACCTCGTCGAGCGGCAGGCGCGGCGCGCTCGGGTTCTCGCGCACGGGGATGGCGTCGCGGATGCGGCCGAGGTCGGGGCTGAAAGTGGCCTCCACCGAGCGCGGCCGGTGCGCGCCGCGTGAACCCGCCGGCAGGATCATCGTGCGGTGCGACGCCGGCTCGATGCCCGAGGATTCCAGCCGCGACGAAGCCCCGGCAAAAGCCTTGCGCAGCACCTGGGCCAGCGCCATGCTGGCGTGGCGCATGAAGGTGAGCTGGTAGCCGCGCGACAGCGGCAGCGCCTGGGCCGAAGCCCACAGCGCACGGGCGTGGGTCTCGGGGCGGAAGGGGTTGTGGTCGCGTGCCACGTCCATGTCGCCGACGACGGCCGAGACGAAGGTCTGCAGTTCACGCAGTTCGTATTCGGCGACGCTGCGGATGGCTTCGATGGCGTGCGAGATCTCGACATCGACCGAGACCTCTTCTTCGTCCACCAGCGACAGCGACAAGGCCTTCTTCGGCGCCGCCGCCGCGGGCGTGCCACGTGCCACGTCGGCGGCGACCTGCTCGCGCAACGAGCGGATGTAGTAGTCGACGATGTGCTGGCGGTGCGACAGCACCTTTTGCAGCAGGTCGGCCGCGACCGCGCGGTCGTGCGGCAGCATGCCCACGATGCCTTTGCGGATGTGGTCGAGCGCGGCTTCGATGACCTGGTCGACGAGCAGCGGCGCACGCATCAACTCGTCGTCGATGAATCGTTGCAGCGCAGCCGGGGCGTTTTTTCGGACCATGGGCGGCTCGATTATCGGACGCTCCAAAATGGACCGAGAAACAAAAAAGCCTGCGTAAACGCAGGCTCTTCGAGGCATTCGAGGCATTGGCGACGGCCGGGGCCGTCGCCGCGGACATCACATGTCCATGCCGCCCATGCCACCCATGCCGCCCATGCCACCAGGCATGCCGCCGGCGCCGGACTCTTCCTTCGGCGCTTCGGCAACCATGGCTTCCGTGGTCAACATCAGCGAGGCCACCGAGGCTGCGTTCTGCAGCGCCGTGCGCGTCACCTTGGTCGGGTCCAGGATGCCCATTTCGATCATGTCGCCGTAGGTGCCGTTGGCCGCGTTGTAGCCGTAGTTGCCCTTGCCAGCCAGCACGGCATTGACGACCACGCTCGGCTCGTCACCAGCGTTCAGCACGATGATGCGCATCGGCTCTTCGATCGCACGCAGCACGATCTTGATGCCGGCTTCCTGGTCGTGGTTGTCACCCTTGATGGTGCCAGCCGCCTGGCGGGCACGCAGCAGAGCCACGCCGCCACCGGCGACGATGCCTTCTTCGACGGCAGCACGCGTGGCGTGCAGCGCGTCTTCGACACGGGCCTTCTTTTCCTTCATCTCGACTTCGGTCGCAGCGCCGACCTTGATGACGGCAACACCGCCGGCCAGCTTGGCCACGCGCTCTTGCAGCTTTTCACGGTCGTAGTCGCTGGTGGCTTCTTCGATCTGGACGCGGATCTGCTTGACACGCGCTTCGATGTCGGCGCCGGCGCCGGAACCGTCGATCAGCGTCGTGTTTTCCTTGCCCACTTCGATGCGCTTGGCCTGGCCCAGATCGGCCAGCGTGACCTTCTCGAGCGTCAGGCCGACTTCTTCGGCGATGACCTTGCCGCCGGTCAGGATGGCGATGTCTTCGAGCATGGCCTTGCGGCGGTCGCCGAAGCCCGGGGCCTTGACGGCGACGACCTTCAGGATGCCGCGGATGGTGTTGACCACCAGGGTCGCCAGCGCTTCGCCTTCAACTTCCTCGGCGATGATCAGCAGCGGACGGCCGCTCTTGGCCACTTGCTCCAGCGTCGGCAGCAGGTCGCGGATGTTGCTGATCTTCTTGTCGTACAGCAGCACAAACGCGCCTTCGAGAATGGCGCTCTGCTTCTCGGGGTTGTTGATGAAGTACGGGCTCAGGTAGCCGCGGTCGAACTGCATGCCTTCGACGATGTCGAGTTCGTTGTCGAGCGACTTGCCGTCTTCGACGGTGATCACGCCTTCCTTGCCGACCTTGTCCATCGCCTTGGCGATGATCTCGCCGATGGATTCGTCGCTGTTGGCGCTGATGCTGCCGACCTGGCTGATTTCCTTGCTGGTCGTGGTGGCCTTGCTGGCCTTCTTCAGCTCGGCGGTCAGGGCCGTCACGGCCTTGTCGATGCCGCGCTTCAGGTCCATCGGGTTCATGCCGGCGGCCACGTACTTCATGCCTTCGCGCACGATGCTTTGCGCCAGCACGGTGGCCGTGGTGGTGCCGTCACCGGCGTTGTCGCTGGTCTTGGAAGCAACTTCCTTGACCATCTGCGCGCCCATGTTCTGGAGCTTGTCCTTGAGCTCGATTTCCTTGGCGACCGAGACACCGTCCTTGGTGACGGTGGGGGCGCCGAACGAACGCTCGAGCACAACATTGCGGCCCTTCGGGCCCAGGGTCACCTTGACGGCGTTGGCGAGGATGTTCACGCCTTCAACCATGCGGTGGCGCGCGTCAGCGCCGAAGATCACGTCTTTTGCTGCCATGTTCTATCTCTCCGAATCTTTGTGAGGGGACTTACTTCTCGACCACGGCGAAAAGGTCTTCTTCCTTCATGACGAGCAGTTCCTCGCCTTCGACCTTGACCGTCTGGCCGCTGTACTTGCCGAACAGGACGCGGTCACCGACCTTGACGTTCGGGACGACGAAGTCGCCCTTGTCGTTGCGCTTGCCCGGGCCGACGGCCAGCACTTCACCCTGGTCGGGCTTTTCGGCGGCGTTGTCGGGAATGACGATGCCCGAGGCGGTCTTGGTTTCTTGTTCCAGGCGCTTGACGATCACGCGATCGTGCAACGGACGAAGTTTCATATCATCTCCTTGGGAGTCACTGTAGGCACAGAAACGGCCACCCGCTAAGTGGGCGCACATTCACATGTGTGTTTCGGAAGGCCGGCGATGCTGCCGATCCGCCCGTTAGCACTCAACCGTGGCGAGTGCTAGCAAAACGATTATAGGGTTCGAACGTGACCTTGCAAGGGGTCAGCCTTCAACCGCTGCCCGATACCCGCGTCGGCGCTGCGCGCGACTCGCGCCGTGCCACCCACAGCGTGGCGGCGCAGATCACGACGCCGCCGATCACCGTGCTCTGGCTCGGCAGGTCGCTGAAGAGCAGCCAGCCCATCAGCGCCGACCAGACCAGGTCGAGGAACTTGGCCGACTGCGTCGACGAGATGTCCGCCGCCATGAACGAGCGTGTCACGCAGTAGTGGCCGCAGCTGCCGAGCAGCCCGCACAGCATGAAACCCGCCCACTGCCAGGCCGACGGCCACTGCCATTGCCACAGCGCGAGCGGCAGGCTGAACAGCGAGACACTGATCGACTGCCAGACAAGGATCACCCCCGGCGTCTCGCTGCGCGTGAGTGCCTTGGTCAGCAGGAACGACGCCGCGAACAAGGGTGCCGACGCCAGCATCACCAGGTGGTACCCGCCGCTGCCGCCTGACAGCTTGGGGCCGACGACGATGATCACGCCGACGAAACCGATGGCGGTGCCGAGCCAGCGTTCCCAGCGCATCGGCTCGTGGAACACCAGGTAGGCGCCGATCATGATGAACAGCGGCGTCGTGAAGCCGATCGCCGTCATGTCGGCCAGCGGAATGCGCGGCAGCGCCAGGAACCACAGGCACAGCCCCGCGGTGTGCAGCGCGCCGCGTGTGAACTGGCCGCCCACACGTTGCGGCATGTAGTTGGCGAACCCGCCTCTCCACACCACCGGCAGCAGCACCAGCAGGCCGCAGAAATAACGCAGGAACTGCGCCTGGAATGGCTCCATGTGCAGCGTCAGCGCGCGCATCAGCGCGTTCAGCAGGCAGAAGAAGAGCCCGGAGGCGACAGCCCAGAGCAGGCCGCGGGTGGTGGGGCTCCACTGCGCTGCGCGCTGGCGCAGCGACGCCCAGGTCGGCGAGAACATCATCGTCGCGCATCATGCCCGCGAATGCCGGGCTCGGCCGCGGGCTACATCAGCGCCACGTCCTTGACCTGCGAAACAGGTGGTCGCCGGGCCGCAGCGCCGGCGTGTCGGCCAGCGCACGCCGCACAGCGCAGCACTAACATCGGTACGTGGTCCTTGGCCGATGGAGGTGACGATGCGTGTTGCACTGTGGATTGCAGGCCTGCTGGCCGCCACGACAGGCCATGCCGCCGACGCGCCGCTGCCGATCTTCGACGCCCATCTGCACTACAGCCACGACGCCTGGGAGAAGCTGCCGCCGAAGCAGGCGATCGCCATCCTGCGCCAGGCCGGGCTGAAAGCGGCGATGGTGTCGAGCAGCAGCGACGAAGGCACGCAAAAGCTCTACGCCGAAGCGCCCGACCTGGTGTTGCCGGTGCTGCGGCCCTACCGCACACGCGGCGAGATCGGCACCTGGGTGCGTGATGCGTCGGTGCTGCCGCACCTGGAATCGCGCCTCAAGCAGTACCGTTATGTCGCCATCGGCGAGTACCACGTTTACGGCGCCGACGCCGACCTGCCCGTGGTGCGGCGTGTCGTCGAACTGGCGCGCGAAAACAAGCTCTTCCTGCATTCACATTCGGACGCCGACGCCATCGAGCGCCAGTTCAGGCAGGACCCGAATGCACGCATCCTGTGGGCGCATTCGGGCTTCGACGCGCCTGAGCGTGTGCGCGAGATGCTGCGCAAACACAGCAACCTGTGGTGCGACCTGGCGTTCCGCAGCGAACATGCCAGCGGCGGCAAGGTCGACCCGGCCTGGCGCGCGGCGTTCCTCGAATTCCCAGACCGTTTCCTCGTCGGCACCGACACCTTCACACCCGAGCGCTGGTACTACGTGGTCGAACACGCGAACTGGTCGCGCCAGTGGTTGGCCGATCTGCCGCGCGAGGTGGGCGAGCGCATCGCGTGGAAAAACGGCGAGCAGCTCTTCGGCACGATGCGCAAGCAGCAGCCGTGACACGCTGGCTGGCGGCCTTGCTGGCGGCGGTATTGGCAGCGTTACTGGCTGCGCCGGCAGCGGCCTGCCCGCTGGCCGGCACGCCGCTGCAGGGGGCTGCCGTGCAGGCTGCATGGCGGGTGGACGGGCCGGCCATCGTCGTCGGCCAGCACTTCGCCATCGAACTGCAGATCTGCCCGCAGGACGCGACGCTGGCACGCGTCGATGCGACGATGCCCGAGCACCGCCACGGCATGAACTACCGGCCCAGCCTCACGCCGCTGGGCGGTGGCCGCTGGCACGCCGAAGGGCTGATGTTCCACATGGCCGGGCGCTGGGAGCTGCGGTTCGACATCGTCGACGCCGGTGGCCACACCGAACGCCTGCGCGAGTCGCTGACCTTGCCATGACGCTGCCGTGAAGCGCTGCGGGCTCGCGCTGCTGCTGCTGTCGCTGCTGCCCTTCTGCGCCGCCGCGCTCGACTTCAGCAGCGACGAGCAGGCCCGCATCCTGGCCCACGGCCCGTGGCCGCCGGCGCCGCTGGCCGATGCGTCGAACCGCGTGCAGGACCGGCCCGACGCGGTGGCGCTGGGCCAGGCGCTGTTCTTCGACAAGGCAGTGTCTGCCTCGGGCCGGAGGGCCTGCGCCACCTGCCACCGGCCGGTGCAGGCCTTCAGCGACGGCCAGCCGACGGCACGCAGCGAGCGCAATACACCGAGCCTGTTCGACGCCGGGCAGCGCCGGTGGTTTGGCTGGGACGGCGGCCACGACAACCTGTGGTCGGCGAGCCTGGCGCCGCTGCTGGCAGAACATGAGATCGCCGCGACACCGGCGTCGCTGCTGGCGCGCCTGCAGGCCGCCCCCGCGCTGGCCGCACGCTACCGGCGGCTGTTCGGCCCGCTGCAGGCCGATGCGGCGCTGGCCGTCAATGTCGCGAAGGCGCTGGCCGCCTACCAGGCGACGCTGGTGTCGCCGCGCACGCCGTTCGACGACTTCCGTGATGCGCTGGCGCGGGGCGACCGGCAGACTGCCGCGCGTTATCCGGCAGCGGCGCAGCGCGGCCTGCGGCTGTTCATCGGCACCGGCCGCTGTTCGGTATGCCATGCCGGGCCGATGTTCAGCAACGGCGAGTTCGCCGACATCGGTGTGCCGTTTTTCACCCGCGGCGGCGCCGACAGCGGCCGCTGGGGCGGCATTGAGCGGGTGCGGGCCAGCGCCAGCAACCGGCTCGGTGGGTTGTCGGACGCCGGGCCCGACGATGCCCGTGCGGTGGGCACACGCCACCTGGTGCTGGAGCCGCGCCACTTCGGCGAGTTCAAGGTGCCGGGCCTGCGCCAGTTGACGCGGACCGCGCCCTACATGCACAACGGCAGCCTGCCGACGCTGGAGAGCGTGGTGCAGCACTATTCGCAGCTCGACGAAGAGCGGCTGCATGCCGACGGTGAACGCATCCTGCGGCCGCTGCGGCTGAGCGACGGCGAAGCCGCCGACCTGGCGGCCTTCCTGCGCAGCTTGTCGTCAGTACAGGCGTCAGTGCGGCCCGCTGGGCGCCGGCGCTGAGGCGTCTTCGTCGCCGTCGGTCGGCGCCGCAGCGGCGACGCGGTAGTTTTCGTTGGCCCAGGCGCCGAGGTCGACACCACGGCAGCGTGCGCTGCAGAACGGCCGCCAACGGTTGGCCGGGCCGTACAGCGTCGGCGCCTTGCAGGCCGGGCAGGGCACGATGCGGTCGGCCATGGCCTTTACGAGCAGAGAGTGAGTTCGAATGCCGTGTCGCCGGCGGCAGCGCGCAGCCGGCCTTCGGCGTCGGGTTTCATCATGCGCACCGAGACCATCAAGCGGTGGCCGGTGATCTCGGGCACCGGGCCGGAGCTGTCGTCGAGCCGCACCCGCAGCAACTGGTAGACCTTGCCGGCCGGCAGGCTTTGCTGGTACTGGCCGCCGCTGGCCACCACACGCTGCGGCGCGCCGCTGTCGCGCAGCAGGCCCAGCAGCACGTGCAGCGCTTCGGCCAGCGGCGTCAGCGTCGTCATCCAGCCGGCCAGGTCGGCGCGGCGTCTGGTCGGCGGCAGCTGCTGCCAGGCGTAATACGCCGGCAGGTCGAATTCGCAGGTGCCGCCGGGGATGTTGATGCGGCTGCGGATGCTCATCAGCCACTCGTTGCCGGCCAGCACCTGGCCGGCCTTGCCCTGCAGCTGGTTGAGGCCGGTGAAGGCGTGGTCGATGCGTGCCACGACCTCGTCGAGCGCGGCTTCAGAGATGTGCGGGTTGCCGCGGTAGCTGTTGAGCTGCGACTTGTGGCGCTCCAGTTCCTTCAGCAGGTCGCTCTTCAGGTCGGCGCGCGAGGCGACGTCCATGATCTCGAAGATGGTGGCGAGCGCAAAGTGGTGGTCCACCGCGGCGTCGCGGGCCACCAGCTGGCCTAGGCGGTCGAACAGGTGTTCGAGCCGCAGCATCGTGCGGATGCCCTCGTTGAACGGGTACTCGTACAGGACCAAAACGCAGCGCTCGACCTGGGGGTTACAGCGTTTGATTGTTCCACAGTGCCCAGAGGGCGCGTACTTCGGCGCCGAGTTCTTCTGCAGACAGGCCGTCGTTGTAGATCACAGCGTCGGCAATGCGGCGCCGCGCGGTGCGTGGTGCCTGCTGCGCGATGACACGCCGCACCGCGTCTTCGCTCCAGCCCGAGCGTTGCATCACACGCTGCACCTGGGTGGTTTCTTCGCAGTCGACGACCAGCACACGCTGCACGCGCTGGCGCCAGTGTTTCGACTCGGTGAGCAGCGGCACATCGAAGACGACGGGCATGCTGCCCGCCGCGGCCGCCTGGCGCTGCGCCTCGGCGCCGATCAGCGGGTGCAGCACAGCTTCAAGCCGCTGTTTCGCGCCGGGGTCGGCGAAGGCCAGCGCACGCATGCGCTCGCGGTCGAGCGCGCCGTCGGCGGCGGCGATCTCGGCGCCGAAAGTTTGCGCCAATGCCGGCATCGCCGCACCGCCGGGCAGGGTGAGCGCGCGCGCGATGGCGTCGGTGTCGACAAGGCAGGCACCACAGCCCACCAGCGCACGCGCGACGGTGCTCTTGCCGCTGCCGATGCCGCCTGTCAGGCCGATGCGGCTTACGACCAGCCCATCCACGACAACACGTCCGGCAAGCCCACCAGCAGCACACCGACGCCGCCGCCGGCGAGGAAGGGCCCGAACGGCACGAAGCGGCCTTCACGCAGCGAGCCGGTGATCTTCATGCCGATGCCGACCACAGCACCCAGCACCGATGCAAACAGCACGATCGGCAGCACGGCCTGCCAGCCCAGGCAGGCGCCGAGGGCGCCGAGCAGTTTGAAGTCGCCGTAGCCCATGCCTTCCTTGCCGGTGGTCAGCTTGAACAGCCAGTACACCGACCACAGCGACAGGTAGCCCACGGAGGCGCCGGTCAGCGCGCCGGTGGCGCTGTGGCCGGGCAGCCAGCCGGCGGCAGCGGCGACGAGCCCGGCCCACAGCAGCGGCAGCGTCAGCGCGTCGGGCAGCACGGTGGTGTCCCAGTCGATCAGCGCCAGCGCCAGCAGCACGGCGACGACACCGCACCAGAGCAGGGTCACTGGCTGTGCGCCCAGGCGCCAGCCGACCACCGCAAACAACGCCGCGGTCGCGATCTCGACCAACGGGTAGCGCAGGCCGATGCCGCTGCCGCAGGCCGAGCAGCGGCCCTTCAGCACCAGCCAGCTGATGACGGGCATGTTCTCGTACCAGCGGATGCGGTGGCCGCAGGCCGGGCAGCGCGAGGCCGGCCGTGCGATGCCCAGGGGCTTCAACGAGTGCAGCGCCTTGTCGAGTGCGCCGCCGGCCTGGCCGAGCCCGGCCGGCGCTTCGACGCTGAAGACGCGGCGGAACGAATCGCCGTCAGCCAGCTGCGCGGCGACATCGGCCCACCACTGCCGCTCGAGCATCAGCGGCAGGCGGTGGATCACGACGTTGAGGAAGCTGCCGATCACCAGCCCCAGCAGGGCCAGCGTCGCAGGGTGGAGCAGCAGGTCGAGCGGCGGCACCGTCAGACAACCGCGCCCAGCTTGAAGATCGGCAGGTACATCGAAACGACGATGCCGCCGATGAGCACACCGAGGATGACGATGATGAAGGGCTCCATCAGGCTCGACAGGCCCTTGACCATGTCGTCGACTTCTTCTTCGTAGAACTCGGCCGCCTTGCCCAGCATGTGGTCGAGCGAGCCCGACTCTTCGCCGATGGCCGCCATCTGCAGCACCATGGTCGGGAAGACGCCGGTGGCCGTCATCGAGGTGGTCAGCGCCGAGCCGGTGGAGACGTCTTTCTGGATCTGCTCGGTGGCCAGCGCATAGACCGCGTTGCCCGAGGCGCCGCCGACGGAATCGAGCGCCTCGACCAGCGGCACGCCGGCGGCGAACATGGTCGACAGCGTGCGGGTCCAGCGCGCGATGACGGACTTGTTGATCAGGTCGCCGAACACCGGCAGCTTCAACAGCAACCGGTCCATCGTCATCTGCATCTTCTCGGAACGTTTCCAGGCTTCGAGGAAGAAATAGCCGCCGCCGAAGAGCAGGCCGAAGATCGCCCACCACCAGCTGACGAAGAACTCCGACAGCGCGATGACGAACAACGTCGGCGCCGGCAGGTCGGCGCCGAAGGACTTGAACACGTCCTTGAAGGCCGGGATCACGAAGATCATGATCACCGTCAGCACGACAAAGGCCGTCACGATGACCGCAATCGGGTACATCAGCGCGGCCTTGATCTTGTTCTTCAGCGCCATCGTCTTTTCCTGGTAGATCGCCAGGCGGTCGAGCAGCGCTTCCAGGATGCCGCCGGCTTCACCGGCCTCGACCAGGTTGCAGTAGAGCGCATCGAAGTGCAGCGGATGTTTGCGAAAAGCCGACGACAGGCTGGTGCCGGTTTCGACGTCACCGCGGATGTCGGTCAGCAGCTTGGTCATGCGCGGGTTGGCACTGCCGCGGGCGACGATGTCGAAGGCTTGCAGCAGCGGCACGCCGGCTTTCATCATCGTCGCCAGCTGGCGCGTGAAGATCGCGATGTCTTTCTGCTTGATCGAGCGGCCGCCCGAAGTGCGGCGCTTGCGCACCTTGCTGACCAGGATGCCTTGCCGGCGCAGGCTGGCGCTGACCACGGCTTCGCCGCCGGCGCGGATTTCGCCGCGCACGATCTTGCCGTTTTTGTCCTTGCCTTCCCACTCGAAGATCTGTTCCTTCGTGTTCTTCGTGCGGGATGCTGTTGCTGTGGCCATGGGGCTTTGGAGGTGGGGGTGAAAGGAGCGACGCCGGCTTATTCGTTCGTGACCGTGATGATCTCTTCGAGCGTGGTGTGGCCGCCGCGCACCTTGACGAGACCGGACTGGCGCAGGTCGCGCACACCTTCCTTCTGCGCCTGCATCGCGATGTCGAGCGCCGTGCCCTCGGACAGGATGATGCGCTGGATGGCTTCGGTGATCGGCATCACCTGGTAGACGCCGACACGGCCCTTGTAGCCGTTGTTGCAGGCCGAGCAGCCGACGGCGCGGTAGGGCCGCCAGCTGCCGTCGAGGTCGGTCTCCAGGAAGCCGGCCTTGAGCATCGCTTCACGCGGATATTCGGCGGGTTTCTTGCAGGTTTCGCAGAGCTTGCGCGCCAGCCGCTGCGCCGTGATCAGCAGCACGCTGGCGGCGATGTTGAACGGCGCCACGCCCATGTTGAGCAGCCGCGTCAGCGTGGTGGGCGCGTCGTTGGTGTGCAGCGTGCTCATCACCAGGTGGCCGGTCTGCGCGGCCTTGATCGCGATGTCGGCGGTGTCGAGGTCGCGGATTTCGCCGACCATGATGATGTCCGGATCCTGGCGCAGAAAGGACTTCAGCGCCGCCGCGAACGTGAGCCCGGCGCGGTCGTTGACGTTGACCTGGTTGATGCCCGGCAGGTTGATTTCCGCCGGGTCTTCGACCGTCGCGATGTTCACACCCGGCTGGTTCAGGATGTTCAGGCAGGTGTAGAGCGACACCGTCTTGCCCGAACCCGTGGGGCCGGTGACGAGGATCATGCCGTAGGGCCGGCCGATGGCCGCCATCAGGCGGTCTTTCTCGATCTTCTCGTAGCCCAGCGCCTCGATGCCGAGCTTGGCGCTCGAAGAATCGAGGATCCGGATCACGACCTTCTCGCCGAACAGCGTGGGCAGGGTGCTGACGCGGAAGTCGATCGCCTTGTTGCCGAACTTCAGCTTCATGCGGCCGTCTTGCGGGACCCGCTTCTCGGCGATGTCCATGCGGCTGATGACCTTGATGCGCGAGGCCAGCTTGTCCTTGATGGCGATCGGCGGCTGCGTGATCTCGCGCAGTTCGCCGTCGATGCGAAAACGCACGCGGTAGTGGTATTCGTAGGGCTCGAAGTGCAGGTCGGAGGCGCGGGCGTTGATCGCGTCGATCAGCATCTTCTGCAGGAAGCGCACGACCGGTGCGTCTTCGACCTCGGCCGAGGCTTCGTTGGCTTCGGCCGTCGGCGTGCCATCGTCTTCGGTGACGTCGAACTCGAAGTCGCCGCTGGACAGGTTCTCCAGTGCCTCGTTGGCGCTGACGCCCTGCGCTTCGAGCTGGCGCATCAGCTTGTCGTATTCGACGATCACCCACTCGGGCGTGAGCTGGGTCGCGAACTTGATGCGCTCGGCCGCTTCCTGGTCGGTGGGGTCGGCGGCGCCGATGAAGAGCCGGTTGCCGCGTTTGCCCAGCACCACCACCTGGTACTGCGTGGCGGTCTTGCCGTCGACGATGTTCTTCGGCAGCTTCTGCAGGTCGACCGCGTTCAGGTCGAGCAGCGGCAGCGCCAGTGCGGTGGACAGCGAATGTGCCAGTTCGTCGGGCTTGACGGCGCCGGCCGCCACCACCGCGGCGATGAAGCTGATCTTGCGCTCGCGTGCCTGCTTGGACAGGTCTTCGGCGGTCTTCGCCGTGAGCTTGCCGGCATGCACCAGCACACGCGCCACACCCGAGAGGGAGGATTGCTGTGTCTCGACGAGCGTGTCGGCGGCCATCGGCATCAAATCAGCTTGCGCATATCCGAACGATCATCGCCGATCCCGTCAGGGCTGTAAACGGAAGATCAGCACGGTCAATGGCGTGTTGATCGCCGCTTACGAACGGTTTCGTTGCTCCGCCCCAGCGATGCCAGGCGATCGAGAGAACCGTGAATCTGGTCGGGGTGAGAGGATTCGAACCTCCGGCCTCTACGTCCCGAACGTAGCGCTCTACCAGGCTAAGCTACACCCCGATGGAGGCAAGCACCGCACGCATGCAATGAAGCGCGCTGGTGCCGCCGCCGGGCCCGCAAGTTCAAGAAGAACGATGCACAGCCCGAGAACACAATTCTAGCAGAGCCGCGCGGGCCGCCGATTCGGGCAGCGCAAACAAGGCCTCGCGCGCCTTGTCGGCCTGGCCTTGCGCCGCTTCGCGCGTCGCGTCGAGCGCACCGGTGCGGCGCACGATGGCCAGGATGTCCGGTAGCTTCTGCAACTCGCCGTTTTCGATGGCATGGCGGATGAGGTCGCGCTCGGCGGCCGTGCCGCGTTCCATCGCGATCAGCAGCGGCAGCGTCGGCTTGCCTTCACGCAGGTCGTCGCCGACGTTCTTGCCGAGCTCGTCGCTGTTGCCTTCGTAGTCGAGCAGATCGTCGACGAGCTGGAAGGCCGTGCCCAGAGAACGGCCGAAGTCGGCGCAGGCCTCTTCGATCGCCGGTGCGGCGCCGCCGAGCACGGCGCCCAGGCGCGCGCTGGCCTCGAACAGCTTGGCGGTCTTGTAGCGAATGACACGCAGGTACTCCTCGACCGCGAGATCGGGGTCGTGCATGTTCATCAGCTGCAGCACCTCGCCTTCGGCGATGACGTTGGTGGCGTCGGCCAGCACCTCAAGCACCCGCATGTTGTGCACCGAGACCATCATCTGGAAGGCGCGCGAGTAGAGAAAGTCGCCCACCAGCACGCTGGCGGCGTTGCCGAACATGGCGTTGGCCGTGGCGCGCCCGCGGCGCAGCGCCGACTCGTCGACCACGTCGTCGTGCAGCAGGGTCGAGGTGTGGATCAGTTCAACCGTGGCCGCGAGCTCGAAGCGCGCCGGCCCGTCGAAGCCCAGCGACTGCGAAAACAGCAGCACCAGACGCGGCCGGATGCGCTTGCCGCCGGCGCCGACGATGTAGCGCGAGATCTGGTCGATCAAGGCCACGCGCGATGCGAGGCGCTCGCGGATGACGGCGTCGACCTGGCGCATTTCTGCGTCCATCGGGTCCGCGACGGGGAGCGTGGGAGCGTGGGTTTCGAGCACTGACAGCGCCGTGTGGTTGCGACCGATTATAGAAAGGCGCCACCCCGCGCGACGGCGTGCGCCGCAAGGCAATGCGCTGCGATGCCGTCGTGCCGACGGCGTGCTATACTCAAAGGCTCTGCGCCGAATGCAGCCCTTTTTCTATGGGCCCGGCAGAAGCTGCAGTTCACTGAAAGGTCACACATGTACGCGGTCATAAAAACCGGTGGCAAGCAATACAAGGTTGCAGCCGGCGAAAAGATCAAGGTAGAACAGATAGCTGCGGACGTGGGCCAGGAAATCGTGATCGAACAGGTCCTCGCCGTCGGTGAGGGCGCGGACCTGAAGGTCGGGACTCCCTGGGTCGCGGGCGCCACCGTGAAAGCCACCATCGTGGCCCACGGCCGGCACGACAAGGTGCGCATCTTCAAGATGCGTCGCCGCAAGCATTACCAGAAACACGGCGGCCACCGCCAGAACTACACCGAACTGTCCATCAGCTCGGTGAACGGTTAAGGAGTTCTGAACCATGGCACAGAAAAAGGGCGGCGGCTCCACCCGCAACGGCCGCGACTCGCAGCCGAAGATGCTCGGCGTGAAGGTCTTCGGCGGCCAGGCGATCAACGCCGGCTCGATCATCGTGCGCCAGCGCGGCACGAAGTTCCATCCGGGCACCAACGTCGGCATCGGCAAGGACCACACCTTGTTCGCGCTGGTCGACGGCAGTGTCTCGTTTGCGATCAAGGGCGCCAAGAATCGCCAGACGGTGTTCGTGACGCCGGCCTGAGCCGACGGTTGCTGACACGCCAAGCCCCGGCTCGCCGGGGCTTTCTTTTTTATCATCGCCCATCATGAAGTTCGTCGACGAAGCCACCATCGACATCGCAGCCGGCAACGGCGGCGCCGGCTGCGTGAGCTTCCGGCGCGAGAAGTTCATCCCGTTCGGTGGCCCGAACGGCGGCGACGGTGGCCGCGGCGGCAGTGTCTATGCGATGGCCGACCGCAACATCAACACGCTGATCGACTACCGCTACGCACGCCGCCACGAGGCCAGGAACGGCGAACAAGGCCGCGGCTCGGACCAGTTTGGAGCGGCGGCCGAAGACATCGTGCTGCGCATGCCGGTGGGCACCATCGTCTCCGACTTCGAGACCGGTGAAGTGCTGGTCGAGTTGCTCGAACACGAGGTCCAGGTGCTGCTGGCCAAGGGCGGCGACGGCGGCTTCGGCAACCTGCACTTCAAGACCAGCACCAACCGATCGCCGCGCCAGCGCACGCTCGGCTGGCCGGGTGATGCGAAGAAGCTCAAGCTGGAACTGCGTGTGCTGGCCGACGTCGGCCTGCTGGGCATGCCGAACGCCGGCAAGAGCACGCTGATCGCGGCGATCTCGAACGCGCGGCCGAAGATCGCCGACTACCCGTTCACCACCTTGCACCCGAACCTGGGCGTCGTGCGTGTGGGGCCGGAACGCAGCTTCGTGGTTGCCGACGTGCCGGGCCTGATCGAAGGCGCCAGCGAAGGCGCGGGCCTCGGCCACCGCTTCCTGCGCCACCTGCAGCGCACGCGGCTGCTGCTGCACGTGGTGGACCTGGCGCCGTTCGACGACGCGGTCGACCCGGTGCAGCAGGCCAAGGCCATCGTCGCCGAGCTGAAGAAGTACGACCCCAAGCTGCACGCCAAGCCGCGCTGGCTGGTGCTGAACAAGCTGGACATGGTGCCCGAGGAGGAGCGCGACGCGAAGGTCAAGGACTTCGTCAAGCGCCTGCGCTGGAAAGGCCCGGTGTTCGCGATCTCGGCACTGGCGCGTGAAGGCCTGCAGCCGATGGTCGAGAAGATCTGGCACCACGTCGCCGAACAGGCGCGTGTGGAGCCGCTGCCCGACCTGCGCTTCGACACCAAGATCGGCGATGAGTAGCGTACTGCAAGGCGCCCGGCGCATCGTCGTCAAGGTCGGCTCCAGTCTCGTCACCAACGAAGGCCGCGGCGTTGATGCCGAGGCCATCGCGAACTGGGCACGCCAGCTCGCGGCGCTGGCGCGTGAAGGCCGAGAACTGGTGATGGTGTCCAGCGGCGCCATCGCCGAAGGCATGAAACGCCTGGGCTGGAGCGCGCGCCCGAAAGAGCTGCACGAACTGCAGGCCGCCGCCGCCGTCGGCCAGATGGGCCTGGTGCAGATGTACGAGAGCAAACTCTCGGCCGAAGGCATGCACAGCGCACAAATCCTGCTGACCCATGCCGACCTGGCCGACCGCGAGCGTTACCTCAACGCACGTTCGACGCTGCTCACCTTGCTGGCCTTGCAGGTCATTCCGGTGATCAACGAAAACGACACGGTCGTCAACGACGAGATCAAGTTCGGCGACAACGACACCTTGGGTGCCCTCGTCGCCAACCTGGTGGAAGCCGATGCGCTGGTGATCCTGACCGACCAGCGTGGCCTGTATTCGGCCGACCCGCGCAAGGATCCGAACGCACGCTTCATCGACGAAGCGATGGCGGGCGACCCGCTGCTGGAACAGATGGCCGGCGGCGCCGGCTCCAGCATCGGCCGGGGCGGCATGATCACCAAGGTGCTGGCCGCCAAACGTGCTGCCGGGAGCGGCGCCAGCACCGTCATCGCCTGGGGCCGCGAACCCGATGTGCTGCTGCGGCTGGCGCGTGGCGAAGCCATCGGCAGCGCGCTGTTGGCAGGCACGCCCAAGCTGGCGGCGCGCAAGCAGTGGATGGTCGACCACCTGCAGCTGCGCGGTGCCGTGGTGGTGGACGACGGCGCCACCGCCAAGCTGCGTGACGAAGGCAAGAGCCTGCTGCCGATCGGCATGGTGGAAGTGCAGGGCGACTTCGTGCGTGGCGACGTGATCGCAGTGCGCACGCTCGCCGGCGCCGACATCGCCCGCGGCCTCGCGAACTATTCGTCGACCGAAGCGCGGTTGATCGCGCGCAAGGCTTCGTCGCAGATCGAGGCGCTGCTGGGTTATTCGAACGAACCCGAGATGATCCACCGGACCAATCTGGTCCTGGTGTGAACGCTACTCCGCGGGCGCCGGGAATGGTGGCAAGGGCGGCGAGGGCGGCTCGCCACCACCGGGGTCATCGTGCCGGTGCGAGCGCATGCCCGAACGCAGGAAGCGGTTGTGGTGGTTCACACGCGGCAGGTAGCGCGCCAGTTCCGTGAGCGCACTTTCGTAGACACCGCGCTTGAACTCGATCACCACGTCCAGCGGCACCCAGTATTCGTTCCAGCGCCAGGCATCGAACTCGGGGTGGTCGGTGGCACGCAGGTTCATGTCGCTGTCGCGGCCGACCAGACGCAGCAGGAACCAGATCTGCTTCTGGCCCTTGTAGTGGCCCCGTGCGTCCTTGCGGATGAAGTGCTCCGGCACCTCGTAGCGCAGCCAGTCGCGTGTGCGGCCGATGATCTGCACGTGCTCGGGCAGCAAGCCCACTTCTTCGTGCAGCTCACGGAGCATCGCCTGCTCGGGCGACTCACCATGTTTGATGCCGCCCTGGGGAAACTGCCAGGAGTGTGTGCGCAGCCTCTTGCCCCAGAACACCTGGTTCCGCGAGTTCAGCAGCACGATGCCGACGTTGGGCCTGAAGCCTTCCCTGTCGAGCATAATCGGACCCCGAATTTGTGACTGATTTCATTATTGCACCCGGCCGGTGCGGCATGCGAACTCTCGCTTTCCCGCATGCGGGCTTTTGCTGCCGCGGGCCTCGTTGCTGAAACCCGAGCCCCCCGCATGAAAGCCTCGCAGACCTTCGTCTCCACCCTCAAGGAAGCGCCCGCCGACGCCGAGATCGCCAGCCACCAGCTGATGATGCGCGCCGGCTTCATCAAGCGTCTGGGCGCCGGCATCTACAGCTACATGCCGATGGGCCTGCGTGTGATCCGCAAGGTCGAGGCCATCATCCGTGACGAGATGCTGCGCGCCGGCGCGGTGGAGCTGCTGATGCCGGTGGTGCAGCCCGCCGAGCTGTGGCAGGAAACTGGCCGCTTCCAGGCCTACGGCCCCGAGCTGATGCGCGTGAAAGACCGGCACGACCGCGACTTCGTCATCCAGCCCACCAGCGAAGAGGTCGTCACCGACATCGCGCGCCAGGAACTGCGCAGCTACAAGCAGCTGCCGCGCAACTTCTTCCACATCCAGACCAAGTTCCGCGACGAACGCCGGCCGCGTTTCGGCGTCATGCGCGGGCGCGAGTTCACGATGAAGGACGCGTATTCGTTCGACCGCGACAAGGCTTCGGCGCTGAAAAGCTACGAGACCATGTTCGCCGCCTACAAACGCATCTTCGACCGCTTCGGCCTGCAGTACCGCGCCGTGGCAGCCGACACCGGCGCGATCGGCGGCGATGCCTCGCACGAGTTCCAGGTCATCGCCGACACCGGCGAAGACGCCATCGTCTACTGCCCGACCAGCGACTACGCGGCCAACATCGAACTCGCGGAAGCCGTGTCGTTGATCGCCACGCGCGCCGCCGCCACCCAGCCCTGCGTGAAGACACCGACCCCGGGCAAGGCCACCTGCGAAGACGTGGCGGCGCTGCTGGGCCTGCCGCTGGCCAACACCGTCAAGTCGCTGGTGCTCGCCACCGATGCGAAGAACGAAGCCGGCGACATCGTCAAGACCACCGTCTGGCTGCTGCTGGTGCGCGGCGACCACAGCCTCAACGAGATCAAGACCGGCAAGGTCGAAGGCTTGAAGGACGGTTTCCGTTTCGCGACGGTGAGCGAGATCGAAGACCACTTCGGCTGCAAGCCGGGGTATCTGGGGCCGATCGCCACGAAGAAGCCGGTCAAGGTGGTGGCCGACCGCACCGTGGCTGCGATGAGCGACTTCGTCTGCGGCGCCAACACCGCCGACTTCCATATCACCGGCGTCAACTGGGGCCGCGACCTGCCCGAGCCCGATGTCGTCGCCGACATCCGCAATGTCGTCGCCGGCGATCCGTCGCCCGATGGCCAAGGCGTGCTTGCCATCCAGCGCGGCATCGAGGTCGGCCACGTGTTCTACCTCGGCACGAAGAAATACAGCGTGCCGATGAAGGCCAACTTCCTCGACGAAAACGGCAAGCCCCAGCCCTTCGAGATGGGCTGCTACGGCATCGGCGTCACCCGCATCCTGGGCGCGGCGGTGGAGCAGAACCACGACGAGCGCGGCATGATCTGGCCCGACGCGATCGCGCCGTTCACGGTGGTCATCTGCCCCATCGGCTACGAGCGCAACGCCGAGGTGCAGGCGGCGGCGCAGACGCTGCACGACGAACTCACGGCGCTCGGCATCGATGTCGTGCTCGACGACCGCGGCGAGCGTCCGGGCGCGATGTTCGCCGACTGGGAACTGATCGGCGTGCCGCACCGCGTGGTGCTGTCCGACCGCGGCTTGAAGGCCGGCACGGTGGAAGTGCAGGGCCGGCGCGAGGCCGCGGCGACCGCTGTGCCGCTGACCGAGGCCGTGGCATTCGTGAAAGGTCGTCTCGGCGCATGACAGCGCGGCGCGCGCTGCTGGCGCTGCCGCTGCTGGCGTGGCTGGGCGAGGCCCGTGCCGGCGCGCAGGTCGAAGAGCCGCTGGCCGACGCCGTGCGCGGCGCACTCCACGCCGCGGTGGCCGACGGTGCGCCGCCGAAGCCGCGCTTCGACAAGCTCGACGACCGCCTGGCCTATCTGCGCTGGCTGGGTGCGGCGAGCGAACGGCTGAAGAAGCGCCACTCCGAACACCTGACGCGGGTCGAGTTTCTCGAAGCCGTCTGGTACGAAAGCCGGCGCGCCGGGCTCGAGACGGCGCTGGTGCTGGGCCTCGTGCAGGTGGAGAGCGGCTTTCGCAAGTACGCCATCAGCAGCGCCGGCGCGCGTGGCTACATGCAGGTGATGCCGTTCTGGGCGCGGTTGATCGGTGGCGGCGACCCGAGCCGGCTGTTCCACATGCAGACCAACCTGCGCTTCGGCTGCGTGATCCTGCGCCACTACCTCGACATCGAGCGCGGCGACCTGTTCCTGGCCCTGGGCCGCTACAACGGCAGCCGCGGCAGGCCGGAGTACCCGAACCTGGTGTTCGGCGCACGGCGCGCCTGGCAGATTCCTGCCTAGAGCCCGGCCCAGGGCTTGGGCGCAGCGCCCTGCAGTTGCAGCAGCGACAGCACACGTTCGACACTTTCGGCTACCAGCTCGTCGATGCTGCCGGGCCGGTGGTAGAAGGCCGGCAGCGGCGGGAAGATGATCGCGCCCATCTCGGTGGCGGCGGTCATGTTGCGCAGGTGCGCCAGGTTGAACGGTGTTTCGCGCACCATCAGCAACAGGCGGCGGCGCTCCTTCAGCGTCACGTCGGCGGCGCGTGTGAGCAGGTTGTCCGACAAGCCGTGGGCAATGGCGGCGAGTGTCTTCATCGTGCACGGCGCGACGACCATCGCCGCGGTGTCGAAGCTGCCGCTGGCGACGCAGGCGCCGACATCACCGGGTGCATACGACTTGTCGGCCAGCGCTTCGAGCGCGCCACGGTCGAGGCCGAGTTCGTGGTGCACGTTCAGCACACCCGCCGGTGTCACGACGAGGTGGGTTTCGACCCCGAGTTCACGCGCGCGCCGCAGCAACTGCACGCCGTAAACCGCCCCCGTGGCACCGGTGATGCCGACGACGAGGCGCTGTGTGGCCACCTCAGCCCTTGTTCAGCAACTGCTGCAGTTCACCCGACTGGTACATCTCCATCATGATGTCCGAGCCGCCGACGAATTCACCGTCGACGTAGAGCTGCGGGATCGTCGGCCACTGCGCGTAGTCCTTGATGCCTTGCCGCACTTCTTCGTCTTCGAGCACGTTGAAGGTGGTCAGTCCGGTCACGCCGGAAGCCTTCAGCACCTGGATCGCGCGGCCGGAGAAGCCGCACTGCGGGAACTGCGCCGTGCCCTTCATGAAGAGCACGACCTTGTGGCCCTTGACGAGGCTGTCGATGCGTTGTTGAACGTCGCTCATGGGCTACCTTGCTTCGAAGAAACTGCAAAGGCTGGAAGCATACGGCAAAGGCCCTTGCCGGGCTCGGACGCGGCTGCTTGACCTTGCGCTAGAACGCGTAGCGCACGCCCAGCTGCAGCACCGGCGACAGGCGCAGTTCGCGCAAGGCGCCGTCGAAGCCCTGGTTGCCGAACACCGCGCGGCCCAGCCCCTTGGCGCCGGCCGGGTTTTCCAGTGCCAGGCCCAGGTCGGCGGTGACGCCCCAGCCGCCCTTGACAGCCAGGCCGGTGTAGCCGATGCCGAAGTAGGGCTGGGTCTCGGCCGAGACGCCAAGCGGCCCGCGCAGGCTGGTCGACAGCAGGCCGCTGGAGGCGCGCAGGCCGCCCATCGATGCCGGCAGCCGCAGGCCCGGTGCGTTGAAGTAGTAGTCGCCGACCACCACACTCGTGCTCAGGCCGCCGCGGTCCACCAGCGACACCGGCACCAGTTGCGTGCCAGTGAGTGACAGGCGCGCCTGCCACTGCGGCCACAGCACCCGCCCGTCCGGCGCCGCCAGCCCGTCGGCAGCACTGGCGCCGTGGGCGAACAGGCAGAGGGCCGTGGACAGCAGGGCAGCTCGGGGGTGCATGGCAGACTCCTGAAGCGAATCTGCATGATGCGCCCGGCGCCGCCGGCGAACATCCCACACCCGCATGAACTGCGTGAAATAGCGCCGTTCGTTGCGGCGCGTGCACGTCAGCCCGGCCAGCGCGCCCCGGTGCAGCGTGCTTGGCCGCCGATGTCGAGGCGGGTGGTCGGTGTTTCGAAGCCGCTGCCGGCCAGCAGGCCCTGCACCGCCGTCGCCTGGTCGTAGCCGTGTTCCAGCAGCAGCCAGCCCCCCGGGCGCAGGTGGGCCGGTGCGGCGGCGACGATCTGCCGCAGCGCCGCTAGGCCGTCGCCTTCGGGCGTGAGCGCCTGGCGCGGCTCGTGAGTGAGCGCTCGCAGGTGTTCGTCGTCGCCTGCCACGTAGGGCGGGTTCGACAGCACCACATCGAAGTGCCGGCCCTGCAGCGCGTGCCACCAGTCGCCTTCGACGAAGACCACGGGCAGGCCCAGCCGAGAGGCGTTGGCGCGCGCCACGGCCAGCGCGGCTGGGCTGGCGTCGGTAGCAGTGACCCGCGCTGCCGGGCAGCGGTGTTTGACGGCCAGCGCGATGGCGCCGCTGCCGGTGCCGAGGTCGACGACATCGGCGGCAGCCATGCCGGCCAGCCGTTCCAGCGCCCAGTCGACCAGCAGCTCGGTCTCAGGGCGCGGCACCAGCGTGTCCGGCGTCACGCGCAGCAGCAGGCCGTGGAATTCCTTCTCGCCCACCAGATAGGCCAGCGGCACGCCGGCGGCACGGCGTTGCAGATCGGCGGCCAGCGCAGCGGCTTGCGCTGGCGGGAGTTCGGCGTCGTCATGGGCCAGCAGCCAGGCGCGGGGGCGCTGCAGGTGGTGGGCCAGCAGCAGCTGGGCGTCGAGCCGGTCGACACCCAACAACCGTGCCTGCGCCAGCGTGTCTGCGATCCGCATCAGTAGCGCCCGGCCGTTCCGAAGGTACTGAGCACCCCCTGGGGGGGCAGCGAACGAAGTGAGCGTGTGGGTTTCACTTCAGCGGCTGCCGGCTTCCAGCTGCGCCAATTGTTCGGCGGCGCGCGCCGCCTTCAGCGCCGCCACCACCTCGGCGAGGTCACCGTCCATCACCGCGCCCAGCTTGTACAGCGTCAGGTTGATGCGGTGGTCGGTGAGCCGGCCCTGCGGGAAGTTGTAGGTGCGGATGCGGTCGCTGCGGTCGCCACTGCCGATCAGGCTCTTGCGCGTGGCGGCTTCTTTCGCTGCGCGTTCGCTGCGGTCCTTTTCGCGCAGCCGCGCCACCAGCACGGCCATCGCCTTGGCCTTGTTGCGGTGCTGGCTGCGGTCGTCCTGGCATTCGGCCACCAGGCCGGTGGGCAGGTGGGTGATGCGGATGGCGCTGTCGGTCTTGTTGACGTGCTGGCCGCCGGCGCCGCTGGCGCGGAAGGTGTCGATGCGCAGCTCGGCCGGGTTGAGCTGCACTTCCTCGGTCTCGTCGGGCTCGGGCATCACCGCCACCGTGCAGGCGCTGGTGTGGATGCGGCCCTGGCTCTCGGTGGCCGGCACCCGCTGCACGCGGTGGCCGCCGGACTCGAAGCGCAGCTGTTCGAAGACACGGTCGCCGTCGACCCGCACCACCAGCTCCTTGTAGCCGCCGAGTTCGGAATCGCTCTGGCTCATGACCTCGACCCGCCAGCCCTGGCGTTCGAAGTAACGCAGGTACATGCGGGCCAGGTCGCCGGCGAACAGCGCCGATTCGTCACCGCCCGTGCCGGCGCGGATCTCGACGAAGGCGTTGCGTTCGTCGTCGGGGTCGCGCGGGATCAGCGCGGTCTGCAGTTCGAGCTGCAGACGTTCCAGGTCGGCCTGCGCGGTGCCGATCTCCTCGCGTGCCATCTCGGCCATTTCGGGGTCGGCGAGCATCTCGCGCGCTTCGGCGAGGTCGGCCTCACGCTGCTGGTAACGCCGGTAGCGGCCGACGACATCGGCCACCTCGGACTGTTCACGCGACAGGTTGCGGTAGCGCTTGATGTCGGCCGACACCTGCGGGTCGGCCAGGTTCGCGTCGAGCTCGTTCAGCCGCAACGCGAGGCGTTCGAATTGTTGGCGCAGGGTGTCGTTCATGACGGGCGTGATTGGAATGCAAGCGGAATGCAAACGCCCGGCCTTGCTTGCCGCAAGGCCGGGCGCGGTGCCGTGCAGCTAACGGCCTTCGCTGGGGCTGCGCGAGCTCTGGCGCAGGAACAGCCGCGACACCGTGCTGGCGAGCCGTTCACGTTCGGCGCCGTCGGCGGCATGCAGCTCGGCCATCGTGCCGTGCAGCATCTTGTGCGTGAGACCGCGTGTCAGCGCCTCCAGCACGGCGTCGACCGACTCGCCGCGGGCCAGCATCTTGCGTGCTCGTTGCATCTCGACCGCGCCCCAGTCCTCGGCCTGGCGGTTCAGCGCCTGGATCAAGGGCACGGCGCCGCGTTGGTCGAGCCAGTGCGCGAAGCTGACGACACCGGCGTCGATGATGGCCTCGGCCTGCTCGACGGCCGCCTGGCGCTTTTCGCTGGCGCTCTGCACCAGGGTCGAGAGGTCGTCGACGGTGTAGAGATAGACATCGCGCAGCTGCGCGACTTCGGGCTCGATGTCGCGCGGCACGGCCAGGTCGACCATGAACATCGGGCGGTTGCGTCGGGCTTTCAGCGCCCGCTCGACGGCGCCCAGGCCGATGATGGGCAGGGAACTTGCGGTGCAGGAGACCACGGCGTCGAACTCGTGCAGGCGCTGCGGCAGGTCGGCCAGCCGCATGGCCTGGGCGCCGAAGCGGCCGGCCAGGTGTTCGCCGCGCTCCAGCGTGCGGTTGGCGATGGCCATGCCCTTGGGCGTGCGTGCGGCGAAATGGGTCGCGACCAGTTCGATCATCTCGCCGGCGCCGACAAACAGCACGCGGATGTCCTTCAGGTCTTCGAACAGCTGCGAGGCCAGGCGCACGGCGGCCGCGGCCATGCTGATGGAATGGGCGCCGATCTCGGTGGCGGTGCGCACTTCCTTGGCTACCGAAAACGAGCGCTGGAACAGCTGGTGCAAGGTGGTGCCCATGGTGCCGGCTTCGTCGGCCTGGCGCACGGCCTGCTTCATCTGGCCCAGGATCTGCGGCTCGCCCAGCACCATCGAATCGAGGCCCGAGGCGACGCGGAAGGCATGGCGCGCCGCAGCCCGGTCTTCGCGCACATAGGTGAACGATTCGAGGTGGCTGCCGCTGACGCCGCCTTGTTCGGCCAGCCAGTCCACCGCCGGGCGCACCAGTTCGTGCAAGGACCTGGGGTCGGCGGCAACGTAGAGTTCGGTGCGGTTGCAGGTGGAGACCAGCGCGGCTTCGGGCCTGCTGCGTTGCAGCCGTTCGCGCAAGGCATGCAGTGCCGGCGTCAGCTGTTCCGGGCTGAACGCCAGCTTGCCCCGCAGATCGAGCGGCGCAGTGGTGTGGTTGAGCCCGAGGGCGAAGACGCTCACAGTGTTGATTGTAAGATTTGTCCGATGGCTGCGGGTGGTACAGCACTTGACCATCGTCAAGGCATCTTCAACCGAACCGGGGAGTCAGGTCAGTCGTGGGACCGCTGGATGCCTTGTGGCATGTGATGAATTTCGTGTTGCCGGGCATTGCGCTGGGCCTGCTCTCTGCCGCCGGCGCCAAGCTGCTATGGCGGCGTGAACTCGCCGCCGTGGCCTGGCAGCGCCTGGCGCGTGACGCCGCGATCGCCTGCGTGCTGGTGCTGGTGGCCGGCCTGGCGCTGTTCCGTCACGACGGCCGCATGGCGACCTACGCCGCGATGGTGCTGGCCTGCGCCATCACGCTGTGGTGGCGGGGCTTCGGTCCGGGGAGACGCTAGGACCGTCGTGCAACACCGGCGTGCCGCGCAGCGAATGCGGCAGCGCTTCGGTGATCATCACGTCGAGCATCTGGCCGACCAGCCGCGTGGCGTTCGGGCCGCCGTCGAAGTTGACGATGCGGTTGCACTCGGTGCGGCCCATCAGTTCGTGCACGTTCTTGCGCGACGGGCCTTCGACCAGGATGCTCTGCACCGTGCCGACGCGGGCGGCGCTGATGCGCCGCACGTTGGTTTCGATCGTGGCCTGCAGATGCTGCAGCCGCTGCAGCTTCAGTGCCTGCGGCGTGTCGTCGTGCAGCGCCGCGGCGGGTGTGCCCGGGCGCTTGCTGAAGATGAAGCTGAAGCTGGCGTCGAAGCCGACATCGTCGATCAGCTTCATCATCCTGCCGAAATCGTCTTCGGTTTCGCCAGGGAAGCCGACGATGAAGTCGCTGGACAGGCTGATGCCGGGCCGCACCGCACGCAGCTTGCGCACCGTGCTCTTGTATTCCATCGCGGTGTAGCCGCGTTTCATCGCCATCAGGATGCGGTCGCTGCCGTGCTGCACCGGCAGGTGCAGGTGGTTCACCAGTTGCGGCACCCGGGCGTAGACCTCGATCAGCCGCTGCGTGAATTCGTTCGGGTGGCTGGTGGTGTAGCGGATGCGCTGGATGCCGGGGATCTCGGCGACGTATTCGATCAGCAGCGCGAAGTCGGCGATCTCCGCCGTGTCTCCCATGGCACCACGGTAGGCGTTGACGTTCTGCCCCAGCAGCGTCACTTCCTTCACACCCTGGCTGGCGAGGCCTGCCACTTCGGTGAGCACATCGTCGAAGGGACGGTGCACCTCCTCGCCGCGGGTGTACGGCACGACGCAGTACGAGCAGTACTTCGAGCAGCCTTCCATGATCGAGACGAAGGCCGAGGCGCCGTCCACCTTGGCCGGCGGCAGGTGGTCGAACTTCTCGATCTCGGGGAAGCTGATGTCGACCTGCGGCCGGCGTTCGGCCTTGCGCGCGGCGATCATCTGCGGCAGCCGGTGCAGCGTCTGCGGCCCGAACACCATGTCGACGTAAGGCGCACGTTCGATGATGGCCGCACCTTCCTGGCTGGCGACACAACCGCCCACGCCGATCAGCACACCCTTGCTCTTCAGATGCTTGACACGGCCGAGGTCGCTGAAGACCTTCTCTTGCGCCTTCTCGCGCACCGAGCAGGTGTTGAAGAGGATCAGGTCCGCCTGTTCGACATCGGTGGTCGGCTCGTAGCCTTCGGCGGCGCGCAGTACGTCGGCCATCTTGTCCGAGTCGTACTCGTTCATCTGGCAGCCGAACGTGCGGATGAAGACCTTCTTCGTCATGGCTTGCTCCAACGCTGTGCCGAAACATCGAAGGCCCAGGTCGCGGCCTGGGCGGGCGTGACGGGCCAAGGCTGGTTGGCACGTTCGGCCGGTGTCAGTACCCAGACGTCGAGCAGCGCGCCGTGCAGATCCTGCGTGTAGTTCACGATCCAGCGCCCGCCTGCAAGTGTGCTCGACACCTGCATCATGTTGTTTTCGCCGCGGATGCGTGCGCCGGGCGCCAGGCGCGCGGGCTGGCCGTTCAACTGCACTTCCGGCGGCGCGACGACGGCCACTTCACCGCGCAAAGCGGTGGCCGGAAAGTTGCGTGGGGCCTGTGCCCAGGCCGGTACTGTGGCCAGTGCGGCCAGCGCAGAAATAGCGATGACACAGCGAATCATGGTGTGGATCCAGGGGCTGTGAAAACAATCGGGCCCGAAGCTTTGCGCTTCGAGCCCGGGGGAACAACATGTTCTGGTGGCGCTTCAGGGATTTGAACCCCGGACCTGCGGATTATGATTCCGTCGCTCTAACCAGCTGAGCTAAAGCGCCTGAGCCCAGCATTATATGGCGGCAAGCGCCGGAGTTCCATGTTCAGCTTTTTCAAGAAGAAGACACCGCCTGCGGTGCCCGCGGCCGCCCCTGTGGATCTGCCGGCGCCAGCGTTGCCCGAGCCTGTTGCCGCGCCAGAACCCGAGGCGCGTGCACGCTGGTTCGACCGTTTGCGTCATGGGCTGCGCAAGACCGGCAGCGGCATCGCGCAGGTCTTCACCGGCACGCGCATCGACGATGTCTTGTACGAAGACCTGGAGTCGGCGCTGCTGCAGGCCGACGCCGGCGTCGGCGCAACGCAGTTCCTGCTGGACGACCTGAAGCGCCGGGTCAAGGACAACAAGACCACCGCGCCGGCGGCCGTGAAAGGCCTGCTGGCCGATGCGCTGACCGACCTGCTGCTGCCGCTGCAGCGGCAGCTGGTGGTGGGCGCGGCCAGCCCGACGGTGATCATGGTCACTGGCGTCAACGGTGCCGGCAAGACCACCACCATCGGCAAGCTCACGCGTTACCTCGCCGAGGCCGATCAGAAGGTGCTGCTGGCGGCTGCCGACACCTTCCGCGCCGCGGCGCGTGAGCAGCTCGCGGTGTGGGCCGACCGCAACCGTGTCGAGATCGTCAGCCAGCAAGGCGGTGACCCCGCGGCCGTGACCTTCGATGCCGTCACCGCCGGCCGCGCACGCGGCTGCGACGTCGTCATCGCCGACACCGCCGGCCGCCTGCCGACGCAACTGCACCTGATGGAAGAGCTGCGCAAGATCCAGCGCACCATCGCGAAAGCGCAGGCCGGCGCACCGCACGAGGTGTTGCTGGTGGTGGACGGCAACACCGGCCAGAACGCGCTGGCGCAGGTGAAAGCCTTCGACGCCGCGCTGGGCCTCACCGGCCTGATCGTCACCAAGCTCGACGGCACGGCCAAGGGCGGTGTGCTGGCGGCCATCGCACGCTGGTGCACCGAGCAGCGGCGCACCATTCCCGTTTACTTCATCGGCGTCGGCGAGAAGGTCGAAGACCTGCAGACCTTCGATGCGCGCGAGTTCGCGCAGGCGCTGCTGAGCTGATGAACTGGCGAACTGAGATCTAGCCGCGCGCCAGCTGGCCGCGCACCGAGTCGACTTCTTCGTCGTAGAAGCCCGAAGGCACCGGTTCCATCGCCTGGTCGTAGGCGAGCTGGTCGCCTTCGGCGAGCACCTCTTCGATGTCGGCGATGGGGATCAGCGGCATCGGCCGCGACGCCGTGGCCTTGTGCTCGGTGCTCGTGGTGGGCGGCGCCAGTTCGTTGCCGAGCACGTTGCGCACCTCGGCCAGCGACGGCAGGTCGCCTTCGCGCCAGGTGAAGACGCGGATGCCGGCGGCCTTCAGCACACGCGCCAGCCGTTCGTGGCGGCGGCGGCTGCGGCCGGTTTCTTCCGGTGCGCGGATGTCGATCACGGCCAGCACACGCGAGCCCGAGTCGCAGAGCAGCAGATCGGCGTTGAGCGAGCCCACACGTTGCAGCCATTCGTTGTAGGAATGCCGCGTCGGCACACGCAGGAAACGCGACAGCGGCACCTGCGCCAGCACCAGGAAACCCGGCAGCGCGCGGCGCAGCAGGTCGTAGGCCTGGCGTTCGTGGATCGACATGATGCGTGCCGATTCGGGCAGCCAGGCTTGCACGGTGTCAAGCGCTTCGCGGTCGGGCTGGCGGCGGCTGCCCTGGCGTTGGCGCAGGCGCAGGCGCAGTGCCAGCAGCGTCAACAGCAGCAACACCGCGGCAGCCAGCGCCGGTGAGGTGTTCGGGTCGAAGAGATTCATGTCGTGTGGGCGGCGAAAGACCAAGTCTCCAAATTACGGCACCGGGTCGGCAGGGTCAACGCGCGAAAAACGAAAGGCGTTGCGACCTGTTTCCGCTACCCCCGGGAGTGGGGACGGGCGTGAATTAATGCACGCCGCAGCTTGCCTTACCGCGGCATGCCGGGCATGCCGCCCATGCGCTTCATCATCTTCATCAGGCCGCCGCCCTTCATCTTCTTCATCATGCCCTGCATCTGGTCGAACTGGTTCAGCAGCCGGTTGACTTCCTGCACATGCACACCGGCGCCAGCGGCGATGCGGCGTTTGCGGCTGGCCTTGATGAGATCGGGCTTGCGCCGCTCCAGCGCCGTCATCGAACAGATGATGCCTTCCATGCGCTTCACGTCGCGTTCGGCTTTGTCCATGTCGGCACCTGCGGCCTTGGCGGTGAGCTGGCTCGGCAGCTTGTCCATCAGGCCCGAGAGCCCACCCATCTTCTTCATCTGGGTGATCTGCATCAGGAAGTCGTTGAGGTCGAAGTTGCCGCCCGACTTGACCTTGTCGGCGAGCTTCTGCGCCGACGCCATGTCGACGCCCTTCTGCACCTCTTCGACCAGCGCGACGATGTCGCCCATGCCGAGCACACGGCCGGCGTGGCGGTCGGCGTCGAAGACCTCGAGGCCGTCGATCTTCTCGGAGACACCGGCGAACTTGATAGGCGCGCCGGTGACCTGCCGCACCGACAGCGCGGCGCCGCCGCGCGAGTCGCCGTCGAGCTTGGTCAGGATGACGCCGGTGATCGGCAGCGCATCTTTGAAGGCCTTGGCGGTGTTCACCGCGTCCTGGCCCTGCATCGCATCGACGACGAAGAAGGTCTCCACTGGATTCAGCGCCGCGTGCAGGTCGCTGATCTCGGCCATCAAGGCTTCGTCGATGCCCAGGCGGCCGGCGGTGTCGACCAGCAGCACGTCGAAGTAGTGGCGCTTGGCGTGGTCGAGCGCAGCCAGTGCGATGGCGCGTGGCTTGTCGGCGGCGCTCGATGGGAACCACTCGGCGCCGGCCTGTGCCGTCACCGTTTTCAGCTGTTCGATGGCCGCCGGGCGGTAGACGTCGGCCGAGACCGTGAGCACCTTCTTCTTGCGCTTCTCGATCAGGTGTTTGGCGAGCTTGGCGGTGGTGGTGGTCTTGCCCGCGCCCTGCAGGCCGGCCATCAGCACCACGGCCGGCGGCTGCGCGGCAAGGTTGATGTCCGAGATGCCCTCGCCCATCGTTGCCGCGAGTTCCTTGTGCACGATGCCCACCAGCGCCTGGCCGGGGTTCAGCGAACCCGCTACTTCCTGGCCGAGTGCTTTTTCCTTCACCCGCGCGATGAAGTCGCGCACCACCGGCAAGGCGACGTCGGCTTCGAGCAAGGCCATGCGCACTTCGCGCAGCATGTCCTGCACGTTGCCTTCGGTGATGCGGGCCTGGCCACGCATCGTCTTGACCATCCTGGACAGGCGGTCGGAAAGGGTCGAGGCCATCGGGGGTTGGGGCAGGGCCGGCGGGGCCGCTGCGCAAAAGTACACTGTCAGGATGATTCTATCGACTGCGACACCGCTGCTGAACGGCGGTGGTCCGTTGTTCATCGGCCTGCTCGCGGTGGGCGGCTACCTGCTGGCCACCATGCCGTCGCCGGCGATGGGGCGCTGGACCGCGCCGGCGCTGGTGCTCGGCTGGCTGATGCATCTGGGTGTGCTGATCCTCGACATCGGCGGCTGGGGCCAGCCGCTGCCCGGCGCGCGGCTGGGCTTCGCGCCGGTGCTGTCGATGACGGTCTGGCTGGTGATCGCCGTGCACACAGTGGAGAGCCGCTTCGTGCCGCTGCCGGCGGTGCGGCGCTGGCTCGGGCTGGCCGGTGTGCTGGCGGTGTTGATCGCGGCGGCCTTTCCGGGTGAACCGCGGCAGTACGCGTCGCCGCTGGCGCCGCTGCACTTCGCGCTGGGTGTCGGTTCGTACGGCCTGTTCGGCGCCGCGGTGCTGCATGCGGCGATGCTCGACGCCGCCGAACGCCGCTTGCGCCTGCGCTCGGGCGGGCCCGGCGGCACCTTCGGCATGCCCTTGCTGCAGCTGGAGCGGCTGACCTTCCGTTTTGTCGAAGCGGGTTTTGCCGTGCTGACCGCGACGTTGGTGCTCGGCGTCGTGACGGCGACACAATGGCGCTGGGACCACAAGATCGTGTTTTCGCTGCTCGGCTGGGCCGTGTTCGCGGCGCTGCTGATCGGCCGCCGCCTGCGCGGCTGGCGCGGCCGCCGTGCCACACGCTGGCTCTACGCCGGCGCCGTGCTGCTGCTGCTGGCTTATGCCGGCTCGCGGTTCGTTTTCGAAGTGCTGCTGGGCCGTCTTCCCGGATGACGCCCGCATGAGGCCCGCATGAAGTTCCTGCTCGTCATCGTGGTCGTCGGCGTGGTGCTGTGGCTGATGTTCGGCCGCCAGCGCCGTGTCGGCAAGACGCCGCCGCGGGCGGCGCAGAAGCCGTCCGGGCCCGTGGTGATGGTGGCCTGCGCACATTGCGGCCTGAACCTGCCGCGCACCGACGCGCTGGAAGACAGCGCGGCGCGGCCGTTCTGCAGCGAAGCCCACCGTGCGGCCGGCCCGCGCTGAAGACCGCGGCGAGCCCAGCCGCCGTTCGGGGGATCGGCGCCAGGTCGACCGGCGCAGCAGCGGGCGCGGCGAAGAGTCCTGGTTCGGCGCCGAGTCGGCCTTTGCGCCGGGCTGGATGGGCGTGGCCGGTGACGGCCACAGCAGCTTCGGCGGCGGCGCCGCATCGCGGCCGGTCGGCGGCGCCGAAGACAGTGCGCTGACGCGCATCTACCGCACCTATGCCGCTGCGCGCGCGGTTTTTGGCGTCGCGCTGGTGGCCGCGCAGGGCGCGAGCACCTTGCTCGGCGCGCGTGTGCCGCTGCTGCTGACCCTGGTGTGCATCGCCTACGCGCTGCAGGCGGTGACGTTGTGGCTGCTGCCGCGTTTCCAGTCGCTGACGACGCCGCTGCTGCAGCCGGGGCTGCGGCGGCGCCAATGGCTGGCCACGATCGGCATCGACCTGCTGGCCTTCGGCACGCTGCACCTGGTGGAGTTCGGCTCCAATTTCAACTACGGTGCGCTGCTCGTGCTGCCGGTGCTGATGGCGGGTGTGATGACGCAGCGGCTACTGGCGCTGGGCACGGCGGCTGGCGTGACCCTGACCTTGCTGTTCGTGGCCTGGCGCAGCCACAGCGGCGGCGCCGACCTGCCGACCGCGATGCTGCAGTCGGGCCTGGCCGGGCTGGGGCTGTTTGTCATCGCCATGCTGGCGGGTGAGCTGTCGGGCCGGCTGGCGCGCGAAGAGCAGTCCGCGCGCGGCAGCCTGGAGCTGGCACGCCAGCAGGCGCAGCTGAACCGGCTGGTCATCGAGGAGATGGTCGACGGCGTGCTGGTGGTCGACGGCCGCTCGCGTGTGCGCGCCGCCAACCCGGCCGCACGCGCCTTGCTGGTCGACCAGGGCCTGAGCCCGCCGGCACCGTTCGGCTTGCAGATGCGCCCGGCCTGGGCGACGCTGGCGCAGGCCGTCGGCCGCGCGCTGGCCGAGCACGACTGGCCCGAAGCCGGCCGCGAGGTGCGGCTGAACTTCGACGGCGGCCAGCTGCGCACCTTGCGCATGCGGGTGCGTTTCATGCGCAGCCGTGCGCTCGTTGGCGACGTCGCCGGCGGCAGTGCTGGTGGCGGCGCGAGCGAACAATTCTGCGTGCTGCTGCTCGAAGACGTGCGCACGGCGCAGGCGCGGCTGCGGCAGGAAAAGCTGGCTGCGATGGGCCGGGTGTCGGCCGGCATCGCACACGAGATCCGCAACCCGCTGGCGGCCATCCTGCAAGCCAATGCGCTGCTGCTCGAAGACGGTTTGCCGGCGCCGCAGCAGCGGCTGGCACGCATGGTGGCCGACAACGCCGAGCGCCTGAAACGCATCGTCGACGACGTGATGGAGCTGGTGCCGGGCGACGCTTCGGCGCCACGTGCCATCAACGTCAGCGCCGAAGTGGCCGACATCGCCGCCGAATGGGCACGGACGGTGGCGCTGCCGCTGGGCGCGAGCAGCCGCCTGCGCGTGGACCTGCCGTCGTTGCCGCTGGGTGTGTCGTTCGACCCCGAACACCTGCGCCGTGTGCTCGTGAACCTGCTCGACAACGCGCACCGCCACGCCGGCGCCGATGCCGGCGCGATCCTGCTGCGCCTGGCGCCGCGTGACGACGGCGCGGTCCAGCTGGCGGTGGCCAGCGACGGCCCACCGATCGCACCCGATGTCGAGCCCTATCTCTTCGAGCCCTTCTTTTCGACGCGCAGCCGCGGCACCGGGCTCGGCCTGTATATTTGCCGCGAGCTGTGTGAACGTTACGGCGCCAGCATCGAATACCGCACGCTGCCGCCTTCGGAGCGCTCGCGCAACGAGTTCCTCGTGACGATGAAACGCAGCGTGCTCGCTGCTACCGACACGCCGCTACCGCTGACGCACTGAGCCCCGACACCCCCTGTGACCACCACCCCGCCGCTGCGCCTGCTTGTCGTCGACGACGAGCCCGACCTGCGCACGTTGTACGAGCTGACGCTGCTGCGTGAAGGCTACGACGTCGAAAGCGCTGAGACGGTCGAAGAGGCGTGGAAGACGCTGTCGGCGAAACGCTTCAACCTCGTCATCACCGACATGCGGCTGCCCGACGGCAGCGGCCTCGATCTGCTGCGCCGGCTCGACGACGCCGGACGCGGCGAGAAGGGCATCGTCATCACCGCCTACGGCTCGGCCGAAAACGCGGTCGAGGCCTTGAAGGCCGGCGCCTACGACTACCTGACCAAGCCGGTGGATCTGCGCCAGTTCCGCGCCGTCGTCGCGTCGGCGCTGGGCCGCACCGTGCCCGCGCCGGCCGAGCCGGTGCGGACACGTGTGCCGGAGCCGCGGCCCGCGGGGCCACGCCGTGCGCTCGACCGCCTGACCGGCGAGTCGACGGCGATGCAGCAGGTGCGGGCTCTGGTCGGCAAGGTCGCGCGCAGCATGGCGCCGGTGTTGGTGCATGGCGAGTCAGGCACCGGCAAGGAACTGGTGGCGCGCGCGATCCACGAAGTCTCGCCGCGCGGCGCGATGCCCTTCGTGGCGGTGAACTGCGGCGCGATTCCCGAGAACCTGCTCGAGGCCGAATTCTTCGGCTACCGCAAGGGCGCGTTCACCGGCGCCAACGAAGACCGCGACGGTTTTTTCCAGGCGGCACAAGGCGGCACGCTGTTCCTTGATGAGATCGGCGACCTGCCGCTGGCGATGCAGAGCAAGCTGCTGCGTGTGATCCAGGAACGTGCGGTGCGCCCGATCGGTGCCACGGCGGAACAGTCGGTCAACGTGCGCATCGTCAGCGCCACGCACAAGGATCTGGGTGCCGAGGTGCATGGCAGCCGCTTCCGGCAGGACTTGTACTACCGGCTCAACGTCATCCAGATCGTCGTGCCGCCGCTGCGCGACCGCATCGGCGACCTGCCGACGATCTGCACCGCGGTGCTCGAACGCATCGCCACCGACGCCGGTGTTTCGCCGGTGCCCGAACTGTCCCAGGCGGCGCTCGAACATCTGCTGCGCTACGCCTTCCCCGGCAATGTGCGCGAGCTGGAAAACCTGCTGCACCGCGCCGTAGCGCTGGCCGGTGCCAGCGTCATCGAGCGTGGTGACCTCGGCCTGCCCGACGCGATGTTCCGCGACAGTGAAGCCGGCGAGATGGACCGGGTGCCCGCAGCGCCCACGCCCGCGCCACCGCACGGCGCGGCGCCGCCGCCGCTGCCCAGCGACCTGGCGGCTTACCTCGACGGCGTCGAGCGCGAGATCCTCGAACGTGCGCTGGAACGCCACCGCTACAACCGCACGGCGGCCGGCGCGAGCCTGGGCTTGTCGCTGCGCCAGATGCGTTACCGCATGGCACGGCTGGGCATCGGCGTGGGCGACGGCGGCGAAGCGGGCTGAACGCGGCATGGGGGCAACACGCTGGCGCGACGGCTGGTGGTCGGCGGCGCGCGCCTGCCCGTCGCCGAACTTCGGCCCGCGACCCGCAGGCACGGCGGTGTCGCTGGCCATCGTGCATTCGATCAGCCTGCCGCCAGGTGAATACGGCGGCGACGCAATCGAACGCCTGTTCACGAACCGGCTCGACGGGTCGGCGCACCCGTACTTCGAGACGATCCGCGGGCTCGAGGTGTCGGCGCATTTCGTCATCCGGCGTGACGGTGAACTGTTGCAGTTCGTGTCTTGCGATGCCCGCGCCTGGCATGCCGGGCGTTCACATTGGCGCGGCCGCGAGAACTGCAACGACTGGTCGATCGGCATCGAACTCGAAGGCCTGGAAGGCGGGCACTTCGAACCGGCACAGTACCGGCAGCTGGCGCGGCTGTTGCGCGTGTTGTCGGCGCGCTACCCGATCGCAGAAGCCGTGGGCCACGAACACGTGGCGCCGGGCCGCAAGGCCGACCCGGGGGCCGGCTTCGACTGGGCGGGGCTGCAGCGCGCGCTGCGGCGTCGGCGGCCGCATCTGCCTTTTGCTGCCAATGCGGTAGCGTGACCAGGCGCCGGCGCTGGCTGTTTTTCGCGTTGTCAGGCCCGTAACGCGCGGCTCTGTCATCACCACCCCAACAGCGGTGCGGTGATGCTCGGGGGATCGGGTACGGCGGTCGAAATCGGCGCCCGTGCATACCTCGGGGAAGCCCTCAGCAAGACACTACCTGTAGTGCTTGTTGGGGCTGGTCACCCCAGATATAGTGCCTGTTCGTGATAACCTCATGACATCGATGGCAGCCGTCATCACCGCCGTTACCACCGCCCTTTCGGCCGCGTTTGCGGCGTCGGCGGCATCGCCGGACGTTGTCTTCGCGAAGGGCCTGCAAAGGCTCCGCAAGGCACGCTGAAGCACCGGCTCGGCGCCGCCATCGTTCCAACAGCACCAAGCCAAACAGACAAGGGGAATGCATGCAAGCCGTCCAGTCGACCGCGCCCGAGACCACCGCGCCCGTTCGCGCCACCAGCACCGGTGCCAATGCCGCTGCCAATTCGGCTTATGCCGGCTACCAGATCATCCGCCGCAATGGCGCGGTCGTGAGTTTCGAGCCGAACAAGATCGCGGTCGCACTGATGAAGGCCTTCCTGGCGGTGCATGGCACGCAGGGCGCGGCTTCGGCCAGCGTGCGTGAAACCGTCGACCGGCTGACCGAGTCGGTGGTGCGCGCGCTGCTGCGTTCGCGCCCGGGTGGTGGCACCTTCCACATCGAAGATGTGCAGGACCATGTCGAACTCGGCCTGATGCGCGGCGGCCACCACGAAGTGGCGCGTGCCTACGTGCTGTACCGCGAGCGCCGCACGCAGGAACGTGCCAAGCAGGTCACGGCCGCGCCCAAGGCTGCGGCGCCCGAACTCTTCGTGATGGAACGCGGCCAGCGTGTGCCGATGGACTTCGCCGCGCTGCGTGGCCTGGTCGAGTCGGCCTGCGCCGGGCTGGGTGCCGACGTGAAGGCCGAGCCCATCCTGGCCGAGACGCGGCGCAACCTGTACGACGGCGTGCCGATGGACGAGGTCTACAAGGCTGCGATCCTGGCCGCACGGACGAAGATCGAGAAAGACCCGGCCTACACACGCGCCACGGCGCGCCTGCTGCTGCACACCATCCGCCGCGAAGTGCTGGGCGGCGAAGTACCGCACGAAGCGATGATCGAACGTTATGCCGAATATTTCCCCGGCTACGTGAAGAAGGGCGTGCAGGCCGAACTGCTGGACGAGAAGCTGCTGCAGTTCGACCTGGCGCGCCTGGGCGCAGCGCTCAAGCCCGAGCGCGACCTGCAGTTCGACTACCTCGGCCTGCAGACCTTGTACGACCGCTACTTCCTGCACATCGAAGACGTGCGCATCGAGTTGCCGCAGGCGTTTTTCATGCGCGTGGCGATGGGCCTGGCGCTCAACGAGATCGACCGCGAAGCGCGTGCGATCGAGTTCTACGACGTGCTCTCGAACTTCGACTTCATGTCGAGCACGCCGACGTTGTTCAACAGCGGCACACGCCGTTCGCAACTGTCGAGCTGCTACCTCACGACGGTGGCCGACGACCTGGACGGCATCTACGAAGCGCTGAAGGAGAACGCGCTGCTGAGCAAGTTCGCCGGTGGCCTGGGCAACGACTGGACGCGTGTGCGCGCTCTGGGCTCGTACATCAAGGGCACCAACGGCAAGAGCCAGGGCGTGGTGCCGTTCCTGAAGGTCGTCAACGACACCGCGGTGGCAGTCAACCAGGGCGGCAAACGCAAAGGCGCGGTCTGCGCCTACCTGGAGACCTGGCACCTCGACCTCGAAGAGTTCCTCGAACTGCGCAAGAACACCGGCGACGACCGCCGGCGCACGCACGACATGAACACTGCGAACTGGGTGCCCGACCTGTTCATGCGGCGTGTGATGGAAGGCGGCGACTGGACGCTGTTCTCGCCATCCACCTGCCCCGACCTGCACGACAAGTTCGGCCGCGCTTTCGAAGAGGCCTACACCGCTTACGAAGCCAAGGTCGACCGCGGCGAGATCAAGCTCTTCAAGCGTGTCGCCGCCAAGGATCTGTGGCGCAAGATGCTCTCGATGCTGTTCGAGACCGGCCATCCCTGGATCACGTTCAAGGACGCCTGCAACGTGCGCAGCCCGCAGCAGCATGTGGGCGTGGTGCATTCGTCGAACCTGTGCACCGAGATCACGCTGAACACCAGCGACAGCGAGATCGCGGTCTGCAACCTGGGCAGCGTGAATCTGGCGCAGCATCTGAGAGACGGACAGATCGACCACGCCAAGCTCAAGCGCACGACGGCGATCGCGATGCGCATGCTCGACAACGTCATCGACATCAACTACTACGCGGTGAAGAAGGCGCGCGACAGCAACCTGCGCCACCGCCCCGTCGGTCTGGGCATCATGGGCTTTCAGGATGCGCTGTACCAACTGCGTGTGCCTTACGCCAGTGCCGAAGCCGTGGCCTTCGCCGATGTCTCGATGGAGGCCGTGTGTTACCACGCCTACTGGGCCAGCACCGAACTCGCGGCAGAGCGCGGGCGGTATTCGACCTACCGCGGTTCGCTGTGGGACCGCGGCATCCTGCCGCAAGACTCGCTCGACCTGCTGAGCGCCGAGCGCGGCGGTTATGTCGACGTCGATCGGTCGTCGACGATGGATTGGGATGCACTGCGTGCGCGTATCGCCGAACATGGCATGCGCAACTCGAACTGCGTCGCGATCGCGCCGACTGCGACCATCTCCAACATCATCGGTGTCGACGCCTCGATCGAACCCTGCTTCGGCAACCTGTCGGTGAAGTCGAACCTGTCGGGCGAGTTCACGGTCGTCAACGAGTACCTGGTGCGCGATCTCAAACGCGCCGGTCTGTGGGACGACGTGATGGTGATGGACCTCAAACACTTCGACGGTTCGCTGCGGCCGATCGACCGTGTGCCTGAAGACCTGAAGCGTCTGTATGCCACTGCATTCGAAGTCGATGCAGGCTGGCTCATCGAGGCCGGTGCGCGGCGTCAGAAGTGGATCGACCAGGCGCAGTCGCTCAACATCTACCTCGCCGGCGCATCGGGCAAGAAGCTCGACGAGATCTACAAACTGGCATGGCAGCGGGGTCTGAAGACGACCTACTACCTGCGCACGACGAGCGCCACGTATGCAGAGAAGTCGACGGTCGCGCCGGGTGCGATGAACGCTGTCGCGATGCACGGCAGCGGTGCTGCCGCTGCGTCGCATGCGATGCCTGCAGAGCCCGCCACTGACATCAAGTTCTGTTCGATCGACAACCCGGACTGCGAAGCCTGTCAGTGATGCAGGAAGTGAGGCAGGAAGTGGCACAAGACCCCTTGCGTTCGATGCGATGTCGCAACAACGAGTGGGCTCGAATGTCAACAAGTGCTTGGTGTTCGAACACAACACTCGGATAATTCCGCATCACAGGACAAACACACATGCTGGTCTGGGAAGAAGAAGTTCGTAGCCCACCGACGGTTGCACTCGCGGCCACAGTCGCGGTCGCAATGCCCGCCGAAAATCAGGCGCCGCAAACGCTGCAAAGCCCGCAAGCGCCACCCGTTCAGCGACCTGTCTCGACAAGCGTCGATCGCCGCGTCAATGCTGCCGACAAACGCATCATCAATGGCCAGACCGACGTCAATCAACTGGTGCCATTCAAGTACAAGTGGGCTTGGGAAAAGTACCTTGCCACTTGTGCCAACCACTGGATGCCGCAAGAGGTCAACATGTCGCGCGACATCGCGACCTGGAAGGATCCGAACGGGTTGACCGAAGACGAGCGCCGCATCATCAAGCGCAACCTCGGCTTCTTCGTGACGGCCGATTCGCTGGCCGCGAACAACATCGTGCTCGGAACGTATCGCCACATCACGGCACCCGAGTGCCGGCAATTCTTGCTGCGCCAGGCCTTCGAAGAGGCGATCCACACCCACGCCTACCAGTACATCGTCGAATCGCTGGGGCTCGATGAAGGCGAGATCTTCAACGCGTACCACGAAGTCAAGAGCATCCGCGACAAGGACGAGTTCCTGATCCCGTTCATCGAGGCGATCATGGACCCGCACTTCCACACCGGCACGCCCGAAAACGACCAGCGACTGTTGAAAAGCCTGATCGTTTTTGCGTGCCTGATGGAAGGTCTGTTCTTCTACGTCGGCTTCACGCAGATTCTCGCGTTGGGTCGCCAGAACAAGATGACCGGTGCGGCAGAGCAGTACCAGTACATCCTGCGCGACGAGTCGATGCACTGCAACTTCGGCATCGACCTGATCAACCAGATCAAGCTTGAGAACCCGCATCTCTGGACACCGCAGTTCAAGGCCGAGATCAAGAGCCTGTTCGAACATGCCGTCGAACTGGAGTATCGCTATGCCGAAGACACCATGCCGCGTGGCGTGTTGGGCATGAATGCGGCGATGTTCAAAGGTTACCTGCGCTACATCGCGAACCGGCGTGCAACGCAGATCGGACTGGAGACTCTCTTCCCGAACGAAGAGAACCCGTTCCCGTGGATGAGCGAGATGATCGACCTGAAGAAGGAACGCAACTTCTTCGAGACCCGTGTGATCGACTACCAGACCGGTGGCGCCCTGTCGTGGGACTGACAGGCCAGAGACATCGGCAAGGCTGGCCTGCAGTGGGTCGGCAGATTGAAGTTTTCAGACCCGCGACCCGGGAACAGCCGTCGACACAGTCGGCAGCTCTGGCCGCATCCCCGTTCACCGGACCGGGGCGATCGATGAGTGGCGAATGCCGCTCGACAGACCGCCGGACGGTGAATCGCCACACGATATGCAGTCGTGTGGTGCTCTTTGCAACTTGATCAAGGAGATCGTTATGGCAACTGCGAAAAAGGCCGCTCCGGCCAAGAAGGCTCCGGCCAAGAAGGCCGCTCCAGCGAAGAAGGCCGCTCCGGCCAAGAAGGCACCGGCGAAGAAAGCCGCTCCGGCCAAGAAGGCGCCGGCGAAGAAAGCCGCTCCGGCCAAGAAGGCGCCGGCGAAGAAAGCCGCTCCGGCCAAGAAGGCGCCGGCGAAGAAAGCCGCTCCGGCCAAGAAGGCGCCGGCGAAGAAGGCCGCTCCGGCCAAGAAGGCGGCTGCGAAGAAGCCGGTGGCCAAGAAACCAGCGGCCAAGAAAGCAGCAAAAAAGGCGGCGCCCCCGGCGCCTGCTGCGCCTGCGGCGCCTGCTGCGAAGACGGCGCTCAGTCCGGCAGCGGCTTGGCCGTTCCCGACGGGCAACAAGCCCTGAAAGGCAGGTCGGTCCATCGTAGTGACGATGATCGACCGTGTAGTTCCAGAAGCCCGGAAGCATCCGGGCTTTTTTCTTGGCAGCGACAGGCGTGGTCCGCGGTGCTGACCAGAGCCAACCGGTCGCCGCTGAAGTTGGCGCAGACTGGCGGTACCGGCGTTGCTGCCGGCGCACTGTATGCATCGATTGCAAGGGGCGCGGCATTGCCGAGGTACGCCGGCCGGTAGCAGTGTGGTTAGATGTCAGGTGGCGGCGCCCCGACGGCCGACCGCATCGGCTCAAGCACGCAGGCCAGGTTCAGCACCACCGGTTCGAACCCCAGCCAGACGTCACACCCCACCAGTCGCTGCTCCGTGGCGAAGACGTCTCGTGACCCAGTGAGGCTAGAGAACCCCCACTCCCAGCAACTCGGTGTCGACGACGTGGTTCTGCCCGCCGCGGCAAGCGATCTTCAGCGCACCGATGCGGTTGCCGAGTTCGACGCAGCGCTGCAAGGTCCAGCCGCGCTCCAGGCCAAGCAGCAGCGCGGCGCGAAACGCATCGCCGCATCCTGTCGGGTCGACCACGGCGCTGGCAGCCACACCTTCGATATGCAGCCGCTCGCCCTGGATCCACAGTTCGCAGCCCGCGGCACCCAAGGTCACGATGACACCTTGCAAGTGCGATCGCGACATCGACTCGAGCGTCTGCCCGGTGCGCTCGCACAGCAGGCGCGCTTCGTAGTCGTTCACCGCCACCCAGGTCGCCATCTCGACGAAGCGCCGCAGTTCGGCGCCGTCGAACTGGGGCAACTGCTGGCCCGGGTCGAAGATGAAGGGTACGCCCGCCTCGGCCATCTGCGATGCGTGTTGCCACATCGCGTCGCGGCCATCGGGCGCAATGATGCCGATCTTCAGGTCGTCACGCCCGGGCACGCGGATCTCGTGCGCGTTCTGCATCGCACCCGGATGGAAGGCCGTGATCTGGTTGTTCTCCATGTCGGTGATGATGATGGCCTGGGCGGTGTACAGGTTCTGGTCGACATGCACCAGCGACGTGTCCACGCCCCAGCCGCGCAGCCGGGCCAGGTAGTCGCCGCCGTCGTTGCCCAGCGCCGCCATCACCACCGGCGCGCCGCCCAGGGCATGCAGCGTGTAGGCGATGTTGCCGGCACAGCCGCCGAACTCGCGGCGCAGCGTCGGGACCAGGAAAGACACGTTCAGGATGTGCACCTGCTCGGGCAGGATCTGCTGCGCAAAGCGCCCAGGAAACGTGGTGATGGTGTCGAAGGCGAGGGAACCGCAGATCAACGCGGGCATGGAAGCTCCAGAAGTGCGACGGCAGGCGCAGGCGCCCACCGTCAGGGGTAGAAGATCTCGATCGTATAACCGCTGATCGGCCGGTCGGCGGCATTCAGCGTCGCTTGCAGCGGGAACTCGGACAAAGCCGGCAGGCTGGCACGTTGCACGCCCAGTTCCTGTGGTGTGATGACACGCCGCGCCATCACACCGCCCTGGCTGTCGGTCAGCGTCAGGTCCAGCGACGGCAACGCCAGCGCCAGGTTCGAGCGGCTGCGCAATACCACCGACAGCCTGTACATCGACGTGCCATCGATGCGCAGCAGCCCGCTGCTCTCCACCGCCAGTGCCTCGATCACGCGCGGCGCTTCGATGCGGCAGCCGAGTTGGGCGCATGCGGCTTCGAGCACAGGCCGCGTGGCGGGCCAGCGCGCTGCCGTGATGTGCCGGTACACCATGCTTGTCTGCGCCAGCAGGCCCAACGCTGCGGCCAGCGCCAGCGCACCCAGCGCGGCGCGCACGCCGGGCCGGCGCCAACGCGCAGCCTGCTCGGCGCGGCGCACGAAGGCGGGTGGGTCGCCGGCGTGGGTGTGCAGGTCGGGCGGCGCATCGGCCGGCAGTGGGGGTGCTGCCGCGGCAGGCGGCGGCGTTGGTGCCCGGCGTGGCACCTGCGGTGGTGCCGCCGGTGTGCCGAAGGTCGACAAGGGTCCCAGGTCGGCCATCTCTTCATAGCGCGACACCCGTTCCATGTCTTCGATGACACGTTCGCTGCTGCGGCTGCGTGGGGCGCTGCGGCTGCTGTCGGCGTCCAGGTCGACCAGGCTCTCGATGGCGTTGAACACCTCGGCGCAACGGCCGCAGCGCACCCAGCCTTCGGACACGCGCAACTGGTCCTGCACAACGCGGAACACGGTGCCGCAAGCAGGGCAGCGGGCGGCGAGGCTCATCGCGGCATCATGCCGGCGGCCGTTGCGCCGTCATCAGGATCCAGCCGTCTTCCTGGTCCGTCACGCGCAGCGCGAGGTGCGGCGCGTAGGCGGCGATCAGTTCGTCGGCCTGGCGCTCCAGGATGCCGGCCAGCACCAGCCACCCGCCCGGCGCCACGAAGCCGCTCAGCAACGGTGCCAGCAGCTTCAGCGGCGTCGCCAGGATGTTCGCCAGCACCAGCGGGTACCGGCCGCTGGCGGCATCGGGCAGGCCGGTGTTCAACTGCACGCGGTTGGCGGCCGCATTCGCATGGGTCGCCGTGACCGCGGCGGCATCGATGTCGACCGCGTCGATGTCAAGCGCGCCGTGCAGCGCCGTGGCGATGGCCAGGATGCCCGAACCGCAGCCGTAGTCCAGCACCCTCGGCCACGCCTGCGCATGGCCGGCAATCCAGCGCAGGCACATGCGTGTGGTGGGGTGCGTGCCGGTGCCGAAGGCCAGGCCCGGGTCGAGCCGGATCACGTGCCGCGCGGCGGCAGGGGGTTCATGCCAGCTCGGCACGATCCAGAATTCGGGCGTGATCTCCACCGGCGCGAACTGCGACTGCGTGATGCGCACCCAGTCCTGCTCGGCCACCTCCGACAGCGCCTGCACATGCAGGCCGATGGCCCAGTCCTGCGCCAGCAGCAGCGTCGCGGCCTGTTCGGCTGCGGCGGCGTCGGCAAACAGTGCACGCAAGGTCGAACTGTCCCAGCCGGCCTGGGGCGCCGGCATTCCGGGCTCGCCGAACAAGGCCTGTTCGGCGGCGGTGCCGGCATCGGCGTCTTCGACCGACACCGACAGTGCATCGAGCTCGTCGATCAAGGCGTCGGAGACCGGCTCCACCAGCGCCTGCGGGGCGCGCAAGACCAGCTCGAACATCGCCGGCCTACCGTTTGTGCTGGCTGAGCCAGCCTTCGAGGTAGTGGATGCTGGTGCCGCCTTCGACGAACTTGGCGTCCACCATCAGCTCGCGGTGCAGCGGAATGTTGGTCTGGATGCCTTCGATCACTGTCTCCGACAGCGCCGTGCGCATGCGCGCCAGCGCCTGCTCGCGGGTGTCGCCGTGCACGATGATCTTGCCGATCATCGAGTCGTAGTTCGGTGGCACGAAGTAGTTCGTGTAGGCGTGTGAATCGACGCGCACACCGGGGCCGCCCGGCGGGTGCCACATCGTGATGCGGCCTGGCGACGGCATGAACTTGTACGGGTCTTCGGCATTGATGCGGCATTCCAGCGCATGGCCGCGCATCTGGATGTTGCGCTGCACGAACGGCAGTTTTTCGCCGGCGGCGATGCGGATCTGCATCTGCACGATGTCGATGCCGGTGACGAGTTCCGTCACCGGGTGTTCCACCTGCACACGCGTGTTCATCTCAATGAAGAAGAACTCGCCGTTTTCGTAGAGGAACTCGAAAGTGCCGGCGCCGCGGTAGCCGATCTTCTTGCAGGCCGCGGCGCAGCGCTCGCCGACACGTTCAATCACGCGCCGCGGAATGCCCGGTGCCGGCGCTTCCTCGATGATCTTCTGGTGCCGCCGCTGCATAGAGCAGTCGCGTTCGCCCAGCCAGACCGCGTTCTTGAAGGTGTCGGCAAGGATCTGGATCTCGACATGGCGCGGGTTCTCGAGGAACTTCTCCATGTAGACCGCCGGGTTGCCGAAGGCGGCGCCGGCTTCGGCGCGGGTGGTCTGCACGGCATGGATCAGCGCCGCCTCGGTGTGCACCACGCGCATGCCGCGCCCGCCACCGCCGCCCGAGGCCTTGATGATCACCGGGTAGCCCACAGTGCGCGCGATCTTGATGATCTCCTTCGGGTCCTCGGGCAGCGCGCCCTCGGAGCCCGGCACGCAAGGCACGCCGGCCTTGATCATCGCCTGCTTGGCCGAGACCTTGTCGCCCATCGTGCGGATGGCTTCGGAGGTGGGCCCGATGAAGACGAAGCCGCTTTTTTCGACCCGTTCGGCGAAGTCGGCGTTTTCGCTCAGGAAGCCATAACCCGGGTGGATCGCCTCGGCGTCGGTGACCTCGGCCGTCGAGATGATGGCCGGCATGTTGAGGTAACTCTGCGCCGAAGGCGCCGGCCCGATGCAGACGGCCTCGTCGGCGAGCTTGACGTATTTGGCTTCGCGGTCAGCTTCGGAATAGACGATGACCGACTTGATGCCCATCTCGCGGCAAGCGCGCTGGATGCGCAGGGCGATTTCGCCGCGGTTGGCGATGAGGATTTTCTTGAACATGGCTACGCGGCGAAACCGCCCTCACGTGCTGCGCACGCGGCGCAATTTGGCGTTGCCGCAGCGCCTGCGGCGCTGTCGCCGCGATTGGCGATGAGGATTTTCTTGAACACGGCTGGGCCGCCTATTCGACGATGAACAGCGGCTGGCCGAATTCCACCGCCTGGCCGTTTTCGCACAGGATCTGCAGCACCTTGCCGCTGACGTCGGCCTCGATCTCGTTCATGATCTTCATCGCTTCGATGATGCAGGCCGGCTCGCCGGCCTTGATGGTGCTGCCGATCTCGACGAACGCTTTCGAACCCGGGCTCGCCGAGCGGTAGAAGGTGCCAACCATCGGCGACTTGATGACCTTGCCTACCGGCGCGGCAACCACCGGCTCGGCCGCGATGGTGGATGCAGGGGCTGCCAGCGGGGCTGCGGCAGCGGGCGCCGCAGCCTGCGGCGCGGCGGGCAACATCGCGGCGACGCCGCCCTTCACAATGCGAACCTTGCCTTCGGCTTCGGTGATTTCCAGTTCCGAGATGTTCGACTCGGACACGAGGTCGATCAGGGTCTTGAGTTTTCGCAGATCCATGGGGCTGTCCTCTTGTTGTCGCTGGCGCAACGGCGATCTCTACGTGTTCATCGCCGAACTGCTGTGAAATCCCCGCATTTGCAGGCCTTGCGATGGCTTGTCAGGCTGCGGAGCGCCGGTGGTTCAGAGTGCGCGACTCTAAGCGCTTGACGGCGTGTAGTACACATTCTGGCCGAAATTCAGATGAGAACGCAGCTGTTTGGCCGACTAAAGGCCGGACAGCCAGCGAGACATCTCCTGCAGATGGGTTTGCCCCAGTTTGCGCTGCAAGACGGTGCCGTCACCGCCGAAGAACAGCGTGAACGGCAGGCCGCCCTGGGTGTTGCCGAGTTGTTTGACGAGGTCGGTGCCTTCGAAGCCCGCCAGGCCGATCGGGAAACCGACACGCACACGCTGCAGGAACTCGCGCACCGGCGTCGGGCCGTCGATCGCCAGGCCCACGACCTCGCCGCCTTTGGCGGCGAGCAGCGGCCGGAAGCGGTCGATCTCGGGCATTTCCTGGATGCAGGGCGGGCACCAGGTGGCCCAGAAGTTCAGCAGCAGCGGTTTGCCGCGCAGCTCGGCCATCACCAGTTCGCCGCCTTCGGGGCGCGGGAAACGCATCGCCCACAGCGGGTTCGGCGCCGCGGCCGGCGCCATGCTGCGCCAGGCTTGCCAGCCGGCGCCGGCTGCCAACGCGGCCACGCCGGCACCTCCCAGCAGCCAGCGCCGGTTCATGCGGCGTCCTCGGCCAGCAGGCGCTGCAGCGCTGCCATGTCGCCGCGCCAGCTGCGGCCGCGCGCGTCGGCCTTCAGCGCGCCGCGCTGGTCGTCCAGATCGTAGAGCGCCAGTTGCACGGTGACCATGTCGTTCAGCGCCGCGCTGCGCGAGGCGACCACCAGCACGTTCACCGGTTCGGCGCCGGCGCGGTCGATCTGGGCCGAGTCGTAGTCGATGCCGGCGTTGATGACGGTGATCTCGGCCGTCTTCGGGTCGTCGCAGTACAGATCCAGGTGCACCGCCGACAGCCGGGTGGCGGTGCCGCGCCAGACCGCGCCCGACAGGTGCGGGCGGAACGCGGCCAGCCGCTGCATCCACAGCAGCGCCACTTCACGCAGCGCGCGCAGTTCGGCCGGCTGGGTGTCGGCGCAGAACAGCGCGATGTAGTCCCGCACCTCGTCTTCGACCACTTCGTTGGCCGGCAGCGCGCCGGCGCGGCCGGTACGCCGGCCCAGGTCGCGTGCTGCCTTGCGTTTGGCCGGCCCGTATTCCATGCCTTCTTCAACCACCAGGCGGGCCGCAGCGGCGGCGATCTCGTCGCCGCTGTTGTCGCCGCTCTTGTCGCTGCGTCGGCCACTCATCGTGGCAGCTCCACCGCGCCCATGCGGGCCAGGATGGTGGCGGCGCGGCCGGTCACGTAGGCCGAGCCCGGCCGTTTCTCGAAACGTTTGGGCGCCGGCAGCATCACCGCCAGCTGCGCCGCCTGCCAGGGCGCCAGACGCGCGGCATCGGTGCGGAAATAGTGCCGCGCGGCGGCCTGTGCACCGAACACCCCCTCGCCCCACTCGACGTTGTTCAAGTAGATCTCCAGGATGCGCTGCTTGCTCAGCAGGCCCTCCAGCATCAGTGCGATCAAGAACTCCTGGCCTTTGCGCAGCACGGTTCTTTCGCCCGACAGCAGCAAGTTCTTGGCCAGCTGCTGAGTGATGGTGGAGCCGCCCACCAGCTTGGCCTGCGCTTTCGGGTTGGCCGCAACACGGGCCTGCACGCGCTGGTTGCGGCCCCAGGCCTTTTCGATGGCGTCCCATTCGATGCCGCTGTGCTCGACAAAGCCCGCATCTTCACTGGCGATCACGGCGCGTTTCAAGCCGTCGCCGATGCGCTCATCCCGCAGCCACTGCTGACTCCAGAGGATGCGCTGTTTTTCCACCAGCAGCCGCCAGGCTTCGCTGCGCTGGAAGGTGGTGGACTGTGGGTCGACCACGGTCATCAGCGCCACACGCAGCAGGAAAGTCAGCTGCAAGGCGACAAAACACAGCGCCAGCAGCAGGATGAAGCGCCAGAGATGCAGTTTCATCCGCCCGCCAGATGCAGATGCGCGCGCAGCGCCTGCAGCACGGGCGCCGCGTCAGGGCGCACGCCGCGCCAAAGAAAAAACGCCTCGGCCGCCTGTTCGACCAGCATGCCCAGGCCGTCGCGGCCGCGTGCGCCGGCGTCCCGGGCCCAGCGCAGAAAAGGCTCGGCGGCGGCGCCGTACATCAGGTCCACCGCCAGCGCGCCCGGCGCCAGCACCGCGGCAGGCACCGGCACGGCGGCGGCCTGCAGGCTGCTGGCGCTGCTGTTGATGACGACGTCGAAGCCGGCGCCGGTGTCGGCCAGGCCGCTGGCGCGCAGTGTGCTGCCGCAGGCCAGCGCCAGCGCGGCATGGCGTTCGACCAGCGCCCGCGCCTTGGCCTGTGTGCGGTTGGCCAGCGTCACCGCGGCCGGCCGCGCCTGCAGCAGTGGCCCAAGCACACCGGCGGCGGCGCCGCCGGCGCCGACCAGCAGCACCTGGCGTCCGGCCAGTGGCTGCATCGCGTTGACCTCGATGTCGTGGACCAGGCCGATGCCGTCGGTGTTGTCGGCAAACCAGCCGTCGGCGTCGAAACGCAGCACGTTGGCGGCCTGCGCCAGCGCCGCGCGTTCGCTGCAGCGCCGCGCCAGCTGCGGCGCCTCGAACTTGAACGGCACCGTGATGTTGCAGCCGCGGCCGCCTTCGGCTTCGAAGCGCCGCACCGTGGCTTCGAAAGCGTCCAGCCCGCACAGCACACGGCCGTAGTCGACGGCCTCGCCGCTCTGGCGCGCAAACGCGGCATGGATGAAGGGCGACTGGCTGTGCGCCACGGGGTTGCCGAGCACGGCATAACGGTCGGGCGGGCTCATCGTGAGGCGTTTGCGGTGGGCGTGGCTTCGAGGGTTTCGTCGCGCGTGAAGCGGAAGCGCGAGGTCACGACGATCTGGTCGGCCTGGCGCTGCATCGCGGCGCTGAAGGGGCCGAAGGGCGAGGCGGCGCGCACGATGGCCACCGCCTGCTGGTCGAGTTGGCGCGACCGACTGGCGCGCACGATCTCGGTGTCGACGACACGGCCTTGCGCGTCGACGGTGACGTTCATCGTCAGCTCGCCGTAGAGCTTGCGGCCCTGGGTTTCGGGGAAGTTGCGCGTGCCGCGGTCTTCGATGCGGCGGCGCAGGGCGTCGTAGTACAGCGCATAGACCTCTTCGCGTGTGGCCGGGCTGATGTAGCGTTTTTTCGGCCGCGCGTTTTCTTCGTTGATGCGTTTCTCGATCTCGGCCAGCAGCCGCAGCAGCTGCTGGCGCCGCTCGTCCTGCTCACGTTCCAGCGGTGAACCGTTGTCGCGGCGCGGGTCGGGCGGCGGCAGCGCGGCGATCTCGCGCCGTATCTGCGCCAGCAGCTGTTGCTGCTGCTCCTGCAGCTGGTCGATGCGTTTCTTCGCTTCGTCGCTGGCGTCACCGATCTGCACCGTCGGCGCCGGCGGCAGCGGCGAGGTCGCACGGCCCTTGGCCGCTTCGCCGCCGCCGGCCAGCTGCGCCTGCGCAATCGCCTGCGCCTGTGTCGGTGCCTCTTTCGATTTGGCGTTGACGAGGATCACCTCCAGCGGCGTGTCCTTGAAGACGCGGTTGAAGGATTCAGGGTCGACAAAACGCACCATCAGCAGTGCACCGTGCACCGCCGCCGAGGCGATCAGGGCCCATTGCAGTGCCGACAGATCACGCAGCCGCATGGCCTTCGACAGGGGCCGTGTCGCTGCCCTCGGTGACGTCGATGGCCAGCGTCAGCGGGCCCGATGTCTCTTCTTCGGTCTCGTCGTCGCCGATGTCGCTGCCGGTGCCGGCGATCGGCTCGTCTTCGATGCGCGCCGCCAGCGTGGCATGCAGGTCCAGCGTCAGCAGGTCGATGCCGGCCACACGGGCCCGCACCTTGGCGCCGCGCGGCAGGCTCTCGGTGCCGGGCACGCGGAACACCAGCGGCAGCGTCTCGGCACGCACCAGGCCGTCCTTCATCACCGCGGCCTCGACCTCGGCGACGCCGTTCTGTTCCAGCCAGCGCAGCGTCCAGTAACGTTCGATGCCGTGCTGGAAGTCGTTGTAGGCGGCGTAGGCGCCGTCGAAGCCCGAGATGATGGAAAACAGCTGCGCGTCCTTGGGCCGGAACGGCGCCACCAGTGCCGCGGTGCGGCCATGGCGGGCGCAGGCGATGATCTGCCATTGGTTCACCAGGTCGACATAACGCCGCAAGGGTGACGTGGCCCAGGTGTACTGCGCCACGCCCATGCCGGCATGCGGCGCTGGCCGGGTGCCCATGCGCACCTTGACGCCCGGCGCCAGGCTGGCCTGGCTGCGGTAGATGCCGGGCACGCCGCAGTCGGCGATCCAGCCGCCCCAGGTGCTGTTGGCCAGGATCATCGCTTCGGCGACGATCAGGTCCAGCGGCGCGCCGCGCTGGCGCGTGCTGATCGACACCTGCTCGTGGCCGGCGGGCTCGGCTTCATTGCCGACGAGGCGGAAGTTGTAGTCGGGCCGGTTGAAGTTCTCGGGTTTGCCGCGCACCACCTCGCGCCGCGCCTTCAGCGCCTGCGCCAGGCGGAAGCAGAACGCGAGCTCGGGTGCAAAGGCGTAGTCGGCCGCTGCCTGGCCAGTGAGCGCGGCTTCGGTGACGCTGCTGTCGAGCTGGTCGTGGCGCAGGTTGGCGGCGATCGGCACCCGTTCCAGTTTGGTCTCGCTGCTCTTCACCTCGAGCGTGGTTTCATCGAGCGTCACGTACAGGCTCACCGCCGGGCAGTCGCGGCCAGCCATCAGCGTGTAGGCCTGCACCACCTCGTCGGGCAGCATCGTCAGTTTCCAACCCGGCATGTAGACGGTGGACAGGCGCTCGCGCGCCACCTTGTCCACCGCCGAGTCGGGCGCAAACGCCAGGCCGGGTGCGGCGATGTGCACGCCGAACACCACCGTGCCGCTGCCCAGGCCTTGCACCGAGAGCGCATCGTCGATCTCGGTGGTTTGCGAGTCGTCGATCGAAAACGCCTGCACGGCAGCCAGCGGCAGCGGGTCCTTGATCTGCGGCGCCGTCAGCGCCGGGAAGCCGGTGCCGTGCGGGAACTGCTCGAACAGGAACCGTTTCCAGTGGAACTGGTACGGGCTGTCGATGGCGCCGGCCGTTTTCAGCAGGTCCAGCGGCGCACGCTGGGCGCGTTTCGCGGCCTCGACCACGGCCTTGAATTCGGGCGCGTTCTTGTCGGGCTTGAAGAGGATCTTGTAGAGCTGTTCACGCACCGGCGCCGGGCAGTTGCCGGCGACGATGTCGCCGGCCCAGCTGTCGATCTGCGCGGCGACCTGTTTCTTGCGTTCGATGCCCAGCAGCGCGGCCTTCACCGTCTCTTCCGAAGCCTTGCGGAACAGGCCCTTGCCGAGGCGGCGAAAGTAGTGCGGCGCGTCGAACAGGCGGAACAGCGCCGCGGCCTGCTTTTCAGGGCCGGCGCTGGCTTCGAAGTATTCGCGCGCCAGGTCGACGAAACCGAATTCGGCGTCGGGCGCAAATTCCCAGGCGAGGTCGAGGTCGATCTCCAGCGCCAGGGCCTGCGCGTGGGCGATCAGCTCGGCGGGGCCGGGTTTCTCGAAGCGCAGCATCACGTTGGCGGCCTTCACCTTCACGCGCTTGCCGGAGTCCAGTTCCACCTGCAAGGACGCCTCGGCCTCGGACATCAAGCGGCCGGCGTGGAACTTCCCGGCGTCATCAAAAAGCACATACATGCGGCGATTGTCGCCGCTCAGGCCATCAAGCCCAGGAAACGCAGCAAGTGCGGCAGGTGGTCGTCGAAGTCCGACAGCGCATGGTCGCCGCCTTCGAGCAGGCGCAGGTGGGCGCCGGCGTAGCGCGCCGACATCTCGCGCCAGTCGAGCACCTCGTCGCCCTTGGCGATGACGGCGAAGTAGCGCTGCGGGCGCGTGATCGCCGGCGGTGTGATCGCCCGCAGTTCGTCGACGTATTCGGGGCGGAAGAAAAAATGTTCCTCCGGCGTGTGGAACGCCGTCTGCTCGCCGATGTGGGCCGCCAGATCACGCGCCGGGGCGATGGCCGGGTTCAGCAGCACCGCGGGCCAGCCGGTGGCTTCGGCCACCGCGGTGGCGTAGAAGCCGCCGAGTGAACTGCCCAGCACGGCAGCGCTGTTCTTCGGCCAGCCCTGGATGCCGCCCTGCAGCAGCGCCATCGCCTCGCGCGGCGACGGCGGCAGCTGCGGGCACCACCAGTGCACGTCGGGCCGGTGCGTGGCCAGCCAGGTGTGCAGGCGCTGCGCCTTGAACGACTTCGGCGACGAGCGGAAGCCGTGCAGGTACAGCAGGTGCGTGGGCGCCTGGGCCTGCGCTGCTTCAGACACCTTGTTTGACCAGCGGCGCCTTCAGCGCCTCGCTCAGCGTCGCCTGGCTGTCGGCCAGGTGGGCCCGTGCAATCGCGCTCCAGCCGCCGCCGGCCAGCGCGGCTTTCAAGTCGGTGTCGAGCTGCAGCGCCACCTGGCGGTGCACCGCGCGCACGTCGGCAGCCGCCATCGAACCCGGGCGCAGCAGGCCGCCGGCCAGGCGCCGCAGGTGTTCACGCTGCACGTTGCGGCGCAGGCTGTCGATCTCGCGCGCAGCGCTCTTGCCCGGCTTCAGCTCGGACCAGATCGCGCTGCTCAGCCGGTTCTGCACGTCGGCGTAGCTCAGCAGCGTCTTCGGGTCGGCCACCTTCACCTCGGCGTCGGCCAGCTTGGCGGCCAGCGCGTCGGCCATCAGCGTGTCGAGCGCGTTGCGCTGGATGCCGAGCACGGCGTTCGGCAGGCTGAAGTCGGTGCTGGTGACGAAACGGTTCGGACCCGTGCGGTCGAGTTGGTCCACCGCCAGCCGGCTCATGAATTTGGGGTCGAAGCGGAAGGCGGTGCTGGTGAAGACTTCGTCGACGATGAGGTCCAGCGCGGCGCGCTGCTGCGCCGCCGGCACCGGCGTCAGCAGCGGCTGCTGCGCACCGGCCAGCGCCCGCGACGTCAACGTGCCGCCGAGGTACTTCGTCACCATCGGCACCGCTGCGGCAATGCCGTTCAGGCCGCGCTGCAGGTTGCGGCGGTAGATCGTCATGTCGTCGTCGGCTGCCAGCGTGCGGCTTTGCGTGCGCGCCCACAGCTCGCGCGACAGCTTCACCTGGCGCTGCGCAAAGGCCAGCGGTTCGTCGCCGAGGTCGCGCTGGTTCACCGTCGGGTCGATGCCTTGCACGTCTTCGTCGGTGGCGTAGGCCAGCGCCGGGTCGCGCTCCGACAGGGTGGCGATCTTCGCCAGCTCCTGCTTTTCCGTTGCCGCCGGCAGCTCGCGGTAGCCGTAGTCGATGGCCCAGTAGTCGTAAGCGCCCAGCGTCGTCATGTGGTAGTTGGCCACCGGTTCGCCGTCGAGCGGGATGTTCAGCGCGTTGTAGTCCATCACCGAATTCGAGATGCCGCGGCTGGCGGTGAACGTGGCGTCGCGCAGCTGCGCCCGGGTGATGCCGGTCGAGGCCTTGAAGTTGTGGCGCAGGCCTAAAGCGTGGCCCACCTCGTGCATCGTCACGTCGGTCAGGCTTTGTGCCACATAACGTTCGGCTTCCGGGCTGCCGGGCACGAAGGCGCCGCGGGCGCTGAGCAGTTCATAGCCGAACTGCGCCTGCTCCAGCGCCTCCTGGCCGTAGCTGCACAGCATGTAGCGCTGTGCGAACTCGCCGCGCTGCACTTCCGCGGGCGGCAGGCGCGGTTCGGTGTCGCCCGACTGCGAGCGGAAGAAACGCACCCAGTTTTCGGGGATGATCGCGGCGCCGCGCAGGATCTCGCCGCTGCGTGGGTCGGACTGGCTCGGCCCCACCGCGACGGCGCCCGGGCCGTCGATGGCAAACCAGCGCACGGCCAGCATGCGGGTGCCTTCGAACGCGGTCCAGTCGGCGTCGGCGGGCTGCTGCTCCACCACCACGGCGTCCTTGAAGCCGGCGCGTTCGAACGCCTTGTTCCACTCCAGGATGCCGGCGCGCATCGGTGCGCGCCACTTCTCTGGGATGTTGCGGTCCATCACGACGCGGATCGGCTCCTTCGGTGCCGAGACGGCCGCGGCCGGGTCTTTCTTCTCCAGCCGCCAGCGCGTGATGATGTGGGTGCGGCGGTCGCCGCCGGCGTCGTCGCCGAAGTCGATGTAGGCATCGGTGAAGAAGCCGACACGCTGGTCGGCGCGGCGGGCCTTCATCGGCTGCGCCGGCAGCGGCGCGAGCGTGTAGGTGAACGACATGAACAGGCTGCGAGGGTCGGGCACCACCGTCGGCGGGCTCGGCAGCGCGGCCGGATTCGGCGGCGGCGCGCCGGGCGCCAGCACCGGCGGCGCCGGCAGCTTGGGCACGGCGAAATGCGAGCGGAACGTCACTGCCATGCCCTGCGGGCTGCTGCGCAGGCGTTCGATCGACGAATTGGCGCGGTCCAGCGCATACGGCATGCGGTACGCGGCTTCCAGGCGCGTCTGCGTGCCGGCGATGTCGCCGCCCAGCAGCACGTTGGCGTCGACCAGCAGCGCCTTGCGCTCGGGCTGCGCGGCCGCGGCCAGCGGCGCCGCGGCGAGCAGGCTGTCGGCATAACTTTCGGCCAACGCCAGCGCCAGCGGCGTGCCCTCGGGGCCGCGCACGAGGTAGTTGCGTGCGACCAGCTGCACGGTGTTGCCGACGCGGCGCAACACCACCACCTGGTCGCCGCCCATCAGCCCGGGGAAGAAGAAACGTTCACCCAGGCCCGAGGCCTGCGAGACGCTGAAGAAAAACGGCTGGTCCAGGCGCTCGGCCGGGATCTCGAGCCAGGTCTTGTCGTCCTTGGTCCAGAAGGCCAGGAAACCGTCGCTGCGTTTCGCGTCCTTGGTCACGTCGGCGAACGGCGGCGGCGCGCCGGGTGTCGGCAGCGGGCGTGATGCCGGACCCACCGGGGCCGATGCCGCTGCGCCCGGGGTGGCGGCGGCGACCGGGGCTGCAGCCTGAGCGGCCGGTACGGCAGGCGCGGCAGGCGGTGTTGCCGGTGGTGTCGCACAACCCGTCAGCAGGGCCGCGACGGCGCCCAGCACGGCGGGTGAAGTGAGGGAAAACGAGCGGGCCGGGGAGCGAGGCATGGACATTGTTCCTGGCGACAGCAAAGCCGCGGACCATAGCGCAAGCCGCTAGGCCCTGCCGGCCCTCGGCGACGAAATGCCCGAAGCTGGGTTTGAATGGCGGCCCGCGGTCATCACCTCGGCTCAGAGCGGGTTCAGTGTGGCTTCAGCGCCGCCAGCAGCTTTTCGTGGATGCCGCCGAAACCGCCGTTGCTCATGCACAGCACATGGTCGCCGGGCTGCGCGGCGCGCACGATGGCGGCCACGAGGCTGTCGACCTTGTCGCTCACCTGGGCCGCCGTGGCCAGCGGCGCCAGTGCGTCGCGCACGCTCCAGCCGTAGTCGCCCTGCAGCGCAAAACAGAGGTCGGCTTCTTCCAGCGCCCAGGGCAGCTGGGCCTTCATCGCGCCGAGCTTCATGGTGTTCGAACGGGGCTCGAAGACGGCGAGGATGCGGGCCCGCGGCGCCCCGGGCGCCGCTTGCTGCTGATCGACCTTGCGGCGCAGCCCGGCAACGGTGGTGCGCATCGCCGTCGGATGGTGCGCGAAGTCGTCATACACCTTCACGCCGCCGGCCTCACCGCGCAGCTCCATGCGCCGGCGCACGTTTTCGAAGCTCGCCAGCGCCGCCGCGGCGGCCTCGGGCGCAACGCCCACGTGTTCGGCAGCGCCGATGGCGGCGAGTGCGTTCATCTGGTTGTGTTCGCCGATCAGCGGCCACTCGACGCGGCCGAGCTTCAGGCTGCCGCGCAGCACGTCGAAAGAATGCGGCTCGCCGCGGGCACACAGGCCGCCGGGCTCTTCGCGTTTGGTGCCGAAACGCTGCACCTCGCTCCAGCAGCCGCGTTGCAGCACCCGCTGCAACGCTTCTTCGCGGGCGTTGACGACGAGGCGGCCGCTGGCCGGCACGGTGCGCACGAGGTGGTGGAACTGCGTCTCGATGGCGGCCAGGTCCGGGAAGATGTCGGCGTGGTCGTGTTCGAGGTTGTTCAGCACCGCGGTGCGTGGCCGGTAGTGCACGAACTTGCTGCGTTTGTCGAACAGCGCGGTGTCGTATTCGTCGGCCTCGATGACGAAACACTTGCCCTGGCCCAGCCGCGCCGAAATGCCGAAGTTCTGCGGCACGCCGCCGACCAAGAAACCCGGCTGCAGGCCGGCGCGTTCCAAGATCCACGCCAACATCGACGTGGTGCTCGTCTTGCCATGGGTGCCGGCCACGGCCAGCACATGGCGGCCGAGCAGCACATGTTCGGCCAGCCACTGCGGGCCGCTGGTGTAGGCGGCGCCGGCGTCGAGGATGGCTTCCATCAGCGGGTTGCCGCGGCTGACGACGTTGCCGACGACGAACACGTCAGGCTGCAGCGCCAGCTGTTCGGCGCCGAAGCCTTCGATGAGTTCGATGCCGAGCGCGCGGAGCTGGTCGCTCATCGGGGGGTAGACGCCTGCGTCGCAGCCGGTGACGCGGTGGCCGGCTTCGCGGGCCAGGGCAGCGATGCCGCCCATGAAGGTGCCGCAGATGCCCAGGATGTGGAGGTGCATGGGTTTCATTCTAGGAGCGTGCTACGGTCGTGCCATGAGTGCTTCCGGTTTCACCGGCATCGGCTGGATCGCGAGCAATGCCTATGCCTACCCGCTGCTGGAGGTGCTGCACATCTGCGGCATCGCCTTGCTGGTGGGCAACCTGGTGCTGCTGGAACTGCGCATCTGGGGCGTCGCGGGCGACTTGCCGCTGCGGCCCTTGGCGCGGCTGTCGCTGACGCTGGCGCTGGGCGGTTTTGGATTGATCGCGCTGACCGGCTTGCTGATGTTTGCAGCCCGCCCGGCCGAGCTGCTGTCCAACCGCGCCTTCATCATCAAGCTGGCGCTGGTGATGTTGGCCGGGCTGAACGCCGCGTTGTTCCACGCCCGCGGCGGCCTCGATCGGCCCGACCGCGTCGCCCGCATGCAGACCGTGTTGTCGCTGGGGCTTTGGCTGGCCGTCATCATCTGCGGCCGTTGGATTGCCTACCTGTAGAGGTCACGATGCAAAGACGACACCTTGTGCTGGCCAGCGCTGCGACGCTGGCGCTGCCCACCGCCTGGGCCCACCACGGCTGGAGCAGTTTCGACCAGAACCGGCCGATCTGGCTGGAGGGCCGCGCCGCCAAAGTCAGCTGGCGCAACCCGCATGCCGAGCTCGAACTGGCGCTGGCGCCCGACCTGAAGCTGCCGGCCGATTTGCCCGCCCGCAAAGTGCCGGCGCAAAGTTCGCCGGTCGACGGCCCGGCGCTGCTGAAGGCCGCCGTGCTGCCGACGCGCCGCGACGCACGCTGGACCATCGAGCTGGCACCGATCTCACGCATGGAGGCCTGGAAGGTGGCCGAGATCAAGCCCGGCGACAGCGTCGGTGTGCTCGGTTTCACCCTCATCGGCGAAAAGGGCGAGGCAGTGGTGCGCGCCGAGTACCTGTTCGCCGGCGGTGGCGTCTATGGGTTGCGGTCGTCGCCGGCCTGACTGCAGGCGCTAACCCAGCCACCAGCCCAGCAAGAGCAGCAGCGCGGCGGCCAGCCACCAGGCCGGGTGGCGGTCGCGCCACCACTCGTCCTCGCCGGCGGGTTCGATCGTGCGGGCCATCGCGGCGTCGGCATCGGCCTGCATCGCCGCGGCGCGTTCACGCTGGCGCTGCAGGGCCGGCTCGTGCGCGGCCAGGCGTTGCTGCACGACATGGGCCGCGGGTTTGGCGGCATGGGCACGCAGCGCCGGCCCGAGCGCTGCGACATGGCGATGCGCCTCGGCCAGGCCCGGCGTCGTGAGCGTGGCGCCGCACTGCCCGCAATGCCAGGTCGCGGCTTCGGACACCGGTGCACCGCAGGCCTGGCAGGCCAGGGACGAAGTCTGCGTTGCGGTGCGGTGCACGGCGTGTTCGCGGGTGGCGCCTTCGGGGTCGAGCGCGTGCGCCAGCCGCGCCACGTCCACCACCGCGGGCTGCGCCGTGCACCAGGGACAGCTGCCGTCCTGCGCGCCGACGGCGCCGCCGCAGTTCACGCAGTGCAGGGCGCCGTCGCGCTGCAGGGCACGCGCACGGTCGGCCGACGACATCGGCCGCAGCAGCCCCTTCTCGGACAGGAACTGCGCAAACGACTGGTAGGCGCCGTGGCGCTGGCCACATTCGAGCTGCAGCGAACGGCCCCAGCGCGACTGGTTGTGCACCGTGCGCACCGGCGTGCGGCAGCGCGGGCAGGGCAGGTCGGGGCGCAGCGGCTGATGCGCGAGTGTCTGCGCCTGCGCCATCTCGTCCACCAGCGCCAGCAGCCCCGGGCCGGACAGCCGCGCCGATTCGACGACGTCGAACCACACCAGGTGGCACGGCGCGCAGAGGTCGATCTCGACGGCGCTGCCGTAGTGGCCGGCAAGCCGCAGCGCACGCATCGGCGCGCCGCAGTTGCCGCAGTCCAGCGTCGACACGCGCGCCGTCGGCCGTCAGCCTTGCGCCAGGGCCTGGCCCGCCGCCGCCACCGTCGCCGCGATGTCGCCCTGGCTGTGCGCCGCGCTGACAAACCCGGCTTCGTACAGCGCTGGGGCGAGGTAGACGCCGCGGTCGAGCATGCCGTGGAAGAAGCGGTTGAATCGCTCTTTGTCGGTGGCCATCACGACGCCGTAGTTCTGCGGCAAGGCATCGGCGAAGAAAAATCCGAACATGCCGCCTTCGCTGTCGCCGACCAGCGGCACACCGGCGTTGCGCGCCGCACCCGTCAGGCCTTCGACGAGCGAACGGGTCGATGCCGACAGGGCCTCGAAGAAACCCGGTTTGCTGATCTCCTTCAGCGTTGCCAGCCCGCAGGCCGTGGCCACCGGGTTGCCGCTCAACGTGCCGGCCTGGTAGACCGGGCCCAGCGGCGCCAGCTGCGACATCACGTCCGTTTTGCCGCCGAAAGCCGCCAGCGGCATGCCGCCGCCGATGACTTTGCCGAACACGCTCATGTCGGGTTCGAAACCCGGGATCAGCTTGGCGTAGACACTCTGCGCGCCCCCGAGCGCGACGCGGAAACCCGTCATCACCTCGTCGAACACCAGCAGCGTGCCGTGCTGCGTGCACAGCTCGCGCAGGCGTTTCATGAACGGCACCGACGCACGCACGAAGTTCATGTTGCCGGCGATCGGCTCGATCATCACGCAGGCGATCTCGCCGCCCTGCGTCGCGAAGACTTCCTCGATCTGCGCCAGGTTGTTGTACTCGAGCACCAGCGTGTGCTTGACCACGTCTTCGGGCACGCCGGCGCTGGTGGGGAAGCCGAAGGTCGCGAGTCCGGATCCGGCCTTCACCAGCAGCGCGTCGGCATGGCCGTGGTAGCAGCCTTCGAACTTGACGATCTTGTTGCGGCCGGTGGCGCCGCGCGCCAACCGCAGTGCGCTCATGCCGGCTTCGGTGCCGCTGCTGACCAGCCGCACCTGTTCGACGCTGGGCACGAGGCCGATGATGGCTTCGGCGAGTTCGATTTCGCGTTCGGTCGGCGCGCCGAAGCTGAAGCCGTCGTCGGCGGCCTTGTGCACGGCTTCGAGCACCGCCGGGTGGCCGTGGCCCAGGATCATCGGGCCCCAGGAGCCGATGTAGTCGATGTACTTCTGCCCCTCGGCATCCCAGATGTAGGCGCCTTGTGCGCGCTGGATGAAACGCGGCGTGCCGCCGACGGCGCGGAAGGCGCGCACCGGCGAATTGACGCCGCCGGGAATGACGCGCTGGGCGCGTTCGAACAGCTCTGCATTGGTCGACATGATTTCGCTGCGCTCAGTGGACGCGGCGCGGCGCGCCTCCGGCCGGCTTGTTGTCATCGAAACCGCTGCCCGGCTCTTCGGGCCCGGCTTCGGGGTCGCCTTCTTCGGCCGGCGGCAGGGCCCAGAAGAAGCGGTCGGGAACGATGTTGCCCATGCCGGGGCGGAAACCGGCGTCCAGGCTCTGGTCCAGGAACGACAGCGCTTCGCCGACGGCGGCCTGCAGTTCGCTGCCTGCAGCCAACAGCGCCGCCAGCGCCGCCGAGAGCGTGTCGCCGGCGCCGACGAAGGCGGTGTCGAAACGCTCGAACTTCTCGCCGGTGAGCGCGCCCTGCGGCGAGGCCAGCACGTTGTCGATGAACTGCTCGCTGCCCTTGCTGGCCAGCATGATGCCGGTGACGAGCACGTAGCGTGTGCCGTGTTCGCCCGCGGCGACCGCGAGTTCACGCGCCGACGGCGGCCGTTCGCTGTCCCATTCGGGCAGCAGGAAGTCCTGCAGCGTCTTGTGGCTGCCGACCAGCACTTCGGTGGCCGGCAGGATCAGCTCGCGGTAGGCGTCGAGGTAGGTCTGCTGCTGGTCTTCTTCCAGCCACGACAGGCTGGGCATGTAGGCCACCAGCGGCACGTCGGCGTAGTCGGACAGCACCTCGGCCACCGCGCTGACGGTTTCGGCCGTGCCGAGGAACCCCACCTTCCAGCCGGCGATGGTGACGTCTTCGAGAATCGTGCGTGCCTGCTCGACGACGGCATCGTCGTCGATGTCGTGGTGGTCGAAGACCTCGGCCGTGTCGCGCATGATGATCGAGGTGACGACAGGCAGCGCATGGGCGCCCATCGCCGCGATCGTGGCCACGTCGCCAGCCACGCCGCCGGCGCCGCTGGGGTCGCTGGCGTTGAAGCTCATCACGCAGGCCGGCGGCGGCGGTTCGAGCGCCGGATCCTGCGGCTCCGTGGCCGGATGGGGGTCGGGGGTCATGGGTGGGGCCTTGTTGCACAGGCGCCGGCTGCGAAGGTGCGCCGGACCTCTAGCGGAATCTGAGGAATGGTGTGTATGTCCTCACAAATCCTTGAGTTTTCACGGATATGCGCGGCTAGAATCGTCGACCATTGTAGTGAGTGACCGTTCAAACGTGAGCCAAAGCCGAACCTGGATGTGCCTGATTTGCGGCTGGATCTATGACGAAGCCACTGGTGATGCAGAACACGGCATCGCACCCGGCACGGCCTGGGCCGATGTCTCGATGAACTGGACCTGCCCCGAGTGTGGTGCACGCAAGGAAGATTTCGAGATGGTCGAGATCTGAAGCACAGCACCGCTCCCTGCTGGTCGAGGAGGAAATCCGAAGGTGAATCCTGACGTTCCCGAAGCTGTGTCGTCCGGCGCGAAGGTGCTGGTCATCGACGACAGCAACACCATCCGCCGCAGCGCCGAGATCTTCTTGCGCCAGGGCGGCCATGAGGTCGTGCTCGCCGAAGACGGCTTCGACGCACTGGCCAAGGTCAACGACCACGACCCCGAGCTGATTTTCTGCGACATCCTGATGCCGCGGCTCGACGGTTACCAGACCTGCGCCATCATCAAGCGCAACCCGCGTTTTGCCCATGTGCCGGTGATCATGCTCTCGTCCAAGGACGGGCTGTTCGACAAGGCCCGTGGTCGCATGGTCGGTTCCGAAGACTATTTGACCAAACCTTTCACGAAAGAACAGCTCCTGCGCGCGGTCGAGTCATTTCGGCGCGTTGCCGGCTGATACTGCCGGCCGTTGGGCGCGTCGACGCTCGTTTTGCTCTCTAGGACGAATCGCATGGCCATCCAGAACATCCTGGTTGTCGACGACTCGAAGACCGAACTGCACTACCTCTCCGACCTGCTGGGCAAGCGCGGCTACACCGTGCGCACGGCCGAGAACGGCGAGGAAGCCCTGCGCCGCCTGGCCGAAGAGAAGGCCGACCTGATCCTGATGGATGTGGTGATGCCCGGGCAGAACGGCTTCCAGCTCACACGCACGATCACCCGCGACCCACGCTGGGTGGGCGTGCCGGTGATCATGTGCACCAGCAAGAACCAGGAAACCGACAAGGTCTGGGGCATGCGGCAGGGCGCTCGCGACTACATCGTCAAACCGGTCAACGCCGACGAACTGATCGCCAAGATCAAGGCTTTCGACTGATGATGACCACCCCCAAGCTTGCGGCGTTGCCGCTTCGCTACCCCCCGAGGGGGCCAGTAGCCGCCTTGAGGCGGCTCGGCGGCGGCTGACCCATGGCGAACCGCGAAGCCCTCCGAGAACTTCAAAGCCGCCTCGCGCAAAGGCTGCAAGCCGCGCGCACCGAAGCCCGCAGCATCGCCTGGCTGGCGGTGGAATGTGCCGGCCAGGGTGTGCTGGTGTCGCTGCCCACCGCGGGTGAGATCTTCCCGCTGAGCACCTTGTTGCCGGTGCCGCACACGCAGCCGTGGTTTGCCGGTGTCGCGAACCTGCGCGGCGGCCTGCATGGGGTGGTCGACCTGGCCGCCTTCCTGGGCCTGCGGCCGACGATGTCGGCCAGCGACGCGGTACGTGAACATTCGCAGTTGCTGGCGTTGAACGCCAACCTGGGCAGCCATTGCGCGCTGCTGATCGAGAAGCTGGCCGGCCTTCGCAGTGCCGACCAGCTGTCGGCCGAACCCGCCGACGACAGCCCGCGGCCGACCTTTGCCGGCACGCGCTGGCGCGACGCCGATGGCCGTGTCTGGCAGGAGATCGACCTGCCGGCGCTGGCGCTGAACGAGCAGTTTCTCGGCATCGCGCACTGAGCCACGGCCGATTCACCCCATTTGATTGCCGCTTGAATCCGAGGACGAGGACCACATGAGCTTGCTGGACAGGATGAAGGGCTTGGCCCGCGGAAAGCAGGGATCGCCTGAGGACGCGGCGGCCAACCCGTACGACGAGCTCGACGTGACGCTGAACCCGATGGAGGCCACCGTGCGCCTCGGGCCCGGCACCGTGCCCGCCGACGGCCCGGCCACACGCTCGGGTGTCGACTCGTCGATCATCTCCGAGGCAGCGCCCTCCGAGCTGGCGGCCGAGTACAGCGAAACCCGCCTGCCTGCCGACATCGACGACGACGGCGCCGTCGGTGGCGGCACCGGCCTGCCGGTCATCGGCCAGTGGCCGGTGGCGCGGCAGCAGCGGCTGCTGCTGTCGCTGTTCGGCGGCGGTCTCGCGCTGCTGGTCATCGTCGGTATCACGGCGGTCGTGTCCAGCAACCGCAGCGCAGCGCAGGTCGGCGCAGCCGGCCAGGCGCAGACGCAGTCGCAGCGGCTGGCCAAGTCGGTATCGCAAGCCTTGCTCGGCAACCAGGCGGCGTTCCCCGAAGTGAAGGAAAGCGCCGAGGTGCTGGCGCACAACGTGCGCGGCCTGAAAAACGGCGATGGCGACGTGCCGTCGGCGCCGGGTGCGCTGCAGGAGCAGGTCGACAAGCTGCTGCCGCTGGTCGACCGCGCCGAGAAGAGCGCGGCGCTGGTGCTCGGCCAGCAGAAGACGCTGACGCAAGTGGGCCAGGCGTTGCGCACCATCAACCGCCAGTCGGCCGACCTGCTGGAAACGGCCGAGACCGTGTCGTCGCTGAAGCTGCAGGGCGGCGCTTCGGCGTCGGAGCTGTCGGCCGTGGGCCAGCTGGTGATGCTGACGCAGCGCATCGGCAAGAGCGCCAACGAGTTCCAGACGACGGAAAGCGTCAGCGCCGAAGCCGTGTTCCTGCTCGGCAAGGACCTGAACTCGTTCCGCGAAATTGCCGAAGGCCTGATCAACGGCAACCCCGAACTGCGCCTGCCCGGCACCAAGGACCCGCAGATCCGTGAACGCCTGCAGCAACTGCTGAAGCAGTACGACGAAACCCGCACGCAGGCCAGCGCGATTCTGGGCAACCTGCAAGGGCTGGTCGCGGCGCGTGAAGCGCAGACCGTCATCGTCAACGACAGCGAACCGCTGCGCCGCGGCCTCGACGAACTGCAGAACGACCTCGGCAGCGGCGGCGGTTTCCGCCTCGGCACCGTGCTGCCCGGCCTGCTGGCGCTGCTGGCGCTGGCCGCCGGCGGTTATGGCTTGCTGCGGCTGTTCGTGATCGCGCAGACCACACGTGCCGCACAAGCCGACACGCAGCGCCAGGAAGCCGAACGCCAGGAGCAGGAAGCCAAACGTGTCAACGACGCCAACCAGGCCGCCATTCTTCGGCTCATGAACGAACTGCAGACGGTGGCCGAAGGCGACCTGACGCAACAGGCGACCGTCACCGAAGACATCACCGGCGCCATTGCCGACTCGGTGAACTACACCGTCGAGGAACTGCGTTCGCTGGTGTCGCAGGTGCAGAGCACGGTGGCGCGTGTGACCGACACGACGCAGCAGGTGGAGCAAACGTCCACCGAGCTGCTGGCGGCGTCGACCGAGCAGTTGCGCGAGATCCGCGACACCGGCGAAGAAGTGCTGCAGATGGCCGGCCGCATCAACGACGTGGCGGCGCAGTCGCAGCAGACGGCCCAGGTGGCGCGGCAGTCGCTGCAGGCCGCCGAGGCGGGTTTGCAGGCGGTGCAGAACACCATCGGCGGCATGAACTCGATCCGCGACCAGATCCAGGAAACCTCCAAGCGCATCAAGCGGCTGGGCGAAAGCTCGCAGGAGATCGGCGAAATCACCGAGCTGATTTCCGACATTACCGAACAGACCAACGTGCTGGCGCTGAACGCCGCCATCCAGGCCGCGTCGGCCGGTGAAGCAGGTCGCGGTTTCTCGGTGGTGGCCGAAGAAGTGCAGCGGCTGGCCGAACGTTCGGGCGACGCGACACGGCAGATCGCCGCCATCGTCCGCACGATTCAGACCGACACGCAAGATGCGGTGGCCGCCATGGAGCGCAGCACGCAGGGTGTGGTCGAAGGTGCACGGCTGTCCGACACGGCCGGCTCCGCACTCGGCGACATCGACCGCGTCACGCGGCAGCTGTCCGACCTGATTGCGCAGATCTCGTCGCAGGCGCTGCGTGAAGCCGATTCGGCCAACGTCGTCGCCGCCAACATCCAGCACATCTTCGCGGTGACAGAGCAGACCGGTGAGGGCACACGTTCGACAGCGCAGATGGTGCGTGAACTGTCGCGCACCGCCGAAGAACTGAAGGCCTCGGTGGCGCGGTTCAAGGTCGCCTGACGCGGCCGACACGACCGACACGACGGACGCGAGCATGAACGCAGCGATGGACGCCATCCCCCAAGGCCAGCCCGGCGACGACCTCAGTGCGCTGGCCTGGGTGCATGGCGAATTGCGCAAGTCGCTCGAGACGGCGCACAAGGCGCTGCGGCGCTACCTGAAGGAATCCGAGGCGCTGGGCGCTTCCGATGTCGACGCCGTCGACCCGTCGGTGATGCGCACGGCGCGGGTGCACATCCACCAGGGTGTCGGCGCACTCGAACTGGTGGGCCTGCCGGCGCCGGCGCAGCTGCTGCGCGCCAGCGAAGCCGCGGTGCAGCGCATGGCCGGCAAACCCGGCATGGTCGACCTGGCCGCCATCGAGACGGTGGAGAAGGCCTCGTTCGCCTTGCTCGACTACCTCTCGCGCATGTTGGTGGGCAAGGCGGTGTCGCCGGTGGCGCTGTTCCCGCAGTACCGCGCGGTGCAGGCGCTGGCCGGGGCCGACCGTGTGCATCCGGCCGACCTCTGGCTCAACGACTGGTCCTGGCACGAGCTGCCGCGCGACCCCAGCGCGGTGCCGCGTGCCGCCGACGACGACACCCGCAGCGCGATGGAAACGCTGGTGCTGGCGCTGATGCGCCACCCCGACCGCCATCTGCTGATGCACATGAGCGACCTCTGTGCCGGTCTGGCTGCCGGCACGAACATGACAACCGGCGCGGGCGCCGGCGGCCGCCTGGCGACGCTGTGGCAGCTGGCTGCGGCGTTTTTCGAAGCCCAGGCGCACGGCCTGCTGGCCAGCGACGTTTACGGCAAGCGCATCGCATCGCGGCTGCTGTCGCAGCTGCGAAGCACGGTCAAGGGCCTGGACGATTTGTCGGACCGGCTGGCGCAGGACCTGCTGTTTTTCTGCGCCAACACCAAGACACCACGTCCCGGCTCGCGCCTGGCAGCGGTGCGCCGCGCCTGGGACCTGGGCACGACGCCCGGTGTCGACTACGAAACCGCGCGGCTGGGCCGTTTCGACCCGGCGTGGATCGCGCAGGCGCGCAAGCGCGTGGCCAGCGCCAAGGACGCCTGGTCGGCGGTGGCCGGCGGTGAACTGCACCGCCTGGCCGGTCTGAGCGAACAGTTCGCGCTGGTCGGTGACTCGCTGCAGCGCCTGTTCCCGTCGGGCGAGGTGCTGGCCGCCGCGCTGCAGACGACGGTGACGCAGACGGTGGCCGCCGCGGTGGCGCCGCCGGCGCCGCTGGCGATGGAAGTCGCCACGTCGATCCTCTACCTCGACGCGTCGATCGAAGACGGGGACCTCGACCACCCCGAACTCGCCGGCCGTGTGCAGCGCCTGGCGCGCCGCATCGACGACCTGCGCATCGGCGCCGAGCCGCAGCCGCTGGAAACCTGGATGGAGGAGCTGTACCGCCGCGTCAGCGACCGCCAGACCATGGGCAGCGTCGTGCAGGAACTGCGTGCATCGCTGTCCGAGGTCGAAAAGCAGATCGACCAGTATTTCCGCGATCCGTCGAAGCGCGAAGTGCTGATCCCGGTGCCGAACCAGCTCTCGTCGATGCGTGGTGTGCTCTCGGTGCTGGGCATGGACGAAGCCTCGATGGCCGTGCTGCACATGCGCGACGATGTCGACGCGCTGGCGCAGACCGAGGTCGACCCGCAGCGTGCCGTGATGACCGGCACCTTCGACCGTCTGGCCGACAACCTGGGTGCGCTCAGTTTCCTGATCGACATGCTCAGCGTGCAGCCGGCGCTGGCCAAGTCGCTGTTCCACTTCGACCCCGACACCGGCAGCCTCAGCGCCGTGATGGGCCAGAGCGAAAAGCCCTCGGCCTTCGCCACTTTCGACGACGAGCCGCTGCCGGTGGCCGAAACACCGGCGCTGCTGGACCAGGCGCAGACCCTGGTGCGCGCCGAGGTGCCCGACGCGGTGCTGGTGGAAGAACTCGAACGCCTGTCGCGCCAGGCCGCCGCCGCAGAGCAGCCGGGGCTGGCGCGCGCGATGAGCAGCGCGCAGAGCGCCTTCGACAACGCCACCGACGACAGCGAACGCCAGGCCGTGCGCGACGAACTGGCGCACACCATGGCCGGCTTTGCGCCGCCGCCGCCCGAAGCGCTGCCGCCTGCGGCGCCGGTGCCGCCGTCACGCGACGCCGCGCCCGGCAAGACCGGCCTCGAAGACGACCCGGAGATGCGCGAGATCTTCATCGAAGAAGCGCGCGAAGTCGTCGACGCCGCGCGTGCCTCGGTGCAGAAGCTGAGCGAACAGCCCGACGACCTGGGCGAGATGACGACGGTGCGCCGCGCCTTCCACACGCTCAAGGGCAGCTCACGCATGGTCGGGCTGAAAGACTACGGCGAAGCCGCCTGGGCCTGCGAACAACTGTTCAACGCCCGCCTGGCCGTGTCTGCGCACATGGACGTGGCGCTGCGTGCGCTCACCGACGAAGCGCTCGACTACCTGCATGGCTGGACCGAAGCCATCGCCGTCGGCCGCAACGACGGCCACGCCTCGCCCGCGGTGGTGCAGGCCGCCGACGCGCTGCGCCTGGAGGGCCGGCGCCTGGAGATCCTGCCGCCGCAGGCACCGGAGCTGGGCCTGCCGGAGCCGCTGCCAGAACCAGTGACCGAACCGGTGACCGAACCGGTGCCGCTAGCGGCAGCCGAACCCGTGCTGCTCGATTTCGACCTCGATCTCGATCTCGGAGGCGAGCCGGAACCCGAGCCGGAACCCGAATTCGAACTACCGCCCAGCACGCTGGCCGCGCGCGTGCCCGATCTGCCGAGCGCCGACGACCTGGACCTGCCGCCATTGCCCGACATGGGCGACGCGGGCGACGAGCCCGCGACCCTGCCGATCCTGGCCACTGCCGAGTCGGTGAGTTTCGACCTCGATCTGGGTGAGTTCGAAGCCGAAGCGCCGCAAGCGCCTGAAGTGCCGGTGCCTGAAGTGCCTGAAGCACCGACAGCGGCGGCCGAGCCGGCGCTCGATGCGCCGCCCGCAGCTGAAGCGCTGGAGATCGATCTCGCCGATCTCGATTTCGACTTTGCCGAGACACCGGCCGAGCCGGTGCCGGCGCCTGCGGCCGAAGCAACGCCGGAAGTGACGCCAGAAATACCGTCCGAAGAAGCGAGGGAAGAAGCGCCGGAAGAAGCGCTCGAAGCCGCAGCCGACGAAACGGCGGGCGACGACGAACAGGTCAAGGTCATCGGCGACCTGCGCATCGGCATCCCGCTGTTCAACATCTACCTCAACGAGGCCGACGAACAGTCGCGCCGGCTCGGCACCGAACTCGCCGAATGGGCGCATGAACACGAACGCCATGCCGTCAGCGAAACCGCGGTGGCGCTGGCGCATTCGCTGGCCGGCAACTCGGCCACCGTCGGCTACACCGACCTCTCGGCGCTGGCGCGAGGGCTCGAACACGCGCTGATGCGATCGCAGTCCGAAGGCCGCGGCCGGGCCGGCGAGCCCGAGCTGTTCGTCGATGCCGCCGAAGAGATCCGGCGCCTGCTGCACCAGTTTGCCGCCGGCTTCCTGCGCGAGGTCGAAACCGGCCTGATGGACCGGCTGGCCGACCACGAACGCTGGCCGTCGCTGCCGCCGCAAACCGCCGAGTTCACGCCGGCCCCCGAGCTGGTGCATGTGCACCACACGCCGCTGACCGGTGAACACATCGAGACCGCCGAAGACGATGACATCGACGCCGTCGATGTCATCGACACCGAGCTGTTCCCGATCTTCGAGGAAGAGGCCGACGAACTGCTGCCGCAGCTGCAGGGGCGGCTGCGCGACTGGGTCGAACACCCGAGCAACCCCGATGCGCCGTCGGCCTGCATGCGCACGCTGCACACCTTCAAGGGTGGTGCGCGCCTGGCCGGCGCGATGCGCCTGGGCGAGATGGCGCACCGGCTGGAAACCGCGATCGAACATCTGGTGGCGCAGGACAACGTGCACGCCAGCGAGATCGAACCGCTGCTGGGCCGTGCCGACAACATGGTCGGCGCCTACGAAACCCTGCGCAAACCGGCGGTCGTGGCGCCCGTGGCCGTGCCTGTGGTCGAAGCGGCGCCCGCGCCCGAGCTCGCCGCAGTCGAAGAGACCGTTGCCGAACTGCCGGTCGAGCCGCCGCAGGAAGCACCGCCCGAGGTGCCACCGCCGCTGCCTGTGGTGCATCTGCCAAGCGCCGCTGCGCCGGTGCCCGCCGCCATTGACTGGACCCGCTTCGCCAGCGGTGCGGCCGCGAAAACGGCGCCCGCCGAGCGTGTGGCGCCAGCCACCGTCGCTGCCGTGCGTGTGCGTGCCGGTGTGCTCGACCGCATGGTCAACCAGGCCGGCGAGGTGAGCATCACACGTGCCCGCATCGATGCCGACGTGAAGGTGCTGCAGACCTCGCTGAACGAGCTGACCGACAGCCTGGAGCGCATGCGCCGGCAGCTGCGCGACATCGAACTGCAGGCCGAGACGCAGATGAGTTCGCGGCTCGAAGCGGCCAAGGCTGCGTCTGCGACCTTCGACCCGCTGGAGATGGACCGCTTCACGCGTTTCCAGGAACTGACGCGTTTCATGGCCGAGTCGGTCAACGACGTGGCCACCTTGCAGCGCAGCCTGCAGCGCACCTTGCAGTCGACGGAAGACCAGCTGGCGGCGCAGGCGCGCTTGACGCGTGAACTGCAGGACGACCTGCTGCGCACGCGCATGGTCGAGTTCGAAAGCATGGCCGACCGCCTGTACCGCACGGTGCGCCAGGCGGCCAAGGAAACCGGCAAGCAGGTGCGGCTGGACATCACAGGCGGCGCGATCGAAATCGACCGCGGTGTGCTCGAACGCATGACCGGCCCGTTCGAACACCTGCTGCGCAACAGTGTCGCCCACGGTGTCGAAGCGCCTGACGCACGCGAGGCCGCGGGCAAGGACCGCACCGGCACGATCTCGATCACCATCACCCAGGAAGGCAACGAAGTTGGCGTCGAAGTGCGCGACGACGGCGCCGGCCTGAACCTGGCGCGCATCCGCGAACGTGGCATCGAACGTGGCCTCATCGCCGCCGACGCGACGCCCAGCGACGAAGAACTGTCGCAGCTGATCTTCGCCCCCGGCTTCAGCACCGCCACCAGCGTCACCGAGCTCGCCGGCCGCGGCGTCGGCCTCGACGTGGTGCGCGCCGAGGTCAACGCGATGGGCGGCCGGGTGCAGACCAGCGCCACACCCGGCCAGGGCACGGCGTTCCGGCTGCTGCTGCCGCTGACCACCGCCGTCACCCAGGTGGTGATGCTGCGCTGCGGCGAGCTCAGCGTGGCGGTGCCGTCGACGCTGGTGCAGATCGTGCGCCGCGCCCGCAGCGACGAGGTCGCGGCGTCCTACGCCAGCGGCAGCTACCAGTTCAACGACGAGACGATCCCGTTCTTCTGGCTCGCGGCGCTGCTGCAGGCCGGCAACCGCGGCCCGACGACCGGGCGCACGCAGCCGCTGGTGGTGATCCGCAGTGCCAGCCAGCGTGTGGCCTTGCATGTCGACGAAATCGTCGGCAACCAGGAAGTGGTGGTCAAGAACGTCGGCCCGCAGCTCTCGCGGCTGCCCGGCCTGGCCGGCGTGACCCTGCTGCCTTCGGGCGCCGTGGCGCTGATCTACAACCCGGTGGCCCTGGCCACGCTGTACGGCCCGGCGGCGCATGCCCGCATGCTGGAAGTGCCGGGCACGAACAGCCCCGAACCACAGGCGCTGCGCGAGGTTTCGCGTGCGCCGCTGGTGCTGGTGGTCGACGACTCGCTCACCGTGCGCCGTGTCACGCAGCGCCTTCTGGTGCGCGAGGGTTACCGCGTCACCACCGCCAAGGACGGGCTCGACGCACTGGAGCGGCTGGTCGAGGAGAAGCCCGCGGTGATCCTCTCGGACATCGAGATGCCGCGCATGGACGGCTTCGACTTCGTGCGCAACGTGCGCGCGGATCCGCGTTTCGCCGACCTCGCGGTGATCATGATCACCTCGCGCATCGCGCAGAAACACCGCGAGTACGCGGCGTCGCTCGGGGTCGACCACTACCTCGGCAAGCCGTATTCCGAAGAGGAACTGCTGTCGCTGGTGGGCCGCTACGCCGGCGCCGACATCCCGACCTGAAGAAATGGACCACCCCCGAAGCGCCTTCGGCGCTCCCCCTCGAGGGGGCCGAGCGGCGACGAGGAACAGTCCCTGCGGACTGTTCCTCGCCCGCGAGGGCCACCCGGCATGCTTGCCGGTTGGCGACGCCAGCGGCCGGGCGGAGCCCGTCCGCGGCGTCCGCTTGATCCGCTCGGTTCATGCGTCGAGGGTGGTGTTCGCCACCATGGGCAACTGAAATGTCCGAAGTCGTCGACCACCTGGCCGAACTCACCGGCTTCCGCGACCGCGACGTGCTCGACGTGACCCTGGTCGGGGCGCTGAAGGACATGCTGCGCCCCGAGCGGGTGGCGATCTACCGCTGCGTCGGCGAAGGCGACGACAGGCGCTGGCTCACCCGGGCCCACCTCACGGCGCAGGACCACACGGCCACCGCCGACCCGCTGTGGGCCGACCCCGCGACCTTGCCGACGCTGGCCGCCCACCCCGAGCGGCATGCCTGCCTGCTGCACCAGCAGCCGGTGTTCGTCGGCGGCCCGTCGGCGCTGAGCCTGTTTCCGCTGACGACCGACCGCGACATCGTCGGCGTGCTCGAAATCGACACCCTGCAGCCGCTGGTGCCGGAACAGACGCGGCTGGTGTCGAGCATCTTGCGTGTCTACCGCAACTTCCAGGGCCTGCTCGACTACAGCGAGCGCGACACGCTCACCGGCCTGCTCAACCGCAAGACCTTCGACGAAGCCTTCATGCGCAGCGTCGGTGAACCGCCACCGGCCGCGGCTGTCGTCACGGCCGCCGGCGGCCGCCGCCACGGCGCCGAGTTCGGCTGCTGGCTGGGCATCATCGACATCGACCATTTCAAGAACGTCAACGACAGCCACGGCCACCTGATCGGCGACGAAGTGCTGCTGCTGCTGTCGCGCCTGATGCGCACCAGCTTCCGCTTCAGCGACCAGCTCTACCGTTTCGGCGGCGAAGAGTTCGTCGTGCTGATGCGCTGCGCCAGCGCCGCCGACGCAGCGCGTGTGCTGGAGCGGCTGCGCGACAACGTGCAGCGTTATGTCTTTCCGCGTGTCGGGCACATCACCGTCAGCGTCGGTTTCACCGCGGTGCGCAGCGCCGACACGCCGTCCAGCGCCTTCGAGCGTGCCGACCGTGCCGTCTACTTCGCCAAGGGCAACGGCCGCAACCAGGTGGCAAGCCACGCCGAACTGGTGGCCAGCGGCAAGCTGGCCCAAGAAGACACCCACATCGGCGACGTGGAACTGTTCTAGGGCTTGACCCAGGTCGCTGCAGGGGATTCAAACAAACGTTTGATTCATGCGCTACAGTGCGCGCATGAATGTGTACCCGCCCCAGTTCCAGCGACCGTCCAAAAACGCTCGCAAGGAGGGTGAGGACTCACGTCAACGGCTGTTGCAAGCCGGCCTGCGCTTGTTCGCCCAACAAGGTTTCGCCAAGACCTCGACCCGCGAACTGGCCGAAGCCGCGGCGGTGAACGTCGCTTCGATCAGCTACTACTACGGCGACAAGGCCGGCCTGTACCGCGCCGTGTTTTTCGAGCCGATGGGCGACGCCGCCGAGGACGTGGCCCGTTTCAGCGACCCGGCGCTGCCGCTGGCCGACGCGCTGCGCGGTTTCTACGCCGGTTTTCTGCAGCCGCTGCGCGACGGCGATGCGGCCCGCCTGTGCATGAAGCTGCACTTCCGCGAGATGATCGAGCCCACGGGGCTGTGGCAGGAAGAGATCTCGCGCGACATCCGGCCGTTGCACGAAGCGCTTGTGGCCCTGCTCTGCCGCCACCTCGGGCTCGCGACGGTCGATGACGACGTGCTGCGCCTGGCCGTCTGCATCGCCGGCCTCGGAGTGCACCTGCACCTGGCCCGCGACGTCACCGACCAGCTCGCGCCCGGTCTCAACACCCAGCCCGACGCCATCGACCGCTGGAGCGACAGCCTCACCCGTTTCGGCCTGGCCATGGTCGAAGCCGAACGCCAGCGCCGCACCGCCGCGGCCGCGGAGACGCCCCGATGAATCCGTCTTTCTGCGCCGCCCTGGTGGCGGCCTTCTTGCTGTCGGCCTGCGCCAGCACCGCGGTGCCCGAAACGCCCACCCGGCCGATCGCGGCCAGCGCCTGGCAGGCGCCCTTGCCGGCCAGCGAGCGCGCCGCCGACCTGCGCCGCTGGTGGGCGCAGTTCGACGATGCGCTGCTGTCGCAGCTGATCGACGCCGCACAGGCCGCGAGCCCCACCGTTTCGGCCGCGGCCAACCGCGTCGAACAGGCACGTGCCGCGCGCACCGCGGCCGGCGCTGCGCTGGGCCCGCAGGCCAGCGCCACGGCGAGTGTGGTGCGCGGTGTCAGTGACCCCGCGACGCCGCTGGCCACCACCACCAGCGCCGGCCTGCAAGCCAGCTGGGAACTCGATGTCTTCGGCGCCGGCCGCGCCGCGCGCGACGCCGCCCAGGCACGCCTGGAAGGCGCGCAGGCCAGCTGGCACGACGCCCGCATCTCGGTGGCGGCCGAGCTCGCCAGCAGTTATGTCGAACTGCGTTCGTGCGAAGCGCAACGTGAACTGACGCAGTTGGACACCACGTCGCGCACCGAGACCACGCGCCTCACCGAACTGACGGCCAAGGCGGGCTTTCGCGCGCCAGCGGAGGCCGCGCTCGCCCGCGCCACCGCGGCGCAAGGCCGCACCCTGCTGACGCAGCAGCAGGCGCAGTGCGATCTGCTCGTCAAGTCCCTGGTGGCCTTGACCGCGATCGACGAACCGGCACTGCGCCAGCGCCTGGCGGCCAGCAGCGCCCGGCTGCCGCAAGCGACGCCGATCGCAGTTGCCAGCCTGCCTGCTGCCCTGCTGCAGCAGCGCCCCGACCTGGCCAACGCCGCGCGCCAGGTGGCGGCCGCCGCCGCCGACGCGCAGCAGCGCAGCGCCCAGCGCTGGCCGCAGCTGAGCCTGTCGGGCTCGGTCGGGCGCATGCACATCGCCACCGGTGCGGCCACGCTCAGCGAGACGACCTGGTCGATCGGGCCGCTGACGGTGTCGCTGCCGCTGTTCGATGGCGGCCGGCGCGCTGCCAACGTGGTGGCCGCACGTGCCGCCTACGACGACGCCGTGCTGCAGCTGCAGGCCAGCCTGCGCACGGCGGTGCGTGAGGTCGAGGACGCCCTGGTGCAGCTGCAAAGCAGCGCCAGCCGCGGCGACGACACCAGCGCTGCCGCTGCCGACTTCGAAGCCGCGCTGAAAGCCGCCGATGCACGTTACCGCGGCGGCCTCGCCAGCTTGTTCGAGCTGGAAGACGCACGCCGCAGCGCCGTGGCTGCACGCAGCAGCGTTATCGCGCTGCAGCGCGAACGTCTCGCGGCCTGGATTTCGCTGTACCGCGCCCTCGGTGGCGGCTGGGATGCCAGCGCCTTGACCGCCCAGGCCACGATCAACCCTTGAACCCGACGGGTGCCCTGACATGCGTTTGAAGACTTCGACTCTGGTGGCCACGCTGGCCGCGGTAGGCATCCTCGTTGCGGCCGTCGCCGTGCGCGCGGCGGACGTCGCCAAGCCGGCGTCCGCGTCCGCGTCCGCGCCGGCTGCCAAGCCCGCGCTCACCGTTGCCGTGACGCAGCCGCAGAAGGCCGCGTTGCCGCTCACGGTGGCGGCCAACGGCAGCCTGTTCGCCTGGCAGGAGGCCAGCGTCGGCGCCGAAAGCAACGGCCTGCGCATCGCCGATGTGCGTGTCAACGTCGGCGATGCGGTCAAGCGCGGCCAGGTGCTTGCCACTTTCGCCGTCGAGATGATGCAGGCCGACCTGGCGCAGACCCAGGCCGCCGTTGCCGAAGCCGAGGCCACGGCCGCCGAAGCGGCAGCCAACGCCCAGCGTGCCCGTGAGCTGCAGGCCAGCGGCGCCTTGAGCGCGCAGCAGATCAACCAGTACCTGACGGCGGAACGCACGGCCCAGGCGCGGCTGCAAGCGCAGCGCGCCGGGCTGCGTGTGCAGCAGCTGCGGGTTGCGCAGACCCAGGTGCTGGCGCCCGACAGCGGCGTGATCTCGGCGCGCAGCGCCACCGTCGGCGCGGTGGTGCCGGCCGGGCAGGAGCTGTTCCGGCTGATCCGCCAGGGCCGGCTCGAATGGCGTGCCGAGGTGCCGGCGTCGGACCTGGCGTCGCTGAAGGCCGGCCAGAGCGTGCGCATCACACCCGCCGGCGGCACGGCCGTCACCGGCAAGCTGCGCATGGTGGCGCCGACCGTCGACGCCGCCACACGCAACGGCCTGGTCTATGTCGACCTGCCAACGACAGCAGCGGTGAAGGCCGGCATGTTTGCGCGCGGCGAGTTCGACCTCGGCAGCGGCAACGGCTTGACGCTGCCGCAGACCGCGGTGCAGCAGCGCGACGGTTTCAGCTATCTCTTCACGGTCGACAAGGACAACAAGGTGCGCCAGCAGAAGGTCAGCGTCGGCCGCCGTGTCGGCGACCGCATCGAGCTGACGAGCGCGCTCGACGCCAACGCGCAGGTCGTCGTCGCCGGCGGTGGTTTCCTCGCCGAGGGCGACACCGTGCGTGTCGTCGCGGCGAAGTGAGCGAAACGAGGACACGGCGATGAACTTCTCGACCTGGTCGATCAAGAACCCGATCCCGGCGCTGCTGTTGTTCATCATGCTCACGCTGGTGGGTCTGATGGGCTTCCAGCGCATGAAGATCCAGAACTTTCCCGACATCGACCTGCCGACGGTCAGCGTCACCGCGGCGCTGCCGGGGGCTTCGCCGGCGCAGCTGGAAACCGAGGTCGCACGCAAGATCGAGAACTCGGTTGCCACGCTCAGCGGCGTCAAGCACATCTACAGCACGGTGTCCGACGGCCAGGCCGTCGTGACGGTGGAGTTCCGGCTCGAGAAGGCGACGCAGGAAGCGGTGGACGACGTGCGCGACGCCGTCTCACGGGTGCGCTCGGATCTGCCCGCCGACCTGCGCGACCCGCAGATCGCGCGCATGAACCTCGCGGGCTCGCCGGTGCTGACCTACACCGTGGCCTCGCCGCGCATGGACGACGAAGGCTTGAGCTGGTTCGTCGACCACACGGTGAGCAAACAGCTGTTGTCGGTGCGCGGCGTCGGCGCGGTCAGCCGTGTCGGCGGTGTCACGCGCGAAGTGCGGGTCGAGCTGGATCCGGCCAAGTTGCTGGCACTGAACGCCACCGCTGCCGACATCTCGCGCCAGCTGCGCAGCGTGCAGCAGGAAGCCTCGGGCGGCCGCACCGATGTCGGCGGCATCGAACAAAGTGTGCGCACCATCGCCACCGTGCAGTCGGCCGAAGAACTGGCGCAGATGGAGATCACGCTAAGCGACGGCCGCCGCATCCGGCTTGACCAGGTCGCGAAGGTCATGGACACGGTGGCCGAGCCGCGCAGCCTGGCGCTGCTCGATGGCAAACCTGTCGTCGCGTTCGAGATCCAGCGCTCGCTCGGCGCCGGCGAGGTCGAGGTGATGGTCGGCGTGCGTGCCGCGCTCGCGAAGCTGAAGGCCGAGCGCCCCGATGTCGTCGTCACCGAGGCCTTCAACTTCGTCGACCCCGTCGAGGAGAACTACCACGGCTCGATGCTGCTGCTGTACGAAGGCGCGGCGCTGGCGGTGCTGGTGGTCTGGCTGTTCCTGCGCGATTGGCGCGCCACGCTGGTGGCGGCCACCGCGCTGCCGCTGTCGGTGGTGCCGGCATTCGCCGTCATGCACTACGTCTTCGGCTTCACGATCAACATCGTCACGCTGCTCAGCCTGTCGCTGGTGGTCGGCATCCTGGTCGACGACGCCATCGTCGAGATCGAGAACATCATGCGCCACCTGCGCATGGGCAAGACGCCGATGGAAGCGGCGATGGAAGCCGCCGACGAGATCGGCCTCGCGGTGATCGCGACCACCTTCACGCTGATCGCGGTGTTCCTGCCGACGGCGTTCATGAGCGGCATCCCGGGCAAGTTCTTCGTCCAGTTCGGCTGGACGGCGGCGATCGCGGTCTTCTTCTCGCTCGTCGTCGCGCGGCTGCTGACGCCGATGATGGCGGCCTACATCCTCAAAGCCCCGAAGAAGGAATACCACGAACCGCGCTGGCTGACCGCCTACCTCGGCTGGGCGCGCTGGTGCCTGAAACACCGCGTGCTGACGCTGCTGGCCACGGCCGTGTTCTTCTTCGGTTCGTTCGGCCTCGCCGGGCTGCTGCCGACCGGTTTCATTCCGCCCGACGACCTCAGCCAGACCCAGGTGGCGCTGTCGCTGCCGCCGGGCAGCACGCTGAAGGACTCGGCCAGCGCAGCCGAGGCGGCGCGCCAGATCGTGATCAAGAACCCGCACGTCAAGCTCGTCTACACGGCGATCGGCGGCGGCGCCACCGGCAGCGACCCGTTCATGGGCGCCGGTGTCGTCGACGTCACGAAGGCGACGCTGACGATCAACATGACACCCCGCGGCGATCGCCCGGGTGTCTCGAAGCAGGCGATCGAAGGCCAGCTGCGCGACGGCCTCGGCGTGCTGCCGGGCGCCCGCGTGAAGGTCGGCTTCGGCGGCTCGGCCGAGAAGTACATCCTGTCGCTGGCCGGTGAAGACGGCCGCTTGCTCGCCGCGCATGCACAGCAGGTCGAACGCGAGCTGCGCACGCTGCCCGGCATCGGTGCCGTCACCAGCACCGCGAGCCTGGTGCGGCCCGAGCTCGTGATCCGGCCCGATTCGGCACGTGCCGCCGACCTGGGCGTCAGCGCGGCCAGCATCGCGGAGACGCTGCGTGTGGCCACCGCCGGCGACTACGACCAGGCGTTGGCCAAGCTCAACCTGAGCCAGCGCCAGGTGCCGGTGGTCGTGAAGCTGCCGCCGCAGGCGCGCACCGACCTCGAACTGCTGTCGCGGCTGCCGGTGCCCGGTGCCCGCGGGCCGGTACCGCTGTCGAACGTGGCGGTGCTGGCGATCGACAGCGGGCCGGCGGTGATCAGCCGCTTCGACAGGGCGCAGAACATCAACATCGAGATCGAACTCAACGGCCAGCCGCTCGGCGACGTCGCTGCCAAGGCGGCCGAACTGCCGAGCCTGAAACAGCTGCCGCCGGGTGTCAGCCAGACCGAGATCGGCGACGCCGAGGCGATGAACGAACTCTTCGAGAGCTTCGGCCTCGCGATGCTGACCGGCGTGCTCTGCATCTACGTCGTGCTGGTGCTGCTGTTCAAGGACTTCGTGCAGCCGGTCACCATCCTCGGTGCGCTGGTGCTGTCGATCCCGGGTGCCTTCGTCGCGCTCTTCGTCACGCACACGGCGCTGTCGATGCCGTCGATGATCGGGCTCATCATGTTGATGGGCATCGCGACGAAGAACTCGATCCTGCTGGTGGACTACGTCATCCTGGCGCGGCGCGACCATGGCCTGAGCCGCTGGGACGCCACGCTCGACGCCTGCCGCAAACGTGCCCAGCCGATCGTGATGACCACCATCGCGATGGCCGCCGGCATGCTGCCGATCGCTCTGGGCATTGGCGTCGACCCGAGTTTCCGCGCGCCGATGGCCATCGTCGTGATTGGCGGCCTGATCACCTCCACCTTCCTCAGCCTGCTCGTGATCCCGGTGCTGTTCACCTACGTCGACGACGCGGTGCAGAAGCTGCAGCAGCTGTTCCACCGCCGTGCCAAACCGGCGCCTGCCGTGGAGACCACCGCATGAAGCTGACCCGACGCGCCCTCACGACTGCGCTGCTGCTGGCGCTGGCGGCGCCGCTGCATGCGGCAGACACCCATAGCGTGAGCGACTTCGACTGGGTCGACGGTGCACGTTCCCGCGCCGTGCCGGTGCGGCTGTACCTGCCGCTGCAGGCCAGCGCCGGCCAGCCGGTGCCGCTGGTGGTGTTCTCGCATGGCATCGGCGGCTCGCGCCAGGGTTACAGCTACCTCGGCCACCATTTCGCCAGCCAGGGTGTGGCCAGCCTGCATCTGCAGCACATTGGCAGCGACCGGCAGATCTGGAGCGGCAACCCGTTTGCGATGGTCGGCCGACTGCAAGGCGCGGCGCAGCACGCCGAAGCCATCGCACGTGTGCACGACCTGCGCTTTGCGCTCGACCAGTTGCTCGCCGGCGAACTGGCCACGAAGATCGATGCCAGGCGCATTGCCGCTGCCGGCCACAGCTACGGCGCCAACACCACGCTGCTGGCGGCGGGCGCGCGGGTCGAACGCGACGGCCATGCGCTCGACTTCCGCGACCCGCGTGTCAAGGCGGCCATCGTGATCTCGGCGCCGCCGTTTTATGGCGAAACGGCGCCGGAGAAGATCCTCGGCGCCGTGACGGTGCCGACGCTGCACGTCACCACCGCCGACGACGTGATCCGCATCCCCGGCTACTACAGCGACGCTGGCGACCGCGTGAAGGTTTTCGACGCCACCGGCAGCGCACGCAAGACATTGGCGGTGTTCGCCGGCGGCTCGCACAGCGTCTTCACCGACCGGGTCAACAACCCCGGGCTGAAGCAGGCGACGCAGGCCTTGTCGCTGGCCTTCCTGCACAGCGTGTTCGATGACGACGACGCTGCGCTGAAGCTGTGGCCGCAGCGTTTTGCCACGCTGCTGTCGCGCTTCACGCCTGCGGCGGGTTTCTAAGCCGCCTTCACCACCGCGAAGCGCGCGAGTGTCTTGGTGCGTGCTTCATCGTGCACCACCACCGGCTGCGGATAGCTGCTGCCGAGAACAACGCCGGCTGCGACCAGATCAACCGGCCGCGCCAGCCACGGCGCGTGGATCAGCTTGTCGGGCAGCTGCGCCAGCTGCGGCAGGTAGCGGCGGATGAAACGGCCTTCGGCGTCGAAACGTTCGCTCTGGCCCACCGGGTTGAAGATGCGGAAAAAAGGCTGGGCGTCGCAGCCGGTGGACGCCGCCCATTGCCAGCCGCCGTTGTTGGCAGCCAAGTCGAAGTCGTTCAGGTGGGTCGCGAAATAGGCTTCGCCACGACGCCAGTCGATGCCGAGGTGCTTGGTCAGGAAACTCGCCGCCACCATGCGCAACCGGTTGTGCATGTAGCCGGTCTGGTTGATCTGGGCCATCGCCGCGTCGACCAGCGGGTAGCCGGTGCGGCCTTCGCACCAGGCGGCAAACAGGGCATCGGCCTGTTTGCCGTGGTCCCACTTGATCTTGTCGTACTCGGGCTTGAACGCCGCACCCACCACGCGTGGGTGGTGGTGCAGGATCTGGTGGTAGAAGTCGCGCCAGATCAGTTCCGACAGCCAGACCTCGGCGCCGCGTGAACCGCCCACCATGCGGTTGTGGGCTTCACGCGCTAGGCGCCGGATCGACACGGCGCCAAAACGCAGATGGGTGCTGAGATAACTCGGGCCCTTCAGCGCCGGAAAGTCGCGGGTCTGGTCGTAGCGGTCGATGCGCTCCAGGAAGTCGAGCAGCAGTTCGTTGCCACCGGCCGGGCCGCTGGGCAGCTTCAGCTGGTGCAGGTTGGTGGGCTCGAAGCCGATCCCTGCCAGCGTCGGCAAGGCCTCGCCCGCCGGCCGCGGCGCCAGCGCCGATGCATGGTGGGCCACGGGGTACGCCTTCAGGTAGAAGGGTTCGAGCTTCTTCAGCCAGGCGCTTTTGTACGGCGTGAACACGGAAAACGGCCCGCCGCTCTGCGTCAGCACTTCGCGGCGCTCGAACACCACGTGGTCCTTGCTCGTGTGCAGCGCAACGCCGGCATCGGCGAGGCGGCCCCGCACGCGGGCGTCGCGTGCCAGCGCAGCGGGTTCGTCGTCGTGGCTGGCGTAGACCGCCTGCACCCCCAGCGTGTGGGCGAGTTTCGGAATCTCCTCGGTCGCCAGGCCGTGGCGCACGAGCAGGCCAACACCTTCGACACCATGCGAAGCACCGAGTGCACGCAGTTCGGCGTCGACACCGAGCAGGCTGTCGCGGATGAACTCGACACGCCGGTCGGCCCTCGCCCCCTGCTGCAGCAGCGGGTCCAGAATGGCGCGGTCGAACACAAACACACACCAGACATGGCGCGCCGCGCGCAAGGCGTGGTGCAGCGCCGCGTTGTCCTCGGTGCGCAGGTCGCGGCGCAGCCAGACAAGCGCCCGGTCGAGGGGTTTGTTCACAAGTGCAGTGTGCCGCGGAATAAACTATCCGCTATGGCGAGCCGCATCGATCTGACCAACCAGTTCCTCATCGCCATGCCGGGCATGGGGGACGACACCTTTGCGGGCACCGTGGTCTACCTCTGCGAGCACAACGAAAAAGGTGCGCTCGGCCTGGTGATCAACAAGCCCATCGACATCAAGCTGAAGAACCTGTTCGAGAAGGTCGAACTCAGCCTCGATCGCGAGGAACTGGCCGAGCTGCCGGTGTATTTCGGCGGCCCGGTGCAGACCGAACGCGGTTTTGTGCTGCACGAGAAACAGGGCGAAGACGGCGAGGGTTACAGCTCGACGATGTCGGTGCCCGGCGGCCTGGCGATGACGACGAGCAAGGACGTGCTGGAAGCGCTGTCCAACGGCGCCGGGCCGAAGAAGATTCTCGTCACCTTGGGTTACAGCGGCTGGCAGGCCGGGCAGCTGGAAGACGAACTCGGCCGCAACGGCTGGCTCACGGTAGACGCCGACCCGGTGGTGATCTTCGACACGCCGATCGAAAAACGCTACGACCGCGCGCTGTCGCTGCTGGGCTTCGACCCGCGCATGCTGTCGCAGGAGGCGGGGCACGCATGAACAGCGGCGCCGGCCCCGTCCGCGCGCTGTCGTTCCTGGCTTTTGATTTCGGCACCCGCCGCACCGGTGTCGCCGCCGGCAACAGCCTGCTGCGCCAGGCCACGCCGCTGAAGACACTGGCGCTCGAAGGCGATGCACGATTTGCCGCCATCGACAAGCTCATCCAGGCATGGCAACCCGATGCGCTGGTGGTCGGCATTCCGTTCCACCCCGACGGCGCGGCGCACGACAATACGCGCCGCGCGCAGCGTTTCGCCCGCCAGCTGCACGGCCGCTTCCGGCTGCCGGTGCACGAAGTGGACGAGCGCTACACGACGACCGAAGCGCTGTCTGGTGGCGCGGCCGATGCCGACGCGGCCGCCGCAGCCATCATCCTCGACCAATTCCTTCGCAGCCTGCCATGACCCTGACGCTCGATGCCGAAGCCCTGTACGCCGACCTGCGCGCTGGTGTGCGCAGCCTGCTGCCGAAAGATGCCGTGCTGGTGGGCATCTGGTCCGGCGGCGCCTGGCTGGCCGAACGCCTGCAGCGCGACCTCGGCCTGCCAGGCAGCCACGGCGTGATCTCCAGCACCCTGCACCGCGACGACTTCAGCTCGCGCGGCCTGGCCGGCAGCGACGCGACCAGCCTGCCGTTCGGCATCGACGGCCGCCACATCGTGCTGGTCGACGACGTGCTCTACACCGGCCGCACGATCCGCGCGGTGGTCAACGAACTGTTCGACTTCGGCCGTCCCGCCAGCGTGACGCTGGCGGTGCTGGTCGACCGCGGCGGGCGTGAACTGCCGGTCGCCGCCGCCTACGCCGCTGCCCGCATCTCGCTGCCGGCCGGCCAGAAACTCACGCTGGCGCGTGCCGACGACGGCCGTTTCAGCTTTGCGGTGAAGGAACCCGCCTGATGCTTTCGCGACGAAATCCCCAGCTCAACGCCCACGGCGAGCTGATCCACCTGCTCTCGATCGAAGGCCTGCCGCGTGCCGTGCTGACGCAGATCCTCGACACCGCAGGCACCTTTCTCAGCGTCAACGACCGCGACGTGAAGAAGGTGCCGTTGCTGCGCGGCAAAAGTGTCTTCAACCTGTTCTTCGAGAACAGCACGCGCACCCGCACCACTTTCGAGATCGCGGCCAAGCGGCTGAGCGCCGACGTCATCAACCTCGACATCAACAAGAGCAGCACCGCCAAGGGCGAGAGCCTGCTCGACACCATCGCGAACCTGAGTGCGATGCACGCCGACATGTTCGTCGTGCGCCACAGCGAAAGCGGCGCGCCGTACCTGATCGCGCAACACTGCGCGCCGCATGTGCACGTGGTCAACGCCGGCGACGGCCGCCATGCGCACCCGACGCAGGGGCTGCTGGACATGTACACGATCCGGCATTTCAAGAAGGACTTCACCGGGCTCACGGTGGCCATCGTCGGCGACATCGTGCATTCGCGGGTTGCACGTTCCGACATCCACGCACTGACCACGCTGGGTGTGCCCGAGATCCGCGCCGTCGGGCCGAAGACGCTGGTCCCCGGCGACCTGGCGCAGATGGGCGTGCGTGTCTGCCACGACATGGCCGAAGGCATCCGCGGCGCCGACGTCATCATCATGCTGCGGCTGCAGAACGAGCGCATGAGCGGCGCGATGTTGCCGAGTGCCGGCGAGTTCTCGAAGAGCTACGGCCTGACACCCGAGAAGCTGGCGCTGGCAAAGCCCGATGCCATCGTGATGCACCCGGGGCCCATCAACCGCGGTGTCGAGATCGCGTCGTCGGTGGCCGACGGCAGCCACAGCGTGATCCTGCCGCAGGTGACCTTCGGCATCGCGGTGCGCATGGCGGTCATGTCGACCATCGCAGGGAACCAGGCATGAGCACCGTCGGGTTCACCCCGCGGTGCTCGCTCCCCCTCGGGGGGGCGGCGCGCAGCGCCAAGGGGGCAACATGAAGATCCTCATCCAGAACGGCCGTGTCATCGACCCGGCTTCGGGCCGCGACGAACGCGCCGATGTCACCATTGCCTCGGGCCGCATCGTCGGTATCGGCAAGGCGCCGGACTTCGACGCCGACCGCGTCATCGACGCCACGGGCCTGGTCGTCGCACCCGGTCTTGTCGACCTCGCCGCACGGCTGCGTGAACCCGGCCAGGAACATTCGGGCATGCTGGAGAGCGAGCTTGCGGCAGCAGCGGCTGGCGGCGTGACCAGCCTCGTCTGCCTGCCCGACACCGACCCGGTGCTCGACGAGCCCGGCCTGGTGGAGATGCTGAAGTTCCGCGCCCGCAAGCTCAGCCGCTGCCGCCTGTTCCCGCTGGGCGCGCTGACGCGCAGGCTCGAAGGCCAGACGCTGACCGAGATGGCCGAACTTACCGAAGCCGGCTGTGTCGGCTTCAGCCAGGTCGACGTGCCGGTGCAGGACACGCTGGTGCTGCTGCGTGCGCTGCAGTACGCCGCCACCTTCGGCTACAGCGTCTGGCTGCGGCCACAGGACGCGTGGCTCGGCAAGGGCGTTGCGGCGCAGGGCGCTGTGGCCACCCGGCTGGGCCTGTCGGGCGTGCCGGTGGCGGCCGAGACGATTGCGCTGCAGACCATCTTCGAACTCGTGCGTGCGACGAAGGCACGGGTGCACATCTGCCGCCTGTCCAGCGCCGCGGGTGTGGCCTTGCTGCGCGCGGCCAAGGCCGAGGGCCTGCCGGTGACGGCCGATGTCAGCATCAACTCGCTGCACCTGACCGATGTCGACATCGGCTATTTCAACGCCGACATGCGGCTGACACCGCCGCTGCGCCAGGGCGCCGACCGCGACGCTTTGCGCGCGGCGCTGGCCGACGGCACGATCGACGCGCTGGTCTCCGATCACAACCCGGTCGACGAGGACATGAAGAACCTGCCTTTCGGCGAAGCCGAGCCCGGTGCCACCGGCCTGGAACTGCTGCTCAGCCTGGCGCTGCGCTGGGGCGCAGACGCTGGCCTGCCGCTGGCGCAGACGCTGGCGCGTGTGACCGCCGACCCGGTGCGTGTGCTCGGCGACGCGCTCGGCTCGCTGGCGTCCAGCGCCGGCCGGCTGGTCGAAGGCGGTGTCGCCGATGTCTGCGTCTTCGACCCGGCCGCCGAATGGACGGTGGCGCCGGAGCAGTTGGCCAGCCAAGGCAAACACACGCCGTTTGCGTTCACATCCACCGGCATGGCGCTGCCGGGGCGTGTGCGCACGACGCTGGTCGCCGGCACGGTTGCCTACGAGGCGGCTTGAACACCGCACGCGCCGCCTGGCGCCTGCTGCGTGCCGTGCTGCATGGCACACATGGTCTGTTGGTCGTGCTGCTGCGTTTTCCGTCGCTCGACATCGGCGGGCGCCGGGCGCGGGTGCAGTGGTGGTCGGCGAAGATGCTGCGCCTGCTTGGCATGGACCTGCAGGTGCGTGGCCTGTTCAAGCCCGGCGCCAAGCTCATCGTCGCCAACCATGTTTCGTGGGTCGACATCCTCAGCGTGCACGCCGTCTGCCCCGAGGCGCGTTTTGTCTCGAAGGCCGATGTCCAGCGCTGGCCGCTGGTGGGCAAGCTGGTGGCTGCCGGCGACACGATCTACATAGAACGCGAACGCCGACGTGACGCGCTGCGTGTGATGCACCAGATGGCCGAAGCGCTGCAGCAGGGCGGCACCGTGGCGGCTTTCCCGGAAGGCACGACCGGCGATGGCGTCACGCTGCTGCCTTTCCACGCCAACCTGCTGCAGGCCGCGATCGCCACCGAAACGCCGATCCAGCCGGTGGCGTTGCGTTATGCCGACAGTGTGCATGCCGTCAGCCCGGCGGCGTTGTGGCTCGGCGATACGACGCTGGCAGGCAGCTTGTGGAAGCTGGCGTGTGCGGAAGGTCTCGTCATTCATGTGCGTGTGCTGTCAGCCCTGGCGACAGCGCACGCGGATCGGCGTAGCCTTGCGCTGCACGTGCGCCAGCAGATCGAGGAGGGCCTGGGCTGATGCTGCTGCTTGCCTTCGACGACGAAAAGCGTCTGGCCGAAGCCTTGTCCGAGGCGCTGGGCTGGCCGCTGGCCTTCGTCGACCGCCACCGTTTCCCCGACGGCGAAACCCGGCTGCGGCTGCCGCCGACGCTGCCACCGCAGGTGGCGTTGCTGCGCGGCCTGCAGCGGCCCAACGACAAGCTCACCGAGCTGATGCTCACGGCAGCCGGTGCCCGCGAACTCGGCGTCACACAGCTCACGCTGGTCAGCCCCTACCTCGCCTACATGCGGCAGGACATCGCGTTCACGCCGGGTGAGGTCGTCAGCCAGCGCCATCTCGGGCGTGCGCTGGCCGCCTGGTTCGACGCCGTGATCACGGTCGATCCGCACCTGCACCGCGTGCCGACGATGGACGCCGTGGTGCCCGGCCGCCGCGGCGTCGCGTTGACGGCCGCCACCCTGCTGGGCGCCTTCGTCGCCCGCCAGGTGCCTGGCGCGCTGCTGCTCGGGCCCGACGAAGAAGCCGAACAATGGGTCAGCGTCGCCGCGCGTGCCCAGGGGCTGGACCACGCGGTCTGCCGCAAACAACGCCATGGCGACCACGATGTCGATGTCGCGCTGCCGACGGTGGACGTGGCCGGCCGCGCCGTCGTGTTGTTCGACGATGTCGCCAGTACCGGCCGCACGCTGATGGCGGCGGCGCGTGGTGTGCTTGCGCACGGCGCGGCCAGCGTCGACGCCGTCGTCACCCACGCCATCTTTGTCGGCGACGCCCAGGCCCAGGTGCATGCCGCGGGTGTGCGCCATCTCTGGAGCAGCGACAGCGTGCCGCATGCCAGCAATGCGGTGTCGGTGGTGCCGCTGCTGGCGGCGGCTCTGCGGGGCAGCGTGTGAGCGACACGGAACGCCGCCAGCCGCTGCTGGAGGTGTCCGACCTGATCGCCGCCGGCGTGCCGCTGCCCTTTCAGGTGCTCGATGCCCAGGGCCGGCTGCTGCTGGCGGCGGGCCAGATCGTCGCCAGCGAGCGCCAGCTCGAAACACTGTTCGAACGTGGCGCCACCGTCATCTGGGCCGAGGCTGAGGCGGTGCGCCAGGCGCTGGCCCAGGCCAACGGCGCCGCCGCGCCGCGTCTCGCGGCGACACGCGCGGCGACGTTGTTCGACAGCTGGGAGCAGCACCAGTTGGCGCTGGACGCCTTGTTGCGCAGCCTCGGCCGCGGCGTCGTGCCGCGCGCCGACCTCGAAGCCCGCGCCGACGCACACATCGCGCTCGTCGACCAGCACCCCGAAGCGGCCTTGTTCCTCTGCGTGCGCCAGGACGACCGCCGTTTTGCGCGCTACGGCCTGGCCCACGCACTGCACACGGCCACCGCGGTGCTGCTGACGGCACGGCAGTTCGGCGCGCCGCCCGCGCAGGTGCAGAACCTCGTGCGCGCGGCGCTGACGATGAACACCTCGATCATCGAACTGCAGGCGCGCATGGCCGAGCAGCCGGACCCGCCGAGCAAGAAGCAGCTGGACGAGATCCGCGCCCACCCGCATTTGTCAGCGCAGAAACTGCGCGACAGCGGCGTCGACGACGCCGAATGGCTGTCCGTGGTGGAAGACCACCACGAACAGACCGGCGGCGGCGGTTATCCGCGTGCGCTGGCGCAGGTGAGCGATGGCGCACGCCTGCTGCGTGCCGCCGATGTCTTCATGGCCAAGATCAGCCCGCGGGTCTTGCGGGCACCGATGCTGCCGCAGCTGGCGGCGCGCCAGCTGTTCCAGGACGAAGCCGGCAGCCCGCTGGCGGCGGCGCTCATCAAAGCCATCGGCGTGTTCCCGCCGGGTGAGTTCGTGCGCCTGCGCAACGGTGACGTGGCGGTGGTGACCCACCGCGCCGCGCCGGGCAGCGCGGCCCGGGCGGTCGGCATTGCCGATGCCCGCGGCAAGCCGCTGACGCAGGCGCCGCAGCGTGATCTCGGGGTGCCGGACTTCACGATCACCGGCCCGGTGACCGAACGTGCCGGTCTGCCACGTGTGCTGCCTGAGCAGGTGTACGGCCTGCTGCCGCCTTGACGCGGTTTCAGCGCTGCGCCGTGCTGCCGGCCGCCGCAGCGGCCTTCGCCGCCGCTTCGGCGTCGCCGAGGTAGTAACTCTTGATCGGCTTCAGCTCGGCGTCGAGTTCATAGACCAGCGGGATGCCGTTGGGGATGTTGACACCCACGATGTCGGCGTCGGCGATGTTGTCGAGGTACTTCACCAGCGCACGGATGCTGTTGCCGTGGGCGGCGATCACGATGCGCTGGCCGCTCTTGATCGCCGGCGCCAGGCGTTCGTCCCAGCACGGCAGCACCCGCGCCACGGTGTCCTGCAGGCATTCGGTCAACGGCACCTGTTCGGGTGCCAGCTTGGCGTAGCGGATGTCGGCGCGCTGGCCCCGCGGGTCGGCGGCGTCCAGCGCCGGCGGCGGCGTGTCGTAGCTGCGGCGCCAGACCAGCACCTGCGCGTCGCCGTACTGCTTGGCCATGTCGGCCTTGTTCAGGCCTTGCAGCGCGCCGTAGTGGCGTTCGTTCAGCCGCCAGTCGTTCTGCACCGGGGTCCAGGTGCGCTCCATCTCGTCCAGGCAGTGCCAGAGGGTCCAGATCGCGCGCTGCAGCACCGAGGTGTAGGCGACATCGAATTCGTAGCCGCCCTCCTTCAGCAGACGCCCGGCCGAGCGGGCCTGATGGATGCCGGTGGCGGTGAGCGGCACGTCGGTCCAACCGGTGAAACGGTTCTCGAGGTTCCAGGTGGATTCGCCGTGGCGGATGAGAACGAGCTTGTGCATGCGGCGAATTCTATAATCCGCCCTTTGCCCGAACGGTAGCGACGCGCCTTGAAATTCCTCATCGACAACTGGATGCTGATCCTGATGGCCGCCACCTCCGGCGGCCTGCTGCTGTGGCCGCTCCTGCAGAAGGGCGCCAGCGGCATCAGCACGGGCGAAGCGGTACAGCTCATCAACCACAAGAAGGGCGTGCTGGTCGACGTGAGCGAGCCCGACGAGTTTGCTGCCGGCCATGCCGGCGGCGCACGCAACGTGCCGCTGGGCCAGCTGCCCGACGCCAAGGGCCTGCCCACCAACAAGACCTTGCCGCTGGTGCTGCTGTGTCCCACCGGCGCCCGCGCCGGCCGCGCTGCCGTCTTGCTGCGCAAGGCCGGTTATGAAGGTGCGGTGGCGCTCAGCGGCGGCACCCGGGCCTGGCGCGAAGCCAACCTGCCGGTCGAGAAGAGCGCCTGAACCCTGCTCGGTCTTTGCGGGCATAGCACAATCCTGGCGTGCCGCCACCGGTGTGGTGTCCAGGAAAGTTGCATGAAGCCCGTCAGGATGTACACGACCCAGGTCTGCCCGTACTGCGTGCGCGCCAAGGCGCTGCTCAAACAACGCGGTGTCGCGCAGATCGACGAGATCCGCGTCGACCTGCAGCCCGCCGAGCGCCACACGATGGTCGAACTGACCGGCCGCCGCACCGTGCCGCAGATCTTCATCGGCGACACGCATGTCGGTGGCTGCGACGATCTCGTGGCCCTCGATCAGAGGGGTGGCCTGATGCCGCTTCTGGGCGCCGGCTGAACGTCACGGCCCGCCGGTGATAATCGCGGCCCACTTTCGCTAAAACCGCCATGGCCGACGAAGCTACCCCCGTTTTCCAGATCCAGCGCATGTACCTGAAGGACTTGTCGCTGGAGCAACCGAATTCGCCGCAGATCCTGCTCGACCAGCAGCAGCCCCAGGTCGACATCAACCTGGCGATGGCTGCCAGCAACGTGGCCGACGGCATCGTCGAAGTCACCGTCACGGCCACCGTCACCACCAAGGTCAAGGACAAGGTCCTGTTCCTGGTGGAAGCCAAGCAGGCCGGCATCTTCGAGATCCGCAACGTGCCCGAAGAGCAGATGCAAGGCATCATCGGCATCGTCTGCCCGCAGATGATCTACCCCTACCTGCGCGCCATCGTCTCAGATGTCTGCACGCGCGCCGGTTTCCCGCCGATCCTGCTGACCGAAGTCAACTTCCAGGCCATGTTCGAAGCCCAGCAGCAGCAGGCCGCGGCGCAGAACGGCGACGCCTCGCGCATCATCACCAACATCAATTGAGTCGGTGATGAAGATCGCCGTGCTCGGGGCCGGTGCCTGGGGCACGGCACTCGCCGCGGCTGCGGCGCCGCGGCACGACGTGCTGCTGTGGGCCCGCGACGCCGAGCAGGCGCAGGCGATCGCGGCCACACGCAGCAACACCCGGTACCTCGGCGACGTGGCCTTGCCGCCGTCGCTGCAGGTCAGCGCCGACCGCAACGCGGCGCTGGCCCATGCGCGGGGCGGCCTGCTGATCATCGCCACGCCGATGGCCGGCTTGCGTGAACAGCTGCAGGCCTTGCCCGACGACCGGCCGGCGCTGTGGCTGTGCAAGGGCTTCGAGTCGGGCAGCGGCGCGCTGGGCCACGAGATCGCGCGCGAAGTGCGGCCCGCAGCGCCCTGCGGTGTGCTCTCGGGCCCGAGCTTTGCGCTCGAGGTCGCACGCGGCCAACCCACGGCGTTGGTGGCGGCCAGCGACGACGACACGTTGGCCGCCGCTGCCGTCGAGGCCTTTCACGGCGACGCGCTGCGTGTCTACACCGCGCACGATGTCGTTGGCGTCGAGGTCGGCGGCGCCGTGAAGAACGTGCTCGCCATCGCCACCGGCATCGTCGACGGCATGGCCACCACCGGGTTGAACGCACGCGCCGCGCTCATCACGCGTGGCCTGGCCGAGATGACGCGGTTGGGTGTCGCGCTCGGCGCCTCGGTCGAAACCTTCATGGGTTTGTCGGGGCTGGGCGACCTGGTGCTCACCGCCACCGGCGACTTGTCGCGCAACCGGCGCGTCGGCCTGCTGCTGGCGGCAGGGCGGCCGCTGCCGGAAATCCTGGCGGAACTGGGCCACGTCGCCGAAGGTGTCTACAGCGCCGCCACCGTGCTGGCGCGGGCGCGGAAGCTGGGTGTGGAGATGCCGATCACCGAAAGCGTGGTCGACGTGCTCGAAGGCCGTGTGGCACCCGAGCAGGCGATGTGGCGGCTGATGACGCGCCAGGCCAAGGCCGAGACTCAACTGCCAACGTAGCCGTTCTGGCGCCAGGCCTCGAAGACGGCGACCGCCACCGCGTTGCTGAGGTTCAGGCTGCGCTGGCCCGGGCGCATCGGCAGGCGCACACGCTGCGCGGGCGGGAAACTGTCGCGCAGCTCGGCATCCAGCCCGGCCGTTTCGCGGCCGAAGACGAACCAGTCGCCCGGCCGCCAGGCCACGTCGGCCAGCGGCTGTGCGCCACGGGTCGTGAAGGCGAAGCAGCGTTCGCGGTCGGGCCGTTCGCTGGCCAGCAGCGCGGCCCACGAAGCGTGCCGGCGCACCGAGGTGTACTCGTGGTAGTCGAGCCCCGCGCGGCGCAGCAGCTTGTCGTCCATCGAAAACCCCAGCGGTTCCACCAGGTGCAGCGTGCAGCCGGTGTTGGCCGCCAGGCGGATGACGTTGCCGGTGTTCGGCGGAATCTCGGGCTGCACGAGCACGATGTTGAACATGGGGCTCAATGCGCCGGCGTGCGCGCCAGCACCCAGACATCGACCGCCGCCGCGCCGGCGCGCAGCAGCGCCGCCGCGGCTTCGCGCGCGGTGGCGCCGGTGGTCAGCACGTCGTCGACCAGCGCGACATGCCGGCCCTGCAGCGCAGCGCGCCGGCGCGTGTCGACGACAAACGCCGCGCGCAGGTTCGCCAGCCGCGCGGCACGGGGCAGGTCGGCCTGGTGCGCGGTGTCGACCGGGCGCGTCAGCAGCGTCGCGTCGGCCGCCAGCCGGCGCGTGCGCGCAACCCGCCGCGCCAGTTCCCAGGCCTGGTTGTAGCCTCGCTCGGCCAGGCGCCGTGGCGACAAAGGCACCGGCAGCACCAGGTCGGGTTCGCTGCTCGTGACCTGCGCCAGCAACGCCGCCAGCACCGGCGCCAGGTCGACACGGTTGCGGAACTTGAAGTCGGCGATCAGCCCGTCCCAGGGGAAACCGTAGTCGGCAACGCAGCGGGTGCGCTGCTGCGGCGGTGGTTGACGCAGGCATTCGCCGCAGACCAGGGCCGTGCCGGCCAGGCGCAATGCACAGCGCTCGCAGCGCGGCACCGGTGTCGCGAATCGGCTGCGGCAGTCGCTGCACAGGCGGCCCCAGCCCCAGTGGCGGCAGACCTCGCACTGGCCGGGCAGTTTCTCGATCGACAGCGCCTGCATCGCGCTCAATATACTGCCCGGCCATGGCCGCACCCGCACCCGAGCGCCCCGAGCGTGCTACCCGACGCCCGCTCGACGAACAGGCGCTGGCGCACCAGCTGCAGCGCCTGTCGCAGGCCGCGGCGGCGCCCTGGCTGCATGGCGAAGTGGCGCGGCGCATGGCCGAGCGGCTGCCGGTCATCAAGCAGCAACCACACACCGTGCTCGACTGGTGGGCTGGCCTCGGCGGCGGCGCGGCGGCGCTGGCAGCGGTGTACCCGAGGGCGCAGGTCGTCGCCGTCGAAGCCACGGCACCGGCCGCGGTGGCCTCGCCGTGGTGGTCGCCGCGCCGCTGGGGCGCGCGTGGGCCGACGCTGCGTGCCGAAGCCGACATCGAAGCCGGCAGCGCCCAGCTCGTCTGGGCCAACATGATGCTGCACGCCACGCCCGACCCGCAGGTGGTGATGCGGCAATGGCAGCAGGCGCTGGCGGTCGACGGTTTCCTGATGTTCTCGACCCTGGGCCCGGGCACGCTCGAAACACTGCGCGCTCTCTACCGCAAACAGGGCTGGCCGTCGCCGTTTGCGCCTTTCGTCGACATGCACGACCTCGGCGACATGCTGGTGCACGCCGGCTTCGCCGACCCGGTGATGGACCAGGAGACCATCACGCTCACCTGGGCCGACGCGGCGGCGCTACTGGCCGAGCTGCGCACACTCGGCGGCAACGTCGACCCGGCGCGCCCCGCCGGGCTGCGCACGCCGCGCTGGCGGGAGCAGCTGCACAAGGTGCTGGCCAGCACCGCCGGCGCCGATGGCCGCCCGGCGCTGCCCTTCGAGCTGGTCTACGGCCATGCCTTCAAACCGCCGCCGCGCCCCCGAGTGCAGCAGGAGACCTCGGTGCCCTTGCAGGACCTGCGTGCGATGGTGCGCGCCGGCCGCAAGCCGGGATGAGAAGCCCTGCTGGCTGCGATAGAATCGCGCCCGATTGAGCTCCAGCAGGACCTGTGTGGTCTGGCTGGTCTGCGCCCGCATCGGAGGCTGCTCAGTCCTTGCCCAGCCTGAAGCCACAGCACCGATGAGCGCCACCTTCGCCCCCAGCCCCTGGCCTGCGCCGGCTCTGCCGTCGTCGGGCTCGGCATGGCAATTCGGGCGTGAAGTGCAGCTCGATGGCGCAGGCGGCCGGCGCCCGGCGCTGCAATGGGTGCTGCAACGCAAGGGCTCGATCACGCCGCGCCAGCTGATGGCCGTGTACCTGTCGCTGTGTGGGCTGGCGATGCTCATTTCCGCCGGTTTCTGGTGGCAAGGCGCGCCGGCGGTCACGCTGTTTGCCGGCATCGAGTTGCTGCTCGTCGGTTTCGCCCTGCTGGCCTATGCCAGGCACGCCGGCGACCGCGAAGTGCTCACGCTCGCCGGCGGCTCGCTGGCGGTTGAACAATGCCATGGCAGCCGCACGGCGCACGCCGATTTCCAGGCCGAATGGCTGAAGGTCGAACCGGTGGCCGGGCAAGGCTCGCTGGTCGAACTGTCCGCACGTGGCCAAAGCATCCGCGTCGGCCGCCTGCTGCGGCCCGAAGTGCGCGGCGCCTTCGCCCAGGAACTGCGGCGCGCGGTCCGCCGCGCCGGCACCCCAGAACAAGCAACGGGATACGAACTCAAGTGACGACGATGAAGACGATGACATCTTTGTGCCAGCGCCTGTCGCAGCGCAGCGGGGCCCTGGCGGCCCTGCTCGCGTCTCATGCCGCGATGGCCGCGGACGCCGTGAAAGACCTGCCGGGCGGCCCGGCCGTGCGCCAGCTCGACCTGCACCCGCCGGTGACACGCATCGCGCAGGACCAGCAGACGCTGCACTACATCGTGCTCTGGATCTGCGTCGTGATCTTCGTCGCCGTCTTCGGCGTGATGTTCTATTCGATCCTCAAGCACCGCAAGTCGGTCGGCCACAAGCCCGCCAACTTCCACGAAAGCGTGGCGGTCGAGATCGCCTGGACCATCGTGCCTTTTGTCATCGTCATCATCATGGGTGGCCTGGCCACACGCACCGTGGTGGCGATGAAGGACACGACCAACGCCGACCTCACCATCAAGGCCACCGGCTATCAGTGGAAATGGGGCTACGACTACCTCAAGGGTGAAGGCGAAGGCATCAGCTTCGTCGCCACGCTTGACCTGGCGCAGCGCGAAATGTCGAACAGCGGCAAGCCGCCGCCGACCGACGACTACCTGCTGAAGGTGGACAACCCGCTGGTGGTGCCGGTGGACAAGAAGGTCCGCATCATCACCACCGCCAACGACGTCATCCACGCCTGGATGGTGCCGAGCCTGGGTGTCAAGCAGGACGCGATCCCCGGCTTCGTGCGCGACACCTGGTTCCGCGCCACCAAGACCGGCGACTTCTACGGCCAGTGCGCCGAACTGTGCGGCAAGGAACACGCCTACATGCCGATCCACGTCAAGGTGGTGAGCCAGGCCGACTACGCCAAGTGGGTCGACGGCAAGAAGAAGGAACTGGCCGCTGCTGCCGACGACCCGAAGAAGGAATGGAAACTCGATGAACTGGTGGTGCGTGGCGAAAAGGTCTACGCCGCCAACTGCGCCGTCTGCCACCGGCCGGACGGCAAGGGCGCCGGCCCGATCAAGCCGCTGGACGGCGCTGCCGTGGTGCTGGACGCCGACCGCGCAAAGCAGATCGCGGTGCTGCTGAACGGTCAGAACACGATGCCGGCGTGGAGGACGCTCTCGGACACCGAACTCGCGGCTGTCATCACGTACACCAAGAACAGCTGGAGCAACAAGACCGGGCAGCTCGTGCAGCCCACCCAGGTTCTTGCTGCCCGCAAATAATCACGCCGCCGCGTCCAGGAGTTATTCGATGAGTGCTGTTCTCGACCCGCATGGCCACGCGCATGGCGATGGCCACGCGCACGACCACGACCATGGCCATGGCACGCCGCATGGCTGGCGCCGCTGGCTCTTCGCCACCAACCACAAGGACATCGGCACGATGTACCTGCTGTTCAGCTTCACGATGCTGATGGTGGGTGGTGTGCTGGCGCTGGGCATCCGCGCCGAGCTGTTCCAGCCGGGGCTGCAGTTCATCAACCCGCAGCTGTTCAACCAGCTGACGACGATGCACGGCCTGATCATGGTCTTCGGCGCCATCATGCCGGCCTTCGTCGGCTTCGCGAACTGGATGATCCCGCTGCAGATCGGCGCCGCGGACATGGCCTTCGCGCGCATGAACAACCTCAGCTTCTGGCTGCTGATTCCGGCCGCGCTGATGCTGGTGGGTTCGTTCTTCATGCCCGGCGGCGCGCCGTCGGCCGGCTGGACGCTGTACGCGCCGCTGACGCTGCAGATGGGCCCGAGCATGGATGCCGGCATCTTCGCGATGCACATCATGGGCGCGAGTTCCATCATGGGCTCGATCAACATCATCGTCACCATCCTCAACATGCGCGCGCCCGGCATGACGCTGATGAAGATGCCGCTGTTCTGCTGGACCTGGCTGATCACCGCCTACCTGCTGATCG